>Ga0196970_1000040_pt1 | contig 221048 bp, 211 predicted proteins | sample S1v_513CmetaG_FD_148672 | JGI IMG/M metagenome (GOLD analysis project Ga0196970, IMG submission 148672) | Soil microbial communities from Anza Borrego desert, Southern California, United States - S1+v_5-13C | ecosystem: Environmental > Terrestrial > Soil > Desert | place: USA: California... | reverse complement strand
CCGCTCAGAATCAGGACCTGGAGCGCAACCGGGCCATGGTCATGCAGGCCTGTTCGGTCCTGGAGCGGCTGGAGCGAGCGGTCGGTTGCGCCACCGCTTTCATTACCCTGTACCCGGAGCTTGGCCGGGTCTGGATCCAGGAGCGGCTCCTGCGGGGGCTGGCCCAGACCAACAGCGGTTTCGACCAACTCCTGGTCGATGTGATCACCGCAGGCCAGGCCTCCGGCGCCCTGCGCGGCGACCGGCCCGCAGAGTCGCTGCTCCTGGAGCTGGAGGGGATCATTGTGGCCTATGTCTCTGTCTGGCTCCACAGCCCGGGGAGTATCGACCTGGACCCAGCGCTTCACGATGCGCTGGAGGGGTACCTCGCCGGCGCCCGGCCCCGCTAGACCAGACCGAATCGAAGGCGCTCGCAGGCCACTGGCTGCGGGCGCCTTCTTCATGCCGTCTTAGATAAACGATAGCTCCGTCTCGGGCAGGTCCAGCACAAATCGCTTCAGCACGGCATAGGCGCCTTCCAGGTCACGGATATCCAGCATTTCGATCGGCGAGTGGGTGTAGCGGTTGGCCACGGACAGGGCGCCCGTCGGGGCACCAGCCCCGGCCTGGTGCAGGGCGCCGGCATCGGTGCCTATGCCGGTCAGGATCTCCGGCTGGGTCGTGACGCCCGCCCGCTCCGCCGCCCGCAGCAGCGCCCGCCGAATCGCGGGATGCGCCAGCAGCGAGTTGTCCATGATCTTGATCCCCGGCCCCTCGCCCAGCCGCAGGTGGCGGGTGCCGGTGTCCGGGGTGTCGTCGGCGGCGGTCATGTCGATCGCGAGGGCGACATCCGCCTGGATCCCTTGCCCGGCGGTCCGGGCGCCCCGCAGCCCGACCTCCTCCTGCACGGAGAAGACCACGTAGAGATCGCCCGCAAGCTCTACCCCGCGCAGCTCCTCCAGCAGGTGGAGCTGCAAGGCGCAGCCCGCCCGGTCATCCAGCCCGTGGGCGATGTACCGCCCGCTGTTCAGCCCCACCTCGGCCAGCTCGCCCACGTAGCCCACCGGGTCACCGATCGCGACCCCCATCGCCCGCACTTCATCGGCATTTCGAGCGCCAATGTCGATATACATTTCCGTGTGCTTCACCACACGCTCCCGGTCCCCGGCGGAGAGGTGGGCCGACTTGCAGCCGATCACCCCGAGGAGCCGACCCCTGGCGCCCCGGACCCAGACCCGCTGTGCCAGGAGAATCCGGTCATCGTGCCCGCCCAGCTTCTCGAAGCGAAGGTAGCCGTCGCCATCGATCCGGCGGACGATGAACCCGATCTCATCCATATGGGCGGAGAGCACCAGCGACCGACCGCCCCGCATTCCCTTCCGATGGGCGATCACATTGCCCAGCGCATCGACCCTCACCTCATCGGCCAGGCCCTCCAGCTTCTGCACCAGGAACCGGGCGACATCCTCCTCCTGCCCGCTGGGGCCGGTCAGGTTTACCAGATCACGCAGATGTCCGAGCAGCGTCAATTCCTTCGTCCCCCTGATCAAGTAGTTGGCTGAAGGATAGCACGCCGGACCTTCCGGTACAAGTCTGGATTAATGGGCCAATCGTGTGTAAAGTCGATCCTACAGTCTGGTAAGGGGGGTATCTAGAATGCTCAGACCCGATCCGACCTTCTACGCCTCGGCCCGGGACGCCATGACGGCGCCGCCGGAAGAGCTGGCCTACGTGGCCCTGGTGAAGCCTGATCGGTTAGCGGTGGTGGATGTAAAGCCCGGCTCACCGCACTACGGCCAGGTGGTGGGTAGCCTGACCATGCCCCACGGCGACGAGGATGAACTGCACCACTTCGGCTGGAACGCCTGCAGTTCGGCGCTCTGCCCCACGGCGCCGCATCCGCACCTGGAGCGGCGGTACCTGATCGTGCCGGGTCTGCGCTCCTCCCGCATCTACGTGGTGGACACCAAGCCCGACGCCCGGCAGCCCAAGCTTGTCAAGACGATCGAGCCCGATGAGCTCCAGCGCCGGACGGGCTACAGCCGGCCTCATACGATCCACTGCGGGCCGGCAGGGATCTACGTGAGTGCTGTGGGCGCCGCCCACTCCGACGACGGCCCGGGCGGAATCTTCCTCATGGACCACAACAGCTTCGAGCCGTTGGGCAAGTTCGAGATCGACCGTGGCACCCAGTTCCTCGGGTACGATTTCTGGTGGCATATCGCACACGATGTGATCGTGACCAGCGAGTGGGGGCGCCCCCGCCACTTCGAGAACGGGCTGGATGTAGGCGCCCTCCTGGAGCGGCAGTTCGGCCACAAGCTCCACTTCTTCGACAGCCGGACCCGCCGGCATATCCAGGAGGTGGACCTCGGCGACAAGCACCAGATGGTCCTGGAGCTGCGCCCCGCCCACGACCCGACCAAGCTTTACGGCTTCGTTGGAGTGGTGGTTGACCTGGAGAACCTGGCCAGCTCGATCTGGACCTGGTACCGGGAGGACGGCCAGTTCAAGGCGAAGAAGATCATCGAGATCCCGGCCCAGCCGGCCGACCCGGCGGACCTGCCCGAGATCCTGAAGCCGTTCGGGGCCGTCCCGCCGCTGGTGACCGACATTGGCCTCTCGCTCGATGACCGCTTCCTCTACGCCGCCTGCTGGGGCACCGGCGAGCTTCTGCAGTACGACGTGTCTGACCCGCTTAACCCGGTCCACACGGGAACAGCGAAGCTGGGCGGCGTGGTCAACAAGACGGCGCACCCCTCTGGCCAGCCCTTCGCCGGCGGCCCGCAGATGATCGAGATCAGCCGTGACGGGCGCCGGGTCTACTCCACCAACTCGCTCTACAGCTCCTGGGACGACCAGTTCTACCCCGGCGGCCTGCCCGGCTGTCTGGTAAAGCTGGACGTCGGCCCGAACGGCGGTCTGACCGTCGATCCGGAGTTCTGCGTCACGTTCGATGGCGCCAGGGCGCACCAGGTCCGGCTCCAGGGCGGCGACTCATCCACCGACTCCTTCTGCTTCGCCTGAGGCGAGGCGAAGCGAGCGAGGCAACATGCTCACCGCGGCCCTCCTGGGCGCCTTTCACGGCATAAACCCGGCCATGGGCTGGCTCTTCGCCGTCTTCCTGGCGGCGCAGCGCCGGAGCCGGGCCGAACTCCTGCGCTCCTTGTTCCCCATTGCCCTTGGTCACGGGCTCTCGGTGGCCATGGTGGTGGGGGTGGTGGCCCTGGCCCGCTCCACCCTGCCGGTCCAGCCCGTCCGCTACGCCAGTGCCCTGATCGTCCTGGGCTTTGGCATCTACCGGCTGGTCCGCTGGTACCGGCACGTGGGCTGGAACTCCATGCGGCTGAACCACTGGGACCTGGTCCTCTGGTCGTTCCTGGGGGCCACCGCCCACGGCAGCGGCCTCATGCTGACCCCCCTAATCCTCGGCACCGCCGGGGCAGGCGGGACGATCGCCGTGGTGGTGATCCATACGCTGGTCATGCTGGCGGTCATGGCGATCGTGGCGGTAGTGGTCCACGACCGCGGGCTCCTGAACGCCCTGCGCCGCTACTGGGTCAATTTCGACCTGCTCTGGGCGGGCGGCCTGATCCTGGCGGGGGTGCTCCTCTTCCTGGCAGCGGCGGGCCACACCCACGCCCACACATAAAGCAGAAGCCAGGCGGCCCAACCGACCGCCTGGCTTTCCTGGCCCCTATGATCCGCACTGCCCTACCGGACGTGGAAGTTGATCGAGCCCATGCCGGTCTCCAGGGTCACCGTGTGGGTGCCCTCGCCGACCGTGCCCACCGCCGAGCTGGATGTGCCCTTGCGGGTGAACTGCAGGAAGTCCGGCGCCTGGACCGACCCTGTCCGGGCCTGCGCGCTCACCTGCATGCTGGACTCCTTCGGTACAACCAGGCTGATCGAGCCGGTGGAGGTCCGGAGCAGCACGTCGCCTTCAAGCGCCGCCTGGCTATCCACCTGGATCGAGCCGGTCCGGGTCTCGGCCACCAGCTTGCCACCCGAGTACCCGTTCACGTCGATCGAACCCGTGCCCGAGTCCAGTTGCAGGGCGCCAGTCACCTGGCGCAGGGCGATCCGCCCCAGGTTTGTCTTCGCCACCACCGGGCCGGTGAAGTCGGAGACGTTGATTGAGCCCGAAGCCGCCTCCAGGTCGAGGCTGCCGCTGGCGGCATTCACCGCGATCGTCCCCAGCCGGCTGTTCAGCTTCAGATCGCCATGGTAGTCCCGGACCGTGATCGAGCCGGCACCTGCCTCCACGCTCACCTTCAGATCCTCCGGCAGGAAGATCCGGTAGGTCACACTGACCCCGCCCACGTTGCCCTCTGGCGCATCGCCGTGGACCCGGATCGTCTCGCCCTCTTCGATCGTGAGGGTGAAGTCGCTGATCGCATCCGCCTCGTGGCGGAGGCGGAGCACGCCCGCTGTGTTGTAGATCGCCTCCACCCGCACCTCGCGCAGCGTCTGGGAGTAGAGCTCCACCCGGCCGAGGTCCACGTCAATCTCCACCGCCTTGGCATCGCCAATTGGGGCCGAGGCGGTCTCATTACGGGTGCTCTGGCCAGGGCTGATCAGCACGAAATCCTCCGGGTTGGGGAGCCAGCCCCGGATCCGGGTGAAGCCGAAGACGCCCACGATCAGCAGGAAGAGGAGGAAGGCGCCACCCGCGTCAAAGCGCAGGCGCACGTGGGGGCCGTCATCGGTGCGGTCGAGGACCGAGAAGACCAGGTACTCGGCCCCGAAGCCGATCAGGAGCACCGGCCAGAAGCGCAGGATCCAGCCGGTGTAGCCGGGGTTTCCCATCAGGTTGTCCATGAGGAGGGCGGCGCCGAGCCCTACCAGGCCGATTGCGACCGTGATCCGCCCTACCTTGCGTGTCGTGCCATTCATATGTGCGGGAGCCTCCTTCGAGCGTTGCCTTTCGCTCGGTATGACGATGGCTCCAAGCGGCAACCCTTCACACGAACACATTGTTTTTTCGATGGCGCAAGCTCACGAGCGCGTTCCCCAGAGCACCAGCAGAACGCCCACGAAGATCACGGCGAGCTTCTGCGGGTGCACCTTGCCCAGACTCGCCGCCAGCCCGAGGGCGCTCACCCCAATGAAGATGAACGGCCCCACCATGCCCAGCACGCCGTTCAACCGGAGCATTGACTTGGCATCGGTCATGCGGAGGAGCAGGAGGGCGGCGACCACCTCCACCGAGGCGGAGAGCATGCGCATCAGCCGAATGCCCCAGAGCATCTTTTGGTCATCCATGAATTACCCTCCTATGTCCAGCTATGTCCAGCGTAAGAGGGCCAGCAGGATCGCAGTAAACCCCGCCGCCGCAAGCGGCCCGACCGGAATTCCCTTGAAGAGCACGACCCCCAGCACCGTGCCTACCACCATGCCAACGATCACCTCAGGCTTGACCTGCAGCAGCGTGACGCCATAGCCGCTCAGCACGGCCGCAATCACCCCGCCGAGGATCGCTGCGAGGCCGCTCCACGAAGTGAAGGAGCTTTTGATCTCCGCCCAGCCCACCTCGCCGGTGGCGAAGGGGACCAGGACCGCCATGAGCAGGAAGATCAGCCCAGCCTCCAGCCCGCGCTTCTCCAGCACCGGAAAAAATCGGTCCAGCCGCAGGGCATGCATGATCAGCACAATGCCGGCGGAGGTGACGATCAGCGAATTGCGGGCGGCGACACCGAGTGCCATCAACGTTAGCAGGATCACCCGCTCGCTCGACATGGAAAACCCCTCCTCACCCCGGAGTCTATCGACTGCCCGGACAAAAAATGCCTCCGCGTCTCAAGCGCCAGCGCTCCGGGAAGCCTAAGAGGGCGTTGAATCCGATGCGGGAGGGATCCATCGAATGGCGGAGTCCAAGGCGCAGGCTGGCCCGAACAAATGGCTACAGCTCGCTGCGCTCTGTACGGTGCCCCTGATCATGGTCCTGGGCAACTCCATGCTGATCCCGGTCCTCCCGGACATGGGCAAGGAGATGGGATTGGACAAGTCGGTGACCGGCCTGGCCGTCACCTTCTTCTCCCTGGCGGCCGGCGTTGGCATCGCCCTGGCAGGATTCCTGGCCGACCGCTACGGCCGGAAGCTGGTGATCGTGCCCAGCCTGTTGCTGTACGGCCTGGGCGGCGTCGTCTCCGGCCTGGCCGGCTGGTGGCTCGGGGAGAATGGCTTCACGATGGTCATGGCCGGACGGATCATCCAGGGGCTCGGTGCGGCGGGTACAGCGCCGGTCGCCATGGCCTTTGTCGGTGACCTCTTCAGCGGCGGGCAGCGGGTCACCGCCCTGGGCATTCTGGAGGCGTCCAACGGCATTGGGAAGGTGGTCTCCCCAATCCTGGGGGCACTGGTTGGAGCGCTCTTCGTCTGGTGGGGGGTCTTCTTCGCCTACGCCGCCCTCTCGGTCCCCTTCGCTCTGGCGGTCTGGTTCCTGACCAAGGAGCCCGCCAGAGAGAAGGCGCCCCCCGCCCGGCAGTACTTTGGCGAGGTCCTCAAGCTCTTCAAGGTGAAGGGAGTCCCCCTGCTGGCCTGCTTTTGGGCGGGCACAGTCGCACTCTTCGTCCTCTTCGGCGTCCTCTTCTTCCTCTCCGAGCACCTGGAGACCGCCCATGAGATTGACGGCGTCCCCAAGGGGGTGATGATCATGTGGCCGGTGCTGGCCATGTCGATCACCTCCTTCGCCTCCGGCCTCTACCTCCAGAAGCACGAAAACCTCCTGAAGCCAGCGGTGATCACCGGGTTGATCATCGCCATTGCCGGCACCCTGCTGGTCGCCTTTGTCCAGGTGGACTGGGCCTTCTTCACCGGCCTGATTATCGGCGGTGTTGGAACCGGGCTGCAGCTACCCGGTCTGAATAACCTGATCACCAGCGCGGCGAAGTCGGCCCAGCGCGCCATGGTCACATCTCTCTACGGTGCTGTGCGGTTCATAGGCGTGGCATTCGGTCCGCCACTGTATGGTGCGCTCATGAAGAATGGCGAGGCGCTCCCCTTCTGGTTTTCGGCTGGCATTCTGGCCAGTTCGCTCGCCGCCACGTTCTTCTTTATCAAGCCAGAGAAGCTTGTCAATCAGGAGGATGGTGAGAAGAGCGATCCGAAGGGCGGCGGCAAAGCGGGCGGGGGTGAGAATCCGGGCAGGGCGATCCCGGCCTGGCAGGTGCCGGAGAACCTCCCCAGGGGGACCCGAGGGAATCCGCTTACCTAGGACAGGGAATCAAGCGGGTCAGCACGAACTCTACCCGATACAAGCGGGCCGATTGGCCGGCACTGGGGGAGTGGCAATGCACAACGTGGTCCTGCTTGCTGAGCTCTGGGAAGAGAATCAGGAGTATCTTAAGCAGTACCTGGGGGAGTCCGATTCGCGTGCCTTCGGTGCGCGATGGGTCTACATGCCGACCGTGCCCTTTCCCCGCTTCTGCCATGTCAGCCGGATTCGCTTGCCCGGCGATCAGGTGGATGACCTGATCGCCTCAGCCCGCGCCTTCTTTGGGGAGCGGGGCCTCTCCAGCTACGCCCTCATGACCACCCCGGCCACCCGTCCCGCTGACCTGGGCATGCGCCTTTACCGGCAGGGCTTCCTGACCGAGACCAACCCGGTCATGGTCTGGAACGGCACCCCCCTGCCTCTCCACGATCGCCCCGACCTGCGGGTGGTTCAGGCCGAGCCCCGGCAGATCCAGGTCGTCTGGGAAATGATCCGGCAGGTCTTCTTCGCCGGCGCTTCGGCAGAGGTACTGGCAGACGGCCGGGAAGGGGTGGAGCGATCCGATGAGATTGGAGCGATCAACTTCATCGCCTATCTGGGCACGACGCCGGTCGGGGCCTGCACCCTTTTCCCCCACGGTGGCATGGGGGGGATCTACAACATGTGTACCCTGCCCCGCTACCAGCGCCAGGGGGTGGCAACCGCCCTGCTGCGCGCCGCGGTGGAAGAGGCCGACCGGCAGGGATGCATCCACGTGGGGTTGACCCCCACCCCTGCGGGCCGCCCGCTCTACGAGCGGCTGGGCTTTGAGGAAATCTACCAGGAGATCTACTTCGCCAAGCGGATTGAATAGGAGTGTTCTGCCCATGAAACCCGCCCTACGCTTTACCACCCTTGCCTTCCTGGTCCTTTTGATTGCCGCAGGCTGCGGCTTTGGGAAGAGACCTGCCCCCGAGACCCCTGTGCCCGATACCGAGCCCCCGGTGGCTCTGGTCACCATGCCGGTCTTCTTCGCCGACTCGCAGGCGCAGCACCTGATTCCCGAGGAGCGGTCGATCACCCAGGGCGAGACCGCTGCCATGGCCAATGCCCTGGTGGAGGCGATCCTCTCCGGCCCGCGGGACACGACCCTGCAGCGCACGCTGCCGGTCGGTATTCGCCTGGTGGAGCCGGTGAAGGTCGAGGGGAAGACCGCCACGGTCAACCTCTCCAAGGAGCTGGCAGATGTGCGTGGCGCCGCCGGTGTTGGTCTGGCGCTCGGCTCACTCCGGCTCACCCTGACCGAACTCCCAGCGATCGAGCTTGTCCAGGTTCTGGTGGAGGGGAACAAAGAAGGCGTGCTGGATGAAGGCATCCTGCTGGCACCCATGGGCCGGCCATTCTATGGCGATGTGACCGTGCTCCCCGACCCGAACCGGGTGCGCGTCCTGCAGGACCGGGTGGGCAAGGGGCAGGAGGGCTGGCGCACCGACCCCCGCAAGGTGCTGGTCTTTGAGGGACGCATGTTCGGCTTCACTGGTGCCCAATTGCAGGCGGCTGAACTGACCCAAGAGGAGCAGACTGCCCGGGCGCGACTCGACTTCCAGGGGACCGCCTTCTTTGTGGACCTGGCGGCCAACCCCGAGGCACAGACCAACCCGGTCTGGACAATCGCCGCCATTACCTCCCACCGTGCCGATGTCGGCTCGATCACCGCCGCAATCTACTTCCCAGACCGGAACGCCATGGGCGTCATTCCCGAGCCGCGCCAGGTGCCCGGTGAGCCGGAGGCCATGGCCACCGCCATCGTGGAGGCGCTGCTCACCGGTCCGTCCGACCCGTTCCTGACCCAGGTCATGCCGGCTGGTACCCGGTTGATCGGCCCCGTCCGGGTCAGCGCCGGGGTCGCCACCGTCAACCTGAGCGATGCCATGCGGCAGTTGCAGGGCTCCGCCGAATCCGCCGTGGCCGTCGAGGCGCTTGTCCGCAGCCTGACCGAGGTGCCGGCGGTGGAGCAGGTGCAGATCCTGATCGAGGGGCAGAAGGGCGTGGTCGTGGGCAATTTCCAGTTCGATCAACCGATCGGTCGCGGGCCAATCGCCACCAGCTACCCCTTCGATGCCGATCGGGTGGCCTGGCTGCAGAGCCGGGTGGACCAGGGGCAGGAGCGGTGGCGACTGGACGCCCTCCAGACGCTCATGTGGGAGGGGAGGGCCTTTGGCTTCACCGCGGAAGTCCTAAAGACCGCCCAGGTGGAGGAGCGGGCGGGCGGAGCGCTCGCCGGCTTGACCTACCAGGAGAAGCGCTACGTGATCGAGTTGGGCAAGAACCCAGGTAGCGGCGGGATCTGGTACCTGAAGGGGATCACGGCCCCGTAAGACTGGTCAATCAGGCGTATTTGGATTAGACAGAATTGGGACTGCGCCGCCCTGCTGATCTGTGCGAGAATCGGGGTATCAACAAGATCGCCGGATCATGAGGAGGCGTGGCGAATGAAGCGAGCGTTCCCTATCGTCACCGGTGTAGGAGCAGGTGCTGGCATGGTGCTCGCACTGGCTATCTTCGGGGCGGAGTATCTCGTATGGGGACTGATTGGCGGCGCCGCCCTCGGCACCGTCATTGGGTCTATTTTGGGTAGCGCACAGAAGTAAAGGGTTGCGCCTGCTTGAGGGCGAATCCATACCCGGTCGGATGATGAGACAGAGCGGCAGCCCTCCCACCGGGAGGGCTGTTTGACCGAGGAGTGAGTAGGTGGCGTCGGCATTTGCTGTGGAGATCGTGATTCTGCTGAACGAGGGAGAGGAGCCATCCACCGATTGGTGGATGGAGCGATACACCGAGGCGGTGCGCCGGGCGGGGGGCATGCCGCCCGAGCTTGCCGAGCCGCAGCGGGCAAGGCTCCGGCTCGAGTATGACCCCGAGGAGGACGCCGAGTACGTCCGGGTCACCCTGCCGCTTCCTGTCTCAGACCTGGGGCGTGCCCAGGAGCTCTGCCACATGCTCGCCTCGGTGTTGGATGCCGAGGGTTACACCCTGAAGGCCGGCGGCAAGCGGGTGGAGGCGATCCCTGGCGAGGAGTTGCCCGAGCCGGTCGGCACCCTCGGCGACGGCTCCTACACCGGGGCGCGGGTTTACTGCCAGCGCTGCCTCAACTGCGCCCTTTCCACCGAGACGAAGGTCGCCTGCTGCGGGCAGGGGGCGGCCTTTTCACTGGCCGATATCGGGGCGATCCTCCTGGCAGGCGATGAGGCGCTGGTCAGTCGGGTCCTGTCCCTGCCCGGCCGGCGGGACGGGGTGAAGTGGCACCCCTACCTGAGGCAGGGGAAGTGCACCTTCCACGACCCGAGCTGCGGCTGTACCCTGCCCGCCGAAAAGATGCCGCTTCAGTGCCGTACCTACCTATGCGCTCCGCTGAAGCTACTGCCCCCCGACCTGGCGGTGGAGTACGAGGGCTATGTGGAAGGGCTGGAGGACCAGGAGTACTTTATCGAGGAGCATATGCGGGACGAGGGTGGCGTTGATTTCGACAGCCCGCTACATGCGATTCGCGAGGCGGCGCAGCGCGCGTTTGAAGCGTGGCGGCAGCGCACAAACGACCTCGGCTCGCCTGAGGCCGAAGGGGACGTAGGGGTGTAGCTGCCCGCGGCACCTACCGGTTCACACAGCGACACCTACCGGTTCTCACAGAGACACCTACCGGTTCTCACAGAGACACCTACCGGTTTACACAGAGACACCTACCGGTTTACACAGAGACACCTACCGGTTTACACAGAGACACCTACCGGTTTACACAGAGACACCTACCGGTTTACACAGAGACACCTATCGGTCTCACAGAGACACCTATCGGTCTCACAGAGACACCTATCGGTCTCACAGAGACACCTACCCGTCTCACAGAGACACCTATCGGTCTCACAGAGACACCTATCGGTCTCACAGAGACACCTACCCTAGGGGCTGTCATGATCTGCTGCCGCCCGGCTGGCCCACTCAGAGCAGGCACAGGTCTACATGGAACAGCGCCGTTTCCACGGCGATACCAGGTGGGCGCGCACCAGTCTGAAGGAGACGGTGGCGGCGCTCTGCGAGGCCAACATCACCCCCTAGCCGATTGCCCACACCCATACGTGAGGCGGTGCCTAATAGGCGCCGCCTCGTTTCGCACCTACCTTCTCCCCGTGGCCAGGGCGCGCCCACCCGCCGCCACACCGTAATCCTTCCCCTCCCAGCGTTCCTCACGCGTCCAGTAGAAGGTGAAGCGGACCGGGCCCTGTTGATCGAGCGGCACCTGCAGGTCCACGTGATCAATCCCCAGCGCCGTGGGCATGGAGTACGTATCGTGGATCTCCCGCCAATCGCTCATGGTCCAGCGCAGCCGGAAGGGGGCATTGGCCTGCACCCGCAGCACCGAGCCCGGCGCCACGGCTGAAGGCCGCCGATTCGGCTTCCAGACCTCCACCGGCTGCACCTGGGCGCGATCCACCACATACCGCCGGTAGACCGGGGTGATCCGATCGAAGACCACCCCGTCGTGGACCGACCGCAACAGCTTGATATACTCCGCATGCGCCCACATGAGCGGCATGGCTGACCCGGTGGAGCGCCCCAGGTAGAGCCCCTGGCGGGGGCGGTCCGCCTCGTCCCAGACCTGTTCCGGCAGAAGGCCGCACTCGGTAGCAAACCGCTCCAGTGCCTCGATATAGGGTCGCACATCCCGCCCTGCCGCCAACTCATAGTGCGCCCGCTCCCCGGTCAGCAGGGGCCAGGCGCGCCCCTGACCCCATCCGGTATAGGGTCCCCCGTCCGCCTTCTGCCCGTATCCGTCGTGGTTGTAGCGGTGCCAGACCGGCCCGTACGGGGTCTTCACCTTCAGGAGCGCATCCACCACCTTGAGCGAATCCACGACAATCGGGTCGTCGGGACGGCGGATCCCGTAGCGGACCAGCTCGAGGAAACCGGCATCCACCACATCCTTGCACGGCCAGGCCCTCTGAGTCCCCGGCGGCCGGTTGGCAATGAAGAGCAGGCCGTTGTTGGGGTTCTCATCCGGCTCGATCTCATTGACATCCACCGGATGAATCCGGATATAGTGGCGCGGCACCGACGGCAGGATCGTCCCCTCGGTGGTGACAGTCCATGCCTCCAGGTGGGTCTCCAGGAAGTCGGCATACGACTCCAGGAAGAGTGCGGTCGCCAGGTCAAACCGGCTGCGCGCAAGATCGGCGGCACAGATCAGGGCGGCAATGTTCGAGGCCAGGGTGGAGGGGGAGTAGCCGCTCGCCTCCTCCCATCGCTCCTGCTGGGTGGCCGGCCCGTGGTTGATCAGGTACGCCGCCGCCTTCAGCACCATGGGGTAGGGGTCGAAGTTGCGCAGCGCCCGCTCCTGGTGGAGCCGCCAGGCCAGCAGTACCGGGAATGCCACCTCATCGAGCTGGATTCCCGTCCAGTGGGGCTCCCCGTTGATCCAGAAGTTCTGGGGGAAGCCCCCGTCTGCCTTCTGGCTCCCCGCCAGGTAGATCAGCGCCCGGAACGGGATCTCCCGGTCACCGCCTGCCAGAAGCCCCATGGTCGAGTTGACCATGTCCCGGGTCCAGACCAGGTGGTAGCCGCCGCTGCCGTCGTCGCCCAGGGCGTGGCCCCACGGGATCGAGAGCGAGGCGATCAGGGCGCCGGGAAAGGTCTTGTCCTCATGCGCCCGGAGCAGGGCATGGCTGGAGCGGTAGAGCCGTCCGCCATCGGCCGAGTGCTCTTCGAGCGCCAGCGAGCCCTGGTACGCCTCCCGCCACTGCTCCAGGAAGATCCGTTTTCGCTCCCCAAAGTCATGCCCCAGGGCCTGAAAGAGGGTGACAATCGATGCCTGCAGGCTGTCGCCGAAGGCCAGCCCAACGGTGAAATCCTGGCCAACCAGCGCCTCCAGTTCGCCCGTCAACCCAATATGCCCCTCCAGCGCTCGGTCGAAACCCCAGTCCAGCTTGAAGTTCGTCGCCAGGTCGGTCCAGCCGTCGGACTGGCCTATGTAGCCCACGGAGAGCCGCTTGAAGGGGGTGGTGGCGCCGAGCGCCAGCCAGAGCCCGTTCCGCTCGGCCACCAGCACCTCGCGCCCCGCCACCTCGACCACATAGCCGTTGTTCCCCCAGCCCCCACAGTCCAGACGCGGGGAGGCGAACAGGTAGAGGTGTAGCCGCCCCGACTGCTCGGTCAGCAACTCCAGCCGGGTCTGCTGCAGAATGCAGGGCAGGAACGGGTCCGCAATGATCTCTTTCTCAATCTGATACCGCCCCATGGTATCGGTATTGACCATGCGATAGCCCAGCCCATATTCGGTAAGCGGTTCGATCCGGGAGATGAGATGCTCCTTCTCCGTGTGGCAGAAGGACTCCCCGTCCGAGACGATCAGCTGGAGGTCCCGCAGTTGGGCCCGGTCCACCGTGGGGTAGTAGACCTCGGAGAGCGCCCCTTCGCAGACCGAGAACCAGACACGACTCGCCGGGGAGTGAGCGGTCCCCACGCCATCCTTGTTCCCTTGGGTCCACCGCGGTTCGGCTCCGGGCCATCCGAAGGCGGTTCGATCACCACGGAACTTGGCCATTTCATCAATCCCCGCTTCCGTTTATCGCGAAATCATCATCAGACAAGATAAACCCTTCTGAACTACCATGGTATAACATATAATAGCGGTACGACAATCACTCTTTGCACGATTCGGATAATGGTTCGGGAGGTGTACGATATGAAAGCCGTCGTAATGGCCGGGGGAGAGGGGACCCGGCTACGCCCCTTGACGGTGAATCGTCCCAAGCCCATGGTCCCAGTGGTCAACCGGCCGGTCATGGAGCATATTGTCGGATTGGTGAAGCAGCACGGGATGCGCGAGGTAATCGCCACGCTGCACTACCTGCCCGACGTGATCCAGGAGTACTTCGGCGATGGCAGTGAGTTCGGGGTAAGCATGAAGTACACGGTCGAGGTGACGCCGCTGGGCACCGCCGGCTCTGTCCGGCAGGCGGCGGAGCAGTTGACCGATACCTTCCTGGTCATCTCTGGCGACGCCCTGACCGACATGGACCTGACCGACCTGATCCGCTTCCACAAGGAGAAGGGGGCGGTTGCGACCCTCGCCCTGACCCGGGTCCAGAACCCGCTGGATTTCGGCGTGGTGATCACCGACGGCTCGGGCCGGATCGTGCGCTTCCTGGAGAAGCCCTCCTGGTCCGAGGTCTTCTCTGACACCATTAACACTGGGATCTACGTCCTGGAGCCGGAGGTCTTCAGCCTCATGGAGGAGGGGAAGGTCTACGACTTCTCCAAGGATATCTTCCCGAAGCTGCTGGCAGCCGGGCGGCCCATGTACGGCTATGTGAGCCGGGACTACTGGTGCGATATCGGTTCGCTGGACGCCTGCCTGCAGGCGCAGGAGGACTGTCTGGCCGGGCGGGTCAAGGTCTCCATTCCGGGGGATGAGGTCCGCCGGTCAATCTGGATCGGGCGGGATGTCTCAATTGACCCGACGGCCCAGATCACCGGGCCGGTGCTGATCGGCGATGGCGCCGTGATCCGCCCCGGCGCCCGGGTGGGCGAATACAGCGTGATCGGGCCGAACACGGTGATCGATCGGGAGGCGGCGGTGAAGCGATCCGCCACCATGGCGCAGGTCTACATCGGCCGGGGTGCCGATGTGCGGGCCTGCCTGCTGACCCGGGGCGTGTCGGTGGGGCAGCGGGCCTCTCTCGGGCAGGGAACGGTGGTCGCAGACGCCACCCAGATTGGTGAGGGGGCGGTTATCAAGCCGGGTGTGAAGATCTGGCCGCACAAGACGGTGGAGGCTGGCGCCCAGGTGAACACATCGATCGTCTGGGGCTCCCGCCACAGCCGGGCCGTCTTCGGGCCAGATGGGGTCTCGGGCCTGGGCAACACAGAGATCACGCCAGAGCTGACCGTGCGGCTGGGCGAGGCCTTCGGCTCCAGCCTCTCCAAGGGCGATGCTGTCTGCGTCTCCCGCGATACATACTCCGCCTCGGTCATGCTGAAGCGCTCGATCATGGCCGGCCTCGCCTCGGCCGGGGTGCGGGTCTACAACCTGGAGTCCTCTCCGCTACCGCTCACCCGGCATGCGGTCACCGCCCTCGGTGCAAAGGGCGGGGTCTTCGTCATGGCCGATCCCAGCCGCCCCGGGCACGTCTCCCTCAAGTTCCTGGACGGGCGCGGGACCGACATCGACACCGGCACGGAGCGGAAGATCGAGACCATGCTTGTCCGGGAGGATACCCGGAAGGTTCCCGTGGAGGAGATTGGCCAGGTCTCTTACCCTTCGAAGGTTGTGGACTTCTACCGGACCGACTTCACTGCCAGGCTGGACACCCCGGCGATCCGCAAGCGGCAGTTCAAACTGGTACTCGACTACAGCCACGGGGCCGCCGGCCAACTCATGCCCGCCGTGCTCTCCTCCTTGGGGGTGCAGGACCTGGCCGTTAACACCGCTCCCGATCCGGGACGGCTCTCCCGGACGGAGGAGGAGCGGCAGGAGGCGCAGGAGTACGTGGCGGGCATGGTCCGGGCGGTGCGGGCTGACCTCGGCGTGATCTTCGATGCGACCGGCGAGCGGATCGCCCTGGTGGATAACAAGGGGCGGAGTCTGGGCGGTCAGCAGGCCCTGGCCCTCTTCGCTTCGCTGGTCTTCGACCGGCAGCGGGAGGCGAAGATCGCCGTGCCCGTGACCGCAACCGCTGCGATCGAGAAGCTGGCAGGCCGACCGGACGCCATCCGGCGGACGAAGACCGGGGCCCGGGCCCTCATGCAGGCGGCGGCTCAGCGCCAGTTCGCCTTCTGCGGCGACGCCCACGGCGGCTATATCTTCCCGGAATTCTCCGCCGGGCTGGATGGCCTTTTTGCCACCGTCCAACTGCTCAATATGCTCGCCCTGGCTGGGCGGCCGCTGGATCAAATGGTCGACGCCCTTCCCCCGGTCGATGTGGTGGCCGAGGCCGTGGAGTGCCCGCTTGACGCCAAGGGGACCGTCATGCGCCACCTGATTGAGGCGACCGCGGGCCACGCCGTCGAACTGGTTGATGGTGTCAAGGTGCGCCAGGGCGAGGCCTGGGTCGCTCTGATCCCCGATCCCGTCCGGCCGCTCATGCAGATCTATTCCGAACCGGCGGATGGCGCCCGCAGCTTGGTCCAGCAATACCGGGCCGTGGTCGAGAGCGCCATTGCCTCCGGTCTGGTAGAGCAGGCGGTAGCCGTGGCCGAGATGGAAGGAGAGCCGGCATGAGCGCCACAACTGCCATTAAGGTAGGCCGACCAGGGCGACTGGGGGTCATGGTCCGGACCCCGACCGAACTGCACCTCTACTGGCGACCAGCGCTCCCGGCTACTGCCGCCCTGCGCTTCCGCATCTGCGATCTGACCGGGCGGCCCGTTCACGAATCGTTGGATGGCTGCGGCTACCGTGAGATGCCCGCAGCCGACTCGGTCTATGTGTCGGACCTGTTGCCGGGCCATATCTACCTGGCGGAGATCGGTGAGAGCGGCCCGTCCGGCTTCACGCCCATCCTCGCCGCGGGCCCGGTCCAGACGCCATGGCTGCCGTCGGCCGACTCCTCAGCGTTCCCGTCACCTTATTACCGGTCCTGAACAGGGGGGATCTACCGTGGCCGCAGAGTTGGCTCTGATCCTGCACGCCCACCTGCCCTATGTCCGACCCGTGGGCAAGGAGATCCTGGAGGAGCGCTGGCTGTACGAAGCGGTTGCCGAGAGCTACCTGCCGCTCCTGCAAATGCTGGAGCGAGTTACTGCGGCCGGTCTCCCGGTCCGGGTGGCGGTCTCGCTCTCCGGTCCGCTGCTCTCCATGCTGAGCGACCAGGGGCTCATGGCCCGGTGCCGGGGCCACCTGGCCCGGCTCACCACCCTGGCCGACCGGGAGGCGGAGCGGCTGGCCGCTACCCCCTTCGCGGCTGCGGCCGGCTTCCACCAGGAACGGCTCCATAGCCTGGTGCACGACCTGGACCGGCGGCAGGGGGACCTGCTGGCCGGGTTCGCCGCCCTGGCCGAGGCCGGAACGGTTGAGCTTTTCACCGCCGCCGGCACCCATGGCTTCCTGCCCCTGTTGGGCTCCGACGCCTCCCGCCGGGCACAGATCGAGGCGGGGGTGGAGGAGTTCACCCGGCTCTTTGGCCGGTGGCCTTCCGGTCTCTGGCTCCCGGAGTGCGCCTATGCCCCCGGGCTCGACCACCTGTTGGCGGCGGCCGGGATCCGCTGGTTCGTGGCCGACTCAGCGACCCTCGGGGCGGCCTACCCGCCGGTGGCGGGGGCCGCTGCCCTCACCCCTGGTGGCGTGGCGGCGCTGGCACGGCACACCGCGGCGAGTCGCCAGATCTGGGACAAGCGATTCGGCTACCCCGGCGACCGGCTCTACCGGGAGTTCTATAAAGATGTAGGCTACGAGCTGCCCCTGGCGGAGGTGACCGATTGGCTGGTGGATGGGGTCCGCGGGGACACCGGTCTGAAGTTCTACCGGATCACGAAGGACGGGCTGGATGGCAAGGAGCCCTACAATCCGCGCGCCGCGCAGGCCCGGGCGGCCGAGCACGCCCGCCACTTCGCACAGCTCCTGGCCGGGTGCGAGGGGCTGGTGGTCGCCCCGTTTGATGCCGAACTCTTCGGCCACTGGTGGTTTGAGGGGCCCGACTTCCTCGCGCAACTCTTCGCCGAACTGCCGAAGGCCGGGGTGCGGCCGGTCACCCCCAGCCAGTGGCTGGCGGCGCAGCCCGACCTCCCGGTGGCACGGTTGCCAGCCGGCTCCTGGGGCGATGGCGGGGATCACCGGGTCTGGCTCTCCGCGGCGAACGACTGGCTCTGGCCCGAGATCCATGCCGCCGAGCAGCGAATGCTCGAGTTGGTCGGGGAGTCCGCTCTGCCGCCCGCTGTGCTGAACCAGGCGGCCCGGGAACTGCTGTTGGCCCAGTCGTCCGACTGGCCCTTTATCCTCCACTTCCAGACCGCAATGGCCTACGCCAAGCGGCGGGTGCTGGCCCACCTGGAGCGGTTCCACGCCCTGGCCTCCGGCTCCGCCACACCCGGGCTGATCGCCCAGGAGGATGGTATCTTCCCGCAGCTGAACGCCCGGGCGCTCTTCCGCCGCCGCCCGCCCCTGGCCAGCGACGGTCCCCTGCGGATCCTCATGCTCTCCTGGGAGTTCCCGCCCAACAACGTGGGCGGGCTTGGCCGGCATGTCTACGACCTGGGCGGCGCCCTGGCCCAGGCGGGCCACCGGGTCCGGGTGATCACCGTGGCCGATTCCGGAGCGCCTGCCAGCGAGGAGATCGTTGCGGGCATGCAGGTCTACCGGGTCGCCCGGCCGCCCGAGGAGGGGAACTTCCTGGCCTGGGTCTACCGGCTCAACCAGGCCATGGTTAGCCTGGCCGACCAGATCGCCGCCAAGGGGGCGAAGTTCGACATTGTCCACTGCCACGACTGGCTGGCCGGTCAGGCGGGAATGGCGCTGAAGGCCCGCTGGGGCATGCCCCTGATCGCAACCATTCACGCCACCGAGCGGGGCCGAAACGGTGCGATCCGTGACCGGCTGCAGCAGGCGATCCATGAGGAGGAGTGGCTGCTGACCGCCACCGCCGACCGGGTGATCACCGTGAGCCAGGCCATGGCGCGGGAGGTCACCGACTCCTTCCGGGTGACGCCGACTGTGATCCACAACGGGGTGAACCTGCCGCCGCTGGGGGCGAGGTGTCCGCAGCGACTGGCCCGCCCCTACTTCTTCTACATCGGGCGGTTGGTGGTGGAGAAGGGGGTGCAGGTCGCAATCGAGGCGCTGGCGCAGATGCGCCACCCCGCCGACCTGGTGATCGCGGGGAAGGGCCCCATGGAGGGCGAGCTGCGGGAACTGGCGGCCCGCCTTGGGCTGGCCGACCAGGTCCACTTCCTGGGGCGGATTCCCGACCATGAGCGGGACGGCTGGCTGCAGAACGCTACGGCGGGGTTGGTGCCCAGCCTCTACGAGCCCTTCGGGATCGTCGCACTGGAGGTCATGGCTGCCAAGGTGCCGGTGCTGGTGAGCGAGGCCGGAGGCCTGGCCGAGATCGTCACCCACGGGGTGGATGGGCTCAAGGTCACCCCGGGCGACGTGGCGCAGTTGGCAGCGCACATGGACCTCTTGCTGGAGAACCCCGGCATCGCGGCTGTGCTCGCTGCAATGGGGCGAGAGACCGCCGCACGGCGGTTCGGCTGGGAGGCGATTGCTGCCGAGACGGTGGCGCTCTATCGGGGACGGTCCACGGCGGATGAGTCGCTGCCCGCTTACCGGGAGGCGGCGCCGGGCCAGTTGCCAGCGGAGTAGCGGCCTGACATCATCCACCGGATGAGTGAGCGGCTAGCTCTGCTGCCTCAGCCAGGCGATCTTTGGCGCCCGGCTCGCCACGGTGTCCATGGAGTGGGAGCGCAGATCGCCCAACTGCTCCCGGGCGTAGGTCTCCATCTGGGCGATCACCGCCGGCAGCCCCGCGGGCGGGGAGTTGAAGGTCATCCATGCGATCTGCTCCCGCTCCAGGTCATACTCCCAGAAGCCGATCAGACGGCCCCGGTCGAGGATTACGTGGAACGGGGAGTCCGCCAGCGATCCGGCGGTATGCAGCCCCTTCTCCCCCCAGATTGCCCGCTCCCGGTCCGCCGGGTCCAGCAGGTCGCTCAGGTTGCGCCGCAGGAGGAGCATGGAATCGAAGCTGGTGACCAGCGAGAGCTGGGGCTGGTCCGGCGGTGTGAAGGCGGCGTAGGCATCCGCCTCGTCCGGGAGGATGAGGAAGGGCTCGGCATCATCAACCGGGACGAGGTTCAGGGGTGCGATCGCCTTCTTGGCGGCGCCCACGCCGAGGCCGGAGAACCACTGGAACTCCGCCAGGGTCGCGGGGCCGATCCACCGGAAGTAGCGGCGGGCCAGCTCCATGTGGGCCTCGTCCAGGCTGAGGGTGAAGGAGTCCAGCGGGTTCGGGGTCCAGTAGGTGTAGGCATAGCGCTGCTGATCCAGCCGGCCATTCTCGGGGACCCGGCGAATCTCGCCGGTAGCCTGCAGGTAGCCAAGGGCCAGGGGGAGGGTGGTGGTCAGGCCGCGCTTCTTGCCGGCATCGCCGAGGTTGCGGACCGCCCCGCCGCAACGATCTTTCAGGTGGGTCGGGTTGAGCGGGCCGTTGGCACGGAGGGCGCCCCTGACCGCATCGCATAAGTTATCGAGTTCCTGATCGGTCACCCCCAGGTACTTCCGGGCGGTGTTGAGCGGCACCTCGGCAAAGGGCTGGCCCACCTTCAGGGCGAGGGCGAAGTCATCGGCGGGTACGACGTAGGTGCAGCCGCGTGCGGAGGGCAGTTCGTGGATCTGCAGGTCGGTCACGGCCTGATCGGCGGCCTCCCGGCCCGTTCCCGCCCGGGCGAAGAGGGTGAGGTAGGGTCCGACCCCGCCGACTGAGCGGGACCATCCGGTACGGGTGAGGACGGTGGCGGGTGCGGCCCCCTGTAGGGAGCCGTTCAGACCTTGCTTGGCGGACCACCAGGCGTTGCGATTGAACTGCTTCAATTGCTGATCCCCCTGTGTCGTCGTGGTTTGATGGCTGGAGCCCTTGAGTCGAAGCGTAACCGGCGGTACAATCAGTACGTTATAACCTTTTGCGTAGCCATATACCTAATAGAGTAGGATGAACACGTAGAATGAGCGTACGATTCAACAGACCTGTGCGCGCGGTGGGTTGCCTATTGGTGGTTGCCAGCGCATTTGCATGGCTGACCGGTTGCAGCGTAAAGAGTTTTGCCCCGACCGATGAGCCGACCCCGGCGGTTACGGCGCCGGTAACCACAACCCCAGCACAGCCAACGACCCCCGCAAAGGACCCAGCGACGCCCGCCACTAAGCCCGCTGAAACGGCACCGAAGCCGGCGGAGAGCAAGCCGGGCGGCACGACGGGAGGCGTGACGGGTGAGAAGGCGCCCCGGCCCGACGTGAAGGTGATCGCTGATCCGAACGAGACGACGCTGATGGTCAACAAGATTTACAGGCTGCCGGATGGCTACGTTCCGGCGGACCTTGTCGAACCGCAGGTGCGGTTTATCTTTGCCGAGAAGGTGGAGAAGCGGCTGATGCGCCAGGAGGCATCCACGGCGCTTGAGCAGATGTTTGCAGCCGCCGAGGCGGATGGAATCTTCCTGGCGGGCGTTTCTGGCTATCGCTCCTACGAGACCCAGAGCGGCCTGTTCAACCACTACGTGCAGACCCAGGGCGAGGAGACCGCCCGGCGGTATAGCGCTGAACCGGGCCATAGCGAGCATCAGACCGGTCTGGCCATGGATATCTCCGGGAGCACCGGGGCCTGTGCGGCGGACGACTGCTTCGCCGGGACGCCGGAGGCCGATTGGCTGGCCGCCCATGCGGCGGAGCATGGCTTCATTATTCGCTACCCCAAGGGGAAAGAAGCGATCACGGGCTATGCCTACGAGCCATGGCACGCCCGCTACGTGGGCAAGGCGCTGGCCCAGGAGCTGACCGAGAAGGGACTGACCCTGGAGGAGTACTACGCTGCGAAGCAGTAGGGAAGAGGATTGGCGAAGGAGGCATCCGTCAGGGGTGCCTCTTTCGCGTCTCTGGTACTTCTCAGAAGGAGTATTCGCTCTCGGAGCAGAATAGGCGATAGGTTGCAATACTTAGTAGATACATATAGTTTGGTATGTCCGCATGAAAGGTGGCGGGAGCGATGGCGAGGAGCGGCGACGACTTGACCAATCCCATTACGGGCGACCGTGTGGTGTTCCGGACGGTTCGGGAGGACCTTTGCGAGATCGATTTCTTCATTCACCAGACTCGGGCCCTGACAGAGCCTCACTTCCATGCGATCCAGTCCGAGAGCTTTGAGGTAATCTCCGGACATGGTCGCTGGATGTTGAACGGGGTGGAGTATGACCTCCACCCGGGGGACCGGGTTGAGGTCGCTCCCGGGGTGAACCACCTCAACCCCTGGCGTGTGGGCGATGAGGTGCTGCACATTGTCCAGCGGAACTGGCCCGGGCTGGACTTTGACGTCTACTTTGAGACCTCGATCAAGGCGGCCCAGCGCGGGAAGGCGGACGCCCAGGGGCGGCTCGATCTGCTCCACCAGGCCGTGATTCTGCATGGGACCCGCAGCAAGAGCTACCTGAGCACCGCCCCGGTCTGGCTCCAGCGGGCGCTCTTCCCGCTGCTCGCCGCCCTGGGGCGGCTGAAGGGGTACCAGTTCCGCTACCAGGGGTGATCTCGCTCACCGGTTTCGGTAGCAAGCGCCCCTAGACCTTGCGGGCGATCATGAGATCCATGGCGTGCCGGTGCGGCTGGCCGCCGGAGTTGCAGTCGAAGATCACCTCGCTGAACTCGATGATCTCCCAGTCCCAGTAATAGAGGAGGAGCTCGCCGGAGCGGTAGAAGAACTCGTCCCTCCCCCAGTCGTGCGGGGTGGGAATGTACGGCTTCTCCACGAAGACGTTGAAGAGGTTGTAGCCGCCGGGGCGGGTGAACTCCTTGTAGTTGGTGATCGCTTCGGATCGCAGGTGCGGCGGAAGGTAGGTCAGGGTCCCGCTGGAGTAGACGATATCATAGGGGTCGGTCAGCCGGTATGTAAGCATGGAGGCTTGCTGGGTCTGGATCCAGAGCCCCTCTTCTTCGGCCCAGGCCTGCGCCTTGGCAAGGCCAGGCGCCGAGATATCGACTCCGGTCGGCCGGAAGCCGTGGCGGGCGAAGTGGATCAGGTCCCGCCCCTCGCCGCAGCCCAGGTCGATCACCCGCTTGCCCTGGGCCAGCTCCCCGGGGAAGAGGTCGGTGGCCCGCCGGGCCATGCGGTTCGGTTCACGGCCCCAGTAGTACTCGGGGCGGCTGTACATATCATCGTAGGAGAGCAAGCAGGATCCACTCCTCTGCCGTGATCGGGGATGCACACCGTAACAGGGTGCATCCCCGTCGTGTTTTGGAGGTTCGGTGGATCGGCCTGGTTCTCCTTCGGGTGGATCGGCTGGGCAGCTATTCGGCCTTCGGGGTCCCAGTGGCCGCTGTGGATGAGGTGGTCGCGCTGGGGGCGGAGGGGGCCGAGGTGCTGGATGTGGCCGGTCCGTTGCTGGCCTCGGACTCGGTGGCAGGGGTGGCCTGGGACTGGCTTCCCCGGATCCTGGATTGGCCGCGAGTGGCTCCGCTTGCCTCCAACTGCTCCTTGGACTGGCGGCGCTTGGTCTTCGCCCGGCTGGCCTTCAGGGCGATAATGAGAGCCGTCCCCTCCGTGGCCAGCTGGACGCTGCAGGCCCGCTTGGCGCTGGCCGGGCGGAGCTTGGGGTACTGCCGGAAGACACCGCCCAGGTGGATCGAGAAGGTCCTGCCGTCATCCCGCCGTTTGATCTGCTGGGCCCCGGGGGTTGCACTGTCGACGATCTCCATGGAAACCGTGCCGCCCACGTCGTCGGCGCCGAAGATCACATGGTAGTCGCGCTCGGTGATCCCAGCCTTTGCTGCAAGGGTGTCCGCCAGCTCGGCACACTCGGTGTTGCTGACAGCGTAACCGGTGTTGCTTACGGTGAAGTTGGCGTCGTCGCGGCGAGTTGAGGTGCTCGGGTCGAAGGAGTCACCGATCCGCTTGTAGGTAACCCCACCCAGAACCCGGGTCTCCGCATTCCGATCGACCTTATTCTCAGCCATGTTCAGACCCTCCCATGCCGTTAGGTATTCTCCCTGGCTCTCTGTGCCGGGGTACGATCGCTCCGTCTCTCTGCCATTAATTCTATATCCTGCCAGAGAATTAGTCAAGACGTTGAAAGAAGATTCGGTTTTCGGGAGAGGGGGGTGATGGAAGGTACGGGGGGTGAAGGGGAGTGGCATCGGGGAGAGGGTTGGCGAGTTACCGGGAGTCCCCGTGAATATTTGTGAGTCTCGGTGAGTTTTTATGGATCTTCGTGAGCGCGGTTGGGGGGCGCGTTGGGGCAGTTCGAATGAATCGCTTCTCTCCCAAGGGTTTGGGGATTGGGTTGATCGATCTGCTCGGTCGATCGTGCATGGCGTATGCAGGACGGGGATGGGTGTCAAGGTGGATGCGCTGGCATGGGGTCGACCCCAAACGGGCGCCGGACAAGCCCTGGGGGGTCTTCTTCGCCCTCGCGAGGGGGCCCGTAATATGTGGTGAGTTGGGTGCCGATCATGCGGGCAAAGGCGTGAGGGGGAGCTTGCTGAATCTCCGTGAGTTCCGGTGAGTCTTCGTGAGTTCCGGTGGGTTCCGTGGAGAGCCAGTGGGCTCCAGCGGGGCCGTGCGAGTCTGTGCACCCTTCCCCAGACTGCGACAGACTGCATGAACGCCCTGGGGGTGCCGTTCGTTCCCTTCAGGCCCCGGCGCACCCCCCGCCTGGTTAGCACATACCCTGCCACTAGAGCGGCGCCCCACGGGTGCCGCGTCGTTTGAGCGAAAGGGGCAGAACGGTGACGGCGAACCAGAGCGCATTCGCAGGGGTGATCTCAGACCCGCTGCCCGGTCGGAGCGCCAGGCCCCGCACCGTGGGGCAGACGATGGTGATCGACAAGGGGCTCGGGCTGGCACAGACCGGGGACCTACTGGAGCTGGCGGGGGAGTACATTGACTTCATGACTCCGTAATCGAACTAGGCACACGACCTTGCGTATTCCGGAACGGGAGGGAACGGTGTGTCTCACCAGATTCGGCCCGATCGGGTGGCTATCTACATCCGCTGGTCGACAGACGACCAGGGGGATGGCACCACCCTGGAGGTCCAGCAGGAGGCGTGCGACCTGTTCGTGCGCAGCCAAGGCTGGATGTCCAGGAAGGATCTTACTTTTATTGATGACGGGTATTCGGGGGGCAACCTCAAGCGTCCTGCGATGACAACCCTGCGCCGGGCGGTTCTCGACGGCTGGGTGGACTGCGTGGTGGTTTTCAAGCTGGACCGGCTCTCCCGCTCCGTGGTCGATACGGTCAACCTGGTCCTGGAGGAGTGGGAGGGGCGCTGCTTCTTCAAGAGCGCCCGCGAGCCGATCGATACGGCCACGCCGGCGGGGAAGATGTTCTTTTACCTCCTGGCTTCGTATGCCGAGTGGGAGCGCAACGTGATCCGTGAACGTACCGCCGGCGGCCGCCAGCAGCGGGCAGGTCAGGGGTACTGGGCGTGCGGTCCGACCCCCTACGGGTACACCACGGACGAGCACAAGCGGCTTATCGTGGTTGAATCTGAGGCGGCCGTGGTGCGGGGCATATTCGAGAGGTATATCAAGGGCTCAACCATGGCGGATATCGTGCGGCGGCTGCAGGCGGAGGGTGCACCCTCCCCTGGTGGCCCGGGGAAGTGGTCCAAGCCGCTGGTGCGGAAGATCCTCTCGAATGAGATCTACGTGGGGACGCTTCAGTACGGGAAGCACAGGGCCAACCCTCGCTACGGCCGGGACGCGGGCGCCCCTCGGGTGGTGAAAGCGGAAGCCCCCTCTGTCAAGCTGGAGGGGGCGGCACCAGCGATCGTTGACGAGGGGACGTTCTGGACGGTCCAGAAGACCAAAACGGAGCGGGATGCCCGGAAGACGAAGCGGTCGGGGCGGGCCTACAGCTCACAGTGGTTGCTCTCGGGCATCGCAAAGTGTGGGAAGTGTGGGGCTTCGCTGGCAGCCAGGGCTCCACGGGCAGGGCGGCAGGCGTTCTACTACTGCCTTGGGCGGGACCTCAAGCTGCAGTGCGACTGTCGGCAGATCCAGGTGAAGGTTCTCGATGCCTGGTTTGTCGAGGAGGTAAAGCGGGTCTATGGCAATGCTGTAAAGCGGCAGCAGGGCTTGGCCAACCTGGAGGAGGAGCACCGAGGGCGCCTTCTTGAGTTGCAGGCTGCCGCAGAGGCTGTGAAGGGGGAGCTGGCCCGACTGGAGAAGGAGCGTGCTCTCATGCGTCGTCGGTTCCGGTCGGGGGAGATTGGACCGGAGGTCTTTCAGGAGTTCATGGCAGAGATTGAGAAGGAGGCGAAGGGTCATCTGGAGCGGCTCCGGGACCTGGAGGATGATCTGGTCAGGGTGCAGGCGCAGACCAGGGTTGGCGATGTGGTGGAGCAGTTGGGGGCGGTGGACATCTTCGAGACATTGGAGGCGCCGGAGCAGAAGCACCTGATCTTCAGGCTGGTGAAGGGGCTGACTGTGTACAGGGCTCCGAACGACGATGATGTTACCGTAGCCATAACCTGGCGACTGCCAGCTTCGGTCAACAAGCAAGAGGGACCGATTTGACCGGGAAAGCTCCCCATATGGGCCTGTGCCTGGCGGAGCGAATCTCTGGGTGGGTCGCGCCGGTCGGGAGGAGACGATGCCCCCCTTCGCTTACGCCGAGGACAAAAAGAGAGCGCTCTCCTGCGGTTATTCCGGCAGGACAGCGCTCGGATCAGAGGGATCAACCGGTTTCGAGGGCCGCGTGGGTTTCCGCTTCCGAACGGCTTCCGCCAAGAGCCGGACCCATATGTCCAGCGTTGCAGCCGTCTCAGGGTCCTCCACATAGTCACGGGTTGCCTTGATCCGAACCGGTCCACGCTCTCGCACCTGGTGATCCCTCCTGGCTCCGGGTTTCCCTGGGTGAACAGGTAGAGGCCCCGGACTGCGGCTACCCCATGTCTACGCTACGGCACCTCGGTGCTCCACAGGGGAAGGTTGGAAGCTCAGCGAGCCAGGAGCAGGCGATGTGTCGAGGATTGACGAACGAAAGACAGAACGCACCTCCAGCCTTCGACAGGCCGAAAGTGCGTTCTGTGGTATCCTGGATCTGGGAGTACATGCAGGCCTGCCTCCGAAAGGAGGAAGCACCCGTGAAGATCTGCGTGTCCATCACGATCGAGTTGAGCACCACAACTGTCTTCTCGAAGCTCCTGATCCTCGCCAAGGCCATTTTCTCCGCTCTGAAATAGCGGTCGAGCCGGATCACACCTCATCGACCGCCGTCTCATCAGTAGAGGCGGCAACATGCGGGACTCCCAGGCACCCTCTTCGGGTGCCTCTTCCATTGTAGCCCATACAGTCACCCGTCATACCGCCAGCCAGGAAGACAAGACCACCTATCTTGGCGATCATCACCTGCCATGCGGCGATCGCCCACCTGCCGCTGTCTTGCTCGCCGTGCCCAGGATAGGGTCCTGCACCCTCTGAACGTGAGATGGCCCGATTCCAGTGCTGATGGCGGCCACAGAGAGAGCGGCCATGGTGAAGGGGCCTACCTCGGCAAGGGCCTATCCGGCCGCCGAGTCGTCTCTAGGGCGGTTTCGGTTTCGGTTTGGGTACCCAGTTCGGGCAGGACTTCATCAAACTCGGTTTCGGTACCGCCGCCCTTTACCGAAGCGACCTGCTCAAGGCCAAGGTGGGGCTGATCCGCTCGTACGGGGTGGAGCCATACCCCGGCGGGACCTTTCTGGAGGTGGCCTGGCTGCAGGGCCGGCTGCCGGAGTACCTCGACACCTGTGAGCGGTGCGGATTCCGTTACGTTGAGGTCAGCGATGGCACGGTCACCCTGGCTCAGGAAGAGCGGCTTCGGGCGATCGATCTGGCCCGATCCCGTGGCCTTCGGGTGATCACGGAGGTCGGCAAGAAGGATGGCGAGGTTGAGCTGGACCCGCTTGACGCCATTCGCCAGATTGAGGCAGACCGGAAGGCCGGCGCCAGCAAGGTGATCGTGGAGGGGCGGGAGTCCGGCAAGGGGGTCGGAATCTACGACGCCAAGGGCAACCCGAAGGCGGATGAGATGGAGCAGATCGTCGCTGGGCTCACCGACCGCTCGATTCTCATGTGGGAGACGCCCATGAAGGAGCAGCAGCAGGCGATGATCACCCGGTTTGGCCCCAATGTCAGCCTGGGCAATATCGCCCCGGCGGATGTGATCGCCCTCGAGGCGCTGCGGCGGGGGCTACGTGGCGACACGCTGAAGCTTGTCCTGCCCGAGGCCATACTGGGGGGAGGGGTGAGCTAGTGCGATTCGGCTGGAGTTCAGGCCATGTCGGGCGTGTGCCCTTCATGCCCCCAGCACCGCTCCACCCGGTGCTGCCGGCCTACCCTGCCCTGCCGGGTCGCCCGGTTACACCCGGCACATTTCCAGGGTCGGGGGCTCCGGGAGTGGCCGCTAACTCTCCCCTTGTGGGCCTAACCGCCTATGGCGTTCCCGTCGGCTACGCCCCATCGGGCACACCAAGGCTGGTGACCGGTCAGCCCGATCAGTGGCAGTCCCCTCCAGACCTGCCGGGTATGCCGCAGATGCCCGGCCCGCCGGACTGGATCTTCACTGGCCAGATGCCCTCCCTCACCCCGGACCAGCCTGTCGAAAGTTGACGAGAAAAAGACCGAAGGGACCGCCAAGCTTCGACTGCTTGTGCGGTCCCTGTCTGCTACACTATGGGTGGTCGGGGGGCTGTCTCGGAAAGGGGGGCAGCCGTCTTTGGACCCACACCAGTGAGATCCCATCGCTACCCGTCTCGGGTTCGGCCCGCTTGCACTACCGGCTCATCCCCCGGAGCCACTCCAGGAGCTTGGCGTTGGTCGCCTCGAACCCCTCCATGTTCAGCATGTGTCCGGTGCCTTCGCTCTCGTAGTACTCGGCCCCCGGGATCCGCTCCGCCAGCACCTTGGAGAAGCGGGGCGGCAGGATCGCATCCTCCGCGGCGGCCCAGACCAGGGTGGGCGCTTTGATCTGCCCAAGCCGATCCAACGTGTCATGGGCCTGGCAGGCGGCCATCTGCCCCAGGAAGCCGGTCTGCCCGGTGGGGTAGGGGTTGGCCAGCATCTGCATCTTCACCATGTCGACCGCCCCTGGCTGGTCGTACATGCGGTGGGTGAAGAGGTACTGGAAGAGGTATTCCATATAGTCATCCAACTGCAGGTTCAGGAAGCACTGCTTCCAGACCTCCAGCCCCCGGCGGGAGCGCTCATCCCCCTTGCCCCAGGTCGCCAGCAGGAGCAGGGAGGAGACCCGGTCGGGGTAGTTGATTGCCAGCTCTTGCCCGATCGCTCCGCCCATGGAGTGGCCGACCACATGGGCCTTGCTGATCCCCAGGTGGTCGAGCAGTGCGACCGCGTCATCCGCCATCTGCCGGATTGTGTAGGGCCCTTCGGGCACGGTGGACTGGCCGGTCCCCCGGTTGTCATAGCTGATACACTGGAACTCCTGCGCCACCGCTGGCACCTGGAGGAGCCAGCTCATGTGGTCAGCGGTAAAGCCAGCGATCAGCAGCACGGGGGCACCCGTTCCCTGGACCTCGTAATAGAGATCGATTCCATTGATACTGGCCTTCGGCATGGCTACTCTCCTCCTACTGCACAGAAGTCGGACACCAGCGGGGCAAATCGGTCCATGCGCTCCAGGTGGACGAGGTGAGCGGCGCTCTCCAGGATCTCCACCCGGGCGCCGGGGATCCGGGCAGCGAACTCCTCGGCGTAGATCGGGGGGACGACGCCATCGCCCCTGCCCCAGATCAGCAGGGTCGGGGCCTTGATCCGGTGGATCCGCTTTTTCAAACCCTTGTCGGGAATGGGCCAGGCGAACTTACCGATCGTGGCCGCCGTGTTGATAATCATCGACACGATTCGCTCGTTCCGGGCCTGCTCGTCGGTCGGCATGGTCGCCGCCACCATGCGTGCCAGCATGCCGTTCGGGTCGTGGTAGGTCGCCCTCGCCTGCTCCTCCGGGGTGGCGGTCCAGTAGTCCAGGACGGCGATATCGTCGCGCCAGAGGCCAAGCGCCCCCACCAGGACCAGGTGGCGCACCCGCTCCGGCGCCATGGCCGCGATCTCCGCGGCCACCATGCCGCCGTAGGAGTGGCCCACCAGGGCGAACCGCCCCAGCCCGAGCGAATCGAACAGGTCGAGGTAGGAGAGCGTCAGGTCCCAGAGATCGTCTAGCTGCTCAAGTCCCTCCGACTCGCCTACGCCCGGCTGGACCGGGGCGTAGACGGTGAAGGAGCGGGAGAGGGCCATGAGATGCGGCTCCCACTGGGAGATACCAAGGGCGCCGTGCATCCAGACCAGGGCAGGCCCGCTGCCGCCCTTGTAGACCTTCGTCCTGATCGCCCCACCACGGGTGGCGACCGTCAGGATCTCGTGGCTCATGTCGGTGACACCTCCCGCTGGGCCAGGACCGGGTCGGGTTTGATCCACCACTTGTCCTCCCACTCATCCTCATAGAGCCCCTTGATCTCGGGGTAGACCTTTTCGGCGAAGAGCTTGATGTTCTGCATGGTCAGGGCATGCGGCGCCGAGCCGAACTGGAGCCCGATCATCATGTGGCCCACCCGCAGCGACTTGGCCGCCTCGATCAGGGTGGTGGTCACACGGTCAACCGAGCCGCCCACGATCATGCCAGTCTTGAGGAACTCCTCCCAGCCGAACTCCTTCCAGTACTGGGTCGCCTTGTCGCCCAACTGCGGGGCGGAGCCGTACTGCCAGGTCTTCAGGGTCCGGTAGCCCGGCGCCTCGGCGAAGCCCTGGTACAGGTGGAGGCACTTCCGGTAGAAGTACTGGACATGCTCCTCAAAGAGCTCCTTCGCCTCCGCATCGGTCGATGCGACCGCCACGCCTTGGGCGAAGCCCCCCAGGAACGGGTTGGGCTCCACGCCAAGCTCGGTCACCTTGGACCAGAAGCCGTTCAGGGTCTTCTGGCCCCGCAGGTAGCCGTAGTAGTTCAGATAGGAGTAGTTGTAGGAGTTCCGGGCGCACCACTCCCAGGTCTCCACGGAGCCGCCACCGGGTATCCAGATCGGCGGATGGGGCTTCTGGAGGGGGCGGGGCCAGGGATTGACATAGCGCAGTTGCGTAAACTTCCCGTTGAAATGAAAGAGTTCAGGGGTTGTCCACGCCTTCATGATCAGGTCGTGGGCCTCGTAGTACTTCTCCCGCAGGAGGGCGGGGGGCACGCCGTAGGCGAAGTTCGTGTCCATACTGGTGCCGACGGGGAAGCCGGCGACCAGCCGACCGCCGGAGAGCACATCCAGCATCGCCATCTCTTCGGCGACGCGAATGGGCGGGTTGTATAGGGCCAGCGAGTTGCCCATGACCACGATCGCGGCGTTCCTGGTCGACCGTGCCAGAATCGAGGCCATGAGGTTTGGCGAGGGCATGAGGCCGTAGGCGTTGGAGTGGTGCTCATTGACGCAGATTCCGTCGAGCCGCATCGCAGCGCCGTACTGCAACTCCGTCAGGTAGTCGTGGTACATCTGGTTCAGGGCGCCAGGGTCCAGCAGTTCGCCCACGGGCGGGTCGACCCAGACGGAGCGGTAGCGCTCCTCGAAATCCTGGGGCAACTCCCGGTAGGGCATCAGGTGGAACATGCAGACCTTCATCCGCCGATCCCTCCCTTCATTTACATAGCGGTGGAGCCGCCATCGACAAAGACGGAGGAACCGGTCATGAAGGAGGCCTCATCGGAGGCGAGGAAGGCGACCACGTTCGCCACCTCTTCAGGTTGGGCGGCCCGCTTCAGGGCGTGGGTGTTGACGATCGTCTCCCAGACGCCCAGATCCTTGTAGGCCTGGACCAGCGGGGTGTCGATCAGCCCGGGGCAGATGCAGTTGCAGCGCACCCCGGCCGGGCCGTAGTCGATCGCCACGTTCTTGGTCAGGGTGACCACGGCGCCCTTGGAGGCGTTGTACGGTCCCACCAGGAAGGAGCCCACATGGCCGAGGACCGAAGCGGTGTTGATAATCGAACCACCGCCCTGTCTCGCCATGACCGGGGCGGCGTACTTGCAGCCCAGGAAGACCCCGCGCAGGTTGACCGAGAGGGTCTTTTCGAACTCCTCAAGCGGCATCTCGCCAAGTGGCAGGGGCGGGTTGCCGATGCCGGCGTTGTTGAAGATCACATCTAGCCGGCCAAACCGTTCCACCGTTGACTCCACCAGGTTCTTCACATCTGCCTCCACCGAGACGTCACAGTAGACGCCGAAGGCCTCCGCACCAAGCTCCCGGCAGGCGGCGGCGGTCGTACCGGCCCCCGCCTCGTTCTTGTCGGCACAGATCACACGGGCCCCTTCCCGTGCGAATTTGAGGGCAGTGGCCCGGCCAATGCCGCTGGCTGCCCCCGTGACGATCGCGCTCTTCCCCAGTAGTCGCATCTGCCTCCTCCTTCGTTGTACGGTTGGGGAATGAGGGGGGGTGACCGGCCCGCACCGCCCTATCCCCATCAGTAGAAGTATTTATCTGTATTAATAGAATTTCCTGCGTAGAACGACTTGTTTCGGTGATCGAACTGGATCCGTTTGTGCCGGAACGGAGACTTCGCAATCGGGAGAGGAGTCGTGTGGGGCGAGGGCCAATCTGAACTGTGGATCGCTGAACAGGAGGCGGCTTACATGATCAAGAAGGAAGTACTAGTCGTTGCGCTCCCCGTTGTACTGGGACTGGTTCTGCTCCAGACCATTCTGCAGATCCCGCCCCTTTTCGGCATGATCCTTGCGCCGGTGGTAGGTCTGGGTGCTGCGTCTCTGTACACCCGCTACATCTCCCGCAAGCGGGCCAAGAGCACCGAGGATCCTGCGCTGGTGGCGCGCGTTCAATCGCTTTGCAGCCAGTTTGGTTACAGTCCAACCGACGTCTCCGTGGTGACCGGCGACGGTCTGCCTTACCTCACGGTGAAGGGGGGGCAGATCACGGTCTCGCCAGCCATGGGCCAGTTGCTGACCGACGCTGAACTGGGTGCGATGCTGCAGGAGAAGGTCGTCTGTCAGGATTTCCCGACGGTCGCGTCGCCGGGGCGTATCAAGGAGGACCTGCTGAATCGGTGCCAGGCCTTCCTGCAGGCGGGGGGCAACCCAGAGGCAATGCTCTCGGCCTCGCTCAAGACTACGTCGGTGCTGGTCAAGCGCAGGCTAATCTCCGCCGATCACGTGGCGCAGTTCCGGTGGAACCATCAGGTCATGGCTGAGGTTGGAGGGGTCCCGCTGGAGCGGCTCGAACAACTGGCGGTCGCAGCCGGTGCTCCGGTTGATCTCTTCCTCGCTACCGCCCGGCCGGCGGTCAGCCAGAATCCGCCGGCGATCGGTACGATGCTGCGGACGCTCCTCATAGTGGCAGCGTTGCTGGGGATTCCGGCCCTGATCGCCCTGATGCTCGGGAAGTAGCTCTCCCCTTGCATCGGGTCGGGCCTGTGATACCATAGAGATCGGTACCATTGTCAGGACGGGAGATGACAGCGGGTGAAGCGGGAGCCGTCAGGGAAGGCCCGGTACGAGGGAATCGCACAGGATCTGGCCCGGCGTATCGCCAACAACGAGCTCGCGGAGGGCGCCCGCATACTGGGGCGCTCCAGCCTCGCCGGCACCTACCAGGTCTCCCCCGAGACCGTGCGCCGGGCCGTGGCGATCCTCCATGAGCGGGGCGTTGTCCAGGCGGTGGCTGGCTCGGGGATTCGGGTCCTCTCCCGAGTGGCTGCCCAGGAGTACCTGGACTCGATTCGCACCCAGTCGAGGCTGGAAGAGGGGGCCCGGGAGCTTCGGACCCTGCTGCGCCGGCGGCGTGAGCTGGACGAGCAGATCGAACTCTCGCTGGACCGACTGCTCTCGCAGGCGACCGGTGCGCTTGCCACCCGCCATGTGGATGAGATCACGATCGGGCCGTCATCTTGGGTGGTGGGGCACTCCCTGGGCGAGATCCGCCTCCGGTCATCCACCGGGGCGACCGTGATCGCCCTCTCCCGTGACGAGATTGACACGTTCTCGCCGCCGCCGGACCTGCTCCTGGCCGCCGGCGATATCCTGACCCTGGTCGGCTCCGACGCCGCCAGAACCAGGGCTCGGACGCTCATTGAAGCGACCGAGGCGCCGGTTGAACCGACAAATTAGAAGGATGCTGACAACAAACCGCCAACGGATAAGTTGGCGGTTTGATTCAAGGTAACCGTTCGGGCTCCCGATCCGGCCCGGACCACAGGAGGGTCAACATGAACCAATGGTTGGCGCTAATACAGAGCAAGTGGTTGGAGCACTGGGTGACCTGGGCCTTCTTCGGTGGTTACCTGGTCCTCACCTGGGTCGCTGCCTGGGTGGCGAAGCGGGTAATGAAGGGCGTGATCACGCGCCTAACCGCCCGTTCACAGACCGCGCTGGATGATCGCCTGGTGGAGGTCTCCACCCGGCCGGTCGGGGCCGCCGTGCTGGCAGTCGGCCTTCGTCTCTCCCTTGAGACGCTGCAGACCGGGATCCCCTCGCTCGCGGAAGGCGGGCGCTATGCCACCCAGTTCGGCTGGGCGCAGCAGATCGTGCTGGCGCTGCTGATCCTGGCGGTGACCCGGCTGGTCAACGCCCTCATGAAGGCAGGGGCAGACTGGTACCTGCACGAGTTGGCGGGTAACAGCCGGGCCACCTGGGACAAGGAGTTGCTCCCGCTGATCAAGCGGGTTCTCTCCCTGGTGATCTACTTCATTGGAATCTCCATTATTCTGGATGAGTGCTTCGGCCTGGAGATCACGGCCCTGATCACAACGGCGGGCGTTGCCTCGCTTGCCGTTGCCCTGGCGGCGCAGGAGACGCTCTCGAACATGCTGGGCGGGCTGGTGATCCTGGTGGACCGGCCCTTCCGGGTGGGCGACCTGATTGAACTGACCGATGGCAAGTCGGGTACGGTGGTGGAGATTGGGCTCCGCTCGACCCGCATCCGCCAATTTGACGGGAACGCCCTGGTGGTGCCCAACAAGGATATGGCGAGCAGTCGGATCATTAACTACGCCTTGCCGAATGAGCGGGCCGCGATTCGCCAAACGATCGGCGTCGCCTATGGCACCGATATCGAGAAGGCGAAGCGGGTCCTGCTTGATACGCTGAAGGCGCACCCGGAGGTGCTGGAGGACCCGGCGCCCGGCGTCTGGTTCACCACCTTCAACGCCTCGTCGTTGGATCTTTTCATGTCGGCATGGGTCGAATCGTACAATGATCGGTTCCGGGTGATGGACGAACTGAATGTGGCCATATTGAGGGCCTTTCGCGAGAACCGGATCGAGATCCCCTACCCGCAGCGCGATGTGCACGTTCACCTGCCGGAGGGCAACCGGGTTACGGTGGAGAAGACCGGCGCCTGACGGGTAGGAGATTTGGGTGCGGATGGGGAACCCTATACCCAACCCATTTCCAGGAGGTTTCCTATGGCTAAGCAGTGGAGTACCGCCCCGGCGATGCAGATCGATCCGGCCAAGCGCTATGTGGCGACCCTGAAGACCACCAAGGGCGATGTAAAGGTTGAACTGCTGGCGGGCGAGTCGCCGAAGACGGTCAACAACTTCGTCTTCCTGGCCCGGGAGGGCTTCTACGACGGGGTAAAGTTCCACCGGGTGATCAAGCCGTTCATGATCCAGACCGGTGATCCGACCGGCACAGGCCGCGGCGGCCCCGGCTACCGCTTTGAGGATGAACTCCCGCCGAAGCACTCTTACCAGCCGGGCATAGTGGCCATGGCCAACGCCGGTCCGAACACCAACGGCAGCCAGTTCTTTATCTGCTCGGGCAGCCAGGCGCCAGCGCTGGACCGGCACCCGAACTACACCCAGTTCGGCCGGGTAATCGAGGGGATGGATGTGGTGGAGGCACTCGCCTCGGTGCCGGTGGGGCCGTCTGGCCACGGCGAGATGTCCAGCCCGAAGGAAGAGATTCGGATCGAGTCGGTCACGATTGAGGAGCAATAGCATGAAAAAGAGCCCCCGGTCTCGCCGGGGGCTTTGCCATGCGTAGCGTTACTAGTCGTTATGCGGATGCCGCTCTTCGACCGGATGCAGCGAGCGGTGAGCCTCGGACTCATAGGTCTCGTGGCACTCGGGGCAGAGGTTGGAGGGCTGGGTCTCGGCCGGCTTGGCGACCTCGGAACCACACCAGGCGCAAGCATTCTGAGTCTTGGACACGACGGATCACGCCCCTCTCGCAAAAATGAATCTGCCCAAAGGGTTCATCAGCAATGGTATAGATCCTTGTCAAGATTCTCTATCGGTCGGATCGAACTTCTCAATAGCATATGCCAGATTCGCCCTTGACTGGAACGGTAAATGCAGTCCAGATAGCGAAAAATGATCCTCGCGTCAGTTGCTCGGACATGCTATAATGCTAGGTAGTCGCCCGTAGTGGCGACTCGCTCTCGCGGATGCTTTGCTGTAGCGGTGCAGGAAAGCGGACAAGGGGGCAGCAGTCGGAGTGGTGACCCGGCTGCGAAGTCTGGCGGAGGAGTGGTGACCCTCCGTCGACACATGCAGGGGGCGAGACGTAAGTCTCGCCCCCTGCACCCTTATCTGCGGGGTCTTTCAGGTGGGGCCACGAACCGCTGCAGGGCGTCTGAGACCTGGGCTAGGGCGCCGGGCCGGAGGCTGTACCGGGCGACGGCGCCATTGGCGTAGTGACCCCTCACCAGGCGGGCGAAGCGGAGCATCCACAAATGGCGGCTGACGGTGCCCTTGGTCAGGCCGCTCTGCCTGACCACATCGGCAAAGGAGAGGGGCCCGCCTGCCAGCAAGTAGAGAATGCGCAGGCGGGACTCATCTGCCAGGGTGCGGGTCAACCGGAGAAGCGAGGTCGGGGGCAGGCCCGCGGGGGTGGGCAGGTCGCGGACCGGTAGATAGAGGATGATCTGTCCAGGGCCGTTCTCGTACAGGTAGACCGGCCGCTTATGAAACTGGGGAATCAGGTAGATGGTCACGGTCTCAGGGGTCGGTTCGAGCCAGAGCGAGCCCGTGATCTCATCGATCAACTGGTCTGCGGGCATGCCGATCGCCATTCTGCGCCAGCGCTCGGCCTCGGCGGCCAGGGTGGTGAGGATCGTCGGATCAACCTGTCGGAAGTAGGCGTCGTGCCAGTCGGCCAGCAACTCTCGGGCCTCAGCGCACAAGGGGCCGAGGTTGGCGGGCAGCGAGTCGCCGGCATGGGGGGCGAGCAGCTCGTACAGGGCGCCGGGCGAGAGGGTGGCGAGCCAGTTCAGAAACCCCTCCACGCTCTGCTGGTCGGGGCACTGCCGGATCAGGTGCGCCAGGAGCCGAATGTCAGGGGGCTGATCGCGGGCGCCCAGCCGTTGGGCGAGTGGCGCCGGGAGCCGGGCGCGGACCGCATCGGCCCACTCGCTGCCCAGGTCCTGGGTCCGGTGGCTGGCTGTGACCAGGTAGGCGTCAAGGCTCATGAACAGCTCGTGGGCTGGGCTCCAGGTTACATGGACACGATAGGGCACAGCAACTCCCTCCCGTTACGATGTGGCTTCTTCCAGGTGTGTCAGGTCACCATCGACCGCACGGAGCATCGGGAGCGCAAAGCTGGCGAGGCCAACAACCACGGGCAGGGAGCCCATGAGGAGAAAGGCGGGGCTGATCCCCATACGCTGGGAGAGGTAGGCGCCGAGGAAGGCGCCCAGCGGGTTGCCGCCCCAGCTCAGCAGCATCTGAACGGCGCTGGCCCGCCCCCGCAAGGCATCTGGCACGATGGTCTGGAAGGCGGCGTTGAAGGTGTTGCTGAAGAGGGCGAAACCGAAGCCTTCCATGGCCTTGAAGAGCAGGGCGATGGGCAGGTAGCCGGGCTGAACCAGGCCCAGGCCGGTCAGGGCGACGCCGGAGATGGTCAGGCCGCCCAGCATGACCGAACGGCGGTGGCTGACGGTCGGGAGCAAGCCGACGGCCAGGCTGCCCAGCACATAGCCCAGCGGCCAGAAGCCCTGGAGGAGGCCCGCGGCCTCCGAGCCGGCCAGGAGGGTCTCCTGGGCGTACGGTACGTGCATGGTGAAGATCGCGTAGGCGCTCATCATAGCGATCCCGTTTAGCAGGGTGAGGACCAGGAGCGCCGGGACCTGCCGGAAGAAGCCGAACCCCGCCCGCAGTTCGTGGAAGTAGCTGGGACGGGCGCCTGTGCTGAGGGGAAGCCCCAGGGCGGCGGGCTGGAGCATGAGCATGATGGCGGAGAGGGCGAAGGTGAGGGCATCGATCGCCATGGTGGTCTCGCTCGTGGTGAAGCTGAGCATGAACCCGGCCAGGAGCGGTCCCCCGACCCGGGCGCTCTGCATGAAGCCGCTGAGCAGGGAGGTGGCTCGGACGAGCTGGTTCCGCTCGACGAGGGCGGGCAGCACCGCCATGGCTGCGGGCGCGTAGAGCCCTAGAGCGACACCGCCCAGGGCGCGCAGGAGGTAGAGGTGCCAGATCGAGAGGTTGCCCGTTAGGGAGAGGAAGAGGGGAGCCAGGAAGGCGACGAAGAGTGTGGCGTCGAGGAGGGCCATGAGACGGAGCCGGTTGAGCCGGTCTAGCAGCGGAGCGCCAGCCAGCCGGACCACCAGCTCGGCGAACAGCCCGATCACGTAGAGGCTGCCCATGGCGAGCTTGGAGCCGGTCAGGTCGTAGACCATCCAGACCATGGCAATGGCGGTCATGCCATCGCCCAGCGAACTAATGGTGCGGCCGGAGAGGTAGAGCCAGAAGCGTTGGTTCATTGCGGGGGACATGCCTCCTATGATGATAGAACTGGTTATCATGTTTTACATAGATAAAACTATGGGATTGGCTGGATCTTGTCAACCCATTGGGAGGCACCCCATGAAGATAGGTCACCCGCCCGCCCCCCAGTCCGTATGCTGGGAGGAGGAGGTGACCCTCGTTTGTTCATACACAAGAAGGAGCTGCTCCGCCCGGTCAAGGTGCTGGACCCGGACCCCCGGTGGGGCCAGATTATCCTGGAGCAATATGCCGGTGCGGATTCGGAGGCAACTGCGCTCAGTACTTACCTGACCCAACGGTTCAACACCAACCTGCCGGAGATACGGGATCTGCTGGAGGATATCGGGACAGAGGAGATTTCTCACTGGGAGATGGTGGCCGAACTGGCCCGGCAGCACGGGGTCGTCGTGAAGATGAGGGACGCCCAGGGGAACGCCTGGAGCTCAAAGTACACTGATGTCACGGGCAACATCATCACTGACCTCTACTCCGATATCGCCGCCGAGTTGCGGGCGAGGGATCTCTACCTGCACCTCGCAAATATCGTCCAGGACCCGGGTAGCCGAGACACCCTGCTCTTCCTGGGCAACCGTGAGGAGGCGCACGCGGCCTCGTTTGCACGCGCCCTCGAAGCGATTAAGGGGACGATCGAACTGCCGCGGGAGTGGTTCAAGCACCCGTACGTGAACTCCAGCCCGGGCACCTACCAGCAGTTTCTCGACATGTACGCCCCGGTACCGCAGCCGCCGCCTCTCACCTACCCGCCGCAGTACCCGTACCCTTACCCGGTCCAGTTCCCGCCGCAAAAAGCGGGCGGGATCGTGTGACTACCCGCCTCACAGCGAGGGGGAGCCGCCACGTCTTGTGGGGCTCCCCCTTGCTGTCACCCCCAGGAATCTGGGGGGAGTCTCAATCCCTGTTCTATGGGATAGGCTCACCACCGCCGGGCGTGCTACGTTGGACCGTGGCTAGGAGTGTCGAACCAATCGAGGGGATGATCCGCGTTGCCGCAGCATACGGGACGAACGTCCGCCCTCCGTTCGGGCGGACGCAGGGTCCACGTGGAGTTAGTCGATGGCGGTCTCTGGCTTGCCCTGGAACCCGAGCCCGAGGCACGCGTAAACGCTGCCGTGGCCTGGGTGAAGGAGTTGATCGGGGGGCGTTCCTTTGTGATCGACTCAGCCAGCGAAGAAGAGTGGCTCCGGCAGTACGCAAAGCGGAGCGGGCTGTCGGTGGGGTTCTATGATCAGGGGGTGCCCGACCGGCGGGTGGTCACGATCCGACCACGACGGATGGGGTTACTCGGTTGCACGGACCCATCCACCGTGGATGAATTGTCGGCCGGGTATCCCATCGGCTGGGCTGGCGTGCTTGCCGTTCACCTCTTCTCCACCGCAGAAGAGATGCGAGAACAGCTCTCCGCCTGGAGCGGTCGCACCTTCGTCGCAGGCCCGCTGGGTGGTCACAGCCTGTTCTCCATTCTGGTGGTGTACGACGGGCTTCACCTTCGGGTCCTCCCGAATCGGACCGCCCTGAAGGACCTGTTGGTGGAGGCCCGAGCAGCCGCTCGGGCCCTCGGGTACTCCTGGCGAGAGTAGTCGCCTACTCACCGACCAGGAACCGCTGCAGCGATGCCCCTACTTGCCGGGCCCGGGACTGGTTGATCCGGTACCACTTCACACCGTCAATCCGCTCTGCCTTCACCAGCCCAGTGGACTCCAAGAGCCGCAAGTGCCGAGAGGTGGCGGGCTGGCTAAGGCTGAACTCGGTCATGAAATCCTGGGCACAACCCTGTCCCCGCAAGCGGATCAGGCCAAGCATCTGCAGGCGCACCTCGTCGGCAAGTGCGGTCATGATCGGCAGCATACCGCTGGGGTGCCCCGCCTCCAGTTCCGCATCACTCGGGCGGAAGCTGCCGCCGAAGACCGCCCGCAGTGTCAGGGCGACATCGTCCCAGATCATCGCAGCGTAAGGGCCGAGGAAAGAGCTGGGGTGGAGGATCACCGTGCGGAACTCGTCTACATGGGCGGCGATCACATCGGGCAGTGGCCGGCCGGTCACCGCCTGAATCACCTGCTCCGGTGTGCCCGCGCTGAACTGCCGCTTCGTCTCCTCGGTGCGCCGTGCCAGGGTGGGCAGAGAGCGCTCCCAGTGGAACCGGAAGTGCTTCTCCCAGAGTTCGCTCAGCCTGCTGACAAAGAGTGCCTTGAGCTGCGGCGGCTGGGCCACCAGGTGGAGCATCTGCTCAAGGTCGAGCGGGGGCTCCTCCTCCAGCCGGGGGGCCGGGGCCTTCTCTAGCGCGTCGCGAATCCGCCCTGGCTCGGCGAGCAGCGCCGTAAGATCCGCTTCGCCGTCCCGCAAGGACTCCTTCAGGAGTGCGACCTGGTATCGCTCCGCAGGGATCTGATCCAGCGCCGCTAGAAAGGAAGGGGCATCTTCCATGCGGGCCAGATCGATTGGCAGGTTCTTCAGCAGGGTGTGGATCGTTCGGGTAATGAGGGCAAAGTCGCCCTGTTCTGCTGCGCTCAGCCGCTCCGTCAACTCCTGCGACCAGGGGTGCAGACCGGGGTAGCGGTTGGCCACCGGCAGAAAGGGAAGCAGCATGATCAAATCCAGCGTGGAGGAGGGACGGCTCTCAAAGGTCACCGGCTGATTCGCCGTGTTGACGATCAGGATATGGTGCATGATGTGGTACCCCCATTTGCGGATCGCTGCATTTCAGGATAACCACTAAGCCGAATAAAGTCAAACTAGGTGGCTGCGGAGGCGGGCTGCTAGTCAACGGCATCCAGGTCGATCCCCCGGAAGCCTATGTACGACACCAGTCCGGCCAACCCGAGGAGAATCGCCCCCGTGCCGACCACCCAGCGGATGCTAATCTGCTCGGCGACCACGCCGGCCAGGGCCGATGAAGCCAGCATTGCAGCGGTTGGCAGGGCGTTGAGGGTGCTGAGCACCCGCCCTCTCACCTGGTCAGGCACGGTCCGCTGTAAGGTGGTGGAGAGGCCAATGTTGAGCACGGCGTTGCAGAGGCCGACCAGGACCGAGCCCGCCACCACGACCCAGAGGGCGGTTGCAGCCGCAGTCAGGCCAATCCCAGCGGCCCCAAGTCCAAGCCCTGTGGGGACCAGCAAATGTGCCCGCTTCAGCTTCCGTGCTGAAGCACCGATCAGAGTGGAGGCCGTGATCATGGCCAGTGGGCTTGCCGTGGAAGAGTAGGCCAGGGCGGATTGGGGCAGGCCGAGGACCGTGCGAACCATGAGGACGGACATGGAGTTGATAATCCCCGCCCCCGCGAAGAGGACGACAAAGGCGATGATCAGGACGCGCACGACCGGGTTCTGCCAGGCGTAGCGAATTCCCTCTTTCAGTTCTGCCGTGAACCGGGAGGCCGGACGAGCGGTAGCCGACGCTGCTGAGACCCGGACCAGCGCAACCAGGAGCGCCGAGACGAAGAAGGTGAGACCATCCAGGGCGAAGGCGCCACTAGGACCGAGAAGCTCGAGCACCAGGGTGCCCACGGTGGGGCCAGCCAGCAGCATGAGCGACGTGGTGGTCTGGTTGAGGCTGTTGGCCGCCACCAGGTGTTGCTGCTCCACAAGCCGGGGGAGTAGCGCCCCACGCGCCGGGTTGCCGAAGGTCGAGACGCAGGCGCTCAGAAAGGAGGCGACCAGGGCAAGGACCACGTCGCCGCGCAGTACGGCATAGATCAGGGGCAGGACGAGCAGTCCACGCACGATGTCCGAGACGATCATGGTCTGTCGCCGATCCCACCGGTCTACCAACACCCCGGCGAAGGGGGCGAGGAAGAGACGGGGTGCGGTCACCACCACAAACGAGAGCGACTGCACCACAGGTGAGCCGTGGCTGGACTGGTAGATCCAGTAGACCATGGACCACTGGGAGATGCCGTCGCCGATCAGAGAGACGAGTTGACCGAGCCAGAGCAGGCGGAAATTCCGATTCAGGCGCAGCAGTTCGAGCATAGGCTTCACTCCATGATATTATACCGATATTCGCATATGCGGATATCTGGATCTTAATGCGAATGGAGGTTCCTGTCAAGGGGCCGGCCGGGGATCTGGAGGGAGTGGCTCTTTGCGCGCAGAATACCAGGGAGAGCCTGGCTTCTACGCTGCCTGCCAGCCGGGCGCTGAAGGGATGGATCTTATGAGACGCCGCTTCGCCGCACTCCTCGCTCTGGTTATCGGCCTCTACCTGATTCTCTCGGGCTATATCGGTCTCCGTGGCTGGGAGTGGGTGCAACGGATTACCCCGGTCCAGCTGGCCGGTTGGCTCTTCTGGTTACCGTTCGGCCTGCTGGTCCTTGCCTTTCCGATCGGGCGGCTGACCGCCAAGCACCTCCCGCGCCCTCTCGCCAGAGGCCTCGCCCTGGCCGGCGCTTACTGGATGCCGATCTTCCTCTACGCCCTGCCGCTGGTGCTGCTGCTTGACCTCACCCGGTGGGTCGGGCTGCTTCCGCCCAGAGCCGAAACCGCTGTTGGCGGCGCCGTGCTCATTCTCCTGTGCGGGATCCTGCTCTACGGCCGTTGGCGGGCGCGAAGCCCCGTGATCGTGCGCTATGCGATCGACCTGCCCAAGGACGGCCGGAGGCATGAAGCGCTGCGGGTGGTCCTGGCCTCCGATACGCACTCCGGCAGCATTAACGACCGGCGGAAGCTGCGGCAGATGGTCGCCATGATCAACGGCCTCAAGCCCGACCTGGTCCTGCTGGCCGGCGACCTCATGGACGACGACTTCCCCGCCTTTGCCACCGGCGGCATGACCGATGAACTGAGCCAGTTGACCCCAACGCTGGGCACGTACGCCGTGCTCGGCAACCACGACCACGGAGCGGGCCATATCCCCGAGTACCGGCAGTTGTTGGCGCAGGCGGGGGTTCACCTGCTGATCGATGAATGGGTCCAGGTAGATGAAAGCCTCTGCATCATCGGGCGGGATGATATCTCCGGCCGCCGCTTCCGGGGCGGCCCCCGGAAGCCCCTGCCCGAGCTAATGGCGGGAGTTGACCGGTCGCTCCCCATGATCCTGATGGATCATCAGCCATATCGGCTGGAGGAGGCCGAGGCGGAGGGAATCGACCTGCAGGTCTCGGGGCACACCCACCGAGGGCAGTTGTTCCCTTTCAATCTGATCACCCGCCGGACCTTTGAGCTGGACTGGGGCTACCTGCAGAAGGGGGCGACGCACGTGGTCGTCTCCCTGGGCTATGGCACCTGGGGGCCGCCCATCCGCCTGGGCAACCGGCCGGAGATCGTAGCGATCGATCTGCGCTTCACAGGGGGGATTGCCAGATGACGGCACCGGATCAGGCGCACAGTCTCCACGACGACATTGGCGAGGTGCTCTATAGCGAGGAGGCGATTCAGCAGCGGGTTCGGGAGTTGGCGGCGCAGATCAACGAGGCCTACCTGCCCCGGTGGCAGGAGAACCCCCGCTGGTCGCTGACGGTGATCAGCGTGCTGCGCGGGGCGGTCTTCTTCGTCACCGACCTGGTCCGCCACCTGGAGGTCCCCGTCACCCTGGACTTCATGGCGATCGCCGCCTACGGCACCCGGGGGCGGGTCCAGATCCTGAAGGACCTGGAGGATGATATCGAGGACCGGGATGTGCTCGTCGTGGAGGATATTATCGATACCGGGCTCACCCTGGGCTACCTGCTGACCCAGTTGCGTGCCCGGTCGCCTCGCAGCTTGAACGTCGCCACCCTGATCGACCGGACCGGTCTCCGCCTCCTCCAGGACCTGCCGGTCCGGTACAGCGGCTTCGATGTGCGGGACAAGTTCGTGGTCGGCTATGGGCTCGACTTTCAGGAGCGGTATCGGAACCTGCGCTATATCGGTGTCCTGAAAGATGAAGTCATGGCAGAAGAGCCGCAGAAGCGTCGCTTTGCCCACCCGAGCGAGGAGGACTTCGCTAAGCTCCTGGACTACTACCGCATCCGCTGGACCTACGAGCCGAAGACCTTCGTGCTCCGGGAGGATGAGGAGGGCAAGATCGAGGTGGGCTTCTCCCCGGACTTCTACCTCCCCGACTACGACCTGTATATTGAGGTGACGACAAAGAAGCCCCACCTCATGAACCGGAAGCTCCGGCAGGTGGAGGCGATGCGGCGCCAGTACCCCTCTGTGCGAATCGACCTGGTGGACCGTGCTGACTTTGAGATCCTGGCCAAGAAGCTGAAAGCCCGGGAGGTCTTGTGACCTGCCCGGGCTTCCCAATGAAATGCACCCCAAGACCGAGATCGAACCCTCACAAGACCCGTTCGCAGCTAACTTCCTGCTCCGGTAGAACCCCGTGCAGCGTGTTAACCTTGCCGTGATCCGTGCGGCCTGAACGCCTTTCTGCTTCGAGCAGCTTGGCCTGTCCAGCTCCGGTCCCGAAGCCTGCTGTCTTCGGTCCCGTCGTCGCCCTCGTTCCTGAGGTGCACCTTCAATATAGCACTGACCGTTTTACCTGCATAGAGAATACGTGTTCGAGTTCTCAAAATATTTTGGTCAAAATTCCTGACCAATAGGGAAAGAGGGGCCCAGGTCAGACCGTGATCAGATCGACTCCGTCCTGCCGGAGGGCCTCAACTACTGGGGCGGGAGCCAGGTTGTCGGTGATCAGGGTGTGGACCTCCTGGGCGGAAGCGATTCGTGCAAAGGCAACCCGGCCGAACTTGCTGGAGTCGCTCAGGATCACCGCACGGCGCGCCCGGTGGAGCATGAGCCGGTGCACCTGCGCCTCCTCCTGGTTGGGGGTTGTGAAGCCGAACTCCGGCGATATGCCGTTGACGCCCACGAAGGCGATATCGACGGCCAACTCCCGCAACGCCTGTTCGGCGGTGGGACCGACCATGGCGTAGGAGCGCTCCCGCACCCGCCCGCCGGTGATCACCAGGTGGATCGATGGGTTCCGGGTCAACTCCCAGGCGATATTGACGGCGTTGGTCACCACCGTCAGGTTCGATTTCCCCGCCAGCGCCCGTGCCAGGGCTGCCACGGTGGTACCGGCGGCCAGGGCGATGGTCGCACCGTCGTGGACCATGGCTGCGGCGGCGGCGGCGATGCGGGCCTTCTCGTCCTGCCTGGCCCGGAGCTTCGCCTGGAAGGAGAGATCCTGAACCATGGCCTGCGGCAGGACCGCCCCCCCATGGAAGCGGGCCAGGAGCCCCTTCTTCTCCAAGGCTGCGAGGTCCCGGCGGATGGTCATTTCAGTGACACCCAGGTCGGTAGCGAGCCTGGTCACCTGAACCGTTCCACCCTGCTGTAGTTGCTGCATGATCGAAGCACGGCGATTGTTCGTTTCCGGCATAATCTCCTCTCACCTCTGACCCTTCGTGTTCGACATCGAACAACAGCGCTCCTCTGGGGGCGTCATTTTTCTTTTCGTTTTCGAAGTCGAACACAAAAGTTCGGAAGGGAAACGAAACCGGACGCCGAATGTTTCCTCACGAACATGAAATCAGAAGAGTACCTTGGTTCAGGAGGGTCGCACGATGGCGCTAACCACCGGCCTGCAGATCCTGGAAGCTGCCCAGCGCTCCGGTTTCGCCGTGGGCGCCTTTAACTGCCACACCCTGGAGATGATCCCGGCTGTTGTCGAGGCGGCCGTTCAGGAAGAATCGCCCGTGATCCTGCAGTTCACCGAGGGGTCGATCAAGACCAACGGCTGGGGGTATATCAGCCAGGTGGCGCGCGAGGCCGCCAGCCAGGCAAGGGTGCCCGTCGCCATCCACCTGGACCATGGCCCTGGCTTCGAGGCAGCGATCCAGGCGATTCGCAACGGCTTCACCTCCGTCATGATTGATGGCTCCCAACTGCCCTATGCCGAGAACGTCGCCCTGACCCGCCAGGTGGTCGCCGCGGCCCACGCCGCAGGGGTGAGCGTGGAGGCTGAGATCGGGCATGTGGGCGGCGTGGAGGATGACCAGGGAAGCCTGCACGGCTGGCTGACCGAGCCGGACGATGCCGCTCGCTTCTGGAAGGATGGTGGCATGGACTACCTGGCCACCGCCTTCGGCACCGCCCACGGTTTCTATAAGGAGGAGCCGAAGCTCGATTTCCCCCGGCTGCGACAGATCCGCGCCAGAGTCGGCGCCCCACTGGTCATGCACGGTGGTTCGGGGGTCCCCGCTGACCAGGTCCGGGAGGCGATCGCCTCGGGGATCGCCAAGATCAACGTCGCCACCGAACTGAAAGACGCCTGGGCCCGGACCCTGCGGGAGACGCTGCAGCGGCTCCCCGACGAGTCCGACCCCCGGAAGATCATGGCCCCGCCCCGAGCAGCCGTGCAGGCTGTGGTGCGGGAGAAGATCCGGCTCTTCGGCTCCAGCGGCAAGGCGTAGCCGCAACCGAGACCGCGGAAGGAGAAATCCCTCATGATCGATCTGAACGACGCCGCAGCGGTTCGAGCACTCGACTCCCTGCAGATGATCGACCTGACCATGGCCTACCCGCACCAGTTTCGCGACGGGCTGACGCTTGGCATGAGCTTTCCCCTGCCCGCCCGCCCAGACCGGGTGGATGAGGTGGTCCTGCTCGGCACCGGCGGCGGCTCTGCTGCCAGCGCCAACCTGCTACGCTCCTACCTCTTCGATCGCTCTGCCGTTCCGATCATCTCGGTGCAGGGCTACAACGCCCCCGCCTACGTGGATCAGCACTCGATCGTGATCGCAATCAGCCACTCCGGCAAGACCGAGGAGATCAACAGCAGTGCAGCCCAGGCGATCGACCGGGGCGCCACCGTGATCGGCCTGGGTGCCGGCGGCAGGCTGAAGGAGATGCTGACCGCCGCCGGGCGCCCCTATCTGGATGTCCCGGGCGGCTTCATGCCCCGCATCGCGATTGGGTATATCATGATGCCCCTGCTCGCCCTGCTCCACCGCTGGGGCCTGGCCCCCTTCTCGAAGGCTGAGTTCGATCACGCCATGGACGAGATGACAAGGCTGGCCGAAGCCTACCGGCCAGAGCGGTCCACCGCCCTTGGCAACGAGGCGAAGCGGCTGGCGGAGGCGCTGGCGCCCTTCATTCCGGTGGTCTATGGCTTCGCCGACCACTACGACGCCGTCGCCTGGCGGATCAAGAACCAGATGGGCGAGAACGCCAAGTACATGGCCTTCTGGAACACGATCCCGCACCTCCACCACGACGAGGCGGTCGGTTGGGACATGCAGCCAGAGCTGTGCCGTAACCTCGGCTTTCTGCTCCTGCGGGACAGCGAGGCGGAGTCAAGCCAAATGGCAAAGCGCTGGAGCGCCACCACCGAGATCCTGACCGAGCGCATGGGCCGGGTCGAGAGCGCTTATGCCACCGGCACGGGAAGGCTGGCCCGCATGCTCTCCCTTGTTCTCCTGGGTGATTTCCTCTCGATCTATCTGGCGATTCGCAAGGGCGTTGACCCCACCCCGGTGGCGATCATCGATCTGTTCAAGCGGAAGGTTGGGCAGTAGCCATGGCGGAGCGCTGTGCGATCGGGCTAGATGTAGGCGGCACCAAGATCAGTGCCGGCCTGGTCGACTCCCACGGCCGGGTGCTCCACACCCTGCGCCTTCCGACCCCGGTGGATGATGGTCCAGCCGGAATCTTCCGGGCGATGCGGGCCCTGATCGACCGGCTGATCGCTCGGACCGATGGGCGGGAGCTGGTCGGGATCGGCTTGGGGATGCCCGGTCTGATCGACCGGGCCAGAGGGATCTCAGTCCAGAGCCCCAACACCGGCTGGCGCAACGTTCCCATACTGGCCGAGTTCGCCGACTACGGCCTGCCGTTGGAGCTAGAGAATGACACCCGCTGCCACGCCGTGGGCGAGCTTCACTTCGGTGCCGGGCGGGGCGTTGACCACTTTGTGCTCCTCACCCTTGGCACCGGCATTGGGTCCGGGGTGGTGCTGAACGGACAGCTCTTCCAGGGCGGCTCCGGCCGGCCGGGAGAGATCGGTCACGTGACGGTCGAGCCCGAAGGTCCCCTCTGTGGGTGCGGCAAGCGGGGGTGCCTGGAGGCGGTGGCCGGGGGGAAGGCGGTGGGGCGCCGGGCGCAGGCGCTCGGGATCGCAGCGGATAGCCGTGAGCTGTTCGCCCTGGCCGCATCTGGCGATGAACGGGCAACGGCCCTCGTGGACCGGGTCGCCTGGGAGCTAGGGCTGGGGATCAGCTATATGATCAACCTCTTCAACCCCCAGCGGGTGATTATCGGCGGGGGGATGGCCGAGGCCGGCGAGGTGTTAATCGCCCCCGTGCACCGCTACGCCCGGGAACTCACCATGCCGGGGATTCGGGAGACCTATGAGATCGTGCCGGCGGCGCTGCACGAGGAGGCCGGGGTGGTGGGAGCGGCGGCGCTTCTGCCAGGCCTGACCGCCATGCAGCGGAAGGGGGCCTGAGGCGTGGCGCATGGCGTCATCACCGTGGCCGTGAATGCTGCTGTCGACACGACCTATTTCCTGGAGCGGTTGCAGCCGGGCGCCATCCACACCGTGAGACGGATCAGCCGGGTCGCGGGCGGGAAGGCGAACAACGTCGCCCGGGTGCTCCACCTGCTAGGTATTCCCGTCATGGCTACCGGCTTTGCCGGCGGGCCGCCCGGGACCTTTCTGCAAGAGGACCTGCGGCGGCTCGGGATTGCGACTGCGTTTGAGCCGATCGCATCCACCACGAGGACCTGCCTGGTCCTGGTCGATGAGGCGAGCGGTGCACTGACCGAGATCCGTGAACCCGGCCCCGAGATCCGGTCCCATGAGGCAGAGCGCTTTCTCCAGCGGTATACCGAGCTGGTGGCGGGGGCGCGGGCGGTAGTCCTCTCGGGATCGCTGCCGCCGGGCTTGCCGACAGATTTTTACGCCGGGCTGACCCGCACTGCCCGTGAGGCGGGGGCCTTCGTGCTCCTGGACTGCGCGGGGGAGGCGCTCCGGCAGGCGCTGCCGGCGAGGCCGGACCTGGTGAAGCCGAACCGCGAAGAGCTTGCAGCGTGGGCCGGAGGCCCACTGTCGGGCCAGGCTGACCCGCTGGCGGCAGCCGGGGCGATGCGAGAGCAGGGGGCGAGCGCTGTGGCGGTCTCGCTGGGGGAGGAGGGGCTGCTCTACCTGGGCCCCGGGGGCGCCTGGCGGTGCCTGCCGCCCCCGGTCACGGTGGTCAACACCGTGGGCAGCGGCGACTCCCTAGTCGCCGGCTTCCTGGCGGCCCACCTGCGGGGCCAGCCGATCGCAGAAGCCCTTCGGCTGGGGGTGGCCTGCGGCACAGCGAACGCCCTGACCGATTCGGTCGCATCGCCGCAGGAGAGCGATCTGCGCCGGTTGGCGCCGGCGGTCGTCATCCAACCGATATGAAGAGGTTTCACCGACCTCCGGGGGAGCGGAGGCGGTGAATAGGGTTCCAGATCCACTAGACACAAAGGGGGAAGATGTGTGAAAAAGCTCCTGGCAGTGCTGATGGCCTCGACGATGCTCCTGACCGCCTGCGGCGGTGCTGGCTCCTCCGGTTCCAAGCCGAGTATCGGGGTGACGATCTACAAATACGACGACAACTTCATGTCGTTCGTGCGCCGGGCGATTGAGAAGAATGGCGACAAGGCCGACCTCGCCATGAACGACTCCCAGAACGACCAGGGCAAGCAGAACGAGCAGGTGGACACCATGATCTCCAAGGGTGTCAAGGCGCTTGCGATCAACCTGGTCAACCCGCAGGGCGCCGCGACGATCATCGCCAAGGCGAAGGCAGCCAACCTGCCGGTCATCTTCTTCAATAAGGAGCCGTCGGCCGAGGATCTGAAGAGCTATGAGAAGGCCTGGTATGTCGGCACCACCTCCGCTGAGTCCGGGGTGATGCAGGGACAGATGATCGTGGATGCCTGGAAGGCGAATAAGGGCTGGGACAAGAACGGTGACGGCAAGATCCAGTACGTCATGCTGAAGGGCGAGCCGGGGCATCCGGATGCGGAAGCCCGCACCAAGTACTCCATCGACACCGTGACCAAGGCGGGCATCGGGGTGGAGAAGCTGGAGGAGCAGACCGGCATGTGGGACTCGGTCAAGGGCAAGGAGCTGCTTGACGCCTGGCTGGCGAAGCACGGCGACAAGATCGAGTTCGTGGTCGCCAACAACGACGCCATGGCGCTGGGCGCAATCCAGTCCCTGAAGGCGAACGGCTACTTCACCGGCGGCAAGTTCATGCCCGTGGTGGGAGTGGACGCCATTCCAGACGCCCTGACCCAGATCAAGGAGGGGACCCTGGTCGGCTCGGTCCTGAACGATGCGAAGAACCAGGGGCAGGCGACCTTTGACCTCGCATACAACGTGGCCATGGGCAAGGCCCCGGCTGACGGGACCAACTGGAAGATCGGCGATGACAAGGCGGTCCGGGTGCCCTATGTGGCGATCACGAAGGACAACCTGAAGGTTGCCGAGGAAGCGTACAAGTAGCCGAACCTAGCGGTCGAGGTGCACGGGTGTGCACCTCGATCGCGCAAGGAGATGGTGCGCATGACGAACACTCATCCCTACTTGCTGGAGATGCTCTCCATCTCCAAGGAGTTCCCGGGGGTTAAGGCGCTGGACGATGTAACCCTGCGGGTCCGGCCCGGGACGGTCCACGCCCTCATGGGCGAGAACGGGGCTGGCAAGTCCACCCTCATGAAGTGCCTGTTCGGCATCTACCAGGCAGATTCGGGGGAGATCCGGCTGGAGGGGCGGCCGGTCCACTTTGCCACGGCAAAGCAGGCGCTGGATCACGGCGTCTCCATGGTGCACCAGGAGCTAAACCAGGTGCGCCAGCGGAATGTCTCAGAGAATATCTGGCTCGGGCGCTTCCCCATGAAGGGACCCTTCGTGGACGAACGAGCGATGTACGAGGCGACCGAGCGCATCTTCCGCGACCTGGAGATCGCGATCGACCCACGCGAGCAACTGAGCCGGCTCTCTGTCTCCCAGAAGCAGATGGTCGAGATCGCCAAGGCGGTCTCCTACAACGCCAGGATCGTGGTCATGGACGAGCCGACCTCCTCGCTGACCGAGCGGGAGGTGGAGCATCTCTTTCGGATCATCAACCGGTTGCGGGAGAAGGGCTGCGGGATTATCTATATCTCGCACAAGATGGAGGAGATCCTGGCGGTCGCCGACGACGTGACGATCATGCGGGACGGCAGGTGGATCGAAACCCGGCCCGCCAGGGAACTGACCACCGATGAGATCATCCGGTTGATGGTGGGACGGGACCTCTCCCACCGGTTCCCCCCGAAGGCGAACCAGCCGGGGGAGGTGATCCTGCGGGTGGAGGGGCTGACGGCGGTCCAGGAGCGGTCGATCAAGGAGGTCAGCTTCGACCTGCGCCGCGGCGAGATCCTTGGCGTGGCCGGGCTCGTTGGCTCCAAGCGCACCGATATCCTGGAGTCGCTCTTCGGCATGCGCCGCCTGCAGTCCGGCCGGGTCCTGCTCCATGGCAGGGAGGTGCGGAACGAGTCGCCGGAGAGGGCGATGGCCCACGGCTTTGCCCTGGTGACCGAGGAGCGGCGGGCGACCGGGATCTTCCCCATGCTCTCCGTCTCCTTCAACGCCCTTATGGCGAACCTCAAGCGCTATGTCCGCCCGATCCTCCTCCTGGATGAGCGCCGGGCGGAATCTGACACGGATTGGGTGATCAACTCGCTCCGGGTCAAAACCCCGTCGCCGAAAACGCCGATCGCAAGCCTCTCCGGTGGCAACCAGCAGAAGGTGATCTTGGGGCGGTGGCTGCTCACGAAGCCCGAGATCATGCTGCTGGATGAGCCCACGCGGGGGATCGATGTCGGTGCGAAATATGAGATCTACCAACTCATGATCCAGTTGGCCCAGGAGGGGAAGGGGATCATTCTGGTCTCGTCCGAGATGCCCGAGCTGCTCGGGGTGACCGATCGGATCCTGGTCATGAGCAACGGCCGGGTTGCCGGGATCCTCGAGACCCGGGCGGCGACCCAGGAAGAGATCCTCCGTCTGGCGGCCAAGTATCTGTAAGGAAGGGTGGAGATGCATGAGCCTGAACACCCAGGTGCAACGCAGGCCGTTCAAGGCGTTCCTGACCGACAACGCCATCTATATCATCCTGCTGGCGCTGCTGGTGGCGATCATCGTTATTGAGCCAGCCTTTGTCTCGATCATCAACCTGCGGAACATCCTCGCCCAGGCATCCACCCGTGCGATTATCGCCCTGGGGGTTGGCGGGATCCTGATCACGGCGGGGACCGACCTGTCGGCGGGGCGCATGGTTGGCCTGACGGCGGTGGTCTCCGCCTCCATGCTCCAGGCGGTGAATTACGCCTACCGCATGTACCCCGAGCTGCCGCAGCAGCCGGTCTTCGTGCCGGTGCTCCTCTGCGTGGCGATCGGTGCTGCCTTCGGGCTGATCAACGGGGTCGCCGTGGCGACTTTCAAGGTCCCGCCCTTCGTGGCGACCCTGGGCATGATGGTGATCGTCTACGGCATTACCTCGATCTACTTCGACCGCCCGCCATACGGCGCCCAGCCGATCGGCGGACTTGACGAGCGGTTTATGAACTACGGGCAGGGGTTTATCTTCCGGGGCGATGCCGCCGTGCCCTACCTGGTGATCTATGCGATCTTGACCGCTGCGGTGATCTGGGTGATCTGGAACAAGACCCGGCTGGGCAAGAACATGTACGCCATTGGAGGCAACCCGGAGGCGGCGGTGGTCTCGGGCGTCAACGTGAACAGGACGCTCCTGGCGATCTATGCGATCGCCGGCGCCCTCTACGGCTTTGCTGGCACGCTGGAGGCGGCTCGAATCGGCAGTGCCACCAACAACACCGGCAACATGTATGAGCTGGATGCGATCGCAGCGGCGGTGGTGGGCGGGGTCTCCCTGTCGGGCGGCGTCGGCACTGTTGGCGGGATCGTCACGGGCGTGCTGATCTTCCAGGTGATCAACTACGGGCTGAACTTCATTGGGGTGAACCCGTATGTCCAGTACATCGTGAAGGGGCTGATCATCGTCACGGCGGTGGCGATCGATATGCGGAAGTATGCGAAGAAGAAGTAGGGGGCGGGGGAGATGAAGTTTCCAGATGGGTTCCTCTGGGGCGCCGCAACCGCCGCCTACCAGATTGAAGGGGCGGTCTGGGAGGATGGTCGGGGCGAGTCGATCTGGGACCGCTTCGCCCGGACACCGGGGAAGGTCTACCAGGGGGAGACCGGCGATATCGCCTGCGACCACTACCACCGGTTCCGGGAGGATGTCGCCCTCATGAAGGCGTTGGGGCATAACGCCTACCGCTTCTCGATCGCCTGGCCGCGGATCTTCCCGGAGGGGGCGGGCCGGGTGAATCAGAAGGGGATCGACTTCTACCGGCGGCTGGTGGATGAGCTGCAGGGTGCCGGGATCCTCCCCATGGCCACGCTCTACCACTGGGATCTGCCCCAGGCCCTGCAGGAGAAGGGCGGGTGGGAGAACCGGGAGACGGCCTACCGCTTCGCCGAGTACGCCGCCCACATGTATGAGGCGATTGGCGATGCGATCCCTTGCTGGATCACCCTGAACGAGCCCTGGTGCAGCGCCATGCTCGGCCACCTGACCGGGGAGATGGCCCCGGGCAAGCGCGATTGGGCGTCGGCGGTGGCCGCATCGCACCATTTGCTGTTGGGCCATGGGCTGGCGGTCCAGGCCTACCGGCGGGGCGGGCTGAAGGGGCAGGTGGGGATCACCCTGATCTGCACCCTCTGCGAGCCCGCAACAGGCTCGGCGGCAGACCGGGCAGCGGCCCAGCGGCATGACGGCTACGCCAACCGCTGGTTCCTTGACCCGGTCTTCCTGGGCCATTACCCGGCGGACATGCTGCAACTCTACCAGCCGGTGCTCCGGCCTGGTCTGATCCAGCCGGGTGATGAGCGGATCATTGGCGCCGGGGTCGATTTCCTGGGGCTGAACTACTACTTCCGGAACATCGTCGCCCATGACGATGCTGGGCTGCTGCAGACCCGGGCGGTGCATGGGCCGGGGCCGAAGACCGACATGGGCTGGGAGATCTACCCGCACGGGCTGGAACTGCTCTTGGGGCGGATTCACCAGGTCTACGGGGGCGTGCCGATCTACGTGACCGAGAGCGGTATGGCGAATCCGGATCGGGTTGGGGCCGACGGGACGGTGAATGATCAGGTGCGGATCGACTACCTGCGGGAGCATTTCGCTGCAGCCCACCGGGCCATGGCGGCGGGGGTGGACCTGAGGGGCTACTTTGTCTGGTCGCTGATCGACAACTTCGAGTGGGCCTTCGGGACCTCGAAGCGCTTCGGGCTGGTGCACGTGGATTATGAGACGCAGGTGCGGACACCGAAGGCGAGCGCCTACTGGTACCGGGATTGGATCCGGAGCCAGTCGGGCCGGTGATCCGGATCGGATCGCGAGAGCCGCTCCCCCAGCTAGTCGGGGCGGGCGGCTCTCTTGCTGCGTTGGTGCTACTTGGGGGACTGCTGGATCAGGAGTTTGAGGCCGTTTGTGAAGACGCTTGGGCACTCCCAGGTGCGGAACGGCTCGGGGATAGCGATCTCCTCCAGGGGGCGCCCTGATTTCGCAAGGTCGGTCAGGGTGTTGAAGTAGCTCTGGAAGGTCCGGATCCGTGAGCCGTCGCCCACCGGGCCATGCCCGGGAACGACATGGGCGGGATCTAGGGCGGCGAGTTGGTCGAGAATGCTGCCCTTCCAGTCCGCAACGCTGCCCTCGCCGGTGCTGGGGTGGAAGCCCACCTGGACCAGGTCGCCGGCGAAGAGGAGCGCCGAGCGCTTCGGGCCGTGCAGGGTGAGCCGGTCCTGGTAGGTAACGGTGGGCAGGGTGGCCGGGAACTCGGGCAGAGCCCGGGTGATCGCCACGAACTCGCCGCATGTATTCATGGCCTCCCGGTGCCGGAGGGGGTCGGTCTCCTTCTGTACGTCGGCCAGCATGCGGCCCGCGACCTCCGGGTGTTCCCGACCGTACTGGAGGAAGCCCGGCATGCGGGCGGCGATCAGGTCCCGGGTGGTAGCGGTGGCGATCAGGGTGGCGCGGGCGAAAACCTGGTTCCCGCCCACGTGGTCAATGTGGCGGTGGCTGTTGATCACGAGCGAGACGGGGCGGCCGGTCACGGCTTCGGCGACATGCTGGAGATCTCGGGCGGCCTCGGGGGTGGCGAAGGTGTCAAAGACGGCGGTCTTGTCGCCTAGATCAACGATACCCGCGTTCCCCCAGGCACCGGTTCCCAGTTTGACGATTGCTGCGTAGACGCCGTCTGCTACCTGGTGGAGGTCGAAGTAGTTTGAGGTCATGCTGCATCCCCCTCTGCTGGAGTTGGGACCTCAGGAGAGGTTCGGGGGGAGCGGTGCAACGCATCTGCCTGCCGGTCATGGCGAGTTGGAATCGCATGGATACGTTCTATGAATTGGGAGCGACCGGGTGGCACCCCGGTCGCTCCTGGCGGCTAGCTAGCGCTCTGCTTGGTGGGTTGCTGGGTCTGCTGGCCGTTCTGGGCCTGCGGGTTGAGTTGGGTCTGTGAGGGCTGCTGGACCTGCTGGGCCTGTGGGCCAGTTTGGGCCTGCTGGCCTTGTTGCTCCTCTTCCTTCTCCCCGCGGCTGGCGATGGGAATGAAGGACTGCTCGTCCCACCAGATCTTGAGGCAGGGACCGTAGGTGGGGTGCTCGGCGGGATCGAGGTGGAGGACCATGCGGGTGCGGCTGGGCCGGTTGACGTTCCCCAGGCGGAGGAGGCGCCGCAGGTCGGAGCGGAAGGTCCGGCCATCTTTCGCCCAGGTGAGGTTCAGGTTGGACTTGGTGGCCTTCGCGGTGGGAATCCCGTAGAACTGCCTGGCCTCGCCCGGAACCGGTGCGAGGTTGAGCGCCGCTGGCATGGTAGAGGCCAGGTTCTGCTTCGTGGCCGCCGCCTTAACCGTGTCGGCGCCCTCAATCGTACTCTTCGCCGTGTAGCCAGTATGGATCGTCATCTTGGAGCCCTTCTCGTCCTCATCCTTCTCCGAGACCTGGCTCAGGTCGATAAAGCCCGAATCCATGGGGATTGCGTCGGAAGTCAGGGCTTTCCCCTTCTTCTTGGCCTCACCATCGCCCGCCTTCGGAACAGCCTTGGACTCAGTAGCCATTCGAATGCGCCTCCTTGGGGTCTCTATTCGGGTCCGGGGGTCGGGTCCTATTATATACTCTGCTGGGTGAAAAAGGAAGATCTGTTTTCAAGATTTTTCCTCTGATAGAATGGAATGGGTGAATTGAGGCCGATCTTGGGCGAATCGAGGCCGATCTTGGGCGAATCGAGGCCGATCTTAGGCGAATCGAGGCCGATCTTGGGCGAATCGAGGCCGATCTTGGGTGAATCGAGACCGATCTTGAGCGAATCGAGACCGATCTAGGGCGAATCGAGGCCGATCTTGAGCGAATCGAGGCCGATCTTGGGTGAATCGAGGCCGATCTTGGGCGGCCATCGAACCGTTGAAATCCTACTGCCACCTGACTTGGCGGAGTGGAAGCACCTCGGCGTTGACCCCTGATTCATCCTCCCAGGCGACGAGGTAGAGCCCCTGCTGTGCCAGGCTAGCCAGTGCCTCGGCCGAACCGGTCCACGGGTAAATGTCGCACAGCCCATGCTTAAGGAAGGTACCCGCCAGGACCGGCTCGCACCGCTGACCCGGAACGACCGGTTCCAGCCTGCAGGATATTCCGGCTCCACCCCGCTCACCATGCCTGCGGCAAGGCGAGAATGCAGAGCATCACGGAACGGCGCACCATCGCCAACCCCCCTTACCATGAGGATATCGCGCAACGGGTGGCGAAGACGGGAAGATTCATCACGGGAACCGCCTTTCCCTACAGGGCGAGCACCAGTCGGATCGAGTTCGGCCACCCGTCTGGCGATCGGAAGATCTGGCTGGCCGGCCGCCTGCACAGAGCGCGCAAGCGGTAGACAAAAGGGCCGGGGGATATACCCCCGGCCCACGACCTCCGCAGCGGACGAATCAGGTTCTGATCGGTCACGACAGGCCCTTTCATCAATCGAACCGGATGATCGATCGGACCGCCTGGCCGGAGCGGAGCGCAGCAAATGCGTCGTTGATCTGATCCAGCGAGTAGCTGCCAGTGATCAGGGCGTCCAGGTCGAGCTTCCCTTCCATATAGAGGTCGAGAATCAGGGGAATGTCCACCTCGGGCACCGCCTGGCCGTACCAGGTGCCGGTCAGGATCTTTGTCTGGCTGGGCAGGGAGAAGGCGTTGATCGACACCTCTTCGTGTGGCGGGGCCACGCCTACGACGACCGCCATTCCGGCCTTGCGTACCAACCCGTAGGCTTGCGCGATCGTCTCGGGCCGACCGATCACCTCGAAGGCGTAGTCCGCTCCCCGTCCCTCGGTCCACTCCAGCACGGGGGTGAAGGGGTCGTCGGTCTGGCTCGCATCGATCACATGGGTGGCGCCGAACTGCTGAGCCTTCGCCAGCTTCGCCCCAACCCGATCAATGGCGATGATCGTTTCGGCACCAACCAGTTTGGCCGCCTGGATCACATTCAGTCCGACCCCGCCGCACCCGATGACCACGACGCTTGAACCCGGCTTTACCTGCGCCGTCTTGACCACTGCGCCGTAGCCGGTCATCACTGCGCAGCCGACCAGGGCTGCCCGGTCGAAGGGGACGTCCCGCCGAATGGGGATCACGCCGCTCTCGGGCACGACGGTCATCTCCGCCATGCAGGAGGTGGCGGAGAAGTAGTAGACCTCCTCGCTATCGCACGAGAAGCGGGTCGTGCCGTCGGGCAGGGTGCCGGTCACCTGGAGATCGAAGGCGGTGTCGCACATGTCGGGCCGCCCGGAGTCACAGTAATAGCAGTGGCCGCAGCTGGCCACCCAGTTGAAGACAACGTGATCGCCCACCTGGACCCGGGTGACCCCTTCACCGACCGCATCCACAACCCCGGATCCCTCGTGACCAGGGATCGCCGGCAGGGGGATCGGTAGGTTGCCACCTAACACGGAGAGGTCACTGTGGCATACGCCGGCAGCCTTCACCTTCACCCGGACCTCGCCTGGCCCCGGCTCGGCAAGCTGAACCTCGCTGATCTGGAGCGGTTCCCCGTACTCGCGCAGGACAGCAGCTTTCACTGTCACTACCTCCTTATGCGTTCAGCAGGTCGGTCTCGCCACGGGCGGTCAAGGTCTCGGTGTAGGCCTTGTAGAGCGGGGGGAGGAGGGGTAGAAGCTTGAGCGCCTTGGGAATCTGGCCCTTGGCTTTGATCTGGCCGCGGGCCATGGCGATCGGCACATTCAGCTTCCCCTTCCAGAACTGGTGGCCAACGTCGGCGGCCAGTTCAAAGGCGACATCGGGTGCGGGGGTGAGGTCATTGAACTTCACGGTGATCGGTTGCCCCTCGGGGGAGGGTGATCGTCCATCCATGAGCACGGTCAACTCTGGATTTCGGTAGACAAAGGCAACGATCAGTCCGGCGGCACGCAAGCCCCGGGCTGCCTCGCTCTCCATGGCTCGCTCGAAAACCCCTTGCAGAATCTCTTGCATCTGTGTGGCGTCGCGGTAGATGCCCATCGTTGAACTCCCCCTATTGCGGATGCTTAAAGAATTCTGCTAAGAGCCGAATATTCCTCTAGCGGGTCCGCAGGGTGGGGAAGAGGATCACCTCGCGAATCGCCGTGGCTCCCGTCAGGAACATCACCAGCCGGTCGATCCCGATGCCCAGGCCGCCCGTCGGCGGCAGCCCGACCTCAAGGGCGGCCAGGAAATCCTCATCGAGCGGGTGGGCCTCCTGATCGCCCCCGGCCCGCCGGCCCGCCTGGGCCTCGAAGCGGGAGCGCTGATCGTCGGGGTCGGAGAGTTCGGAGAAGGCGTTGGCCATCTCCCGGCCGTGAATATAGAGTTCGAACCGCTCGGTGAGCCGTGGGTCGGCGGGGTCCCGACGGGCCAGTGGTGAACTCTCCACCGGGTGCCCGAGCACGAAGGTCGGCTGAATCAGGTCCGCCTCGGCATAGGCCTCAAAGAGTTCGACCAGCAACCCTCCCCAGGTGGTCGCCGTGGTTGACAGCCCTGCAGCTGCGCAGGCGTGACCTGCCTCCAGATCGCCCGGCAACTGGGCGAAGTCGAGCCCGGTCGCCTCGTGTACCGCCTCGATCATGGTGATCCGCCGGAAGGGCTGGGCGAGGTCCACCTCGCCGACCTGAAGCGCCCCGCCTGCAGCGACGGCGGCGCTGCGGATCAACTGTTCGGTCAGATCCATCATCTCCTGGTAACCGGCGTAGGCCTGATAGGCCTCCAGCAGGGTGAACTCCGGGTTGTGCCGGGTGGAGAGCCCCTCGTTGCGGAAGACCCGCCCGATCTCATAGACCCGCTCCATTCCCCCGACCACCAGCCGCTTGAGGTGAAGCTCGGTCGCGATCCGCAGGGCCATGGGCTGATCGAGGGCGTTGTGGTGGGTGAGGAACGGCCGGGCAATGGTACCACCCGCCTGGGACTGGAGCACGGGTGTCTCCACCTCCAGGAAGCCGGCCTGATCCAGCGTCCGGCGAATGGCGGAGACGATCCGGCTACGGGCTTCGAAGATCGACCGGCTCTCGGGGTTGACCAGCAGGTCCAGGTGGCGGGAGCGGTAGCGCTCCTCGGTATCTCGAAGCCCATGGTGCTTGTCGGGCAAGGGCTGCAGCGACTTGGTCAGCAGGGTGAGGTGAGTGACCCGGACCGATAGTTCGCCGGTGCGGGTCCGCATGAGATGCCCCTCGGCCCCCAGGATATCCCCGAGGTCCAGGTGGGTCCAGATCACCTGCGATTGCTCGTCCAGCTCAGCGGGGTGAAGGTAGAGCTGAATCCGGCCTGACCCATCCTGCAGGTGGGCAAAGCCGGACTTGCCGTGGGGGCGTAGGCTGATCACCCTGCCCGCCACCCGGACGGTCAGGTTGCGCGCCTCCAGGGCCGGTCCGTCTGAATCGGCATAGACCCGGTGCAACGTGGCAGATGGTGTTCGATCGGGAAAGCGGCCAGCAAAGGGGGCGATGCCCGCCTGGTTCAGGGTCTGCATCTTCTCCCGGCGGCTGGTCTGGATCTGTTCAATGCGGCTCGTGCTCATGAGTGAAGACCTCCTTGGCAAATAAAAAACGCCCTCATCCCCTTGCAGGGACGAGAGCGCTGCTCCCGCGGTACCACCCAACTTGGCCGCCCGATGCGGCGGCCCACCTTGACCCGGTACGGCTCTGCCACTCGGCAGAGGTTATACCTTGCTCCCGCTATCGGGGGAGAAACCGTCCTCGCCTACTGCACCGGCCATTCAACCAAATGAGCGGTGGTTCGGGGGCAGCTCTGAGGCCTTATACCCTGATCGCTCGCGGACGGAACTTGCACCGTGTGTTCCGCTCTCTGTGCCGTCTGCGGTCGGGGCAGCGCACCAGCTCCCGCCGAATGCGCCCTCTTCATCGCCTTGATTCACGATATTGTGTGGAATCATACGACGGATCTCGCCGACTGTCAACCCCTGATCTCGCACAGAAGCCGTTGGGCTGTGCCATCGAACGGGAAGGAGCGGCTCTCCACCAGGGCGATCAGCTCTTCGAGGGCGCTGCGGAGGGTCTGGACAAGCTCCGGTGGGTACGACCAGGCGATGGTGCGCTCGGCGAACTCATCCTCATCATCAACGACATAGGTCAAGTCCGGCCGGACCACCAGGTCGAGGTCCATGTCCACCCAGGTGAGTTGCCCGGCATCCAACTCCGGTGGCAGGCAGAGATTGCAGTAGTAGTGGCGAAAGCTGCCGTCGAGGTTGAACCCGGCGAAGACATTATAATAGCGCCCGGGAAAGAAGAAGTCAATCGTCATGTTCTCCATGGACATGTCGAGCCCACGGCCTGGGTGGAGTAAGCGCCGTCCCGGCGGACCGTAGACCGTGATCACCTCGGGGTCCTGCGAGATCATCTGGCTGGGATAGCTGAAATGCTTGTCGCCGTTGTACTTCATTGCCTGGACGTAGAGTTCCGTCATGGGTACCTCCCGTATGGAGTTGCCTTACACCTGTAGACGAGCGGCGGTCATGGCTTGTTCCGGCCGATTCGTTTGGCGCCCTCGCGGGCAGACTGTTAGGCGCGACGAGAGGAGTGATCGGGTTGTGGAGACCCCGATGGTGAATCTGTCTGACCAGCAGTCTTATGATGTGGCGATTATCGGTGGTGGTCCTGGCGGTGCTACGGCAGCGCTCTATACCGCCCGTGCCGACCTGCGGACCATCGTCCTGGACAAGAGTCTGGGCGCCGGAGCGCTGGGCATGACCAGCAAGGTGGAGAACTATCCGGGCATGCCGAACACCACCGGGCCTGAGATTGTGAAGACGATCCGGGGCCAGGCGGAGTCGTTCGGGGCGGAGTTCCGGCAGGAGCAGGTGATCGGGGTCGCCCTGGATGGGGAGGAGAAGCAGATCTTCACCGGGGGCGGCACCTACAACGCCCGAGCCGTGATCCTCGCCACCGGGGGGATGGGCCGATCGAACCTGGTGCCTGGGGAGGAGCGGCTGGTCGGGCGAGGTGTCAGCTACTGTGCCACGTGCGATGCCGCCTTCTTTCGCGATCGCCCGGTCGCCGTGGTGGGGGGTGGGGAGCAGGCGGTGGAGGAGTCGCTCTTCCTGACGAAGTTCGCCTCGCAGGTGACGCTGGTGCATGTGGGCAAAGAGCCAAAGGCTCCGGCTCACCTGGTCGATGAAGCCCGTGCTCACCCGAAGATCAGGCTGGTTAGCGGCCGGCTACTTGAGGTCTTCGGGGAGGAGCAGGTGTCCGGGATCAAGCTATCCACCCCGGAAGGTGAGCAGGTGGTTGAGGCCCCGGGGGTCTTTATCTTCCTGCAGGGGAACAAGCCGGTGATCGACTACCTCATGGGTTCGGTCCCAACCACGGCGGAGGGCTGCCTGATCGTGGACCGCGATACCTATGAGACAGAGGTGCCCCTGGTCTTCGCAATCGGTGACCTGCTCTGCACAGAGATCAAGCAGGCGGTGATCGCTGCCTCGGAGGGGTGCCAGGCAGCGATCCACCTGGAGAAACGGCTACGGGGCCGGCAGCAGGCGCTGAAGGATTGGAAGTGAGGTCAGCCCACTCGGCCGAATGGTCCAGCCAGGCATGAGCTAGGCTTTCATAGCAGATTCCCCTTCCCTCGGGTCAATCCGGGGGAAGAGAGGCGCACCTCGGTTGATCGGGGTGCCGGGGGGTAGCCCGCCCCACCGGGTTGCCTGATCCCACCCGGTCTTCCTGGCGAGGTCGGGCGAGAGACCAAGCTGGGTGTAGATCCGCTCCGGGGTCTCCACCAGGAAGGGAACCAGAGCGGAAGCGGTCACCCGCAACGACTCCGCCAGGTCGTAGAGGACGGCCGTCAGCCGATCGGCCTGGGCAGGTTCCTTGGCCAGGGCCCATGGGGCTTGCTCATCCACGTACTTATTGGCCTGGCTCACCAGCCGCCAGAGGGCGGCGAGCGCATCGGCGAGGCGGCACTGCTCGATCGCATCCTCCAGTGCGGTGACCGCCTTGCGTGCGGTTGCGGCTAGGAGCCCATCCGACGAAATGGGAGCCGGGATCCGGCCACCGGCGAACTTGTTGATCAACTGGGTCGTCCGGGAGAGCAGGTTTCCCAGGTCATTGGCCAGGTCGACGTTGTGGCGCAGCGTGACCGCATCCTCCGAAAAGTTGGTGTCCCCAGCGTGAGGCAGCTCCCGCAGCAGGTAGTACCGGAAGGGATCGACTCCGTAGAAGCGGGCCAGCGCCAGCGGGTCGGCACCGTTGCCACGGGACTTGCTCATCTTCTCGCCATTGCGGTTGAACCAGCCGTGCGCCCAGACGCGCCGGGGCGGTTCGGCGCCGAGGGCAGCCAGGATCGCCGGCCAGTAGATGGCGTGAAAGCGGAGGATATCCTTGCCTACCACCTGGGTGGTGGCGGGCCAGAAGGTCCGGTAAAGGTGGTCATCATCCCCCGCGATGCCGAGGGCGGTGACGTAGTTGGTCAGCGCATCGAGCCAGACGTAGATGGTATGGCGGGGGTCGAAGGGCACGGGGATTCCCCAGTCGACCGAGGTCCGTGAGACGGCGAAATCCTCCAGCCCTTCCCGCAGGAAGGTGAGCATCTCGTTGCGGCGCACCTCGGGCTGGACGAAGTCGGGCCGCTGCAGCAGGTCTGCGATCAGGGGGGCGTACTTGGAGAGGCGGAACTTGTAGGTGGACTCCCGCGCCCACTCCACGGGCCGGCCGCACTCCGGACAGAGTCGCCCTTCCTTCAGTTTGGACTCCAGCCAGAAGGACTCCTCGTACTGGCAGTACCAGCCCTCGTATTCGTCCAGGTAGATATCGCCCTGTTCATATAGCTGTGTGAAGAGCGCCTGGACCTGGGTGCGGTGCCGGTCTTCCGAGGTGCGGATGAAGTCACTGTAGGCGACTCCGAGCAGGTCGAGGCCCGTGCGGTCGTGCTGGGCGATCTGGTCGACGTACTCCTGGGGTGGCAGGCCGTTTGCTGCGGCCCTGCGCTGGATGTTAATGCCGTGCTCGTCAAGCCCGGTCAGGAAGTGCACCGGATATCCCTTCGCCCGGTAGTAGCGGGCCAGGGTGTCGGTGGCCACGGCCTCGTAGGCATGGCCGATGTGGAGCGGGCCGTTGGCATAGAAGATCGATGTGGTCAAATAGATCGGGTGGGCCATGTGAAGCATCCTCCTTTGAAGTTGGTCGCATGTCAGAGTCGTCGGCGGCCTCGCTGGTCGGTTGCATTCGCATGGTCAGCACCCCTTTCATTCGTGGAATGGGAAACAGAAAAGCCCCGTCCCGGCCAGTCATGGCGCAGGGACGAGGCTGTTCACCTCGTGGTACCACCCTGTTTCTCCCGCGGCGTGTTGCGCGCGGGCACTCGTGCAGGTACGGGGCCGACTCCAGCGGAGGGCCGTTATACCCTGGCCCGGTAACGGGGGCCTGCCGTCACGGCCTACCGCCCCCTTAGCTTCCGGGGGAATCGACCTGCGGTTCGGGGGCCATGTTCACGCCGTTCGCTCCCGCCGGGCTTTCACTCTCCCCGGCTCGCTGGGGGGTACTCCGGGCGCTACTCCTCCCCGTCATTACCTTTGGGGGGATTCTACCATTCGGTCTGGGCGCTGTCAATCGGTGAGGCGGAAGCGCACCACCACGGGGCGGTGGTCCGAGGCGGTGGACTCGATGATCTGGGCGGAGAGCACCTCCAGGTCGGGGCTCCCCCAGAGGTAGTCCAGGCGGCGGCGGGGTTCGCTGGCGGGGAAGGTTGGGGTCTGGCCCAGCCCCGCCTGGGCGGGCAGGTCGACCAGACCGCTGGCCCGCAGGCGCTGCATGGGCTCGGTCTCGGGCAGGGCGTTCAGGTCGCCTACCAGCAGGAAGCGGGGGCGCTGACCCCAGAAGCGGATCATGCTCTTGGCCTGGTTGATCCGATCTGGTTCTTCGCCCCGGAAGGCGGACAGATGGGTGTTGGTGAGAAGCAGGTCGCCCCGGACGGTTGGGATCCTCGCCCAGATCCAGCCGCGCTGCAGGTCGGAGACCTTCATGTCGTAGAGACCCCATCCACTTTCGATGATCGGGTAGCGGCTCATGAGCGCATTGCCCACCAGGTCGCCCTCGGTCTTGCCGTAGAGGACGTGGTACTGCGGGAAGCGCCAGCGGAGCCAGGCGACGAGATCACCGGCGCCGGTCATGTTCCACCCGCGCCCAATCTCCTGCAGGCCGACAAAGTCGGGGTCCGCGGCCTCGATCACCCGGGCGATCGCCTCGGGGTTGGGGACATCATACAGGTCGAAGGTGTGGTGCAGGTTGAAGGTCATGGCGGTCAACTCGGCGGGGGCTGGGCTGTCTGCCGGGCGGTCCCCGGTGCGCGGGAGAAGGGAGAGGCCAACGCCCAGGCTCCCTACGACTAGTAAGCCGACCGCTGCCTTGCGCCAGGGGATCGTGAAGGCGATGGCCGGGCGGTGCAGGAGGCCGGGCGTGACCGCTGCCGCCGCCATGACCGGCCAGAGCGGCTTTGCCTCGTAGCCCAGGTAGAAGAGGAGGACCAGGCAGATCATGATGTACGACCCGATGCCCCACCAGAGATAGGTGCGTCCAGCCCGTTCCTTCGGCCGCGGCGCTAGGGCCGGTGCCAGGGTGAGGGTCAGCAGTGGCTGGAGAAGGGCGATCAGCCAGGGGGCGTGGGTGAGCCAGTCGGGCTGAAGCAGGAGGCCGGCGACAAGCAGGCCCGCCAGCACGCGCAGGGGGGAGGCGAAGCGCAACGCGGCAGCCGCCAGCCCGAGTAGCAGGCCGGCGAGGATCACCAGGGCCGCCCCTGCCAGTTCAAGCCCGGTGAAGTGCTGGACCCAGCCCAGGTTTGCTGCCAGCGTCATTTGCAGGGCGAGATAGGGGCCGAGAGCGATCAGCCCCCACCCCGGGAGCGGAGGCGGTTCGGCGGTGGCAAGAGCAGTGGGGTTGGGGGGAGTTGCGCCCGGCGAGCCCTGCCGCAAGGCGAGGAGGAGGGCGCCGACCAGGACGACAGAGGCGACCGTGGGCCAGAGGCCCAGCAGTTGCACCATGTCCATGCCGTGCAGCAGCGTCTGGAGCGAGACCTGGCCCGCCAGACCCAGCACGACTCCCGGCAGGAACACCTCGCTGCTTCCGCCCAGGGCGATCGCCCGCAGGGCGGTAGGGAAGAGCCAGAGCCATGCCAGAATGATCACGCAGCCGAAGACCGGGCCGGTAGTCGGTCCGGGCAGGGCGTGGTAGAGGGTGTAGGTTGCCCCGAAGAGGAGGCCGAGGCGGAGGGTGGGGCGCTCACCGCCAAGTCGGTTGGCTACCGGCCAACCGAACTGGCCCCCGGTCCAGAGTCCGAGGAGGAGGGTGCCGAGCGCCACGGTGGAGAGCGGACCGCCCAACACCCAGCCGACCATGGCGAGGTAGATTCGGATCGCGTGAATCCCCAGCCAGACCAGCAGGGCGACCGCAGCGAGGTCAGCCCCCCGTCGCCACCTGTGCGTCATTCGCAGCCTCCTCTCAGGCCGAGGCTTCCGGCAGTTGTACTTGGGTGGGCTGCCGGATGGGCCAAATCTGGAGCGCGAGGTAGCTGAGCACGCCCCAGAAAGCGGTGATCAGCGAGGTGTGGAGCATTTGGGTCAGCAGGTTGTAGTAGCCCAGCGGGAAGAGCGCCCCGCTCACCACCTGGAGGAGGACGAGCAGAAGGGCCAGGTTTCCGCCGAGGCGCAGGCCCCTGGAGGCGGCTCGGGTCATGGACCAGAGCCGGATCACGATCACCACGGAGAGCGCCGCCCCGACCCGGTGGATGAAGTTGACTCCCACCGGTCCGGTTAGCGGGGGTAGCAGTTGGTCGTTGCAGAGCGGCCAACCGGTGCAGGCCAGGGCGGCATCCTGGTGGCGGACATAGGCGCCCAGGTACATGACCACATATGTATAGCCGATCACCGTCCAGATCCAGCGGCGCAGGGCCGGCGAGACCGTGAGATCTCGGAGTTCGCCCAGCGGGCGGTAGAGGAGAATCGAAACCATGAGCACGCCGGCAAAGCACATGACTGAGAAGCCGAAATGCAGCGCCAGGACCGCCTTAGGTTGGGGCCATAGGACTGCCAGCGCCCCGAGGGCACCCTGCCAGACTACGAAGGCGAGACCGGTCAGGGCGGCCCAAAAGAGATCCCGTCGCTTGGGTAGCTTCCGCCAGACCCAGAGAAAGAGGATCGTGGTCATAAGGCCAGCGATCCCCGCCACGACCCGGTGACTGAACTCCACGATCGCCTCGTAGTCCCAGTCGGGCATAAAGGTCCCGTGACAGAGCGGCCAGTGGGCGCCACAGCCATCAGCCGATCCGGTATTGGTCACCCAGGCCCCCATGAGCACCACCAGGAACATCGCAGCGGTGGTCAGCAGCGATAGATTGCGCAACGCCCGGCTCATTCCATTCCCCCACTTGTGCGAAATCCGTACAAGTTGGATTCGCCAGACGGAACGCCCTCCCTTCTGGATGGAATGAGAAAAGCCCCGAGCCGCCCGCCATGGGCGACTCGAGGCTGTCTGGAGCGAGAGTGAGCAGCTAGACGGTGAAGCGTCGGGCAGCTGCCTGGAGGGACCGCGCCGATTCCATTAGCGCTTCGGACATGGCGGCGATCTCCTCTGCTGCGGCCGATAGCTGCTGGGTTTCCTGGTTCATGCTCTGCGCCGATGCGGCGGCCTCCTTGGAGACTCCCGCAACCTGCTGCACCAGGTTACCGACCTGCTTGGAGCCGGCCATCATCTGCTCGGCGGCCGCCGAGTTCTGCTCCGCAACCGCAGCCACCTCCGCGATGGAGGACTGCACCGAGTCGCTCGTCTGCATGAGGGCGCGGGTGTCGTTCAGGATCGTGGAGGCTCGCTCTTCGGTCCCCTGCACGGAGAGGACGATCTCGCCTAGCGATTCGCCCGTCCGGCGGGTCAGATCTAGCCCGGCAGCGGCCTCACGCTTCCCCTGTTCCACGGCGGACATGACCTCGCGAGTGCCGGACTGAATCGCCTGAACCAGCTTGGTCACCTCACCGGCGGCGGTTTGAGTCCGGTTAGCCAGGGTGCGGACCTCCTCTGCGACGACCGCAAAGCCGCGGCCAGCCTCACCGGCCCGTGCCGCCTCAATCGCGGCATTCAGGGCGAGCAGGTTGGTCTGTTCCGCTACGTCGCCGATCAGGAGCATGACTTCGTTGATCCGGGCGGTGGAGTCGGTCAGCCGCGCCATTTGCTGGGCGACGGTGCCGACTGCTGCGTCGATCCGCTGCATGCCCGCGCTCGACTCGGCCATGGACTGCTGTCCGGCACGAGCGGTCTGCAGGGCGGCACGGGCCTGGTTGGCTACGGCCTCCATCTCCTGGCCGATCTCCTTGACCACCTGGGCCATGCGGCTGGTCAGCTCATGGGCCTGGGACATGCCCGAGGCCTGGGTGACTGCGCCGGTCGCAATCTGGTCGATCGCCTGGGAGAGTTCGCTCACCACGGCGGTGGCGTCTGTGGTGTCCTGAAGCTGTCGATCCGAGTGCTGGCGGACCGAGGTGCTAACCAGGTTGGTCCGCTCCACCGACTCGGCGGCACAGGTCGCGAGGCTGGCTAGTTGACCGCCGGATTCGACCACCTGGTCGCTGGCCAGCTGGACCTGGCCCAGCACCTCGCGCATAGCAGCAGCCATGGTCCGGAAGTCCTTGGCCAGATCATCCAGCTCGGTGACATGGGAGCCCTCGGGATTGCAGGTCAAATCGCCGCTGGCCACGCGGTGCGCCTGAGCAGAGAGGTTCTTCAGCGACTTGACGAACAGCCGGGCTCGCCACCGTGCGATCAGCCCCGAGAAGCCAAGAACCACGAGGAGCACGACCACCATCATCCAGGCCGTCTTGGCCAGGGCAGATGTGAGCATGGAGGCGGGTCCCTGTAGCCGGACGACCCCCCAGAACTGGCCACCGACATGGACCGGTACGGTGTATTGGTAGCGCCCCTCAAAGATAGAGAGCGCGGGTTCTTCCGTCGCGGCCAGGGCCGCCTGGGTCTCGGCGTCGGTCAGGGTCTGGCCGACGAGGTTGGGGTCCGTGCTGGTGAGCACCTTTCCTGCCTTGTCTTGGAGTAGGACCAGGTCAACGGTGCCGCCCGAGTTGGCCTGAATGTCCGGAGCGACCTGCTCAAGGGTGGGGGTGATATAAGGGTTCCGTTCCAGTTCGCTCGCCGCCATGTCGGCAAAGAGGTGACCGACCGTGTTCAGTTCAGCATGGAGTGATTGCGATACGACCACGGTGATCAGCAGGTAGGAGACGAGCCCGACGGCTACAACCGCCAAGCCGACATTGGTCTGGACGAGGAGCATGAGTTCCATGAGAGTGCTGCGACGTCTGGTGCGCACGAGTCTTCCTCCAGTGCGAGAGCGATTGGCAGAGTGTTTTCCAAGCATACTCCAAAGAGGGGGCTACATCAATCGTCCTTCGGTAGGATTCTTCACCCACTTCCGGCACCAAATGCGGTGGGTAGCCTGTGAAACGCGCCCCTTGACGTTCACTGCGGTGGAGGAGTACCATTCAAAGTGAACCGGTACCCCCTAGGGGTAGACTGATCGGCGATCACTCCGTGAACCCTGGAGGTATAGTTGTATGAGTGAACCGATGAAGCTGGAGTTTGGCGTGACTGGCATGACGTGTGCCGCCTGCTCCACCCGCATCCAAAAGCGGCTCTCCAAAGCGCAGGGCGTGCAGGATGCCAATGTCAACCTGACCACGGAAAAGGCAACAATCCTCTTTGACCCGAGCGTAACCAAGCCGGACGATCTGATGGCGCTAGTCAGTGACCTGGGGTACGGCGTGGTCAAGGAGAAGTTCACGCTGGACATCTCGGGTATGACCTGTGCCGCCTGCTCCACCAAGATCGAGCGGAAGCTCTCCAAGGTGCCGGGCGTGATCATGGCCAATGTCAACCTGACGACGGAAAAGGCGACGGTTGAGGCGGTCGGGGTCAAGGTGGAGGATCTGACCCGGCTCGTCAAGGAGTTGGGCTACGGCGCCAAGCTCGTGGAGGAGGCCGGAGACGCCGACCGGGAGCGGCATAAGAAGGAGATGCGCAAGCAGATCGCACTGCTGATCTTCTCTGTCGTCATGACCCTGCCGCTGTTCATTGCCAACATGATTCTGATGCCCTTGCGCATTGAGAACGACCTCCTTATGGACCCGTGGTTCCAGTTCACGCTGGCCACCCTGATCCAGACGGTGGTTGGCTACCGGTTTTACCGGGGGGCCTGGCTCAACCTGACCCACGGCTCCGCGAATATGGATGTCCTGGTCGCCCTCGGCACGAGCGCTGCCTACCTCTATTCGATCGCCCTCTCCTTCTTCTTGGGCGGCGAGAACTACTATGAGGCAAGTGCGACGATCCTGACCTTGATCCTCCTGGGGAAGACCTTTGAGGCGATTGCCAAGGGGCGGACCTCCGAGGCGATTAAGAAGCTGCTCTCGCTTCAGGCCAAGACGGCCCGGGTGATCCGAGACGGCGTGGAGACGGATATCGCGATCGAAGATGTGATCGTGGGCGATCAGATCATTGTCCGGCCTGGCGAGAAGATCCCGGTCGATGGTGTCGTGCTGCAGGGTGCATCGGCGGTGGATGAGTCGATGCTGACCGGTGAGTCGATCCCGGTAGACAAGAAGTCGGGCGACAAGGTGACCGGCGCCACCCTGAACAAGAACGGCTCGCTGGTCATGGAAGCGACCCGGGTAGGCAAGGACACCGCCCTGGCGCAGATCGTCAAGATGGTCGAGGATGCACAGGGATCGAAGGCCCCGATCCAGAAGCTGGCCGACCAGATCTCGGGTATCTTCGTGCCGGTGGTGGTGGGGATCGCCGTGGTCACCCTACTGGCGTGGGGGATGATCGCGGGTGACTGGTCGGCGGCGCTTCATGCGGCGATCGCGGTGCTGGTGATCGCCTGCCCGTGCGCTCTTGGCCTTGCCACCCCGACCGCTGTTATGGTCGGCACGGGCAAGGGGGCGGAGGTAGGCATCCTCTTCAAGGGGGGCGAGCACCTCGAGAAGGCGCACAAGGTGAACGTGGTGGTGCTTGACAAGACCGGCACGATCACCTGGGGACGGCCCGAGTTGACCGATGTGATCTCCCTCGGTGGAATGGACGAAGAGCAACTGCTAGCCCTGGCTGCCGCTGCCGAGTCGCGCTCCGAGCATCCCCTCGGTCAGGCGATCGTCAAGGGCGCCCAGGAACGGCTCCAGGCGATTCCGGCGGTCGATGGCTTTGAGGCAATCCCCGGCTTCGGCCTGTCGGCGAGCGTGGGCGGGCGGGAGGTGCTGATCGGCACCCGCAAGCTCATGGCCCAGAAGGAGATCCCGGTGGATGCAGCCGAGGGCCGCATGGCCGAGATGGAGTCGCTGGGCAAGACGGCCATGCTGGTCGCGGTCGATGGCGCCCTGGTCGGGATTATCGCCGTCGCGGACACGGTGAAGCCGACCTCGGCCGAGGCGATTGCAGAGCTGCGCTCCCTCGGGCTTGAGGTGGTGATGATCACCGGCGATAACCGGCGGACCGCCGAGGCAATCGGGAGGCTGGTCGGGGTAGACCGGGTCCTGGCGGAGGTGCTGCCGGGCGAAAAGGCCTCGCACGTGGAAGCCTTGAAAGATGGTGGTCGTCGCCAGGTTGCCATGGTGGGCGACGGGATCAACGACGCCCCGGCCCTTGCCACGGCTGATCTGGGCATCGCGATCGGCACGGGCACCGATGTGGCGATTGAGACGGCCAGTGTCACGCTCATGAACGGGGACCTGAAGGGGATTGCCACCGCTTTCCGGCTCAGCCGTCAGACGATGCGGACGATCAAGGAGAACCTGTTCTGGGCCTTTATTTACAACGTGATCGGCATTCCTATGGCGGCGTTCGGGTTGATGAACCCGATGATCGCTGGTGGTGCCATGGCTTTCTCCTCGGTCTCGGTGGTCTCCAACTCGCTCCTGTTGAAGCGGTACAACCCGCGCAGCCAGGGGGGAATCCGGGGGGACGCGCTGGTGAAGGTGCTGGCGGCAGGGTTCATGGCGTCGGCAATCTGGCTCGCTTTCTTCTACACCCAGCCGTTTAACACCGTCACGTACAATCTGGCGATCAAGTCGTTCGACCTGGAGACTGAGATTGTGGCGAAGGTCGGACAGCAGGTGCGGGTGCGGTTGACCAATGAGAACCCGGAGATGGTGCACCAGTTCACCATTAAGGAGGTTCCCCTCCGGTTCCTGAAGATGGTGCGGTTCGATCCGAATGTGATGATGCACGGCGTCGACTACGATGTAATGCTCCACGTGGCGCCGGGGCAGACCGGGGTTGTTGAGTTCACGCCGACCGAGCCAGGGCGGTACCGGATTGAGGATGGCGACTTCGGCGTGAAGGGCTGGCTGGTGGTGGAGTAGTAGGGATAGGTTAGGCGGCAGGGGGTGATCCCTGCCGCCTTGTTCATGGGCGATAAGCTCTCAGTTCCGCTTCACTCACGGCATAGACCCACTGGCCGTCGTGCGTGAGCGTATTGCCCTGGTGTACGGTGGTCGTCGTGCCGGACGGGTGGAGCAGGAACCACTCCTCCCCGCTGCGCAGGAGCAGGTGGGGGGTTCGGGGGAGTTCCTCCTGCCAGGGGACAGAGAACTGGCCGGTCCCCGCAGTGATCTCTTTGCCCTGCATGTCCAGCAGGAGGTACTGGTTGTCGGAGTCGACCAGGATCAGGTGGTTGTCGCCCGTGGTGGGCCAGAAGAGTACGCTGGCATACTCCCAGCCGGTCTGGTGCAGCCAGAGCTTGGTGCCATTGGCGGTGTAGAGGGTGAGGGCTCCGTGGTAGTCGTTGTGGAGCACATGCTCACCGGTGGGGGCGAGGCTGTACCTTCCGGGCTGGTCGAAGGTGTGGAGGGGAGACCCCTCGCGATAGAGTGCGGCACCGGATGTTGGGGTCCCTTGGATCAGGATGACCTGACCGTCCTGGCTGACCTGTGCCAATTGGCCGCCCATGAATCCCTCGCCCATTTGTTGGCTCGAGGTGTGGTCGGGGGAGAGGCGGTAGGTTAGCCAGCTCGTGCTGAGGTAGCGCGCCGAGCCGGAGAGGGTTCCGCCCCACTGATCCCTTCCCCAAAGCAAGGTCCTGCCACGCCAGTGCAACCACTCTTCGCCGTCGCTGCCGTAGGTCTGCCGGTCCAGGGGGATCAGAGAGTGCTGACCGCTCTGCAGGTCGATCAGACGGACCCCGTCGGGGGTGGCGACCAGAGCTTCGACCCCGTTAGGCTGAACCACAATATAGGACTCAGGGCCAGGCAGGGGTACCTCCCAGAGTTGGGCGCCCACCTGGTCGGTTGCGATCAACCGATGCGACTCCCGCGTGATCAGCCGGTCACCCAGGAAGGCAACAAAGGAGTTGCGGCCGCCGGGGAGGGTCCAGACGGCGGGGCTGTTCAGCGCGACCAGGCGTTCGATCTCTTTGGGCAGGTCGGGATCCGCCGGGAAGCGTTCGGCCAGGTCATTGAGCGTAGTAAGCGCCTGGTCGGGCTTCCCGACCTTCTCCAGGGTGAGGGCGAGGAACCAACCGGGCTCGACCTGCTGCTGGTTCTGGGAGTAGGCGAACTCCAGGTGGGGGAGGGCTGCAGCGTACTGCTCCTGCCTGTAGTAGGCCAGCCCCAGATTGAACCGGGCGGCGGGGTCGGCCTGGTCGAGTGAGAGCGCCTGTTTGGCGGCCTCTGCCGCTTCGCTATACCTCTTGGCCTGCAGGAGCACGAAAGCCAGGTCGTTCCAGTTGGCCATTGCCTGCGGATCCAACCGGATCGCTTCTCTGAGCTTGGTTTCGGCGCCCGTATAGTCCCCCTGACCTGCCAGTTCTCCCGCTTCCTTGCGGAGGGCTTCGGTGGTGGTCGGGCCGGTCTGCCTGGTCTCGGCGGGGGCTGAGGCTTGCTCTGGGGCGGGGCTATCTTGGGTAGAAGTGTCATTTGAGCAGCCGGCAACCAGGAGTAGGGCTAGTAGCAGCAGGAGGGGCAGGCGTCTCACTGTGGTTCCTCCTCATCGTCCCGCTCAGGCAGTTGTAGGGAGAGAGGGTTCGACGGCGGGGTGAGAACCCCCTGCAGGGAGGAGGTAGGTGTCGCTGTGAGGCCGATAGGTGTCTCTGTGAGACTGGTAGGTGTCTCTGTGAGACCGGTAGGTGTCTCTGTGAGACCGGTAGGTGTCTCTGTGAGACCGGTAGGTGTCTCTGTGAGACTGGTAGGTAGTCTCTGTGAGATCGGTAGGTAGTCTCTGTGAGACTGGTAGGTAGTCTCTGTGAGATCGGTAGGTAGTCTCTGTGAGATCGGTAGGTAGTCTCTGTGAGATCGGTAGGTAGTCTCTGTGAGACCGGTAGGTAGTCTCTGTGAGACCGGTAGGTAGTCTCTGTGAGACCGGTAGGTATTCTCTGTGAGACACTGTGCGAGACAAGAAACCGGGCCGAGCGATTTACGCACGGCCCGTTCGCCTATTCCACAGGCGGTAGCTGAAGCGGTTCCACCGCCGCTCTGGCTTGTGAGTACCCCCAGTTCCAGGAGCGCCAATCGAACTCCCCGAGGTCTGCCATGCGCTGAGCGAGCCGCTCACGTATGACCGCCTGCTCCTCCGGGCTCAGGTCAGGCAGCGCTGCCACAAGGGTTGCCGTTGCGTCGGGTCCGAGACTGGCGGCATATTCGGCATCGAACCGGCCGGTCTGCGCCTTCAGGTCAAGGTTGGTGCGCAGGATCAGCATGTCGGGGTTGACGAGGTGAAGCACCACCAGGACGGCGAAGCCGGACACCATGGCACCGATTGCGAACCGTTCCCGATGTCCCCGGAGCACGGTCCAGAGGAACCAGGCGAAGAGAAGGGCCATCCAGCCCATGAAGGCGGTGGTATAGAGGCGCAGTTCGGTCAGGCCGTACTCCTGCTGATAGAGGAACATCCGCTGCAACGCCGAACCCATAATTAGGAAGAGCATCGCAACCAGGGAGCCCCCCAGCCAGCGGAAGAGCCGATGCTCACGCTCCCGCTCGGCGGGGATCAGCCAGTGAAGCCCTAGCAACACGGGCAGGACGAGTGCGGAGACCTGTACCAGCTCGAAGAACCCGCGGCGTGCGTACTCAGCGTAGGTCAGGCCGGTGGTGCTAAGCACCAGGTCGGCGCCGCCGAAGAGGTAACGGATCTGCACCAGCACGAAGGCGAGGAAGAGCAGGTTGAGAAGACCGAGAACGATGCTCAACTCCACGCCGCCGAGCCCGATACTGGCCGGCCGCTCCAGACCAGGCAGATCCTGTGGCTCTCGGCGCAGGGTGGTCCGGTAGAAGCCGGCGGCAAGGGCGCCGAAGAAGAGGATCATAAGGGCATGTCCCACGAGCCGCCCAATGTTCCAGTTGAAGAGACCGGAGACCATCTGCTCGAAGACGGCATCCGCCGCGATGAAGAGGACCCCGAAGATCAGGAGGAGCGGCACGCCGATGAGAAGGCCGCGACCGACGGCAGCCAGGCGAGATGACCAGGTGGTGCGGGGCAACTCCTGCCACTTGATATCGTCAACGAGTAGCAGGAGCGGGCCGATCAGATGGTTCAACCCGGAGATGATCAGCCCCACGACATAGCCGACCACAGGGCTGTGGGTCAGGCTGCCGCCCCGTGCCGTAAGGGCAGCCAGCCCGAGGCAGATTCCGACCGCCAGTACGTCGAGAGCCTGGAGCAAGGGGGAGCCCCGCCAGACCAGACCGCAGGCGAAGAGCACCGCCCCGCCAAGGAGCCAACGCCCCTCGCCAGTCAGGGCAATACGACCTTGCCGCGCAATCAGGAGGAGCCCAGTTACCAGGGCACAGACCCAGAGTAACCAGTTGAGTCCGGGCGGCAGTGTTTGCAGAAGCTGATCGCCAAGCACCCCGACCAGCAGGGCTCCGGCCACCGACAATAACCCGGTTCGCGTCGAGTCACTCACTGTGATCGCTCCCTTCGACTAGCGGGCGAGGTGCAGGGGGGCGGGGGGCGCCACCCCAAGATCCTGGAGGCCCGGCAACAGTTGAGCGGAGGCGATCAGGCTCATGCCTTCCCGGTGCAGATCCCGCACCAGCCGCGCAGCCCGACCGGCGCCTTCCTGGCCCATGAGGTAGAACGGCTCCTCCCAGACCAAGATCTCAGGCTCGGGCAGCAGCGCCACCGCCAGATCAGCCAATGCCCGGGTTTCGTGGGTCAGGGTCGCAACCTCTCGCTGCAGGAGTCCCTCGAGGGCGAGGGCCCGGGTCAGCCGGTGGAGTCGCCGGTTGTACCGGTCGGGGCGCATGCGGTGCAGGTGAGCCTGCCACTTAAACGATGCCTCCAGGGTAAACTCCCACCAGAGGTCATGCCGCTCACCGTGGACGTGCACCACTGACAGATTCGCACTGTCCATGGAAGCGAGGGCCCTACGACCGCCCATAGCCGCTACACCTTTGGCCAGTGACTCCATCTCGCTCTGGATATCCACCGGGCACCAGATCACTTGCTGCATGCTCATCCTCGTTCCCTCCCTAGATACGCCTTCGCTTGCGTGGTCAACTGATCGATTCGATCGATCTGCAACTCATACAGAATGAACTTCCCCTCTTGTCCGGCCCGACCCACCAGCCCTGACTCCACCAGAAGCCGCAGGTGCCGGGAGACCGTGGACTCGGTCACCCCGAGGCGCCGCGCCATTTCCTGGGCGGGCAGACCCTCCCGAGCAATCAGCCGGAGGATCTTGAAGCGGGTGGGATCGGAGAGGGCAGAGAAACCTAGAAGCAGGCTCTCTGGCGCCTCCGAAACCTCTGTCTCCTCCTCGTGCAGGGGGTCATAGAAGAAGATCTGGATCTCATCTAGCCGGTAGAACATGAGCCGGCGGGGGATAAATGCGGAGGGGACGAAGAGAATGCGCCGCAGCTCGCTTAGCTCCACCCGCATTCCCTTGCCCCAGTGGAGGAGCAGGGCGTCATCCACCACGCTGACCCGGTCGGAGAAGCTGGTGATGAAGCTGACGGGATCGATCTGGCCCAGCCGGTTCATTTCCCGCTGCATAGAATCGGTCAGGAGGCCAACCTTGGCGCCGACCTCGGGGGAGACCGCTTCCCAGTAGGTGAGGAGCGCCGCACCTAGCTCGGGCTCCCTCGCTTGGAGCCGCTGGAGGGCGTCTGGGGTGGGGAGATAGGGGCCGTCCTCCAGCTCCATGGCTACGGCGAAGAGGTCGACGGACTCGCTCAGCGCTCGCAGGGAGTCCAGCAGCCCCTCCGGGAGTCGGGTACGCACTCGCTGCTCCCAGGGGGAGGCGTTCCCGAACCGCTCGGGATTCTGGAGCACGAGCAGCGAGAGCGCCATGTCAAGGAGCGGTGAGTAGCGGAAGGTGATCAACTGCCGGAGCCGGGACTGGTCCACCATGGTTACATCCACCTCACTTGCGTTACCTTGCAATCCAATCCTAGCATCAGTTCGAGTTTCGGTCAAGTGTATTTGTGCAGAGGGAGTTGTATGGGGCGCGGGGAATCATGGAGGAAGAGCCCGGGTTGGTTCGCCGGGCGGTCTGGAGGTGTGTTCACCGGTGAGCGATGAGAGGTTGCCAGTAACGATCCTGACGGGGTTCCTGGGTGCAGGGAAGACGACGCTTCTAAATCGGATCCTGCACGGGGAGCATGGGTTGCGGGTCGGCGTAATTGTCAATGAGTTTGGCGAGGTGGGGATTGACGGCGAACTGGTCCTTCAGGCCAAGGATGAGCTGATCGAGCTGTCGAGCGGCTGCATTTGCTGCACGGTCCGGACCGATCTGCTAGAGGCGGTTGGCCGGATTGTCAGCCGGCGCCCGCGCGTGGAATACCTCCTGATTGAGACCACCGGCCTCGCTGACCCAGCCCCGATAGCGCAGACCTTCATGAGCCACGGCGTGATCGACGTATGCCGGCTGGACTCGATCATTACCGTGGTGGATGCCTACAACTTTGAGCGCCATTTGGAGGCTGACCCGGTGGCCCAGGCGCAGTTAGCCTTCGGCGACCTGATCCTGCTCAACAAGGTTGACTTGGTGGAGCCCTTCCGGCTCGGCGAGATTGAAGCGCGAATCCGGCAGTATAACGATGACGCCCGGATTATCCGGGGGCGCGCAGCGGAGGTAGATCTGAACCTCCTGCTTGGCGTGGGCTCGTTTGACCCGGACCGGCTACTGCAGGCGGGTGTGCACGACTGCGAGGACCCAGACTGCACCCACGACCATCATCTACACAATAGCGACCATCATGTACACAATCACGGCCATCATCAACATGATCACAGCCATCATCAACATGATCACAGCCATGACGACCATGGGCACCGCGTTGGCGGACATCTGGAGGGGATCACCTCGGTCTCCTTCCGCACCGATCGCCCGTTCGACGCCGAGCGGCTGAACGAGTACCTCTGCCGCCTCCCGATCAATATCTACAGGGGGAAGGGGATTCTCTATATCGCCCAACTGCCACAGCATCAGGTCATCATGCACCAGGTTGGCGACCGGCACGACTTTGAACCGGGCCCGGACTGGCCGGGGCCGGAGCGGGAGTCGCGCATCGTCTTCATTGGACGGGACCTGGAGCGACAGGCGATTCTGCAGGAGTTGGCGAACTGTTTTGCATAATCGTTTCGAGAGGCGACAAACAGCCGCCTCTCTTTCGTTTTTGTCACATTGTTATCGGAATATCGCCCAAGTTCCGAGAGCACAAAAACTCGGATCTATGGTAGAATCGGCAATGTTGTTCGGGGAATCACACCCGGCACCACTACATAGCCAGCGACCAGCAAGTGACCGCGATCCGGTTCCAGCAAGGGTTTCAGGCATTCCGCAGGAGGGACAGCACGTGACCGAGCAGCGAAACCGGCCTTGGCGCAGGTTCCTAGCAACCGCGATGACGGCGACTCTTTCCGTGGCTCTGTTGGCATTCCCGGCGACCCGGCAGGCTGAAGCGAGTGAGCCGACGGATCTGATTATCTCGGAGTATATAGAAGGCTCCAGTAACAACAAGGCGCTGGAGATCTTCAACCCGACCTCCCAGCCGATCGACCTGGCGCAGGGCCAGTACGCGGTGTGGCACTACTCGAACGGCCAGACCACCAAGGGCGTGGCGATCGCTCTGACAGGCGTCGTGCCGGCGGGTGGTACCCATGTGGTGGTCAACAGCCAGGCCTCCCTGCCCGGCCTGAAGGAGAAGGCCCAGCAGACCGACAGCCAGGCCTGGTTCAACGGTGACGATGCACTCGTCCTGGTCAAGGGCGAGGGCGGTGCCACGATTGTGGACTCGATCGGCAAGATCGGCCAGGATCCTGGCTCTGAGTGGGGCTCTGGCAACACCAGCACCGCTGACAACACCCTTCGTCGCCTCCCCAGCGTGGTGGTGGGCGACACCGACCCCACCGACGACTTCAACCCAGCCGATCAGTGGGCGGGCTATCCGCGGGACAACTTCGAGGACCTGGGCCACCATGAGGTGAACGACGATCCGGTCAATCTGCCGATCGTTGCTTCCTGCCCGGCTTCCCTGACCACCTTTGAGGGGAACGGCGCCACCGGCAGTATTTCCGCCAGCGACGCCGACGGCACGGTCTCCTCGATCACCCTGGCGGAGCCGGTGCCGGCGGGTATTAGCCTGACCGATGTCAGCCCAGCTACTGCGGTGGGCGGGACTGCAACGGCCAAGCTGTCGATCGGCTCGACCCTGGCCGAAGGTAGCTACGCTGTCCGGGTGCTCTTTGCGAACCAGGATGGTGAACCCCAGACCGCTGACTGCACGGTGAATGTAAGCGTCACCGGCCTCACGACTATCGGCGAGGTGCAGGGTGCGGTGGCTGACGGCATGGACGGCCACACCTTCCGCTCGCCCTATGCCCCGCCTTCGGGTAACGGGACGGGCGACGCCACGGTGGTGGTGCAGGGTGTGATCACCCAGATGCTGAAGTGGATCTCCAGCGGCAAGACCTACAACGGCCTGCTGCTGCAGAACACCCCCGCCCAGGCTGACGGCGATCCGACCACCTCGGACGGAATCCTTGTCTTCATGAACACCTTCTCGGACCTCCTGACCGCCGATGGCGGCAAGTATGTCCCGGTGGTCGGCGACGAGGTCGTGCTCTCCGGCAAGGTCTCGGAGTACTTTGGCCTCACCCAGATCAGCGGCAGCGTGCGCGTGCAGGCTGTGGTGACCCATTACGATGACCTCGCCGCCGTGATTGCTCCGGCCGAAGCGAACCCGCCCAACGATGCGATGGCTGCCTCGGTCTTCTGGGAGCGGCTTGAGGGCATGCAGGTGCGGATCCCGGCTGGCAGCATTGTGCTCGGCCCGCCCTATGTCTTTGCGAGCAGCTTCGACTCGGAGTTCCACGTGTTGAATGGCTCGCACGAGGTGGCCCAGCGTGAGAACCCCTATGCCCGGCGTGCCTTCCGTGATGCTCATCCGCTGGACAATGATCCCGCCCTCTTCGACGACCAGAACGGCTACCGGATTATCGTGGGCAGCCTGGGTCTGAAGGGAACGACGGGGAACGATCAGGCGGTTCTGGCCCCGGCACGCACCTACAACCTCTTCGCCTCTGATGCCGTCGGCGGCGTCTACTATGGCTTCAATAAGTACACCGTGCAGGTGGCCCAGCAGCCGAACCTGGGCGGTGGTGTCGATCCCGCCCTGAACAATCCCCCCACCCCGGCCAACCTGGAGCGGGAGTTCACAGTCGCTTCCTCCAACGTGGAGAACCTCTACGACTTCCGTGACGACCCCTTCGACTCGTGCGATTTTGATGGCAACTACGGCTGCCCCGCAGGCAAGAACCCGCAGAGCTTCGACTACGCCCCTGACAGCGAGGCCGAGTACCAGGTTAAGCTGAACGCCCTGGCGGGCCAGATCCTGAACGACCTCCACGCCCCGGATATCCTGCTGGTGCAGGAGGCGGAGGATCAGGATATCTGCTCGGTGGCGAACGGCGCCATGGTCTGCGGCAACCAGAACAACGCGGACGGCAAGCCGGACACCCTGCAGGAGATGGGCCTTGCCATCGCAGCGATGGGCGGTCCGACCTACGACGCTGCCTTTGACCGGGACGGCGCCGATGACCGTGGCATTGTCTCCGGCTTCCTCTACCGGACCGACCGCGTGGAGTTGCTCCCGATCGACCTGAACCACCCGGTGCTGGGCAAGCAGCCGACCGTGCAGTACCGCTCAGCGGCAGCCAACTACAACAGCGATGTCCAGAACCCGAAGGTGCTGAACGCGGCCCTGCCTGGCGACGTTGACACCAGCACCGGCACCGACGGGAACGATGTCTTTACCCGGGCGCCTCAGGTGGGCCTCTTCCGGGTCTGGCGCAACGGCGTGGGCGCCAGCACCTACACCGATCTCTACGTGATCGCCAATCACTTCAGCAGCGGTCCGGACCGCCGGGTGGGTCAGCGCAAGGAGCAGGCGGCTTACAACGCTGCGATCGTGGCTGCCCTGCAGGCAATGGATCCGAACGTGAAGGTCGTGGTCGGCGGTGATTTGAACATCTACCCGCGGCCCGACGAGGCCCGGCTTGGCGAGCAGCACGACCAGTTGGGCGCCCTCTATAACCAGGGGTTGACCAACCTGTTCGACCAGCAGATCGCCGAGAACCCGGCATCGGCCTACGGCTATGTCTACGACGGCCAGACCCAGACCCTGGACCAGATGTTCGTCTCCAACAGCATCCTCAACCAGCTGATCCAAAGCCGGGTGGCCCACATTAACGCCGACTGGTCGGCTGGCTACATGGCCGGACGCGGTGTGAGCGACCACGACCCGCAGGTGGCACGGGTGGAGTTCCTGCCCACCCTGGAGAGCCTTTCGGCCCTGGTGAACTACTACGATGCGGCGGGCTCCTTCAAGGGTAACCAGGTCGCCAGGATCCTGCTTGACCGCATCGAACAGGTTCGGACCTTCCTGGCGGAAGGGCAGACCCAGGCGGCCCAGTCGCAAATGGAGGCCTTTATGCACCAGGTCAGCGGCTTCCAGCCGGTGCAGATCGATGACGCCGCCGCAAACGCCCTGATCGCAGAGGCCCAGTTCCTGCTCCAGAACAACTGGTAGCTCTGTTCTCACCACATACGGCGGGCGCTCAGGAGAGATCCTGGGCGCCCTTTCCGCTGGCGCCGGTAACTAGACCGGCCCAACCTTTTTCGGGCCGCTGCGTGACAAAATCGCCGCGATCTCGTCAATCTAGGGTGGAACAACAGGCGACCTGGAGGCGGCTTTACCGGTTTGCCTACGCCAGACTGGGGAATCGGCAAGAGGCGGAAGACCTGACCCAGGAGACCTTCACCCGGACGCTGGCCCTACCGGACCCCAGTCAGGACCTGGTCTCCCGCGCTCGGGTGACGGTGTCGGTTGACCTGGCCGAGGCCGAACCGATCCAGCGGCTGGTGGATGACTACACATCGGCTCATTACAATGGCTACCCGGTCCAGGTGGCGGCGGCGTTCGTGATCGAGCATGGACCCATCAGCCGATTCTACGTGAAGCGAGTCGTTCGCCAGGACGCTACTGGCGCCTGGTTCCTGGTCGGCTACGATCTCAGGTAGAGCCCATCCACATGCTTCACCCTTACGGCGTGCGAAGCATCCCCTGGATCAGGAGGGGACGCAGGTGGCAAAGCGAATTGTGATTGATAAGAGCGAGAATCGGCTCCGGCTTTATGAGAATGGCCGGTTGACCACGACCTATCCGGTGGGCACGGGCCGGTCGCAGGAGTTGACCCCCGTCGGGCGTTTCAGCATCGTCCTCAAGATTGTCAACCCGTCCTGGACCGATCCGGATACCGGCAGGACCACCCCAGGCGGCGTGCCCGCCAACCCACTGGGCACCCGGTGGATGGGCCTCTCGATCGGTCGCGGGTCCAAGTACGGCATTCACGGGACGAACAACCCTGGCTCAATCGGGCGCCATGTCTCGTCGGGCTGCGTGCGGATGCACAACCGTGACGTGGAGGAGCTGTTCCGGCTTGTTCCCCTGGGCACCCAGGTGGTGATTCAGCCCTGAACCGAATGTGCGAACCAATCCACCGGTGGACAGGGTCTACAGGGTGGTGACCAATCACAAGCGCTGTGAGGTGGTTTCATGACACTGGAGGTTCAGGGTGTCTACAAGGCGTTCGGGCCGGTGAAGGCCGTGCAGGATGTCTCCTTCACCGTGCCGCAGGGGCGGGTCTGCGGTCTGTTGGGCTCCAACGGGGCGGGCAAGACCACGACCATGCGCATGATCATGCGCATCTTCCTGCCGGATGAGGGTGAGATCCGCTGGCAGGGTAGCCCGGTGACCGACGAGGTGCGGCAAGGGTTTGGTTACCTGCCCGAGGAGCGAGGGCTCTACCCGAAGATGCAGGTACGGGAGCAGTTGATCTACCTGACACAGTTGAAGGGGCTATCACTCGCCGCTGCCACGGAGCGGGTTGACCTCTGGATCGACCGGCTGGAGCTGGGGGAGTACGCCCTCCGGCGGGTGGAGCAGCTCTCCAAGGGCAACCAGCAGAAGGTCCAGTTCGCTGCGGCGGCCGCAAGCCGCCCCTCGCTCTGCATTCTGGACGAGCCCTTCACCGGTCTGGACCCGGTCAACACCCTGGTGATGGAGCAGGCCTTCCGAACCCTGGCCAGCGAGGGGACGACGATCCTCTTCTCCTCGCACAACATGGACCAGGTGGAGGCGCTCTGTGATGATGTGGTCCTGATCCATCGGTCCCACACCGTCCTCTCGGGCTCTTTGCGCGAGGTGAAGCGGGCGGCGCGGCGGCAGACGGTGACGTTGCGGCTGGAGTCCGGGGACTACAGCTTCCTCAACCAGATCCGGGGCATCTCCAGCCGGCGGGGACAGGCCGGAGAGATGGAGATCTCGGTGCCCGCCGATCTCGATCCGAACGGGATCCTGCGGGAGGCTATGGCGGCATCCACCGTGTTGGAGTACCACCTCGGGGAGCCGTCGCTACGGGAGATCTACCTGGAGAAGGTGGGTGGGGCTGGTGCGTAACCTCTGGCTGATCACGAAGCGTGAGTACATCGGGCGGATGAAGTCGAGCGCTTATATTACGAGCACGATCGTCCTCATGGTTGTCTTCTTCGCCTCGACGCTACTGCCGTCGCTCTTTGATTCATCGGCCCGGTCCAAACCGCTTGATGTAACGGTGCTGGACAAGACCGGCCAGGTCTTCGGCCCCCTCCAGCAGGCGATGGAGTTGCTGCCGGCGGAGGAGTCGGAACGCGAGGTCCGCTTGACCTCATCCACCGCGGATGAAGCCTCGCTCACCGCACGGGTGAGGGAGGGCGAGTTCGCCCTGCTGGTGATCGAGGGGAGCTTCCCCAGTGGGCTGAAGGCCAAGTTCCTGGCCTCCAACCTGAACGCTCTCACGGACAGCCGGCTAGTTCTGGCGCCGCTGGAGAACATGATCCGAGCGGCTCGCATGCAGGAGCGGGGGCTGGCGCCGGAGGTGGCCCTTGAGATCATGCGGCCGCTGGATATCGAGGAGCGACAGGTCACAGCCGGTGACACCGAACGCGACGAAGACCAGTTCATGGGGACGCTGATCATGGCGATGGGTGCGATCATGTCGATCTACATGATCACCATGATCAACAGCCAGTTTGTCTTCCAGGGCGTCCTGGAGGAGAAGGTATCCCGTGTGGTCGAGGTCATGGCGGCCGCCGTTCGACCCACGGAGATGATGGCGGGCAAGGTGCTTGGCCTTGGAGCCCTCGGCTTGACGCAGTACGTAGGCATGATGATCGCCTGGGTAGCGGGCAGCGCCCTCTCCCGCGAGATGATGGACGTGCCCCCGCAGCCGATGAGCGCTCAGGTCATCCTCTTGATCATGGTCTTTATCCTGCTCAGCTACGTGCTGAATGCGACGCTCATGGCCGCCCTGGCCGCTACGGTTAGCCGTATGGAAGACAGCCAGACGGTGCAGACCCCGGTGATCATGCTGATGATGCTCCCCATGATCCTCTTCACGCCTGTCTTGAGCGACCCGAACGGCACGCTCTCGGTGATCCTCTCCTTCATTCCGATCTTCACGCCGATTGTCATGCTGCTCCGGGTAATTCTGGGGGAGGTAGCCGCCTGGCAGGTCTGGCTCTCGGTCGGCATGCTCCTGGTCACCACGGTGATTGTCTCCTGGGCCTCCGGTCGTATCTACCGGGCGGCGCTCCTCACCTTTGGCACTCGCCCGACCATGAAGCAGCTCTGGCAGTATCTGAAGATGGGATAACATGTGAAAGACCGGCTCTCCCTTACGGAGGGCCGGTCTCGCCGTTTCAGGCGGGCTACTGCTCCTTGTAGTGCTCCTTGAGCATATGAATGAAGGTCCGGACGGACTCGGAGAGCACCCCTTCGGCCCGGGTGTAAGCCCGGATTGTCCGCACCGACTCGGGCCAGTCCCCGATTGGCAGGGCGATCAGCTTGCCGGCTCGGACATCTTCCCGGACGGCGGAAGCGGGCAGAATGGTAGAGCCCATTTGCAGAAGGGCCGCCGTCTTGATCGTCTCCACTGACGGGTGCTCGATCAGGCGGCAGGTGATTCCACGGTCGCTGAGCGCCCGCTCCACCTCGGTACGCAGGCCCGCCTGCGGCTGGAGGACCAGGAGCGGCTTCCCCTGCAGGTCGGCGAGCCGGCTGGGAGGCTCGGCCTCTGGCAGGCTCACCAGCAGAAGCGGGTCCGAGAAGAGCTTGGTCGCCTTCACCTCGGGTGAGGTCACGGTGGAGGCGATCAGGGCGACATCCGCCTCGTAGGCGATCAGCCGCTCCAGCACGTCCCGGTGGTGTCCCGGGTGAAGGTCCACGCCGACCTGGGGGTATTTCGCCCGAAAGGCGTTGATCACCGGCGGCAGGGTGTAGAGCGTGATCATCATCCCCGCGGCAATGCGGATGCGCAGGGGGTCACCCCCGGTGGCCTCGACGGCGGCGTGCCGGCAGGCGGCCACGGCGGCCAGCGCCTGCCGAGCGTGGGGGAGGACCGCACGCCCGGCAGGCGTCAGCTCCGTGCCGTGGGTGGTGCGTGTGAGCAAGACGGCGCCCAGTTGGGCTTCCAGCGCCTTGATCTGCCGGGTGATTGCCGGCTGGGTCAGGTGAAGCGCCTCGGCGGCCTTGTTCAGGCTGCCGGTCTCGGCGACGACGAGAAAGCTCTCCAGAAGATGCAGCAACGACAGGTCCCTCCTGCTGTTATACCCCTATGACGCTTCGGCACTTCCCTGCTCAGTCCCTACCGTGCTTTCATAAAGCCGGAGGGATTATTTTATGCAACGCAAGTACTGGCAACTCTTCACCCTGGGCCTCTGGCTTGGTGCGACGATCTTTGGCGGGGTGACGGCAGCCTACCCGGTGATCAGGCAGAAGGCTGAGGAACTCGGCTGGATCTCCGGCGAAGGGGTGGATGGTTGCTACGCCCTGGCGGTCGTCCTACCCGGCCCGTCCTTCCTGAACTTGTGGGGGGCGGTCTCGGTGCGGGTCGGGGGCCTGCTCGGGGCGCTGATCGCCCAGATCGGGCTTCTCCTGCCGGCGTTCACGCTTGTCCTGCTCCTGCCGCTGCTGGGGCGGATCCCCTGGATTGCTGCCCATGCCAGCGGAGCCTCGGCCGGGGCGATCTACGCCACCGCCGGGTTGCTGATCGCTACGGCCCTTGAGGGGCTGAAGAAGTGGCGTGAGCGCTGGGTCTGGCTCCTCGGGCTCACCATGCTGATGCTGATCTTCGTGGGGGTTCATCCGCTGGTCCTGCTGGTCGGCGGGGCGGCGCTGGGGGCTGCCCGGGCGATGAAGGTGAGCGGGAAGGAGGCGGTCTGAGGTGTGGAGGCTGTTTCTGCTGGTTCTCTCCCTCACTGCGGTCTCCTTCGGTGGGGGGAATACGCTCCTCGGCGGGTTGGAGCGGGAGTTGGTGCAGACGGGGCAGATCACCGGGGAGCAGTTTGCCGTGGCGGTCGCCCTGGGACAGGCTACTCCGGGTCCGCTGGCCGCCTTCACCACGGCGATCGGCATGGCGGTGAGCGGACTGGGCGGCGCTCTGGCGGCAACGGCCGCCTTGATCATGGTCAGCCTGACGGCGGTCTTTCTGATCTCCAAGGTGCCTTCCCGCTGGTTCGCTCACCCTGGGGTGCGCGGGGGGCTGGAAGCCGTGGGGCCTCTGGCGACGGTGATCGGCCTCTACCTGGCGGGGCGGATTCTGCTGGCGGGCAGCCTCGACTGGCTGGGGCTTGCGATCGCAGGGGCGGTGGCACTCGCCAAGTGGCGGAAGCTGCCGACGGCACCGGTCGTGCTGAGTGCAGTCCTCGCGGGGATGCTGCTCTACTGACCACGAGGAGAATCGGGCTTGCATGGCCGTTGCACGTTTCTCATCCGCACGCCTTGACGATACTACGACTCCGTAGTAACATGAGAGATACTTCGAGGTCGTAGTGATTGGGGGGACGGTATGCAGCAGCTCGTTGAGATGATCTTGACCGGTGGACTCCGCCTGCCGATCCTCACCCCCGAACTGATCGCCCTGGACCAGAGTCTGGCCAAGACCGATATCATGGCCCTGCTCATGATCCACCGGCGGGGAGAGGTGACCATGTCGGAGCTTGCGGCCGACCTGGGCGTTCCGCTCTCCACGACGACGGGCATAGGGGCACGGCTCACACGGCGGGGGCTGATCGAACGGGAGCGCTCGGCACAGGACCGACGGGTGATCGTCAGCCGCCTCACCCCGGCTGGCGCTGACCTGGCAGCCATGGTTCAGGCCGAGATCGATCGCATGATCGACCGGATTACCGGTGCGCTCACCCCTGACGAGGTGGCGCAACTCATGCACCTGATTCAGAAGGTGATCCAGGCCTTCCAGGCGGATGAGCCCAGCCCCGCCCCATCGCAGGGGGCGGAGGAGACGAAGGCCGAGAAGATCCCTGTGGACTAGTGAGCACTGGCGCAGGTTGCCCCCGAACCTGCGCAGCTTTTAGGTAGATACTTCGATCTCGTAGTAAGTGAGGTGTTCCTGTATGAGAGTGATCGTTTACACCGGAAAGGGTGGCGTAGGCAAGACCAGCGTGGCAGCCGCCACAGCGGTTCGCCTGGCAAACCAGGGCTACCGGACTCTGATCATGTCGACCGATGCAGCCCACTCCCTGGCTGACTCGCTGGACCTGCCGCTGGGCGCAGAGCCGGTCCAGGTGAGTGAGAACCTCTGGGGGCAGGAGATCGACTCCCTACGAGAGGCCGAGAAGAACTGGGGCTCGATCCAGGCCTGGTTCAGCCGCATGATGACCTGGGCCAAGTTCGAATCGATCTCGACCGAGGAGTTGCTGGTCTTCCCCGGCATGGAGGAGCTCTTCGCCCTGCTCCAGATCCGCCGCCACTACCTGAGCGGGGAGTACGACTACTTGATCGTCGATTGCGCCCCCACTGGCGAGACCCTGCGCATGCTCACCTTCCCCACCGCCCTCCGCTGGTGGATGGAGAAGCTCTTCCCCATGAAGAAGAAGCTGGTCAAGGTGGCCCGTCCGGTGGCGAAGGTGGCGATGAAGGGGCTGGAACTCCCCTCCGACGAGGTCATGGACGACATGGAGACCCTCTTCTATCACCTGGCCGAGATGCACCAGATCCTGCTGGACCATGAGACGACGAGCATGCGGCTGGTGGTGAACCCGGAGAAAATGGTGATCGCCGAAGCCCGCCGCTCCTTCACCTACCTGAACCTCTTCGGTTTCAACACCGATGCGATCGTGGTCAACCGGGTCCTCCCGCCCGAGGCAGAGGAGAGCTACTTCGCTCGCTGGCGAGAGGTGCAGGCCCGGCACAATGAGGAGATCGAGGCCTCCTTCAACCCGCTGCCGATCTTCCGGATCCCGCTCATGGAGACCGAGGTGGTCGGCCTGCCCATGCTGGCTCGTGTGGCGAACCTGGCCTTTGGTGACCAGGACCCCGGCCAGATCCTTTACACCGGCAGGGTGGAGGAGATCCGGCCGGAGGGCGAGGGCTACGCACTCGACCTGGCGGTCCCATTCGCCCCTAAGGAGCAGATCAACCTGACACAACGGGGCGATGAACTGACGGTCTCGGTGGGTTGGTACAAGCGGAAGGTGTCGCTTCCCCGCATGCTCACCGGGCGGCCCACCCTGGGTGCCAAGTTTGCGGGCGACCGGTTGGTGATTCGCTTCGGCGAGCGGACCCTCCAGCCGGTGGGAGAGGAGGTGTAGCGCGTGAATCGGGAGAAACTGCACAGCATGATTGACCTGGTGCTGGACCTGCGGGAATCGATGCTCCCCCAGGCGCCGAAGGAGGCGATGAGCCACTTCCGGAGCGCCAAGCGGGAGTCGCTTCTGGGCGTGAAAGCCCTGGTCGAGCACGCCCTCGACCGGGTTGAGGCGGAGGAGAAGAAGGCCGCGGCCGAGGTCGAGGGGCCGAAGGTAATTCCGGTGGAGTAGCTGCTCCGGCGACACGGGGGATCCCTGGCGAAAGGGCGGGCCACGTTTGTGGTCCGCTCTCTTTTCATGCGAATTTGTCGTGACAAACTGCGGTGCCCGGTGTAAACTGATATTCAAACAACCATCATAATGAAAAGGGGGTCGGTGCACGTGCCGCATCAACCGACGAAATCAGAGCAGGATACGTGCGAGATCTTCACCTTCGATGGTCCCAAGGTGGAACGTCTGAAGGCGGAGGTGGCCGGAACCGAAGGGCTCTCCCTGCTCTTCAAGGCCCTGGCCGATGAGACCCGGGTGAAGATCGCCCTGGCGCTGACCAGGGAGGAGTTGTGCGTTTGCGATGTCGCCCACTTGACGGGAACCAGCGTCGCCACCGCCTCGCATCATCTGCGGTTGCTGCGGAACATGGGGCTGGCGAAGCACAGGAAGGAAGGGAAACTCGTCTTCTACTCGGTCGATGACCATCATGTGGCCACGCTGCTCACCACAGCGCTGGAGCACTTCCGGGAGGTGGGCCGCAGATGAGCGCCACCGCCGTTGCCGCCAAGCAGGTACTCCGCCTGACGGGGCTGACCTGAGCGGACTGCGCTGCCAAGTTCGAGAAGGACGTGGCGCGCATCCCTGGGGTCACCAGGGTTGAACTCAACTTTGCCGCTGCGAAGCTGACGGTCGAAGGCGATGTCTCACGCGAGGCGATCGCTGCAGCCGGCCAGGCGCACAACATTCAGATCCGGGCCGAGCGAGAGGCCCTGCCACCCCCACAACCCTTCTGGGTGGCTAATGCCGCCGTCGTGCCGACCGGCCTGGCACTCCTCTTCACGATCGTCGCTGAGGTGGCCGAATGGCTCGCCTCGACCGCCATCTCCATTCCGCTCTTCGCCCTGGCGATCCTGGTGGGGGGCTCATCTACCTTTAAGAAGGGGCTCCGCAACCTGGCCCGGCTCCAGTTTGACATGAACGTGCTCATGACCGTCGCCGTGATCGGAGCAGCGCTGATCGGCGAGTACGGCGAGGGCGCCGTGGTCGCCGTGCTCTTCGGGGTGAGCGAGGTCTTGGAGTCCTACACCATGGACCGGGCCCGCCAGTCGCTGCGGTCGCTCATGGAGATCGCCCCGAAGAGCGCCCGTGTGATCCGCATGGGCCGGGAGGAAGAGGTTCCGGTCGAGGAGATCCGCGTCGGGGAGACGCTGGTCGTCCGTCCGGGCGAGAAGCTGGCGATGGATGGCGTGGTGATCACAGGCCGCTCGGCGATCAACCAGGCGAATATCACGGGCGAGTCGCTCCCTGTGGAAAAGGGGCCGAACGATGAGGTCTTCGCCGGCACCGTGAACGGGCACGGCGGCCTGGAGATTCGGGTGACCCGGCTGGTGGAAGACACGACGCTCTCAAAGCTGATCCACCTCGTCGAGGAGGCGCAGGCCCAGCGGGCGCCCACCCAGACGTTCGTGGAGCGGTTTGCGGCCTGGTATACCCCGACGATCATGCTGCTGGCCGCCCTCGTGATCCTGATCCCGCCGCTGGCCTTCGGCGGCGACTGGTCTCACTGGATCTACGAGGGGCTTGCACTGCTGGTGGTGGGTTGTCCCTGCGCCCTGGTCGTCTCCACCCCTGTCTCGATCGTCTCCGCCATTGCGAATGCCGCCCGCAACGGCGTGCTGATCAAGGGCGGGGCCCACCTGGAGCGGGCTGGATCGATCCGAGTCGTCGCCTTTGACAAGACCGGCACCTTGACCCGCGGCCAGCCCGAGGTGACAGGCGTGGAGTCTCGCCACGCCCACCTGACAAGCGGCGAGGTGCTGCGGCTCATGGCTGCCGTGGAGATGCGCTCGGAGCACCCCCTGGCCCGGGCGATTATTCGAGCCGTGCCCAGCGGCGAGGTGCTGCCGAAGGCGGAGGGCTTTGAGGCGATCGTGGGCCGTGGCGCCCGGGCCACGGTTGATGGCCGGACCTACTACGTGGGGAGCCCGGCGCTCTTCGCCCAGGAGCTTGGGGTAGACCTGGCCCCGGTGGCGGATCTGGTCGCCTCCTGGCAGGCCTTGGGCCGCACGGTCATGCTGCTGGGCACCGAGTCTGCGTTGCTGGGCGCCGTTGCCGTGGCGGATACCCCGCGAGAGAGCACGGCTCAGGCGTTGGCCCAGCTCAAACAGGCGGGAGTGGCGCACACCGTCATGCTGACCGGCGACAACTCGGCGACGGCACGCGCAATCGGGGCAATGGTTGGAGTGGATCAGGTGCGCGCAGAGTTGCTGCCGCATGAGAAGGTCGCTGTGGTGCAGGAGTTGGCTGCCCAGCACGGAACGGTGGCCATGGTCGGTGACGGCGTCAACGATGCCCCGGCCCTCGCTGCGGCCACGGTAGGGATCGCCATGGGCGGTGCCGGGACCGATGTAGCCCTGGAGACGGCGGATATCGCCCTCATGGCCGACGACCTGACCAAGCTCCCATTCACCCTGCGGCTCAGCCGGGCGGCGATGGGTGTGATCAAGCAGAACATCGGGATCGCACTCGGACTGAAACTGCTGGCTGTGGTCGCCGTCTTCCCGGGCTGGCTCACCCTCTGGCTGGCGATCCTGGCCGACATGGGGGCCACGGTCCTGGTCACCCTGAACGGCATGCGGCTCCTACGGATTCGCCCCGACCGATAGGCCTACGAACGCCCCGCTCGTCGCAAGGACGGGCGGGGCGACTTGTCGCTTGAGGGCCAGCGCCAGGCTGACCAGTGCTAGTGGGGCTGGGTGCGGGCGTATACTCCTCTGGCAGGAGGGGGTCGGATTGGTTACCGTAACCCTGGTCTCCCTGGTTGCTGCGTTGACGGACATGGTTGGGGGCTGGCTCACCCTGCGCCTGGAGTCCGCCCAGGCCGAGATGGAGCGGCTCATGGCGATCAGCACCGGCTTCGTGCTGGGGACCGCTCTGCTCCTCATGCTACCGCGGGCCATGCAGGACTCCTCAGGGGCGGTCATGACCGCGGCGGGGTTCGTTGGGCTTTTGCTCTTCCGGTCGATCGGGGTGAGGCTGACCAACCGGCGCAGCGGCCTGGGTGGGGAGGCGGCATGGGCCGTGCTCCTGGCCATGGCAATGCACGGCCTGGTGGAGGGCGTTGCCCTGGGGCTTGCTGTTCAGGCCGGGGGCAGGATTGGGCTCCTCGCCCTCCTTGGAATCATGCTGCACAAACTTCCCGAGGGTTTCAGCGTGGCGACGGTCTTCCTCTCGGCTGGTCACTCTGGCAATCGAGCGATGAAGGCGGCCACCGCGGTTGGTCTCGCAACCGTTCTGGGCGGGTGGGCAGCGCTCCTAGGGGCTGGTGGTGCGCTCTTCCCCCAGGGGGCAGTCCTCGGGGTTGCTGCCGGGAGCTTTCTCTATGTAGGGTCCACCGAGATGCTGCCGCACCTGTTGCGCCGGGGCGGGCCAGTCTGGCTTGTCCTGGTTGGTCTAATGCTGGTCATGCTCCTCGTCAGCGGGGAGGGCTTCGGCCACAGCCACTGATCCGCACCGCTGCTGCTCCACTTCGCCTACCTGTGCTTTGCGGCCCGCCCCAGGAGAATCCGGCCGATCGGGAAGGGGAGGGTCACCGTCCCCCAGCTTACCTGCTCGAAGGCGGCGGCCAGGGCGGTCCCCGTCTCCCGGTTCAGGTGGCACCCGCCCGCCACCCGCCGCCAGAGTGGGGTGAAGCGGTCCTGCCACCGCCCGACGCCGCCATCGGCGCGGACATGCTCCATGAACCGTAGCTCGCCCCCAGGCTTCAGCACCCGGGCTGCCTCCGCGATCGACCGGGCCGGGTCGCCCACGGTGCAGAGGACCAAGGTGGTGGCGACGCAGTCAAAGCTGTTGTCTGGAAAGGGGAGTTGCTCGGCGGGCGCCGGGGCGATCTGAATGGTGAGCCCCAGCCTCGCTGCCCGCTCCTGGGCTCGGCGAAGCATGTGCGGGTCCGGCTCCACCGCCGCAACGGTGGTGAGCTCTCCTCGCCCTTGCATCTCCCGCCATATGGCGAAGTTGGCTCCGGTGCCACATCCTACATCCAGCACGTCACCCCGGCACCCCGCCAACACCGAGCGACGCCAGTGTTGTCCTCGGGCGCGCTCAAAGCCGGACATGACCCAATCGTACGCAGCCGCGAGGACCGGGTGTCCCTCCATGCTGGCTACCCCCTCCGTTTCACTTTCTCCCATTATGAAGGGCTTTCACAGTGGGGAAAAGTCCTGGTGCTCAAAAACTTTCACCGATTGGTTGGACCGTTCGTTCATGCGAGGGATAGGCGCACCCTCCTCTGGTATGGTCTGCTATGGCACAACATAACTAGGCATTAGGGATTTGGTCTAGACAGACGATCACAGGCAGCGCCCCGCTGATTGGCCGTATCCGCGAAGAACCAAGGGTCCGGCTCTGGCTCTGGCCTTTCCTTGCGCTCTCCTGCTAAACACGCATACATGTATCCAAACAGGCATTGACAACATGGAATATAGCACGAACGCACTAGTACATTCGGACAAAATGACCCGCCGGTCAGTTTGCATGTGAATCAGGTCACATCATCATTCGTACTTGTGATCTGAATAACAATTAGACCCACCCCCCACTCGGGTACCGGAGAAACCGCCATCCTACGCTATTTCCGGGCCTTGGCCCCCACGGTATGCTGTGAATGACCAGGGAGAGGCGCACCCGTGCGCGCCTGCCCGTGCGTTCAGGTCCTCTCAGCACCGTGTCAGAGCACCGTAGATTCCACAGGGGGTGGAAGCAGTGACCCTATCCAGGCGTGATCTACTCAAGAAGTCCCTGGCCGCGGGCAGTCTGCTCGGCCTCATGGAGCTCGGCAACAAGGCCGAGGCTGCCGTGAACGAGCTGCCCAAGACCGAGGGCACCCAGCAGATCCGCACCATCTGTCCCTACTGCTCCGTGGGTTGCGGCATCGTTGTCTCGGTGAAGGACGGCGAGATCGTCAACGCCGCTGGCGATCCCGATCATCCGATCAATGAAGGGACGCTCTGCTCCAAGGGCTCTTCCGTCATGAACCTCCGGTTGGTGGCCGACAAGGACGGCAAGTATGTGCCGAATCCGCGCCGTGTCCAGAAGGTGCTCTACCGGGCCCCCGGTGCCGCCACTTGGGAGGAGAAGGACTGGGAGTGGGCGATCGGTCGGATCGCCGAGAAGGTCAAGGCGACCCGCGACGCCACCTTCGAGGCCAAGGACAAGAACGGCGTCACCGTCAACCGGACCTTCGCAATGGCTCATATTGGTTCGGCGGCGCTTGACAACGAGGAGAACTATGTTCTCGCCAAGTTGATGCGCTCCCTTGGCGTGGTGCGGCTCGAGCACCACGCTCGCCTCTGACACAGCTCCACTGTGGCCGGTCTGGCCGCAAGCTTCGGTCGGGGTGCGATGACGAACCACTGGACCGATTACCAGAACACCGACGTCTTCCTCTGCATTGGTACCAATCCGGCAGAGAACCACCCGATCTCCATGCGCTGGATCAACCGGGCGCGCGAGAACCGGGGGGCGAAGTTGATCGTCGTGGACCCGAAGTTCAATCGGACCGCCGCCCTGGCGGACACCTACGTGCCGATCCGCCCCGGCACGGACATCGCCTTCCTGGGCGGCCTCATGAACTACGCCCTCACGAACAACCGCTTCCAGCGGGAGTACGTGACGCATTACACCAACGCCTCGTTCCTGATCAGCCCGAACTACACCTTCGACGATGGGCTCTTCTCCGGCGCCAAGGTCGCCAAGGATGGCCAGGTCAGCTACGACAACTCTACCTGGCAGTACCAGAAGGATGAGAAGGGCGCGGTCAAGACCGATCTCACGCTCTCCGATCCCAACTGTGTGCTCCAGCAGATGAAGAAGCACTATGCCCGCTACACCCCGGAGATGGTCGCCAACACCTGCGGCATGAAGGTGGAGGAGTTCCTCCAGGTGGCGGACCTCTACACCGCCACGGGCTCCCCGACCAAGGCCGGCAATGTCATGTACGCCATGGGTATCACCCAGTCGAGCCATGGCTCGCAGAACGTCCGCGCCATTGCTGTCCTGCAGCTTCTGCTTGGCAACATCGGCATTGCCGGTGGCGGCGTGAACGCTCACCGTGGCGAGTCGAACGTGCAGGGCTCCACCGACATGGCCATGCTCTGGAACAACCTGCCGGGCTATCTGCCCATGCCGAGTGCAGCGGCGCACCCGACCCTGGCCAAGTTCCACGAGTCCACGCCGAAGGCGGGCTACTGGACCAACCGGCCGAAGTTCATGAACTCCATGCTGAAGGCCTGGTACGGCGACGCTGCCACCAAGGCGAACGACTTCTGCTATGACTACATTCCGAAGTTGGACAGCCGGGATCACACCCACATGTCGATCATTGAGGCGGTGGACCGGGGCGAGATCAAGGGCATCTTCGCCTGGGGCCAGAACTTCATGGTTGGCGGTCCCAGCCTCATGCAGGCTCGGCAGGCGGTGACCAAGCTGGAGTGGCTGGTTGCAGTCGACCTCTTCGAGACGGAGACTGCCGCCTTCTGGAAGGCACCGGGCATCAACCCGGCCGATGTCCAGACCGAGGTCTTCCTCCTGCCGGCCGCCGCCTCCTACGAGAAGTCGGGTACGATCACCAACTCGGGCCGCTGGATCCAGTGGCGTGACAAGGCGGTCGAGCCGCTGGGCGAGGCGAAGGATGACCTCTGGGTCGCCGACCGGCTGGCCAAGAAGCTGAAGGAGCTCTACGCTTCCGGCGGCGTCTTCCCCGACCCAATCCGGAACATGACCTGGGACTATGACGACGAGCACGGGCACCCATCCGCTGCCAAGGTCGCCTTCGAGGTGAACGGCTACACCGTCGCTGACAAGAAGGGGCTCATGACCTTCGGCAACCTGAAGGACGACGGCAGCACGGCCGGTGGCTGCTGGATCTACGCCGGCTACTTCGCCGACTTTGAGAAGCCGAAGTGCCGCTCCCGGGTGAAGGACGAGCCCGGCAAGACCCTGGGTACACACCTGGGCTGGTCCTGGGCCTGGCCGCTCAACCGCCGGATCATTTACAACCGCGGTGCGGCTGATCCCAACGGCAACTCGTGGGATCCCGAGCGCCCGCTTTTCCAGTGGGATGCGGTCGCTGGCAAGTGGGTCGCCCAGGATATCCCCGACTTCAACGCCACCGTTCCGCCCACTACCTCGGCCGTCAACCCGTTCATTATGACGGTGGAGGGGAAGGGGCTGCTCTGGTCCACCTCTTCCATGAAGGACGGCCCGCTTCCCGAGCACTACGAGCCGGTGGAGTCGCCCTGCGCCAACCAGCTCTCGAAGCGCCAGTTCAACCCGGCGGTCACGATCTCCGGCAAGGGCGAGTTCGAGAAGTTCACCAAGATGGGCGACACGCAGTTCCCGTACGTCTGCACCACCTACCGCGTGACCGAGCACTGGCAGTCCGGCGCCATGACCCGCTCCGTGCCCTGGCTGGCTGAGATGATGCCCGACATGTTTGTCGAGATCTCGCAGAACCTGGCCAACAAGCTCGGGGTGAAGACCGGCGATCAGATCGAGGTCTCCACCATTCGCGGTGCGCTGACCGCTCCCGCCATGGTGACGCCTCGTGTCCGGCCGATGATGGTCCACGGGGTGGAGACCGAGGTGGTCGGCATGCCCTGGCACTGGGGCTACATGGGCATGTTCACCGGCCAGTCGGCCAACGTGCTGACACCCCATGTCGGTGACGCCAACACCAACATTCCCGAGTACAAGGCGTTCCTCTGCAACGTGAAGAAAGCGGGCGGCTTCGGCCCGGTAAGGGGGTAGTACCATGGCAAAGGTAATGGGCATGCTGATTGACCTCTCCAAGTGCATGGGCTGCCGCGGTTGCCAGGTCGCCTGTAAGCAGTGGAACAACCTGCCGGGCGAGCAGACCGCTCTTGGTTCTGACTACACCAACCCGCAGCAGCGGTCGGCCTACACCTGGACCACGATCGAGTTCTTGACCACCGAGGTGAACGGCAAGCAGGTCTCGACCTTCACGAAGGGCGGCTGCATGCACTGCAACGAGCCAGCCTGCGTCTCGGTCTGCATTGCCGGAGCGCTCGAAAAGCAGGAGAACGGCGCGGTCACCCTCGACCACGACAAGTGCATCGGCTGCCGGTACTGCCAGATTGGCTGCCCGTTCGGTGTGCCGAAGTACGAGTACGACAAGGCGATCCCGAAGATGCAGAAGTGCGACCTCTGCTTCGACCGGATCAGCGCGGGCATGGAGCCTGCGTGCGCCGCCACCTGCCCCTCCGATGCGATCCAGTTCGGTGAGCGCGACGAGCTGTTGGCGCAGGCCAAGGAGCGGATTGCCAAGGGCAACGGCAAGTATATCGACCATATCTATGGCGAGCACGAGGCGGGCGGCACCTCCGTCATGTATATCTCCGCGGTGCCGCTGGACCTGACCGCCCTGAACACCGATGTGACCACCGAAGTGATCCCCAACTTCACCTGGAAGGCGATGAAGCAGCTCCCCGCCCTGCTGGGTGTGGTGGCCACCGCTTCGCTCGGCCTTCTGGCCTACTCCACCCGCCGCAGCAAGCTTGAGGCGGAGCAGAAGGGAGGCGACGCCCAATGAAACTCAGCTGGTGGCGTTGGAAGGTAACCCCCCTCAAGGGAACGCTCCTGGCACTCTTCCTCGTGGCAGCAGGTGCGGCGATCTACCGTATGTTCGTCGGCCTGGGTGCGACGACCGGCATGAACGATACCATGCCCTGGGCGCTCTGGAAGACGATCCATATCATTATCTTCGTGCCCCTGGGAGCCAGCGGCTTCACCATGGCCTTCGTCCGCTACTTCACGCCGGGCGGCGAGCGGTACGAGAAGATGATGCGCCGGGCCGTGATCTGGGCGGCGATCGCCTACCTCTCCGCATCGCTCAGCCTCGCCTTCGATATCGGCCTGCCGTGGCGGATCTTCAACCCGCTGATCCTGGGCGGCAACCTGCACTCCCCGCTCTTTGAGGTGGCGTGGTGCATGGCGCTCTACCTGATCGTCCTCTTCCTGGAGAACGTTCCCCGGGTCCTGGAGCGGCAGAACCTGCAGTGGGTCCACAAGCTGGAGCACACCCTGCACAAGATCATGCCGGGCTTCGTCCTCTTCGGCGTGCTGCTCTCGACCATGCACCAGTCCTCGCTGGGCACGATCTTCATGATCACCGGCAAGCGCATGGACCCGCTCTGGTACCACCCCTGGCTCAACTACCTCTTCCTCATGACCGCCGTGGCTGCCGGCCTCTCGATCATGATCATGATCGAGGGATGGTCAAACAACTACTACAAGACCCCGTTCCAGACCAACCTGCTGGTCAAGTTCACCCCATACATTGGCGGACTGCTCTCTGCGGCCCTCCTCTGGCGGCTTTACAGCCTCTTCGTTGAGGGGCAGATCGGCCAGCTCTTCGTGGCACAGACCAGCACGGTGCTCTGGTGGGGCGAGATCGTCATTGGCTATCTGATCCCGATCGCTATCTTCTTCAGCGGCCTGAAGCAGGAGAGGAAGTGGCTGATTACGGCGGCGATCCTGACCGTAGGCGGGATGATCTCCTTCCGGGTCAACGTCTCCATGATCGGGCTGATGGACGCCCTGGGCGGTGCTTACGCCCCGAAGCTGGGCGAGGTCCTCTTCTCCGTGGGCGCGATCGCCGGCACCATGGTGATCTACACCTGGTTCGTGGAGACCCTGCCCTCGATCCTCGGCCAGGATGTCAAGAAGGACGGCCTGCAGCACGCAGGCGACTAGGAGGGAACCGCTCATGGGCGAGTGGGAGTACGCTGAGCAGATCCTGTACATCGACCTGACGAGCCGCTCGGCTCGGGTGGAGCCGACGTCGATCGAGCTGAAGCGGAACTACGTCGGGGGAGCGGGCTTTGTGGCCCGCCTCCTCGCCGGCGACCCCACGCCCCATGGCGGGGGAGCAGTGGCTGGGGCGGCGAAGGTCGCCCTGGCCACCGGCCCTCTTTCCGATGAGATGGCAGGCCGCCTATCGATGGGTGCCGCCCCTGCCCCCATGGGAAAGATGGCGCTCTCCTCACTCGGCGGCCGCATGGCCGGCGCCCTGAAGGGCTCCGGGTACGACGCTGTGGTGATCGAGGGCCAGCTGGACCGGCCAGGTGTGCTGATGATTGAACCCGACGGCGTCCGCCTGTGGGATGCGGATCAACTCTGGGGCATGGAGGTGCCCGAGACCGAGGGACTGCTGCTACGGGACATTGGGCCGTTCTATGCCTCCATGGTCCTGGGACCGGCGGCGGAGAACGAGGTCCCCTTCGCCACCCTCGCCCACGAAGGGCACTACGCCGGGGGCTCCGGCATTGCGGCTACCCTGGGCGGCAAGCAACTCAAGGCCCTCCTCGTGCGGGACACGGTCGGCCTGCCGAACAAGTGCACCGGATGCACCCTCGCCTGTCCGGCGAAGCTCAGCATGAATGCGGATCGGGCCGGTGCCCTGGGCCTGGACGCCCCCACCGCCGAGCGAATCGCCGCCCTCGCCGAGGCGTGTGCCCAGGCAGGGATCCTGCCCCGCCCGAGCGAACCCTTCCACGAGATGGCGCATCGGACCGGCGTGGGCTCCCTTTTGGCACTGGGCGAAGAGGCCCTGCTGGAACGGGTCGGCCCCGAGGCCCGGCGGCTGGTGGAGGCGCTAGGCCTGCCCCGCAGGAAGAAGAGCAGGGGAGGGGTCGGCGTGGCCGACCTGCTGGGCACCTGCCAGCGGACCTGGCGGGAGCGCCCAGGGGCGGTGCTTCGGGAGGCGCTGGTCGCCACCCATGGCCTCCTGGCCCGCGCTATCTAGCACCGATTATCGTGCTGGGGGAGGGGCTCTGCGAATGACGGATTCCCAGGCGCCGGTCATGCCGGTGGAGCGTCCGGCGACCCTGTATGTCAATGATGAAGAACTGGTGACGCTACAGACAACGCCCAGCCACCTCGATGACTGGGCTTTCGGCTTTCTCTTCGGTGAGGGGCTGGTGCGGGAGCTGTCGGCTGTCAAGAAGCTCTCGGTTGATGAGGACCGCGGCCTGATCTGGGTCGATGTGCCGGGCCTGGAGGTCCTGCCCGACTCATCCACCCGGAAACGATACCTGACCGCTGGATGCGGCAAGGGGGTCACCTTCTCCTCCCTGAAGGATGCGTTGATGCTGAAGAAGGTGGACCACGGTCTCACGGTGGAAGCTGCCGACTTGCTGGCCTGGGTGAAAGAGATGCAGCAGAACACTCCGCTCTATGCCGAGACCGGCGGCGTGCACGGGGCGGGCTTGAAGAACGTGGACACCGGCGAGCTGATCGTGCGGGAGGATATCGGTCGGCACAACGCCCTGGACAAGGCGATTGGTGCGGCGTTCCGGGCAGGCTGGGACTTCACCCGGGTGGTGGCGGTCTCCTCGGGCCGGATCTCCTACGAGGCAGCCACGAAGATGGGCCGGGCCGGGATCGGCGTGGGGGCGACGCTGACGGCGGCGACCGATCAGGCGGTGCGGCTTGCCTCTCACCTGGGCATGGACCTGGTGGGGTATGCGCGGAGCCCGAAGCACATGGTGCTCTACACCAGCGGTGCGCGCATAACCGGGCGGTAGGACAGACCCTTGTCCCAGGCGTCCCCGAGGGTCTCGTAGGCGTCCCCGAGGGTCTCATAGGCGTCCCCGAGGGTCTCGTAGGTGTCCCCGAGGGTCTCGTAGGTGTCCCCGAGGGTCTCGTAGGCGTCCCCGAGGGTCTCGTAGGTGTCCCCAAGGGTCTCGTAGGTGTCCCCGAGGGTCTCGTAGGTGTCCCCGAGGGTCTCGCACGGCCGCAGAGTCACGCTCTGCGGCCTCTGCGCGCCCGCAGAAAGAGGAAGAAGTGTGCAACTGGTGGAAATCATCTGCACTGACACCGAGGGGGCAATCTGGAGATGATCGGTCGCAGCGAGTATCTGGAGCGCATGACCCGGCTACAGCGCAAGATTGCGGAGCGGGGGCTCGACCTCTTTCTGGTCTCATCGGAGGAGTCGATCTTCTACCTGACCGGAATCCCCTACAAGCCCCTGGAGCGCCCCTTCTTCATTCTCGTCCGCCCCACACAGCCCCCGGTCCTACTCGTCCCGGCCCTGGAGGAAGCACATTTGAGCGCCGCCCCCAACGTCGACCAGATCCAGCACTACTGGGATTACCCATCACCCCCTGGGCAGGGCTGGCCCGAGCGGCTGCTCGCCCTCATCAACCCACCCCTGCGCCTGGGGCTAGAGCCCGCACTGCCCGCCGAGATCGGCTCTCACCTGCAGGAGCTATCGCCACAGGTGCTCCCACTGGTGGAGGAGCTACGCCTGGTCAAATCCCCGGCCGAGGTGGAGATGCTCCGCCACGCTGCCCGGTACTCCGACCTGGCGGTGGCGAAGATTATCGGGGCTTCGTACTACGGGGTCTCCGAGCTAGAGCTGTTCTCCCAGGCCCGCTCTGTCCAGCTTGCGATCATGAAGGAGGTCGGGTACGAGGCGTTGACCAGCAGCGTCCTGACCGCCTCCTGGCCGGCACCGCTCAGCGCTCAGCCCCACGGCGTACCGACCATCGCTGACCGGCTGCGGGAGGGACCGCATATCGCCCTGGGCTTTCTGCGGGTCAACGGCTACGCCGCGGAGTGCGAGCGGACCTACTTCCTGGCGCCGCCCACCAGCGAGGTGAAGGCGGCCTTCGCCACCATGCTGGAGGCCCGCCGCCGGGCCTTCGCCATGGTCAGGCCAGGCGCGTCCTGCGCCGAGATCGACCGCCAAACCAGGGAGTTCCTGACCCGGGAGGGCTATGGGGCGAACCTGCTCCACCGCACGGGGCACGGCTTTGGCCTGGGCAACCACGAGGGTCCCTGGGTCTCCGACGGCAGCGCCGACATCCTGCAGGAGAACATGCTGATCAGCATTGAGCCCGGCATCTATCTGCCCGGTGTCGGGGGGATCCGCCATAGCGACACCACCCTGGTCACCGCAACCGGGTACGAGAACCTGACCCGTTACCCGCTTGACCTCGGCGCCATGACGATCAGCGGGGCCAAGTGGCTCACCCGCCTGCAGGGATCGGTGGTGCGCCGGGTGGCCGGGGTCCGATAGCCGGGCCGGACGGATGGGCCCCGCCCGCCAAGATGCTAGGAGGGCGGACAGAACCGGGCCACCCGCTCAAGGTCGTCGGTCTCCTCCGCTCCCTCTGGCAACAAGGCGGTAACCTGGTCGGCCCACGGCTCCCCCCTGTACGATTGGTCCAGGATCGCCAGCACTCCACGATCCCGGGTCGTCCGGATCAACCGGCCCATGCCCTGCTTCAGCTTCAACTGCATCTCCGGCAGGTCAACTGCCGCAAACGGGTCCTCGCCGCGGGCGAGGGCCTTTGCGCGCCGGTCCCGGATCAGCGGGTCGTGGTCGGGGAAGGGCAGACGGGGGATGATCACGCACGAGAGCGACTCGCCCGCTACATCCACCCCTTCCCAGAAGGAGGAGCCGACCAAGACCGATGACCGATCCTGCCGGAAGGCCTCCAGCATGAAGCCCCGATCGGCATCCCCCTCGTAGAGGATGCGCCACGGCAGCTTCAGCGCCTGGCGATACCGCTCCACCTCCGCCCGCGAGGGCAGCAGGATCAGCGTCCGGCCGCCCATGGCGCCCACCAGGTCGGCCGAGGTGACCACCGGGTCCACGGGGGTTGACGGCTGGTAGACCAGCACCTGGGCTGCCAGGTTGAACGGAACCCCGACTCGCGACGACTCGTACCGCTCCAGTCCCAGCACCTGGGCCGCATAGGTCGGCGCCAGCGTGGCCGATGAGAAGAGGAGCGGCGTTCCCAGGGGCAGCCGGTCAGGGCCCTGCAGCGGCAGCGTCTGCCGGGGAACCAGCCAGATCTCACAGCCCTCCATCCAGGCGACCGAGTCGGGGTGTCGGAACAGGTCCAATGCCTCCAGCACCTGCTCCAGCCTGGCCTGGTAGGCACGGGCATCCAGTTCGGCGTCGGTGCCCTCCTGCATCGCCTCCTCGGTCGCCAGCTGGTCCTGTAGCGCTTCGAGCGCATCCACCAGCTTGGCGGATGCGGTCAAAGCCGCCCCGTCCCGCTGGATATGTCGCTTCCCCTCGCCCGGCTCCGCCGCGGCCAGCGCAGCGGCGAGGAAGGCATCGCTCGCACCCCTCGCCTCCGCCAGCAGCCGCTGCATGCGCCGGCGGCTCTTGGCCATCGCTTCGGCCAGGCCGCCCCGCCCGCCGGTGTAGCCCGCGGTAATCCGGTCCAGCGTGTGCTGCAGCCCCGCATGGCTCAGCCTGAACCCCTGGGCCCGCTGCCAGACCTCGGGCAGATGGTGTCCCTCATCCAGCACGATGGCGGAACAGGTGGGGAGGAGGGGGAGCTTCCCAGCCTCAAGCTGCTCGGCCCGGGTCAGCAAGTCCTGGGCAAAGGTCCGGTGGTCGGTGATCACCAGATCGCCCGCTCCCCGGTAGTGACGGCGTGCCAGCATGAGATGACAGGTGGCCCGCCGCCGGCAGGTATCGCACGGCAGCGACCCCTCCCAGCGGACCTCCGCCCAAAGCTCATCCGAGACGGATGGGACCTCGGAGCGAGCCCCGGTCTTGGTGGTAGCAGCCCACCGCTTCAGCGCCGCCCACCCCTTCATGCGGCGGGAGGGGGCGGAGCGCTCCGCCCGGAGCGGGCAGAGATACTCGCTCGGATCGGTGGCCAGGCGGGCGTCGATCTGCAGGTCGAGCAGGCGCGAGAGGGTCTGGATATCCCCGCCCGGTCCGGCGAGTTGCGCCTGCAGCACCCCGGTGGCCGATGCGATCAGGGCAGGACGCCCCTGAAACCGGGCCCAGCAGACCAGGGGGAGCAGGTAGGCGAAGCTCTTGCCCGTGCCGGTTCCCGCCTCGGCAAAGAGCGGCTGCCCGCTCAAGAGCGACCGGGCAATGCGGAAGGCGGTGTAGATCTGCTCCTCCCTGATCTCATACCCCAGGGCGGGTAACCGCTCGTAGAAGACCTCCCCCAGCCAGTCGGTCAGCCCCTGCCGGAACTCCTCGCGGTTCCTCGCCCTGAACGGTAGCCGCGTCCAACGGATCTGCAAGCGAGATCCCCTCCCTGGCACTACTAGCTTGCCCAGTGTAGCGCTGGAATCGCCTTCCTTCCAGACTTGAAATATGAGGGAATTCGTGCTATACTAGAAGTAGAGCGGAAGCCCCGGTGCCAATGGCATCGGGGCTTTTCTGATGAGAGGGGGAGCCCACATGGAGCGGCTTGAGATCCGTGAGACCTGGGAGATCGACTCACTCTACCCAGGCGGCCTTGACTCCAGTCAGCTGGCCGACCACATACGGGAGGCACGGGAGAGCCTGGCCGCTTGCGAAGGGGTGATCGCCAGCGAGACCACGCTAGCGGTAGCTTCCCTGACCGGCCTGATCCGGCAGATTCACCGGATCGGCCTCCTGCTCATGAATGTCGGCAGCTTTCTGGATCTGCTCCTCCTGGCCGATGTGCGCAACGAGCGGGCGCAGGCGCTGAACGCACAGGTCCAGGAGCTGAATGCCCGGCATGGTGCCCTGCTGGACCGGCTAGACGAGCGGCTGCTTCGACTGGGCGAGCACGGGTGGCAAGCACTGGCGGAGGCGCTTTGGCAAGAGGGATCGACGGCAGGTCTGGTGAGCGCTCTCACCCTTCGCCGGCAGCGGGCAGCCGAGATGCTCCCCGGCGAACAGGAAGCGGTGATCAAGTCGCTCGCGATCGATGGCCACCTCGGCTGGTCGGAGATCTACCACGCTGTGAACGGGCGGACCACGGTCACCTACGAGTACGGCGGGAAGACCGAGAGCATACCGCTGGCAGCCATCGATCGGATCCTCTTCAACAGCCCCGACCAGGGGCTCAGGGAGACCGTCTTCCGCGCCCAGATCAAGGTGCGGGAGCCGGAGTTGCCTGTTCTTGCTCCGGCGCTCAACCACATGGTCGGGTATCGGGTCGCCGTCTACAAACTGCGCGGATGGGACTCCGTCCTGAAAGAGCCGCTCATGAATCATCGAATGCGGCAGGAGAGCGTGACAGCGATGTTCGCTGCCGTTGATCAGAACCGCGGGCTGCTCGATCAATACCTGGCCCGAAAGGCCCGTCTTCTGGGCGACGAGCGGTTGCGCGGGTGGGACCTGCGAGCACCGGTGACGGGCGAGGCCCCGCCCTGGGAGTACCCTGCGGTGGCCGCGAAGGTCGTGCAGTACTTCGGGCTGTTCCGGGAAGACATGGGCCAGTTCGCTCGCACCGCCTTCGCCGAGGGGCATATCGACACCTGCGAGAGCCAGGGGCGGCAGCCCGGACTGAGCGCCAGCTCCCCATTCCCCCTGGCCCGCAGCCACCGGATCTTCATGAACCACAAGACCCTGCCCTTTGTCGTGGCGCACGAACTGGGCCACTCCTACTCCTTCCTCCACCTGGCGGATGCGCCGCTCATGGCGAACTGGCATCCCCTCTCCATGGTGCTGATGGAGATTCCCTCCACCTTCGCCCAACTGCTGCTCCAGAAGGGGCTTGCTAACGAGCAGGTGGAGCCGGCGGTGCGGCTGCAGCGGGTGAATGACCTGGCGAGCAACGCCGTCATGGAGATGCTCGCCCGCCGCGCAGCCTACGAGTTCGAGAAGGCAATCTGCGAGGCCCGGTGGAAGGGCTCGCTCACCGCTACCGAGATCACCGCCCTGTACTCGAAGGTCCAGCAGGAGGTCTGGGGCGAGGCGGTCAGCGACCTGAACCCCTACGGCTGGGTCAACCTGCTCTTCTCCATGGCCAACTTCCCTTTCTACAACTTCCCCTACACCGCCGCCCTCCTGATCAGTGCCGGGCTGTACGCCCGGTGGCAGGAGGAGGGGGAAGCCTTCGCCAGCCGGTTCCCGGAGGTGGTGCGGGACCTCGGGTACCTGGACGTGGAGGAGTTCGGCCGCCGGCACCTGGGGGTGGATCTCACAGAGCCGGAGGGCTGGCAGAAGGGGATCGCAGTGCTCCTGGCTGATCTCCAGGAGTTCCTGCGCCTCACGGAGTGATCCCTCCGCCAGAACCTGGCGGCCCCGCGCACCCACTGACGCGCGCGAAGGCCGGAGAGCACCCCGCTCTCCGGCCTTCGCTGTTGACCTGTTTGGCCTGTTGCCCTGTCCGCGCTACATGGCAGGCTTCACAAACCGGAAGGTGGGTGTGGTCCGCAGAGCGGGGACCTGGATCGCATCCCCCTTTTCGACCGAGACCTTGATCCCCCAGCGGCTCAGGTAGTCGATCACCCCGCCCCGGAGCTTGAGCGACGCCTCCAGCACGGTGGGATCGCCAATCGCCAGGATCTCCACCGGGGCAGCGATCATCGTCTGATTGACAAGGATTCGGCTGCCCACGTTCCGCACCCCGGTGACGCTGGAGATGCGCTGCCCGTTAACCGAGACCGCCTCGGCGCCGGCGGTGAAAAGCTCGTTCAGAGCTCGCCAGATATCTTCATCCGCCAGGCGGGTCTTGGCAGCCAGCGCTTCCGGCGTCTCCTGCAGGGTGACCTTCACCCCCGGCCCCTCCAGATCGATCGTGCCTGCCAGGATCTCCAAGTCCTGATTGGGTTGCGCCGAGGGAATGGCGACCTTCAGCCGCTCCAACTCAGCCCGGACCTTGGTCAACTCCGTGTTCGCCGCTTCCAGTTCAGCGGTTCGCTCCTGCAGGGAGACCGCCAGGTCCTCACTGCGCATGCGACTCGGATCGACAGTGATCTGGTTGGTCATGCGGAACTGCAGGGCCAGGAGCAGGCCCAGAATCATCATCACAATGGCCAACGCCCACTTTGGTGCTTTCACGGGTAACGCTCACTTTCTTGCGAGACATGCAGTCGTTAGGTACCTCCGTGAGATTCGACCTTCTCGCCCGGACTCCTCTCGCCCTTTCTTTGGAGGATCTTCCCCCCGCGGGGCGAAACAGTTCACTCGTGGAAGAATCATGTAGCGCATGTCAAAGGAGGCCCATCTGTACATGGGGAGTCAGGTTGGACGGGTGCGCCCGGCCATTTCGTTTTTGCTCATGCTCAGTCTGATCCACGGCGTGGTCGATCTGAGCGCAGGGGCCTTGTTGGCGCTTCTACCGGCCATGCGGGACAGCTACGGTCTGGACTACGCCCTGGTGGGCATGATCCCGCTCTTCTCCAACCTCACCTCGACCTTCACCCAGCCGGTCTTCGGCCTTTTGAGCGATCGGGCGCAGAAGCGGTGGCTGTTGCCGATCAGCCTCGTGCTGGGCGGCGTGGGACTGGCCGCCGTGGGCTTCATGTCCTCCTATTGGATGGTCCTCGCAGCGGTGGTGGTCTCCGCCCTGGGCTCATCGGCCTTTCACCCGGAGGGCGCCCATGCGGCGCACCACCTGGCAGGCGGGCGCCGAGCGCTCGCAATGGCGATCTACAATGTGGGCGGCAACCTCGGCTACGCCGTGGGACCGGTCTTCGCCGGTTTCCTCATGCGACAGGCGGGCCTGAAGGGGACCGCCTGGGCCGCGGTCCTGCCGCTCTTGCTGGCCATCTCCCTGATCAGGCTGCTGCCCAAGTGGCAGGCCCATGAGCAGAGCCAGGCCGCCGAGCGGGCCGCCCGGAAAGAGTCGCTGCCCAAGGCGAACTGGCTGGGCACCGGCCTGCTCACCCTGCTGGTCTCGCTGCGGTCGGTGATCCACCTCGGCATGACCACCTATGTGCCCTTCTTCTGGATCGATGTGTTGGGCAACTCCGCTGAGACCGCCCCTCTGATCCAGATGATCTACCTGATCTCCGGCGTGGCCGGCACCCTGCTGGGCGCCCCGCTGGCTGATCGGCTGGGCACCCGGCGGGTCCTGGTGGGCTCCTTCGCGATCCTCCTGCCGTTGCAGCTCATACTGCCCTACCTGCAGGGCTGGTTGATGCTGGCCGTGCTCTTCCTCTCGGGCTTCATGGTGGTGGCGACCTTCACGGTCACCCTGGTCATGACCCAGGACTATATGCCGCGCAGCCTCGGGCTCGCCTCGGGGCTGAACCTGGGACTCGCCTTCGGCATGGGCGGAGTCGGCGCCTGGATCCTGGGCGAGGTAGCAGACCGGTGGGATGTCCTCACCGTGCTGAACGTCGTTGCCGTCCTAGTCGTGCCGGTGCTCCTCCTCTCGCTGGTCCTGCCGCCGACCACGAAGGCCGCACCGGCCGTCGTTCCGGCAGATGAGGGGGCAGGCGGGTAACCACACGTCCGCCTGCGCTCACCAACCCGCCCACCCCGGCGTAAGGTAGCTCTGTGCTACATACGCAAGCGGAGGGTGTCACGCATGATCAGCGAGCAAATGCAGGAACTGGTGAACCATCTGATCCAGGTGGAGCTGAATTCGGCCTACCTCTACCTGGCCATGGCCAATTACCTGACCCGCCGGAACTTGATTGGCATGGGCAAGTGGCTGAGACTCCAGCACCAGGAGGAGCTCTCTCACGCCCAGGAGTTGATCGACTACCTGACCGACCGCGATGGCGTGGTCGAGATCCGGCCCGTCAGCGCACAGCCCCTCGATTTTGGCACCCCCCTGGAGACCTGGCAGGCGGTCTTCGAGCATGAGCAGTATGTGACCCAGTCCTACAACCGGGCCTTCGAAGTGGCGACCAATGCCCAGGACTACCAGACCCTCGGCCTGATTCAACGCTTCCTGCAGGAGCAGATCGACGAGACCGCCCAGGCGTCGGTGATCATCGGGCGGCTACAGATCAACCAGGAGAACCCTGCCGGCTTACTCCTGCTCGACCAGGAGCTCGGTCAGCGGGCGGGGTAAATCGCAGAACCAGCGTGGCCCCTCCCCCGTCTAAGGGTTGAAAGGGGGCCGCTTTTGTTGCAGCATCCATCCAGACTCGTCGTCGCTCTCCTGGTCGCTGTTCTGGTCATGCAACTCTGGACCTATAGCCGCCAGGGGCAGTTGGAGCGTCAGCTTCAGAACCTCTCCTCCCAGCAAGCCCAGCTGCTCCAGCAGACCGAAAACCGAGTCGCCTCCCTGGAGCGGAGCATGCAGGAGACGGCTGAGGCCAACCGCTGGGTCACAGTCAACCGGGCAGAGATCGAGCCAACCACGACCTGCGAGAGCGCCCAGGCCAAGGTGGACTGGAGCTTTCAGCGCTGGGCCGAGGACATGACCGCCCGCCTGCTCTACCGGTCCGGCCCTGATCAGCCATGGCAGGAGGCCACCGTCCAGCAAATGGGCGCACTCCAGAGCTACGCTGCCTCTTTCCAGGTCGCCGCTTCCCCCGTGCTTAGGCCAGGCTACGATATCTCCTACGCCGCTACCGGCAGCGGCAAGGTGCAGGAGACCCAGGCGGGAGGAACCGAGGAGGGAAACTCCATGGTCGGTGCCCAGTACCAGATCATCGCCCAGTCCCCTTCCATGAGCCAGTCCTCCGGGGTGCACACCCTTCCCCTGCACGCCCAGTTCGTCATTCCCCTCAAAATCGCGGTGGATGTGGAGCGGGACGGGCGGTATCTGATCGAGATCGCCCACGACCCGAACCGCGGCCCCTGCGCTGGGGTGGAATCGATCGAGCTCCGCACCTTCGTTGGCAATGAGTTGAAAGGCACCACACCGCTCCGATCGGAAGAGCCCGGTCGCTTCGCCGCCGAGTGGCGAAGCGAAGAGGCGCTGAGCCAGCTAGAGATCCGGGTCCGCTACAACGGCGGCGAGCAGAGCTTCACGATCCCCCTGTAGTGACCCTGCCAATCATGGAGCGACCCACCATTCGGAAGGGTCGCTCCTTTTCTATCATTGCATCAAAGGAGAGTTCTGCACTTCAAGCGAATTCTGTAGCAAAGGGGGATGAACCATGAGTTACGATCATGCGGGAAAACTGGTCGCCAGGGCGCTAAAGAACGAAGGGGTCGATGTCGTCTTCACCCTCTGCGGCGGACACGTCATGTCGATCTACGACGGCTGTGTAGATGAAGGGATCCGGGTGGTAGATGTGCGTCACGAGCAGACCGCTGCCTTCGCCGCCGATGGCTGGTCTCGCATGACCGGCAAGCCGGGTGTGGCGATCGTGACCGCCGGCCCCGGGGTGACGAACGCGGTGACCGCTGTCGCCAACGCCAGCCGGGCGCAGAGCCCGATGGTCGTCATTGGCGGAAGGGGGCCGGCCAACATGTCCGGCCGCGGCTCGCTCCAGGAGGTGGAGTTGATCCCGGTCATGGCGCCGATCACCAAGTGGCAGGTTTCGATCACGGACCCGGCCCGCATTCCCGAACTGCTCGCCACCGCCTTCCGCAAGGCGACCTCCGGCGTGCCCGGCCCGGTCTACGTGGAGATGCCGCTCGATCTGCTCTTCGCCAACGCCGATCCCGCCGAGGTGAAGTTCCCCGCCCCCTTCGCAGGGCGCCCCGCCATGCCCGGAGACCCTGCACGGGTCCGCCAGGCCGCCCAGCTCCTGCGCGACTCTGACCGACCCTTTATCTTCGTCTCCAGCCAGATCCGCTGGTCGCCCCAGTGGGAGGTGGCCCGCACCTTCGCTGAGAAGGCGGGCGCACCGATCTACCTGCAGGGTATGGCCCGCGGCCTTCTCGACCAGACCTGGAGCCGCTCCCGCAAGGCGGCCCTTGCCGAGGCAGACGTGGCGATTATCTTCGGCGCCCCCCTCGACTTCCGGCTCGGCTACGGCGAGGCCCCACTCTGGAACGACCAGTGCAGGCTGATCCGGGTCGACCTCGACCCGTCGGAGCCGGGCCACAACCGCAATACAGAGGTCGCAATCCCCGGTGACTCCGGCACCGTCATGGCGCAGATGCTCGAGTACGGCGACCTGGGCGCCACAAAGCCGTCCCGCCAGGAGTGGCTCGCCAAGCTCATGGCGATCGAGCAGAAGCAGGCGGCCAAGTCGACAGGGGGGCTCCGCTCCGACGCAACCCCCATCGATCCGCTTCGGCTCTGTGCCGAGATCGACGGGTTCTTGCCCGAGAACGCCATTGCCGTGGGCGATGGCGGCGATATCGTCGCCACTTTCGCCGCCGTCTATCGAGTGCGCCGGTATCCCGCTGGCTGGCTCGACCCTGGCCCCCTCGGCACCCTCGGCATGGGCATGGGCTTCGCCATGGCGGCAAAGCTGGCCCAGCCAGATGCCCCCGTCCTCCTCATGATGGGCGACGGCGCCGCCGGGCTCAACCTTATGGAGGTGGAGGCAGCCGCCCGCCAGGGGATCCCCTTCGTTGTCGTTATCGGCAACGATGCCGGCTGGACCCAGATCCGCCGCGGCCAGATTCAGATGTTCGGCGAGGAGCGGGCCGTGGCGACGAAGCTGGACCACACCCGCTACGACCTCGTGGCGGCGGCGTTGGGCGCACACGCCGAGCAGGTGGAGCACCCCGACGAGATCCGCCCGGCCCTGGAGCGGGCCTTCGCCTCCGGCAAGGTGGCGGTGATCAACGTGAAGATCGGCGGCAGCGATTTCCGGGCCGGAGCGATCAGCGTGTAGAGAGATCCCTCGCAGAGACGTGCGAAGCACCGGGGCCATGTCGGCTTCCGGTGCTTCGTGCGTGTTCGGGCCGCTGCAGCTTGATCTGCGGGCGCCTCAACTCGCTGGCACGCCTGTCAACTCGCCTGAACGGTCATCCAGCCGGAGCCAGGTGGCGAACCGCCGCTCTCCCTCCATCAACCGGATCACCCGTGCCCCGCGCGGGAACTCCTCCCGCCCGTAGGTGTTGTACCCGGTCGCCCGCCCATAGCAAAGCCGAATGCCCCCCAGCACGCCCTCGTAGTCGTTCAGGTGGTCGTGCCCGCAGAAGGCCCCGACCACATTGCCTGCCTGGCGCATGGCCCGGAAGAAGCCCGAGTTCCAGAAGGGGCAGCAGACCCGCTCCCCCTTTGTGCCCTCGCAGAGTCCGAGCCGCCAGGCCAGGGCGTACTCCTGCAGGGGGATATGGAAGAAGGCGAGGGCCGGCAACTCCCCGCAACTCTCCCGCACACCATGAACCTGCCGTCGGAACCAGCGGACCTGATCCCGCCGGATCCAGTCATAGTGACCGAAGCGGAACGGGGCATAGGCCCCCGAATCGAGAAAGTAGAGGATCGCAGCCGGCTCGCTCCCCCCTGCCCGGACCACCGGCAGCAGGTAGTTCCCCACCCCCGTGACCTCCGCCGGCCCCCGCTGGAAGAGGCTGTGCCGGAACTCCTGCTCCAGGACCGTGGCCAGCGCCTCCCGGCTCCCCTTCTCGCTGTCATGGTTGCCGAAGACCGCCGCGAAGGGGATCGCACGCTCCTCCGCGACGCTGACCACCTGGCGGAGTGACCGGAGCGGGTCGTCGCAGAGCAGGCTCTCGATCATGTCCCCAGTAAAGACCACCAGGTCAGGCTCCTCCGCCTCCAGCACCTGCTCCATGAGCCGGCGGGTGCGCTGATCCTTCGGATCCCCGTTCTGCCAGTGCACGTCGGTAAACTGGACGACTGTGAAGGTGCCGTCGCTGCGAAACCGGAGCACCGGCCTTCCATCCGCCTTCCGCCCCTCCATTGGAATCACCCGCTTTCCAATCGGTCAAAAACTTCATCGAAACATCAATAAAGGGATTGGTTCAAAGCGGTCACCATTGTGCGATGATAAAGGCTGGAGGTGACCGGAGATGCCCGAATCGGTCTCCTGTGGCAAGACGACTCCAGGGATTGGCCCGGTGAGGCCAACGGAATCGGTTCAGGCGGATCTGACCGAAGAGAGGAGGAGGCCCGTCATGACAGCGCGGGTGGGGCGTGTCGCCCCCGATTTCAAGGCCGAGGCGTATGAAAAGGGCGGATTCAAGGCATATCAGCTCTCTGAGTTCCGCGGCAAGTGGGTTCTGCTCTGCTTCTACCCTGGCGACTTCACCTTCGTCTGACCCACCGAGGTGTCGGCAGTTGCCGCACGCTATGGTGAGCTTCAGGCCCTGGGTGTTGAGGTCCTCTCCGTCTCGACCGACTCCAAGTTCGTCCACAAGGTATGGAATGAGGAGGAGCTCTCGCACATGGTCGAGGGCGGCGTTCCCTTCCCCATGTTGGCGGATGGAGGCGGGCAGATTGGCTCGCTCTACGGCGTGTACGATGAAGAGAGCGGCGTCGATATCCGCGGCCGTTTCCTGATCGACCCGGATGGCGTGATCCAGGCGGCTGAGATCATGACACCGCCGGTGGGCCGGAACCTGAGCGAGCTGATCCGTCAGATCAAGGCCTTCCAGCATGTCCGCGCCGCGAAGGGCGCCGAGGTCTGCCCGGCGGGCTGGCAGCCCGGCGGCAAGGTGCTGAAGCCTGGCCCCGACCTGGTCGGCAAGGTCTGGCAGGTCTGGTCCCCGAAGGATGAAGCCTGATTCTGGAGCCTAGTTTAGCGCATCGTCCAACCGATCGTCCAGCGCATGAGAGGGGCCGGGGTCCGAGTGACCCCGGCCCTTTGGCTTTCTGGCGCGCCTCAGTCGCTGATATCCCGGGTCTGGAAGCTGTAGAGCCAGAGGTCCAGGGGCGGAGCCATCTCACCGGATGGCCCGACCCGCTGTGCCAGATCCAGCCACTCCCTGGCGTACGGGTGGATCTGCTCCGGGCTCCAGGTAATCACCCAGTCAGCCCCGCCGATCCCATAGACCCCAGGGGTTTCGGTCGGTTTGCCCCAGCTGTATGGCAATTGCACGGGAAGACCTCCCTAGCGGTAGTACGGCGCCCCCGATGCCGGCCCTGGCACCATCCACGGCAGTCCATGGTACATGGGGTTGGCCGGAACCGGGGTGACCAGCATGGGCGCGACGAAGCGCTCGACGATTGCCACCGCCTCGTCGTTCGGCACGCCCGATGCGGCCAGGTAGCCAGCCATGGCAACCTTGACCAGCATCCGCCCGTCGATCAGGTCGCCCCCCAGCAGCACCATGTACCGATCCACCAGATCCTGGGCCACCTGGAGTGCACGCTGCTCCATGTTCCACTCTCCCTTCTTCACTCTATGCTATGCAGAGCACATAGGATGGCGAGTGGAGGCGATCTCTCTTGTACAGCCCAGCAGGTGGCGATCCCCGAATGATCCATGCCCGGTTGCTGAAGTATCCTACCGGCGGTTTCCCGGTGCCCGGTGCAATTGAGCCGTCGGAGTTCCCGCCCGAAGTCAAACTGGCCATGCTGCGCCCGATCGATGGACCGCCGAAGCCGGTGGTCACGCTTGCGGTCATGAATGAAACGCAACGGACCATGATCGGACCGGACCTGCCATTCAAAGGAAACGTCTGAGCGACAGCGGCGTGGCCCCAATTGGGACCACGCTTCTGTTCTGCACGGCAACCGAAATACCGGGGATTGCCGTTGACAGCCACGGGCGAAAAAACGTATCATAGATGAGCACCACGCGCCCGTAGCTCAGTAGGATAGAGCAAGTGTTTCCTAAACACTAGGTCGGGGGTTCGAGACCCTCCGGGCGCGCCAGCGAAGGCCAGAGGCCAGGGATGATCCCTGGCCTCTCTTTTTTGCGCCGTTCGATGGAACCCTCAAGTAGTCGAAATGATCTACTTGATGAACGGTTTGTTACCTTGCGAGGAGGAAGCACATGCGACGCACATTCAGGATCCTGGCTGCCGCCCTGCTCCTGGTCGTCACCCTGTCTGCCGCCGCTCTGGCAGCGCCCCTGTCGGGCGGAAACACCATCTACGTGATCGATGGGGAGGATCGCTCGTTCACCTTCGACCCGATCGTCATGAGAGAAGGGATCCTGCTGCCCGAGGAGGTGTTGCTCTACCTCGGTCTCAAGGTGACCGTCGCGGAGGACTCCAAGGGATTGACGGTGGAGCGCGGGGCGGTTCGGGCCGAACTGCGGCTTGGGCAGACCCAGGCCACGGTCAACGGTGCGACCCTCAACCTCCCGCCGGGGCCGCTCCGGCTGATCGGCAAGCTCTTCCTGCCCGCCACGCTGCTGGAGGAGTTCGGCTTCGACATCGCCAGCGAGGGGAGCATGCTCCAAATCCGTGACCTCGCCGCGGGGATCACCCTTGCCAATCCCCCCGCCGCCTATGCGGACCTGTGGGAGCAGCGGACCCTCAGGGCCAGCGTCCCCACCGACGACGCCCGGCCCTACCTGGATCTGGAGGTCACCTACCTCACCCCTGAGCTGGTCAGCAGTGAGCGGTTTGCCGCCAGCTTCCGCCAGCGGGTCGAGTGCCTGAGCCTGCTCAAGACCAACACCCTGCTGCTGGTCCGGGCGGCCAACCGCTCCTCGCGCTCCGCCACCCTCTCCCCGGCATCGCTCATGCTGGTAGATGAGACCACCGGCCAGCAGTACGACGTGGAGCAGACCCTGGCGCACAATGGGCTGATCCACGAGAAAATGGCAGCCGGTGCCGTAAAGAGCAGCGTTCTGGTCTACCCGAAGCTGCCCGAGGGGCTTGAGAGCGTCCTGCTTTTCTCTGACACCAAGGGGGCGGCTGTCGGTCGCCTCAGCCTGAAGTAAGGAGCAACCCACATGAGCCGTTTTTCACGGTTGATGGTCAGCCTGCTGCTCAGCCTCGCCTTGCTCACCGCTTGCGCCAAGCCATCAGCCCCGCCGCCAGCCCAGCCCGAGGCGAAGGAGAAGCCCGTGGTGACCCCGCCCGCCGAGAAGCCTGAGACTCCTGAGGTGACCACCCTCCGGGTGCTCACAGAGGACAACCGCTTCCTGGATGAGATCATGGCAGCCTTCCAAAAGGCCGAACCCAACGTGCGGGTGGAGAAGGTGCCAATCCAGTTCCGGCGCGGTACCACCCAGGAGGCGCAAGCGATCGCCATGGTCGAGGCTGGAGAGGTGGATGTGATCAGTGGTCTTAGCTTTCCTGACCTGGTTAAGGCGGGGGCGGTAGCCCCGCTCGATCCCTACATACAGCAGAGCGGTCTCGACCTTACCCCGTATGGACCAGGGGTAGAGGCGTACCGGGTAGAGGGGAAGCTCTACCAACTCCCCTACCAGCTCACCCCCCAGGTGGTCTTCCTCAACACCGACCTCTTCGCCGCAGCGGGCGTGGACCTGCCAAAGGCCGACTGGACCTGGGAAGATCTCCGAAAGATCGCCAAGCAACTGACCAGGGGGACGGGCAGTGAGCGGACCTGGGGCTTCGCCCCCCGGTACCCCAACACAGCCGCGGGCGAACCGATCATGGTGCGGATCACGGACGATAACGAACTTCTGACCACCGCTCCAGTGGTGAAGGAAGGGCTGCAGTTCCTGGAGGCGATGGTGCAGGGTGACCAGTCCTGGCCCCCCATGGAGCCCCAGGAGGTGTTGACCTCCTATGCCGAGTCGACCTACTTCATAGAGGGCAAGGCGGCCATGATGATCGACACCCTCGATGTTCTGCCCTATCTGCAGGAGACGATGAGCTTTGAGGTGGATTCGCTCCCGCTGCCGGCGTGGCCTGGCAGCAAGCCGGTAGCCCGATCCGCCACGGAGAGCATGGGAATCGCCGCCACCACCAAGCACGCGGACCTGGCCTGGCGCTTCGTGCAGTTTGCCACCGGCGAGCCGGGAGCGGTCCTGCTGACCCGATCCGGCACGCTCCCCTCCTTCCAGTCCCCGGCGGTGGAGCAGGCCTGGTTCGAGCAGCAGCCCTCCCCGCCCCGATCCACCTCGGCGTTCTTCCGGACCACCTGGGTGCCGATGAATGCCTCTGCCAACAACCTGAAGAAGGGGTGGGTGGATCTATCCCGGGCATGGATGCTCGCCATGCACCAGGTGATCTCCGGCCAGAAGTCGGCAGAGGAAGCCTTCCCTGGTTACGAAGAGGCCCTGCGCAAGTACGAAGCTGGAGACTAAAGGAGGTCAAACACCCATGAGAATGGCAAGGACCGGACTGGCACTCCTGTTGGCGGCAGCGCTGCTGGCGGCCTGCTCCAAGGTCCCGACCCGGGAGGTAGGAAGCGGTGCCACAAATCTCCCCGCAACCGCCCCTGCGACCGTCTCTACGATTCGCGTCATGGTTTCGGGAGGCAGCGACCTGGACGCACTCATCTCCGCCTACTACGACAAATACCCAAACGACCGGGTGGAGAAGGTGAACCCGTTCACCGGAGCGGGGTCGATCAGCCTGACCGATGTGACCAAGGAGAAGATTGAGCGCGGCGAGATCGATGTGATCACCTATATCTCGCCCGACCTGATCGCGGAGAACAAGGTGGTGCCGCTGGATCCCTTTATTCAGAAATCGAACTTCGACCTCGCCCCCTTTGGATCCGCCCTGGACTCCCTGCGGCACGAGGGGAAGCTCTACGAACTGCCCTATCGGATCTACCCCAGCCTTCTCCTCTATAACAAGGAGATGTTCCAGCAGGCGGGAATCACCCCGCCAGCCGAGGGCTGGACCTGGGACGACCTCCGCGTCGCTGCGCAGAAGCTGACCAGGGGGGAGGGGGACCAGAAGGTATGGGGCTTCTCGCCCGAATTTGCCGACAGTGTTCTCTCCATTTACCTCTCGCAGTCCGGTCAGGACTACCGGCAGGCCTACCAGGACGAACAGTTCATAAAGGATGCCTTCCAGCTCTTCGGCACCATGGTCCAGGTGGACCAGTCAATGCCCAAGGCGCAGCGGCGGAGCGAGGACGGCGGTCCGATCTACAGCCGCGATGACTTTGTCCAGGGCAAGGCGGCCATGACCGTTGCGAACGTCTCCAACCTCTCGTTCATGTTCGGGGGTCAGCAGAAGATCCAGTATGACGCGGCGCCCGTGCCGGTTCGGCCCGGCGGGAAGATGAGTTCGCAGGCCTATCCACAGTCCTTCGGGATCGCTGCCAACTCGCCCAATCAGGAGGCCGCCTGGCGGTTTATCAGCTTCGTGACCGGGCCGGAGGGGGCGGCAATCCTGGCGAAGGCTGGCGTCGTTCCCGTCCACAACTCCCCCGCGGTCAAGTCGGCCTGGTTCGAGCGCGATCCCGCCCCGCCGCCCGGCACCGAGACCCTCTTCGACACGACCTGGGAGTTAGGCGTGCGATCGAGCACGGACTCTACCCCCATGTCTGGGGTGGAACTGGAGAGGTTCCAGCAGCTTACCCGCACGGTCCGGGACAGCCTGAACGCCGTCATGGCCGGGGAGAAGAGCTGGGAGGACGGCTTCGCCGAGTACCAGCGAGCACTCAAGGAGTTCCAGTCAGCAAGCACGGGAAGTTAGGGGGAGGGGCTCATGCGAAAGGCAGTGGCGCTGCTGCTAACTGCGACGATGCTGGTAGCCTGCTCTAAGGCCCCGCCCGCGGAGGCGCCGGCAACGGCCGCACCCGCTGACCCTGCTCTCGCCCAGGGTGCAGGTGGGGTCACTACGATCCGGGTTCTCAGCTTTGACCACCGGCTGGAGTCGCTGATCTCGGCCTACCACGCGAAGTACCCGCTTGACCGGGTGAAGACGATCAACCCCCTGTCCGACTCGGCCGGGAGTGTCAACGTGGGGGAGGTGGCCAGCGAGATGATCGAGCGCGGCGAGATCGACGTTCTCTCCCACCCCTTGATGACCCATGTCAAGGCGGGCCAGATCCTACCGCTTGATCCCCTCATTCAGAAGGAAGGCTTCGACCTCACCCCCTTTGGCCCCGCACTGGAGAGCCTGCGCTATGAGGGGAAGCTCTACCAGCTACCGTACTCGGTTTACCCGGAGATCATCGCCTTCAACAAGGCGATGCTTGAGGAGGCGGGGCTCACCCCGCCGACCCAGGGCTGGACGTGGGACGATCTGCGGGCGATGGCCCAGAAGCTGACCCATGGGGAGGGGGACCAGAGGATCTGGGGCTTCGCCCCCGAGACCCCGGAGCGTGCCGTTTCGCTCTTTGTCAGCCAGGGGGGCGGCCATAGAGATGAGCAGCCGGTCAAGGACGCCTTTCAGCTTTTCGGTACCCTGACCCAGGTCGATCAGTCCGTGCCCAAACCCAAGCGGCATTCAGCAGGCGCTCCGTTCACCTACGATCCCTCCTTCGTCAACCGCAAGGCAGCGATGACACTCATTGGAGCCGGTGATCTCCTGACCCTGTTCGAGCGGCGGGAGAGCTTCCCGATCGATGTGGCACCCGTGCCGGTCCGCCCCGGCGGAAGGCCGTACGGCTACGCCATGCCGGAGAGCTTCGGGATCGCTGCCACCTCGCCCAACCAGGATGCCGCCTGGCGGTTTGTCCAGTTTGTGGCTGGCCCGGAGGGTGCCGCCCTTCTGGCCAAGGCGGGAAGCGTCCCCATCTACAATACCCCCGCCGTCAGGGCGGCGTGGTTCGAGCAGCAGCCGCCCCCTCCCCCTAATAGCGAGTTCCTCTTTGAGACATCCTGGGTCTTTCCATCGTCCACCCCTTCTGGCACGCCACTCTCCCCAGCGGAGTTAGAGCGGAGCATGCAACTCTACGAAGAGCTGACCGATCTCCTGAACGCCGTCATGTCTGGCGAGAAGAGCTGGGAGGATGGCTTCGCTGAGTACCAGCAGGCGCTGAAGGGGCTGAAGCAGTAGGAGGTACCGATGCGCAAGGCCGTTGGACTCTGCCTCACGATGCTGCTCCTTGTGGCCTGTTCCAAAGCCACCGTGCCCGAGGGGATCCCCAACAGCCCGGATCCGCCGCCCGGAACCGCCACAGGCAGCACGGCCCAGCCGGCAACGCCGGGCAGCGGTACGGTCGAGACCGAGGCCGGGGCGCTCGCCACGGTCCGGGTCCTCGCAGCCGACCCGAATCTGGACGCCCTGATCGCCGCCTACCAGCGGCAGTACCCCAACGACCGGGTGGTGAAGGTGAGCCCGATCTCGGGAGGGGCGACGATCCGTGCGGGCGATATCGCCAGGGAGAAGATCGCGGCCGGCGAGGTGGATGTGGTCTCCTACATCGTCCCGGAACTGCTGACCGACGGGCTCCTCCTGCCGCTGGATCCCTTCATTCAGAGGGCGGATTTCGCCCTGGAGCCCTTTGGGCCAGCGCTGGAGGGCCTGCGCCACGAGGGGAAGCTCTACGAACTGCCCTATGCGATCAGCCCCAGTATCCTGGTCTACAACAAGGAGCTGTTCGCCCAGGCAGGTGTCGCGCCGCCGACCGAGGGGTGGAGTTGGGAAGAGCTGCGAGCCGCCGCCCACCGGCTGACCGGGGGGGAGGGGGCGAGGAGAATCTGGGGCCTCCGCCCCGAGTTTACGGAGTATGTGGCCCACCTGTTCTTTGCGCAGTCGGGTCTGCCGCTGGAGCAGGCCTACCAGGACGAAGACCTGGTCAAGGACGCCTTTGCCCTCTTCGGCACCATGGTCCAGGTAGATCAGTCCATGCCGAAGGTGACGCGCCAGCGCCCCGGGGAGGGCCAGCGGATCTCCTTCAGCCAGGAGTTCGCCGCTGGACGGGCAGCCATAACGATCATGCAGGCATCCTCCTTGCAGGCGCTGTTCAAAGGGCGAGACCCCTTCGCTTACGATGTCGCCCCCATGCCGATCCGCCCCGGTGGAGGTGGCAAGGCAGCTGCCCCCGCCTCCCCACGGACCTTGGGCATCGCCAGCAACGCCCCCAACCAGGCGGCCGCCTGGCGGTTTGTCAGCTTCGTGGCGGGGGCGGAGGGGGCCGAGGTGCTGGCCCGGGCCGGTAGCCTACCCGCCTACAACTCGCCCGGGGTGAAGGCGGCCTGGTTTGACCGGGACCCGGTCCCACCGCCCGGTACGGCGGTCCTCTTCGAGACCGCCTGGGAGTTCCGCTCAGCCGACGGCGCACCGGGCGACCCGGCGGTTCAGGCGTTCCGAGCAGCGGTGGCCGATGCCCTCAACGCCGTCATGGCTGGCGAGATCGGTTGGGAGGAGGGCTTCGCTCAGTACCAGCGGGCCTTGCAGGAGTGGCAGGGGGTGAAGAAGACGGAGTAACCGCTGAGGAGGATGGTCCCATGCGCAGAGCATTCGCACTGGTTCTTGCCGTGATCCTACTAGCCGCATGCACCAAGGCCCCGACCCAACAGGAGACCGCCACCACCACCACCCCATCCACCGAGCAACCGCCTGCCGCGCCCACCTCGTCGCAACCCAGCAGCCTCACGACCATCCGCGTGTTGACCCTGAGCGACGACCCGGTGATGGATGCCCTGATCAGCGCCTACCAGGCGAAGTACCCGACCGATCGGATCCAGAAGGTGCGTGCCCAGCGGGGGAGCCGGGAGATCACGATCCCGGACCTGGTGAAGGAGATGGTCCAGAAGGGCGAGATGGATCTCCTCACCGTGTACAACACGCCAACCCTGGTGCAGGAGGGGCTGCTCCTCCCGCTCGACCCCTTGCTCCAGCAGGCAGGGGTTGACCTGAGCGCCTATGGGGACGGACTGGACGCCCTGCGCTATGAGGGCAAGCTCTACCAACTGCCCTACAGCCTCAGCCCGAACCTGGTCCTCTACAACCCTCAGCTCTTTGCGGATGCCGGGGTGGATCTCCCCAAGGCCGGCTGGACTTGGGAGCAGTTCCGGGAGACCGCCCAGAAGCTGACAAAGGGGGAGGGGCAGGGAAAGACCTGGGGCGTCGCCCTGGACTTCCCGGACAGCTTCCTCTCGCACTACTTGAACGGGCGCGGCTCCGGCCAGGCGGAGGGATTCGCCAATGAGGCGCTCATGAAGGAAGCGCTCGGCCTGATCAGCACCCTGGTCCAGACCGACGGCTCCATGGTCAAGGTGGAGCGCTGGAGCAACGGTGAGCCGCCCAGCCTGACCGGGAACGGGCTCTTCCGGGATGGAAGGGCCGCCATGACGATCGACAGCTTTACCACGATCGCCTTCGATCGGGAGATGGAAGGGGCGTGGAAGATCAAGCTTGCGGCGGCTCCCATGCCGGTTCAGCCGGTCGACAAGCCGGTCGCCGGAGCCACAGGGCAGTCGATCTCCATTGCGGCCAACGCCCAGAACGTGGAGGCAGCCTGGCGCTTCGCCCGCTTTGTCGGGGGGCCCGATGGCGCCGAGATCCTGGCCCGCATGGGACGCCTCCCGCTCTACAACACCCCGGAGGTGAAGAAGGCCTGGGCAGAGCAGCCGGGAGGGCCGCTGCCCGGCACCGAGTTCCTGCTGGAGACCACCTGGTACCTGATCCCTCAGACCTGGCCCTCGATCAGCCCGGGGTGGACCAACCTGTTTGCCACCGTCCGGGACGTGCAGAATGCGGTCATGTCCGGCGCAGAGAGCTGGGAGGATGGCTTCGCCCGGTACAAGGTCGCCCTGCAGCAATACCAGTCCGAGCAGAAGGGTGAGTGATCGGTGTGGCCCGAGGCAGAACAGTCGCACTGCTGCTCTGCGGGGTGCTGCTTGGCGCCTGTACCTGCCCCTCAGCGCAGCGGGGGGCGCCCCCGATCCCGCGCCCGTGATCGTTGAGCAGGTCCCGACCGCGCCGGTGGCGTCGGAACCCAGCAGCCATAACCCAATCCGGGTCCTGACCCTGGGCGCCGGAGATTCCCGCATGGAGGCGACCCGCACCTCGCCCGGACTGCTGAAAGAGGGGCTGCTACTCCCGCTGGACCCCCTGGTGCAGCAGTCGGGGGTGGAGCTGGGCGCATACGGCCCCGGGCTGGACGCCCTGCGCTACGAGGGCAAGCTCTACGAGATCCCCTACCTGCTCAACCCCAACCTCGTCCTCTACAACCCGAAGCTCTTTGCAGCGGCGGGGGTAGAGGTGCCGAAGGCGGGCTGGACCTGGGAGGAGTTCCGGGAGACTGCCAGGCGGCTGACTCAGCCGGAGCGAATCCCCAGTACATGGGGATTCGCCCTCAAATCTCCAAATTCCTTCCTCTCGATTTACATGGGTGCAAGAGGGGCCGATGGGACGGGTGGCTATGTGAATGAAGCGCGAATGAAAGAGGCCCTGAGCTTTATCGGGAGCATGGTCCAGGATGGCTCCATGCCCAAGGTGGAGCGGGGGGCAGCCTCCAGCCCGGCATGTGGCGATGGGCTCTTCGCTAGCGGCATGGCGGCGATGACGATCGAGAGCGTCTGTGCCATCGGCCTTGGCGGATACCCGGAGGGCGTGGCGGCGCTCCCCATGCCGGTCCACAGGGGGGAGAGAGCGCCGTCATGTCGGGCGAGGAGAGCTGGGAGGATGGCTTCGCCCGGTACAAGGTCGCACTGCAGCAGTACGAAGCCGAGAAGAAGGGACAGTAAGGGGCGATCCGCTTGACCACAGAACCACTGGTACGGACCGAGGAGCTGGTGCGCACCTTCGGCAGCGGCCACGCCGCCGTCCACGCCCTGCGCGGCGTCAGCATTACCCTGGAGCGGGGGAGGCTGACAGCCCTGCGCGGCCGCTCCGGCAGCGGCAAGACCACCCTGCTCAACCTCCTGGGCGGGCTGGACCGGCCCACGTCGGGGCGGGTCCTCTTTGAGGGGGTGGAGCTGAGCGCCATGGCTGAACCGGCGCTCACCCACCTGCGGCGGCGCCGGATCGGCTACGTCTTCCAGTCCTTCGCCCTCCTGCCGCTGCTCACCGCCCGCGAGAACGTGGAGTTGCCCATGCGCATGGCCGACCTCCCCTTCAGGGAGCGGAGGCAGCGGGCCGAGCGCTGGCTGGAGTACGTGGGGTTGGCCAAGCGGATGCACCACCGACCCTTCGAGCTCTCCGGCGGCGAGCAGCAGCGGGTCGCCCTGGCCCGGGCGCTGGTCATGGAGCCAGCCCTCGTCCTGGCGGACGAGCCCACCGGCCAGCTGGATACGAACACGGCCTGGCAGGTGGTTGACCTGCTGAAGCGGATCGCCCATGAGACCAACACGGCGATCTGCATGACGACCCATGACCCGGCGATCATTGAGGCGGTCGATCTGGTCTACGCCCTGAGCGACGGCAGCCTGGAAGTGGAGGGAACCCGGTGAAGACTGTACGCATTCCGGCGAGGCCGTTGCGCACCCGATTCATTCCCCTGATGCTCATAGCGGGGCTCCTGCTGACCAGCGGGTGCTCCCTCTTCCCGCGCGAGGAGGAGGAGGCCCCCCCGGTCCTGGCCACGCCGGTCAAGTCGGAGAAGCAGGTCTTCACCGTGAAGCGGGGCGACATGGTGGAGAAGGTGATCCTGCGCGGCCGGCTCGCCCCCGAGCAGCAGGCCGATCTCTACTACCCCGACGGTGGCCGGCTGAAGGCGGTCTACGTGCGCGGCGGCGAGGAGGTGAAGACCGGTCAGGTCCTGGCCGAACTGCACACCGAGGATGCCGAATACCAGGCAGAGCAGGCCCGGATTCGGTTTGAGAAGGCGAAGCTCGCCCTGGAAGATGCCCGCTACCGGGCCCAGTTCAGCCGGACCGAGCAGGTGGCAAACGACCTGAAGTCCCGGGAGTTGGAGCTGGAGAGCGCCCGACTCGAGCACGAGAAGTGGCAGCGCTCGCTGGTGGAAAGCCGGTTGATCGCCCCGTTTGATGGCCTGGTGACCGCTGTTGCCGCCAAGCCCGGCGAGCAGGTCCAGGCCTACACCCCGGTGGTCACCGTCGCTGACCCCAGCAAGCTCTGGATCGAGGCCGATGTAGACGACGACGCCCTCTCCAAGCTGGCGATCGGCCAGAGGGCGATCCTGGAGTTCAGCGACCTGGAGGGCGGGCAGGGTGTGGGCACCGTGGTCGAACTGCCCGACCCCAACGCCCGTGCCACGGCGACCAACGGCCAGCCCCGCCGGATCAAGGTGCGGCTGGAGAGCGGGATCGGGAAGGCGTCCATGGGCTCCGTGGGCCGCGTTCACGTGGTGCTGCAGGAGAAGAAGGGCGTGCTGCTGCTGGCCAATGGCGCCATCCGCCAATATGGTGGACGGACCTATGTGCTTCTGCGTGACCCCCGCCGCGAGGTGGATATCGTCACCGGGATCGCCGGCGAGCTGGAGACTGAGGTGGTCCAAGGGCTGAAGGAAGGCGACGAGGTGCTGGGGAGGTGACCGTGGCATGAAGCGGCTCCTCGCTCCCTTTGCGTTTGCGCTCGCCATGGCACGGGTCGCCGCCCGCCGGCTGTGGGCCAACCAGCGCCTGGCAGCAGGGCTGCTGCTGGGCTTTGCCGTGGCTGTGGCCGCGGCCAGCTCCGTCCCGGTCTTCGCCGCCGTCTCCCTGCAGCGGGTGCTCCAGAGCGACCTGCGGAGCGCCGAGGCCCGGCAGCCGGCATCGGTGCATATGGCCTGGTTCTCGAAGCCCAACCTGGCGGTCACCGCCCAGCAGTTTTTGGCGGCGGATCAGATCGCCCAGCAGTCGGGTCCGGCCTTGCTGGGCATGGCGGTCGAACCCTTCGTCCGCTACGGGGCGACCGAGTTGGGTGCCGCCGTGCCCGAGGACCGGCGGAAGGTGAACCCGAACAAGACCCGGTGGATGAGCCTCGCCTTCCAGACCGACCTGGAGCAGCATATCGACCTGATCGATGGGCGTCTGCCCAACCCAGGCCGCCAGGCGGATGGATCGATCGAGGTGCTGGTGGAGGAGGCGACCCTGGACAAGCAGGACTTCACGGTGGATGCCCGCCTGATCCTGCCCCTGGGCAAGGGCGACCGGGCGCCGAAGGTCACCCTGCACGTGGTCGGGGCGTTCAAGCGCACCGACCCGCTCGATCCCTACTGGTTTCAGGGCAACCCGTTTGAGCAGCACTTCTTTGTCGGGGAGGAGACCTTCCGGCAGGAGATCCTGCCCCTCAATGGGCTGGTCGCCGGCCAGTACTCCTGGTTCTTCGGGGTCAACTCCGAGTCGGTCCGGGTGGTGGATGCGATCCCCTTCCTGGCGGGCATGTACAGCCTGGAGGCGCGCATGGCCCAGGCGCTGCCCGGCGCCGAGCTGTTCGGCGGGCCCATGGAGCTGTTGACCCGCTTCGCCATTCGGGCGGCCGATCTGCGGCTCATGCTGCTGCTCCTGGCGGTCCCCCCGCTGGCGGTGGTCGCCTACTTTATCGTCGTCACATCCGGCATGATTGTGGACGGGCAGCGGCAGGAGATCGCTGTCCTGCGCAGCCGCGGCGCCGGGGTCTGGCAGATCCTCTTCGTCTATGTGCTGGAGGGGCTGCTCCTGGCGGGGGCGGCCCTGGCGATCGGCCTGCCGCTGGGCCTCTGGCTCGCCCGGCTCATGGGCTCCGCCGTCGGCTTCCTCTCCTTTGTCAACCGGACCCTGCCCGAGCAGATGCTCTCCGCCGAGTTCTGGCTCTACGGAGCTGCCGCTGCCCTGCTGGCGATCCTCGCCTATGTCGCGCCAGCGATCGGCGCCGCCCGGCAGTCGATCATTAGCTACAAGCAGGAGAGCGCCCGCGGGCGCAAGGGCGCCGCCTGGGCGCGGCTCGGCCTCGACCTGCTCCTGCTGGGGCTGGCCGGCTACGCCTACTACACCATGCAGGGCGCCCGGGGCATGCTGGCCGCCGTGGGCGACGGCGAACCCCTGGGGCGGGTGGAGCCGCTCCACCTGCTGGCCCCGGCCCTCTTCGTGATCGGTGCCGGTCTGGCGATCATGCGGATCGTGCCGTGGCTCGGCCGGCTTGGTGCACGGCTGGCCGACCGGTGGGCAGGGGCGCCGCTCTACCTGGCGCTGACCCAGGTCGGTCGGGCCTCCACCAGCTACCTGCCGGTGGTCTTCCTGCTGACGCTGACCGTAGGCATGGGGCTCTACAGCGCCGCAGCCGCCCGCACCGTGGAGCGCAACACCACCGACCGGCTGCTCTACGCTTACGGGGCCGACGTGATCCTGAACGAGGTCTTCGAGTTTGAGGAGGAGGAAGGGGCCGAGCAGGGCTCCGGGGAGGGGCAGTTTATCCCCCCGCCCTGGGAGCTGCACTACATCCTGCCCGGCGTCGTTCACCCGGCGCGGGTCCGGAAGGAGGAGGTCTCACCCTCTGTGGGGGGGCGTGCCCAGCGCAAGGGCACGCTCATGGCGATCGACCCGCAGGACTTCGGGCGGGTCGCCTGGTTCCGGCCCGACCTGGCGCCGGTCCACTTCTACGACTTCCTCAACCAGCTGGCCCGCGACGAGGAGGCGGTGCTGGTCAACACCGAGTTCCTGCGGCGGAACAACCTGAAGCTGGGCGACCGGGTCAGCCTGACCGGGACCGAGGGGCAGGAGGTCTCCCTTGTGATCTACGGCACGGTGGACTACTGGCCGACGCTCTACCCGCAGCAAGGGGATCTCTTCATTGCCAACTTCGACTTCATTGAGACCTACATGGGGCTGAAGCCCTATGAGGTCTGGCTCCGCATGGCAGATGGCGCCAAGCTCCAACCCGTGATCGATGCGCTCAAGGCGCAGTCGGTCCTCACCATGAACGCCACCGATGCCCGCCAGAAGCTGGTCAGCCAGCGGCGGGACCCGACCCTGAACGGGTTGATGGGCGGGCTGACCACCGGCTTCCTGCTCTCCGCGGTCCTGACCCTGCTCGGCTTCTGGCTCCACGCGGCGCTGAACGCTCGCTCCCGGCTGCTCCAGTTCGGCGTGCTGCGGGCGATCGGCCTGACCGGACCCCAGCTCTCCGGCTCGGTGATTCTGGAGCAGGTGCTGGCGGTCCTGCTGGGGGTGGGAGCGGGCACCGGGCTTGGCCTGGTGGCAGCCGACCTCTTCATTCCCTTCCTGCAGCAAGGGGCGGACGCCGCCGCCCAGACACCGCCCTTCCTGGTGATCAGTGCAGCAACCGACCGGCTCCGCATGTACCTGCTCCTCCTGCTGATGGTGGCGATCAGCATGGCTGGCCTCTGGGCCTACCTGAGCCGCCTGCGGATCAGCGAGGCGGTCAAACTGGGGGAGGATCACTAGCATGAGCTTTATTCGCTGCGAGGGGCTGGTCAAGATCTACAAGGCGGCCGACCTGGAGGTCTTCGCTCTCCAGGGGCTCGACCTGGAGGTGGCGCCCCGGGAGATGCTGGCGATTATCGGGAACAGCGGCTCGGGCAAGTCGACGCTCATGAATATCCTCGGGGCGCTCGATCAGCCGTCTGCCGGGCGGTGCACCGTGGGCGAGTACGACCTGCTCCGGCTCACCCCCGCCCAGCGGGTCCGGTACCAGCGCAAACTGGTCGGCTTTGTCTGGCAGAACAGCGCCCGAAACCTGATTCCATACCTGACCGCCCTGGAGAATGTGCTCCTGCCCATGCAGTTGGCCGGGGTCATGGGGGCGCCCGCCCGCTCCTGGGCCATGGAGCTGCTGGAGGCGGTGGGGCTGGCGGACCGGGCGAACCACACCCTCACGGGGCTCTCCGGCGGTGAGCAGCAGCGGGTGGCGATCGCCCTGGGGCTGGCCAACCGGCCCCAACTCCTCCTGGCCGACGAGCCGACCGGTGCGGTGGATACCGCTACAGCCAGGCGGATCCTGAGCATCTTCCGGGAGGTGAACCAGCGGTTCGGCACCACCATTGTGATCGTGACCCACGACCGTTCGGTGGCCCGCTCGGTGGACCGGTACGTGTTGATCCGCGACGGTAAGGTTGCCCAGGAGGCGGTGCGGCGGGCGCCGGCTGAGGAGGAGGCGCAGAGCGTAGATACCCACGATGAGCTGGTGGTGCTGGACAGCGCTGGCCGGTTGCCAATTCCAAAGGAGTTGCTGGATCAGGTGGGGCTGTCGGGTCGGGCTCGGGTCGAGGTGGAGGGGGACCGGATCATCGTCCGGAAGCCATAGAAAGAGCGGGGAGGCCTCTGAGAGGTTCTCCCCGCTCGCCTTTTGGGGCGTGGCAGGTTCCAACAGACCACTGCAAGACCACTGTAAGGGGTGTAATCGATCACTGCAAGGGGTGTAATCGATCACTGCAAGGGGTGTAATCGACCACTGCAAGGGGTGTAATCGACCTCTACACGACCTACTCCAGCTCCGCGACCGCCTGCTGGTAGGCAGCGAACGCCTCCTCCCAGGTTCCCTTTCCGGTGAGCAGCGTGGAGAGCGCCTGGCTCACGGCGCGATCGGCCGCACGGTCCGCCTCCGAGGGGAGGCTGGTGAGGTGTCGGACCTGCCACTGGGCGGTTAGCAGCACCGCGACGGAGCTGGCGTACTCACCCATCCGCTTCTGGATCGCCGGGTGGACCGCATCGGTCCGGTAGGCGGGCAGGTAGCCCTGCCCGGCGATGATCTCCGCCGCCTCCGGGCTCGCCAGGAAGCGGAGGAAACGCCAGGCAGCATCCGGCGATTTGGCATCGGGGCGATCCCCCAGTCGGAGGTCCACCAACTCCGGCATGGAGCGGTCGGTGGCGTAGACCCGGTCCCCACCCCCGCCGCCTTGTTCAGGTCGAACTGGTCCCGCTGGATCAGGGGGTCCAGCGAAAGCAGCAGTCCCTTCTCCCGCAGCAGGTAGGTCTCGCTGAAGACCAGGTCCACCTCGCCGGCCTCGATCTTCCGGATTGTCTCGTCGGTGGGGTACATGCCGGTGAGCGGCACCAGGACTACCCGGTCACCGGGGTTGGCGTTCTGGTAGGCGGCGATACATCCATTCTCCATCCTTTCGCACGCAGACCGCTTTGCCTAATCAGACATGAGAGAAGCAGAACTGGTTCATATTTTCTTGACAATGCCCTCTGTTAACAGGCAGGATATTATAAATTTTCGCGGAAGATCATACAGCCCGAATCTTGAAAAGGAGAGAACAGCGTATGCGACGGACCCTTGCGCTCATCACGCTCCTGGTCTTGATCCTGGGACTCCTGCCCGCTGCATCTGCCGCCCCGAAAGCCCCGGCGATCGACTACAAGCCGGTGGAGGTCGGCGACACCTTCCGCACCCTGCCCGCCACGCTGGAGGCGATCGCGAACCTGAATGAGGTGAAGGGCACCCACGCCGAGGCCAGCGCCAACGAGGGGGTTCAGGCCCAGGCCGCGCCGGTCATTGGCACGGAGAAGTACTTCCTCTTCCGAAACGTGAACCAGTGGGCCTTCACCACCTTCGTCCTCCGGGGCGTGGGGCAGCACGGTGAGGTCTGGGTGCAGAAGAACCTGAACTTCCCGGCCGGCGACCCCCGCAACCCGGTGGTGGTGACCGACGACCAGGTCGCCCACCTGCTCAACGAGTTCGACACCAACATGTACCCCAAGGAGTCGACCTTCTGGACCGAGCCCGACGTACATACCGGCGAGCACTCCTCCCTGGCCGGGTCGGTCTTCGGCGACCCCAACTACTACGTCTCGCCCGATCACGCCAACCGGGTGGTGATCCTGGTCTCCAACGTGCGGGACGAGAACTACTACGACCCGACCTACCCAAACTACATCGCCGGCTTTTACGCCTCGGCCTTCGAGACGTATATCGACCGGAATATCATGACGATCGACGCCTATGACTGGGCCAACCGGATCGGTCCTGACGGCTCGCCCTGGCGCCCGAACGATGGCACGGCCAACGACCGGCCCTACCTCTATGAGGGGACCTTCTCCCACGAGTACCAGCACCTGCTCCACGACGATATCGACTCCGATGAAGAGAGCTGGATCAACGAGGGCATGTCCGATTTCGCCGAGTTCCTGACCGGCTACTCCCACCTGAATACGGACGGCCACATTCGCTCCTTCCTGAGCCACCCGTACAACTCGCTGGTCAACTGGGAGGACCAGGGTGGCCTGGAGGTCCTCTCGGACTACGGCGCCGCCTACCTCATGCAACTCTACCTGCACCAGAACTACGGGTCGGAGTTTATCAAGGCGCTGGCCTGGCACCAGGCGAACGGCATCGCCGGGGTGGAGGGCACCCTTGAGCAAAGGGGAATCCCCCGCAGCTTTGCGGAGATCTACCGCGACTGGGCGACCGCTGTCCTGGTCAACGACGGGAACGCCCCGAAGAAGTATGCGATCGAAGGGCTTGACCTGAGCGTCAACCTGGACAACGCCGGCGATAGCGGGCCCGACGCCCTGCCGTGGGGACCCAGCTATATCCGGATTCCGGCCAAGCCCAAGATCAACAACATGATCATTCAGGGGATCTCCTTCCTGCCGACCCCCTGGAGCGTGGTGGCCGATCCCACGGACTCCGGCAATCAGGTTCTCTACAGCGGCAGCGCGGACCTGGCCGACAACATGCTGATCCTGCCCGTTGACCTGACCGGCCAGTCCGGCAGCAGCCTCAGCTTCAAGAGCCTCTACGATATCGAGCAGTACTGGGACTTCGGCCTGGTGCAGGTCTCCGCGGACAACGGCTCCACCTGGACCAGCCTGGCCAACGGGAGCACCACCAGCCAGTACGATCCCAGCGCCCACCCGGATATCATTGCCAACCTGCCCGGTCTCACCGGCTACAGCGAGGGCTGGGTCGATCTGACCTACGACCTCTCCGCCTACGACGGGCAGCAGATCCTGGTCGCCTTCCGCTACATGACCGACTGGGGCTCCGCCGGCAACGGCGGGCTGGACCAGCCGGGCTGGTATATCGACGACCTGACCGTGGGTGGCTTCACCGCCGACGGCAGCTCGCTGGATGGCTTCCAGTCGATCGATCAGGTGAAGGAGCGCTTCGCCCAGTACCTGATCACATTTGCGGGCCGAATGAAGGGCGGCAACGCCGGCTGGCAGGTGCTGCAGCTCGACATGCAGACCTTTGACGAGTCCAGCCAGATCGAGCTGAAGCAGTTCCTCGCCAACAGCGCCCTGGACGAGGTCGTCGTGATCGTCTCCTACGCCGCCCCGCAGGGGACCCAGGCGACGGTGCCCTTCAGTGTGGAGGTGGAGCGGCGCAGCGAGGTCAACTCCAACAAGCAGAAGTAGCCCGGTCGGGCTCTAGCCAGCCCGCTGCTCCCTGTGCTACAATCTGGGCTGGACATAATGAGAGGCGAGAGTCCACACACCGGACTCTCGCCTTTCTCACCGCAGTTCGCGGTCCAGCAGGTTCTTGTCGTAGACCCCCAGGCCGGGCCCTTCGGGGGTCATGACCCAGTCGATCACCAGGCCGTCCATCTGCTTCAGGGTGTTGGGGCTCACCAGGACCGGCACCCCGTTGGCCCGCCGCACGTCGGGGCCTGCGGGCTCCAGGGTCATGCGCCACTCCATGCCCAGGGCGCCCCGGCTGATCTCGATCCGGATCGCCAGGTTGCCGCCCTTCTCGGCCAGGATCGCCTGGAGCTTCTTGGCCGCCTGTGGGGTGAAGGAAAACTCCATGTGACAGGCCTCCTCTTTCCGTAAAGCTTCGTCGTCATCGTCCTGAATCCTGTATACTCCCGCCGAGGAGGAGCCCTGTGACTATTCGCAAGCAGATTATCAAGCTCGCCTGGCCGGTGGTGGCCGAGCAGCTTCTCGCAACCATGGCCAACATGGTAGATGCCGCCCTGGTCGGCCGGCTGGGCGCAATCTCCACCGCTGCCGTTGGCCTTACACAGATGCCCCACTGGTTCATGATCGGGATCTTCATGGGGCTGGGCGTGGGGGTGAACGCCCTCGTCGCCCGCTTCCACGGGGCCGGGGAGGAGCACGAGCTGGAGGCGACCACCCGGGCTGGCTTCTGGCTGGCGCTGGTCACCGCCCTGCTCATGGGCGGCCTGGTCTACGCCTTCGCCCCGCAGATCCTGACCCTGGTGGGCGCCGAGCCCGATGTCCTGCCGATCGGCGTCCCCTTCCAACGGTTGATGGTGCCCGGCATGATCGCGATCTTCTGGTCGACGGTCATGGGCGCCGCCCTCCGGGCGACCGGCGACACCCGCACCCCCATGCTGATCAACCTGGGCGCCAACGTGCTGAACGCCCTCATGGCCTACACCCTGATCTACGGCCACTTCGGCGCCCCGGCGCTCGGGGTGAACGGGGCGGGCATTGCCACCTCGACCACCCGAATTCTGGCGGCGCTGGCCTTCCTCGCCGTGCTCCTGCGCCGGGAGGTGGGCGCACGGCTGGAGTGGCGGCGGCTCTTTTCGATCGACCTGGCGCTGCTCTGGCGGATCCTGCGGGTCGGGGCGGTCTCCTCGACGGAGCGGATGTTCTCGTCGGTGGTCTATATCGGCTATGCCCGAATCGTCAACACCCTGGGCACGGTGGCGGTGGCGGCACAGTATATCGCCGTGCAGGCGGAGAACGTCTCCTGGATGCTCGCCTCCGGCTTCGCCATGGCCTCGGCGGCCATGGTCGGGCAGCGGCTGGGCGCCGGAAAGGTAGAGGAGGCGGAGTCGGTCGCCAAGGAGGCGGCCCGCATGGCGATGATGGCGCTTGGCGTCCTGGCGGTGATCTTTATCGCGGTGCCCCGCCCGTATATCGCCCTCTTCACCAATGATGGCTCGGTGCTGGATATGGCGGCGGCGGCCCTGCGGGTCGGCGGCCTCTCCGAGGTGCCCACGGCGCTGGTGCTGGTGCTGAACGGTGCCCTGAGCGGCGCCGGCGACACCAAGCCGCTCTTCCTGGTGACCCTGGCGGGCGGCATTGTGCGGCTCTCCATGACCGCCCTGCTGATCCTGGGCCTGGGATTGGGGCTCGAAGCCGCCTGGTTCGCCGCCTTCGTGGACTGGGTGGTCCGGGGGTTTGTGATCTGGTGGCGGTTCCGCTCCGGGATCTGGAAGAGCATAAAGGTATAGCAGAACCGGCGGGGCGACCCGCCGGTTTTTGTTGGGAGAGGCTCGCGAGAGCCCGTGGGTTTGGAGTGGTAACCCGCGAGGGCTCGGAGCTTTCAACATGAAAGCGCGAATCGCCCGCGGCTTTCGAAAGGAAAGCATGAGGCGTTCGCGGCTTTCGGTGTGAAAGTTCGGGGGTCAGTCCTCGATCGCGGTCACCCGGAAGCGCACCGGCGTGTCGCATGGCGGCCTGACCAGCAGCGCCCCACCGGGCTGCCCGTCCCGCAGGAGGGGGACCCGGATTGGCTGATCCGCCGGGCAGGAGCCCACGGACCACTCGCCAACCTCCCACGTGGCGCCATCGCCCACCTTGGCGAGGAAGCGCTCGTAGAGGTTGATCGTCTCAAAGAGCGCTTCGCCCCCCTCGACCGCCGCACCGTGGGCCATGATGATCTGCAGGGCGTACTCAAGGGTGTCGGGCTCGATGCGCGGGGCCATGATGCTGTACACGGGGCCATCCTGGAGGGTGAGCGTGGCGTTCAGCCACTGGAAGGTCTGCCGCTTGACCACCGCGCCCTCGTAGGAGTCCACCTGAATCTGCCCGCCGCCCAGCTCGCGCCACATCGAACAGGTGGGGAACTGCTGCTCCGCGGGCTGCAGCGTGGCGCCATCGAACTGGAAGAGGAAGTGGGCGCTGGCGGTGGCGGGCACGCAGCGGACGGCGGCGGAGAGGATCAGCAGGGCCGGCTCCCCGGGCACCCGAATCACCTTCGCACCGGTCTGTGCGCTCGCTCCCAGGTTGCCCAGGTCGTGCTCCAGGAGGAGCCTGCCGGTCTGGGTGGTGACGGTGACCACCGTGTCGGACCAGGTGACCACCTCCGGAATGCTGTCGCCATCTAGATCGACTTCGTGAACGGCTGGCTTGGGCTGGTCGGGCTGGGGCGCCAGCTGGGGCCGAGCCATGGGGGGCGCGACCGTTGGGATCGGGGCCTCGCGCATAGCGCGGGGAGGGCTGCTGCAGGCGCTCAGCAGCAGCGCCACGAGAATCAGGGCGAAGCGTCGGGGGTGGGGCACAGGCTTCCCTCCTGGTGGGTCGTCTGCTAGTGAGACGGGGGAAGTGGTCCGAAGGTTTCGCCTTCGCTCGCCTACTCCTCCCGGAGCACCTGCAGCGGCTTGGCCGCCAGGACATCGACCGTCGAGAGGAGCCCCACGGTCACGGTCAGCAGGATCGTCAGCCCGACCCCAGCCAGCACCGGCGGCAGGGAGGGCATATACCGGACCTCCATGAGGTAGTTCATGACATACCAGGCGGCGAAGGCGGCGAGGCCGGAGCCGACCAGCCCGGCCACGAGGCCGAGGGCGGCGTACTCGACGGCAAAGATCCGCCAGACCTTGGCGCGCACCGCCCCGAGGGTCTTGTAGAGCACCGCCTCCCGGGTCCGCCGGAACTTGGTCGCAGCGATGCTCGCCGCCAGGATAATCAGCCCAGCCGCCACGCTGAAGCCCGCCACGAAGCGGATCACCAGCCCGATTCGGTCCAGCACATCGGCCACGGTTACGAGGACATCGTTCAGGTTGATAATGGTCACCGTGGGGAAGTTGGCGACCACCGCCCGCTGCAGCGGCCCCGCCGCCTCGGGCTTCACCCGGGCCAGGGCGATGTAGTTGACCGGCACCCCCTGAAGGCTGCCCGGTGCAAAGACAAAGTTGAAGGATGCGCCGGCACGGATATCGGTAGTGCGCCGGATCGAGGCGACCGTCGCCGTGATCGGCGCCCCGCCCTCCAGCGTCATGGAGACCTGGGAGCCGATCTGTAGCTGCAGCCGCTCCGCCGCCTCCTGCTCCACCGAGACCAGGAGCTTGCCGTGATCGGCCGGGCTCCACCACTGGCCGGCGATCAGCTCGGCGTTCTCGGGCAGCTCCTCGGCGAAGGTGAGGTTGAACTCGAAGTCGAACCAGCGGCGGCCGTCATCATCCAGCGGGAGCTGATCCTTCGCCTTCCCCTCGATCGACACCAGCCGCCCCCGCACCATGGGGATAGGATCAGGCGCATCCTCCACGCCGGGCTGCGCGCGGAGGAGCTCCTGGAACGCCTTCTCATCGCCCTGCCTGAGCCCCAGGAAGAAGATGTTGGGCGTGCCGGCGGGCGATGTGACCCGCACCTCGTTCATGAGCGCCGACTGCATGAGGTAGACGCCCAGGACCATGGAGACACCGATCCCCAGGGCCAGCACGACGGCCGCTGCCTGGGAGCCGGGCCGGTGGAGGCTCGCCAGCCCCTGCCGCCCCGCCAGCCAGGTGCGGGGCAGCCTGATTCGCCGGGTGATCCGCACCGCCAGGGCGGATGCGCCCCAGAGTATCAGCACGGCGAAGATCAGTCCGCCCATGAAGCCGAAGCCCCAGGTGAGCCGGTTGGCCATCCAGGCGGCGATCAGGGCGAGGCCGACCGCTGCGATCGCCAGGAGGAGCCCCTCGCGCATCAGGGTGCGCGGGGTCGGCTTCGCCGCCTGGTCCGCCATCTCCCGGCGGAAGACGAGGGCGGGTTTCACATCCGCAATCGCGGTCAGCGGCAGCATGGTGAAGAGGATCGCCGTGGCGAGGCCGACCACCAGCCCCTGCATGGCCACCCAGGGCGAGAGGGTCAGGTCGATCTGCAGCTCCAGCAACTGGCCCACGATCTGCGGCAGGACCAGCTGGATCAGGTAGCCCAGGGCCACACCGAGCGCCGAGCCGAGCAGGGCGAGGATCGCGATCTGGGTCACGAAAATGGCGAGGACCCTGGCATTTGTGCCGCCCATGACCTTCATAATGGCGATCGAGTCCAGCTTCTGCTGAATGAAGACCCGTACCGCGTTGGCGACACCGAGGCCGCCGACCAGCAGGGCGACCATGGAGACGAGGGAGAGGAAGGAGGTCATGCGGTCCAGGAACCGCTTGATCTGCGGCTGCGCCTCCCGGAAGTCGGCAACCTTCCCCTTGGCGGCGGCGAAGATCGCGGTCAACTCCGCCCGGACCGGCTCCACCTGGTCATCGGTCGCGAGCTTGATCAGGAAGGTGTGCTGGGCGCGGGAGCCGAACTGGATTAGCTCGGCACGGGCCAGGCCGCCAGCGGTGATCATGACCCGGGGGCCGATCCCCATGCCCGCAACCACCCGGTCGGGCTCCTTGACGATCGTTCCGGCGATGCGGAAGGTGGCGGTGCCGATCTTGAGCGTGTCGCCTATGTTCAGCGCCAGCCTGTCCAGCAGTTCGGCGGCCACGAGGGCGGTTTCGTCGGTCAGGGCGGCGTCGGCCGGGTTCAGCTCCAGCACGCCGTAGAAGGGGTAGCCGGGCTCGACCGCCTTCACCTGGATCAGGGTGGTCTCCTTGTTGGCGGGGTTGACCGCCATGGAGGCGGTCTCAATGTGGTGGATCGCGGTGAGGCCGTTGGCCCGGGCCAGGTCGGCCAGGGCCTGCTCCTGCTCGGCGGTCGGGGTGCGCGACATGGAGACGGTCATGTCGGCCGCCATGAGGGTGCGGGCCTCCTTCAGGAGCGCCGCCTGGAGCGAGACGTTGAAGCCGCGGATCCCCACCAGCCCCGCCACGCCGATGGCAATGCCCAGCAGGAAGAAGATGAACTTGCGCCGGCCCCGCCGCAGCTCCCGCAGCGCCAGCCGGAGGGTGAGGGCGAACTGCTTCATTTGACCGCCTCCCGGGCGTGGGTCATTTCATCTTTCACGATATGGCCATCGCGCAGGTGGACGATCCGGTCGGCCTGTTGGGCCAGGTCGGGGTCGTGGGTGACGAGGACCATGGTGGTCCCCTGCTCCCGGTTGAGCCGGAGCATGAGCTCGACAATCCGGTCGCCGGTGGCGGAGTCCAGGTTGCCGGTGGGCTCGTCCGCCAGGAGGAGGGCCGGGCGGGGGGCGAAGGCGCGGGCGATCGCCACCCGCTGCTGCTCGCCGCCGGAGAGCTGGACCGGGTAGTGGTGGCCCCGCTCGGAGAGGCCGACCTCGCTCAGCAGGTCACGGGCGCGGGCGGCGGGGTCGCCATCTACCCCGGAGAGTTCGAGGGGGAGGGCGATGTTCTCCTCGGCGGTCAGGTTGGGGATCAGGTTGAACGACTGGAAGATAATGCCCACCTTCCGGCCGCGCAGGACCGCCAGCTGGTCCTCGGAGAGGCCGGTGATCTCGTCGCCATCGATCTGGATCGACCCGCCCGATGGGGCGTCGAGCCCGGCGATCAGGCCGAGCAGGGTCGATTTGCCGCTGCCGGATGGCCCCATGATCGCCAGCACCTGGCCGGGCTCGACCGTCAGATCGACCGGTTTGAGCACCTCCAGCACCCGGTCGCCGCTCTTGAGCGTCTTATACACACCAGAGAGTTTCAGCATGGTCGAATACATCCTCCAGACCAGGAATGGGCCACCACGGTGGTGGCGAACCTGTAGTAGAATGGGAGCGAAGGGGACGTGAGTAGCATGCGCCGGTACCGCGGAATCGTTCTTCTTTTGGTCGTCCTGGCGGTTGCCCTGGGCACGGCGTGGTGGTTGTGGCGTCCAAAACCGGACAGTGCGGCGGAGAAGGTGGCGCCCATGTCGGTGGTTCCGCAGGGCTCATCGACCGTGAAGCGGCCCGATCCGACGATCGACCGGACGGGCTGGCCGGTGATTGTCGCCTTCGGCGACTCGCTGACGGCGGGGCTCGGTGTGGCGCCGGAGGAGAACTACCCCAGCCAGTTGCAGGCGCTGCTCGATGACCAGGGCTACAAGTACCGGGTGGTGAATGCCGGGATCTCCGGGGACCTATCGCTGGGCGGGCTGAACCGGGTGGAGTCGATCCTGGAGCATGAGCCAGCGATCGTCATTGTGGAACTGGGCGCCAACGACGGGCTGCAGGGCAAGTCGGTGACGGACATGAAGCAGAACCTTGGCGGGATTATCGAGCGGCTGCAGCAGGCCGAGGTGAAGGTGGTGCTGGCTGGCATGGAGGCGCCACCAAACTATGGTCCTGAGTATACCCAAGAATTCCGTGGCGTCTTCAAGGAGTTGGCGGATCGATACCAGGTGGCGTTGATCCCCTTCTTCCTGGAGGGGGTCGGCGGCATGCCGGACCTGAATCGGGCGGATGGAATCCACCCGACCGCCGAGGGGTACACGATCGTGGTGAAGACGGTCATGCGGGCGCTGGAACCGCTGTTGACGAAGTGAGAGAGGGATGTTGCGCATGGCGGCGTTGTTGAAGCCGGGCGAGGCGGCGGCGATCAAGGGCTGTAGCAAGAAGACGATCCACCGGGCCTGCGAGCAGGGGAAGCTGAACCACGAGTTCGACCCGGTGACCGGGGAGTACTCGGTCTATGACGACGAGCGCTTCGCGCAGTGGGAGCCTGTGAGGCAGTAAGCGAAAACCGGCGGGGTGACCCGCCGGTTCAGGTTGCTGAAAAAGTGGATCGCGATGAATATGGCCGGATGCATATGCAAACCAGGGCGGGTGATCGCCCTGGTTTTCTTTTTATCACGGTCGCCTCAGACAGTAAGCTAGGCCAACTTGCATATTGACTGAGAGATTCTCTAATGCCCTAGAGTGGTCCTGACCACGACGAAGTGGTTACGCAGCTCGATCCAGGGTGGATTACCCAGCTGTAGAATGTGGTGATCCTAATGACAGGCTGGTCCGGCCTGTCGGTCAGGAGCACGAGCATCCTACGGAAGGGAGCCACCGCACTGCCGGAGTGCATTGCAGAACCGGAGCGGTCCGGATTGTGCTCCGCTGGGCCAGATCGCCACCCTGGACACAGGCAAGAGCCAGTTCTTGTCCCATGTGGACCCTTACACGGTGAAGCGGCTAGGCACCTGGCAAGTCGAAGGGAACGAAAAGGAGAATGAGCATGCTGCCAAAGAGAAAGCTCGGCCAGCTCGAGGTGTCGGCCATCGGCCTCGGTTGCATGGGGATGAGCCGTGCCTACGCTACGGCTCCGGACAAGCCCGAGATGATTGGTACGGTTCCGGATAAGCAGGAGATGATTGCACTGATTCAGGCGGCTGTCGAGCGCGGCGTCACCTTCTTCGATACCGCCGAGGCCTACGGTCCGTTCAGGAATGAGGAGTTGGTGGGCGAAGCCCTGGCACCGATCCGTGACCAGGTGGTGATCGCTACGAAGTTCGGTTGGAACATCGACCCCGTGACAGGAGAGCGACGGGGCCTGAACAGCCGGCCAGAGCACATCAAACTCGTTGTGGAAGAGATGTTGAGGCGCCTCAAGACCGACCGTATCGACCTCCTCTATCAGCACCGCGTTGACCCGAACGTGCCAATCGAGGAGGTTGCCGGGACGGTCAAGGAGCTGATCCAGGAAGGAAAGGTCCTGCACTTCGGCCTGTCTGAGGCGGGCGCCGACACCATCCGACGCGCTCACGCTGTCCAGCCGGTCACGGCCGTTCAGAGCGAGTACTCGCTCTGGACACGGGATCCTGAGCCAGAGGTGCTGCCGACCTGCGAGCAACTCGGGATCGGTTTCGTCCCGTGGGGCCCGCTGGGTGCGGGCTTCCTCACGGGGAAGATCGACGCCACCGCCACCTTCGACAGCTCTGACCTCCGAAGCCTTACACCTCGCTTTACCCCGGAGGCCCGAAGGGCGAATCAGGCCCTGGTTGATCTGCTGACGAGGATAGCCGAGCAGAAGCAGGCGTCCCCGGCCCAAATTGCGCTCGCCTGGCTTCTTGCGCAGAAGCCCTGGATCGTGCCGATCCCGGGCACGACGAAGCTTCAGCGGCTGGAAGAGAACCTCGCTTCGGCCGACGTCGAGCTCACGGCGGACGACCTCCGGGAGATCGAGAGCGCCCTGTCGCAGATCGAGATACAAGGCGCTCGGCTTCCCGAAGCGGTTCTCAAACTCTCGTACCGCTGAGCGCCGCCGAGCGGGTGCTCAACTCGGACGTCACATACCGCCTTCGTCATTCGACATGAGACCAGTGCCCGCCGGCGGGGGGCACTGAAACCCCGCAGCCCCAGCCCCCGTCTATCCCGCAAAGGGGGTTGACCTCATGCGAAGGGTATTGGCTCTGACGCTCTTGCTCCTCACGCTTGCCGGGTGCGGCGGGGCAGGCCCCACCACCAGACTGGACCCGCCCGCCACCGAACTGGACCCCCGGCTGACCAGCGCCGGCGTGCAGTTCGGCATCGACCTGCTGAAGCGGGTCTACACCGGCACCAACACCTTCCTCTCGCCCGCCAGCGCCAGCCTGATCCTGAGCCTCACCGCCAACGGGGCGAAGGGGGAGACGCAGGCCGGCATGCTGAAGGCACTGCGGGCTGACGCCCTCGGCCTCGATCAGCTAAACCAGGCCAATGCCGCCCTGCAGACCGTCCTTGCCAACCCGGACCCGAAGGTGGAGCTTGCCATGGCCAACGCCGTCTGGTACGCCGAGGGGCTGAAGCTCGCCCCGGCCTTCGAAACGGCGGCCAGCGAGCACTACCAGGCCGAGCTGAAGAAGGGGCTGAGCGTCCCGGCGATCAACGGCTGGGTGAAGGAGCGGACGCGCGACCGGATTCCCGAGCTATTGGACCAGGCCTCCCCGCTGACGGTGATGGTCCTGGTCAACGCCCTCTACTTCAAGGGGGAGTGGGCCGATCCGTTTGAGGAGAGCAGCACAGTCCCCATGCCCTTCACCAAGGTGGATGGCTCCACCAAGCAGGTCCCGTTCATGCAGCAGCGGTCTTCCTATGGCTATATCGAAACCGATGGGGTTAGAGGGATTCGGCTCCCCTACGGCGGTGGTCGGCTGGCGCTCTACGCGATCATGCCCGACCGGTGGGACGGCTTCCTGGATTCGCTCTCCGCCGACCGCTGGAACGGCTGGATCTCAGAGGTGAACCAGCAGCAGGTGGCGCTCGCACTGCCCAAGGTGAAGCTGGAGACAGCGATGGAGTTGAAGGAGCCGCTGATCGCCATGGGCATGGGTGATGCCTTCGACCCGGCGAAGGCGGATTTCACCGGCCTCTTCACCCGTATCGACGACCCGGTCTATATCGGCCGGGTGGTGCAGAAGACCTTCCTGGAGATCGGCGAGCGCGGAACCGAGGCGGCGGCTGCCACAGCGGTGGTCGTGGAGACGGCAGCGGCGCCTGTGCAGGGGCCGGTGGTGTTGGAGCTAAACCGCCCGTTCCTGGTCGCCATTCGGGACGATACCACCGGAGCGCTCCTCTTCCTCGGCCTGATCATGGAGCCGTGATCACTTCAGACCGACCATGATCGCCTTGTGAAGAATGAAGCCGGTCTCATCGATCTGGTAGTAGGCCTTCGCCTCGGGCGGGGCCTCCCGGAGCGCCTGCCTGACCGCATCCGCCGTGTCGGAAGGGACCGACATACGGGCGAGCCAGCTCTCTCGCTCCACCCGGGTGGTGAACTGGTGAGCCAGCCGGAAGGCGAGGCCCGCCTGGCTCAGGTACCGCTCCCACTCGGCGATCCGGTGGGCCCGGAAGTGGCTGGGGTCGCGCATTCGCTCCACGGTGTTGATAAACCGGTCCAGCGCCTCACTTTCCGGGGCAACGTTGTCGATGATCACCAGCCGACCGCCGGGCTTCAGGACCCGGGAAGCCTCCGTGCAGAAGCGCTCCACGTGGGGGAAGTGGTGGGCGGCAATCCGGCAGGTGACGATATCGAACCGGGCGTCGGGGAAGGGGAGGTGCTCGGCGTCCGCCTCCTGAAAGCGCACGTTGGTCAGGCCGCGCTCCTCTGCCTCTCGGCGGGCCTCGGTCAGCATGGCGGGGGTCAGATCCACCCCGGTGACCTGGCGGCAGTAGGGCGCCAGGGCGAAGGCGGTATGGCCGGTGGCGGTGGCAATGTCTAGCAGATCCTCCTGGCCGGTCAGCCCCGCCAGGTCGGGGAGGAGGGGCAGGTCCTTTCCTTTGGCATGGATATCGCTCACCTTGTACATGGCCACGTTCGCCCCGAACTGGCGCTTGACGCTCTCCTTCGTGGGAGCGCTCATCTGAGACCGCCTCCTATGCGTGGGTTGCATCGTTAGCATAACCGAGGGGCATGCACGGTGAGAAATGCCGCTCCGTTATAGGGGTATACGGGGGTTGGGCGTGGCAGTTCTGGCGCTACCGTGAGAGCTTCGCCCCCGGCTGTTCACAGCCGGGGGTTTTGTTATAACGAAAACCAATTGCATTACTAAGTTGGGTCGATTATCTTTACATATGGGAGGGATCATTGTGACCATTACCCTGTACGGCTTTATCCGGTTTCTCCATGTCTTCTGCGCCATCGCGGCCATGGGGCCGCATTTCGTCACGGTCTTCCTGCTGCGGCACATGTCCAAGAACCCCGAGTCGGTGCCGGTGCTGGCGCCGCTCACCACCCGGATCGCCATGTTCCCCAAGCATGGCGCCATACTAATGCTCCTGACCGGCGTGCTGATCGTCGCCCTGAACCCGGCGGGCTGGGTCATGTTCGAAGAACTCTGGCTGGCGGGGTCGATGGTGCTCTTCCTCTTCAACGTGATCTACGGGCGGGTCAAGGTTGACCCGGCGGGCAAGGCGCTGGCTGCGACGCTGGCCAAGGGGCCGGTGAAGGCGGGGGAGGTCGGTGCCCTGACGGCTCGGCTGGAGTCGGCCTTCCACCCCATGACGATCTCGCTGGTGCTGATCATTATTCTCATGATCTTCCGGCCTGCGCTGTAACCCGCTGCATAGGAATGGGGGCCGTCCCAACAGTCATGGTTCATGACTGCGGGACGGCCCTTTCGCGGACGGGAACCAAATTGGGGGATGGCGTCCTGGGGGGCTATGCCTTTACGGGGAGGTCCACATCCACCGTGGTGCCCTGTCCGGGACGGGAGTGGATCTGGACCGTGCCGCCGAAGAGGGAGGCCCGCTCCTGCATGGTGGTCAGCCCCCGCCCGCCGCGGCGCATGCCGGTGTTGAAGCCCTGGCCGTCATCGGTGACGAGGAGCCGGACCCGGTCGGGGCTCAGGATCAGCCGGACCGCGACCTGCTGCGCCATGGCGTGCTTGGCGCAGTTGTTCAGCGCCTCCTGCTGGATCCGGAAGAGCTGGAGCGCCATGTCGGCGGGGGGCTCGGGGCCATCTTCCAGGGTGAATGCGACCCCGATCGCATGCTCGCTGCCCCACTCCTGCAGGTAGGCCTGCAGCCCTTGGCTGAGGCCCATTTGCTCCAGCAGGTGGGGGTGGAGGTTCTCCATGACCCGGCGCAGTTCGGCGTGCGAGCGGCGCAGCCCCTCGGTCGCCTCCTCCATGTGCTGTTTGGCCTGATCCAGGTCGCGGGAGCGGGCGGCCATCTCCAGCTTCCGCATGGGGGCGACGATCCCGGTGCCCAGCCAGTCGTGGATATCGCTGGCGATCCGCTGCCGCTCGGCGTCGCGCGCCTGGACCAGCTCGTTGACCCGGCTCTGGGCGAGCAGGACCGCCTTCTGGTTCGCCTGCCGCTCCCGGTTCATGGACTGATCGACCACGTAGGCGACCAGGAAGAAGATGCCGATCCGCATGACCAGCAGCCCCAGGTCGAAGGGGGCGCCGTTCGGGTTGATCAGGAGGTAGATCACGCCGTAGAGGGCGGAGTTGACCGCCAGGAGGAGGTAGGGCAGCGCCGGGTACGGCATGGAGGGGGCTGTGAGCGACATCAGAATATAAGCGGGCCAGACCTCGGAGCCCCTCCCGCCGGTCACCGCAACCATGCCGGAGAGGAAGAGCGTCCAGACGACGGAATCGTACCAGATAATGTGGGGCCACTTGATCCGGCGCAGGTAGAGTTCGATGAAGGCGGCGGCCGCACAGAGGGCGACGACCAGGACGACCGTCGGCTGCAGGTACTCCGACCGGCGCGAGGCGACCAGGTAGAAGACGACCAGCATTCCCCAGACAATCTCGGCGACGTTTTCGACCGGTACTTCAGGCCTGCGCATGGCCGCATCCACCCTCTCTCTGGTATCATAGGAATAGCTGTTCGGTTTAGATAGTGGAGAACCCTTTTCGACTGGGGGAGGCTCAACGATGGAGATAGTGCGGCTGCTGCTGGTAGAGGATCAGACGGTGGTGCGGGAAGGGCTGAAGCAGCTGATCGAGAGCGAGGAGGGCTTCCGGCTGGTGGCCGAAGCCGGAACCGTGGCCGATGCGACGCTCATGGCCCGCCGTTTCAAGCCGGACGTGGTCCTGCTGGACCTGAAGCTGACCGACGGCTCCGGCCTGGACGCTGCCCGGGTCATGCTGCAGTCCGCCGACCCGCCCGCGGTGCTGATCCTCTCTACATATACCGACGCCGCCCTGGTCAAATCGGCGTTGGAGTTGGGCTGCGCCGGCTACGTGCCCAAGACCGCATCGTTCCAGGAGATCGCGGCAGCGGTGCGCACGGCGGTGGCGGGCGGCGTGGTGCTCCACCCGTCGCTGGCGGGAAAGCTGGCCCGCCGGGGCGGGGAGGCGGAGTTGAGCGACCAGGAGATCGCCATGCTGAAACTGCTCTCAGCGGGGGCATCCTATGGGGAGATTGGCTCGAAGCTCTTCCTGAGCGAGCGGACGGTCCGGCGCCACATGAACATGCTCTTCGACAAGATGGGCGTGCAGAGCCGGGCCCAGGCGGTGGCCGAGGCGATGCGGCGGGGCGTCCTCGACTAGGTGGGGGAGCGGGGCCCGGGAGGGGTTCGCTTGTCGATCCGGCTTGGCTATGTAGGCATAAACCTGTCCCTGCAGGATGCGAAAGATGGCCCCCGGCTCCGCTCCATTACGGCGAAGCGGCTTGGGCCCATGGACCAGCGGGAGCGGCGGGCCAACCTTTACCAGGTGGCCCGGTCCAATCTCAAGACCCTGGGGGCGGTCCTGCGCTGGAACCAGGCGCAGGGGATCCGTCTCTTTCGCATGACCTCTGACCTGATCCCCATGGCGACCCACCCGGTGGCGGCGGAATGGGACTGGGAGGCAGATCTGGCGGATGAGTTCGCGGCGCTGGCGGCCCTGGCCCGGCGGACCGGCGCCCGGTTGACACTGCACCCCGGCCAGTACTCGGTGCTGAACGCCCCGGACCCGGGGGTCCTGGAGCGGACGATCGCCGACCTGGCGTACCATGTGCGGATTCTGGAGCTGCTGGAGGCCCCGCCCGACTGGGGCTTTGTGCTCCATATCGGCGGGGGCTATGGCAACAAGGCGGCAGCGGCCCGGCGGTTCATTGAGCAGTTTCACCGCCTGCCGGCGGCGGTGGCTGGGCGGCTCTGGGTGGAGAACGACGACGTGACGTGGGATACAGCGGAGGTCCTCGCCATTGCCCAGGCGATTGGGCGGCCCATGGTCTTCGACCTGCACCACCACCGGGTTCTCCGGGAGGATGACTGGCTCCCCTGGCTGGAGCGGATCTTGCCGACCTGGGGCGAGCAGCGGCCGAAGCTCCACTTCTCATCGCCGAAGGAGGGCGAACGGTCGCGCCACCACGCCGACCTGATCGATCCAGACGATTTCCGCCGCCACTTCGAGCGGGTGGCGCACCTCGACCTGGATGTGATGCTGGAGTGCAAGCTGAAGGATAAGGCGCTCCTACAGCTTCGGCAGGACCTGGGATGGCACTTCGGCTAACGCCCTTAGGACGAATATCCCAGTATGGATGGCATTATCGGGGGATATCGCATTCCTTTCAGTTTTATTACGCTTATAGTGATGAAGGCTCCAACTGGGAGGGATGATGGTGGAGGCGATCACACTGTCCAAGAACCGCCAGGAGGTCATCAGCCGGATCCGGCGGATCACCGGGCAGTTGCGAGGCATTGAGAAGATGCTCAACGAGGGCCGGCGCTGCGAGGAGGTGCTGACCCAGCTGTCCGCTGTCAGGGAAGCGACCAATCGAGCCGGGGTCCTCTTGATCGAAGGGGAGCTGACCCACTGCATTCTAACCCTGGACGGCGAGGAGCGGCCCGAAGCGCTGAAGAAGGCGATGGGCACCCTGCTCAAGTTCGGTGGATAGCGCGAACGAAGCGCCAGGCAGCGAGTGCCTGGCGCCTTTTTAATGGTCGGGCATGGCGAAGGTAATACCCAGGCGACCATCGGTGGTGGTGACCTGCTTGATCTCCAGCCGGCGGCCAAGGGTCTGGGAGATCATATCGCCCAAAGGAAGAGAGATGGCGGGCTCGCGGGCGTCGAAGCCGGGGGTCTTGATCGGGACCAGCCCGCCGATCCACCGGATCAGGGCGGGTGGGATCGGGACCCGACCGGCCGCGGCGCGGGTGATCCGAAATTGGACCAGCCCCCGCTCGGTCACAATCGGGTTGAGGCGTAGCCGCAGGCCGATCGGTCCGTGAAAGCGTGCGGGCAGCGGGCTGTTGCCCAACTGGAGCACCGCCTCGACCTTGATCTCATCTTCCAGCAGGCTGCCTCTCACCCGCTGGATCGGGTCGCCAGGGCGGCGACCGGTCAGCAGGGCGGAGGAGAGCATGCCACTGAACTCATTCTCATCTAGCTCCATATAAACATCACCGCCGGTCCAGAACTCGGCGGACTGCTCTCGGATCTGATTCGCTATGGTCACATAGGCGACAATGCCGCCCGGCCCCTGTGCGAACTCCTCCACCGGTGCCAGCCAGGCTGGCCCGCGCCACCACGCCACTCCCACCGTAAGGATCACCAGCAGGATCAGCAGGCCAGTGGTCTGAAGGAGGGTTCGCCAGAGATACCGTATCGGGCGGGGTGACAGCGTGTGTTCGCCAGGAACCGCCATCGCTGATCTCTCCCATCCTCGTATTTTAACGTATTGATTATATGTGGAATGAGCGGTTGCTGGCAACGAGGAAAGCGTACCAGTTGGCTGGTAACCAGTTATGCTGAAAGGTAATATTTGACAAACGCGCAGGCGGATGATCGGACCGTGGCGAAGAGTGATCAGCAGACACGGAAGAGGGGGGACCTTCCATGCTGATCAAGCGTTGGAGCGCAGTCAGCCTGCTCCTAGCCCTGCCGTTCCTGGCCCGGGTCGGGTTGATCGTCCTGCGAATGGTGGCCGACGGGTGCCCTGCGGTGCCACCCAGTCACATGCTATAGAGGCAATCGCGAGCGGGAGAGGCCAGTCACGGCCTCTCCCCTCGGTCTCTCCGGCGCCGGTTCCGGGAGGAGTTGCGAATCCATACCGCCAATTTAGATTGTACTACTTTGCCTGACGGAGGGACCTTCGTGTCGTTACGCGCCGCCTTGCCCGTAGCCCTCTCGGAAGCACTGCTGGAGCACCTGGAACCGCTACGCCCCGCCGACGCTGGCAACCCTTTTGCCAGGTGGCTACAGACACGGCCTCAGGCACCGGTGCCGATCGCTGCGAATGAGCGCGCCGCTGGCCTTGCCCGCTTCTGGGCCGAGGCCAGAACCAGCTTTGCCCACTGGGAGAAGGTGGCGGCCCTGGACTGGGATGCGGCTTTCCACGAGTACCTGCCCCGGGTGCTGGCGGCCGACGACCCCGGAGCCTACTACCGGCTGATGAACGAGTTCGCCGCCCTCCTGAAAGATGGACACACCTACGTGGTGCCCCCGCTCTGGGTGGCGAAGACGGAGGCTTCGCCCCGGGTGCGGCTCTATCCGGTGGAGGGTGAACCTGTCGTAGTCGGGGGCGATGGACTCCCGCACGGGTCGGCCATCCTGTCCGTGGATGGACGCCCTGTTGACCAGTTGCTGGCCGAGGCCCGGGTCCCTGCCAGCACCGAACACGACCGGCTATGTCGGGTCTGCGCCTCCCTGCTGGACGGACCACTGGGCAGCGCTGTACCGGTGGAGGCCAGACTGCCCGGGGGCCAGGTCTGCGCCGTCAGCCTGGAGCGGGACGGCTCTCAGCCCACCCCGCCCCCCTTTGAGCGCCTCGACCTGGGCCAGGGCCGGGTCCTGGTCCGGATCAACACCTTCATGGACGAGACCGCCGTCCTCCAGTTCCACGACGCCTTCCCCGATTTTGATGGCGTCCGAGCCCTGATCCTGGACCTCCGGCAGAACCGGGGCGGCAATACGGGCCATGCCCTGGCGGTGCTCGCCCGGATGATCGACCAGCCCGTTCCGGGCTTGATCGGCCGGATCCCCATGTACTGCGCCGTGACCGACGGCTGGGCGCTCCCCCGTCCCTGGCTTACGCTGGTGGAGCCGCCCGTGGAGCCCGACATGACCCGTGCCCGCTACGACGGGCCGGTGGCGGTGCTGACCAGCTTCATGACCTACAGCGCTGCTGAGAACTTCTCTGCGGTCTTCCGCCAGAGCGGGCGGGGGCCGCTTGTCGGCGAGTCGACCGGGGGCAGTTCGGGCCAGCCAGCCCTCTTCCCGCTGCCGGGTGGCGGCTTCGGGGCTGTCTGCGCAAAGCTGACGACATTTCCCGACGGGACGCCGTTCGTGGGCGTGGGAATCGCACCGGATATCTACGCCCCGCCGACCGTCGCCGCACTCGCAAGCGGCCGCGACCTGGCGCTGGAGCGCGCCCTCGAGGCGCTCGGTTTCAGCGCCACGTAGTCGGAGGCGGCGCCGTTGAACCGTCGCGATCGGATCGGCATAGAGTGGGACGTACCCGAACATGGTGGTGGAGGTGCGCCCGCCTCATGGGTTACTATCCTGGTTGGGTCCCCGGCATGGTACCCTTCGGCAAACGCCCGGGCATGACACCTTACGGGGCGTATCCCGGCAAGATTCGCTACGGTCATTTCCCGCGCATGGGGCCCTATGGCGCGTTCGGGGCTACGCCTGGCCGCAGGCGCCCTACCCCAGAAGAGGAACAGTGCCTGGAGGAGTGCCTCCAGTACTGCTATGGTGATTCGCTCTGCGTCAATAGCTGCGTCTGTGGTTGCACGGGCGAGCCCCCGGGCTGCCGGGTCTGGTAATCCGGTGCAAGTGCAACGCAAAAGAGAGAGGCCAGCCACGGCCTCTCTCTTTCGCACTACTGGACTCGAATCCGCTGGTAGAGGATCTTCAGCTTTGGCAGCAGCTCCAGGAGGTCCGCCACCAGGTCGGCGGTGGTTGCGATTGGACGGCGGAGCCCCACCCGGTAGACGCCCCAGTGGTTCTCCGCCGGCCGCTCCAGACGGGCGATAAAGGGACCCTCTGGACTGAACTCCAGGTGAAGGCCGGCCCGGGAGCCATCCGGCCCCTCCAGGAAGCCGGTCTCTGCCCCGGCGGGCAGGTAGCGGAAACCCTCAGCTAACGTGAGCGGCTCGGACGGGTGCTCCATGGCATCATCCTCCCGTAGAATAGGACGTTCCGGGTAGCGATTCGGATTTGTGTAGGAAATCAGCGGTAGCGTGTATAAGTAGAATTCATGTGCGAGCTAATCCGGATGAATGGGGTGGGAGCGATGTCTGAGCAAGCCTGGCACCCGAGCGAGCAGTGGCTGGATGGGGCGCGGATCAGCCAGTTCATTCGGCGGTGCGGCCTGCAGAGCCTGGAGGAGCTGCAGGCGAAGGCGGCGGCTGACCCGGCCTGGTTCTGGGAGCAGGCGACGGTCGACCTGGGGATCGACTGGTACGAGAAGCCGCAGCGGTACCTGGATCTGAGCGGTGGGCTGCCCTGGGCGACCTGGTTCCGGGGCGCCCGCATGAACCTGGCCCACGACTGCGTTGACAAGCATGTGGAGACCTACCGGCGGAACAAGCTGGCCCTGATCTATGAGGGCGAGGAGGGGGTTGTCCGCTCCTGGACCTACCGCGAGCTGTGGGTCGAGTCGAACCGGCTGGCCCACGGTCTGAGGGCGCTGGGGGTGGGGAGGGGCGACCGGGTCGGCATCTTCCTTCCCATGCTGCCGGAGACCGTGGCGGCGATCATGGCGGTGGCCAAGCTGGGGGCGATCTTCACGCCGATCTTCTCCGGCTTCGCCCCGGCGGCCGCGGCCAGCCGGTTGAGCGATTCGGAGGCGAAGGTGCTGATCACGGCGGACGGCTTCTACCGGCGTGGAAAGCTGGTCAACATGAAGCAGGTGGCAGACGAGGCGGTCGCCATGGCGCCAACCGTCCAGCGGGTGGTGGTGGTCCGCCGGGCCGCCAACGATGTGGAGTGGACGGAGGAGCGGGACCTCTGGTACGAGGACCTGGTGGCGGAGCAGCCCCGCCGGTTCGAGACCGAGCGCATGGACCCGGAGGACCCGTGCATGATCATCTACACATCGGGCACCACGGGCCGGCCCAAGGGGGCGGTCCATGTGCACGGTGGCTTCCCGATCAAGGGCGCCCAGGATATGGCCCACTGCTTTGACGTGGGCGAGCAGGACCTCATGATGTGGTTCACCGATATCGGGTGGATGATGGGCCCCTGGCTGATCTTCGGCACGCTCCTCCTCGGCGCGACCATGTTCCTGTACGATGGCGCCCCGGACTTCCCCCACCCGGACCGGCTCTGGTCGCTGATCGAACACCACGGGATCACCCACCTGGGCCTTTCACCCACGGTGATCCGGGCGTTGGCCCCCTACGGGGCGCACTGGGTGGAGCGGCATGATCTCTCCAGCCTGCGGGTGATCGGCGGGACGGGCGAGCCGTGGAATCCCGAGCCCTACCACTGGTTTGTCCACCATGTCGGCGGCGACCGCTGTCCCATGATCAACTACTCCGGCGGTACGGAGATCTCCGGCGGCATTCTCTGCTGTGTGCCGACCCGGCCGATCAAGCCCTGCTCCTTCAACGTGGCGATCCCCGGCATGGCGGTGGCCCTGCTAGACGAGCAGGGGCAGCCGGTGGAGGCCGGAACGGTGGGGGAGTTGGCGATCACCGCTCCCTGGGTGGGCATGACCCGGGGCTTCTGGCGGGACCCGCAGCGCTACGTGGAGACTTACTGGAGCCGCTTCCCGGGGACCTGGATCCACGGCGACTGGGCCTCGGTGGATGATGACGGTTTCTGGTACATACATGGCCGGTCGGACGATACGATCAAGATCGCGGGAAAGCGGGTCGGACCGGCCGAGTACGAGTCGGTCCTGGTGGGCCACCCGGCCGTGCAAGAGGCGGCGACGATCTCGATTCCCCATGAGGTGAAGGGGGAGGCGGCGATCTGCTTTGTGATCCTGAAGCCCGGCGCCCAGCCCAGTGAGGCGCTGGGTCGGGAACTGCGGGAGCGGATCGCCCAGGAGATGGGCCGGCCGCTCATGCCCGAGGCGGTGAAGTTCGTGACCGCCCTGCCCAAGACCCGGAACGCCAAGATCATGCGGCGGGTGATCAAGGCGGCCTTCCTGGGCAAGGAGCCCGGCGACCTGACCGCCCTGGAGAACCCGGAGGCGGTGCAGGAGATCGCTCGGAGCCGGGGAATAGGATAGTCAAGCGAAGACGTCAAGAGCCCCCAGGTCGGGGGCTCTTCGCCATGGGGAGGATGAGGTCAGGGTGCGGTCGCATCGGCATTTAGGGGCCTACGGGCTCGCTGTGGTGGATGACCAGGTGCTCCTGATCCGCAAGGGAAGGGGAGCTTACACCGGCAGGTGGGATCTGCCCGGCGGGGGGATTGAGTTTGGCGAGTCCCCGGAGGAGGCGGTCCGCCGGGAGATGATCGAGGAGACCGGCCTCTCGGTGCTTAGGGCCGCGCTGCTGACCGTCTGCCACAAGCGGCTGGTCCACACCCTTCCCAGTGGCGAGGAGGAGGATCTGCAGCACATCGGGCTCATCTACCGGGTCGAGGTGGATCGGGCTTTGCGCCTGAAGGAGGGGCCGGACGGCATCGACTCGCTGGGCGCCTGCTGGTTTCCGCTCGCTGCGTTGGGGGAAGAGCCTCTCTCGCCATTTGCGGCCGAAGTGATCGATCTCTACCTGAAGGGGTGATGTGCGATGAAGTACACATGCTGTGAGACCAGCCTCGGGCCGGTCTACGTGGCCTACTCGGAGCGGGGGATCGCCTGCCTGAGCGGGGACCAGGGCTCGGATCAGGCCTTTGAGTTACTCTGCCGGGCTCAGACGGGGGAGGCTCCCGCTCGATCCCATGAGCGCCAGGCCGAGTTGACCGGCCTCCTGGAGGGCTGGCTGCAGGGCGAGCCCTACGACGGGCCGATCGATCTGGCGGGGCTCAGCCCCTTTGCCCAGGCGGTGCTGGCCGCCTGCCGGGCGATCCCGCGCGGCCAGGTCCGGACCTACGCCGAGCTGGCGGCGGCGGTGGGCAAGCCCGGTGCGGCGCGGGCGGTGGGCAGCGCCATGCGCCGGAACCCGGTCCCGCTGCTGATCCCTTGCCACCGGGTGGTCCGTGGCGATGGCGTAATCGGCAACTACTCGATGGGCGGGCCCGCGGTGAAGGAGCGGCTCCTCCGGCAGGAGGGGGCCTGGCCCCGGCGGTCGCAGTAGGCGGCTGCTGGCCTTGGTCAGTCCTCTTCCGGCAGGCCGCTCTGGCTGCGGAGTTGCGCCAGCGGGTAGAAGGTTCCCCGCCAGGTGATCCCGCCCTGGATCAGGGTCAGGTAGGAGGCCCGGGCTACCGTGAAGGCGAAGAGCAGGGCCGAAACCGGGTAGACGAGGGCGAGACCGACCGAGCGCAGGCCCATCAACTGATTGGCGACAAGATAGATCGCAAGTTGGAGCAGAATGGCACCGACGTACAGCCAGAAGACCCATCCGCCGGTCAGGAAGAGAGCGATGTAGGGCCAGACCATGATCATGAGCAGGCCGATGATCGAGAAGCCTACCTGAAAGAGGCTGTACTCAAGGCCGGCGAAGGTGTTCTTCTCCAGGCCGCGGATCGCTTCCCAGAGGCTGGTGTACCACTCCACGGAGAGCAGGTCTGGCGCCATGGCCACGTTTGAGGCGTAGCCCATTCGCTTCAGCCGCTGTCCCAGGCGGAGGTCGTCGTCGGGCCGGAGCGAGATCGCCTCATGGGTGCCCATCCCCTCGTAGGCTGTCCGGCGTAACAGGTTGAAGGCGCCGATTCCCATGCCGGCCTTCGACTTGGGGTTGTTGGTTCGGTAGGGGTTCTTGTAGGCCAGAAAGGCCATGAGGAAGAAGCCGACCCAGGCGGTGAGCCAATAGCCCTTGGTGGCCATGTGCGGCGCCAGGGTCAGGTGGTCGAGCCGCCGGTGCTGAAGGAAGGCGACCGCCCGGCGGAGGGCGGTGGGGTCGAAGTGCACGTCGGCGTCGGTAAAGAGGAGCAGGTCGCCAGAGCTATGCCGGGCGCCCGTCCAGAGAGCGTGGTTCTTGCCTAGCCAGCCATTGGGCAGGTGGTGAATCTGGATCACCTTCACCTGGGGGAACTCGTTGGCCAGGCGGTCCATGATCGCGGGGGTCGCATCGACCGAGCGGTCGTTGACCAGGACCAGCTCGAGCCGGGGATAGTCCTGGCGCAGCAGGGATCGGACGGCGGTCTCGATCGAGCGCTCCTCGTTGCAGGCGGGCACGATCACGGAGAGCAGCGGGGGATTGGGCCCCAGGTCGGCATCGGGCGGGACCTCAGCCGCGAGATCGGGCACCTGGCGGCTGGCGTAGATCCCTTCCACCAACTTGAGGAGACTGGCCCCGAAAGCGATGACGGCCATGGCGGAGAGCAGTAGCGGCATGGAATCCACCTCGGTTTGTCGCAACGCTAGACGTGCGTTCATAGGACGTAGGGAAAGGGCCGTCGGATCTGCCGAGCCGTCAGGGCTGTCCAATCTCGGCCAGAGATTGGCAGAAGGAGATGCCTACCGCTCGCCGAATCAGGTCCTCCATCTCACAATACGCAGGAGTCGACGAAGACCTATGGCAAAGTGGCTCGCCCTCTTCCTCGGGGCCGGGGCCCTGGGGTATCTCTTCGCAGTCGCCCACGTGCCCGTCGGTTGGCTGCTCGGCCCAATGTTGGCGGGCATTCTCTTCGCAGCTCGGGCCGGCGGGCCTCGCCCTCTGCCCCCAGCGTACCAGGCGGTCGGACAGGCGGTGCTCGGTCTCTCCACGGGGATATCCTTCCCGCTCGCGACCCTAAAGCTGGCGGCTGTGCACGGCCTTCCCCTCCTGCTGGCGGTGGTTATCACCGGCGGGCTCAGCCTGCTCAACGGCTACCTCCTCTGGAAGTGGGCCGGGGTTGACCAGGCGACCGGCTTCATGGGCTCGCTGCCGGGCGCCGCCTCCAGCATGGTCGCCATGAGCGATGAGGTCGGCGCCGACGCAGTGGTGGTGGCGATCCTCCAGTACCTGCGCCTCATTCTCGTCATGTTCCTCGCCCCCCTGGCCGTGGGGGCCGTCTTCCCGGCGCAGGCAGCGGCGGTCGCCGGGGCGAGCAGCGCTGTCGTCGCACTGCCCCCGGCGGCCTGGTGGCTCAACCTCCTTGTCCTGGTGGTAGCCGGGCTTCTGGGCGTCTGGGGCGGCCAGCGGATCCATATCCCGTCGCCGACCTTCCTCGGCCCTTTCCTTGCGGCACTGGCTTTCTCGTGGACCCTTCCGTTCCAGTTCTCCTTGCCAGCGCCAATCTTCGACATGGGAATGCTGTTGGTGGGGCTCTCGATCGGCATCCGGTTCGATGTACCCATGGCCCGCAAGTTGGGCAAGGTGGCGCTGATCGAATCGGGGCTGGTGATCGCCCTGATCGGGATCTGCCTCGGGCTTGGCTATCTCTTCCACCTCGGGACCGGTGTCGATACCATGACCGCCGTCCTCGGCTCCACCCCAGGCGGCATGGATGTTATGGTCGCCAGTGCCCTGGAGCTGGGCGCCGACCCAGGCCTGGTCCTGGCCATGCAAATGACCCGTTGGTTCATGGTCCTGCTGATCGGGCCGACCGTGGCTGTGCGCCTCCTGCGGCGGAAAACCGCCTGATTGCATCGCCCGATCGAATCCCTCCCCGCTTTCCGGAGAGACTATCGGTCGGAAGGAGGGATGCGCCATGAAGATGGAGGCAGTCCAGCAGGAGTTGCAGCGCTGGGGTGAGTTGTTGATCCACACCTCTGCCGGTGAGGAGTATGAGATCCACTTGGGCGACACGGAGTTCGACCTACAGAACCGGGTGATTCGGCTGAAGTCGCCGCATGCCGATTTCGTGATCGCTGGCGACTCGATCGAATCGATCCAGAAGCACTATGGTCACCTGGTAAAGGGCGGCCACTAATCTGCCGGAGGGACCCTCACTCGACGGGGGTCCCCCTTCTTTTTCCTGGAAGGATTTCGACACAAACAGACAAATTACCTGAGAGGGATGTCGAACATTCTCTCTGACGGTACGAAGAGGAAAAGGTGGGCGGATCGCGAAGCCCAATAGATAGGTGGACCGTCTAATGTTTAATAAACGCAAGGGGTGCTTATTGCCGTGAAGCGGATCGCTGCTGCTACGGCTCTGCTACTGCTCTATCACGCTTTTGGTGCAATCGGGACCGCAGAGGCGGCTACGTTGAGGCCAATCGATCAGGATGGGCTGAATCTGCGGTCGGGCCCGGGGACTAGCTACGCAGTTGTGGGTGCTCTTGCCCAGGGCGAGGCGGCTACGATCCTGACCCAGGAGGGTGAATGGTACAAGATTCGGCTCGCCTCGGGCTCCGAGGGGTGGGTGGCGGGCTGGTTCAGCCGTGTCTCCTATGAGGACGAGGAGCGCTACGCCTCGGTCAATACCGATGTGCTGAATGTACGCCGGGAGCCGGACCTGAACGCGCCGGTCTTGACCCGACTGGTCCAGGACCAGCGGGTCAGGCTGCTTGAGTCGACGCCCGAGTGGTGGCGTATCCGGCTGGATGATGGTACCGAGGGGTGGGTTGCAGCGGTCTACATGCTCCTCGCTCCGGCTTCGTCGGGGCCAGCGGCCCAGCCCACGACTCCAGCCACGCCCACGACTCCGCCCACGCCGCCCACAGCCCCAGCCACACCGCCCACCCCCGCTGAGACGGCGCCCCCGGTCTCCCTGCCTCCGGCCCCCACCGCCCCCACCGCCCCCCCTGCAGCCCCGGCGGGAACCGTTCCCGACCTACTGGTGCATCCCCCTCGGGCGCTGAGCCCGCTGCCAGGCGTGTCGGTCTCGGTTCTGGCTGAGACCGGGGTCTACGCTGGCCCGAACAGCGAGGCCCGACGGGTTGACACCGTCTGGGCTGGGGAGACGCTCCGACTCCTCGACGCCGCCGGGGGCTGGGTCCGGGCAGAGACCCCGCGCGGCAAGCGGGGCTGGATCCATGGCAGCCTGGTTCGGGTCTATGACGGGCGCCTCGTTCACGACCTCGCCGAGCAGGCCTGGGTCCTGGAAGCGATGGGCTCCCTGCCCGCTACCGCATCGCCAACCCCCGCCCCAGCCACCGAGGGATCATCGCTGCGAGTTGTCGCTGACCCCGAGGGCCTGAACCTCCGCCTGATCCCCTCGATCCAGGCCCGGTCTCTTGGCGTGCTGCCCCAGGGTGAGCGGTTGGAGGTCCTGGATACGAGTGGAAGCTGGTTCAAGGTTTCGACCAGCACCGGCCAGATCGGCTGGGTGAACCAGGCCTACACGATACCCGTCGGCGACCCGTCCGGCCAGCCGGCTGCGGCACCGGCACCGGTGATCTCCAGCGACGGCTTCACGGCATCGCTATCGCAACCATTTGCGGGGGCCATTCGGCTCGTGCTTGAGACCGGTGGCACCGCCGTGGGCAAGCCAGTCCTGGCGGAGGGCCGGCTGACGATCCCGTTCCCCACGGGCGAGCCGGAGGCCCGCCCGATCCCACTCAACCTGATGGGCGTGCGGCAGGCGGTTGTTGATCCCGCCGGGCTGCTGGTTGACCTGATCGGCCAACCGGTCCTGGCGGTGGAGGAGGAGGCTCCCGGTCGGCTCGTACTCCTGCTCCGTCCTGCGCTGACCGGGCTGACCCAGGAACTGGTCGATGGCAAACAGGTCCTTCGCTTTGCCATGAACGGGGAGACCCAGCCCGTGGCCCGAGAGGCGGGGCCGAACATCATCATTGAGTTCCCGGGTGCGGTGCTCGGTGCCCCCATCGTCGTGGATGGGATTCGTGTCGTCGAGCATGAGACCGGTGTCCGAATGGCGATCCCTTCGTACCGCTCGTTTGCCTTGAAGCGCTCGGAGCAGGGCTACTATCTGGTTATCTACCCGCCTGGGCTGAGCGGGAAGGCGATCTTGCTCGATCCCGGCCACGGGGGCGATGACGGCGGCGCGGTCAGCCGGCTGCTCGGAGTGGTGGAGGAGCAGGTGAACCTGGAGCTCTCCCTCCGGGTTCGGGCCCTGCTGGAGGCGAAGGGGGCCAGGGTCTACATGACCCGCGCCACCGATAGCCGTCCCGCCCCGGAATCCTACCTCGACTCCTCGCCAGATGAGCCCCGCGACCAGTTGGATATGCAGTACCGCACCGCGATGGCCAACCAGCTAAAGGTTGACCTCTTCCTCTCCATTCACCACAACGCTGGCGACCCCGGCGACCGGGGGACCGAGACCTACTACACATCGACCACACTGAACGGAGAGCGCTCCCGCACCCTGGCCCGGCTAATCCAGGAGGAGTTGACACCTTCTCTGGGCACAATCAACCGGGGTGCGAAGGATGACACCTACTTCGTCACCCGCAACACCGAGGCGCCGGCCGCTCTTGTGGAGGTGGCATTTGTCAACGACCCGGTCGAGGGGCCACGAACGAAGGACCCCGCCGTCCAGGAGGCTGCCGCCCAGGCGATTGTCCGAGCGATCGAGCGCCTCTATGCCGAGCGGCCGCACTAAGGGGCCACTCGAACGAAACGGGCCGCCCCGTAGTGCAGCGAGCACGACGGGGCGCTTCTGTCATGAGAGACTAGCCAGCGATTCCCCGTGACAGGTATACTGACTGTATTACGGCATGACAAAGGAGAGACTCCTGTGGCATTGACAGAGGTAGAGCAGTTGATCAGCGAGGGTCGTCTGGCCGAGGCGCTGAAACTGATGCAGGTGCGGCTCTCAGGTGATGTGGACCCGTCGCTCCGCTTCACCCTGGTAATGAGAATGGCCGACCTCCTCACCTGGCATATGTCCGACAGCGAGGCTGCCCTCCGGCACTATCAGGAGGCGCTCTCCATCGCCCGTCAGTACCGGCTGCCCGAGGAGTATCGCGCAGAGTTGGGCGTGGGGCAGTCGCTGCATCAACTTGGCCGGGCGGGGGAGGCGGCACAATGGCTAGAGCGGGCTGCCACCGGCGCCGGTCGGGCGGGCGATAGCCTGACCTGGGCCGCCGCCCTCACCATTCAAGGCAATATCCTTATGGAACAGGCAGAGTACCTGGAGGCGGCGCGCCTCTTTGAGTTGGTGGTGCAGGCAGCGGAGGCCGAGGAGGAGCCGCATTTGCGGGCGCAGGCCACGGCCACCCTGGCCCTGCTCTATGCCTACACGGAACGCTTCACCGAGGCGGAGGAGCTGGGGCGCAAGGCGATCGCTCTGGCCAAGGAGACCGGCGACGTGGGGCAGGTGGCGGTTGGCTATCTCCGCATGGGGCAGGTCATGTACCAGCAGGAGCGGCTTGGCCCCGCCTACTACTGGTTCAAGGCGGGGGCAGATGTCGCTCGCGAGGCTGGCATGAGCCAGATTGAGCAGGTTCTGGCTGAGGCTGCCCAGGCCACCGGAATCCAACCGGAGACGAAGGCGCACGATGACGATCACGATCATGACCATGGAGACGGGGAGCCAACCTAATTCCGATCTTCTGACCTATTTTTATGCATCGGAGAATATTCTCTAGGCAGAGCGGTAGCGGCGATGTATACTCTCCTAATAACACGGTTCCGAGAGGAGATAGCCAACATGCGCTTGTCGTCCCGTGCCCGGGCGATCTCGCCCTCCCCGACTATGGCGATCGATAGCAAGTCCAAGCAGATGTTGGCCGATGGGATCGATGTGGTCAACTTCTCCGTAGGTGAACCCGACTTTGACACGCCTGACCACATTAAGGCGGCCGGTGTCGCTGCGATCAACCGCGGCGAGACCAAGTACACCCCATCCTCCGGTACCCTGGAGCTGCGCAAGGCGATCTGCGAGAAGCTGCGCAAGGAGAACGGCCTTGAGTACAAGCCCGACCAGATCGTCGTCTCGAACGGAGCGAAGCAGTCGCTCTACAACGCCTTTCAGGTCCTGCTAGATCCCGGTGACGAGGTGATCATTCAGGCGCCGTATTGGGTATCCTATCCCGAGATGATCCGCCTGGCAGGCGGTCTTCCCGTGGTGGTGGAGACCGACGAGTCCACCGGCTTCAAGATGACGCCGGAGATGATCCGGACCAAGCTGACCGACAGGACCCGTGCGATCAACCTGAACAGCCCCTCCAACCCGACCGGAGCGGTCTACTCACGGGCCGAACTCCAGGCGATCGCAGAGCTGGCGGTGGAGAAGGACCTGGTAATCGTCACCGACGAGATGTACGAGAAGCTCCTCTACAATGGAGCGGAGCATGTCTCAATCGCCACGCTGGGCGAAGAGGTGAAGAAGCGGACGATCACGGTCAACGGCATGTCGAAGGCCTACGCCATGACCGGCTGGCGCATGGGGTATAGCGCCTCCGAGACGATCTATGCCAAGGCGATGGGCGACCTGCAGTCCCACTCGACCTCAGGCCCTTCGTCGATCTCGCAGAAGGCCGCCGTCCAGGCGCTATTGGGCGACCAGGGGCCGGTGGAGGCCATGCGGCAGGAGTTCGACCGGCGCCGGCTGCACATGATGGATCGGCTGAACCGGTTGCCGGGCTTCACCGTGAAGACGGCTCCCGAAGGGGCATTCTACCTCTACCCGAACATCGCCGGTCTGATCGGCACCACGATCCGGGGGCGGGCGATTCACAGCTCCGATGAGCTGGCCGAGGTGATTCTGGCGGAGGCCAAGGTGGCTGTGGTCCCCGGGACCGGTTTCGGCTCGCCGAACTACCTGCGGTTCTCCTACGCCACCTCCATGGAGCGGATCAACGACGGACTTGATCGCATTGAGCAACTCCTCCGGGAGGCCCAATAAGCACAAGGAACCCGAACCCGATGGGGCGAACCCTCCATCGGGTTTTTCTTCGAACCGATTGGCTTCGCTCATGAACGAGGAGGTACTGCCCGTGCAGCTTCAGGGACGTGATGCGGTGGTTGTCGGGATCGGGGTCTCCAACATGGCCTTGATCCGGTATCTCTTGCAGAAGGGCGCCCGTGTGACCGCCTGTGACCGGCGGACCGAGTCGGATCTAGGCGAGCGGGCTGCAGAACTGAAGGCGTTGGGCGTAGCGTTATCCACCGGGCCGGACTACCTGGCCCCCCTCGCAGCGCATGACCTGATCTTCCTGACCCCGGGCATGCCCAAGCACCTGCCCGAGATCGCGCAAGCTCGGGCCCGTGGCGCTGTCGTGGCGGGCGAGGCCGGACTGGTCCTGGAGGCATGCCAGGCGCAGACGATCGGCATAACCGGAAGCGCGGGCAAGACCACGACGACCACGCTGATCGGCGAAATCCTGAAGGAGTCTGCGCGTGAGACATACGTTGGCGGGAATATCGGCACCCCGCTGATCGAGCGGGTGGAGTCGATTCCGCCCGAGGCGGCCGTTGTGCTGGAGCTTTCCTCCTTCCAGCTCCAACTGGTCCAGCGCTCTCCGCAGATCGCTCTCGTGACGAATATCAGCCCGAACCACCTGGATATTCACGCCTCCATGGACGAGTATGTCGAGGCGAAGAAGAACATCTTCCGCTTCCAGGGAGCCCAGGACTGGGTGATCCTCAACCATGGCGACGAACTGGTGCGCTCCTTCGCCCAGGAGGCCCGAAGCCGAGTCGTATTCTTCAGCAGGCACGGCGACCCGGGCGGCACCGATGCGGCCTTTATTCGCAACGATCTTGTGATCTGGCGCCGCAATGGCCAGGAGTACCCGACCCTGCGGGTGGCTGAGGTCAAGCTGCTCGGGCTGCACAACCTGGAGAACGTGCTTGCCGCCATGGCCGCCACCTATCTGGCCGGGGCCTCCATGGAGGCGGTTCGCCAGGTGCTGACCAGCTTCACCGGGGTGGAGCACCGGCTGGAGCCCGTGCGGGAGCTGGCCGGGACCAAGTGGTACAACGATTCGAAGGCCACTTCACCGACCGAGGCGGTCGCAGCCCTTCAGACGCTGCACGCCCCCATTGTTCTGATCGCTGGCGGTTCGGACAAGGGGATCCCGTTTGACCCCATGGCCGCGCTGGTAGCGGAGAAGGTAAGGGTGCTGATCCTGACTGGCCCCACCGCCCCTAAGATCGAGGCGGCGGTGCGGCAGGGCGGCTACATGGGCCCGGTCCACAGGGCAACCGACATGGCAGATGCGGTCCGGCTAGCCCGGCAGGCGGCGGCGGTGGGCGACAACGTGCTGCTCTCGCCGGGATGCGCCTCCTTCGACGCCTACCGCAACTTTGAGGAGCGTGGGCGCCACTACAAGCAGCTAGTGCAGGCGCTGCCGGAGTAGCGCCGCTGCGCGATGAGCCCCCTGCCCGAGCGAGGCAGGGGGCTCTCTGATCACGTGAGGAGCGGCCTTCTCGCCAGCATAAGACTCGCAACGGGCACCGCCTCGGGGCGGGCCTCGGCCATATGGAAGAGCTGGACTCCCAACTCGTTTAGGAGCTGATGGGACCGGGCGGAGACCACCATGTTGGTCATGAGGGCGAGGAAGAGGTGACGGTCTGGGAACTGGGAGGCGAGGAGGTAGGAGGCCCGCTCCAGCCGGCCCAAAGCGGAGTACGAGAGCGAGGAGTCCCACTGCCCAAGTGAGATCTCCACGCCCACCACCGTCTCGTCAGAGACGATAAGCAGGTCCAACTCCTGGCTGGGCAAGACCCGATAGGAGGGAAGGTCGGATCGCTGATCCAGGCCGGTCAGAATCGCTTTGGCTACCGAGGCCTTGGAGAGTTCCCTACTCAACCACATGGTACTCTACCTCCCGCTTCTTGCCGGTCACGAGGTGGCGGAACCAAAATCCCGCCGCTGTCAGGGTGGCACCGATAAAGTAGGAGAGGATTGATCCTCCCGCTGTCGTGGCCAGGTGACCGTACTCCCCGGCTAGCACGCCCGTGCTGGTCAGTACCGTCGCTGCTGCTGCCATGGTGAGGAAGAAGCCGAGTGCCTTGCCGGCATGCTTCCAGTAGGTTGCCTGAAGAACGGCTCGGACCACCTGCTGGTTGGTGTCGATCCGGATCAGGCGGCCTCGGAGCCCCGCCCGTACCAGCTCACGCTGTACCAGGTCGTGAAGGAGCAGGATCTGGTCAGAGACCTTCACCGCCCGCAATTCGGCCTGTCTTTCGGCCATATTGGGGTAGCAGTGGACCTCAATGCTAACGCTGGGGTCGCTGGCCTCAAAGAGAAAGAGGTCGAAGAGGTGATTGCGCCACTGAAGCCGGCCGATGAGCGCGGCGTCGAGGGCCTTGCGTGTCACCGGTTCGGCCCGGAACTCGGGCACATAACTCCACGCCTCAACAGCCACATGGAGATGTGGCTCGAAGTAATCCCTCAGAACCAGAACGCCCTCCGCCCTGTACCGGCTGCGCAGGCGCAACCGGTACCATGGAATGGTGATCCGGTAGTGCATTTGGTACTTCTGCATGCGCCTTGCTCTCCGTAACATGGGTTTACTACCACTATTCTCCACGAATCGCCGAAACTCCTTCTTCGCCTGGAGGATGACGGCGCAGAGCGAGCAATGCTATGATCGAGAAAGGAAACAAACATTCGGGGGGACCTATGGCGCAACGACCAGATGGACTCAACACCAACCTCTGGGTGCTCCATTTGGATATGGACGCATTCTTCGCTTCCGTGGAACAGCGCGACAATCCACGCCTTCGGGGCAAGCCCGTCGTTGTGGGCGGGTCGCCCAATTCACGGGGGGTAGTCTCTACCTGTTCCTATGAGGCGCGCAAGTTTGGGGTCAGGTCGGCCATGCCGTCTCGGGAGGCGCTACGGCTCTGCCCCCAGGCGATCTTTATTCGACCGAACATCGCCAAGTATAGTGAGGTCGGGCGCCAGGTCCGCCAGATCATGCATCGCTATACCGATCTGGTGGAGCCCATGTCGATTGACGAGGCGTACCTGGATCTGTCGGGCCGCGGCGCGATTGCCGTAGGCCGTGCCTTGAAGGAAGCGATCCAATCGGAGTTGCGCCTGACCGCATCGGTTGGGGTCTCGTACTGCAAGTTCCTGGCGAAAATGGCATCCGACATGGAGAAGCCTAACGGCTTCACCGTGATTACCTGGGAGCGGGCCCAGACCCTTCTGCCCACCCTGCCGGTTCGGCGGATCTACGGGGTAGGGCCAGCGGGCGAGCAGGCGCTGAGGGCACTGGGAATCAACACCTGTGGCGACCTGATCAACTACGACCCGGAAGTGCTGCGCAAGCACTTCGGGCGCCGGGCCGACGAACTGACCCTCCTCGCCCGGGGGATCGACACCCGTCCCGTGATCACCACCCACGAGACCAAGTCGATCGGTGAGGAGAACACCTTCGCGGTTGACCAGAGCGATCGCGCCTATCTGTCCGACCAGCTGACCGCCTACGCCGCCAATCTGGCGTCGCAACTGCACCGGCAACAACTAGCCGCACGGACCGTGACGGTCAAGATCAAGTGGAACCTCTTCATTGAGGGCGGTCCCAAGGGCGGCGACTTCCAGCAGATCACCCGGAGCCAGACACTGGCCATGCCGACCAACGATGCACAGGAGATCGGGCGGGCGGCGCGGGAGATCTTCGCTCGGATCGAGTTTGAGGGACGGAAGGTCCGCCTGCTTGGCCTCTCGGTCCACAACTTCGTGCACCGGGGGGAGTTGATCCAGGCCCGGCTGCCGATCTAGGGAGGGATCCTGCAAATGCTCCTGCACATCGCAGAGCGACGTGCCTGGCAAGAGGCGCAACGGAGCGGAGTCTACCGCCACCCGAGCCTGGAGGCAGAGGGGTTCATTCACTGCTCAACCGAGGAGACGATTCGTAAGGTAGCCGATCGCTTCTTCGCAGGGGAAACGGGGCTGCTCCTGCTCTGCATTCACGAGGCGGCGCTGAAGGCGGAGGTCCGCTGGGAGGGGCCCTGGGAAGGGGACCTCTACCCGCATGTTTACGGGCCAATCGAGATCGGCGCGGTGATCAACCTCTTTGACTTCGGGGCTGGGCCTGATCAGCGGTTCACCCTGCCGGACCTTCAGGCATGTCCCTTCTGCATCCGCCACCCGGAGTTTGTCGGTCGGATGATCGCCGAAAACCAGTGCGCCGCCTACTTCGCGGGGAACGAGCCGGTCCTGCGGGGATCGGGTGTGATCATTCCGAAGGCACATCGGACCACGGTCTTCGACCTGACCCCGGACGAGTGGGCGGCCACGCATGAGTTGCTGCAGGTGGCCCGGCGCCACATGCATGACTCCATCCACCCGGACGGCTTCAATGTGGGATGGAACTGCGGGGAGGCGGGCGGTCAGGTGATCCCGCACGCCCATTTACACGTGATCCCCCGGTTTGATGACGAACCCTTCGCCGGTCGGGGTATCCGCAGTTGGCTGAAGCGACCGGAGAACCTTCGCCCCTCCTATCGCACCAACTAGACACGACCCGATCAAGCCCGCCGGTAAGCCCGGCGGGCCTTGCATTTCACCCACTCGGATGCCCCCGCAGCAGCCGGTCGGCCCGGAGAAGGCCCGCCCCCTGGGCCGCAGCGGGGATGGATGGCAACCACTCCGCCGTCTCCTTCAGCCGGGTTCGAACCGCTGCCGGGGTGAGCCCGGGCTCAGACATGAGCAGGAGGGCCGCAGCGGCGGTGACATGGGGGGCTGCCATGGAGGTCCCGCTCATGCGGACATACCCGCCACCGGGGGCCAGGGAGATCACCCCAGAGCCAGGTGCCACCAGATCCACCTCCGGCCCCCGGCTGGAGAAGCGTGCCACCCGGTCATGCCGGTTGCAGGCCGCCACGGCCAGGACCTCGGGGTAGCGACCGGGGACATCCACCTCGCCCTGGTGCCCGTCGTTCCCGGCAGCACCGATCAGCAGGATCCCTGCCCGCTCAATCTCCCGGATCGCCCGCTGAAGCGCCTTGCTGGTCTTGCCGTCGGTTCCGAAGCTCAGGTTGATCACAGCACAGCCCTGCTCGGCGCACCAGGAGAGGCCGCTGATTATATCGCCGATCCGCCCATAGCCCTTGCCGTCGAAGATCTTGACCGGGCGGATTCGAATGGGGGGTGGGGCGCACGGCTGCTCCCAGGCCCCCGAGGCCAGCGCCAGAATGCCGGCAATATGGGTACCGTGGCCGTGCTCATCGGTCGGGGGTTCGCCCCTGTTCAGCAGGTTGAGGCCGGGCCCCAGCAGGTGGGCCAGGCTCCCATGCCCCAGATCCACCCCGCTGTCCAGGAGCCCCACCTCCACCGGGATCGCCGCTGCACTGCCCTGGCGGGCCAGGCGCCAGGCGGTGGGAAAGCCGCTGCGCCGAATGTGCCAGGGCGGTTTTTGAGTCGTCACCCGATCCATGGGATCGCTCCTCTGCCCGGCTGGCACCGACAGGGCGACCAGCCCGTAAGATAGGGCAGGGCCTCCGGATCGTCCACCGGAGAGGCCGGATAGATGGTTGTTGGTTCTATCCATACGATCGGAGCGGGCTGGTTGCTACCCGGGCAACGGTTCACATTGGCACATGCTGTCACCCCTATTGACAAACCCTCTTCAATCTGGTAATTTGTAACTATACCGGAATTGGGAGGAGGGCTCCCCGGAGTGGATCGCAGGCTTGAACTTACCCTGCGCGTGACGCTGGATCGGGCCGGAGTGCGCAAGCGGTTGAAGAAACCGGTGGAGAGTGACACCGCCTTCTTCATTCTGGGCATGGTTCACGCCCTCCTGACCAGCAAGTACGGTGACGAGTACTGCACGGTGGAAATGGAGTCGGCCACCGGGCTCGACGCGGAGTTCGTCCGCTCCATGAACTCCTTTGCGCGCCGGCATAAGGCCGCCATGGACGCCCTGGAGACCTACGGCGAGGTCTGGGTGGAGGACCAGGAGTTGCTCGAGGTCCTACAGTTGCTGCACAACGTGGTCGTCACACAGGTGGACGGCCGGTGGCACGTGGTTCCTCATATCACCGTCCTTGGTGAGACCAATCGGCGCCCCGTAAACTGAGAGTCGACCCCCGGCGCAGGAAGCGTCGGGGGTCTTTGTCGAATCTTCAGGTTTGGGGGTGTTTCGCATTGGGAACCAAGGGAACGCAGCCGCCGAAGAAGGAGAACCCGTACAAGGTGCTCTACTGGATGGGGGCCGGCCTCGTCGTCCTGGCCCTCGGAGTCGCCGCACTGATCATGTTTGTCGATACGGGGCCGAAGGAGCGCCCGCCCTTTGAGCGGACCCTGCTGTGGATCTACGATGCGGAGAACCCGGGTTCCAGCGCCCTGGTGGCGCTGCTGGAGGAAGGGCAGGAGGCCGGTACACTCACCGTTGCCACCGCCCCCGCCCCGGCTGAGGTGGTGGCTCTGTTCCAGGAGACGGGCTCTGCCCGAAAGGCGCTCAAAGAGGTGGAGTCGCTGGTCGGGCGAACTGTTCAAAATCGCGTCTTCCTCCCCTACCAGACCATTCAAACCTTGGTGGATTCGGTCAGTGGGATCGAAATGGGCGACCGGTTGCTCACCGGTTCCGACGCCGTCGCCTATATCAAGGAGGGCGGTGAGAAGGGGCCCGAGCGGGCCTTCGCGGTCCTCATGCGCATGGCGGATATCGCCATGAACAAGCGGGCGCCCAACATGAGTGTCAGCGAGGGGCTGGCGCTGGCCCGCCAGATTGAGACCAACATGGATCTCATGGCCATTCCGGAGGTTCTGGGGCGCTGGAGCGGCTATTCGGAGCCGAAGATCGCCCACCTGCCTGCACTTACCCGCGAATCGGTCAGTAACCTGTTCCAGCCGGACCCTGCGGACTCGGCCACGCCCTAGAGAGGAGTCTCCCACCATGCAGTACTCTCGCCAGCTTGTCGTCGTCGTTGCTGCCATACTTCTTGCCCTCCTGTTTGGTTACGCCTTCGCCCCCTTCCTCCACCCCGAGCTCAACCGCTACCTGGCGGTCGGCCTGGGCTTTGGCATTGCCACCTTCGTAAACGAGCACAGGTTCAAGAAGAATCGGCGGGCGCTTCAGCACTCTTTTATCGCTGGCCTGGCGACCGTGGCGACCCTCTACGTGCTGGACACGATCTGGTAACCGTGATACACTTCTGAAAGAGTGATCCATTTGAATGGAGGTGGACCGGGTGTCGAAGGGGCTGATCGCCTTCGGGTTTGGTGGTTTCTTCGGCGAGGCTGTGCGCCGGGCAGGACTCTTCGCGGCTGCCCAGGGGGTACTATGCCCTTTTCCAGGCGCAGCCGCTACCCGGCCCGCTCCGCGCTGACCGACTCTGGCGGTCAACGTGAGTGAAGCAGCAAGGCCATGGGTGCGCGTAGCGCCCGTGGCCTTTTCGCGCACCCTGCATCCAACGTGGATGGGGTCGGAGGGCCATGGGTGCCGCTGTGCGCCTATGGCCTTTTCATTTCCCCACCCAAGGAGGATGATTCCCGTGCCGATGCCACATCAGGAGATGCGACGGTTGATCAAACGCCGAATCACGGGGCTGGAGGGGCCGGACCGGGTCCGGGCCCTGCACCAGTGCCTGGAGCTGTTCCCCGACTACTACAACGGCCCCTACGGCGAACTGCGCAAGTGGGTCAGTGAGTTGATCGAGGAGGCAAAACTCCGGCGCTCGGTGAAACATCAGGACCAGTTCTTCATTCCGAAGGAGGGGGCGGCCCAGATCGTCCTGGTCGGGCCGCCCAACGCCGGCAAGTCGTCGCTGTTGAAGGCGTTGACCGGCCGGCAGGTGGCCGTAGGCGACTACCCGTTCACCACCCTGCGCCCCATCGCTGGCATGCTGAAGATGCACGGAGCGACGATTCAGCTTGTGGACCTTCCCGGTTTGTTGGATGGCGCTGTGGATGGTCGGGGCGGCGGTCGGGCTCTGCTCGGTGCGATCAAGATGGCGGACGCCGTCCTCTTCGTGGCGCCGCTGACCGAGATGGGCTTCCTGGAGTTCCACCAGGTCTACGACGAGGTGACGCGGGAGGCAGGGGTTGATCTCCCGGCCGCCCTGCTTGGCACGAAGGCGGACCTGCCAGGTGCGACGGCGGTCTGGCCGGAGCTCCTGGCCTCCCTGCCTGAATTCCCGGCGGCTCGCTGCTCGACCGCATCTGGCGATGGGCTGGAGGCAGCCCGGCAGTTGATCTGGAACCTCTCCGGGGTGATCCGAGTCTTCGCCAAGCCAAAGGGCAAGCCGGTCTCACCGGAGGCGGTGGTGCTCCCCCCCGGGAGCACGGTGGAGGAGTTCGTGGCCAAGCTGAACCGGGCCTGGCTGGACCGGGTGCGGGAGGCGCGAGTGACCGGTCCGAGCGCACGCTTCGCTGGGCAGGTGGTCGGGCTCGGGCACACCCTGGCAGATGGCGACATCATCGAACTGACGATTCGGTGAGTGCCCTGTCCGGATTTCCGGCCAGCGGCGGCTAGCTGTGATCGAGTCGGATTCCCGCTTTGCAGCGGGCAGACTCCAGGCCCTGCCTCGGCCGCCAACCTGTTTCAGACGTTCGTGATTGGCAAGAAGGGTAGAGGTTCTGACCGTCTCTGACGAGGACTACGTCAGGCTTCGGCAGGTGCCGTCCGAGTTGATGATGAGGCTGGAGGCGGAGATCTCCCCGTCCGACCCGGCGCAAGCAGACCAGGTGTCGCAGATCATGACCGCCGAGGAGCTTCAGAGGGCGGGGTTTGTTACGCCCACCTACGTGCCTGAGGGCTATGAGCCGCAGACGGGATACACTTACTCCTCCGCCAAGGAGTTGTGTGCTGCGCAGGCCGGACAGTGAGCCGGTCCTTATCCTGCGATCTGAATGGCCTGGTCCCGGCGATCCTGATTGTCCAGGCGGAAGAGCAAGGCCTCTCGCCCGAACTCTTTGAGGAGGTTAGCCGGATTCAGCTTGAGCGTATGGTCTGGCCTATCGCCCTGGGTAGGGGTGAGGAGGTCAAGATCCACCGTGCACCCGGTATCTTCACCCAGGAGGGCGGGGAGAACAGCCTGGCCTGGACCAGGGACGGCATCGAGTGGCGAATCATGGGCGACCTGCCCAAGGACGAGATGATCAAGATCGCCGAGTCAATGAGGCCATAGGCTACGCCCCTGCGCAACTCGCCACGCCAATCCCAGCGTCTAAGGGGTGGAGGTGGGAGAATGCGCAGGGGCTTCGCACTACTGATCGGTCTACTCACACTAGCCGGATGCGCCACGGGCCCGAACCCCAAGCCGGAGGAGCCCGCTCACCAACAGGTAGAACAGACACCCCCTGAGCCGGATACCAGCCTGGCCGCCCTGAGGGGCGAGCCCGTGGACTGGGCGACTGGTGATCCCTTGGCCATTCGGCAGGGCATCTGCCAGCCCCAGCCCCGGACGGACGAACCCCTGGCGGTCCAGGTCCGGCAGGTGGAGTGGAAGCAGCACCCCCTCGCCACCGAGCCCTTCTGGGTGCCCACGGTGGCGCTTGTCCTCTGCAATCCCACGCAGCAGGCCACCAAGGAGCTTTTCATCAGCCTGGAGCGCAGGAGCGGGGAGGCGTGGGATTCCATCGGCTCGATCGGCCCGCTCGCCCTGCAGCCCGGCGACGGGCTGGGGCCGATACGGTTCTACGCCAACGACGGCCTGCCGGCTCGCATGCTGGCTGGGGTCGAACCCGAAGGGTTTCCGGACTGGCACTTCCGGCTGACCGCACTAGACAGACGGTTTTCGCTCGAATTTGGGGGCGACCCCGCTGAGAACGGGCTGGGGGGCTCCCCTGACCGCCTTCGCATGCAGGCCTGGGACCAGGCCAACGGTCTCTTCCTCTACGCTCCCGATGCGCGGTACAGCGTACAGGCCGACCCATACTGCGGCGCTGTGCCGGGCCAGATCAACGCCCATGGCAAGCACTGGGCGCTCTATGCCAGCAAGAGGGAGGGCGAGCCCAGGCGCCTGCTGGACCTCGGGGAGTACAGCTTTGAGGGAGGCAGGGGCCTCCGGGTGGAGACGGTCCCCGCTCTCAAGACCACGTTCATTGGGCTGGAGCAGTACGGTTCCTGTGCCATACCCACGACCCATGACCTCTACGCCTACGATCACGCGACAGGAGAAGCCTACCGTGTCCTGGGGCGGGGCGAGGACGGGAGCGCCAGGCCCATGAGCGCGGCCGACTTCACGATCAGCCCGGAGGGACGGCTGGAGAACCGGTTCTACCTGAACGCCGGCGAGCATGCTGGCTGGCATACCGTGATCTACCGGTGGGAGGCCGGGGAGCGCACCTGGGTGGAGGAGGCCCGCTCCATAACCAAATGACCGAAGCCTCCGGCCATGCGTCGGGGGCTTTCGCTTCCAGCCGCAGAAATGGCTTTGACAGTTCCGTCTTTCGACCCCTATAATAAGAAAGTTAGGGCCTGACATGGGCTTTTATTCATGTGGGGCAATTCGCCAAAGGAGCGTCATGAGCGAGATGAAGCGGACCGATGTGCGCAACGTGGCGATTATCGCTCACGTTGACCATGGCAAGACGACCCTGGTCGATGGGCTCCTCCGCCAGTCCGGAACCTTCCGTGCCAACGAGCACGTGGCCGAGCGGGTGATGGACTCGAACGATCTGGAGCGCGAACGGGGCATTACGATCCTCTCCAAGAACACCGGCATTATCTACAAGGAGACCAAGATCAACATCGTCGATACACCAGGCCATGCCGACTTCTCCGGTGAGGTGGAGCGGATCATGACCATGGTGGATGGCTGCCTGCTGATCGTGGACTCCTCCGAAGGCCCCATGGCGCAGACCAAGTTCGTGCTGCGCAAGGCGATGGAGGCCGGCCTCAAGCCGGTCGTGGTGATCAACAAGATCGACCGGCCCGACCAGCGGATCGATGAGGTGCTCGACCTGATCCTGGAGCTGTTCATCGAGCTGGGGGCGACCGACGAGCAGATTGACTACCCGGTCCTCTTCGCCTCCTCCCGTGCCGGTGTGGCCAAGTACCGCATGGAAGATGAGGCCAAAGACCTCCAGCCGATCTTCGACACGATTATCGAGCATATCCCCTGCCCGGAGGGCGATCCCGATGCGCCCCTGCAGGCGATGGTCACCTCGCTGGACTACGACGAGTTCGTGGGCCGTATCGCTATCGCACGGGTCCGGCAGGGCACTGTCAGGGCGGGGCAGCAGGTGGCGGTGGCCAAGCTAGATGGCAGCATTGCCAAGTTCAAGGCCGCCCAGCTCTTCGGCTTCCAGGGCCTGAAGCGGGTGCCCATGGAGCAGGCGACGGTGGGCGATATCATCGCCATGACGGGCCTGGAGAACGTCAACATTGGCGAGACAATCACCGATCCGGAGAATCCGGTGGCCCTGCCGCCGATCAAGGTGGACGAGCCGACCCTGCAGATGACCTTCCGCACCAACGACTCGCCCTTCGCCGGGCGCGAGGGCAAGTATGTCACCTCCCGGCACTTGCGGGCCCGGCTCTTCAAGGAGCTGGAGAAGAACGTCGCCCTGCGGGTCGAGGAGACCGATTCGCCCGACTCATACGTCGTCTCTGGCCGCGGCGAGCTGCACCTCTCGATTCTGATCGAGACCATGCGGCGCGAGGGCTACGAACTAGCCGTCTCCAAGCCTGAGGTGATCTTCCACATCGACGAAGAGGGCAACAAGCTGGAGCCGATCGAGCACCTCGTAATCGATATTCCCGAGGAGTATATGGGCACTGTCATGGAGGCGCTGGGCAACCGGAAGGCCGAAATGACCAACATGACCAACAACGGCTCGGGCCAGCTCCGGCTGGAGTTCCTGATCCCCGCCCGCGGCCTGATCGGCTTCCGGTCAGACTTCCTGACCATGACCAAGGGCTACGGGATCATGAACCACCTCTTCCACGGCTACGGCCCGTACCGGGGCGATATTGCCACCCGGTTGCGCGGCTCGCTGGTGGCGTCGGAGGCTGGTACCACCACCACCTACGCCCTCTACCAGGTCCAGGATCGCGGCGTCCTCTTTATTGAGCCGGGCACCGAGGTCTACGTGGGCATGGTGATCGGTGAGAACAGCCGGGAGTTCGACCTGGATGTGAACGCCTGCAAGACCAAGCACCTGACCAATATCCGCTCGGCCGGCGCCGATGAGGCGCTCCGCCTCGAGCGTCCCCGCCTGCTCAGCCTCGAAGAGGCCCTGGAGCAGATTGCCGAGGACGAACTGGTCGAGGTGACCCCGAAGTCGATCCGCCTGCGCAAGCAGTACCTGGATCCGCAGATCCGGGCCCGCCTGGCCAAGGGCAAGACGGTGGATGCCACCGTGCTCCAGCGGCTCCAGCAGGGGCGGTAACAGCAAATCAGAAGGTCCGGTCCTCATGACGAGGGCCGGACCTTTTGAGTTCGATTCAGGTCGGATCTCCCCTACTGAATGGCGAACTCCCAGGTCGCCTGACCGTAGTCGGGGTGGATAAAGCTGTACTTGTAGTTGCCGGCCACGCTCTTGGAGAGGTAGCCGATCCACCCGGTCGCACTCTTCCCCTGCTCCAGACTGCCCTGCAGGCGGGGGCTGCGGTTGGCCGTCGCTGTTACGTTGTAGGGTGCCTTCTTCCCCTCGGGCGTCTCCAGCTTGAAGTGATCGGTCATGTTGATCGTGTACAGATCGGACCCCTCGTTGGTGACATCGATCTCGGTCATGAGGTGGACATATCCGGGGGGCAGGCCCGCCCCGTTGGTCACCACATTCGTCTGCTTCAGGGTGACCGTGATCGGGCCAACCTTGGCCGAATCGCCTGGCTTCAGGCCGGTGAGGTTGACCTTCTCGTAGACTGGCTCCTGCTGCTGGTTGGTCTGACCGGCGCCCGCGGTGGTGGTGCCGCCCGTTGAACCGCCGGTCGAGTTGCTCGAAGAGCCGCCGCCCCCGACCGAGGTGCTAGATGTGGACGGGGAGGTGGAACCGGCACCGGTGTTGTTTGATGATGAGGTGCTGCTGGTGGAGTTGCCCCCAGCGGCCGACTGGCTGTTCGCTCCCTCGTCAGCGTACTTCCCGCACCCGGTCACCAGGAGTAGCAGTGTGACGGTCACCAGGGCTGCTGCAATCCGTCTGTTCATCGCGTTCTCCCCTCCAGGATTCTACTGCTTGAGACGGGGATCCAGGGCGTCACGCAGCCCGTCTCCCAGAAAGTTGATCGACAGGACCGTCAGGAAGATCATCAATCCCGGGGGCAGCCAGAGCCAGGGCATGCGGGTCAAAACGCCCAGGTTCTGCGCCTCCGTCAACATATTGCCCCAGGTCGGGGTCGGTTGGCTCACACCGAAGCCCAGGTAACTCAAGGCGGCCTCCAGGAGGATAATCCCTGCCACCTCGAGCGTTGCGTTCACAATCAGGGGGGCCATGGCGTTCGGGAGCATATGGCGCACAATGGTCCGGAACGGGCTGGCGCCCGTCGCGCGGGCCGCTTCGACATAGTCCCGTTCCCGGAGCGACAGAAACTCCCCGCGGACCAGTCGTGCTGGTACAGGCCAACTCAGAAAGAGAATGGCGAAGACCAGGTTGGCCACCGAAGGGCCGCGGATCGCAACGATCGTGAGGGCCAGCAGCAGGAAGGGGAACGACTGGACTACGTCGACGAGTCGCATTAAGAGGTTGTCGATCCACCCGCCAAAGAAGCCCGCGATCGACCCGACAATCACGCCAATGGCCATATAGACAACCACGGAACTCAAGGCGATGCTGAGCGAGACCTGCCCGCCGTAGAGCAGGCGGGTAAAGTTGTCGCGCCCGGCGCTGTCAGTCCCCAGCGGGTGGCGGGCACTGGGTTCCGCCCGAATGTACCGAATGTCGATCTCGTCGCGCCCCCAGCCCACCGAGACCTTGGTGATTATGGGGGCGAAGAGGGAAATCAGCATGAGCAGGATCAGGATCGCTCCGCCAATGATCGCCAACCGGTTTCTGGTCAGGCGGCGGAAAACCTGGGACGTGAGCGAGGTCGCCTTTGGGGCAACCCCATGGACGATCTCCTCCGTGCGCTTTACAGCCTCCACAGGGCTCCCTCCTTACGAGTAGCGAATCCGGGGGTCGACGAGCGCGTAGAGGATATCCGCAAGGAGGTTCCCCATGATCACCAGGAAGGCGAAGAACATGTTGGTCGCCATGAGGACCGAGTAGTCCCGGTTGCCAACAGCGGTAAAGGAGAGCAACCCCATGCCTGGCCACGAGAAGATCGTCTCCGTGATAATGGCCCCACCGAAGAGGCCAGGCAGACTGAAGCCCAGCAGCGTGATCACCGGGATCAGGCCGTTGCGCAGGGCGTGCTTGTAAATCACCACTCGCTCGGCAAGCCCCTTGGCTCGGGCGGTGCGCACGTAGTCCTGTCGCAGCACCTCCAGCATGGAGGCACGCGTGAACCGCGTATAGGCGGCCATGTCGCGCAGCCCGAGGGTGATCGTCGGCAGGATCAAGTGGTAGAGCAGGTCCCACATGGAGAAGGGCTGCCCTGGGGTTGTGATGCCATTCATGGGGAAGATCGGCCACTTGACCGCGAAGAAGTAGACCATGATCAGTGCAGAGAAAAAGGCAGGAAGGGAGATTCCCATGAAGGCAAAGGTGGTCACGGCATAGTCACCAGCCGAGTACTGTCTGGTTGCGGAGACCACCCCAATGGGAATGGCCAGTAGCAGGCCGAAGAGGAAGGCGCTTCCCGTCAGGATAAGGGTGTTCGGGATCGCCTGCGCCATCATCTCGGTGACAGGCCGCTGGGATCGAATCGAGTAACCAAGGTTCCCGCTCAGCGTGGTCTTGAGCCACCGGACATACTGGACGGGCAAGGGATCGTTCAGTCCCATACGATCCATCAGCTCTTGCCGCATCTTTGGGTCGGTGCGAGGACCTAACAAGTAAGCGTACGGGTTGCCCGGCGTCGAGTGGACGATAATGAAGAGGATCACACTGACGCCCAGGAGGATCGGAATGGTCTGCAAGAGCCGCCTGAGAACGTACTGACCCATCTGTCCGTCTCCTTTCTCCCCAGGGGGAGGAGTGGCCCGGGGGAAGTAACCCACCCCAGGCCACTCCTGTCCAACTAACCGTCGCGACCTATTCGGATAGCCAGAGTTCCTCAAGGTTCCACAGGGCACCCTGCGGACCGGGCTTGAAGTTCTGGAGCCGCTCGTTGGAGGCTACCAGCGTGTTCACCGCATAGAAGATGAACGCCGGCGACTCGTCCACCCAGTGGGCCGCCCAGTCGTGGTAGATCTCAATGCGCTCCTCGATATCACCGGTCTCCTTGCCCTTCTTGATCAGGCTCTCGGACTTCTCGGTCCACCAGCCGGTGGCATTGAAGCCGCCAGGCACGGTGGAGGCCTTGTCCCACAGGCCGGTCGGGTCGGGGTCGGAGTTGCCCAACTGGAAGCCCATGAAGACCATATCGAAGTCGTGGTCGATAAAGATCTTCTGATCGATCGTCGGCCAGTCGTACCCGATCAACTGCACGTCAATGCCGATATCCTTCAGCATCTGCTGGACGACGGGAGCGGTCGCCTGGCGAACCGGGTTGCCCACGTTCGGGTAGACGAGCCGGAGCGCAAGCTTCTGGCCATTCTTCTCCCGGATCCCGTTGCTGCCGACCTTCCACCCGGCGGCGTCCAGCAACTGCCGGGCCTTCTCCGGGCTGAAGTCGTAGTGGTTAATATCGTCGGTGTAGGCCCAGGTCAGCGGGTGGACCGGACCGTACATGGTGGAGGCGTGGTCCTGCATCAGGTTGTGGATAATAGCTTGCCGGTTAATGGCGTAGTTGATCGCCTGCCGCACGTTCTTGTCGGCGGTCGGGCCCGTTACGGTGTTGTACATCATCATCTGGAAGACCACGTCTGCGTACTCGTGGATCTTTACATGGTTCATGGCCATGTAGGATGCGATCTCGTTCGGGCTGAACTCGGTGAAGTCGACGTTGCCCCGCTGCACTTCGCCCACGGCGACCTCAGCAGCGACCACACGCCAGATCACCTGATCGATATACGGCCGGCCGGCCCAGTAACGCGGGTTGGCCTTCAGGATCGCATGCTGACCCTCGACGTACTCTTCCATCATGAAGGCGCCGGTGCCGTTCGGGAAGGCGTTGTTCGGGTCAGAGGCGGTGCCCCACTGGTCGACAGGCAGGTTGGCGTACTTGCGGGAGTCCAGCGGGCCGTAGGCGAGTTGGAAGAGGAACGGGGCGTTAGGCTTGTTCAGCTTGAAGACGACCGTGTAGTCATCCTCGGCGTAGAGGCCCGGGAGGTTGCCCGTCGTGACAATGCCCTTAGCGAAGTTCTCGGCGGTCTCGCCGGACTTGCCGTTAGCATAGTCGCTGTAGCCGACCACGTCCTCAAAGCCCGAGTCACGCGGCCCCGTATACTTCGGGTGCCAGATCGCCTTGTAGGTGAAGACGACGTCCTTCGCCGTCACGGGGGTGCCGTCGAAGTAGGTAACACCCTTGCGCAGGTAGAAGGTCAGCTTGGTGTTGGTGGAGTCCCACTCCCACGACTCTGCGATCGCCGGGACGGGCGTGAAGCGCTCATCATAGCGCCACAGGCCGTCATGCATCATGCCACCGATGTTCGAAGAGTAGGTGTCCGACCAGATGATCGGGTTGAACTGGCCCTCGGGCTTGTTCCACATGGCGAGGCGGAGCGTGCCGCCACGCTTCGGCCAGTTGGTGTCCACGATCGAGATCGCCGTGGTGGCGGGATCGTAGGTGACCGTTCCGCCGAAGGCCTCACCGACGAAGCGGAGGGGGACCATCGTCCGGCCGGACGCCTTGTCGATAAAGGCGGCAGCGTCCATGGCCTTGGTCTGGCCGTTGACCGTTGCGTTGCTACTGCCGATGGTGATCTTCACGGTGGTGTTGCCGCGGGTCGCCGTGATTACCTGGTTGGCGCTGTCCCACTTGATCTCAGCGCCCATCTTCTCAAAGATCGCACGGAAGGGGACAAAGGTCCGCCCGTTGATCACGGTGGGCTGGGCATCGAAAGTGACCGGGTGGCCATTGAACGTGACAGGATACCGGACTTGAGGCCGTGCCGCCGTCGCAGGGATCGCCGTAGCCACCAAAAAGAGGGTGGCAAGTAGAATGGTAATGAACCGCTTCACTCAAATGCCTCCTTCACGAGTGTCGACAGATGCCAGAAGACGCGCGCAACGCCGGTAGGAATGCCTCCTTTCTAGGCGATTGGGGCCTGGTTATCCATTATTCTCACTAGACACTCATAATCCTCTTTGGCGGCAAAATAGAATATTACAATGAGTGAGGCGAAGGGTTGCGAAACCCTGTCCCGCATGAATGAAAAGCCATTCCGAAGAGGAACCAGAGGGAGAAGGGCGAAATCTGGAGAGACTGGTCCTGTGTGCCGGTTCACGGAGGAGGAAGTAACAAGATGCGCGCCTATGACATCATCTATAAAAAGCGGATGGGTGAAGAGCTCACCTCCGAGGAGATTCGGTTCCTGGTGCAGGGGTTTGTCAACGGTGACGTGCCGGACTATCAGATGGCCGCCTGGTCCATGGCGGTTTGCCTGCGGGGCATGTCCACCCGCGAGACGGCGGATCTGACCATGGCCATGGCTCATTCGGGCGACATGATCGACCTGAGCGGGATCCGTGGCACCAAGGTCGACAAGCACTCCACCGGCGGCGTTGGAGACAAGGTCTCGCTGGTGCTCGTCCCCCTGGTGGCTGCCTGTGGCGCCCCCGTGGCGAAGATGTCCGGCCGGGGGTTGGGCCATACGGGCGGGACGTTGGACAAGTTGGAGTCGATCCCGGGCTTTAAGGTCGAGCGCTCGGCGCAGGAGTTTATCGACCAGGTGAATCAGGTGGGCTGCGCCGTGGTGGGGCAGAGTGGCAACCTCGTCCCCGCCGACAAGAAGCTGTATGCCCTGCGGGACGTGACCGCCACGGTCGATACGATCCCGCTGATTGCCTCATCGATCATGTCCAAGAAGATCGCCGGCGGGGCCGACGCGATCGTGCTGGACGTGAAGACTGGCTCCGGCGCCTTCATGAAGACGCTGGATGACTCCTTCCGCCTGGCCGAGGCGATGGTCGGGATCGGGCGGCAGGTGGGGCGTGAGGTGGCGGCCTTCGTCTCGGACATGGATCAGCCCCTGGGCTTTGCCGTGGGCAACGCCCTGGAGGTGGCCGAGGCGATCGAGACGCTGCGGGGCTTTGGGCCGAAGGATCTGGAGGAGGTCTGCCTCAGCCTGGGCGCCCAGATGCTCCGGCTGGCCGGCGTTGCGCCGGACGCCGCATCGGCCCGAAAGATGCTGCTACGGGCGCTACGGGCGGGCCACGGTCTGAACAAGCTCGTGGAGATGGTCGAGGCACAGGGGGGCGATGCTTCGTACATCCGCCAGCCAGTGAAGCTGCCCCGCGCCGCCCGGGTGATCCCGCTGCCGGCCCCCACGGCCGGCTTTGTGGAGCATATCCAGGCCCTGGAGGTCGGGGTCGCAGCGCTGGTCCTGGGCGCCGGCCGTGAGACCAAGGAATCGGTCCTGGACCTGGGCGTCGGCATTGTCCTCAAGAAGAAGGTGGGCGACCGGGTGGAGGCGGGGGAGACCCTGGCCGAGCTGCACGTCAACTCCGAGCGCCGGGTGGCTGAGGCCCAGGAGCGACTCCTGGGCGCCTACCGAATCGGGTCGGCAGAGCCCCCGGCCCGGCCGCTGATCTATGGCCTGGTGACCGAGGCCGGCGTGGAGCGCTGGCAGTCGTGAGCAAGTACGCCGAGCGGAATCCCGAGGTCTGGGCGCTCCTGGAGCGACTGAGCGGTCTGGTACTGGGGTCGCTGCTCTTCTGGCTCTTCTCCCTGCCAGTGATCACGATCCCGGCGGCCCTGGTCGGGCTTTTCGCCGCCATGGGCGGGATTATCCGACCGGTTCAGGGCGATGCGTTCACCCTCTTCTGGCAAGGGTTCCGCCGGTCGTTTGGGCGGGCGCTCCTCCTGGGGTTGCTCGATCTGGTGGTCGGCGTCGTCCTCTATGCGGACATCCGCTTCTTCTGGGCCATGGAGTCACCGCTGTTCCGAGGCGTCGCGATCCTCTTCGGCTCCGGTGCCCTGCTGGTGCTCATGGTCAATCTCTACGCCTGGACACTGCTCGCCTGGTATCCCCAGCCGCTCAAAGGGCTGCTGAAGCGGTCCTTTCTGCTGGCGGCGGCGCACCCGTTCTGGGCGGTTGGCGGCTGGCTGGTCGCAGCCCTGGTGCTCTTCCTCCTCCTGCTCCTGCCCGGACGGCTCATGGCCCTGATCCCGGTCTTTGCCCCCTCGTTCACGGGGGTGGTCCTCGCCTTCGCCGCGTGGCGGCCCATGAGCCGATACGCCGGGGGGGAGCTGCCCGAATAGCCCTTTCTCACGAACGCCGCTGGCCCAGCCTGTCAACAGGCTGGGCCTTTTGTGATCACCCCAGCACGCTGGTAGACCAAACGATTCATGCAAGTAGGCTCACCCGGTCGATACCCGTAAGTCAGTTGCGCAGGCTATGATGGTTGGAGGGAGGAGGATGCACATGTCCCAGAGCCTGACGGTCAAGTTCATGCTGGGCATAACCGGGATCGTTGTCGCCGTGCTCTTCCTCGCACTCATGTGGGACTTTCAGTATCAGCAGGACCAGACCGACAAGGACCTGCTGGCCAAGGCGAGCCTGATTGCCAAGCAGCAGCAGGCCACCCGTTCGTTCATGTCCGAATCGAGCCAGACTGACTTTGTTCACGGCGGCGAAGCCCGCCCGTTGCGTCCGAACGAGATCGGCGAGGGGGTCAGCGACATCTTCGCCGACCTCTCCAAGTCCCAGGTGAAGCAGACCCACCTGCAGGTCCGCAACGAACAGAACACGCCCGATGAGTTCGAGCGACAGGCGCTGGAGATGTTCGCCGCCGACCCCAACCTGACCGAGTACGCACAGCGCGTCACCATGGAGGATGGCACCTATTCCTACCGCTACATGATGGCGATGCGTGCCGACGAATCCTGCCTCTACTGCCACGGCGACCCGGTTGGGGAGCTGGACAAGACCGGCTATCCGAAGGAAGGGTACAAGGAGGGCGACCTTGCGGGGGCGATCAGCGTGATCCTCCCCATGAAGGATGCCCTGCTGTCGGCCCGTGCTGAGTCGATCCGCCTGGCCATTCTCGTCCTGTCCGTGGCCGCCCTCACCCTGGTGCTGATCTGGTTCTTGATCTGGCGCCAGGTCTCCAACCCGCTCACCCAGCTGGCCGGCGTAGCTGCGACTGTGGGGGCGGGCCACCTGCGAATCCAGCGGAAGGAGCTACAGCCCCTCTACGCCAACCGGGAGACCGCCGTGGTGGCCGACGCCTTCGACCAGATGTCCCAGCGGCTCCAGGAGCTGTACGATGGGCTGGAGCAGAAGGTGGCCGAGCGGACCGCCGAGTTGAGCGAGGCGAATCAGGAGCTGGAGCGGGCCTCTCGGCACAAGTCGGAGTTCCTCTCCATGGTCTCCCACGAGTTCCGGACCCCGCTCACCTCTGTGATCACCTTTACCGAACTGCTCCTGGCCGACGAACATCTGAAGCCAGAGCAGCGCGAGAACCTGCAGGATGTGCTGGAGTCCAGCCAGACGCTCCTGCGCATGATCAATGACCTGCTCGATCTCTCCCGCCTGGACGCCGGGAAGATCAAGCTGTTCCGCGACGTGCTGGGGATCCAGGACCTCATGCGCGACGTGGCTCGCACGGTGCATCCGCTGACGGAGAAGAAGCGGATCAACCTGGTGATCGAGCCAGACGCCAAACTGCCGCTGGTCTATGCCGATGAACTCCGCATCTCTCAGGTGCTCATGAACCTCCTGAGCAATGCGATCAAGTTCACCCCCGAGGGGGGGACGATCCGCGTGACCGCCAGCGCAGATGCGGAGAAGGTGACCGTCACCGTGACCGATACCGGCATCGGCATTGCCGACGAGGAGCAGGCCCGGATCTTTGAGGCCTTCCGCCAGGGCCAGGCCGGAAGGCAGCGGCCAGAGGGCTCCGGCCTTGGCCTGGCGCTGGCTCGCTCACTGGTTGAACTCCACGGTGGCCACATTTGGGTTGAGTCCAGACTTGGCGAGGGCTCCAAGTTCGCCTTTACCCTGCCAATCTGGTCCGAGCAAGGGAGGGGATTGGATGACGACCGCCCGGAAGCGAATCTTGGTGGTTGATGATGACCCGAAGATCCTGAAGGCACTGGATCAAGCGCTTCAGAATGAGGGATACGAGGTCTTCCGCGCCGCCGATGGCGTGGAGGCGTTGCGCCTCGCCCGTGAGGCCCAGCCCGACCTGATCGTCCTCGATATCATGCTCCCGAAAATGGACGGCTTCGAGGTCTGCGCACAGCTTCGGATGACCGGGACCACGCCCTGCCTGATCCTCTCCGCCCGGGGTGAGGAGATGGACAAGGTCGTCGGTTTCAATGTTGGCGCCGACGACTACATGACCAAGCCATTCCGGCTCTCCGAGCTGATTCTGCGGGTGCGGGCGATCTTGCGGCGTACCGGTGGAGCCCAGGTCGGGACCAGTGCCGAGGAGCGCCCCCTCCGGTTCCGGGAGATGGAGATCAACCGCTCCTCCCGCGTCGTCACCATACGGGACCGGCAGATTGAACTGACCCCAAAAGAGTTCGACCTGCTCTGGCTCCTGGCGAGCCACCCGGGTCATGTCTTCAGCCGGGAGGCGCTCCTGCAGCGGGTCTGGCACTCCGAGTACACCGGCGACGAGGCGGCGCTGACCGTCTGCGTCCGACGCTTGCGCGAGAAGATCGAGAACGATCCGGGCCACCCGGACTACGTCAAGACGATCTGGGGCATTGGGTACAAGTTCGAAGGATGATGCGGCACGACAGAGACTCGATAGGATCGCGAAAGGATCAAGTAAGAAACGGACACTATCCTGAAAGAAGAGGGAAACCTCAATTCAGGGGGTGTCCGTTTTGCCGTGGTTGTTCGATGTCGCAGGGTATCAGTTGCTGGCTGGGGCTCTGGGGCTGACCGCGACAGTGGTGCTGCTCGACAGCGACACAGGCCTTGTTCGGGACCATCCGCCTCTGGCGTGGCGACTTGCCGGGCTCCTGGTCGGGCCGCTCTCCCTGCTCTCCTTCCTCTGCCTCTTCCTCTTCGAGACGGCGCCCCGCTGGGTCTCCCTGGGGCTCGTCCTCCCCTACAGCCTCATGGCGCTGGCCTACTCCTGGACCTGGGGCCGTCGCCTCGGTGCGGAGCATCGGCGGCTTCGGGGGCGTGAGGCGCTGATCCTGGGCGCAATCACCCTGATCTTCGCCAGCCTGGCCCAGGGAGCATCGGAGGTGGAGACGGTCCTTGTCATGGCGGCCTTCGCCGGCTCGGCTGCGCTCTTCGGGGGGCTTGGGCTCAACCTGCTCGTCGCACTCCTGGCCCGCCACAAGGGGGAGGTCGAGGTAGCGGCGACGCCCTACGGCACGCTGGCTCGGGTGACCGCAACCGGCCTTGGCATCACCTTGCTCGCCCTGCTGGAGACGGGCGCCCGGACCCTCTTTGGGACCAGCGTCATGGCCTCGCTCCCACTGGCCCTCTGGGCTGGCTTCTCGCTCCTGGTGCCGCTGCTCATGGTCGGGCTTGGCCATCGGCTCTTCCCTCGGTTCCAGCCACCGATCTGGACCGCCGCCATGGCATCGGTGGTGGTGGGGCAGGTGGCGCTGCAGATCACCCTCGCATGACCTCCCAGGGGATAGCTTGACTCCGTACAGGTGTCCGTCGGTTGGCGTGGAAGGGTATGGGAGAACCACCCTGTGGAAGGGGGAGATCCCATGCCGCAATCCACCCGCCGGCGGACTTTGCGCGCCCTGGCGCTCCTGTTGGCTGCGCTCCTGCTCCTCGCCGCCTGCTCCGAGGTCGAGTGGAACCCTGAACCGCCTGTCGGGGGCAACCTGGGGATCGTAGAGATCTATGCGACTGGCTACGCCGCTGACGGTAGCGACCAGTATGTGCGCCTCTTCAACCCCTCGGCCCAACCGGTTGAGCTTGCTGGTTGGTCGCTCGGCGACGAGAAGAGCCGGGCCCTCTTCCCCGAGGGGGCACGAATCGGCCCGGGTCAGACCTACTACGCTGCCCGCACGGCCCAGGGCTTCCAGCGGCTCATGTCGATCCCGCCAGATTCCGTCTGGGGGGAGACGCCCCGCGCCGGTGGCCCCCAACCGATGACCGGAGCGATCACCATGAAGCTGGGGCGGGAGCGGGGCGTGCTCTACCTGCGGGAGCCATCGGGCCGGGTTGTCGATCAGGTTGCCTGGGGTGGTGCGTCGGCGATCGGGTGGGTGGGCGTATCCGCCCCGGCCCCGCCCGCCGGGATCGTGCTCGACCGCGGGCGAGACGAGGCGGGGTGGTCCGGGCGCGGCCCCGGGCCGTACCGGCCCGACACAAACACCGCCGCGGACTGGAAGCAGGGGAGCGACTGGCTTGATCGGCGCCCACTCCGCCCAGGCCAGACCTGGTTCTCCTACCCGACCTACACCGTGCGGGGCCTCACCGCCTATGCCAGCCCCGACTCCACCTACCAGATTCTGACTGGGCTGATCGACCGGGCACGGAGCGAGATCGATCTGAATCTCTACAGCTTCAGCAATATCGCACTCGGAGCCAAGCTGGCCGATGCCGCCAGGCGGGGAGTCAAGGTCCGTCTGCTCATGGAGGGCGGCACCGTAGGCGGGCTGGATGACCAGGTGCGCTATGTTGCCCAACTGGTCCACCAGGCGGGTGGCGAGGTCCGTTGGATGATCAACCAGCCCGGGTCCGGCATGATTGGCCGGTATGTCTACAATCACGCCAAGTACGGCGTGATCGATGGGCGGACCACGTTCGTGCAGTCGGAGAACCTGGGTCAGAACTCCGCACCGGTCGATCCGAGCACGGGCAACCGGGGCTGGGGGGTGGTGGTGGAGGACCAGGCGCTCGCCGACTACTTTGGCCGGGTCTTTGCAGCCGACTGGAACCCAGGCCATGGCGATACCTTCCCGTTCAAAGAGGGGACAAACTTCGGTCCGCCCCCTCCGGGCTTCGTCCCGGACACGACGATCCCCACCGGCGATTACCCCCACCCCTTCCCACCGCTGGTGGTGGGCGATTCGGTCCGTGTCACCCCCGTCCTCGCCCCAGACCACGCCCTCCTGGCGACGAAGGGGATCAGCGGGTTGATCCGTAGTGCCAGGCGGTCGATCCTGGTGGAGCAACTCTACATTCAAATGCACTGCGCCGTATTCACAACGTTTTATAGCCCTTGTGGCACAAGGTTTCTAGCGCTCGCTCGCCGTAGCGCAGTATTTCGCCGTTTTGTACTGCGCCGTATTCACAACAGCACCAGTCCGCCCTTTGGGGGCGGCTTTTTTGTGAGGTGGATGCGGTCAATTTCCCTGATGGGGTCAAGGGAGGGGGTGGCTCCTGGAAGAAGTTGTTACCCACGTCTAAAGAAAGAGGGGATCACGGTGGCAAGGAAGCGCAAGGAGTATACCGTCCATGTGACACACAGCTACGTGCACGATCCTGAGTCGGTGGAGCGGGGGCTCCAGCTCTGGGCGACTTACCTGGCGCAACACCTGATCCGCCGGCTCAGTGAGGAGCAGCAGGCGAAGCAGGATGCCTAGGGGTCACCGCCGCCCCCGCCCGAACTGCGCCCCTCCCAGGCCGCCCGCCTTGCTGGCGGTCGCCCTGGGTCCCCGGCGCAGCCCGGGTCCCGGCGTCGGTGACCCCCGACCCGCTCACCTCGGCCCGACGGCGCCTTCCCCCTCCCCCGGGGGCCCCTGGCGCCGGTCGGGCCTCTGTTCGGGCTAGGCGGAGTTAAAAGGCGATATCGACTCCCGTCGATACCGCCAACTCCGCCAAGGGGGACGATATCCCCCTTGGATCCCCGTGATATCGCCAGCCCGCCAAGTGCTGGCGCACCTGGCTTCTGCCGATATCAACCGAACCCAGGCGCCGCCGGGGGAGGAGAAGAGGGAGGGTTACCCTGTTGAGCGTGACCGAGGGAGTCTTCGTGCGGATCGACAGCGAAGTCGCCCGCCTCGCCCGGGCGACCGCCGAGGAGCGGCAGATGCCGCTGCGGGAGCTGGTGGAGCGTGCACTCCGGGGGTTCATCAGCGAGCAGTACGAGCCGGAGCGGAGAGCCGCCGCCCTTCATGCCATGGAGGAGGCGCTGCTTGGCCGCCTGGACCGACGCCTGGCGCAGCACCTGGAGCGGATTGCCGGGCTCTATGCCCGAGAGGCCTTTGACCTGGCCGTCAACCTGGACCTGACCAAACGGACCCTGGCCTGGGTGGTGAAGGACCGGGAGACGATCCTGGGCTACCTGGAGGAGGCAAAGGCAACCGCCACCCGGACCCTGAGGGAGCGGGCGGTCCTACCCGCCGAGGCCCAGGAGGCCGTCCAGAAGGCCCGAGAAGAGGCGAAGGGCTGGCAGGGTAGGGCCAAGGCGCTAGAGGCCCAGGTGGAGGCCGAGAGGGCACGGGCTGACTCTATGGCGCAGGAGCTGGAGCAGGAGCGTCGTCTCCGCCGCCGGGCCGAGGAGCGAATCACCTGGGCCATGATGCAGTTCGAGGCACAGCGAGGGTTCAGTAAGCGGCCCCTGTCGGAGTTCCTGGCGCAGTATGACCGGGAGCATCCGGCGTAAGTGGAGGTGATCGAGTGCCGGTTATGGTGAAGGCCCTGGGCTACTACAGCCACAAGGGCGGTAAGGCCGCCAAGGGGCTGACCAAGCTGAAACAGCATCTGAAGTACCTGGAGCATGGGAAGGCGCACCGCAACCGACCCGAGGGGTTCAGCGACCGGGAGGAGCCGGTCAGCCGGGCGGCGTTCTATGGGCACGTGAAAGACCAGCCGGAGCGCGGGGTGATCGCCCACAAGCTGGTCTTCAGTCTCAGCGAGGATGAGCGGGACCGGCTGGGGGTCCGGCTGAAGGACCTGGTGCGGGAGGTCATGGCTGCCTGGAGCCAGCACCTGGGCAGGGCCTTGACCTGGATTGGCTTTGAGCATGACGACCCGGGCCATCCGCATGTGCATGTGGTGGTGGCGGGCTACGCCGAGGGGCGGCAGGTGGGGCTCTACGAGCGTGATCTCCGGTCCCTTCGGGAGTGGGCTGAGCGTGAGAAGGAGCGACAGCGGGTTCCGACCCGTGAGGTGGGGCGGGCCGAGGAGCGGGAGGTTGACCGGCTGCTCCGGGATCTCCCCGAGCGGCGCCGGTGGCCTGATCGCGGGCGCTAGTGGCGGTCAGGTCAAGGACGGCGCAGTCGGGCCTGGTTGTAGGCCCGATTATCAGCGTGGGCCCTCCAGCCGGGTCGACAGCGGTTCGCCGGTCTGACCTTGTGTCGCTAATTGTAGGAGCGTTATAATGATTGTGACCCAAATAACTATTATGGAGGTAGGAAGATGAATATAGAGATACGTAAATTGACGCCGGACCTTGTGGATGATTATGTGCACTTTTTTGATACGACGCCACATGCTACGAATAAGGACGAGCACAAATGCTATTGTGTTTGGTGGTGCAATGATGATTATGAAGGGAAAGACCTTACATCATCGGTAGAGGCCAGAAGAGACTACGCCATCCAATGTGTCAAAGGTGACAACATACAAGGATATCTTGCCTACTGTGATGATAGGGTTGTGGGGTGGTGCAATGCCAACACAAAATCGGATTGCCTGAAATGCTACTGCTGGCGACGGTTTATGGGTTCTGTGCCGACTGAGGAATCCGTCCAGGGCATAAAGGTGAAGTCCATATTCTGCTTTGCGATTGCACCAGAAATGAAACGAACGGGTATTGCCAAGCGGTTCGTAGACCGCGTTTGCCAGGATGCGCTTCAAGACGGTTTTGATTTTGTCGAGGTTTACCCGAATAAGGAGTTCATCAACGAAGCTGAGGATTACATGGGTCCTATCAAATTATATGAAAGTGTCGGATTCGCCGTATACTGTGAAACTGAACAGAAGCTTGTCATGAGGAAGCGGCTGAAATAACACGAGCAGGAGGAACCCCCTCCTGCTCGTCTGACGACTGCCGACCAGAGAAGATCGAGAACAGAGAGAGGACCAGGGCTGGTGGGAGCCCCGGTCCGATGTGATCGATGGGTTAGCCAGTCCAGACGGCTTGAATCTCCAAGCGGGCCCTGTCCCGCATCCACACATGAAGGGACTGGAGGAAGAAGGGGAGGAGCCGCTTTTGCTGCTCTGGGGCCAGGCTCGCCCACTGGTTCAGGTTTTCCACCGCCTTCAGTTGGGCCGACAGCGCTACCGTCTGCTGCTGTAGCCGAGCCTGGGTTGCCAGATGCTCCTGCCGATTGCTACGCAGCGCCTGGAGTTCGTCCAGCAAGTCCTTTCGCACAGACCGGAACTCCGAGGCCGTGATCACCTGCTCCCGGTAGTCGATCCGGACCTGCCGCTCCTGGGCCTCCACCTTGGCGATCCGCTGCTCGACCTGAGCCAAGGCGGTGGCGACCTCCCGCTTCTCCCGCTCCACGTTCGCCGTCACCGCCTCCTTGAACCGCTTGCGGGCGATCCGATCCCCGTACCGGGCCAGAATCTCCCGCTCCACAGCCTTGTCCAGGGCCTCCCGCGGAATGTTGCGGGCACTGCAGTAGACCGGCCCTTTTGTCTTCTTCCCCATGCAGGCGTAGTACTCGTACAGCTTCCCGTCCCGCGGCGATACCCGGGCGTACAGGCTGTGGCCGCACCTGCACTTGGCCAGACCGGTCACCAGGTAGGGAGAAGCGATCGCACGGGGGGATGGCATCTCCTTGGGCATGGTCTTGAAGCGGCGCCCGGCCTTGATCTGCTGGGCCAGAGCGAACAGTTCCTCCTCAACCAGTGGCGGGATGAACGGGGAGTTGTCTACGACCGTCACCTGCTCGTTCTTCACCCAGTACGTCTCCCCTTCGGCCTTGCCATGCCGGGGATTTCGGGTGATGCGACCGTAGACGCTCGTCCCGATATAAACCGGGTTGCTAAGGATCGCCAGCACCGTTCGCTCGTTCCACAGCCCGCCGCCCCGAAAGCGAATGCCCTCCGTGTTGAACTTGACCACGATCGATTTGGCCCCGACCCCCTGGGCGTAGAGCTGGAAGATCTGCTGGAGGATGGGCGCTTCGGCCTCATCTACCTCGTAGGAGCCGGTGCGCTCCCCATGCCGGTAGCCAAAGGGCGCCTTGGAGCTGGCCTTGTAGCCTTCCTTGGCCCGGGCCTGGCGGCCGGAGGTGGTCCGCTCCCGGATCACGCTCCGCTCCCACTCGGCGAAGGAGACCAGCATGTAGAAAAACTGCTTGCCCATAGCGGATGATGTATCCACCGCCTCTCGGGCAGACTTCACATGGGTCAGCCCGTCCCACTCCTCCAGGACCAGATTGACCATATCGATCACGCTGCGGCTCAGCCGGTCCAGCTTGAAGACGACCACACAGTCGATCTGGCCCGCTTTCACCATCCCCCGGAGGCGGGCCATGGCCGGGCGCTCCAGTGTACCGCCTGACCAGCCATCATCCACGAAGATCAGGTCCTCGTTCAGGATCCAGCCCTGGCTCAGCACGTAGTGCCGGCAGCCCTCCAGCTGGACCTCCAAGGTTGTGCCGTCCCCCTGGTCATCGGTCGACCAGCGAATGTAGATGGCGACCTTGTCGGGATCGATCGCTTTCTCCCGCCTCATCTCGCAGCCCTCCCATCATCGGCAGAAGGGATCTGAGTGCTAGTAAGAGAATTCCATATCCACCAGCACTCGGTCCTTGACTCTGTGAGACAAATGTAGAGCACACGTGGCAGTGGAGGCACGCCCACTGGGGTACCAAGGCCGGGTCGCCGGAGCAGACGCCCAACCTCTTTCTGACCGAACTGATCGCCGCCGCCCGGCGAGGGGTGAAGGTGCGAATCCTCCTCTCCGACACCTATATCGACCCCAGCGCCCCGCGCGACAACGCCTGGACCGCCGCCTATGTGAACAGGCTGGCCGCCCAGGAGGGGCTCGATCTGGAAGCGAGGGTCCAGCGCTCTGACCTGACCCGGCTGGGGACGCTCCACAACAAGGGGCTCGTGGTCGACAGCGAGCGGGTGCTGGTCTCGTCGATCAACTGGTCGCTCAACTCTCCGGCCAACAACCGCGAGGCCGGGCTGATTCTCGACCATCCTGCGATCGCTCAGTACTACACCGACGTCTTCATGTCAGTTACGAGAGATACACGGTCGGAGGCGCGTGATTGGCCAGGCCCGGTGCGCACACACCGGGCCTGGCCTCCAGCTTGCTCGTGCTCGCCTATCCGCTTCGCTAAGGATTCGCTTCAGTCGCCAACCGCCGCCACCGCTTCCGGCTCTTGACCGGCCCCCGTCGCCACGCCGCCCTGGCGCCGCAGCCACCAGTAGACAGGCAGGCCACTGAGCGCCAACCCAGCGCCGAGCAAGGCAGTTCGGGGATCGTTCACAAACTGGCTGCCCACGATCCAGAGGCCCGCCGCAATCCCAATCGCCGGCACGACAGGATAGCCCCACACCCGGTACGGGCGCTCCATTGTCGCACGGGTCCGGCGCAGCACAATCACCGCCACCATGGCGAGGGTGTTAAAGACCCAGGAGACGAAGACGACCAGGTTGAGCAGTTGGCCGAACTGTCCCGAGAGGAGTAGCACGGCCGACCAGACGGCACTGGCAACCATGGCAGCCACCGGAGTCTGGTACTTCGGGTGCAGCCGGGCGACCTGCTTCGCTCCGGGGAAGAGGCCGTCCCGCGCCATGGCAAAGTAATAGCGGGGAGCCGTCATTACGAAGGCGTTCATGGAGCCGAACATGCTCACCAGCATACCCAGGGTGATCAACTTGGCCCCGTTCGCCCCAAAGAGGGCCGCAGCCATGGGCAAGACAGGCTTCTCGCTGGCGGCCAGCGTGGCACCGTCCACCATGCCGATCAGCGCCACATTGAAGGCGAGGTAGATCAGGGTGACGACCCCCAGACCGCCCAGCAGGGCCAGCGGCAGGTTGCGCTGGGGGTTCTTCACCTCCTCGGCCATCATGCCGATGTTCATCCAGCCGTCAAACGCCCAGAGGGCGGGCAGCACAGCCCCGGCGAAGGCAGTCGCGAGGCCTGCCGAGTGCTCGGGCATGAACGGGCCGAGGTTGCTCACCTCCAAGTTGAGCAGGCCAAAGAGGATCAGCAGCACGATCGGCACCAGCTTTCCGACCGTTGCCGTAACCTGAATCCAGCCGCCGAAGCGGACACCGATCGCATTGACCAGCGTGAGACCGGCGATCATGGCCAGCCCGACTAGCTTCTGAGCCGTCGCCCCCAAGGGGACCAACTCTGCCAGGTAGTTGGTGAACATAATGGCAAGAGCCGCGTTGACCCCCGAACTGTAGGCGATAAACTGGGTCCACCCTTGAAGGAAACCAACTCCGGAGCCATACGCCTCTTTGAGATAGACATAGGTTCCGCCGGCCCGCGGCATGGCGGCAACCAGCTCTGCGATCGTCAGACCTGCTGCGAGCGAAACCAGACCGGCCACTACCCAAGCCATGAGGGCCAGGCCGGGCGTCATCGCACGTGTGAGCACGACGGCGGGTAGGGCAAAGATGCCGGATCCGATCACAATGCCAATCACGGTGAAGGTGGCCTGGGAGAGCCCCAGATCGCGGCGAAGGTTCGGCATGATCGACCTCTTTCCCTACGAATAGTAATGCCCTTGATTTTAGTGGTCATTCCTAGATAAAGTCAAGGAACACTATAATCGTAAATTGGAAGGATCATGAAGCAGAGGGGCGCATGGGCTTCCGGAACGGCGGGTGAACATGACAGAGGCCCGGTGCGCATGCACCGAGCCTGTGCGATCACTCTTTTGGACTAGGAGGAGATCCGTGATCTGGCGCGGCTCCGCTCGCCTTTGCGGGCAGTCAGCTCGGGCTTCGACTCCCACAGCCCCTCGCCCATAGACCGGCAGAGCCGTTCCGCCACGTACCTGGCCCAGACCCAGTGCCCTCGCTCCACCGACTCCGGGTCGATAACCTGTTCATGCGAGACCCGGAAGACGTACGGCTTCGGTCCTGTGGCCATGAGGCTCACCCTCCCTGCCGAAAACCCCTGCGCTAGAGCTTCGACCGGCTACCGACCCGCGCCTTGACGCTCACAGGAGAGACGCGAAAAAGAGGAGGCTCCATTACGGCGCCTCCTCCTGGCACGGCTCCACCCCGTGGACCGACTTCCAGACAATCGTACACGCCACCACCCCAGACCGGGGCCGCTTGTAGGCCCGAACCTCACGGACATAGAAACGGAGCACGTTCTTCTGCTCCGCTGGGTCAAGCACCTCCCACTGGTCGATTCGGCGGGCGGTATCTACAAGGTAGGCCTGCCCCCCTGCCGTGGCCCGGAGATCGCTCAGGCGGGTGGAGAGGGTATGCGCACTGCCCCGCAGTTCCGCCTCCTCGCCCCGGAGGTCTGTGACCATCTGCCGGTACTCCTCCAGGGTGATCGCCTGTTGCCGGAAGTGCTTGCGCACGTGCGCCTCCTCGTCGGCCAGACTGCGCAGGAGCTCCTGCACCTTCCGCAGGGCAGCCTCGACGGTCGCAACCTCGTAGTCCACCTGGGCGAGGTACTCCTGGATATGGCGCATGCGGTGCTCCGCCGCGCCGTAGCGCACCTTGAGATGGCGCACGACCTCTGCATCCAGATCTGGCTGGCGGATATACGACGAGTCACAGGCCGAAGGTCCCTGGTGGAAGCGGGTCACACAGTAGTAGAGGGCGTGATTCCGGTCGTATGGGGGCCGGGCTCGCATGGTGCCGCCGCAGAGCCCGCAGACCAGGAGGCCGCTCAGCAGGTAGGCTGAGGCCAGCGCCCGCCCGCTCCCATCGCCCCTCCCCGGGCTTGGTCGCTCCCGCTTCACCGCTTGGGCAAGGGCAAACTCCTCCGGCGAAATGATCACCGGCAGGGCGTTCTCCTTCTCGACCAGGGGCCGTTCGTTGGGGACCACCGCCCGGGTCCCCTCAGGCCGCTGCTTCCCCATGCGGGTCACCGCTCCGAAGATCAGCTTGCCGGTGTAGGTCTCGTTGGCGAGCATTCTGGCGATCGTCGGTCCCGCCCACCCGCCCCTGCGAGGCCCGGGAATCCCCTCCCCGTTCAGCTTGAAGGCGATCGCCCGGACGGAGGCGCCGGCGATATACTCCCGGAAGATGCGTTGCACCAGAGCCGCCTCGCCCGGCACCAGGCGGACCTCGCCCCGCTTCTCGCCGGTGGTGTAGCCATAGGGCAGCTTTCGGCCTGGGTTCCGCCCCTCCTGGGCCCTGCGCAACCGGCCCGAGAAGGTCCGATCCCGGATCGTGCTCCGCTCCCACTCGGCGAAGCTGACCAGGGTGTAGAAGAACATCTTCCCCGCGTGATCATATGTATCGATCGACTCCCGAGCGCTCTTGAGATAGCAGCGGTTCTCCCACTCCCGGAGCACCAGGTTGACCGTATCCACCACGTTGCGGGAGAGCCGGTCCAGCTTGAAGACGACCACGCAGTCGACCTGGCCGGCCTTCACCATGTGGCGGAGGCGAGTCAGGGCGGGGCGGTCGAGGGAGCCGCCCGAGTAGCCATCATCCACGAAGGTCAACTCCTGGCTGACCACCCACCCCTGGCTCCTCACGTAGTGGGTGCAGCCATCTCTCTGGACCTCAAGGGTGGTGCCTTCCCCCTGATCCTCCGTCGACCAGCGAATGTAGATCGCCACTTTGGCAGGATCGATCGGGCGCGGTGAAGATGCCATGGCCAATCACTCCCGTCTACCACCACCTTACCACGCTGTGTACTTCCAGTCAATTACATCTTCACCTACGATTGGTACAACGGCGCTGCCGCTGACTATCCGCTGATCACCGAGGTGGATGCAACCCAGGGCTATGTCGAGCTCTCGGCCTTCAACCGGCCCTACGATCTGGGTGGATGGAGCCTCGCCACCGCCGCTGGCGTGGTCACCCTCCCCAAGCCGACCATGGTGGGGCCGGGCCAGCCGGTGCTCCTTGTGCGGAGCGCCCAGGCGTTTCAGGAGCGCTTCGGTCCGACCCCCGGGCTGGTCGAGCTGCCGTCCCTGGCGCTCAACCCCGAGCGCGACCAGGTCGCCCTGCGCGAGGGTCCCACCCAGGTCGACCGGGTCGCCTGGGGCGGCGGCGCCCCGGGCTGGTCCCTCTCGGGCCAGCGACCCCTCTGTCGGGACCCGGCCGGTCGGGACACATCGACCTACCTGGACTGGACCCTGCGCTCCGCCCCCAGCCCTGGTGCGGCTGGCTGCGGCCGATAAGCAGGAAGGCCGGCTACTCGCCGGCCTTCTTCTGTAAGCGCTTTACCAATCGCTCCACCGCGAACGCAACCCGGGAGGTCCCGAAGCTGAAGAGCGCACCGATCGCCAGGATAATCAGGCAGAGGAGGAAGAGCGGCATCGCACCGCCGAGCGCCTCCAGCGGCGACACCCCCAGGACCGCCGAGAGCCGCCAGAGCGCCACCCCGGCTGCGATCAAGCCCAGCACCGCAGCCGTCATGCCCATGTGCTTGTGCACGCGGGCGTTCATTCGCTTTACGGCCTCGTCAAACTCCCGCTCCTCCTGCTCCTCCCGCCGGCGATGCTCCTCCGCTGAGATCGGCTCCCTCGGCTCCTCACCCACGCCGGTACCCTCCCCCCGAAAAGAAACACAGAAAGAGGGGGCGCTAGCCCCCTCGACCAGGTCTCGTTTAGACCGCCTCGACGGTCCGGACCTCGGGCACCTGCTGGCGGATCGCCCGCTCGATACCCATCTTGAGGGTCATGGTAGACATGGGGCAACCACCGCAGGCGCCCATCATCCGGACCTTGGCGACGCCGTCCTCGACCTCGATCAATTCCACTTCGCCACCGTCCATGCGGATCGCGGGCCGAATCATGTCGAGCGCCTTGTCCACACGCTGATACAGCGTCTCGTCAGCCATGGAAACTCACCCCCAAAAATTCGCGGTGCCGTTGACCGAACAGCATTAGTCTGCCCGCGGCACCCGGAGTCAAATGCCCTTGTGAAGAGAGGCCGCTGGATCGGGCCTGCTATGCCCAGTTTACCATACCCTGTGAAGCCCTGAAAAGGTGGCGGGACCGGGTCTACATAGAGATGATTCGTTAGGACGTGCGACTGATCAGGTGGCGGACCTGGGCCATGAGTACTTCAAAGCCAGCCTGATTAAACGCACCTTCCGGGATGATGATATTGGCGTACCGCTTTGTCGGCTCCACAAACGCCTCGTGCATGGGCTTGACCGTCTCGAGATACTGAGCGATCACCGAATCCAGGGTCCGGCCGCGATCCCGCATGTCGCGAATGATCCGGCGCAGGATCCGAACATCGGCGTCGGTGTCCACGAATACCTTCAGGTCAAAGAGGTTGCGCAGTTCGACATTCTCCAGGACCATGAACCCTTCCACAACGACGATCGGCGTGGGCTCCAGGCGAACGGTGAAGTCCTCCCGGAGATGGGTGGCGAAATTGTAAACAGGTCGCTCGACCGGCCTGCCCTCCTTGAGGTCCTTCACGTGTCGAATGAACAGGTCGGTGTCGAATGCCTCAGGGTGGTCGTAGTTGAGCCGGCAGCGCTCTTCGTAGGTCATGTGGCGATTGTCTTTGTAGTAGGCATCATGAGCGAGAAGTGTGACGTGGGTCGGGAGTTCTTCAACGATTCGCCGTGCAATGGTGGTCTTGCCGGAGCCGGTTCCGCCAGCTATGGCAATGACCGCCTGCGGGACAGCCATGGAATCTACCTCCTTGGAGCCGTACCGGTCACCCTGAATCCCGCATTCGATTATCGCTGAATGAAGCGCTGCGCGCAAGGCACCGAACGCCGCGCCCCCACCTTTTCTTCGCGCGGAAGGGGACGTGTCAGCAGGTTTTTTGGGAACTTTTTTCGCCTGATAGTTGAAAATATGTCCCGGGTCCGTTACTCTTAGTGGCGAAGGCCATTACCAAAGGCGCACGGCTATCGTCTCAACCAATGAGTACCTGATAGCTATTGCATTGGAGATTTCGGTACAGGAGGGGTTTCTACATGTCTTTCCAGCTTCCCGCTCTTCCCTACGCTCACAACGCCCTGGAGCCGCACATTGACGAGTTGACCATGCAGATTCACCACGGCAAGCACCACGCTGCCTACGTGAATAACCTGAACGCTGCCCTGGAGGGCCAGACCGCCCTGGCCGAGCAGTCGGTCGAGGCCCTGATCGCCAACCTCGACGCCGTTCCCGAGAACATCCGCACCGCTGTCCGGAACAACGGCGGCGGTCATGCGAACCATACCCTCTTCTGGGAGATCATGACCCCTGGCGGCGCCAGCGCCCCGTCCGGCGCCCTGGCCGATGCGATCAATGCCACCTTCGGCTCCTTTGACGCCTTCAAGGAGCAGTTCGCCAAGGCCGGCGCCACCCGCTTTGGCTCTGGCTGGGCCTGGCTGGTCGTCACCAAGGAGGGCAAGCTGGCTGTCTACTCCACCGCCAACCAGGACAGCCCGCTCATGCAGGGCGACACCCCGATCCTGGGTATGGACGTCTGGGAGCACGCCTACTACCTGAAGTATCAGAACCGCCGCCCCGACTACATGAGCGCCTTCTTCAACGTGATCAACTGGGATAAGGTCGCCGCGAAGTACGCCGCTGCCAAGTAAGTGAGAGCAAACGAGAGACCGTCCGACTGGGCGGTCTTTCGTCTTGCCGTCCTACCGAGCGATCTTGACCCAGCGCTCTTCTGCGTGCGCCAGGCGGATCGCACCGCCGGCGAAGGTGTATTGCAGGACCCCGTCGCCGATCGGTCCGGGAAGATATTCCTGCACCCGAAGGGTTTTCGCAGCCAGCGGGCGAACTCGCAATGCGTTCAGTACTTGAAGGGGGAACGATCAAGATGGCCTATACCAAAGGCATGGTGAATCGTGAGCGGATTACCAACCTGCTGATTGACCTCTGTGCGACCGACTCCGGGAGCCGAAAGGAGCGGTTGATGGCCGATAAGCTGAAGGGGCTGCTGACCGACCTGGGCTTTTCCGTGGAGGAGGACAACGCTGGCGAGCAGGTGGGCGGAAACGCCGGAAACCTCTACGGCAGGCTGGTTGGCACCGGCGCAGGGGAGCCGATCCTCTTCTCCAGCCACATGGACCGGGTCACTCCGGGCTTCGGCGTGAAGCCATCGATCGAGGATGGGTATATCAAGAGCGATGGGACCACCATTCTCGGGGCGGATGACGCCGCCGGCCTGGCCGCTGTGCTGGAGGCGGTCCGGGTGCTGAAGGAGCGGAACCTGCCCCACCCGACGATCGAGGTCGCCTTCACGATCTGCGAGGAGGTGGGGCTGCTGGGAGCCAAGCACGTGAACGAGGCGTGGTTCACGGCCAGGACCGGCTTCGTGCTGGACTCCAGCGGCCAGGTGGGCGAGATCACGATCAAGGCCCCCAACTCGGCCAAGATCAGCGCAGTCTTCAAGGGGAAGGCGGCCCATGCTGGCGTCGCGCCCGAGAAGGGCGCATCGGCCGTGCAAATGGCGGCTGTCGCAATCAGCCGGATGAAGCTGCTCCGGATCGACTCGGAGACCACCGCCAACATCGGCTCGATCGTGGCGGAGGGGCCGACCAATATCGTCCCGGAGTCCTGCAAGATCCAGGGCGAGACCCGGTCGCTGGACCGGGAGAAGCTGGACGCCCAGATCGCCCACATGACAGAGGCCATGGAGCAGGCGGCGAAGGAGTTGGGCGGTTCGGTGGCGGTCGAGGTGACCCGGTCTTACACCGGCATCAACCTCTCCGCAGAGACCCCGGCGGTCGCCCGTGCGATGCGGGCGGCAGAGCTGATCGGTGAGACCCCGAGCCTGGCCTCATCCGGCGGGGGGTCCGATGCGAATATCTTCAACGGCAAGGGGATCGAGACCGCTGTGCTCGGTGTGGGGTACGAGGAGATCCACTCCACCAGCGAGCGGATGCCGATCGATCAGTTGGAGAAGCTGGCGGAATGGGCGCTGGCGATTATCCTGGGCGAGTAGAGTGGGGCCTCCCGGCTAGTGCCGGGAGGCCGTTCGCTTTATCAGGAAGTCGAGCAGAATCTGGTTCACCTGCTCGGGGGCGCTCTCGGGCACGAAGTGGTCTCCACCGGGGACGACCGCCAGATCAGCCCCGGGCAGGAGTGCCTTCAGCCGGTGCGCCTGCTGGAGCGGAAAGAGGTTGTCCTTCTCGCCCCAGATCAGCTGGATCGGCAGCCTCAAGCTGGCCAGGTGTGGCTCGACCGAGGGGCCGTTGGAGTCCCGGACGTGGGCGAGGAGCCCATCCTGGTTCTCCGGCCGACGGTAGCGTCGCCAGTAGTCGGCGACGACGTCGTAGTGCTGGTGTGTGCCGTAAAAGCTGCCCAGATCGGACCGGAAATGGTCGGGTCGTGACCAGCGCTTCCGCAGGAGCGCCTTGGCCAGACCCAGTGCGCCAGGGATCTTCGCCAGCGCCTTCATGGGCACCGAGAAGACCGACGGATCGACCAGGGTGAGGGATTGCACCAACTCCCGATGGCGGAGGGCGAGCCAGAGTGCGACCCGCCCGCCCATGGAGTGACCGACTGCGTGGACCGGCCCGGCGGCCAACTGCCTGACCAGGGCCGCACAGGCATCGGCGAGGGCGGTGTGGGAATGGTCGGCCTCCCAGGGCTGGTGGCTCTCACCGAAGCCAGGTAGGTCAACGGCGATCACTCGGAAGCCCGCACCGGACAGAGGGCCGACCTGGTTCCGCCAGGAGAAGTGGGAGCCGAGAAAGCCGTGGATCAGGAGGATGGTTGGGCCGCTCCCCTTCGTCACGTGATGGATCATCTAGCTCACCGCCTCTGCGCCGGGTGAGTCGTGCAGAATGACGACGCCGGTGTCGCCATCCACCGTGATCAGTTGCCCATCCTTCACCAGGGAGAGGATGCCCGGCACGTTGACCACGCAGGGCAGGCCATACTCCCGAGAGACGATGGAGGAGTGGCTCAGGTAGCCGCCTGTCTGGGTGACCACGGCCCCAGCCCGGAGGAAGAGCGGGGTCCAGCCCGGGTCGGTGGAGGGAGCGATCATGATCTCGCCATCGCCGAGGCGGGCGCCCTCGTTCGGGTGGTGCAGCACCCGGGCGATGCCGGTGTGCCGACCGTTGGAGACGCCGACCCCCTTCATGCCGCCATCGATCCGCACGGGCTCCACCTGGGTGGTAGGCCTCTCCATGGCGACGGGCAGCTCCGCCGGGCGGCCGTCGCTGTCCAGCACGTAGATATCGGCAGGGGTCTGGCGGCTCCAGGCCTCGTCACGCAGTCGCCGGTCGTGGGCCAACGCTCGGGCGCCCCGACCGTTCCAGTCCCCGGAAAGGAAGAGTTCTACCTCGGTCATGGAGAGCTGGAAGGCCTGCTCTGGCCGGTCCAGGTGGCCCAGTTCCACCAGGCGGCGGCCGACCTCCATGGCGATTCGCCGGTAGGGGAAGAGGAGGCCCACCAGCGTCGACTTCGCCCGCTCCCGGAGGGCTGAGCCCTTGCGGACCTGGTCGGCCATCCAGCGAATGAGGGGGCGCTTGAGGAAGGTGAGCCGTGCCAGCTCAGCCTCACCGGCCAGACGGCGGGCCCGGGCCTCCTGCCGAGGCGCCTGGGTGCGCCCCGTCCTGACCATGTGCTTCACCTGCTCCAGGATAAAGGTCGGGTCTTCGGCCCACCGGGGGTTGGCCAGGTCAACCTCGAAGACCGCTCGGTGGCCGAACTCCTCGAGGAAGGACTCCATGGCCTTGCGGAAGGGGGAGTTGACCGGGAGGTCCTTCCACCCCTGCGGGTCGAGGGGGTCGGCCATGAGGTAGGCCCGCGCCGAGGGGTCGCCAGAGGCAACCGCCGCCAGATCGAAGAGCCGGAAGCCGTGCTCCGCACTGACCACGTCGCCGCCGCCGGAGATCAGGTCGGTGACCAGCGCCTGCCCCCGCCCCGGGGCCAGGGGCTCCACCAGCCTGCTGAGGGGGAACTCCCAGAGTCCCGAGGCCATGTTCGCCAGCATGAACTCCGGGCCGAACTCCACACCCCGGCTCCTCGCCTGCACCATGTGGCCAAGCAACTCCTGGTTGGAGAGGGGGCGCAGATCGACCCGGGCGGCCTCCCGCCCCGCCTGGCGCACCGTGACCATGATCTCCGGGAGCCGCTTCAGCGCCCGCCGTTGGGCCCCGATCAGGGTCATGAGCGCCTTCACCCGCCGCAGACCGGCAGCGCCAGCGTAGGGGCTGCCCGGCGGGATCGGGATCTCGGGTTGGTGGCCGCCCAGGGCACGGGCCAGGTCCTTCGGGGTGAGGGCGTACGCATCGTAGTTGGCCCAGAAGAAGGTGGTCAGGTCGAAGTAGGGCCGTCCCTGGAACCGGCGGATAATCGCCATTCCCTCCGGGACAGGGTATCCAACCCGCTTGATCGCCGTGTACAGGACGCCCTGAAAGGAGTCCCGGAAGATCTGCCAGCCCAGAGGCGAGAGGACGACCGCTGCGGTATCCTTCAGATTGGCGTTGGACCAGATCGTTGGCAGGTGCGCCACCTCGGGATATGTAACCCGTGGGAGCCGGGTGACCGGTCGGGACTGAAGGAGCCAGAAGGAGTCGCCATCGAAGGCCCACTCCACGTCCTGCGGGTCCTGGCCGTCCCCGAGGGCCCAGTAGACCCGCTCGACCAGGCGGGCGAGGCGAAGCGCTTGCTCCTCAGTCAGGACCTGGTCGGGCCGCCCGGTGCGGGACGTGACCGAGTACTCGCCCGCCCAGGCCCGAATGCCGATCTCCTCCGGGTTGACGCTCCCGCTGACCACGTTCTCGCCTATGCCTGGCGCAGCGCTGATCGTGATCATGTCCCGTCTGCCCGTCTTCGGGTCGCAGGAGAAGGCCACACCAGCGCTGACCGGCTCAGGGGCGCCCGGCTTGGTGACCATGGCGCAGATCACCACGGCGCAGGCGACATCCGCATCGGCCAGGTTCTGGCGCCGCCGGTAGGCCACCGCCTGCGGGGTCCAGAGCGAGGCGTAGCACTGCTTGACCGCATCCACCACCCTGTCGGGACCCAGCACGCTCAAAAACGACTGATGAATCCCGGCGAAGGAGTGGTCCTGCCCGTCCTCCAGGGTGGCGCTGGACCGGACCGCCACTGGCACCCGGTCCAGCCCTGACGCCGCCAGGTAGCTGCGCAGCGCCTGTTCAATGTCTGCGGGCAGAGGCTTGGCGAGGATCGCCTGGCGGACCGCCTCCAACCGCCCCGCGGCCTCCATGGTAGAGACCTCCCGAGCGGTCAAGGCCGACGCCCCTCGGAGGAGATCGGCCAGGCTATCCATAAAGGCCGTGTATGCACCCGCCACCAGCACGCCCCCATTGGGGACGGGAAAACCGTAGCGATCCAGCCGCCCCAGGTTCCAGCCCTTTCCGCCGCAGACCGCCGCCCCCACGGCGGCCGCCTGCCCCCAGTTCATTACCCAATCACTCATTCGTTGTGCGCCTCCTGTCTGCCGTGGGGCGTCAGGGCGCCCCAAAGATAGGTGTGAATCGCCGCCGCAATCATCTGAGGAACATCGAGGGTCCGGCCGGTGTGGTACCAGGCGACGGTATAGACCAGGTGGATGCCCATCAAGTCCAGCGATGCGGCCTCGGCCGGGCGATCTGTCCGGAGTTCACCAGCCGCCTGCCCTTCCTTCCAGACCCGATAGGCTGCCTCATGCAGGGAGGACCAGCGCCCCGGGTCCTTCCGACCGGCCCGCAGTCGCTCGACCGACCAGAGCATTCCCAGGTCCGGATGCTGCTGCATCCAGCGGAAGGCGCTGGCGAAGCAGGCGTTCAGCTTGGCCTCCACGCCCTCGTGCGGGGCCAGGATCTCATCGATCCGGTTGAACCACTGCCCCTGCTCCATGTCCACCCCGGCAATGGCAAGCTCTTCCTTGTTCCTGAAGTAGTTGTAGAAGGTGCCCTTGGCCACGCCAGCGGCTACCGTGATCTGCTCGATCGTCGTCGCGGCGAAGCCCTGCTCCCGGAAGAGGCGCATCCCTGCCTCCAGCAAGGCAATGCGGGTTTCCTCCTTGACCTCCTGTCGCACGCGCACAGGTCAACCCCCCTTCGGTTAATGTGACCGTGGTCAGTAAGTGACCAAGGTCATATTAACGCTGGATGAAGGTCTTGTCAACGACCCATCAGCGAATGATGATGATGCGCGTGGCGCATGGGTATCGCCACCTCCGGGTGGCGACATACTAGAGCGCGAAGGAGGCGCAGACCTATGGAGCACAACCCACGTGAGTTGGCCAGCCTGGAGGGCGAGCACCGGCTGACCGAGCAGGAACTACTCTATGTCCGCCACGCCCTCGACGCCGAGGTGCTCGCCCTGAAGAAATCCCTGCACTATGCCCAGGAAATGGCCGACGATCAGGCCCGCGAACTGCTCCGGGAGCAGGCTGATATCCACCACCGACGCATCGATATGATGATCGCCCTGCTGGACGCCCCCGGCGATATCACCAAGCAGGCGAAGATGCTGCTCCAGAACAGGGGGGAAGGGTACCGCCATGCCTAACACGCACGATCTGAGCCACGCGACCCGGGGCCACATGTCCGACGCCGACCGGCTGCACGATTGCCTCTGCACCGCCAAGGAGGTGGCGAAGATGTACGCCAACGCCGCCCTGGAATGCACCAACAACGGCGTGCGGGAGTTCTTCCTGGCCCTGCACGGGGAGGAGACGCACAACCAGGAGATCCTCTTCAGCTTCCTCCACACCCGGGGCTTCTACCCCACCCAAATGGCGGAGCCAGCGAGGATTCGGGAGGTCAGGGAGCGGTACCAGCAGCTCCACACCGAGATGGGGCTAGCTGACAACCCCTCGTTCCGGCGCTACCACACGGCCGACCCCAAACTGCCACCTGCTGAGCGCCAGAACCCCGCGAGTTTCCAGTACAAGCATTAGCGCATTCTGCCGGAAGCGAAAGAGGCCTGCCCCCCTCGTGGGGGCGGGCCTTTGTGCTAAAATATAGGCAAGACGGAGGTGATCGGATTGGTCACGATTACATTTCAGCCCATGGGCCGGGTGGTGGAAGTGGAGCCCGGCTGCACGATCCTCGAAGCGGCGATGCGCTCCGATCTCTTCCTGCGCCATGTCTGCGGCGGTATCATGAACTGCGCCACGTGCCGCAGCAAGGTGCTCTCCGGGCAGGAGAACCTCTCGCCCATCTCGCGTCACGAGCAGAAGCGGCTGGCGGAGCTCTATGCCCCCAAGGATGTCCGCCTTTCCTGTCAGGCGCAAATCCTGGGGGACGTGGTGGTTGAGATCCCGGTGCCCAAACTGGGCTTCTAAGGAGGATGACGGCGTGGCGGTGATTCGGTGCGGGACCTGTGCGTGGTCGGACCACGAAGAGTACTTTCCGAAAGGGCTTCCGCCGGGGGAACGCCTGACCTATTACGCACAGCACTTCCCGATTGTCGAGGTCGACAGCTCCTTCTATCACCTACAGCCCCCCAAGTGGTACGCAGCCTGGGCGGAGCGGACCCCGCCCGGTTTCGTCTTCAATGTCAAGGCCTATGGTGCCATGACGCGGCATCACCGGGAGCCAAAGCCTGGGGAGGAGGACCTGGAGGAGGTCTTCAAGCGGTTTGACGCCATGGTCCACCCGCTGCGGGAGGCCGGAAAGCTGAAGGCGCTGCACTTTCAGTTCCCGCCCTGGTTCACCTGCTCCCCGCAGTCGATCGAGTGGGTTCACTTCTGCCGGGAGTTCTTCGCCGGTGATATCGTCGCGGTTGAGTTCCGGCACAACTCCTGGTTCAGCGGCCCCAACCGGGAGCGGACGCTCGACCTGCTCCGGAAGATACAGGCAGTCAATGTGGTCTGCGACGAGCCTCAGGTGGGTTCGGGCACCGTCCCAACCGTCCTGGCCGTGACCGATCCGCGCCTCGCGATCGTCCGCTTTCACGGGCGGAATGCGGCCACCTGGTATATAAAAGCCGAAAAGACAGCCCAGCGGTTTGACTATCTGTACAGCCGGGAGGAGCTGTCCGAGTGGGTAAGGCCGATTCAGGACCAACTGGCTCCAGCCGCCGAAGAGGTGCACCTACTCATGAACAATAACCGGTCCAACTATGCGGTTCGCAACGCCCTGGACCTCATGGACTTGCTCGGGATCGCTGTCCCGGAGCGGGACGAGCGGGGGGTTCCTGCCGTGGCCACCCATCGGAAGCGGTCCCAGCAGCTAAGGCTCTTCGATTAGCCCGGTATGGCGTAACACTGGCGCAACACCTCCGGCGAAATTCCCCGAAATTTGCGCGGCATGTTGCATAGTCCGGGCTTATAATATCCCCTACAGACGAAACGTTCGGTCAGTCGAAATTAACCGAAAAATCTGCTTCGCGAGGAGGGAATCCTGTGGTCGGTGGCGAACCCATAGAGACACGGGCCAGCAAGTTTCCTCCACCTGATCAAGATTCAGGAGCGGAGGAGCGGAGAGTGGTCACGAACGGTGACGGCATGGCAAGGGAGACGTCACCGCCCAGGGTCGGCGGGGAGCGGTCGAAAGACCGGTCCGGCCCAGAGGAAGGGGGGGCCTCGGTGCAGCGACCTACCGAGTTTCAGCTAAAGCCAGGGGCCGAACCGCTCCTGACACCTGGGGAGGAGAACCGGATTATCCGGCGCCTTTCGGCCGGTGACGAAGAGGCGCTGGGCACGCTTATGGACCGCTATGGCGGCGCCCTGCTCCACTTTGCGCACCGCCTGGTCGGGGACATGCAAATGGCCGAGGAGATCTGCCAGGACACCATGCTCAAGGCGTGGCAGCAGGCTGGTTCCTTCCGCATGGACGGGCACCTGAAGGCATGGCTCTTCCGGGTGGCCCGCAACAACGCAATCGACTACATACGCCGCAAGCGACTGCCCATGGAGGAGTTCCAGGCCGCTTCGGAGACCCCGGCCACCGACCAGCAGCCAGAGCTGGAAGCGGAGCGCTCCTGGTTGACCGAGGCGATCATCGATTCGCTGGATATCCTGCCTGAGCAGTACCGCGAAGTGATCGACATGCGGTTCTTCCAGGACATGGGGTACCAGGAGATCGCAGCGGTGCTGAAGATCCCCCTCGGCACGGTCAAGAGCCGCCTCAACTACGCCCTGAAGGGGCTGACCCGAGTCCTTCTCGAGCGTGGAATTGGCCCAGATTTGCTGGATCCATAGCCCTCGCCCCTTCCGGTTTGCCGGAAGGGGCGTCCTTTTCCCTGCACGCACCAGATCGCTTTGCTATAATGAGGGGAGATGGCTCCGAAGGAGACACCGCATGAACCTGCCAAATACACTGACCCTTGGACGCATTATTCTCGTTCCCGTCTTTCTCCTCGCCTTTCTCACCCGTCTGCCCTACGGACATCTGATCTCGGCGGCGATCTTTATCATTGCAGCGGTCACGGACGGGGTCGATGGCTACCTGGCCCGGCGAAATAAGGAAGTGACCAACCTCGGCAAGTTCCTGGACCCGCTGGCCGATAAATTGCTCGTCTCCGCCGCACTGATTGCCCTGGTGGAGCTGGGCCAGCTCTCCACCTGGTTCGCCATGCTCCTGATTGGGCGCGAAATGGCCGTGACTGGTCTGCGGGCGATCGCGGCAGCGGAGGGGACTGTGATCGCAGCGGGGCCGTGGGGGAAGGCCAAGACTGTGGCGCAGATCATCTTCATTGTGACAAACATCCTGGCGGGCGCCGAGGGCTTTTACCTGCAGGGAGCGGCTCTCTTGCTGGAGGTGCCGCTGCTCTGGATCACCGTCGCCCTGACCGTCTGGTCGGGGGTGGACTATGGCATGGCATATGCTCGGGGCGAGTTCGCCAAAGGCCCCGAGAGGCGGCGCCCTCTCAAGTTCCGCTTCAGGCTCCCCTTTCGGAAGCGGCCCCCGCGATAGGAGGCGATCCTCATGAACCTGGTCTGGGTGGCAGCGGCGCAGTCGAGCGTCCGCCTTCCCGGGAGCTACCTCAGTCCAACGGTCAACCTGACCGGAGTGGACTGGTCCCGTGAGGCGGTGGTGATCGTGGACATGGGCGAACAACGGACCGGTGGCTATTCGGTCGCGGTCCGGTCGGTGCGGGTTCAGGCGCCTAATCGGGTCGAGCTTCACCTGGAGGTTCAGCGACCCGGGCCGGGTGTCATGGTCACCCAGGCGCTCACCCACCCCTACGCAGTCGCCCGAATCCCGCTGGCCGGGCTTTCGGAGGGGCCGGTAGCCCTGGTCGCTTTCGACCAGGCGGGAACCGAGGTGGCCCGCCGGGTGGTGATCCGATGAGGGCGGTTATCCTGGCAGCAGGGGCAGTCCACGACTATGAGCGGCTCCACCCCCTGGTCGGGAAGCCGGATCTTGTGATCTGCGCCGATGGAGGCATCGCCCATGCGGCGCCCCTCGGGCTCTCGCCCAGCCTGATCCTGGGCGACTTCGACTCGGCCGATGCAGGCCTGCTCACCAAATTGGCGAGCCGGGGGACTCCGGTCCAGCGGGTGCCCGTGGAGAAGGATTCGACCGATACCCACCTTGCGCTCAATGAGGCGGTGAGCCGCGGTGCCACCGAGGTCTTGCTGGTGGGTGGCGCCGGGAGCCGGCTTGACCACACCTTGGCCAATATCCTGCTCCTGCCGGGCTATGCGACTCCCGTGACCATGGCCGACGGCAAGAACATCGCCCGGCTGCTGCGCTCGGGTGAGCGGCTGGTGCTCCAGGGGCGAGAAGGGGAGTATATTTCCCTGCTACCGCTCACGCCCACTGTCACCGGCGTGGTGGCGGAGGGGGTGAAGTGGCCCCTGGCGAGCGCCACCCTGCGCTGGGGCGAGTCGCTCGGGGTCTCGAACCAGTTTGCGGGTCCGACCGCTCGGGTCCGTATCGATGAGGGAGCGCTACTCGTGGTCCAGGCCTGGGACTGACTGATCGCACAAGGAGGACGCAGAGATGTCGCAGTCGGAGCACCTGGATCCCGCTCTCGTGCAGGACGAGGTGGGCGTGAGGCGGTTTCTGGACACCCTGGAGCTTGAGCTGGAGGAGCGCTCCAGCCACCTATCACTCCTGGTCTTCGAGCAGTACGAGACCAGGAAGCGGCCGCAGGGGCTGGCCGAGGCCGAAGCGGCCCAGGCGCTCCTCCTGAGCGATCCCCGGTACCAGGAGTTCGTCGCCCGCTGGATCGGCAAGGTCGCCGACCCGTTGCTGGAGCGCCGGCTGCTCCTCTGGGAGCGCGCCTTCCAGGGCGCCCGTGTCAGCGCCCGGGCCGATGTCCGAGAGCTGGTCAACGAGATCAGCGACACGATCGTGGCCTTCCGCTACCAGATTCAGGGTGAGGAGTATGACCTGGGCGCCGTGCGCCATATCCTGCGGACCGAGCGGGACCGGGAGCGGCGCCGGCAGGCATGGCTCGCCTTCGCCCCGCTCTCCGAGCGGCTGGATCGAAAGACCCGGGACCTGTTCCGGCTGCGCAACGAGGCCGCGAGGGCTGAGGGGTTTGAGACCTACGCCCACATGCAGATTGCCGCCCAGGGGCTGGCCCTGGACCAGGTCAAGGGGATCCTGACCGAGCTGGCGGAGCGCTCGAACCTGGCCTACCGGCGGATCCTGGAGGCTGGCGCGGAGCGAAATGGCCTGGAGCAGGTCCAGCCGTGGGATACCAAGTTCCTCCTGGACGGCGAAGGTGGCCTCCCGAAGGCGTTCTTCCCCCGGTCCGGGATTGAAGGGCGGCTGGCAGAGTGGGCCGAGATTCATGGGGTGGACCTGAACGAACTGGGGATCAGCATTCATTTCATGGATATCCCGTACAATGGGCTCTGCATGACCCTTGGACGCCGGGACATTCGGATCCTCGGCAACCCGGCAGATGGCCACAACTACTACAAGACCTCCTTCCACGAACTGGGCCATGCGCTCCATTCCGCCTACTCGGATCCGGGCAGCTATATCCTCCGGCGGGAGCCGTCGGTCTTCAGCGAGTCCATGGCCGAGATGATGGGCTACCTGGTGAATGACCCCTCCTGGCTGGCCCACGTGGGGCTCTCCGAGGAACAGATCAGAAGCGCCGGTCAGGAGGCGATGGGCCCCTGGTTCGCCTATCTGCGGCAGCGCTCGGCCCACGCCCTCTTCGAGTACGAAGCCTACGCCAACCCGGACGGCGACCTGGACCGAATCAACGCCGAGGTGGAGGGGCACATGTTGGGATGCACTGTTGACGCCACCCCCCGTTGGGCCTCCGAGCCCAACGCCTGGTACTCCCGCTACCCGGTCTACTGGCAGAACTATGTCCTGGCCGATGTGGTCGCCAGCCAGATCCACCGCGACCTGCGCCGCCGCTTCGGCTCGGTCTGGGGCAGCCGCGAGGCGGTCGCCTTCATGCGCGAGATGTACTGGGCCCCGGGCGGCTCGGTGGAGTGGCAGGAGAAGGTGAGCCGGGCCACCGGCGAGGGGCTCGGGACGGCGGCGCTCGTGGCCGACCTGGGCGGCTAGCCAGGTTCACAGTAACTGAGTGGGGGAGGAGACTGCGTGCCAGAACTGCTCACCTCGTTGGCGGCCAACGCGGCAAACCCGGCGGTACTCTTCTTCTTGATCGGGTTAGTCGCCTCGCTGCTCAAGGTGGAGTTGCCACTGCCAGCCAGCCTGCGAACGGTGCTCACCGTCTACCTCATGGCGGCGATTGGCTTCAAGGGCGGGGTGGCGGTCAACCAGACCGGGCTGGCGGCGATCTGGCTGCCCGCCCTGGCCGTGGCCCTGCTGGGAGCGGCCATGCCGCTCTGGATCTACCCGATCGCCCGCCACCTCGGCCGGTTCTCCCCGGTCGATGCGACCGCCATGGCGGCCACCTACTCCTCGGTCTCGGCGGTGACCTACGCCTCGGCTGTGAGCCAGCTAACGGTGGCAGGCATTCCGTTTGAGGGCTCGGCGCCGGCCCTCCTGGCGGTCATGGAGGTGCCGGGGGTGATCGTGGCGCTGGGGCTGCACCAGTTCCTGCAGCGGCCCCCCACCGAGCCCGCCGGCGGGGCTCCTGCCCTCACGAGGCTGCAGGAGATCCACCGGGCGGTGAGAGAGGTGCTCCGCTCCAAGTCGGTCTTCGTCCTGCTGGCCTCGCTGGTGGCGGGCTACCTTGCCGGCAAGCCCGGCCTCACCATGACCGAGGGCTTCTTCGTCACCCCCTTCCAGGGGATCCTCACCCTCTTCCTGCTGGAGATGGGGCTGGAGGCTGGAGGGCGGCTTGGCGCCCTGCGCAAGACCGGCCTCGCCCTGGCCTGCCTGGGGATCCTGCTGCCGCTGCTTCACGGGGCGCTTGGCGTGGGGCTGGGCCACCTGCTCGGTCTCTCCGCCGGCGGGGCCACCCTGGTCGGCGTGCTGGCAGCCGGAGCCTCCTACATAGCCGCTCCCGCCGCCGTGCGTGCCATGCTCCCCGAGGCGAACCCCTCGCTCTATGTCACGGGGGCCCTGGGGATTACCTTCCCGTTCAACGTGGTGGTCGGCGTGCCGCTCTACCTCTCCCTGGCCCAGTTCCTCTCCCGGTAGAATACAGAGACCCGGCCGCGGTGGCCGGGTCTTTCACGCTAGGTCAATGTGGCATGGGCGACGAGCCTGTAGGTCCGAATCGGTACGGCGCTCTGCAACATCGGAAACAAACAGGTTACATGTAACCCTGGGCTGACCATGGCGCCCCACTCTGCTACAATAGAGCCTATGAATATCAAACTCCTCGCCATTGATCTGGATGGCACCCTCCTCGACAAGGACTCCCAGGTGCCGGCTGAGAACCGGCAGATGGTACAGGCAGCGATGGACGCCGGCATTGAGGTCATGCTGGTCACCGGCCGCTCCTGGCGCGCCACCAAACCGATCTACGACCAGCTGGGGCTGACCGGACCCGCGATCTGCTACCTGGGCGCCCTGGTGCTGGATGGCCGCACCGGGCAGGTGCTCCAGCACCGGCCCCTGGACCCGGTCGCCTGGCAGCGCCTCCGCTCCTTCGCCCTGGCCGAAGGGCTCGCCCTCACGGCCGCTCAGGCGATCGACCTGGCGGTGGCCGACGGCGCCCTGCCGGCGCAGGGGCTGGTCGCCGCCGACACCGCCTTCGCCACCCGCAGGGCCGATGACTTCGCGGGATGGGAGGAGTGGAACCCCTACACGGAGATTGACCCGAGCCTCAGCACCTGCCTCAATCCGCCCACCATGGCGGCGGTCTACGGCGACCGGTCCGCCCGGCTGGCCCTGGCCGCCTTCCCCGACGGGCTGCCCAACGCCCAGTTCGACCTCTCCGACCATATCGCCGGGGAGACGGTGCTCCACGTCTGGCACCGCTCGGTCCAGAAGGGGATCGCCCTGGCGGAGCACTGCCGCCAGCGCTCGCTCGATCCGGCCCACGTCATGGCCATGGGCGACCACAAGATGGATGTGCCCATGCTCACCTTCGCCGGCGTGGGGGTGGCGGTGCCCACGGCCCGGCCCGAGGCGCTGGCAGCCGCCGACCTGATCGCCACACCGGCCGAAGCGATCCGCCGAATCCTGAAAGGGTGATGCCCCGTGTCACTCCAACGCCGACTGATGCTGACCTGGGCCCGGCTCACCCTGCCGGTCCGGCTGGACCGCACCCTGCCACCCGCCGCCCGCCGGATCCTGGAGCGGCTGGCCGCCGAGGGGCACGAGGTGGGGATCGTGGGGGGAGCGGTCCGGGACCTGCTCCTGGGCCAGAGGCCCAAGGACTGGGACATGGTCACCTCCGCCACCCCGGTGGAGATCCTCGCCCTCTTCCCGCACGGGCGGCAGATTGGGGCCGGGCGGGAGACCGGGACCGTCCTGATCCCTATGGATGGCGCCCCCTACGAGGTCACCCCCTACCGGGGCGAAGGGCTCCGCGGGGATCTGGAGCGGCGCGACCTTACCATAAACGCGATGGCGCTGGGGATCGATTGCGCCCTGCACGACCCGCTCGGCGGCCTGGCGGACCTGCAGCAGGGGATCATTCGGGCCTGTGGCGATCCGCATGAGCGCATCCACGAAGATCCGGTGCGGATGCTCCGGGCCGTAAGGCTCGCCGCCCAGTTGGAGTTCACCCTCGCCCCGCCCCTGGTCGATGCGATCAGCCAGCGGGCATCCTGCCTTGCCACCGTAGCCCCGGAGCGGATCGGCATGGAGTTTGGCCGGCTGCTGGTGACGCCGAGGCCCGCCTGGGCCGTGGAGCGGCTCCGGGAACTGGGCCTGCTCGCCCAGTTCGCCCCCGAACTGCTGGAGATGGTCGGCGTCGCGCAGAACCAGTACCACGCCTACCCGGTCTGGGAGCACTGCCTCATGGCCCTCGCCCTGGTCGAGCCCGAGCTCCACCTGCGGCTGGCCGCCCTGCTGCACGACGTGGGCAAGCCCCGCTCCCTTTCGGTGGATGATGACGGCGAGCGCCACTTCTACCGGCACGAAGCGATCGGGGCGGAGATGGCGGATGCGCTCCTGGAGCGGCTCCGCTTCGACAGCGAGACCAGGGGCCGGGTTGTCCACCTGATCCGCTACCACATGGACCTGCACCTGGGGGAGCCCGTCTCCGACGGCGCCCTCCGCCGCATGGTCCGGCGGATCGGTCTGGAGCATATGGATTCCCTGATCCGGCTCCGCCGGGCCGACCGGCTGGCCTCGGGCAAACGGGAGGGCGACCTCGCCCCCGAGACGTTGCACCTGCTGAAGGAGATCAAGCGGGTCCTGGCGGAGGATGCCGCTCTGAAGGTGACCGACCTGGTGATCGACGGGCACGATGTCATGACCGCCTTCGGCCGCGGCCCTGGCCCCTGGGTGGGCGAGGTGCTGGAGCAACTGCTGGACGAGGTGATCGAGCGGCCCGAGCGCAACAACCCGGAGTGGCTACAAAAGCGGTTGGCAGAGCTTTCCCGAACCTGAAAACCAAGGTAAGATGATGCCAGACGCGGCGTCTTCCCGAGAGGAGTAGCAGCAGATGGAGCAGAACTGGATCGAGTCGGTCCGGGCGACGGACCCGACCTTTGCGCCAATCACCAACGAGTTCACCCCCTGGACCCAGTGGACCCGCCCGGTCGGCCAGTCGAAGATCGCCCTGGTCACAACCGGGGGCGTCTACCTGAAGCACGGCCTGCACGAGCCCTTCGCGGCGGATCAGCCCTACGGCGACCCCTCCTTCCGCGAGTTCCCCTCGGTCGTCCTCTTCGAGGACCTGGCGATCGCCCACGGCCGGATCGATCAGCAGTACGCCCGCCAGGACTTCAACGTCCTCTTCCCCCTGGAGCGGTTGCGTGAGTTGGCATCGGCCGGGTATATCGGCTCCGTGGCCCCGTTTGCCTACAGCTTCCTGGGCCATGTCACCCGTCCGATCCCGCTGCTCGCCAACTATGCCCCTTCGGTGGCGTACCGCATGCGGCGCATGGGCGCCGATCTCGCCCTGATCATTGCCACGGGCCCGGTGGACCACATGACCGCCGGGATCCTGGCACGGGCGATCGAACTGGCCGGGGTCCCGACCCTCGTCCTTGGCAATCGCAGGGAGATCTTAGAGCAAGTCCGCGTCCCCCGGGCGGTGCTGGTCGATCATCCGGACGGCGCCCCGCTGGGCAACCCGGGCAACGCCGGCAAGCACGAGCACCTGCTCCGGGAGCTCCTGGAACTGGGCTGGTCCTACGAAGGACCGGGCATGATCGAAGCGCTGCCCTTCGCGTGGAAGGGGTAGGAGGGATCCTGGTGGCGGAGAAATGGGTGGAGGTCTACCGGACTTCGGAGCCGCTGGAGGCTGAGTTTATCAAGGGACTGCTAACCACCGGCGAGATCCCGGTGGTGATCGAGGCCAAGGGGTTGAAGGCGATGCCCTACTTCTTCGGCCATGCCTCATCGGGCGAACTGGTGGTGCTGGTCCCGCCGGATCAGGCCGAATTGGCCCGGGAGATCCTGGCGGCGCAGCCCGAGCAGGAGCAGTAGCGCTCGCTCTGTGTGCGGATGAAGCCCCGGCCTGGCGGTGATCGCCAGACCGGGGCTTTCAGGTTACTGTGCCGCCGCGGGGGCCGGGGCAAGAAGCTCAGAGACCTGGTGCCAGAGCAGGTTGAGCGAGTCCCGGGCCGTGGACTGCTCCAGGATCAGGGCCGAGCGGCTCGCCTCCGCCGAATCGACCACCGCCTTGATCGGCGGCTTCGCAGCCTCCGGGGCTGCGGCTAGAGCATCCTGGAGGGAGCGGGCGGCGACCGCCAGCTCGTCGCGGGCGAGCCCCCGGTTCCCCTCTGCCCAGTGGAACTGCGCCAGGAGCACCTCGCCCTGCGCCTTGATCAGCAGCGATTTGTAGCGCATCTCCACCGAGAGCGCCTGCGCCGTCTCCTGCCCCTGCTTGGAGATCTGGTCGAGGACCGACTGCTCCATCGCCTTCAGCTTGGAGTCCAGGTCCTGCTGCGTCTTCTGCAGCTCCAGCTTCAGGGTGTCCAGCTCCTTCAACCGGGCGTCCAGGGTGGTGACCTGGCCGTCTTTCTGCAAGAGGAGGCCCGCCTCGGTGGCCGCCTGCTCCACTCGGCTGACCTGCGCTTCCAGATCAACCTGCCGCTGCGCCAGTTCTCCCTTGAGCGCCTCGACCTCGGCCAGCGCTTCGTCTCGCAGAGCGGAGACCTGGTTGGCGGTCGCCGCCTGCTCCGCCTGGATCCGGTACTCGAAGACCGCCCAGGCCGATCCGGCGGAGACCACAGCGACGATCAGCAGGGCGCCGACCCCTTTGACCAGCGAGCCGATCGCCAGACCGGAGCGCTGCGGTTCGGGTTCTGTCGGGGGTTCCGTGGGTGGGTCGGTAGGCGGGAGTAATGGTGTGCTCATCGGCTGGTCTACTCCTTTCGGTGCATCTTCACACTAGATTTATCATTCTTATAGACTTGGTTAGAAGGTGTTATGAAATCCACGGCGAAACTTAGCTCCCAGAATTGCATGTGGTGATTCTTCACCACGGCAAAAGAACAGAGGGGGGTTCCCGGATCATGAAGAAGAGTTCCGCTTTCCTAGCCGTAATCCTGCTGCTCTCCATGTCCCTGCTGGCTGCTTGTGGTGGCACCAAATCCGGATCCGACGACTCCCTCGACCGGGTGAAGAAGGCCGGCGTCCTGAAGGTCGCAATCGATGCTTCCTACCCGCCCATGGAATTTATTGATGCCGATGGCAAGACCTACATTGGGTTCGATGTTGACTACGCCAACGCCCTGGCGGAGAAGCTGGGTGTGAAGGCCGAGTTCCAGAACGTCGCCTGGGACGGCATTCTCACCGGCCTGAAGAGCGGCAAGTACGATGTGATCATCTCCTCCATGAACATCACCGAGGAGCGGCAGAAGGAGGTCAACTTCGTCGAGTACGTCGCCATGGCGCAGAACTTCGTCTCGCGCGAGGGCTTCGACGTCAAGACCGAGGCGGACCTGGCTGGCAAGGTGGTCGCTGTCCAGGCGGAGACCACATCCCATATGTGGGTGGATGAGCTGAAGGCGACGAAGGTGAAGGATATCAAGGAGATCAAGTCCTTCCCCGGCGCGACCGATGCCTTCCTGGAGCTGAAGAACAAGCGGGCCGACGTGGTCGTGATCGATGAGCCCGTCGCCCGGTACTACGCCAAGATCGATGGCCACAAGGTGACCGGCCAGGCGATGGCCGCCGAGCCGGTGGGTATCGCCATTCGCAAGGAGGACGCCTCGCTCATGGAGGCCCTGAAGAAGGCCGTGGCCGACACCAAGTCGGACGGCACCTTCAAGAGCCTCTCCGAGAAGTGGTTCGGCAGCGAGCTTGGCAAGTAAGTGGTAGCGAATCCGGCGGCAGTGCGGGTCACTGCCGCCGGACCTGTGTCTCTGTAAGGAGGTTAGGTGGTTGAGCGAATTTCTTGCGCACTCGATCACGATCATGCCCGCCCTCCTCTCGGCCCTGCTCAAGACGTTGCAGCTGGCCGTGATCAGCGCGGTGCTGGGCATTCCACTGGGACTTATGGCATCGCTGGGCCGCATCTCCAAGAGCCGGATCCTGGGTCTGATCGCCAGCGGCTACGTGACGCTCTTTCGCGGCACCCCGCTCATGCTCCAGGTGCTCTTCTTCTGGGGGGTCTTCTCCCAGTTGGAAGGGTTCACCGCCGCGCTGATCGCCTTCACGCTCAACTCCGGCGCCTATACCGCCGAGATCATGCGTGCCGCCATTCAGTCCATTGATAAGGGGCAGATGGAGGCCGCCCGGTCGCTCGGCATGAGCTACGGCCAGGCGATGCGCCGGGTGATCCTGCCGCAGACCTACCGCCGGCTCTTGCCGCCGCTGGTCAACGAGCTGGCGGCGCTTACGAAGGATACATCGCTGGCTATGGTGGTCGGCGTGGTCGAACTGATGAAGCAGAGCCAGCAGTTCGTGGCCCGCACGGCGAACGTGGCGGGCACCTACGTCTGGGCGGCTCTCTTCTACCTGGTGATGGTGGTGGCGCTGACCGCCCTGGCCAACCGTCTGGAGAAGAAGCTGGAGGCGAGGGGATAGCATGGAGCAGCCAATCATTCAGATCACGGGGCTTCACAAGTACTTCGGCCAGCTAGAGGTCCTGAAGGGCATTGACCTGACGATCCAGAAGGGCGAGGTTGTGGTGGTGATCGGGCCATCGGGCTCGGGCAAGTCCACCCTGCTGCGCTGCATGAACTTCCTGGAGGTGCCGACCCGCGGCCATGTCCTCTTCAAGGGCGAAGAGGTGGGGCAGCGGGAGGCGAACGGGAAGATGGTCCGGCTGCCGGAGGCGGTGCTGGACAAGCAGCGGACCCACATGGGCATGGTCTTCCAGCGGTTTAACCTCTTCCCCCACATGACGGCGCTGCAGAATGTGATCGAGGCGCCGGTCCAGGTGAAGGGAATGGAGCAGGGGAAGGCGGAGGAGCTTGGGCGGAACCTGCTGAAGCGGGTCGGCCTGGCGGAGAAGGCGGGGCAGTACCCGGCCTTCCTGTCGGGCGGGCAGCAGCAGCGGGTGGCAATCGCCCGGGCGCTGGCCATGGAGCCAGATGTGATGCTCTTTGACGAGCCGACATCGGCCCTGGATCCGGAGTTGGTGGGCGAGGTGCTGCAGGTCATGAAGGACCTGGCCCGAGAGGGGATGACCATGGTGGTGGTCACCCACGAGATGGGCTTCGCCCGGGAGGTCGGCCACCGGGTACTCTTTATGGACGGCGGCGTGGTGGTGGAGGAGGGGAAGCCGGAGGCGATCTTCTCCAACCCGCAGCATCCGCGGACGAGGGAGTTCCTGGCGAAGGTGCTCTAGCGGGAGAGGCGTCCCGGTTGGGCGGCTCCCTAGTTGCTCCCCTGGGTGCTCCCTTGGGCGCCCCCCTGCGTGCTGCCCTGGGCACTCCCCTGCGTGCTGCCCTGGGCCTTCTCCTCTATCGCGACGAAGCAGTTCTTCCCCCAGCTCAGGTGAATGCACGGGCCGTGGACCGGGTGCGTGACCGACTCCACATCGATCAGCATGTTGTGGTCGGGGGGGATCGTCACCTGCAGCGTCTGGAGGAAGGCGGCGAAGTTGATCGAGCACTCCTTGGTGCTCTTCCAGTGGACCACCAGGTCAGCCTGCGTATCCGTCTTCAGAGGCTTGCCGAAGAAGCTGGTGGGGGAGGCCGAGTCGCGGTGTAGCTCCAACCCCGCCGGGGTCGGGGTCTCCAGCCCTGCGTCCATGGCGACGGTGCTGATCTGTTCGGCTGCGAGGACCGAGCTGTAGCCAATGTAGCCCGTCCAGGGGATTCGGAACCGACTGCCCACCTGCCTGCGGGTGGTCGTCTTCACGCCCCACAGCCGCATGGGTTCGGTTGCGGCGGGCTGCTGGTTGGCGTTGTGGCTGGCTGCGGTCACATCGATCGCGGGCTTCGGGTTCTCACGGGAGCGCTCGGACATGACAACCACCTCATCCTCCAGATTGAGGGTTCGCACACCCCTCTATCTGGATATACGGAAAAGAGGCACGGTTGGTTTGATCTGTCGGGTGGCGAATTAGTTGCCGCGTCAGCGCGTGCCAGAGTGGATCACGGGGTTCCACGGGACGCCGCGACCATTCCACGAAACTCCACGAGCGGTTCCGGGAGATCCCGCGAGCATTCCACGAAACCCCGCGAGCGGTTCCGGGAGATCCCGCGAGCATTCCACGAAATGCCTCCAGCGCTCCGGGAGATCCCGCGACCGATCCACGAAACCTCGCGAGGCCTTCCGGGAGATCCCGCGACCATTCCACGAAACGCCGAAAGAGCCCGCGCAAAGGCCCGGTGCGCAAGCACCGGGCCTTGCCCTACTCAAAGGTTACCGGCAGAGCCATCTCCACCGTCACGCCCTCGCTATCGGGCCACTCGTGGACCAGCCAGACCTCGGATTCCCACGGCACGCCCCCCTCCGGGCGAAGGGTTACCGCGAAGCGGTCGGTGCCCGTGAACTCGACCTTCCGGGAAGCGATGATCCTGCCGGCGGCCCGGAGGTCAATCCGGAGCTTCCCCTCGAAGTCCAGCACCTCGCCGCGCACGGTGACCGAATGGCTGTCAGACTGGACCGATGTGTCGCGGAAGCGGTTGTTGTAGCTGACCCCCGGCTCTTGCGACGGGAGGACGGGCAGCGTCGCCAGGATCTTCCCGTCCGGATCCAAGATGGTGAGGGTACCGCTCGATCTCCCCCCCCGACCGCTCACGGCTGCCACATGGGCGCTGAACCAGCCGTCCGGGGTCGCTGGTACCTCCTGGCTGGACCAGGACAGACCGTCACTGGAGAGCCTTACGGTGACCCAATCATGGGGGGTGAGCCCATAGACCCGGTAGCCAGACCCTTCCACCTCCACCGCGGCTGTGAAGACACCGTCGCTCTTGGGGGTGGTCCGCAGCGGCTCCAGTGCTTTGACCAACTGCTCCGAGACAATCTCCACCGGTCGGCCATCGACATAGGCGTGGACCCGCTGGTTATCTACCACCGAGAGCAGGAGCGGCGAACCATCGACCCCGTAGATCCAGACGCTGTAGCGCAGGTCGGTGGCCTCGGTGCGAACCGTGGCCTTGCCAATCTGGTTGAGGATCTCGATCACCCCGGCGGCCTTCCCCGGCGGGTAGATGCGCTGTACGGCGCTACTCACCGTGGCTGGCGGTGAGAAATACTGGATCGTCACACTGGTCAGGTCGTTCGGGTCCAGCTGGGGAAGGGCTACCACCTGGGGCTCGCCAGGAGGGGCGGGAACGGCAGACTGTAGAGGCTTGGGGGAGTTCGTATGGATCTCTGTGGTGGTGGGCTGCGGCGCCTCGGTGCGATGCCCCATGACCGTCCCCAGGGCGCCCAACAGCAGCCCGGCGGTGACGAACTCAAGGACCGAGCCAATCCGGAGCCGCTTCCAGAGGCTGGGCCGGAAGGGGCCGATCTGGTCAGCCTCCCGGTCGATCCGCTCCCAGAGACCATCGGGCAGGCGGATCTGGGTGCTGTCCACCTGCAGGGCGGCCTTGATCTTCTCCTCATCTACCATGCCCGCACCGCCCCCTCGCTTCCCGGCAGGAGCCGGGACCGTGTCAGTTGCCCCTCCAGCGCCTCTTTCGCCCGGTGCAGCCGGGACTTGACCGTGCCGGCCGGCACGCCCAGGGCATCGGCGATCTCCTCATCGGTCAGGTTGGTGTAGTACTTGAGGACGATCGTCTCCCGGTGCGCCTCGCCCAGCAGGGTGATCGCCTTCCGCACCGCCTCGATCTCCTCCAGTCCGATCACCGCCTCCTCGGGGGAGAGGGCGGTCAGGTCGACCCGGTCGGCCGCGTGCTGGTCCACGAGGATCGACCGGCTGCTCAGCTTGGCGGACCGCTTGGCGGCGTTGATCACGATCCGGTAGAACCAGGAGCGGAAGGCGGTCGGCTCCCGCAGGTTTGCAGCGTAGCGCATGACCTGAATGAACGCCTCCTGGACCGCATCCTCCGCGGCTGCCTTGGATCGGGTGATCAGAAAGGCGGTGCGGAGAGCGGTCTGGGCGTGTTGCGTATAGAGGCTTGCCAGGGCCGACCGGTCGCCAGACTGGAGTCGACGGACCAGATCTGCTTCGCTCAGACCGCATCACCCCTTTCTCCGGAATACCTCTTATATTACTAGGAGTCGGAATCCTCCCTGACCGTTCCAACCAAAATGAATGGCCCCCATCCGGTCACTTTGCCGGATGGGGGCATGGCACTCACTTTCGGTAGATGATGGGCAGGGCCATCTCAATCTTCGTGTCGCTGTAGAACCAGACCTCGGCACCCTCCGGGATGCCCCCGGGCACCTTGACCTGGACCCGACTCCCCTCCAGGAGCTGAACCTCGGTGGCGGCGAGGACCTGCTCGCCCGTCCGGACCTCGACGAGGAAGCGGCCATCGGGCAGTCGGGTCTTGCCCTGGATCTCGACAACGTCGTCGGCGGCCTGCACGAAGACCTCCTCGAAGTTCTGGCTGTATGTCCCGAGGTGGGGAGAGTTCGGGACGGGGAACCGGGTGACGCCGACGCCGTTGGTCGTGGTCACGATGATCTCTCCCTTTGGCAGATCATCCACCCGGATCGGGTCCAGGAAGGCGGTGTACCAGCCGCTCACTGCGGGCGCCTCTACCCGCTGCCGGAGCTGGCCGGCGACCTCCAGGCTGACGATCACGGGATCGGTGGATGGTCCCCGGACAATATAGCCGCCGCGGCCGTCGGCCATCTCCACCGCAACGGTGCCGGGTACGTCGGCAAACGGGCCGGAGAAGCTTCGCAGGGCGGCGGACAGCTCCGGTGAGCGGATCTCGACCAGCTGCCCTTCCACCTGGGTGGCCACCCGCTCGGAATCGAGGATCGCGAGGGTCAGCTTCTCCCCGGAGGCCAGCTGTAGCGTGACCGTGATATGTGGTGTGCTCAACCCGGAGAGTGGGTAGGCCCTTGCCCGGTTGTACGCTTCAATGATCGCTGGTGTAGCGGTTGGCCACTGGTTGGCCACCCGGACCTGGCCTCGACCGGCGCCGGTCCAGGAGATCGTGACCGACTGGACCTCGCTCTCGACCAGCCTGGGAAGGGTGATCGGGGTGGTGGACTGGCCTGTGCCAGATCCCGTTGGCGGAGCGGCGGGGCGCCGGTCAAGCCCCCCCATGATCCCGAAGGTGAGGAGAGCGCCGAGGATCAGGGAGGCGGCCAGGATCTCAAGGGTCGGGCCGAGCCGGAAGCGCCGGGGCTTCGTAGTCCCCTCGCCGTACGCCTGCTGCTGGATCCGCTGCAGGAGGTCATCGGGCAGGTGGATCTGGTGGGCGTCGATCTTGGCGGCGGCGGTGATCAGCTGTTCATCGCTCATGAGTGGATCACCCCTTCTCTGGTCGCGAGCAGTTGTTGGAGCGCCTCACGCGCACGGAAGAGCCGGGATTTGACCGTGCCGGGGGGAATGGAGAGGGCGCCTGCGATCTCCTCTTCCGAGAGCTGGGTGTAGTATTTGAGGGTGATAATCTCGCGGTGCATGTCGTTGAGCTGGGCGATTGCCACCCGCACGGCCTGGATCTGCTCCAGGGAGAGGGCGGCCTCCTCGGGGGAGAGGGCGGTGAGATCGGCCTGGTTGAGCGGCCCGACCTCCAGGGAGATCGAGCGGCCGGAGTTGCGGGCGGAGCGCTTGGCGGTGTTGATCACGATCCGGTAGAACCACGGGCGAAAGGCGGCAGGGCTTCGCAGGGCACCGATATTGCGGATCACCTGGACGAACGCATCCTGGACGGCATCTTCCGCCGCTGCCCTGGATCGGGTGATCAAGAAGGCGGTCCGGAGCGCTGATTCGGCGTACTGGTTGTACAGGGGGGTCAGGGCGGACTGGTCGCCGCGCTGTAACCGCAGGACGGCCTGCTCCTCACTCAATCACCCTCACTCCTCTCTGCCGTGGGCGACAGATTTCTGCAACTAGGAGTCATGAGCCGATCTTCAGGTTCCCTGAAATCTTCCACGAGGTGTGGGGATCTGCCTGCTTGCTCTCCGGAGGTTGGCGCGGGCGGTGGCGGGCGCGCAAAGACCGGGCCGAGGCCCGGTCTGCGGGTGGCTACTCGCGCTCCATGCCCTCGGGCACCGAGGTCTGTGTGGGCGCCTTCTGCGTTGCGGTGGTGGCCGGTCGGGTCGCCAGGGAGGAGTCTGGCAGCCACCAGCCGATCAGGTTGGCGCCGACCAGGGCCGGCTTGGTGCCGTCGCGCCCTGCGGTCCAGAGCTGATTCTCCCGGTAGTAGAGCACCTTCGACCCGTTGGGGGCGATCGAGAGCATCCGGGTGCCGGTGAAGGCGGCGGGGAGGGGTCTGAGTTGGGCGGTGGCGGGAATCGCCTCCTGCCAGGCGCCGGTGGAGTCCCGGAAGAGCATGGTGGACTGCGGGGTCCAGGCCAGGGGACCGACCACGGTGGGCGGTGGGGCGGGCTCGGGCGGGGGCGGGGTGGGGCCGCCGCCAG
>Ga0196970_1000039_pt1 | contig 225085 bp, 204 predicted proteins | sample S1v_513CmetaG_FD_148672 | JGI IMG/M metagenome (GOLD analysis project Ga0196970, IMG submission 148672) | Soil microbial communities from Anza Borrego desert, Southern California, United States - S1+v_5-13C | ecosystem: Environmental > Terrestrial > Soil > Desert | place: USA: California... | reverse complement strand
GGGTTGCTCCCCTTGTTTCGTCGCTCCAACCCCTTTTCGGGCTCGTTTCGGCGTTCAAACGAGGCTTCTTGTGCCGGACGATAAACATTTGTCAGGTGTGAGGTCGAGATTTTCACCTGACTTCTAGGGGAGCTGAAGGAAGGGTCGGACCGTTTCCGTACCTGACTTTGTGGCCGACGGAAACGGTTCGAGCCTGACGAAGCGGAAAGGAGCCAATTGTGAACAACGTAGAGTATTTCTTCACGCCCCGCAACGTTGCGGTGGTGGGCGCCTCCACCAGCCCCGCCAAGGGCGGGTACCGGCTCCTCAAAAACGTACTCAACACTTTCAAGGGGCCCATTTACGCCGTCAACGCCAAGGGCGAGGACGTGCTCGGGCTTAAGACCTACAAGTCGCTGCTGGAGATTCCGGAGGACGAAATCGACCTGGTGCTTTCCTTTGTGCCCAACAAGGGCACGGCGCAAGTGGCCCGGGACGCCGTCCAGAAGGGCTGCAAGGCGTTCCTCGTCCAGTCCGGCGGGTTTGCCGACTCCGGCGGCGACGGTGCGCATTACCAGGACGAGCTGATCGCCATCGCTAAGGCGTCGCCCCAGGGCATGCGGGTATGGGGACCCAACTGCGGCGGCATGATCAAGGCCAACCCGGCCTTCTCCAACTCGTTCATTATGGTTACCGAGCCGCTCACCAACGAGCGCGGCGCCGCCTTCATTTCCCAAAGCGGCATGCTGGCGGGCGCCATCTACCTCGAAATGGTGACCAAGGGTCAACCGCAAATCGCCTCGACCAGCACCATCGGCAACCGGGCGGACATCAACGAGTCCGACATTATGGAGTACCTCGAGTCCGACCCGAACACGGACTGCGTCACCCTCTACCTGGAGTCGATCAAGGAAGGGCGCCGGTTCGTCAAGGCCCTGCGCCGGGTGGTCAAGACCAAGCCGGTGGTCGCTCTGGTGCCCGGGCGCAGCGAGATTACCGCCCAGGCCGCGGCCAGCCACACCGGCTCGCTGCTGAACAACGACCGGGTCAAGGACGCCGTCTTCAAGCAATACGGCGTGACCCGCGTCGACGACTTCACCCAGTTCCTTGACTTCACCAAGGGCTTCACCCTGCTGCGCAGCAAGCCCCTGAAGGGCAGCCGGGTCGCTATTATGACCCACACCGGGGCCGGCGCCGTCGTCGGGGCGGACACCCTCGGGGTGCACGGATTCCAACTGGCTGAGCTTTCGCCGGAGACCAAGGCCAAAATGGCCACGATTATGCCGGCGTGGGCGGCGCCCGGCAACCCGGCGGATATCTGGTCGACCATTGAGCAGGTAGGGCTGGACCGGACGCACCAGGTCATGCTGGACGCCCTCCTGTCCGACCCCGGCGTCGATGCCGTGCTGCTGCTGCCACTGATCTTCGACTACTTCAAGAACCACGACTTCGCTGCCGTGCGGGCGGTCATCAACAAGTACAACAAGCCGGTGGTGGGCTGGTTCTCCGGCATCGCCCAGGAGTTCCCCCGCTGGAAGACCGAGTATGAGCAGGACGGGGGCGTCGCCTTCTACGACTCCATCGTCTCGGCGGTCAAGGTGCTGGCTGCCTGGCGCGACTTCCAGGCGTTCAGGGCCCGGTCGGCTGAAGTGCTGGCGGCGGCCGACCGCAAGGTCGAAGCCCCGGCAGCCGTGAAGGCCAAGTTGGCCGCCATCCGGGCTGAAGGCCGCAAGACGCTCACCGAGGCGGAATCGAAGGAAGTGCTCAAGGCCTTCGGCATTCCGGTGCCCATGGAACTACTGGCGCCCGATGCGGACGCCGCTGCGAAGGCGGCAGCCGCGATTGGATATCCGGTCGTCCTGAAGATCTCATCCCCCGACATTGCTCACAAGACGGAAATGGGGGGCGTGCGGGTCGGCCTCAAGACGGAAGCGGAAGTGCGCCAGGCCGTTGCCGACATGCAGGCGGCTGCGGCGACCCGCTACCCCGGTGCGAAAATCGACGGCTACCTGGTTGCGGAGATGGTCGCCGGCGGCACTGAATGCATCGTGGGCGTCAAGAACGACCGGGACTTTGGCCCCACGGTCATGTTCGGCCTGGGCGGCATTTTCGTGGAAGTCTTCGAGGACATCGCCATGCGGGTCGCCCCGCTCAGCCGGGCCGACGCCGAAATGATGGTCCGGGAGATCAAGGGCCGCAAGATTTTGGAGGGCGCCCGGGGCCAGGCCCGGGGCGACATTGCCGCCGTGGTAGATACCCTCCTGAAAGTCTCCGACATGGCAGTGGCGCTGGACGCCGAGTTGGAGGAGTTCGACCTGAACCCGCTGGCTGTGTTGCCCGAAGGCAAGGGTGTCCGTGCGCTCGATGCGCTCATGGTGCTCAAGGGGTGATAACAGATGCGAACGATGGAAGTTGCTCATCAACGGGCGAGTGACCTCGCATACCGGCAACTGAAGCGGGACATTGAGACTCTCCGGTTATCGCCGGGGGCGGTCCTTAACGAAGCAGCGCTGATGCGTGAGCTAAACGTCGGCCGCACCCCGCTTCGGGAGGCGCTGCAGCGCCTGGCAATGGACCGGCTCGTCGTGATCATGCCCCGCCAGGGGACGATTGTGTCGGATTTGTCCATTCAGACGCTGCAGGAGATATTCGAAGTGCGGGTCAACCTGGAGGGGCTCAGCTGCCGTCTGGCTGCAGAGCGGGGCACTCCCACCCAGTTGGAGCACCTGAACACCCTTCTCACAACGATGAAGGAGGTGGCTCGGGCCTCAGACTACGAGGCGTTACTTTATCTGGACCAGCAGTTCCATCGGTACATTGCCGGCATGAGCCGGAACTCGCACCTGGAGGAGATCCTGGACCGCCTCAACTCTCAGAGCTTCCGGTTCTGGTACCTAAGCTTTACGCGTGCCGGACGATTGGACGAAACGCAGGCGGAGCACCAGACGATCCTGGAGGCGATGGCAACCAGGGACGGGGCCAGGGCCCAGCAGTACATGCTGGAGCACGTGGAACAGTTCAAGCGAAAGGTTATGGCCAACTTGTAGGGGTATGTCGGCAAAACAGGGGGAGGTAATGACGATGTTCTTGTCCCGAAAGTCGCCCCGGCGCCTGCTTGGTCTTATGGTAATCGCCGCCGCTTTTCTGTCCGCCTGCAGCGGCGGGAGCACCAGTCCCAGCACCGGCTCCAAGTCGGCTGACCCGGCTCCCGCTCCTGCTGCCAGCGCCAGCAAGCTGAAGGGAACGGAAGTCAAGCTTGGCGCCATCGTTCCAAGCAGCGGACCCGTGGCCGAGTGGGGCAAGACCAATACCGCCGTCCTCAAGCTCGTGGAGAAAGAGATAAACGACAAGGGCGGCGTCGACGGCAAACCCCTGAAGATCGTGATCTTCGACAGTGCTGCCAAGGCTGACCAGGCCGCGAGCGGCGTCCGCAAGCTTGCCGGCGACGAGAAAGTGCTGGCTATTGCCGGACCGGCGCTTTCCAGCGAAGCCGAAGTGGCCTTCCCGGTAGCCAACCAGGAAAAGATCGTCGTCATGTCCCAGAACTCGTCCAAGCCCGGCGTCGGTGCGAAGAACCGGCCGTGGGCGTTCCGGGACACCGTCGACGAGGCCGTTTTCGCCCAGAAGACCGTGCCCTGGTTCGTCAAGCAGTACAACGTCAAGACGGTCGCCATCGTTTACGATGCGGCGGACGCCGTGGGCACCTCGCTGGGCAAGAGCGTGCTCCCAGCTGAATTCAAGAAGGCGGGCGTCACCGTCCTGAACGAGAACGACCCCATCACCTTCTCCACCACTAACGTCGACGTGACCGCTCAGGTGACGAAGCTCAAGGCCCTCAACCCGGATGCGGTGCTAATCGGCGCCTTCTACAACGGTGCGTCCACGGTGCTGCGGGAAATGAAGCGGCAGGGCGTCATCAAGCCGACGCTCGGCGGTTCGCCCTTCGTCTCCTCCGCCATTTTGCAGGCGGCCCCGGAGATTCCCGTCGTCTCTGCCGCCACGTACTTTGTCGGCCTCGACCAGGCGCAGGCGCCCGACTTCACCAAGAAGGCGGTCCAGGCTCTGAAGGACGCCGGCCTCCCCGCCACCACCGAGCCGAACATGTTCGATGCCAACATTTACGAGACCATTCGCATGTATATCGACGCGATTCTCAAGTCCGGCGTCACCAACGACCCCAAGGACCTGGAGAGCGACCGAACCAAGATTCGTGACTACGTTGCCGGCCTGAAGGAGTTCCAGGGCATTGGCGGCCGCGTCGGCCTGAACAAGGACGGTGACGGTGACAAGGCGTTCTACGTCATTATGGGCCAGAACGGCAAGTGGACCGTCGTCGATAAGAACAACTAGCCGCCACATCCGAGCCGGAGCAACTGGGGGGACTGCACCCCGGGAGAGCGTCCGCTTCCCCGGGGTGCAGCCTTACCCGAACTGACAGACGACAGGGAGCGGGTGGCATGTTTTTACAGCAAATGGTGAACGGTGTGATGCTGGGCAGCATTTACACCACCATTGCCCTGGCCTACACCCTGGTCATGGGGATTCTGGGCGTCCTGAACATCGCCGTCGCAGAGACTTTTACCTTCGGCGCCTTCGTGGGGCTTGCGTTGCTCGTGGTCCGGGTCCCCGTGCCCGTGGCCATTCTGGGTGCGATGGCTGCCGGCGCCGTGCTCTCGGTGATCATCGAGCGCTTCGGATACCGGCCATTGAAAGACGCCCCGGCGGTAATGCCGCTCCTGAGCACCATCGGCTTTGCCCTGGTGTATCAGACGGTCATTGAGAACGTGTGGGGTTCGGACCCCCGCCAGTTTCCGTCCGAACTGTTTTCCGCCGCATATCACATCGGGACGGTTCAAGTTACCGGCATTCAGCTGTGGATTGTGACATCCACCATCATCGTCGTGCTGGCCCTTTCCTACTTCCTCAAGCGCACCCAAATGGGCCGGGGGCTGCGGGCCGTGGCGGAGAATCCGCTGGCAGCTGCGGTGCTGGGGATCGACTCCAAGCTGATCAACGTGATTACATTTGCGATTTCCGGCGCCCTGGCCGGTGCTTCCGGATTGCTGGTCGGCCTCAACTACTCGGCCATTACGCCGCTGATGGGCGAAGAAGTCGGGCTGCGGGGCGTGGCGGTCATGGTCATCGGCGGCGTCACGAACATTTGGGGCTCCCTGGTTGCCGGTCCGCTCCTGGGCATTGCACAGGTAATGGCCGCCGCCTACCTGGGGGCGTCGTATCAGGACATCGTGGTGTACGGCCTGCTGATCATCGTGCTCCTGGTCCGGCCCGAAGGCCTGCTTGGCAAGCCAAACCAGGTGAGGAGGAGGACGTAGTATGTTCAGCAGCTATGAACTTGGCCTCCTCTCGCAGATTGGCATCAACATTCTCCTTGGCCTGAGTGTCTATGTCATCTTGTCGGCGGGCCAGCTGTCGCTGGGCAACGCCGGGTTTATGGCCCTCGGTGCCTACACCGCTTCGGTGCTGACGGTCAACTTCAAGCTGCCGCTCACCCTCGCGCTCGTGGCAGCCGGTCTGGTGAGCAGCGGGCTGGGGTTCATCGCCGGGTTTCCCGCCCTGCGCCTGACGGGGATTTACCTGTCTATGGTCACCCTCGGGTTTGGACAGATGATCGCGGCGTTCTTCCTCGTATTTGCCTACACGGGCGCCGAGCGCGGCTTCTTCGGGATGTTGCCGGTGAAGGCCGGGACCATCTGGGCATGGACCATCGGCCTGGGGATTCTGACCTACCTGCTCGAGCGGTCAAAGGCGTGGCTCGGCGTGCGCGCCGTGGAAGACGACGAGTTTGCGGCGCAGGTCACCGGCCTGAATACCACTGTCGTCAAGCTGAGTGTGTTTGCATACGGCGCCGCTCTGGCCGGAGTGGCCGGGGGGCTTTACGCCCACTTCACGGTGTATATCGAACCGCACATGTTCACGTTCTCGCAGTCGGTAATGGTCGTGCTGTTTGTGGTCTTCGGGGGTTCCGAGACGATATTCGGTCCGGTGCTCGGGGCCATTGTGCTGACACTCCTGCCCGAGGCGCTCCGGTTCATTACGGACTGGCGCCTGGGCATCTACGGGGCCTTGCTGATTGTGCTGCTGATGTTCCGTCCGCAAGGAATTCTGACACGGGCATTCCTGCGGCGGGTCGCAAGCTTGAGGCTGGCCAAGAGAAAGGAGATGTCGTGATGGCGCAAGCCCTTCTGTCTCTGGAGAACGTCACCAAGTACTTCGGCGGCGCCTGTGCCATCATGGACCTTTCGCTGGAGGTGGCCGCCGGCACCATTCACGGGCTGATCGGCCCGAACGGCGCCGGTAAGACCACGGTGTTCAACCTGATCACCCGGGTCTACCAGGTCAGCCAGGGCAGAATCGCCATGGCCGGGCAGGAGATCACGGGCCTTGCTCCCCACCAGGTTGCCTCCTTTGGGATTGCCCGCACATTCCAGAACATCCGCCTCTTCAAGTCCATGACCGTATGGGAGCATCTGCTCCTGGGCCATGCCCTCCGGGAGCACAAGGGGCTGAGTCTGCTGGCGCCCGCCACCGGGCGGAAGTCGGCGAGCAACAGTGAGCTTGAGCAGATTCTCCACACCACCGGCCTCTGGAAAGTGCGCGATCAACTCGCGACGACGCTGCCGTACGGGGACCAGCGCCGGGTCGAAATCGCCCGGGCCCTGGCAACCCGCCCGCGGCTGCTCCTGCTGGACGAGCCCGCCGCCGGCATGAACCCGACGGAGTCGCTGGCGCTGCGGGACCTGGTCAAGTCGCTCAAGGGCGAAGGCCACACCATTTTGCTGATTGAGCACGACATGGCGTTTGTTATGGGGCTCTGCGACCGGATTACGGTCATTAACTTCGGAGAAAAGATCGCCGAGGGCACGCCGGCACAGGTCCGGAGTCATCCGGAGGTGCTGGAGGCGTACCTGGGGGCAGATGGGGGTGAGGCTTCTGCTCTCCGTTAGCGGCCTGCACTTCAGTTATGGACAGATCAAAGCGCTCGCTGGCATCGATGTCCAAGTGCGCGAAGGCGAAATCGTGACGATTATCGGCTCCAACGGGGCCGGCAAGACCACGCTGATGAAGGTGCTGGCCGGCGTAATGCCGGCGGCAGCCGGCAAGATTCAGTACATGGGGACCGACGTGTCTCGCCTCGGTTCCCCTTACCGGGTTGCGCACGGACTGGTCCTGGTGCCCGAGGGGCGCCAGATTCTGGGCCGGATGACGGTGGATGAAAACCTGCTCATGGGTGCTTTCGCCCGCAAGGATTCCGCCAGCGTGCGCCGGGAGATCGATGCCATTTACGAACGCTTTTCCAACCTCGCCCGGCGTCGCTCCTACCAGGCCGGGTTGCTCAGCGGCGGCGAACAGCAAATGCTCGCCATTGGCCGGGCGATGTTGGCCAAGCCCAAGCTGCTCATGCTTGACGAGCCCTCCCTGGGCCTGGCGCCCCTTGTAGTCAAACAGATCTTCGGCATCGTCAAGGAACTGCGCGATCAGGGAATCACGATCCTGCTCGTCGAACAGAACGCCCGCCAGGCGCTGGCGGTTTCGGACCGGGCCTATGTATTGGAGACCGGGCGGGTGGCCATGCACGGCAAATCCGCTGAATTGGCCGCCAGCCGGGAGTTGCAGGACGTGTACCTGGGCGGGCAGGCTGCACTGGCATAGCAGACAGCAAAAAACAGACGGTCTGCGGAGGGGTAACGGTGGACAACGCATACTTGGAGTTGGCGAAGCTGGCCGGGCAGGGCCGGAAAGCCGTACTTGCCACGGTGGTCAGGGGGCGTGGATCTACGTACCGCAAGCCGGGGAGTTCCGCCGTCGTTACCGACACGCACACAGTTTTGGGGGCCATCAGCGGGGGGTGCATGGAGCTGGATATGCTGGCGGTGGTGGACGCCGTCTGCGAAGGCGGACCGGCCCGGCTGCTGTCGTATGACACCGGCAGCGAGGAGGACCTGGTGTTTGGCACCGGCAGCGGCTGTGGGGGGCTGGTGGACGTATTGGTGGCGCCGGTGGCCCTGCCGGTCCTGGATTTTGTGGCAGCCCGGGTCTCAGCCGGGGCGCCGGTCGTGGTCGCGACGGCGATTTCCGGCGGCACGCGGACCCTGGGCAGGCGCCTGGCCGTAGATCGCCGGGGCCTGCGCGCCGGGGATCTTGGAGATGCGCATGCCAACGCCATGGCAACGGCTGCCGCTGCGACCATGCTGGAGCAAGGCGAACAGCAGCCAGCGTGGATTGAGGACGCCCACGGTGTGGAGTACCTGCTCCAGCCTGTGCTGACGCCCCCGCTGCTGCTGGTCGCAGGCGCCGGTGACGATGCCCGTCCGGTGGTGGAACTGGCGAAACTGGCCGGATTCCGGGTCGCAGTGAGCGACCACCGACCCGCCTGGCTCACGCCCGAGCGGTTTCCCGGCGCCGACCACCTGATTCTTGATGACGGGGCGCCTGAACTGGCACTCTCCAATGATTCCTACGCGGTGATCATCACGCACCATTTTGAACGGGACCTGCAGTGGCTCAAGCGGCTGCTGGCGGCCGACCTGCGCTATGTCGGCCTGCTGGGCGCCCGCAAGCGGTCGCAGCAGTTGGTGGACTTGCTTGTCAGGGAAGAGCCCGACCTCGCCCGGACCATGGAAGAGAAGCTCTATGCCCCGGTCGGTCTCGATATCGGGGCGGACGGCCCTCAGCAGATCGCGCTCTCGATCATCGCGGAGATCCTGGCAGTTCGGCAGGGGCGCACCGGGACTTCTCTCCGCCGTGTACGGGAAGCGCTGACCTGCGCCGGTCCGTTCCAGGTACGGAGGTGATGGCGTTGCTCCGCCGTCTGATCATGCTGGCGACGGCCCTCCTGGTGGGAGCAGTCCTGCTGCTCCCGTTCGTCACTCCGGATCCTTACCTGACTGTCTTCCTGTCGACTACATTCATCTACGCCATGCTCTCGTTGGGACTGCAGCTGACCTTCGGTGCCGCCGGCATGATCATTCTATGTCAGGCTGCCTTCTACGGCGTGGGCGCCTACGGCGGCGCACTGGTGGCTGCCCGCCTGCACGTGCCGTTCCCGCTTACGATCGCAGCCGGCATGGTGTCCGCCACGCTGGCCGGGCTGGTCATGGCGCCGATCATGAAGCTGAAAGAAGTCTACTTCGCCATGGCGACGATCTCGTTCGGGGCCATCGTCACGGTCCTCTTGCGGCAGCTGCCCTTTACCGGCGGAGTCAACGGCTTGAACGTCCCGGCGGCCGAGCTGTTCGGCTTCAGTTTCCGTGCTGCCGAGCAGTACTACTACCTGGCGCTCGTGGCGCTGGTCGTGCAGTACCTGTGCTTCCGGCGCCTGCTGGCATCACCGTTCGGCATGTGCCTGAACGCGATTCGCCAGAATGAGTCCGCGGCCCGGGCCTGCGGCATCCCCGTCGCTCAGCTGCAAATCAAGGCGACGGCCTGGGCCGTGGCCGCCGCCGGGGCCGCCGGCGCACTGATGGCCCACTTTCAGGGCTTCATCGCCCCGGACATGTTCACGACCAGCTTCTCGCTGTGGGTGCTGGGCATGGTGGTAGTAGGCGGGCTTCAGTCCATGGGCGGCGCGCTGGTCGGGACGCTGGCGCTGGCACTGGTGCGGGAGTACTCGCGGGGCTTCAAGGAATATGTCCAGCTGGTCTACGGCCTGCTGCTGGTGCTCTTCATGGTCCTGCTGCCCCGGGGGCTCTGGGGCTTCGTCGAGCGGATTCAGCAGGCGCTCTTCCCGCGCCACGCGCCGCACCGCTACCTCAAAGAGACGCCTGCAGGGCGCCCGCCCGCTTTTGCTGCCGGAACACCAGGGGAGCCGCTTCTGCAAACCGAGAAGGTCACCTGCGCCTTCGGCGGGGTGGTCGCCCTGAACGCCGTCGACATGACCGTCCGCCGGGGCGAGATTCACGGTTTGATCGGACCGAACGGGGCCGGCAAGACGACGCTGCTCAACGCACTCTCCGGTTTCAACCGCCCGACGCGGGGACTGATCGCCTTCAAGGGACGGACGGTCAGCCGCCTGCCCGACTATGTCCGGGCTTCGGCCGGCATCAACCGGACGTTCCAGTCGCCGCAGCTCTTCCCCGAACTCTCTGTCCTGGAGAACGGGCTCCTCGGCTACTACCCGAAAATGCGCCACTCGTTCTGGAGTTCGGTTGTCGATCCCGGCCCGGTTCTGGCAGAGGCCACGGCCCACGCCGTCTGGGCCCTGCAGTTCGTGGGTCTCGAGGGGCTGCTGGAAGTGCAGGCCGGCAACCTGTCGTACGGCCAGAAGAAGCTGCTGGAGATCGCCCGGGTGCTTGCCAACGCACCGGAACTGCTGCTCCTCGATGAGCCGGCAGCAGGCCTGACGCCTGCTGAAGTGACGGCGATGGGCGGAGTGGTGCGGCGGATCCGGGCGCTGGGCGTTACTGTCCTGATCATCGAGCACAACATGCCGTTGATGATGGAGCTATGCGACAGCATGACGGTGCTGCATTTCGGCGAGGTGATTGCCGACGGCACGCCGGCGGAAATCCGGGCCGAGCCGGCGGTGACAGCCGCTTACCTGGGGGAGGAAGCCGCATGCTGAAGCTGGACAAGGTTGTGGTGGGCTACGCCGCGGCGCCGGTCCTGCACGCCGTCTCGCTGGAGATCAACCGCGGGGAAGCCGTGGCCTTGATTGGCGCCAACGGGGCCGGCAAGACGACGGCGCTGCGGACGATTACCGGACTGCTGAAGCCTAGAGCGGGGCGGGTCTGCCTGGACGATCAGGATATCTCCGGCATCCACCCGCCTAAGGGCGTGCAGATGGGCATCGCGATGGTGCCGGAAGGGCGGCGGATCTTCCCGACGATGACCGTGCGGGAGAACCTGCTGGTCGGCGCCTATACCGGCTGGCAGAAGCGCATCGTCGAGACTCGCCTGCGCCGCGTCTTCGAATTCCTGCCGCGGCTCTTTGACTTAAAGGACCGGATGGGCGGGTCGCTCAGCGGCGGGGAGCAGCAGCTGCTGGCGTTGGGGCGTGCACTAATGAGTGAACCCCGGGTCCTGCTGCTCGATGAGCCGTCCATGGGGCTGGCGCCCATCATGATCAAACAGATCTTCGAGCGTCTCGCCGTGCTCAAGCAGGCCGGCATGACCATTCTGATGGTCGAGCAGAACGCCGCAATGGCCCTGACGGTAACGGACCGGGGCTACGTTCTGGAGAACGGGGTCATCGTTGCTTCAGGACCGTCGGCCACCTTGCTGCACACTCCGGAACTGAAGAAAGCATACCTGGGCGGTTAGGCGCACACGAGAGGGGGGAGTCTGCGCTTGGCACTGCAAGACCAACTTGTGGTTGGCCTGACCCTGGGCGCTACGTACGCGCTGATCGCGATCGGATTCAGCCTGGTCTTCCGGTCGGTGGGTTTGCTGAACTTCACGCACCCGGAGTTCATGATGATGGGAGCGATGGTCGGGCTGACCGTCACTTCCCGGTACAACCTGTCCCCCATTTTCGCGATTCTCGCTTCAGGCCTGGCTTCAGGGCTGCTGGCCCTGCTGGTGGAACGGACGGCGATCGCCCCGATCATGAAGCGGCAGGGGCAGCGCATCAACCAGATCATCGCTTCGCTGGGCTGGGCCACCGTGCTCACCAACGCGGCGATGCTGATCTGGGGTCCGCAGCCCATGGCCTATCGCCACACATTCGGGGGAACCGTGTGGAAAATCGGGTCGGTGCCCGTCGCGGCCCAGCATGTCTTCATTCTCAGCTCAAGCCTGGTCCTCATGGTAGCCCTGCAGCTGTTCTTCAAGTACACCCGGCTCGGGCTGGCCATGCGTGCCACCGCCGACGACAGCACCATGGCCCTACTGACCGGCATTGAGACGCGCCATATCGTAAGCGCGACGTTCTTCCTTAGCGGGAGCCTGGCCGGCATGGCCGGCGTATTGATCGGCTCTTTGTTCTACGCTTCCTTCGACCTTGGCCAGTACGGGCTCCGGGCCCTATCCGCCGCGGTCATCGGCGGCTTCGGCGACCCGGTCGGCGCCGTACTGGGTGGCTTCGTGTTGGGCGTGGTGGAGACGCTCTCGGGGACGTACGTCTCCTCCGCCTATCGTGACGCCATGGCCTTTGCCATTGCGATCCTGGTGCTCCTGGTTCGGCCATACGGCCTGGTTGGCAGGCGGCGGCGGACCGTATAAAGAGTGGGTCCGGCTCTCGGGAGAGTTACAAACAAAGGAGGGTGTCTGCGTGAAATCTGTCCGCCACATTGTGGTCCTGGTCTGCGTGCTCTCGCTGCTGTTGATGTCCGCGTGTACCTCCGCCAAGAAAGAGAGTCCCGCCCCGGCCTCAGGTGGCTCCGCTCCGGCCGAGTCAAAGCAGCCAATCAAAATCGGGTTCATTGGGGGGCTGACCGGTCCGCTGGCCGAGTACACGACAGCCGCCAAGGAACTGCTGGAATGGGCAGAGGCGGACATCAACGCCAGCGGTGGCGTGCTGGGGCGCCCGATTGACATTCTGTACACGGACACCAAGGTCGACCCGCAGTTGGCTCGCGACGCCGTGGAGCGGATGACCAAGTCGGACAAGGTGGCGGCGATCATTGGCGACTACTACAGCCCAAGTACCCTGGCGATCGTGAAGCTGATGGACGAAGCCAAGGTGCCCCTCGTCTCCCCCAACTCCAACGCCACCGACATTACCCTGCAGGGCGCCAAGTATGTCTTCCGGGTCGTCCATGCTTCCAGGGTGGAGGCCGAAGCCATCGCCGGCTACATGCTGGACAAGCGGGGCGTGAAGCGGATTGTCGTCTTCACCGGGTCGGACGGCTTCTCCCAGTCAAATGCCACCGCCTTCACGGCCTACGTCAAGCAGTCGGGCAAGGCGGAGCTGGTAGGAACCGAGACCTACGACCGGGCGAACACCAAGGACTTCACCAATCTGCTCGCCAAGTACAAGGACAAGCAGGTGGATGCGATCTTCCTGGCCGGCGGTCTGGCCGACGGCGCCCTCATTGTCAAGCAGGCCGGCGACGCCGGCATGAAGGTCTCCTTCTACGGCACCAACGCCCAGGCGCGCCCGGGCTTCAACCAGATTGGCGGTCCGACCTCCGTCGGCACCGTACTGCTGAGCGACTACCCGGGCGACGCCTCCAACTGGGAGCAGTTCGCCGACCAGGGCACGAAAGACTTTGTCGCCAAGTTCAAGGCCAAGTTTGGCAAGCAGCCCACCTATGACCATGCGCATGCCTACGACTCCCTGATGCTCGTCATCAACGCCATCAAGGCAGCCGGGTCCACTGACGGCCCCGCCGTGCGGGACCAGATTCTCAAGCTGTCGCCCGTAAAGGGTGCGGTCGGCGACCGGCGGCTCCTGCCCAACGGCGACAGCCGGACCAAGATCTACCTCGTGCGCGTGGAGGACGGCGGCAAGTTCACCATCATCGACACCGTGGTCGACGACGGCAAGTAGCCTTCACAACATCGGAGGCCGACGGGAGGTAGCCGCAGCATGCGCTTGGTGGTGGGCATGACGGGAGCGACCGGGGCCATTTACGGCATCCGGCTGCTCGAGGCCCTGAAGGATCTGGGCGTCGAGACACACCTTATCGTAAGTTCGTGGGCGGAGAAGACAATTGCCATTGAGACTGATTACACGGTTGATGAAGTCAAGCGCCTGGCCTCGCGAGTACATCCCCTGCAGAACCAGGCGGCGCCCATCTCCAGCGGCTCGTTCGCGACGGCGGGCATGGCCGTGATCCCCTGTTCGATGAAGTCGCTGGCTGCCATTGCCCACGGGTTCTCCGACAACCTGGTCCACCGGGCCGCCGACGTGGTGCTCAAAGAACGGCGCAAGTTGGTGCTGGTGCCGCGGGAGACGCCGCTGCACGACATCCACCTGCAAAACATGCTGACGCTCAGCCGTTCCGGTGCGGTGATCCTGCCGCCCATGCCCGCCTTCTACAATCGTCCCGCGAGCGTCGACGACATCGTGAACCACACCGTGGCGCGGGTACTGGACCAATTTGGCATCGAGAATTCGCTGACGAAGCGATGGGGCCAACAGGCTGCAGTTATGGCTGAGACAGGAGACCTGTAAGGAGGGGTTGGGCAGCGTGGGCTACAAGGATCTGCGATCGTATCTGGCGGCCCTGGAGGCGCAAGGGCTGCTGGTCAGGGTGGACCGGCCGATCAACAAGGATACCGAACTGATGCCGCTGGTGCGCTGGCAGTATCGCGGCCTGTCCGAAGAGCAGCGGAAGGCGTTCCTGTTCACAAACGTTCACGGTTCGGGCGGCACGCAATATGCCGGGGCGGTGGCCGTTTCCGCCCTGGGCGCCTCCCGCCAGGTCTATGCGGCGGCTTTGGGTTGCCCGGTTTCGGAGATTCGCGACACCTGGCTGAAGCTGACGGCACAGCGGACGGCACCGGTCATGGTGGACGCCGCCGGCGCCCCGTGCAAGGAGGTCATCTTAAGGGGCGACGACCTGACCGCCCAGGACGGCGGGATGGCCAGGTTCCCGATCCCCATCTCTACGCCTGGCTTTGACCCGGCACCATATATTACGTCCGGTCACTGGGTGACCAAGGACCCGGACACGGGCATCCGGAACGTCGGCAACTACCGGGGCATGGTGAAGGCGCCGAACCGGGCCGGCATTCAGCTGATTCCCACGCAGCATGTCGGCATTCACTTCACCAAGTGCCAGCAGCGCGGCAAGCACCTCGAAGCGGCCATCGTGATCGGGGCGGCGCCTGCCATCGCCATGGCGGCTGTCGCGAAGATCCCCTACGGTGTGGACGAGTATGAGGTCGCCGGCTCCCTGATGGGCGCTCCGGTGGAACTGGTCAAGTGTGAGACCGTGGACCTGGAAGTGCCTGCCTCCGCCGAAATCGTCCTGGAAGGCTACATCCGCACCGACGAGTGGGAGCCGGAGGCGCCCTTCGGCGAGTACACCGGCTACCTTGGTGAGCGGCGGTACCATCCCATTTTTGAGATCACCTGCATCACCCACCGACGCGATCCGGTCGCGCAGGCGTTTATCAGCCAGTTCCCGCCCAGCGAATCGTCGAAGGTGCGCGGCATCGCCAATGAAGCCGTGTATTACGACTTGCTTGTCAACCATGCCAACATTCCCTCGGTGACCGATGTGGCTTTCCCTGAGGAAGCGGCGGCCCAGCACATGGTCGTCATTCAAATGGACAAGCGAAACAAGGCCGAGCCGTGGCAGGCGATGCACGCATGCAATGCCCTTGACCCCACCTACGGAAAGATCGCTGTCGTGGTCGACACCGACGTGAACCCGCGTGACATTACGTCGATCGTCTGGGCGATCTTCACCCGCTCGCAGCCGAACCGAGACTGGCGGATCATCTCCAACAAGGCGTCGATGCTGGATCCGTCGGCTGCTCCGCCGAACGCCCCGCCTTCGCAACTCTGGTACCCCGACCCCGACGGCGCCGGCGGCGTCATGATTGACGCCACCCGGAAGTGGGATTATGCACCGGTATCGCTGCCGAAGCAGGCGTTTATGGAGAACGCCCGGGAAATCTGGGAGTCCCTCGGTCTGCCGCAGTTGAACCCGCGGACTCCCTGGTATGGGTACAAACTGGGCGAGTGGCCGCAGGAGTGGCTGGACGAGGCGGAGGAGGCCGCACAGGGCCGGTACTTCGCCGTGGGCGAGAAGTTGGCGAAGGGGCGCAAGCCATTCTAATTTCAGGTGGACGAAGGCCAGCCAGGCAGATCTTGCCTGGCTGGCCTTGTCAGTTTTGTTGACATCAACAAGCTGATGCCCTGATGGTTGCTGCACCTCGTCGGGGTCATGTCAGGTAATATTTTGCGATATGTTAGTTTTCTTTACATCATCTATTGCCGACTCGGGGCGGACCACATAGAATGAGCCCATCGGAACTGACTCATATGTCAGAAACTCTTACATCAGGGAGGGCTCTACATGAACACCCCGACCACGGTGGAGATCGCGAACGCTCTGAACCTTGTCTGGACCTTGCTTGCGGGCTTCCTCGTCTTCATCATGCATCTTGGGTTTGCAACCGTCGAATCGGGCTTCACCCAGTCCAAGAACACGGTCAACATCATCATGAAGAACTTCCTGACCATCTGTGTGGGCGTCTTGGGGTTCTATGTGGTAGGCTTCGGGCTGATGTTCGGCAGCGACACCTTCGGGGTGGTCGGCACCTCCGGCTTCCTGATGCTCGGAGCGATTCCGGAACCGGCGATTCCGCTGCTCGGGTTCTGGTTCTTCCAGGCGATCTTCGCCGCCACGGCAGCGACCATCGTATCGGGCGCCATGGCCGAGCGCACCAAGTTCCTGGCCTACCTGGCCTTCTGTGTTGTCATTACCGGGCTGGTCTACCCCGTGACCGGACACTGGATCTGGGGCGGCGGCTGGCTCGCACAACTGGGCTTCATCGACTTTGCCGGCTCCACCGCCGTGCACAGCGTAGGCGGTTGGGCGGCACTCGTGGGCGCCGCACTGGTCGGCCCCCGCATTGGCAAGTATGTCGGCAAGGAAGTCCGCACCATTCCGGCCCACAACATTCCGCTCGGGGCGATTGGCGTCCTGCTTCTCTGGTTCGGCTGGTTCGGCTTTAACCCGGGGTCCACGCTCTCCGGCATGAACCCCGACATTGCCAAGATTGCCGTGACCACGCTGCTCGCCGGTGCTTCCGCCACGGTCTCCGCGATGTTCACCACGCTGTTCCGGTCAGGCAAGGTTGACGCCGGCGTTACCATGAACGGCGCCCTGGCCGGACTGGTCGCCATCACCGCAGGCACCCAGGCTGTCTCGCCTGTCGGGGCCATCGCCATCGGGCTGATCGCCGGCGTCGTGCTGGTGTACTCGCTCGACCTGTTTGACCGGGTGCTGCGCATCGACGATCCCGTTGGCGCTACCTCCGTTCACCTCGTGTGCGGCTCGATGGGGACACTGCTGGTCGGCCTGTTTGCCGAACAGGGCGGCCTGCTGTACGGCGGCGGTCTCCGGCTGCTCGGGGTTCAGGCCCTCGGCGTTGCTGCGGTCGCAGGAACGGTCGTCGTGGCGAGCTATATCGCCTTCCGGCTGATCAAGGCAACGATCGGCCTCCGAGTCAGTGTCGAGGAGGAGATTCAGGGCCTTGACCAGTTCGAGCATGGCGTCGCAGCCTACCACAACCTGCACGCCAGGCCCGAGAAGCAGTACCTTGCCGCTGCCGCGGACGACTAGTCCGAACCCTGCTATGCATACAAAGGCCGGGGGCGTACCTGCCAGCCCCCGGCCTTACGTAGCTTAACGGTCTCCCCGCAGCTTGCCGTGGAACGAACTCCGGCGCCGCCCCCCGGCTGACCTGCTGCTCATCAGGAGCAGCAACAGGGCAAACCCCGCCACGCCCCAGGCGACTCTGGCCTCCAGTGGAAACCCGCCCACCCGCAGCAGCGCCCCGGTTATGCCGGCGCCCGCCGCGACGGTTGACCACGAAGAACGGCTGCCATTGCGGGCCAACTGCTCCGACACGGGACCTAAATCGACCCTGACCTGCAGGTTGCCCGCATCCGCCTTTTGCAGAACGTGTTCCAGTTCGCCCGGCACTCGCAGGGCGCTCATGCCGGCGGCGGAGACTTCGCGCCAGGCGATGCCCAGGCCGGCGGCGGCTTTCGGGCCGAGCAGGTCCGCCGCCGTCTTCTGCCAGTTGAAGCCCCCGTCATCCTTGGAATCCCCGCCGGTCTGGGTCTGGGTCAGCAGCGGCAGCGCCTGCCGCTTGAGAATGCCTACCCAGTCAATCTCCGGATCCAGCCCTGCGGCAAGGCCAGCCAGAAGCCCGACGGCCCGCACCAGGAAGATGTAGCGAGATGGGAACTGGAGCGGCTCTTCGTACAGCCATTCCCGTAATTGCACCAGGAACCGGTCGAATTCCGGGCCCACCTCGAGCTTCGTGCCGCTCAGGCGGTCGAGTATGAACCCCAGGGCCTGCTTGAGCACCGTGGCGTTGGCGTGGGGGCGGAGGACCTCCAGGTCGCGCAGGGCCGCCACGGCGCCGTCCAGGTTCCGGGTCAGGAGCGTCGTGGCCAGGTCGGCCACGCCTTTTTTGTCCTTGGCCGTAATGGAGGCGACCATGCCGAAATCCAGGAAGACGACGGTACCATCCGGGCGGACCAGCAGGTTGCCCGGGTGCGGGTCCACGTGGACAAATCCGTCCACCAGCACCATCTGCACATAGGCATCCACCAGGCGCTGGGCCAGTTGAACCCGGTCAATGCCCGCCGCCTGGAGCCGGTCCCGCTCGGTCAGCTTCATGCCCTCGACGTACTCCATGACCAGCGTGCGCCGCGACACCAGGTTATCAAACGGGAAGGGCACGTCCACTCCGGGCACCGCCCGCAGGTTGTGGCGGAACTTACGGATGTGTTCGGCCTCCTGCAGGTAATCCATCTCCCGAAGGGTGGTGGCCTCGAATTCGTCCATGACCGCGTCAAGGTCAAAGCGCTTAGCCCAGGAAGTCATGCGCTTCACCCAACCCAGCACCCGGCGCAGGGCGGAAAGGTCGATCGCTACCAGGCGCTCAATGCCCGGGCGCAGCACCTTGACGGCCACGAGCTGCCCTTCTTTGAGCACGGCTCTGTGCACCTGCCCCAGCGACGCCGAGGCCAGGGGCTGTTCGTCAAATTCGGTGAAGAACGCCCCGAGCGGGGCGCCCAGTTCGTCCTCAACCTGGCGCCTGACCGCGGTAAAGGGGGCGGGGGGAACGGCGTCCTGGAGGGAAGCCAGTTCCTTGGTGAAAACATCGGGCAGAATGTCCGCGCGGGTGCTTAAGAACTGCCCGACTTTGATGATCACCCCGCCCAGCCTCACCGCCGCCTTGCGAATCATCCGGCCCCAGCGGGCATAGGCCCGCTGCTCCGTGGCACGCTGCGCCTCGCTGCTGCGAAAGCGGCTGGTGAAATCAAGCCACAGGTAATCAACCAACAGCCGAAACGCCAACCAGAAGATCGTCAGCGAACGCCCTAGCTGCGACGGCACCAGCGGGTCCTCCCCTCATGGACGGCTCAGCCCTGCTGTTCGGCAGGGGCCTCGCCACCCTCCTTCTTCTCATCCGGCTCCCACACCGAGAACGCTTCCTTCAGCTTGGACCGGAACAGGCGGGCCTTGGACTTCATCTCTTCCTTCTTGGCGGGGTCAGCACTGCAGCAGTGGCGGCCGACTTTGACCCCCAGCACCAGCAGAATGAGGTAAAGCAGGAACGGGGGACGGCGGCGACGGAAGAACATGCGAAACCCTCCTTTTCTGGTGAAAACCGAACTTTGTTAGGTATGCGGGATAAGAAACTCACCGCTTCCAGCCCGCAATCAAACCATCCGTAACCGTTTCGTACAGCTGATCGGCCGTGCGTTGGTCGGCAATCTGGCCGGACAGCCGCAGCGCGATGACGCCGTGCGCAGACGCCATCAGGGCAGCCGCTGCTTCCAGGGGCGGCACTTGGCGCAGCAGGCCCGCATTCATGCATTGGAACAGGGCATCGCCAAGCAGGCCCCGGCAGGCGCCGGAGTGAACGTCGTCGGTCCGGGTGTCGCGGGCGCCGGCCGTGGCCAGCCCGAACATGGCCTGGTAGTGGCCCGGATTCTCCCAGGCAAACAGGCGCAGGGAACGCAGCAGCGCCCGCAGGCGCCGCTCGGGATCGGCGAGGCCCGCCGCTCCTGTGATCATGTAACGGTAGAGCAGCTGGTAGCCATCGGCGGACAGCTCGGCGTAGATGGCTTCCTTGCTTTCAAAATGCTCGTAGATCATGGGCGGACTGTACTGAATCTGGTCGGCGATTTTCCGGATGGTCAGGCTATGCCAGCCTTCCCGATGGACGATCTCAAGCACGGCCTTCAAAATGGCTTGGCGCAGTTGAATGGCCCGTTCGGCCCGAGGCCCCCGTGGTGGCATGGCCTCCCCCCTGTTGACCGATGATTATCTAACTTAGTTAGATTTTACTCTCGGGGATAGAATCCGGTCAATAGGGTGTTCTGTTGCCTTCGCTGCCGGGTGAAAATGCCAGGTTTCGTGGCCGGCTCTGCCAGCGGTTGGTAAAGTTGGAGCTAAGCGACCATTACCGGAGAGGGTGGGGGTGTTCCTTGTGGCGATTCGCGTCCGGATGATCAGCGCGGTGCTCGTCCTGACCATGCTCGCGGCCATCATGGCGCCGGCCATGGTTCCCAGGCGGTCCGAAGCCCTGATTGACTTATTGATCACCATCGGCGCCGTCATTGCCGGCGGCAAGATGGCCCAGGGCCTGGTGAATGATACGATTGACCAGGCGGAGGGCGCCGCCAAAGGCATCATGCAAGAGGCGTCCACCCAGATCCAGAAGCTGATTCAGCAGCTTGAGACGACCTACGGCAACGCCTTGAACACGACGCTGGAGTCGCTGGATGCGTTTTCCGGCCAGCAACTTGCGAAGATCGCCACGCTCTTTGATCAGATCAACCAGAAACTGATGGAAGACGTGGTTGTCATTCAGCAAGCTCTGCTGGATTTGCTGGAGCAGGTCAATCAGATGATCCAGCAGACCATCGCAGCGGTGCAGGAGACAATTGTGGTGGCGGTGCGAGGAGCTACCTTCGTGATCGACAACATCATCTCTGGTGAATGCAAGGTATTTTGGTGGACAGGCGCGCCCATACTTCTAGGTACATCTCAATCGGTAGGTCCCTTCATTAAGCGAGGGCGGCGACCCTCAGTTGCCCCATGACCGAAACGAAATCTTGCGTCTGCTGTCCCGTCTCACACGTCCAGAGAGATAGCCAGGGTCCCGTCCTCACCATGAAGGACGGGACCCTGGTTTGTGAAGGCGTACTTGAGGATCTCACGCAGGCGACAGCCGTCAGATTCTGAAACAGCAACCGACAGCTAGGAAACTGGCCCGGGTGCCGGACCTAACGACGACAGCGATATGCTCCTGGCCCGAAGGGTAGCTTCCTTTGAGGAGTAGGCTTGCAACTGGAAGATTCTCTTAAGGACTTAAGTCCTAGGACTAGGTTGTACTGAAGTAGTACATAATGATAAATTCTAATTAAATGACAAATTACGACAAACCAAATCATTATCGCTATGTAAAATAATCATGCCAGCAATGGCAGTCTCAGACCTGAAGGAGGAAGGATACGTGAAACGGTACTACCTGATTCTTGCCACGGTTGCAGTCCTGCTGTTTGCGGCCTCGACGGTTTTTGCTGCGGCACCTGGCTGGTCAAGCTCGTCTGTTACCTACCACCTAAACGGGCACTGCTGCGATGTCCTCGCCGTTCCGACCGCGTACAAGCCCAACGTCCGTGCCGCCGCCACTACATGGACCAACCAAACCAGGATCGATTATTCGGAGAGCAGCAGTAGCTCCAATTGGGTTGGTTGGGGCGATGTCACCGACTGGGGTGCCCCTTCCAGTGCAGGAGCTATAACAATGCGTTACTACAACAGTTCCAACTACCTTGTTCTTGCCAACATGATCTTCAATCAGAATGCGACCTGGGCTACCGACGGTAATGCTAGCGCCCTCGACGTTCAGAGTGTCGCAGCCCATGAGTTTGGCCATTTTGGGGGCCTGAACGATCTGACTGCTTCTGGTGACCTCGCGGCCACCATGTACATGTATACCTACTACGGCGAGACCCACAAGCGCACCCTGGAGACTAGAGATACCAGCCTGATGAATTCCCTCTATCCCTAAGAGCCCCTATCCCTAAGGGAGCGACACATCATCTGTAAGGAGGAAGATATACCGTGAAGCGAATCGTGGTCACAATCCTGGTTCTGGCAGCGTCGCTTTCCATTCCGTTTGTCGTCGCTGCAGAGGTCTTTAAGCCTGAAGCGGTTGTTGCTGAAGCGTTATATGGGGATGTGAACCTGACTGTTGAGGAGCGCGCGGATTCCAGTCCGGTCGTGGCTACCGTCATCTTCAATCGTCCGTTACAGGTTCGGTGGACAACACCTGACAAGGTAATGGCCATGACTGACTGGGAAGCCACCGTACAGGACTTCCACAAAGGTGGCCTACAATCATCCAAAATTGTAGTCAGCGTCCCGGGGGGAAAACTGGAAGGGATGACATTCCGGGCGGTAAACGGCGTAGCGCCTCGTGCAGGTGAAAAAGCCGTCGTCTTCCTGGAACAGATCGCCGCCGATCCTGAAAACACGTTCCGTATCAACGGGCTGGATAAGGGCAAGTTCACCGTTTACTCTGATGGATCGGTGGGCAACAGGACGGAGAAACTAAACCTCTCTGAACTGCTCACTGTCGTCAAGGGAAGCAAGTAAAAAGGAGCGGGGCGCCTCGTCATCGTAGAGACGAGGCGCCCAACTACAAATATCCGGAACATTCTGCTGCAATGCTTCGTCATTAAATAGGAGGTGCATGTCGTAATGGAAAGAGGCGATATTCTGAGACGGTGGACTCTGGCAGCACTCTTGGTTGCCATTTTCGCATGCTTTATCTATGTGGGCGGCTCAGTTTTCGTTAATAAGGGAACGCCTTCTCGGTATATATCAGAACGAGAAGCAATTCGTATAGCGAAGGACCGTGATGCTTCTGGCGTTTGGAGAGCCCAATTCGTATCGAATGCTGACGTGACGGTCGATGGTAAACAATCAAGCCGTCCCCTGTGGGTGCTCTACAGTGCGCAGCCAGGCCAGCCTGCCAATCTGCGGCTTTATCTAGACGCCGTGACCGGTGCTCCCCTGCAGGAAACCTTTATCAACATCGTAAGGTGACTGGGTAACGCAGCATCTATGTCATGCGCTTCTGTGGCTTTCCCGCTAGGAAATACCCCCAAAACTTATAGCCAAGGTTCGGCCTCTGGGTTATGCTTCCAACAGGACAGCCGGCTGCTGGAGCCGGCACCTTCACCTCGCACCGTGGTCAGGAATCCGTCGAGCATATCCCGATCGACCACCACATACGCAGAAGTGGGTGTCAAAAGGGGGCAGATGAGGCATGCCGGGCCACGAAGAGCTAGGGGAACGTGTGGCTACACGGAGCCGGATAATAATGCGGATTGGGTTCGTCGAAAACCCCGCAGAAGCCAAAAAGGCGCTAGACATATTAAGCAGAGGACGCCAACGGGCATTGCAGAAGCTGCTTACTGAAGGTGTTCCGACGGTAATGAGTTCGGCCTAGAAGGCGAAAAGCGGCGACCAGGGTAATGCCCTGGCCGCCGCTTTTTAGCGGCCGTTACCAATCGTGAGTGACAGCACCACCTGGCTACATTCTTGACTTGGAGCCCCGAGGTAGGTTCAATGCCCGCTTACAGGCTTCCCGTTCCCTTGGTGGCAAGGACCTAGCCCTCCGGTCAACTTGCCATCCTGCACCCAGCCCCTCGGACTAAGCCGCACCCCTGGTCAAGGAGCCGGTTTCGGCAGAGGCTCTGAGCGCAGCGCAAGCTTGGGTTTTCCATCTACGACATCCACGAATACGCGAATCAGTTGTTGGCCCACCGAATGAATATCCGGCTCCACGTCTCCCAACCGCACCCATGGCGCCAGAAATGTTTTGAACAGCATTCCATTTTGGAACGGATCTTGCCCAATGTTCTCTGCCGGATTCGGGACGTGAAAGCGGATTCCAGGGTCATTCGCCCAGCGATGGGCTACAAGCCGTTGTTCCGAAATGAAGTCCTCAATTACCACGGCAAAGTCAAGATCAGCGCCACGGTCAAACGAGAACTGAGACTGCGTCACGTGAGCAACGAATCCAAACTGAATTCGGTCAAGCTTGGCAGCTACAGTTGGGAGCCGCAATTGCCTGTACTCGGTTCCCGTCAGTACTACCTCGCACGCAGCGAGCACCTCAAGAACGTGGGGTTTGCCACCATCGATCAAGTCGACAGTTTGGCCCAAGTTCCTAAGAATTAGACCATGTACGTCTCCAAGGAGGCCAATCAGATTCGGGCCTCGGCTTCCCGTCTTAACGGAAAAGAGGTCCATATCTGGGTCCTTGGCCATACCGCTGTCGAGAAGCAGGTTAATGTGAATTGATCCTGGGTTCTCGTCAACAAGGGAAATGGCCTGGGTGTTAGGTAAGAGCACATTTTGAAACTCGGCTGCCCAAGTGTGGAGGTAGAAGAACACGTGCCGTCCTGGGTGGCCCCACTCTTGGGGGGTCAGATCACGAACAACAAACAGGTCAATACCCTTGCCCTTAGCATAGGCAACAGCGCCCTCTTCAAACCCGGTCGTAGTGAAAATAGCCCCCTTGTTAGCACCCAGGGCTTCGATGCTTGCGGCCAGAACGTCGATCCGATCTCTACCGACTGGTTCCTTCCAGCGCTTGCATTCCACTAGGGTCACAAACGTATGAAACCTAGTGCGTCTAGTGATCTTGACGTCGGTCTGGCGTTTTGCTCCATACCGATCGACTTCCGTGACATCGCGCTCAACTACAACGTCACCATCGGCCTCGTAAAGCTCCTTGATGAAAGTCTCGAAAGCTGCCCAATCATAGTACTTGTGCATGAAGCTGGCTACGTCTGTCATAGTTGAATGGCCTCCGTGGCTATACGTGTCCTCAGGTTTCGACCATCGCAATCCCCTAGCGGCAACGCTGCTTGCCCGTTTGTCGCTCTGGGCTGACATATCGTTGCCGTGGGCCATCAAACCGCACAAGGGTCTTGGTTCGTCATCGCTTCGGCTCACCAACGTGGAAATATGCTCCTCCCTCTGGCAAAGGCGTAATCTCTACACCGAGGGATCGCCAGATTTGCCGAAAAAAGCTATCGGCAGTTGCTGACAGTTGATCATGGTACTCCCTCAATTTCTCTCTGCCTTGGCTCAGCGGGGCGGATTGAATGCATTCCCACAGTGCTTGCCATGGTTCCGCCACGTAAAGCTGTGCAGCGGGGAGGCACGCCAAGTTTTCCGTGCTGAAGACGCTACTTCGATTGGACGGGTTCTCATGTGCCGCATCTAAGTAAGCCTGCGTATGGGCCAGAAGAATTGCACATTCGCCGAACGACGAGGCCAGACGTTGCCGCATGGTGTCAAGGTCAATTGACCACTCACGATAGGCTTGAACGGTGTCAGGCCAATGCGGGTGGGAGTCCCTCAGAAAAAGCTCCAAAGCATCCATATGGCCGGCCACAAGGAGCAGCGCAAGGGGAATTTGGCTACTCGCACCATCGGCTGTGGAGATGGTGACTGAAACCTTGAGTGCCTCCAGACACGCAAGCGCCAACATGTCCGCCCAGTACTCGTCCGAAAGTGTTCGGCCGAGGTCCTGAGATTCTCCGGTATCTTTTGGAATGCCGGCGTCCACCCACAATTCATCCAGCACGGGGTGCATTAGCTCATGGTTAACCACTGTCAGAGCACGCAATCGATCAGATGGATCCTGGGGTTGTTCCCACGGCCAGGAGTCGACAATCACGTTCAGATTCTGAAGTTCTGTCCCGCAGCGGCCATAAAGACACTTTGCGGTAACCCGGACAGGGCCTCGTTCCGCTTTATACGATGTACTCCCGGTCCTGAGTCGCACAGCGCCCTCCAAGTCGTCCGTCAATACCATATGAACGTTGGCCATCGGCAAATCGAACTTGGTGCAGAGCGCGGTGTAAGCCTGAAACGCCCACTCAGCATCCTGGGCAAAAACGCTGCGAGCGTCCGAAGACAGGCTTTCGGACTCAATGGATACGGTTAATGTCATCGTCAGTTCCTCCAAGACCCCGATCGAAGTCTGCCGCGTTGGGATTGTTTCAATGCTTCTTACATTATACCGTTTCCTGTATAGGAGCGGAAATACTCTGGTACTTGAAAGCAACAACAGGACACCGAAAGCGGTGACCTGTTGTTGCGTGAGTTGGTGAAGTGATGATACAGTTCGACGCCGAGCCATCAAGGAGCACTTTCCGTGTGGGGACCCACCTGCGGGTTGCCCAGATACAGCAGTGGGTCCACGGGGTTGCGGCCATAAGGGCGCACCTCCAGGTGTAGATGAGGTGCCGTGCTTCGCCCCGTGCTGCCCACAAAACCGATGACCTGACCCCGGGCCACAGTCTGCCCCCGCTTGACGGCAAAGCCTGATAGGTGACCGTAGTACGTGACCAACCGGCCCGGACCCAGCAGAATGACCAAGTTGCCGTACCCACCGGCCCATGCGGTGCTGAGGATCTCCCCGGCGGTGGCGGCCAACACGGGAGTACCGGCTTCAGCGGCGATATCTACTCCCCAGTGCCCCTCTTCGTTGTGTGGGGGAAAGGGATTTACCCGGATCCCAAACCCATCGGTGATTCTGCCATGCGTTGGCCAGAGGAGGCCACCAACGGCGGGCGCCGGCGAGCCAGCCCCCTGCCCCGCGAAGGTGGTGGCAACCGCCATCACCACGGCCAAGAAGGAAGCAAACAGCCCGATTACCCCAAGGCATCCCAGGCGAATCAGGAGCTTCATCGCCGTCCCCCCAGGTTTTCAGCGGCTTTCGCCAGGGCTCGGACAACCCGTTTTGCCTCACGCATCAGGTCAATAGCGGGGTAATCTGGCATGAAGCTTTTCCCGGGATTCTTACCATAGCGATAGCGGGAGTGGAGGTATTGCTCAAGCATCCAGCGGCGACGTGAACCCGTCTGGCTGGCGAAGTGCCCGCCGCTTTCGCTGCTGCGCGGCTGATACCTACCGCCACTTGCCTTCGGTTTGGAGGGGGTCTTGCTGGCCCTGACCGGCTGCTGGCCCGGCCGCAAGACCTGCAAGCGCCGCCCAGTCTTTGTCTCCGCCCAACGCACATTCATGTCGCGCACCTGCCGGCGTCGCGTATGGGTTCCATCGTTCGCCATGCGTTGTGCCGCTCTCGGCATCGGGGAGCGCGCCCGAAGTCCGGTAACGACGGCCCGGTTCCGGCGGAACGGCCAGACGAAAACGAGGTACGTAGTAAAGGCCATGGCGCCCATGATCAGCGTCACCGTGAGCCAGCCGCCCGGAATCGTATGTGCAGAATCGATCATCCCGTTCAGGAAGGCGATGTACAGCGCCAAGACGAAGCTGCAGGCCACCTTCACGATTGCCGAGATACAAGTCCATACAGCATACGACCGCAGGAACCCCAGCCCACGGGACCAAGGCATCGCCGCCATGAATAGGGCGACCGGAATCCCCATAGCAAAGAACACCGTAAAAGCCTTGAACCCCAACACTACGGCGGCCAGCAGGAACAGGATCGGCATGAACAGGAAGAGCGCCAAAAACGAGTCCAGGACTACCCCCAGGCGCCGTCCGAGCGCACCGTCGTCGTACCAGGGGGATAGATCCGGGTTCTTATCGCCGTCGTCATCCTTGAAAGCGGATTGTGCCGCGTCTTCAGTCAGCCCCAAGTACTTGCCACCAGGAATCCCGTTGACGGCGTACTTCTCTGAGGCGACCTCGACAGTGGAGAAATTGGCCCTCGCCCAGGGCTCCAGGATCAGCTGCTTGTAGACCGCGTCGGTCATGCTCGTGACCGTTGTCTGCTGAGCTGTGTCTGTCGCTGTCCCACCTGCAAGGAGCTTGGCGGCCACCTCCGTGCCAGCGTCCTCCACCAGGGCGATCGACTTCGAGACTCCTCCACGGGTACCTATGACCAGCACCAGGACGAGCACCAGAACAGCCACGTGACCCATGATGCGGCTTAGTTGCCCCTTTGCCACCTGGACCAGCACCCAAGCTGCAGTGATGGTAAACAGGACGCCTGCAAACGACCAGACGAGGTTGGTGTAGCGTCCTACGACTGCGTCAATGATGCTGCCAAACCATTTGGCAAGGTTCAGATTCCAGGCGATGTCCACGGTCTTGATCACAAGGGTGACCAGCGTCGCCATGAACTGGAAGAAAGCCTCGAGTACCTGATTCATTCCGTTCTTGAAGGCTTTTCTGGGTTCGTACCAGGAGGCCCCTTCGCTGTAGAAGTGGAGGGACTCGGGCGGATACTGAAGCACCAGGGGCCGGTCGGCGTTCGCCGCCGGCCCCGCCCGCAGGTCCTGGCTCTCGATCAGGATTTGATCAGCAATACCTACTTCTGCCCGCACGGGCGCCGCTGCGAAGACCGTGACCACCAGGAGCAAAGCCACAAGAACTCGCCTTACCACGGGATATCCATCCCCTCTCGGTAATCGAGGACTCGGCGGACCTTCCATGACCCGTCCGACACCTTTGTGACCCAGATGAGATGCCGCTCCTGCCGGTCGGCTATCAGAAACAGGTAGTCACCGGCCCGGTCAAATGCCTGCACCCTCAATTCCGTATCGACGGGCAGTAACTTGAGGTTGATGTCTGCCCGCTGTCTCGTCTTGTACGCAACGAACTCGTCACGATCGGTGTGTGTCCAGAAGCCCGGGGCGCCCAGATCCCACGCCCGCCCGATGTCGCCGTCGAGGTACCAGTTCCGGTAGAACTCTACGGCGACCTTTTCCGCCTGCTTCGCCTGGTTCTTGCTGGCATTGCCGCCGCAGCCTGCTACCAGGACGGCAGCCACGACCACGGCAGCCCAAAGACACTTAGGCATACACTCGCTCCTCCAGAGAAGTGGTCTTGAATGCCTCGGCCAGCTCCGAAAACAGAAGGCAGATCTGCGCCTGCCCTACCCGACCCGTCAGATCACGAATCAGGCATTGTCCCTTGGCCGGCCTCGGTCGATCATGCTCTTCATCCGGTACCTGGGACTCCTTCGGGTTCAGGCTCATCACGCGCTCGATGTTGGCCTGCGTTGGCTCGACCCCGAGGAACTCCAGGTTGTTGATCGCCTCTCGCTCGAAGTCAGCCCCAAAGGCAAACCGAAGCGTGAAGTGCTGATGCAGGTCAGGGGGAAGGTGGCTGACGTTCTGGCCGATCAGCAGAACCTGGGCGCCCATGGCCCGCCCCGTCAGCGTTTGTTTCTCGATCAAGTCCCTGCCGTAGGAGTTTGACAGGAACCAACGAGCCTCGTCGGTCACGATGAGTTTCTGAACCCTGCGATCCTGGGTCGCGAAGGCACTGGCGAAGGCAACCACTGCGTTCAGAATGGCAGCGCTGACATACTCCTCCAGGTCATAGTCCTTCACGGCCTTGTTGTCCGCGGGGCGGCGCAAGCGGTCGAGTTGCAGGACCGTAATACGGCATGTGATGTCAATCCCGGCGTTCGTGCCGTCTCCGAAGAGCAGGCTAGAGTACGCCATCGTGGCCATGTTGCGCAGCCGTTCGGCTAGTCTCGCCGCCTCGGCTCGATAGGTGTACGTGCTGTCGGCGGCCAGCCGGTCCAAGGCGGAAATCCCCGCTTGCATGCATGGCCGTTCACAGTTGTCCCGAACGGTTCGGAAGGCCTTCATCAACACGTCATAACCCGGCGCCCCCGAATCGGTCTGCGTCAAGAAACTGGCCTGGGAAATGGCGTGTACGGTTGCTTCGGCCTTGTCGCTGAAGATGACGTAAGGATCTAGCTTGCCCCTGTCCTTATCGTGGGCGCTCAGTGTAACTACCCGGGTGAAAGGCCCGAGGAACGGCAGTTTCTCAGGCCACAGGCTGCGTTCGGGCTTGGCCGAATCAATTGCCAGCACCTTCGCCCCGAAGAGGGCGCAGAGGAAGGCGATGAAGTTCGCAGCAGTCGACTTGCCGCTTCCCATCGGCCCCACAAAGGCCATGGAACCCGACGCATCCAGCTTCGCCAGCGCCCTGAGCCAGTCAAACCAGAGGGGCCGCCCATTAGGGTCAACAGCGAAGAACGTGCCGGAGGGGTCCATGAACATGTCTGTCGCACCAAACATGCAGGTGGCAAGTGCCGGGGGCAGCAGGCGGTGGATGTAGTCATCGATGAGGCGGCAGGCACCCGGAAAAGTCTCCCACAGATGCTTCACCTGGTCGGAGGCGTTGAGCACTAGCCTGATGTCGACCCGGTCGAACACCGCCGTAGCCATTCTGATGCGCTCTTGAAGCAATTCCAGGGACGGGGCTGAGACGCCAATGACCACGGACAACATCAGTGAGGGGCTGCGGGTATCCTTGATAAACAGCTCCATTTCCTCGGCCTCGTCACGGCTGCGGGCGGTATCAGCGCTCTCGCCATCCCCGTGCGTGTGCTCCTGATCCGCTGTGTCGGCTTGCTTGCGTTTCTGAGATTCCAGGTCTCTCATCGTCAGTTCGTAGCCCCTGACCGTCCAGTGCAGGTGTAGCGATACCGGCCCCACCTGCTGGAGGTCATAGGACCACTCGCTGCCCAGAATGGGCAGCGGATTAGGGGCAAACTGCTCAACCGTAAGGAAGGCCTGGTAGGCGCTGCGATGGGCGCCGTCGACGAATTGGGTCACCTGGACGTACCCCTCGTCTGTGTGCGTGATGAGCCCGCTGTACATACGCCGCATTGCCCGGTCATCCGGCTGAATGCCAGGCTTGCCCTGCGCTACACCGGTCACAGTGGCGTCTGGTGCCCAGTCGTCTAGCATCGGCGGCGGGGCAATTCCTTGCCAAAGCGGCGCCCGACTGAACAACAGGCACTCCTGACGGAACAGTGCCCGGAAGCCAAGCCCCACCGATGCGCCGAAGTTTTGCAGGAGGTCTCGCAGCTTGCGTTCCTGGCGAGCCCATTCGGCCAGGTGCTCCTCTGAGATGCTCGCCCTCACGCTGGCCCCGCCCAACAGGTGGCGGATGTCGGAGGTCTTCCTCACACCGCGTAAGTCCGCCCAGGTCAGCGCCTTCTTTGCGGGGAGTCGAATCCAGAGGAGGAACCGGTACCGGCAGATGTCATCTTCCGATTCCTGCATCTCTGCGAGGGCGTCTGCCACCTGTTGGCAGTATTCGGCCGCATCCCCGTCCAACCGATGCAGTAGTTGAGCTTGGATGCCGGCCGCATCGATCTGCTCAGGCACCATCGCCAGATGCGCCTCTGCGATACCGCTTAGCTCGCGAAACAGGCGGGTAATGGCCGAATGGTACGCAGCAGCCCGATCTTCGGACAGGAAGTCGTAGTGTGTGCCAAGCAATTCGTATCCGACCCAGCACTGCCGGGGGCCATCCCGCTTAGGCGTGATTAGCATGTTGCCTGTCACAAAATCGACCGGCTGACAAAGCTTCACCGTCACTGCTCATCACCTCCAATCACATACACACGGGCGCCGTCGACCTTGCGAAAACGCTCGAAGCGCCGGGGGCCCAAGTGGTACGCCGCCTGGTGGAGCACCCAGCGATCCAGCCGTTTTCCGCGAAGGGGCGCCAGGGTGGCGCCCCATCCGATCAGGACCGGCAGACCGACATACACAGTTACCCCCCAGAACAGGTCCAGGCGAAGCCCGAACCGAGGGATGATCAGGCTCTCCAGAATCACAGCAGCTCCGCCGGCGACGAGCGCCCGTCCAGGAATAGCCCGCCAGAATGTGATCTCCCCGATCCCTCGCACCAACCAAGGGTACTTCCATACCCGTATGAAGGTCGGGACTGACCTCTGCCGGTCGTTTTCCATTGGTTAGGCGCACCCCCCGGCCAGGGCGCAGACGCCCTTATACAGCCAGGTGAAGAACGTTATGCCACCGATGAGGAAGCCAGCGAAGAAGAAAGCGCCGATCAGGATTAACCAGACCATTGAGTAGCGCTCTTTCATGACCATCTCTACGGCCTTCCACGCGAAGACCGCTGCGCCAGCGAGGCCGATAAGCCGGACGCCTGCGTTCATCAAGGTCTCAAGCGGCGACATCTTGATCTACCTCCTGTTGGTCGAAGGGTCTGTTGGGTGAAGGCTAATCCACGTCGAGGTTTACGCCGTCGGTCTGCCCGCCGCCCGTGGCCGCCTTCCGGGGCTGGCACCAGCGGGCCATGCTCTGTTCAGCCGCCTCCTGCCAGTCTCGAACCGGCTTCAGGAGTTCCGGCGCCCGGTAAGAGAACACCCCGGACGGCGCCAGCGGTATGCGGCCGTCAGGCAGCGGGTCGCCGGCGAGGAGGATGTTGCTATACCCCTCCAGAGCCGGGAGTTGGGCCAGGTCTTCCGGGGTAACCCCTCCGCCAAGCAGCCTCGCACAGGTCTTTGCGCCGTCGCCCTCCTCACGGAGGATGATCCGGGTCTGGGCAGACTTCTCCAGGGCGTCCCAGACGGAAGGCGGGAGTTGTGACGGGTACTGGCCTGCCGCACCGATACCAAGCTTGAACTGTCGGAGCTGGGTGAGGTTCTCTTTCCACTGCTTCTCGTTGTTCTCGGCCACAACCATGAACTCGTCGAACACGGCAAGGAAGCCTTTCAACTTCGCCCGTTCCGCTGGCGGAATGGACCGGGCTGCCCGACTGAGTTGGTTCAGGATTCCGCTGGCGGCCAGGTTCGCAGCGAGGTTACCGACGTTTCGCTGATCCTGGTTGAGGTTGACCACGACGATCCGGTTCTCCCGGATGATCTGGGCCCAATCAAGCTGACCGGGCTGCTTGATCATGGCGGCGATGGGGGAGGAGGTTAGCAGCGTAAAGAGCTTGTTGCGGGGGGCGGCGACTTCTGAGCCGCCTTTCATGTTGGCCAGTACTAGCCGGACCTCATCGACTGGCACTCGGGCCGCCACCCGTTGGCGGTACTGCTCGTCCATGAAGACCCGGTAGGCGTGTCCCAGGTGTCCGCCGCTGACCGCGGCGCCCCAGAACGCCGCCCGGAGCCCCTCCTTGGACCATTCCTGAACGGCATCGTCGCCGAAAAGCCTCACGAACAGGTTGAGGCACTCCTCGACCGCCCGTTCCATGTCTTCAAAGATGCCGTCGTGGGCCAGCAGGTTCAGGGGGGCCGCCCAGCGGGGGTGCCCTACCTCGATGTAGACCAGGTCTTTCAGCCGCTCTTCAGGCAGGGCCGACAGCAGTTTTTCAGCATCCTGGCGCAGCGGAAAGAACATCGCAAACCCATACCCCTTTTGCGCCAGGTGGTTGCAGATGTGTAGTTGGATTACGCCTTTGCCGGCGCCGGTGAGCCCTTGAAGTAACAGGTGCTGGAATGCTGCCTGCATCGTCAATTCCACCGGAACCCAGCGGCCCCGGTAGAGCCCGTAGCCGATACTGAAGTCCCCGGGAGGCGGCAGGTGCCGCAACTCGATCTTGCGCGGACCGATCTGATCCTCTGGCCGTGGTCCGGGTACATCCACTACCGAGGCGAGTTCCCGGCATGTCCAGGTGCTGCCCATACCGGAGGGGCTACGTTGCTGAACCACCGACCATAGCCGCAGGCTCGCAGACTTCCCCAGTTGCCGGTGTCCGAGTTGGTTCGCACCATCGAGCAGACGCCACTGCGCCAGAACGCTCTGCAATATCGAGTGGGCACGCGGTTTGGTCGGGGCGGATGTCACCACCCGGCTATTGACTTCCCAGGCGTGATCCTGGAGCTTTGCCGGAGCCTCTTTCAGGTGCCGCCGTTCCACGGCATCAATGCGGGCCGGCTGATTCTGAGGGGCAGGAGGCACGCTTCCCATGGCCCCATGCAGTGAATCGTTGATGGTGTCGAATAGGCGTTCCGCCAGGCTACTGTTGCTCACAGTCCCCGAGTGACCCAGCTCAGCCCTTCGAAAATCCTCGTGCGCTTGGTGGCGCCACTCGGCATCATGCTTCGGTACGAGCAGGAACTGAATCAAGGCGGTCTCGGTCGGCTGTAGGTTGCTGAGCGCCCGTTCCAGGGCAGCTCCCACCGGGCGATCAGTCAGGGCGTAGCAGGCTGGCCGCTTCATCCGAAGCACAGCGCCTGCGACATGCTCAGCCAGAGTGACAGGCACAGGGTTAGCCAATTCCACCACGCCAGGCCTGTACGCCGCCAGACTGTCCCGGAGGAACGCACCCAATGCGCCGGGGCTTCCCCACAGGTGCTGAATACCGCCCGCCTCTGCCCATACCTCGTAGGCGAGCCAGGGTTGCCCTTCCCGGATTCGGCGCCACCAGGACCGGAGCGAACGCCCCCAGAGGACCGTGAGCAGTTCCTGCAGGGAATCCGGGGCCTGTACCCCGCCTACGGGGGGGTAGATCCGATACGTCTGCCAGTGCTCAGCCCACCGGCGACGAAGGAACAAGCGGTTCACCCGAACACCGCCCTTCTCACGATCTCTCCCTGTTTGTTGGTGACCAAGCACGCCGCAAGTTCGAATCCTGTTGCCACCTGTGGGAGTTGCCCGCCGACCGATGGCGGGAGGTAGTAGATCTCCTCGGCGGCCACGTACCTGAACCGTCGGTATTCATCAGGGCCACGGGGGAGCCGGTTGATTTCCGCCATCAGCCGTTGTGCTCGCGTCATGCCGCCCGCCACGGCGATCACCAGACAGTCCGGCAGGTCCTCCCAATAAACCCGATACCGCGCCGCCTTGTGCAGCGAAGCATACTTGGGCAGCTTGCCGGCGAACTTCGCCGGTGCTTCGGTAGCCCGGTCGATTTCCACCGCGTAGCACCATGTACGCCCACCCTGCGAGTAGGTGAACCCTGCGTCGGGCCGGAGTTCGCCGGCTTCCGTTTCGATCACCGGTTCTCGGTACCAGTTGTGCACCTCGCCCGCGCTTCGGGCGGCATGCCACCTGAGAGCGACCTCAAACTCGGTCACGGCCAGGTAGTGCTGCACGATTCCCTCTGACACACGCCCCAGGGCGTCATGCCAAAAGGCCCGGATGGGCTGTTGGAGGTAGTCACTCACGAGTCTGGCGCCCGCCTCAGTCAGGTAGTAAATGGGCCGCCGGGTTCGGGCAGGCCGTATCGCCATAAGCGGCTCTCCACCGACTCGCCACTCCGTTAGTTGCGTCAGGCGGTGGGCGGCCGATCGTACCCCGCGGGCCGTAGGGTAAAACCGCAGGGCCACCAGTTCAGCGGTCAGGTAGCGGACCTGGGCCAACCAGGTGAGGAGATCCCAGCCCGGGCCAACGGAGGTTGTGAAGAGGGCGTTGGCCACTTCGTCAGTTGTTTGCGGATAGGCAGGTTTCCCCACGAAACTCACCTCCTTCAACTGTTTAAGCCAGCCTCGTTTCGATGTTCCAATCGCCGATGCCGGCGCTGCTCCCGCTCCGCCCGACTGGGGGCCAGCGGCCACCAGGAGGGAGGGGTCCCCGTTAAGCGGGTAGCTTGATGGGGAGTAGTCTGCGAGTGGCTGGCCGTCAGACTGAAAGCCCGGCAAGGCCCCGGCTAGCCTGCGGGGCCGCCCGAATTGCACAACACCGGCGGCTAAATCCGGCGGTCAAGCAAGACAGTCACTGCCAAGAGCTATGCAGGAGCATGATGCTGTACCTAACGGGAGTCGCCAATCTGGCCCCGGATTCACAACGGGATCTACCAAGCCCGCCAGCTTTGTCTCGTGTTTGCCATTGTCAGCTACCCGAAGGATGTGATCTAAAGAAAGGCCCTCTCGGGGTCGCAGCTGGTCTTCAGATCCGCAATCGACAGTGGACATCATCCACTGCCACCAACTCCAGCGACACCTTCTCCAGCATCAGCGGGCAGCCGGCCGCCACTATAGCCAGTTCGGACCGGAGTTGTTCACGCAGGGCGCTCAGATCCAGCACCCGGGCCCGCCAGACCCGTGACTCTTCGCCAACCTGTGCGGTGTAGCGCCACAGAACAGGGCCGACTGACCCATCAGGGTGAAGGCGCCTGACCTTGGCTCGCCGGCTGCCGCTGGTCTCGCTCAGATAGCGGTAGGTGCTGACGGCATAAACAATCTGCGCCTCCAGGTCGATGGCTTGCGCCTCGGCTTCGGCTCTTGTCACCAGCAGCCCTGTCGGCCGGACCTCGATGTGGCCACACGGACCGACCCGCGCGGTGAAGGCCCGGGATTCTTCACCTCGACACGTTGCGACGACTGCCACCACCTTGCACTCCTCCTCATCCACGAGATGGGATTATGGGCAATCCCCACGAGAAAGGGCCGTGAGTCACAGCTTCAGGAGGAAATGCACAACCGCATAGCTTGTCAGAGTCCCAGCAACCACCCGAATGGCTTGCTCCCGCTTCTGACCCTGGTCAAGCAGAGCGGCAAATCCGTAGATGCACACGATGACGGCAGCCGCACAGGAAAGCCACAGAATCATGCACCTCATCCTTTCTTTTTCTTGGGCTTGGCCATCGTCGATCTCGGGAAAGAAAATGGTCGAAACCACCGCGGCAAACGCCTTGGGGGCTACGACCAATACGAAGAGGTATGTGACCAGGGTTTGTTATTCATCTAATAACATCCTAGAAAGTCCCAAGAGATCTGTCAACCGATTTTGTTGCCGCAATGTGCCATACACGAAGTTCAATCCACAGGAGTAACGCAGCTTCCTGTTATTTAACGCATGGCATACGCTGCCGGTCAGTGGTAAAATGGAGGCACTCCCAGGGGGTGAGCCGATGTGAGCAGTTTCGGGAGCCGTCACCGTGAGTTGAGGGAAGAGGCAGGCCAAGTCATGCAGGACATTGCCGATCTGTTTGGACAGACGCGAACCGCTGTGGCGCTCTGGGAGGCCGGAAAGACTGAACCCCCCTATGACACGCTCCTCACGCTCGCGGATCACTTCGGGGTGACGGTTGATTACCTGCTAGGGCGCCCAGGTGCTCGGCGAGACAGCCCGCGCGTGGAAGCGATAAAGGCAGACCTCCACGAATACCTGCGACTCATGGAAAACCAGCTGGCCGACACCACCACAGCGGAGCGCATGGCCATCATTGTCAACTTCCTCACCAACCGTGAACAGGCGCTATTCTCTGAAGAGCGGATAGCAAGCCGGCTCCTGATAAAGCCAGTAACCCTGAGACGGGCAATGCAGGGCCAGTCCGATCCGGGACCAACCGTGATTGAGCGCCTTGCAGACTGCGTGGGTCTTCCGGTCGCATGGTTCTACGTACCCCGGCCTCGAATTCACGCGCAGGGAACAATAGGATAAGAGGTCCGGGCGCTTATCAGCGGCCACGGACCTCTTGTGTTATGTATATTTATCGGCCACTCACGGCGGTAGTACGCGCTGTGGGCAAAATTGGACCGAACCCGAAGAGACTCGTACTTGTCATGCTCACCAAAGTGGCCAGCAGTACCAATAAGGTCACCAAACCACGCCTCACTCTTCAATTCCCTCCTTTGTCCTATCCTTGCTGAGGCTACGCAGCAGCCTGATAGCACTGTCCCTCGCTGCTGCATGCTCCGGCCGCGCCTTATATGCGTAATCCACGGCTTGATATGCCGCGGTGCGCGCGGCGGACGTATTCCCCTCCGCCTTGTGGCAAAGGGCAGACGTCAAGCAGAACTCAGCCATGGTTGCCTCACTGAGCCCAGGGAAGTCCTTGACGTTGGCGATGACTGCACGGGCCCTTGATACCTCGCCGGTCAGGACGAGGCAGCGCGCCTCGTAGATCTCCATCATGGCGCGCCTTTCGACAGACCACCCGGATCGATCAGCAGCAAGGCACTCCTTTGCATCCTTGAATCGACCCAACTGAAGATAGACCCCCGTAGCGTTGCTCAACGCTGCGGCCGTCAAATCCGCCACGCCGTCGAGATGCGTGTTGGCACAGGCACGCAGGCAATCCTCATATGCGGACACTGCCGCCTCCAAGTTCATCGACCATTCGAGGCAGACACCTTTGTTGTACAGCACCCACGGAGACCACCTGCTCGCAGTAGGGTACCCCTGGCAAAGGGCCTGGTATCGGTTATGGAGGGTGTCGAACTCCTGATACTCGGGAGTGGCAGCATAGACGGTCATCAATGAAGTAAGGATCTGGGACGCCAGGACTGGGGCTTCATCCTCAACGACCAAACTGAGCGCCTCGTTATAGCAACTGACCGCGCTTCCCTGGCGGCCCAAGCCATAGTACCCGTTTCCACGCCAGAGCCGGACTGCAGCTTCAGCCTCGGGCGAAACAGCTTCTTGGGTGATGTGGTCAAGCACTACTCCAGTGTATGCCACCAGAGCGCCGTACTGGCCTTGCTGATAGAACTCGCGAGCGGCAGCGCTGAAGCTCTCCAAGTCCATCAGGTCTCCACCCCTAAGCTATTGGAATGACCCGTCAACCAATGTACTTCGCCGCCGCCCTTTGTTTTCCTTTTTAGGGTAACGTTGTATAACGAATCGGCTGTGGGCGAGTCGCCCTACCCTTACTTCTCCCTGCTTTTCCGCCGGCGCCGCTTCTCTTCCCGATCCATTTCCCGGATGACCTCCCGAGCCCCGAGAAGCTCTAGTAACGCCCGTCCGCAGCGGACCCCCAATTGGAATCCTTTCGACTGCTTGCCTATGTTGCTCGCCCTCCCTTCACTACTTGAGCCAGGACCCCGGATCCTTGAGAACTGCCTCACGGGTCCCAACCCGCCAGACTAGGCCTGGGGGGGTGTATCGCTTCAACTGTGCGACTACATGATCAACTGCACCGGCGCCGCTCGTGATCACGAGCAATCCCATTTTGAGCCGCTCCCGCCACCAGTGGCTGAGCACGTAACCCTCCTCTTCCATAAAGCGCTGATAGTCCCCGGCGTGCCCAAACTGGCCGCTGAGGTGGTGCTCGACGGCCCAGACCGCGTCCCTCCAGATCACCGTCTGGTCTGGCACCAGTCCCTGCCCCCATTCCATCTCCGCCACAGTTCGGGCTCCATAATGGCCCAGGTGGCGTACCACGGCGAGGTAGAAGTCAACCTCGGACAGGTGGTGCAGCACCTTCTGAGTATGGCTCGTGGCCGACTGCCTGCGGGTGTAGACATAGGCCCCGTTTCGGAACAGAGGGTGCGGAAGACGGCGGAGATGACCAGCTCGGGTGTAGGCTAGCAGATGCTGCCTTGCCAACCGCCCGTTGCCACCCCAAATGAGCGTTGCCAATTGGTCAGTGGTGGCGGCGGCGTACTGGCCGAGGAAGTCAAACAGTGCCCGCTGCCGCCGGCGTCCCTTCTCGGTTGTGGTCATCATTCCGTCCTACCACCTTCCGCTTCTGGATAGCAGCCAGGATCTCCACTCTCGTGGGTCCCGTTTGGGAGCGCTCGATCACAGCAGCCGCCAAGTCGGGGTCTGGCGCCGGTAGGTCCGGGGTGACTCCGTCCGTGACCACCGGCTGGCCGTGAATCCGCCTCAGCGCCCGATAGTGGCGCTTTGGCAAGTGGGTGAACTCGCTCTTCTCCCAGCGCTCCTCGGTCGCTTCAAGGGCCGCCCTCGCGTCCTCGGGCGTTTGCTGGAAATAGTAACGGTTCCCGCAGAGATGAACCGCGCCGCTGACCTCCTTACCGATGGCTTGGTTTGCACGACTCTGGTGGATGAGCACCCAGGCCAGACCAAATTCCCGGCCGGTGGCGATTCCCTTGGCGAAACTCGGGTTTGAATACTCCTGGAACTCGTCATTGAAACACCCGAAGGGGCGGGAAGCCACCGGTCGCCGACTGGTCAGCATTTGGACCCGGCTGGCGATGACAGTGCACAGGAAGCCGGCGACAGCTGGCCCCAGCAGCGCCTCGGGCGTGTCGCAGACCAAGAAGCGCTCTTCGTTCATGACCCGCCAGAGGTCGATCCCGTCTTGCTGCGACAGCGCAACCAATAGGTTTTCGCTGGCCACTGCCCGCCTAAGCTGTGCCCGGACAGCCTGCAGCGTCTGGCGGCGGATCTCGTCGGAACCGAATGCGTCACGCACCGGCTTTGGTGCAGTAGCGAGGACCTTGCCGCGGAACGCCTCTTCCTGAAAGAAGCGGTACAGCTCCCATAGCGTAACCTCGATTCTCTGGTGATCGGCCCACAGCAGTAGCGCCAGCGTGCCCATCCGAATTAGCTCGCGCATGTTTCCGGACATGGCCGAATGGAGGCGCTCAAACAGCTCTGCGGCCTGATCGGCAATTAGCTCTCGCTCGGTGCTACTGTTGGTGTAGGTGCGAAGGAAGTTGATTCCGAGGGGGTGGTCGGAGTACGGCGCAAACAGGAGGCATCGCCCCTGGGCCTCGGGCGGCAGGTAGGACAGTAGCGGCAGGCTGGACTTGATGCTGATCCAAATCCAGCCCCAGCCCCGCTGGCAAAACTCGTGAGCGAGCAGGTAGGCAAATGCCGTCTTGCCACTGCCGGGTAAGCCGGTTATGTACGTGCCACAGGCCCAGTCTTCATGGGTCGGCGTTAGCGGGCGCCGTCGGCTCTTCCACCAGGCGTATGCGAAGCCTCCGGTGATGCAGCCGGCGCCGATTAGCCGACAGGCTGGAACGATGGCGGCGGCCATGGCGGAAAACCCGGTCGGGTCGAACACGGCCCAGGCATAGCCCGAGAGGGACAGGCCCCCCACGGCCTGGAGGATCGGAACGAGCGAAGCGAGTGGAGATCCGACAGGATCTTTGCGAGGCATGCGAGCTTCACCCCTTGTCGTACGCCCTTCCTGGCAGTGGGAGCCCCGCGGTGGCGCCCACGGATCTGGCCAGGATAGTGGCTAGGGTTGTGGTACACCGGGATATTACGCTCGCATGTTTGCGTTTGTGCTAGTTGGGCGAAACTACCACCTGGTAGAGGTGGTAGTTATTGAAAGACATGCTGACGACAAAGCAGGTATGTGACCTTCTCGGAGTGGATCCCCGGACGCTTCGGAGGTATGAGAGCGCCGATGGACGCTGGTGTACGCTGTTCGGAACCCGTTTCCGGGTCTACCGGTTAGGGAATGAGCCCAACTCTCAGCGACGGTACCAGCGTGACGAAGTGCTAAGGATCGTCGAGCGACTTAAGCCTCCTTCGTGGTGATCAGGCAAAGGCACACAAAAAGCAATCGGCACCTGGAGAGTTCCCCAGGTGCCGGCGCGATGTTGCCTTGTTATCTTGGCCGGACACACATCATTTCTTCAGCAGGTTTCCCTGGCAAGCAGGGAACCGAGAGCAGAGCCAGATCGCCGTCCCCTGTGCTGTGCGTTCAACCATGTGGGCTCCACACTTGGGGCATGCTGGGTTGCCCGTTGCGGTACCCGGCTTTACTGGCAGACCTAACGGTCTTGCTGGCGCGCCGACGGGTTTCGGCCCCTCCGCTGTGGCTGACGGCTTGGGGGCAGGTTGAGTGGCACTGGCTGGTTGGGTCCCTGCCCCTCTAGAGCGGGCCAATTCCATGGCATCGCCCAGTTCCTTAAGGCCCCACAACTGTACTCCCGTCTTCCTAGCCATCTCCTGAGCCTGGTCGGTGTAGCCAGAGGTCGTCACTACGATGGCCTGCTGGCACTTGTAGTAGGCGGCGCCGCCGATCGTCTTCTGAATCTCAGGGGCGCCGACCTTCTTGCCCTTCCACCGCTTAGCCTGTACGGCGATTCGGCGGCCGCTGCCGTCCGTGAGAATGACGTCCACGCCGTAATCGCCCGAGGGCGGTGTCACTTCAGTTTGATAACCCAACGAGCGGAACAGGTGTGCCAAATACTTCTCGAAGTCCCGCCAGCTCATCCGGCGAATGTCCGATAGGCCAGCCCTGGCGAATCGCCGCTCGTCAATGATCTCTTGGACAAGGCGCTGGATGAGGGGCCACACGATCGGAACGGCGAAAAGAGCGTAGAACCACCAGGGGAAAGAGAACTCCATAGGCTGCCTCCACTCAGATTACTGCCCCAAGGAGTTCTCTGACTGGACGCGGTAACCCTGCTCTTTATCGGCTGTGAGATGTGTGACATCAAGCGCCAAGAGTTAGCTTGACTTTGCCACGGCAGAGATAGTGGCGAGGAGTGTAGTCTCCATCTCCTTCATGCCTGGGGGGGTGTAATTATAGACGATGTATCTTATGGCCTTAAGGTCAAAGGGTACGTCGGTGTTTGACTGGGTGAGCAGGATGACATCCTTACCCACGGCGTGCGCCAGACCCACCTCATAAAAGACGTTGGCGTTTTGACCGGTTAAATCTGCTATCAGGAGTCGTGCGCGGTTAATATTCTCCCAAATATCCTGGCTGATGATGTTCGTGCCCCGAATCTCGTCAGCCCGCAGGCACGTAAACCCTGCCTTCTGGACGACTGGCCGGATATGATCCTGATAAATTGGCCTGAAGGCCTCAGCGAAGGGCATCAACACAAAGCACAGCTTGGGATCAACCGTGAAATGTCCACCACCAAAGATCCTCCCAAGGTGGGCTGGCTGAGAAGTGGTCCCCTGGCCCTTTGTTGACTGCTGAGCGGCAGCGGCGGCTGTTGGTGAAGGCTTTCCGGGAGCCCGCTGGGCGGGATTGGAGATGGCAGGAGACGGTTTGCCAAAAAGCATACCGAAGACGTCATTCATTGGGTTTTCCGACAAGGCAGACTCAAGTTCTGTTGTGCATTTGCGGATGCGATCAACATCGCCCATTTCAATGGCTTGACCTGCCGCAGCAATCTTCTTGGCAATCTCGTTTCGGTTAAGGCCCAGTAGACCACTGGTATCTTCGGTTGAAAGGCGTTCCTCTGCGCGTTGAATAGCCCTCTCCGCACCCTGGATGGTCTCTATCCTGCTTACCTCACGTTCATCCTCCGCAGCATGCTCCGCAAACGTCCTAAGGAGATGCTGGATGGAGTCGACGGTAAGGAGGTCGATGTCTGGGGCAATGTCTCTCGACACCTTCAACGGTGTTCCGTCTACGCTGCCGGTCAATCGTACCGCGCAACGTTCGTCGACCTCAAAGATAACTGAGATTCTTGGCTTTCCTCTTGGAGCGGGGGGAATCCCCTTGAGTTCTACCGAACCGATGACCGTACACCGTTTGGTGAGAGGACTTTCACCCATCAGCACGCGAATTTCAACGGTGTCTTGATTATCCGCGGCAGTCGAGTACACATGTGATCGTTTTGTCGGCAAAGGTGTACCCTTGAGGACCAGAGGCGTCGCTATTCCTCCTAACGTCTCAAGTCGAATGGAAAGGGGGAGATACTTGAACTGCCTTGTTGAAAGACTCTCGCCAGTGGCCATCAATTTCACCTCAAAGATTTCTGTGTGTTCGTTTCCTTTGCGAAATTTGTTGGTAGTACGATTGTACGCCAATGCGATGTTCTGGATCAATAATGAAGCCGGCTCGGAGACTGCCTTGCAAGATGACAGCCTCCGGGCCGTTGCCATGGGCATTCTAGTTGTTCGGCCTCTACCGTGGGGAGCCTAAGCTGAGATGATCAAGCCAGCCTCGGTTGATTCAGGACCAGATCAATCTCAATGACCTCCAGAGAGATTCGGCGGTCCTCGGGGCTGCGCTCCTTACCGACACACCGGAGTGTCAGAGAGTCAATTGCATGGCGGAGGAACTGCTTCTGCTCTTCCCGAGTTAACGCGTCCCACTCATCTGCACGAGCTGCCATCTGTCTGAACTCAGTACGGACGGCGTCAAGGGATTTGAGCTGTTGGTCCAGTTGAGCCACTTGCCCCTTCACCTTGGCGATTTCGGCCCGTGCCTTCTCAATCTCCATCTCGGTGTCTTCGCTTCGGGAGCTGTAGAGCCGAGCAGTGAGCTCACCTTTGTCGTAGTCTGCATGCAGCCGGTCCTGGCGACGCCTCAGCTCCTCAATTCTGGTTTCAAAGTTGGCCATTGAGTGAATGGCCATATCACGCTGCTCGTTCAGGTTCTTTAGGGTCGATGCGACATGATCCTCTTCACCTGCAGCCCGGTAGTGGGTTCTTACCGCTTCGACAACATCGCGCTCAACATCGTCAGCTTTCATGGAAAGGGCGTTGCAGATCGCAGCGCCTCGGTTCCGCCTGATTGAGCAACTGTAGATCCGTCGTTTGCCTTCCATAAAGGCACCGACCAATGGGCCGCCGCAGGTGCATTTGGCAATTCCAGACAGGAGATACGTGGCGGACAGAGAACGCTTAGAGGCAACCTCTCGGCTTCGGTTGACTGCCTGCGCAGCCTCCCACAGCTCTCGCTCAACAATGACCGGCATCGCGTTCTCCACTTTGGCATGCCTGGGCTCATCCAGCTTGATGATGGTACGTTTGCCCGTAGTCCGGGACTTGGCGTCGATCCGTGCCCCGTATACGAGGTCGCCTTTGTAGGCCTCGTTCTTCAAGATGTACTGGATCGTTGAGATATTCCAGGGTGTTCCATACTTCCAGGGGACTGCTTGCTCGTTTAGCTCGTTGCAGATGGTCAGCAAGCCCTTCCCGCCAACGTATTCCCCGAAAATGCGACGGACGATGGCGGCCTGCTCTTCTACTACGGCCCACTCCCCGGGTGTGGCTCCCCTGGTGTATCCAAAGGGAAACTTGATCCCGGGGTTCTTACCCTGTTCAGCCCGCTTCTTCTTCCCTGACAGGGTTCGCTCTCGAATCACTGCCCGCTCCCATTCCGCGTAGCTCACCAGCATGTAGAAGAACATCTTCCCCGCTGCCGTGGTGGTGTCGATCGGCTCGCGCGTGCTCTTGATGTAGCACTTGCCTTCCCACTCCTCCAAGGCCAGGTTGACCGTGTCGAGGACCGAGCGGGACAAGCGGTCCAGCTTGTAGACCACTACGCAGCGGACCTGACCGGCGCTCACGGCTTGCCGTAAGGCGGTCATGGCCGGCCGATCCAGCGTGCCGCCCGAATAGCCGTCATCGATGAAACAGAGGTCTTCGCGGAACGCCCACCCCTGCGACTTGACGTAGTGCATACAGCTTTCCTTTTGGACATCCAGGGTCGTTCCGTCTGACTGATCATCGGTAGACCACCGAATGTAAGCGGCCACCATGTCCGATTCGATCCTGATCGAAGTAGACATATTTGGTAATCACTCCCAGTTAAGTGTACCACGGGTGATACCGTGCGTCTATTAGAGATCATAAAGACCACGTACAACGTGGCCTTCCTGATCGCCGTCATCTTCCTGGCGGTGGGTCTGATCGTGTTCGTAAAGCTGCTGTGGAGCGGCAAGGTGCCCAAAGGCTGGGTCCGAGTGGTGGCGCTGAGCTTCATGGCCTTCTACCTCCTGCTCTTCAGCGCGCTGCTCGTGCCCCAGAGTCGAGTCTATGCCATCACGATGGTGGGCCAGGGCGACAAGCTGAAAGAGATCGGACCCGGCGCCCGGATTTACACGGTCACGCCGGCCAAGGTGACCAAGGGTGCGACGGCAAACCTGACCCTGATTGGCGCCAACTTCGGCGCCGGCGGAGAGGCGGGGCCCAAGGTAGTGCTGAACGGCCAGGAGGTAATCCCGAAGGCCTGGAGCGACACGCACATCATCGTGCAGCTCACGGGGGGCCTGTCAAACCTCAACGGACCTCAGTCCATCTTCGTGAAGACTGCAGACGGCAAGCAGAGTACACCGGCAATCATCGAGTTCACGTCACCCCCGCCGCCGGCGCAAATCACTTCGTGGCGGCTTGTGCCTTCCGGTCGGGCCTACGACTACAAGCAGTTCGGGCCCGTCGCCGTCTCCTGCACGGCGCAGCAGTTCGTCTTTCACCAGTTCGAGAAGGAACTCCGGGTTGACGCCGGCTGGGAAGTCGCGACCGACGAGGCCCACCGCGGCACGTTTGACGCCGGGACACCAGGGAATGTGCCCAACCCGCCCCTGGGGTTCAGCGAAACGAATGTGAAGCGGAGCGGCAGCGGCACGATTACCCGGGTGCTGCAGTATCTCCCGGCGAACGATGCGCAGGTCAAGACGGGCATTAAGGTAGCCGGCGGGTGCCTGGGACAGCCTTTCGGGGGCTCCACCAGCTTCAGCGCCGAGTACCGGGTGTGGGGACGCAAGCTCGGGCCCAAGGACGGCCCCCCGGTAACGGGCGGCATCTGCTCGGCCCAGGGGCTGCATAAATGCGGCACTTATCCGGCCGACAAGCTGGCCATGTTCAAGGACGGGCGCCCGGACAACTACTCGCTCATGGTGACCATTCGCCCGCCGTCGGGGCAATTGGTAGACAAGTCCGCTGTCTTCACCCCCGGGACCCCCGGGCAGAAGCTGACGGTGGACAACGTGGCGGTCTGGATGGAGAACAACGACCTCTGGGTCAAGGGGCCGGGGAGCAACAAGCTCCCGCCTGAGCTCATTTTGGTGCCCATCAAGCCGCTGCCGCTGAAGCCGCTGCCGATTTTCCGGCCGTGAGGGGGCAGTTTAAAAACCAAGGCCGACAACTACGACGGGGCCGCCTGCACGCTTGACGCCGCAGGCGGCCCTCGGGCTTACTGACCGTGCTGCTACTCCGTGCGGACCACTGCCAAACGTGAGTGTTTCTACTTGAGCGGAATGGTTACTTCGAAGGGACCTGGAACGGGCACCGCGTGCAACTGAGACTGGATAGTTAGCAGTGACGGAACGTCGCCGTCGATCGTACGTTCCTCATGCCACACAGCGGGCGTACCAACCCACTGGGCATGCCCCCTGGTCACGCTGTGCAGATTTCCATCTGTGTCTGTCACCACCCAGCGTCTGAACGCAAAAAAAGCTTCGGAATCGGTACCTTCGGGTCCCGTGTTCAGGTGGATCACGGTGTTCCCGTCCTCATGAGTGATCGACTCCAACTCAAACCACAGTTCCCCATAGGTGGTTCGGACCCCGGGCTGGGACAAATCGATGACAGGTCCTCCCTCTTCCCATTTCACCACCGTTGTAAGGCGGAGAGTCACTTGCGCCGGGTCTCCTTCCAGCCGGTCGAACCTAATCTTGTACAGGCCCAGGCTCCAGGAACTCCCGGTCGCAGTAAGCAATTGTCCATCAGCTTCCAGTTCGGACTTCCTGATATCACAGTGTCCGGCGGCGGGGCCGACCATTTCCACCACTGTCTCAGTAGGTGTCAAAACGATTCGCGTGATTGTCAATCCGCAGCGCTCCCGCCAAATATCGTCTACGTACACCTTTTTTGTCAAGTCAACCGACTGCTCCGACTGGCCCGTATCAGGCAGGAGGGCTACCACCGGTTCTGATAAAGGCTGATCCGAAGCTTCTACCGCGGGGACCGAAACAGGCGGTTCGGGCTCCGCTGCCGCAGAGGGCTGCTTCGGCACCTCAACGGTGGCCGCAGGATTCGGCAGCTTGTGCTCGGTGGCATCCGCAGGAAGAGGCTCAGGGGGCTCCTGAATTCTAAACGACCTGGTCATGGCGTCCAGTTCTGCCCGCGAGGCCATAAACGAGACCTTCCAAGTTCCCTTCACGCCGGCGATCTCCCCTACTGTCAAGTTCACCAGGGAGACGGGGTGGGGCAGGGGCGGAAGCGTCTCCGTCCCGTACAGGCGTCCGTCAATGAGTGTCCCTTCGCTCCCGGACGCTCCGGAAGGGGACCTGAGATTATAGGTTGCGTCAATTATGGGCAGGTCTCCAGTCAGGTTGGGACCATCCACCACATAGTAGACCACGGTGCGAGCCGCATCGGCAAGCACACTCTCCACTTGAAAGGAGTACCCTTGATCGGTAGCCACCTTGCCAATTGGCACCACATAACCGTTTTGAGCTGCCCAGTAAGCGCCGCGGTCAAGGCCACCCCAGCGGACAATGAGCGGTCCGATCATGGGGCTGTCCGATGCCAAGCTGACCAGCACAGGCCAGCACATGACTACGCTTACCAAGGCCGCGGCGATGACTGCTGCCCGCACCCCACGGACCAGCCGGCGGGTGCGGAATTTGCGCCGCACCAACGTCGCCAATGCAGCCGATTGGGCAGGTGAGAGAACTTCTTCCGCAAGCCACGGCTCGGCGCTGTTGCTGAGCTTCTGTTCCAGGTTCATGCTTGCTTCACCGCCCCTTTCGCCCCGGACTCCAGACGCACCCGAAGGGCACTCAGAGCCCGGTTGATTCGGGATTTTACCGTGCCCTCTGGAACATGAAGCAGTATGGCGATCTCTTCCACCTTCATATCTGCCAGGAACCGAAGAGTAAGTACCTGCCGGTGATGGTCCTCAAGCGCCATGACTTCAACCCACAGCAGGGTGTGGTTGAACTGCTCCTCAGGCCCGGGCTCAGGGCTGGCGGTTTCTTCGGACATGGACTCCACCAGAGATATGCGGCTGCGGCTTATCAGAAGGTTGCGGGCACGATTGACCAGGATGTGGCGGATCCAAGGCCCGAAGGAGTCCGGCCCGCCCCTTAGTTTGTGAAACTGGCTGTAAGCCACCAGCGTAGCTTCTTGCAACAAATCCCATGCATCGGCATCCTGCCCGGTCAGAGCTCGCGCAAGGCGCAGGAGCTTTCCCTCCTCATTTCGGAGCAGGGCCAGGAACTGCTCGTCACTGTTGTACATGCGATCCCCCCTTGCCCGTCCAGCTGCTCAAATCATTGACAATCAGCAACCAGAAAACGTTCCAGTCTTACAGGAACATTGTTGAGGCTTCGACGTGGAGACGGCCCATGGGAGTCTTGCCGAGTGCTGCCCCCTCACGGCACGCTGGCATTGCTTGTGTTACAGTTTCATCACTGTCTGAACGATTGCCGGGGCCTGAGCGTCTCTCATGCGGATGAACCTTTCGCGTGAGAGGAGAACTTGAAATGTTGCAGTCCTTGAAGCGTGCGCTGGTCGCCGTGATCACCGCACTGCTCATTCTGCCCCTGGCCGGTACCGGACTGGCCGCCGGGGAACCCAACAAGGCGACCGAACCTGGCTTGGTCCCCCTGCGGCCCGTGGCCGAAGCCGCCGGGGCGAAGGTCGAATGGAATGCTGCTGAGCAGGCCGTAACCGTCACCCGTGACGATGTGGTCCTGGTTCTGCGCATTGGCGAAGGGACCGCCCGGTGGAACGGTCAGTCTGTTCCGGTCGGTGCCCCTGTGTCGCTGGACAACGGGCGAACGATGATTCCGCTGCCTTTTCTCAAGGCAGCGCTCGGCGTCGAAGTGGCCTGGGACGCCACCGCCGACAAGGCTGTCGTCGACTCGGCAGCGACCCGCGCCATGGATTTCTTCAAGGCCTTAGTAAAGGGAACGCCTGACCCGGAGACCTTTACCCCAGCCTTCCGAGCTGCCATGCCGGCCCCCCGTCTTGCCGCTATTGCAGCCCAGTTGCAGCAGGTCGGTTCCGTCGTGCAGATGACCGGCGTCGCACACACCAAGTCCGCCGTGCATGAGAACGTCCAATTCGTAGCGGCCATTGGCCAAATGGCCTTGGACGTCACCGTGCGCTTCGACCTCAGCGGCTCCCTGGTGGATGACTATTATATGAACGTTTACGCTGGGCCCACGGCGGTTGCCGGCACGCCGCGCTACGCCAACCCTGATCTCTTCACGGAAACGGAAGTCCTGATCGGGCCGGACGGTGCGTTTCCCCTGCCGGGCACCCTTGCCATGCCGGCCGGCGACGGTCCGTTCCCGGCCCTAGTCCTGGTTCATGGCTCCGGCCCTAACGACCGCGACGAAACTGTCGGCGGTGTGAAAGTCTTCCGGGACCTGGCCCAGGGCCTGGCCACCCGCGGCATTGCCGTGCTGCGCTACGAAAAGCGGACCCGGGAGCATTCACAGAAGGTCGTCATGTTGCCCAACTTCGGCCTGCAGGCCGAAACCACGGAAGACGCCCTCCTTGCGGCGAGCCTTCTCCGAGCACGGGAAGGCATTGATCCCCGGCGAGTCTTTGTCCTCGGTCACAGTCAAGGCGGCTTTGCCCTGCCGCGGATGCTCGAGCAGGATTCGCAGAAGGTGATCGCGGGCGGCATCATTGCGGCCGGTCCCAACTCGTTCCTCGACACGCTCTACGCGCAGAGCAAGCTTATGGTCGAGGCGCAGCTCCTGCCGGAAGCCCAACTGCCGTTCATTGCGCAGCAAATCGCCTTGTTGCGCGACCCGAGCTTCAACGCAGCCCAGCCGCCCAAGGAGTTTGTCCTTGGCTTCCCGCAATACTATCTGGACTTGCGGGACCCAGTGGCGTCCGTAGCCATGAAGGTGGGTGTTCCCCTGCTGATTTTCCAGGGCGCCCGCGATTTTCAGGTACCCGTCAGTCAGTTTGAGAGCTGGCAGAAAGAACTGGCCGGACGCGATGGGGTTACATTCAGGCTCTACCCCAAGCTGAACCATATATTCACGGAGGGAGAGGGGCCCCTGGGCTTCCTCGACGAGTACCAGACGAAGGCGAATGTGCCCGCGTACGTCATCGAGGACATCGCGGCCTGGATCAGAAATCATTAGGTGAAGACCCTTACCTTCCGGCTCGCCGTGGGGCGCCGGCGGTGTCCAACTTTGGGATGAAGGGGTGTTACCCGCCTGATTCCGACGATAAAACCCTGACTATAAGCCAGAATGTCCAAGAAACGCCCGCTGCGGCATCCCTGCCGCAGTGGGCGTTACCCTTTGCACGGCGCCCCCGGAGTGCGGATCTGACTGTAGGAACGTCAAGTTTACTGAAATGTAGTGTGCCATACAATATATGGAGTACATGGTTGACGTTTATACAGTTCTCCCTTACACTTAAGGACAAGGCGTAATATGGCATAGATAACAATGATCTCTTCCAACGATAAAGGCACACCCACTGAAAGGTGGGGTCGCAAAGCCACGGGGCTGTCGAACGATTTCGTTCCAAGCCGGCCGGGCCACCGAAGCAGGCGGAGGGTGAATCAGCTCACCCCAGTGAGCTCTTTTTATTTTCCTATAGGAAGGAGTTGGGGGCGCTGGAAAATACACTGACACAAGCCGATATTGATGCCCTCATGAAGTCGCTCCTTCCTGCGAACGGCGAAGACCTGTTCCAGGGCAAAGACAATACCACGCTGCGCGACTATGACTTCCGCCGGCCCACCAAGTTCAAGAAAGACTTGCTCCGGACCCTGGTCATGGTGCACGAAAATTACGCTCGGCTTCTGCAGAGCTTTTTCCTGGCTTCGCTGCGCACCAACACACAGGTGCATGTGCGCGGAACCAACCAGTACCTGTATGCGGAATACACGCAGTTGCTGCCAAGCCCAGCCGTGGTAGCCGTGTTCCGCCTAAACCCGCTGCCCGGCATTTGTCTGCTGGAAATCAGCGCGAATATCGCTTATGCGGTCATCGACCGGGTCTTCGGGGGCCCGGGTTCCGACACTCAGCCGCAGCGCGGTCTGTCAGAGATTGAACTTAGCGTGATTCAGCGCACCGTCCAGGATGTGTTCGTCCCCTTGCAGGAAGCCTGGCGCAACGTTGCCGAGATCAAGCCTGTCCTGGAGGCAATGGAGACAAACCCGGCGTTCCTGCAGACTTCTTCCCCGTCCGAGGTGCTTGCGGCCATTACCCTGGGCGTACAGGTCGGCGAGCACATCGGCAACATGACTCTGGTCTTCCCGTACTCCACAGTAGCGCCGGTCATGTCCAAGCTCTCGCCCCACCGCTGGCTGGCCGATGACCCTACCGGCGAGCCTGACGGGGAGGGCCTGCAGGGCTCCATCCAGGAGGCGCAGGTTCCCCTGACTGCCATGTTAGGCACAGCGCGGATTACGGTGGGAGAGTTTACGTCGCTGCAGGAAGGCGATGTAATTCCGCTTGAGACCCGCGTCAGCGATGAGCTGTCTCTGTATGCGGGGAGCGTCCTGACCTTCAAGGCCCGGCCAGGCATGTCGGGCAATCACATGGCGGTCCAAATCACACGGCGGGTGCCCATTGCCCAGGGCTAATCGGCCCCAAGCGGGTGGGTTTATATGAAAGCAGAGTTCCTGAACCCCTTCGTATACGCCGGCATGAAAGTGCTCTCAGCCGAAGCCGGCCTGAAAAAGTGGGTACCGGACAAGCCCTATCTGATGCGCATCGACTCGACCCGCCATGCAGTCAACGTGGTGGTCGGAGTGCTCGGGGCGGTGCAGGGCCTGGTCATTTATGGCATGGATCTCTCCGTGGCCAAGGGGCTTGTCTCCGCCATGGCAGGTGCCCCTCTGAAGCTCTCTGACCCAATGGCGCAGAGCGCCCTTGGCGAGCTTGGCAACCTGATCACCGGTATGTCGTCCGGCCTGCTGGAAGAGAACGGCTATCCCTGCCGCATTTCGCCGCCGGCGATTGTACGAGGCACAGGGGTGCGCATCACGGGCATTTCGATTCCCGTGGTGGCGGTGCCGATTCGGACCGAGTTGGGCGAAATCAAGATCTACCTTGGCCTCAATCAAGCGAGCGAACAGACGGGGTGAGTGCGCAATGATCAGGGGCATGGGGGCTTCGCGGGCGGGCATGGTCTGGGAACAGGCCCGCACTGAAGTGATTGCCAACAATGTGGCCAACGTCAACTCCGACGGCTTTCACCGCTCGGTGGCTGTTGGCAGGGAGTTCGGCCAGATGTTGCTGCGCCGCATCGGGGACCAGCAACCCGGGGGTCCCGTGCTTGGCGCCGCCGGCAGCGGCGCCGAACTGGCCGAAATTGTGCAGGATCAACGCAGCGGCATCCTGCGGGAGTCTGACAACCCCCTGGACGCAGCGCTGGCCGGGCCCGGTGAGTTTACCGTACTGGGCGCCGCCGGCCTAACCTACACGCGGGACGGCCGTTTCAAGCGTGACGCCGAAGGGCAGTTGGTGACCGCCCAGGGACAGCCCGTTCTGGTCAGTGGCGCCCCGGTCGGCGCCGGGGCCACTTCGCTGGAGATCACTGACGACGGCACCGTTATGGTGGACGGACAGGCGGCGGGGCGGTTTGACCTGCGTGGCGCCACTGCCGAAACGAAGGTGTGGGGTGGCAGGCTCGAGGCATCAACGGTGGATCTGGCCCAAGAACTGACGGATTTGATCACCGCGCTGCGCTCCTTCCAGATCAACCAGCGAGCCCTGCAAATGCAGGACCAGACGCTGGGCAAGGCAGTCAACGATCTCGCCACCCTGTAGTCCGGAGGTGAGCCCCCATGGTCGGTAAGGATTTGGCCACCCGCATTTTGGAGCGCGGCCTGGAAGCGGCTTCGCTGCGCCAACGGATTTTGGCTCACAACGTGGCAAACGTGGCGACACCCGGCTTCAAACGTTCCCGCGTGGAGTTTGAAGACCAGTTGGCCGTGGCCCTCGCAGAGGGGCAGGACCCTGACGCGGTCGTGCCCCGGGTTGAAGTTGACAAGGACTCAGAGGGCCGTCCCGACGGCAATAACGTGGACATAGAACTGGAAATGACCCGCATGGCGGAAAACCAGATCTTCTATGCCGCTCTCACCAGGGAACTCTCCAACCAGTTTGAACGGCTGCGCATGGCGATTAACGACGGGAGGCGCTAGGTAAGTGCGGATTTTCAAGTCAATGGAGACCAGCACGTCGGCCCTGACGGCAGAGCGGCTGAAGATGGACTTGATCGCCAATAACCTGGCCAATATCAACACCACCCGGGGGCCGGGGGGCCAGCCGTACCGCCGCAAGTTCACCGTGCAGGAAGAGCGTCGGGATACATTCGCGGACGTCTTCGCCCGCACCCTGGGCGCCAACCAGCAGCCTGACGAGGCGGGCAACGGTGTTCGCGTCGTCCGCATTGAGGAAGATCAGTCAGACTTCAAGCTGAAGTATGACCCTACCCACCCGGACGCCGATCAGAATGGCAACGTGCGGTTGCCCAACGTGGACATGACCACGGAAATGCTCGACATGATGATGGCCCAGCGAGTCTATGAGGCTAACGTGACGGCATTTAACGTCTCGAAGAGCATGGCGCTCAAGGCCCTGGAGATCGGCAGATAAGGAAAGGTGGCTCTCGCTAAGCCGTGAACGTGCAACGAATAAACGCACTGCTGAACATGGAGTTGCCCGCCTTGGAGCCCAAAGCAGCCCCGACACCTGAACAGCAGACCCAGAACTTCGCCAATGTGCTCTCCCAGGCGCTCGGCGCCGTTGAACAGGACCAGCAGAATGCCAAGGAGATTGCGGCCAAGCTGGCGACTGGCGAGGTCAAAGACATTTCCGAAGTCATGGTCGCATCCGAACGTGCCACGTTAAGCCTCAGCATGGCCATTCAGGTCCGCAACAAGCTGCTTGAGGCTTACCAGGAGATCATGCGCATGCCTCTCTAATAGCGTGCTGGCTTCGGTCAGCGCTTAGATGCCGGAGGGAAACCGTTTGGCGAGCTTGGCCGTGGGCGCCCTGGAACGCATGAAAGAAATATGGGGGCGGCTGAATCCGACCCAGCGGTGGCTTGCCGGAGGTCTCGGTCTGGCGCTGGCCGGGGCTGTCGGGCTGGCCTGGTACTTGAACCGCCCTGTGTGGGTGACGCTGGTGAGCCGGGCCGACCCCAAGGATGCAGCGGCTGTCGTTGCTCGCCTGCAGGAACTGAAGGTGCCCTATCAGCCTTCGGGTGACAACACCATCACCATTCAGGTCCCCAAGTCAGAGCAGTACACAGCGAAGCTGGCGCTGGCCCAGGCCGGGCTCCCCAAAGGGGATAGCGTCGGCATGGAGCTGTTTAATGAACCCAAATTCGGTGCCACGGAGTTTGACCGGAAAGTCAATTACCTGCGGGCGCAGCAGGGTGAACTGGAACGGGCGCTCCTTCGCATGGCCGAAATCGACTATGCAAAGGTGCAATTGGCCATCCCCGAACAGACTGTATTTGCCCGTGATCAACAGCCCGTAACGGCTGCCGTGCTGGTCCAGCCTCGGGCCGGCAAGCGCCTCACGCCCGATCAGGTCAACGGCATCGTCAACTTCGTGGCCGGCTCCGTACAAGGGCTGACCCTGGAGAACGTGAAGGTGGTGGACCAGACCGGGCGCCTGCTTTCTGCGGGCATCGCGAACGGTCTGGGCGCCGGCCTGGACAGCGATCAGCTTCAGCGGCAGCTCACCATGCAGAAAGACCTTGAGTACCGGGTGCAGACCATGCTGGAGCCGATTTTCGGCCCCGGCAACGTGGTGGCTCGGGTCAACCTGGAGCTGAACACGGAGACCAGCCGGGTGGAGAGCACCACCGTGGGGCAGTCGGTGCCCAAGCAGACGGAGAGTGTCAAGGAAGCCGCCCAGGGCAAGCAGACCGGCGGTACCGCCGCCACCGATCCCAACAGTCCCCCGGTATATCAGGGCGATGCGAACCAGACGGGGAGCAACGACCTGTGGAAGACCTCCACGACCACCAACTACGCCGTCAGTGAGCGCAAGGAGACCACGCTGGTCGCCCCCGGGTCAGTCAAGCGCATCTCTGTAGGCATTGCCATTAACCTGGCGGAGATCGCGCCGGACCGGCTCAAGCAGATCCAGGAGACCGTGGCCAACGCCGTTGGCACCGACCTGAGTTCCGTCAGCGTAGCGGCCATGCCGTTTAACCGGGACCTGGCCGAAAGTCTGGCCGGCTCCGGCAGCGACACCCCCAAGGTTCAACCCACAACGCTGGCCATTGGCCTGGGTTCGGCGGCTGCGCTGCTTCTGATGGGCTTTGTGCTCTCACGCCGCCGCAGCTCCGACGAGGAGGATGTGGAACGCCCGCTCGACCTCATGCCGCAGCTTGCCGGGTCCGTACCCGTTCCCCTGGCAGGCACCGCATTGGATGTGGCCCTGGGTCTTGAGCCGCCACCGGGTCTGCCGGGTGCAGCCCCTGTGGATACCATGGCGGCTGCGGCCGGTGACGCGGCTGGCGCTCCGCCGGTTCCGTCCGGTCCCCTCGCTCCGCAGACTGCCAAACAGAGGCTGGAATTGATTATGGCCAGCAAACCCAGGCGACAGATCGTGCTCGACGGCCAGCCCGTCGACGAAGAACTGATGGCGTTGGTGGACGAACTGATCGAGTCCAGCCCCGAAGCCTGTGCCGAAATGCTCCGTCAGTGGCTGAAAGGAGGGTCCTGATTAGTGGCGCAATCCGTTGCTTTGACAGGACGCCAGAAGGCCGCCATCTTGTGTATCAACGTGGGTTCTGAGCAGTCGGCTCGGATCCTCAAATACCTACGCGATGATGAGATCGAGATTCTGACCGTTGAGATCGCACAGGCGAAAAAAGTCACCTCCGAAGAGCGGGACACGGTTCTACAGGAGTTTGTGGAACTGGCCACCGCCGAGCGGTACATCCGTACGGGCGGCATCGACTACGCCCGTGAACTCCTCGAGAAGGCTGTGGGGGAAAAGCGGGCCAAGGAGATCTTGCAGCGGCTGACCGCCAGCCTCCGCAAACGCCCCTTCGACGGCGTCCGCCGGACGGATCCCACGCAGTTGGCAAGTTTTCTGCAAAACGAACACCCCCAGACCATTGCCGTCGTCATGGCGCACCTGTTGCCGGAGCAGGCGGCGGTCGTGCTCAGCAGCCTCCCGCCCGAGCGGCAGGCAGACGTGGTCAAGCGGGTGTCGACCATCGACCGCACCTCGCCGGAAATGCTCCGGGAAGTGGAGCGGGTGCTGGAGCGAAAGCTTTCCGCCCTGGTGACGCAGGAGAGTTCCACGGCGGGCGGCATTACCTGGGCGGTCGATGTGCTCAACCGGGTCGACCGGTCGACCGAGCGAGGCATCATGGAGATGCTGGGCCGGTCCGATCCCGATCTGGCCGGGGAGATCAAGCAGCGCATGTTCCTGTTCGACGACGTCGTCAAGCTTGACGATCGCAGCGTCCAGCGGATCCTGCGCGATGTGGATATGAACAAGGATCTGCCGATGGCCCTCAAGGGCGCCAAGGACGAAGTCTGGAAGAAGGTGCTGGGCAACCTTTCCAAGCGGGCCGGCGAGACCCTCAGAGAGTCGGTCGAGTACCTCGGGCCTGTCCGCATTCGTGACGTGGAAGAAGCACAGACCAAGATTGTCAACCTGATCCGCAGCCTCGAGGAGAAGGGTGAGCTTCAGATCACTCGGGGAGGCACTGAGGATGAGTTTATTTAAGCCAGGCCAGCTGCCGCCGGGTGTCACCATTCAGCGACCGGCGTGGGCGAAGCTGGACGGTACGTCGCTTCCTCCTCCGAGCGAAGTGGTTCCGGTTCTTCAGTCCGCAACGACCAGCGAGGACGTGTTGAACGAGGCCCGCCTCCAGGCGGCGCAGATTCTGCAGGATGCCGCACTGGAAGCGCAGACGGCCATGGAAGAGGCGCATGAACAGGGGTTCGCCGAAGGCCGCCGCCAGGGGCTGCGGGCCGCCGAAGAGGAGATGGCGCCTCAGCGTAAGCAGGTGGAAGCCGCTCTCGCGAGCGTCAAGGCTCAGGCAGATCTGATTCGGCAGAAAGCGGAGGCTGAGGCCAAAGCGCTCCTGGCCGACGCCGAAGCCAAGGCCGCCAGCGTTCTCTTGCAGGCTCGCGACGAAGCGGCCCAGCTGCGCAGCGATGCCCGGGCCGAGCAGGCCCGGCGGCTGGAAGCGTCGCAGGGCGCCCTGGTGGAACTGGCCGTGGCGGCCGCCATGCGGCTCGTGCAAGGGCAACTGGCCCTGCAGCCCGGCGCCGTCGCCGCCATGGTGGCTGCCGGCCTCCGGCGCCTCAAGGACACGGATTGCACCGTCCGGGTCAGCCCGCAGGACCTGCCCCTCCTGGAAGCCCAGCGCTCCACCCTGGAGCGCGAACTGGGCGCCGGCCTCCTGCGGCTGCAGCCTGATGCCGGACTGGCGCAGGGCAGTTACATCGTAAACAGCTCCCATGGTTCCATAGATGCCCGGATCGAGGTGCAGGAGCAGGCTTTGCGGGCCGCTCTCGGCGCCGCCCTGGGAGGGTCCACCGGGTGATTCCGTGGGAGCGCCTCATGTCGGCGGTGGCGGAAGCGAATTTGGCGCCGGTGGTGGGCAGGGTCCTGGGAGCGACCGGCCTGATCATCGAATGCGCCGGGCCGAAGGCCAAAATGAACGAACTATGCTATCTCTGCGGTGATGGCCAGACCATCCCCGCCGAAGTCGTGGGTTTTCGCGACGAACGGGTTCTGCTGATGCCCCTTGCGGAAGTGGACGGGCTCCGCCCCGGGTGGCAGGTGCACAGCTCCGGCGGTCCCCTCAAAACGCCCGCCGGCGAGGCACTCCTTGGACGGGTACTCGACGGCCTCGGCAATCCCATGGACGGGCTCGGCCCGGTCGACGCCTGCCGGCTTCGCCCCGTGACGGGCCTCCCGCCAAGGCCTCTGCTGCGCCAGCGAATCACCGCCCCCCTGAGCCTTGGCGTGCGGGCGCTCGACGCCCTGCTCACCGTTGGTCAGGGACAACGCATTGGCATTTTCTCCGGTTCGGGCGTCGGTAAGTCGACGACGCTGGGCATGATCGCCCGGGCCACGCAGGCGGACTGCAACGTCATCGCCCTGATCGGCGAACGGGGCCGGGAAGTGCGTGAGTTCATCGAGCGGGACCTCGGTCCCGAAGGCCTGCAGCGCTCGGTGGTGGTGGTTGCCACATCCGAGCAGCCGGCGCTGGTGCGAATCCGGGCCGCCCTTGTGGCGACAGCCATTGCCGAGGAGTTCCGGGACTTGGGGCGGGACGTGATCCTGATGATGGATTCCGTCACCCGTCTGGCCCAGGCGCAGCGCGAAGTCGGCCTGTCGGTGGGCGAGCCGCCTGCCACACGGGGTTACACGCCTTCCGTTTTCACCATGCTGCCCCGCATTCTCGAGCGCTCCGGCACCGGCCCGGTGGGCAGCGTCACGGGCATTTATACCGTCCTCGTCGACGGTGACGACATGAACGAACCCGTTGCCGATGCTGTGCGGGGCATTTTGGACGGCCATGTAGTACTCTCCCGAAAGCTGGCTCACGCCGGTCAGTTCCCGGCCATCGATGTTCTGCAAAGCGTCAGCCGGGTGATGCCGGAAGTGACCACGCAGGCGCATCAGGCAGCGGCCCGCAAGTTCCGGGCCCTGCTGGCCGCCTACCGGGAAGCCGAAGACCTGATCAATATCGGCGCCTATGTCGCCGGTACAAATCCGACTGTCGACGAAGCGATCCACAAGATCCCGGCCATGAAGCAGTTCCTGAGGCAATCGATAGATGAGTGCAGCGATTTGAGCGGTGCCACGGATGGCCTGTTCGCGCTGTGCGGGGAGGAATAACGCTTGAAACCCTTTCGCTTCAACCTGGAGAAGGTCCTGAAAGTCCGCCAGGTTGAGTCCATGAAGGCGAAGCAGGCGCTGGCATTGGCGCAGCTGAAGTCCGGCCAGGCCTGGGTGACGATGGAGAACTGCCGTAAGCAGCGAGCAGCCTTCGAGGCCGAATGGGAAACAAGGCGGAAGGTACGCATGACTGCCGCTGAGTGGAACCAGGCCAGCGAAAGGCTCGCCGCACTGGTTCAGGTGGAAAAGGACGCGGTGGAGGCGCTTCACCAGGCACTGGCCGTGGTGGCCGAGAAGCGGGCGGAACTGGAGGAAGCCGAACGCAAGGAAAAGGCCCTCACCAAGCTGCGCGAGCAGCAGTACGAAGCCCATGAGTACGCCGAGCAGGTCGAGGAGCAGATCATCACGGATGAGATCGCCCAGACCGTTCGCCGCAGCAGCCAGCAGCACAAGGGGGTCGGCTGATGGGGAAGAAGCCGAAGCTGCCGAAACTCCCGAGTCCCCCGAAACCCCCGAAAAAGAAGAAGTCGGCCCGTGAGCGGCTGGGTTACTGGCTGCTGGTATTCGGGACTGTACTGGGGGTTGCGGCCGGGGTCTCGTATGCGGTGCCGATCCCTGGTCTGACCGCTGCGATCGAACCCGCCAACCAGCCGCCAAAGACCGAAGACAAGCCGCCCGCGGCGGAGAACCCCCAGCCAGGCGCCGCCGAGCAGGCCAAGGCCGAGCTCGATGCCCGTGAAGCCAGGCTCAAGGAGAAGGAGGCCCAGGTCTCCACGCTCCTCAAAGACCTGACGACGCAACAGGCGGAGTTGGACCCCATCCGTCAGGCCGCGGCCATGTACGAGAATATGCCGCCCTTTAAGGCGGGGCCGATGATGGAAGGGCTCGATCCCGACAAGGCTGCTCAGATCCTCAAACTGATCGATCAAGATCAGGCCGGAGCGATCATCAGCTACATGGATAAGGACCGGGCTGCCCAGGTCATGAACGAAATGCTCGCGCCAGCCGGTAACTAAGCGACAGGAGGCATGCACATGCCGATGAACCCTCTGCCGCCTACGGGCGCTATGGGCGCCCCTCCCACAGCTCCTGCCGGCCCCGGCCACAAGGAAGAGGCCGCAACACCTGATTCCGCCTTCACTGCGCTGCTCATGGCCCTACTCGGCGCCCCGGGCATCGCACCGGCGCCCGCCCCGGAGCAGGTCCCCGCGGCTCAGAGCGGCGAAGGCGCACAGGCTCCGGCCCCCATCCAGGCACCGGCGGAGGCGGTCGCCACTCCGGCGGGCGCCGTGCTGCCGGAAGTGATCGAGACGATTCTGCAAGCCCAGCGGGTGGTGGCCGCCCCCGAGATCAAGGCCGACGCTCAGCCGCTGCCCGCCGCAGATGTAGCGCCCGTCGTTGGGACGACGCCCCCGGCTGCTCCGGCGCCGGAAGGTGAATGGGTGGTGGAGCCGCTGGCTGTCACCGATGTGGCCGTACCGGCCGCCGAAACCGGCATCTCCGGCGGACCGGCACAACAGGAGGAGAAGCCCGGGCGGGAGGAACGCAAGGCGCCCGCACCGGCCCCGGCTCCCACACCCGGTGCGCCCGAAGTTCCGGCGTTCGCTCCCGTTGACGTCGCGGCGGTTCACCGGCCCGAGGCGAAGGGGCCCGCCGCCGTGCCGAACGCCCCGCAGGCCATTCCGTCGCCCATTGAGCCCGACCGGCTGATGGACGCCATCGCCAAATCGGCAATCAGCGCCGGCGACGGCAAGTATACCGTCACCTTACGGCTCCACCCTGAGCAGTTGGGCGAAGTGCGACTTCAGCTGCACGTGGCCGGCCGGGAAGTGCAGACTTCACTCCAGGTTGCCAATTCGACAGCCCAGCAGTTTTTAGAGCAGCGGAGCGACCAACTGCGCGAAGGCCTTTCGCAATCCGGCCTGACGCTTTCCGGATTCCATGTGGCCACAGGCCAGCAGGGACGGCAGCGCCAGACTGAGCAGCCCTTCGAGCAAACGGGCCCCCGCCGGCGGAGCCGGCAGGCGGCGGGCGCCGCCCCCGTCGGCGGCGTAGCTGCCCGGCCGGTCCGGCTGCTTACGACCCGGCCCACCGTTGGGCTTGACACACTGGCCTGATCCGAAGAGGAGATGACTCCATGAGCGTATCCCCGGTTAGCTCCGGCGGCCAGACCGCAACGGACCAGGTTGCCCGCAAGGACGATATGGGCAAGGCCGAGTTTCTGCAGTTGCTCGTGACGCAGCTCCGCTACCAGGATCCCCTCAACCCCATGGACGACCGCGAGTTCGCCACGCAGCTGGCCCAGTTCACGAGTCTGGACAAGATCACCGAGCAGACCAAGTGGTCCAAAATGACCTACGGCCTCGGCCTGGTGGGGCAGACCGTAACCTATGCGGACGAAGACGGGAAGACCGTCTCCGGCGTGGTCCAGTCGCTCAAAGTCGCCGACGGCATCCCCAAGCTTTCCCTCGGCGACACGGAAATCACCATCGACCAGGTCATCACTGCCACCAAGTCCTGACGCGCCATAGGAGGACGAAGCGATGCGAGCTCTTTATTCGGGCGTTACCGGTATCCGCAGCCACCAGGTTCGCATGGACGTCATCGGCAACAACATCGCCAACGTCAACACCGTTGGCTTCAAGGGCAGCCGGGTGACGTTCCAGGATGTCTTCAGCCAGACCATGTCAGCCGGCTCAGCCTCCACCAGCCCGCAGCAGGTGGGCCTGGGCGCCGGCGTGGCCAGCACCGACCTGAACGGGGCCGCCGGCAGCTTCCAGCTGACGGGCCGGGACCTCGACCTCGCGATTGAGGGCGCCGGCCTGTTTGTGCTGAAGAGCCCCGGCGACGGACAGCGGGTCTACACCCGAGTCGGCAACTTCGACTGGGACGCCCAGGGCTACATGGTCAACCCGGCCACCGGTCAGCGGGTGCAGGGCTGGATGGCCGACAGCGACGGTACGGTGAGCAATACCGGCATCGCCAGCCTGGGAGATATTCAACTGATCCGGGGCGACGTCTCCCTGGCTCAGCTGACGACCAGCGCGGCCTTCGGCGGCAACCTTGACTCCGGCGCCGATGACGGCGATACCTATCAGACCACGTTCACCGCGTACGACAGCCTGGGCAACCCGGTTCCCATCGTGCTGACCTTTGAAAAGACGGGCACCAACGACTGGTCGTGGGAGGCGGAGGGGCCCGCGGCTGCGGGGGTGACAGGTAGCGGTGACCTCACGTTCAACCCGGACGGCACGATCCTGACCGGCGGCACCAATATCCAGGTGAATATCGCCAGTCCGCCCGGCGGTGACGACGCCCAGGCCGTGGCTCTGGACTTCACGCGAATCACGCAGGCATACGCGGGCACCCAGGGCAGCAGCGTCCTGGCCCGCACCGTCGACGGCTACCCCATGGGCGTGCTGGAGTCGATCTCCGTCGAGCAGAGCGGCCAGATTACGGGCGTCTTCTCCAACGGCTTCCGCCGGACGCTGGCCCAGGTGGCCGTGGCGAGCTTCTCGAACCCCAACGGCCTGCTGAAGGAAGGCAACACCGCCTTCGTCGAGTCGGCCAACTCGGGCGCCCCGCAAATTGGCACTCCCACCACCGGCGGCCGCGGCCGCCTGGTGCCCGGCAACCTGGAAATGTCCAACGTCGACCTTTCCACCGAGTTCACCAACATGATCACCACCCAGCGCGGCTTCCAGGCCAACACCCGGATCATTACTGCAGCGGATGAGATGCTTCAGGATGTAGTCAACCTTCGCCGATAGGAAAAGGCATTGAATCAGCCACGGAGGAAACGGAAGACGCGGAATAACACCGAATAAAAACGAAATATGAATGTCCCATTTCTGTGTCCTCCGCGTTCTCCGTGTCCTCCGTGGCTATACCCAAAAGGACCCGCGTTCCACGACCCGGATACGAAAGGAGCACACCATGAACAAGAAAGTTACCATCGCCCTGGTCGCCGCGGTGGCGATCCTGTTCCTCGGGGTCGCCAGCCTCGGCTACTGGGTCCTCATGCGGCCCGCGGCCGCGGTAGCCGCTCCGGCTGAGCACAAGGAAGAGCCGGAAACCGAGCTGGCCTTCCTCAAACTGAAAAACTTCGTCACCGACCTGGCCGACAAGGACCGGGCGCGGTACGTGGATGTCACCATAGCCATCGGCGTCAAGGATGAAGTCGCCCTGGAAGCCGTCAAATCCAAGGAACCGCAAATCCGCGACATCATCCTCAGCGAACTGCGGGCCAGGACAGCCGGTGACCTCATGGGCGCCGCCGGCAAGGACAAGCTCGCTGCCTCGCTCAAAGAGCCGCTTACCAAGTTGCTCAAAGAGAACTTCAAGGCGGTCTTCATCACTGATCTGGTCGTCCAGTAACGAAAACGAAGGAGCGAAACACCGATGAAACCGGCAGGGCTTTCCCAGTCAGAAATCGATGCGCTCTTTTCCTCCACCGGCACGGAAGAGCAAGCCCCTGAAGCCCCTGCGCCGCAGCCGGCACTCTTCCCCGCCCTGGAGCCGCGGGCTGCTGCTGCCGCCTCGCCGGAAGTCCAGGCGCCCATTGGGCTGCTGGCTAACGTGGAGATGGAAGTCGCCGTCCACCTGGGCCAGGCGCGGCGCAGCATCCGGGATATCCTCAGCATGGGGCCCGGCGCCGTGGTTGAGCTTGACAAACTGGCCGGCGAGTCGGTCGACATCCTGGTCAACAACCGCCTCGTGGCCAGGGGCGAAATCGTGGTGATCGGTGAGAACTTCGGCGTGCGTATCACGGAACTGATTCACAGCATGGGGGCGAAAACAAAATGACCCCAGGGTCGGGGCTCCTGACCTTTCTGTTTGCCAGCCTCGCCGTCATCGGCCTGACCTACTACGCCTCCCGCCTGCTGGCCAACTGGCAGGCCGTGCAGTCCCGGGGGCGGCGGCTGCGGGTGCTGGAGGGCGTGCCCATCGGCAAGGACCGCCATCTGCTGCTGGTAGCGGTGGGGAAGGAGGTCCTTGTGGTCGGCGCCTCCGGCGGCAATGTCAGCCTGGTCCACCGCATTGAGGACCCCGCGGCGGCGGCCGAACTGCTCGCACAGCAGGCGGCGGCACCCGCAGACCAGTTCGCCCCCGTTTCGCTGGCCAAGGTCGAGGAGCAGATCCAGGCCAACCTGGGCAAAATGCGCTCCCTGCTGGCCCGGCGGGGAGGCGGCCCCGATGCGTAAAACCCTCTGGATCCTCGGCCTCGCGGGCCTCCTGCTGGCCGCCGGTGCGCTGCCAGCCCACGCCGAACCGCTCCCGATTCCGACCCTGACCAACATCAAGCCCGCCACCACGCCCCAGGAAGGCGTGCAGACGCTGCAAATCCTCCTCGGGCTGACGGTGCTCTCCATCGCTCCGGCCCTGCTGATTCTGACCACGGCATTTACCCGCATCGTGGTCGTGTTCGGCTTCCTGCGCAACGCCATGGGCACCCAGCAGTTGCCGCCAAACCAGGTGCTGCTCGGCCTGGCGCTCTTCCTGACCTTCGCCGTCATGGCGCCGACCATCGGGAAGATCAATGAGACGGCACTCCAGCCCTACATGCGGGGCGAACTGGAACAGGCTCAGGCCATCGAACTGGCCGGCGTGCCGCTCAAAGAGTTCATGCTGCGGCAGACCCGCCAGCAAGACCTCGCCCTCATGCTCGAAATCACCCGGTCCCCCGCCCCACAAGGTCCGGAGGACGTTTCTTTTTTAGCGGTGGTCCCCGCCTTTGCCATCAGCGAGCTGAAGACGGCCTTCACCATGGGCTTCGTCCTCTTTCTTCCGTTCGTCATTATCGACTTTATTACCGCCAGCACCATGATGTCCATGGGCATGATGATGGTCCCGCCGACGCTGATCTCGCTGCCGTTCAAGATCCTGCTCTTCGTACTGGTTGACGGCTGGCACCTGGTGGTCCGGTCGCTGTTCCAAAGTTTCAGCGTGTAAAGGGGGGGTTGCGCATGACGCCGGATTTCGCCATGACCCTGGCCCAGGAAGCGCTGAAAACGGCGCTGCTGGTCGGCGCCCCGGTGCTCGGGCTCGGCCTCGCCGCCGGCCTGCTGGTCTCGCTCTTCCAGGCCACCACCCAGATCAACGAGGCGAGCCTCCAGTTCCTGCCCAAAGTGCTGGCCGCCCTGGTGGGCCTCGCCATCGCCGGTCCCTGGATGCTGACCACCCTGACCGACTTTGCCCGGTCGATGATCACCATGCTGCCCCAGCTGGCGAAGTAGATCATGGATCAGCTGCTGGCCCAGGTGCCCCTGATTCTCCTCGTGGCCAGCCGGGTAGCAGGCGTAACCGCCATCTCCCCGGTCTTTGCGAACCGGTTCATTCCGCCGGCACTGCGCGGCGCCTTTACGCTGCTGCTGGGTGTGATTCTGCTGCCAGTCGTGCAAGGCCAGGCCGCACCGGATGTCATGACGGGCTCCGGCCTCCTGGCCGGGTGCGTGCTCGAACTGCTCGTCGGATTGACCATCGGCTTCGTCGGGCAACTGGTCTTCGCTGCCGTGCAGATGGCCGGCGCCCTGATCGACCTGGACATGGGGTTTATGAACGCCCAGGTTTTCGATCCCGTCTCCGGGCGGGTAGAGCCCATTACCAGCACCTTCTTTCAAGCGCTGGCGCTGACGCTGTACCTGGCAATGAACGCCCATCATCAGCTGATTCGGGCCCTGGCCGCCAGCTATACAGCCATTCCCGCCGGCGGTCTCGCCATTACAGCCGGAGGGCCGCTCCACGTGGCCAACCTGTTCGGTGCAATGCTGGCCGCCGCCGTACAGATGGTGTTGCCGTTCATGGCGGCCATGCTGCTAGCCACCATGGCAATGGCCGGCATTACCCGGGCCGTGCCCCAGCTGCACATTTTCGCAGTGGGCATGGGCGCCAAGGCGGTGGCCGGCATGGCCTTCATCATGTTCCTGATGCCCTACATGCTGGCCTTTTTGGAGCGGCTGTTTGATGCCGGCAATGCCGAACTGCTGCATGTTCTGAACCTGATGCTGTAACGAGGGGGGACACCGCCTGGACCTCCAGCTCTTTTCCAGCGAAGAGCGCACCGAAGAGGCAAGTCCTCGAAAACTAGAGGAAGCCCGCAAGGAAGGCAAGGCGGCCCGAAGTACCGACCTGACCGCAGGCCTGGGCCTCGTGGCTGCCACCATGGCGCTCAAAAGCTTCGGCCCCTCCATTTACGAATCGCTGGCCAGGGCCATGACTGAGACCTTTTCGGGCCTGCACCCCATGGAACTGACCCCGGAGAAGACGGCCGACATGGCCGTCGCCTGGGCGCTGGTCCTCATCAAGACGGCACTGCCGGTCACCGCTGTCCTGTTGGCCGTCGGCGTAGCGGTGGGCCTCGTTCAGAGCGGCATGGCCTTCAGCTTCAAGCCGATCATTCCTGACTTCAATAAAGTCAATCCGGCCCAGGGCTTCAGCCGCATCTTCTCGCTCCGCACCGTCGTGGAACTGGTCAAATCGCTCATGAAGCTCGGCGTCATCAGCTACGTGGCCTATGCCGACGCGGGCGCCCTGATTCCCGCCATGCCGAACCTCATGCAGAGCAACCCTGCCGCCGGGGTCGCCGAAATCGCCTCCCGTGCTGTGAACGGGCTGCAGCGCATCGGCGCGGCGCTGGTGGCGCTCGGTATTCTGGACTACGGCTATCAGTACTGGGAGTTCCGCAAGTCGCTCCGCATGACCAAACAGGAAGTCAAACAAGAACATAAGCAACAGGAAGGCAGCCCCGAAGTAAAGCAAAAACGGCGGCAAAGAGCCAGGGAACTGGCCCGCCGCCGCAAGGCGCTTAAAGATGTGCCAATGGCTGATGTAGTCGTCACCAACCCGACGCACTTCGCGGTCGCCATCAAATACGAGGCCGGCGCCGACTCAGCGCCCAAGGTGATTGCAAAGGGCGCCGACTTGCTGGCGCAGCGCATTAAGGTCATCGCAAAGCAGAGCAGCGTCCCCATGGTCGAAAACCGTCCCCTGGCCCGGACCCTCTACGCCACCGTCGACGTGGGCAAGACGGTGCCGCCCGAGTTATATCAGGCCGTCGCAGAGGTCCTGGCCTTCGTATACAACCTGCGCCGGGACAAGCGGCGCAAGAGGTGATTGTTGACCTATGAACGGGCAATCGGGTGCACCCGCCTTCCGCACTTCCGACATTGCCGTGGCGGCTGCCGTGGTGGCCGTCGTCGCGATGATGATCGTCCCTCTGCCCACGATGCTGCTGGACGTCCTCCTGACGTTCAACGTGGCTGCCGCCCTGGTGATTCTGCTGGTCTCCATCTTCACCCTGCAGCCCCTGCAGTTCTCGGGCTTCCCGCCGCTCCTCCTGATCACCACGCTATTCCGGCTGTCGCTGAACGTCTCCACCACCCGTAAGCTCCTCCTGACCGGCGAAGCCGGCGAGGTAATCAAGCAGTTCGGCGAGTTCGTGGTGGGCGGCAACACCGCTGTCGGCCTCATCGTCTTTCTGATCCTCATCATCGTCAACTTCATCGTCATCACCAAAGGCTCCGAGCGGGTCTCGGAAGTGGCCGCCCGCTTCACGCTCGACGCCATGCCGGGCAAGCAGATGGCCATCGACGCCGACCTCAACGCTGGCCTGATCACCGAAGGCGATGCCCGCCGCCGCCGGCAGGAGATTCAGCGGGAGTCCGACTTCTACGGCGCCATGGACGGTGCTTCCAAGTTCGTCAAGGGCGACGCCGTAGCGGGCCTGATCATCTGCGCGGTCAACCTGGTGGGCGGCCTGATTGTCGGCATGATGCAGCAGGAGATGGGGTTCTCCGAGGCCTGGAGCCACTTCTCGCTGCGTACGGTCGGCGACGGCCTCATCAGCCAGATTCCGGCCCTCCTGATCTCCACGGCCACGGGCATTGTGGTGACCCGTACCGCCGGCGAGACCGGCCTCGGCGACGAACTGGGTTCCCAGCTCTTCGGTGACCCGACGCTGCTGATTATGGCGGGCGGCGTCATCGGCGTGCTGGGCCTCGTGCCTGGGCTCCCCACCCTGGCCTTCCTGACCGTGGGCGGCGGCCTCCTCGGCCTCGGCTATCTCATCAAGTCCCGCCAGACGGCGAAAGCCAGGGCGGCGGCGGTGATACCTGAGCCCCTGCCCATCACCAACGAAGCACCGCCGGAGAACGTCGTCGCCTTGATGCCGGTCGATCCCCTGGAAGTGGAGCTCGGCTATGCGCTGGTGCCCCTGGCCGAAGCCCAGAAGGGCGGCGACCTGCTCGAACGGGTCGTGGCCGTGCGCAAGCAGGTGGCCACAAACCTGGGGCTGTTGATTCCGTACATCCGGGTCCGGGACAACCTGGGCCTGGCGCCTTACCAATACGTCGTCAAGCTGCGCGGCATCGAAGTCGGCAGTTACGAGCTGCAGCCGGACCGGGTGCTGGCCATGGCGCCGGGCGACATGGACGATTCGCTGCCCGGCCAGCAAACGGTGGAGCCGGCTTTCGGCCTGCCGGGCGTCTGGATCGCCCCTTCGGACCGGCAGCGGGCGGAGCTGATGGGCTACACCGTCGTCGACCCTGTCTCAGTGGTGATTGCCCATCTTACCGAAGTGATCAAGGAGCACGCCAACGAGCTGCTGGGCCGCCAGGAAGTGCGTGCGATGGTCGATACGGTCAAGGAGAGCCATCCGGCCCTGATCGACGAACTGACTCCGGCCCTCCTGACGCTGGGCGAAATCCAGAAAGTCCTCTCGGCGCTGCTGACCGAAGGCGTTCCCATTCGGGACCTCGTGCTGATTTTCGAGACGCTGGCGGACTGGGCGGGCGTCAGCAAGGACACGGAGCAGCTGACCGAGCGCTGCCGGGCCGCCCTTGGCCGGACGATTGTGCAGCACCTGGGCCTCGGCCCCGTCGTTCACGCCCTTACGCTGGCGCCGGACCTGGAGCAGCAGCTGATCGCCGCCACCGACCGCCGGGGCGGCGGGGGCATCGACCCCAATACCGCCCAGGCCCTGGTTGAAGCGATTGCCCGGGAAGGCCAGAACATGGCCATGCAGGGTCACACCCCCGCCCTGGTCTGCGCCCCCGCCCTGCGCCCGGTCATCCGCCGCATCGCCCGCCATGCGTTCTCCCGGTTGATCGTCCTGAGCTACGCCGAACTGGATCCGAAGCTCGAAATCGAGGCTGTGGGGGTGATCCGGGTATGATGCAGGTCAAGAAGTATGTGGCCCGCACCTTCGGCGAGGCGCTGCTGCAGGCCAAGAACGAGCTGGGCTCCGAGGCGATGATTGTCGAGAGCAAGCGGCTGTACACCGGAGGCTTCTTCGGGTTCTTCCGCCAGCAGCTGACCGAGCTGACGGTCGCCATCGACGACGAGAAGATCCGGCCCGGCTACATGGCCCGCCCGGCGGAACGGGCGGCCGAGAAGGCGGCAGACAAGACCGCCGCCCATCTGGCCAACCTGGAGCGCGAAATGGCCACCCTGCGGGGCGCCATCTCCCGGATGGCCGAGCGCGGCATGGCGCCCAACGCCGGACTTTTGCTCAAGGGATACGGCCGCCAGGTCTTCGATGAACTGGTCGCCCGCGGCGTCGACGAGGAGCCGGCCCTGGCCTTGGCGCAGAAGCTGGGCACAGAGGCCGAGGGCAGCGACGAGGCACTGCGCCGCGAACTCTCCCGGCTGATCGGGCCCTGCACGCCGATTACCGTCCAGCCCGGCAAGCGCAAGGTTGTGGCGCTCATTGGGCCGACCGGCGTGGGCAAGACGACCACCCTGGCGAAGCTGGCCGCCCAGTTCACCCTGGAGCGGGGCCTGAACGTCGCCCTGGTCACGTCTGACACCTTCCGCATCGCGGCGATTGAGCAGCTGAAAACCTATGCAGATATTCTCGGCGTGCCCCTGTACGCTGTCGACACGCCGTCCGACGCGGCCCGCGCCATGAAGGAGACCGCGCACTGCGACCTCGTGCTGACCGACACGGGCGGGCGCAACCACCGGGACGCCCAGCGCATGAAAGAACTGCAGGAGCTGCTGGCCGTTTTGCGGCCCGACGAGACACATCTGGTCTTTTCGCTCACGGCCAATCCCAAAGATGCCTTTGAAGCCCTGGATGCTTACCTGCCCATGGGCGTCAACCGGCTGACGTTCACCAAGCTGGATGAAGCTTCGTCGCCCGGCCTGCTGCTCAATCTGCGGCTGCGCTGCAACCAACCGGTGAGCTATCTGACCAACGGGCAGTCCGTGCCCGACGACCTGCTCCCTGCCGACCGCGCTGACTTCACCAAAATCCTAATGGGAGCGTAGGAGGCCAACATGCTCGATCAAGCCTCAAGGCTGCGTGAAATGGCCGCTGCCTACCGCTCGCAGGCTCTAGCCGGTCACGGACGTCGAACCCGAGTCATTGCCGTCACCAGCGGCAAGGGCGGCGTTGGCAAGACCAACCTCAGCATCAATCTGGGCCACGCCCTGATCAGCGCCGGACACGAAGTCATCCTGCTCGATGCCGACCTGGGATTGGCCAATGCCGATATCCTCCTCGGCACCGTGCCGCCGTATCACCTCGGCCATCTGCTCCGGGGAGAGCGGGACATTCAGGAGTTGATTCACCGGACCCCTGGCAAGTTGAAGCTGATCTCCGGGGGGTCCGGCGTCAGCGAACTGGCCAACATACCTGAAGACCGCCTCCGCTTCTTCGTCGCCGCCCTGCGCAAGCTGGACGGCCAGGCCGACTATCTGATTCTCGACACCGGCGCCGGCCTGAGCCACACGGTCCAGGAGTTCGTGCTCGCCGCCGACCAGGTGGTGGTGGTGACGACACCCGAGCCCACTTCCCTGGCGGATGGCTACGCGACCATCAAGATGTTGGCAGCGCGGCGGCCGGGCATCGATATCCGGCTGGTCGTCAACCAGGCAGAACGCCCGGAGGAGGCTACCGCCGCCGCCGAGCGAATCATCAGCACGGCGCGGAACTTCCTGGGCCTGCAGGTGGAGTACCTGGGCACCATCCCCCGGGACCCGATTGTCTGGCAGTCGGTGCGCCGGCAGGTGCCGTTCATCATGCTTTACCCCGATGCACCCGCATCGCGGGCGGTGCAGTTCGTGGCCGAGCGGCTCATGGACGCCCGGTCCGCAGGAGCGGGAGCTGTACCGGAGCCGGCCAGGAACAAATCCGGCTTCTTTGACCGCATTGCCGGCATGTTCTCCCGGCGGGGTTCCAACGTGGGGTAGAGCAAGGGGGGCGCCCGGGTGGCTGTCAAGCACGAGGAACTGTGGCTGCGTTGGCGGGAAACCCGTGACCGGGAGGCCCGCGATCGCCTGGTGGAAGCTTACATCTGGCTAATCCGGTACGTAGCCGGCCGGCTGATGGTCGGTCTGCCTTCCCATTTCGATCAGGATGATGTCGAAGGCCACGGCTGTTTCGGCCTGCTGGAGGCGATTGAAAAATATGACCCAGGCCGTGGCGTCCGATTTGAAACCTATGCCATTCCGTGGGTGCGGGGCGCCTGCCTGCAGGGCATTCGGGCCCTGCAGTGGGCGCCGGCCCTGCGCAAGCGGGTCCGCCAGCTGGAGAAGGCGTACGGCGAACTGGAAGCGGCTCTGGGGCGGGAGCCCAGTCAGGAAGAGGTGGCGCGCGCCCTTAAGATCTCCCTGGCCGACCTTGAACAGCGCATCGCTGAGACTGGCGCCCTATCTATTCTATCTTTGGAAGAGACCTTGCAGGATTTTGACGGGGACGGCGCGAACCTCGGTGATAAGCTGGCGGACCCCAACGCCGAGGATCCCCAGCTGGCGTCACAGGCGGCGGAGCGGCGGGAGAAACTTGCCATGGCCATCGACACGCTGCCCGAGCAGGAGCGCATGGTCGTCGCGCTGTTCTACTACGAAGGGCTTTTGGCGCGGGAGATCAGCGACTTGCTGGGCATTTCCGCGGCCCGGGTGTCGCAGGTGCACAGCCAGGCGATTTTGCGGCTGCGGGGAAAGCTGTCGCGCATGAAAGAGCTGATGGTTTCCTGAGACTAAGCAGGGGAGGCGGCGCATGCTCACCATTGTCTACTTGTTGCTCGGTGTGGCTTTCATGGGCGGCCTCTTCTATGCATTGATGCAGATTACGGCCCGACAGCGGCGGCTCAACGCCGAGATGACCCGCCTCGAACGCCTGGCTGCGGAGGTATCGCTCAACGCTGAGGCGATTTTGGACCGGGTCGATGAGCGGGTGGACCGGCTGAATGACCTGCTCGCCAGGGCCGAAGCGGCGGTGGCGGCAGTCCCGGAGCCGGCGGCTCCTGAAGTGGCGCCCACGCCGGTTGCTGAGGAGGAGGCGCCCAAGAAGAAGCGGACCCGCAAGCCTAAGGAAGCAGCTGGTTCGGAGGCGGCGACGCCCGCGCCCACCTCCATCGAGAAATATCAGAAGCTGCGGGACGCCGTTCGCACGCTGTCGGACCAGGGCAAGGACCCGTCCGACATCGCCCAGGAACTCGGCATTCCGCGGGGTGAAGTCCTACTGCTGCTTAACTTGCGGGCGAAAAAAGTCACAGCCTAGCCCTATTCAGCCGAAATCCGGCGAAAACCGGGGATAGAGCGAGATATTGTTAGAAGAACAGCCGCCAGAGCACTTAACTTTGGCGGCTGTTTCTTTCAGTCATCTGACAATGGAAGAGAGAGGGGTAGGTGCTTTACATGAAAGTAGATCGCAACCAGATGCAGGGGGTAACCGGAGCCTACCGGTCCCAGGGTGCCCGCCCTGTCGCTCCGCAGAATCAGAGCCAGCCGGCGGCCAAGTCGGACGAAGTAAGCGTCTCGAAGAAGGCGACCGAAGCGACGGCCCTGCGCGCCAAAATCAAGGAGGCCCCCGAAGTCCGCATGGACCTGGTCAAGAAGATCAAGGCCCAGGTGGACGCGGGCACGTACAACGTCGCGCCCGAGAAGGTCGCTGAGAAGCTGCTCAAGTCGAAGGTGCTCGAGTAATGGGCGCCCGGGCCATCCTGACGGAGATGCGTGATCTCCTCGCGGCCCAGGTGGAGGCCGTGGTCGCCGGCGATCACCAGCGGGTGTACGCCGGCGCCATGCGTCATGAGGAACTGCTGCGGGACCTTGAGGGGGCCGATATGGACCTCACTCCCGAGGAGCTGCAGCCGCTGGATGATCAGATTGCGCTGAACAAAGTGAAATTGACCAGCCTCCTGTCGGCCCAAGGGGCTCGCGTCGATTATCTCCTGCGGCTGATTATTGGCCGCGGACCACAGAAGAGCGGGGGATATCCTCAGGGGCTGCAGGAGCGCGCTTCATCCGCCCGTCGTATTAATCGCCGCACCTGACACTCGCCGGGGGGAATCTTCATGATCACGAGCCTGTTCTCGGGCCTGAACAAGGCCGTCCGTTCACTGCAGGCGGCCCAGCATTCCATTACCGTACATGGAAGCAACATCGCCCATGCTAACGATAAGAACTATACCCGCCGCGACCCGATGCCTTTTGCAGAGTCGGTTACTTTCGGCCCGGGTGTCGTCCGGCTGCGGGACTCTTTCGTGGACGCCCAGTACCGCCTGGCCTCCGGCTCGGCTGGCGACGCACAGGTTCGCCAGAAGATCATGAGCAGGGTGGAGGACGTCTTTGGCGACCCCGTTAACGGCGGTCTCCGCAAGGCACTCGACCAGTTTTTCGACGCCTGGCAGGGTGTTGCCGAAAACCCGGGCGACGGAGTGTCACGCCTCCAGGTGCTGGCAGCTGCAAGCACTTTTGCCGAGCAAATCCAGTCCACATACCGCAAGCTGAGCGATGTGGAGCAGACCGTGAATGAAGACCTGATCACCCGCGTCGATGAAGTCAATACGCTCACAGACAAGATCTTCGACCTCAATAAGCGTATTTCAAGTCTGCACCGCAACGAAATGGACGATGCAACCGTGCGCGACCAGCGCGACGTCGCCCTCGACAGGCTGGCCCAACTGACAGGCGCCAAGTCTTTCGAACAAGAGGACGGCACCGTGCGGGTGGTGGTCGGACCAACGGTTATCGTGGAAGGCCCTACCGTTGTGAAGCTGCAGTTGACCGCTGGCGCAACGGGGCCCAACCCCACCTGGATCGGGTATATGCAGCCGACGTACGCGGGGACGGGCGAGATCGCGGGGCTCGTCACCGTCCGGGACGTGGAACTGGCAGAACTCAAGCAGGACATCGACAGCCTCGGCCGTACCGTAGCCACCGAAGTGAACAACCAGCATGCTGCTGGCTTTGCCGCAGGGGGCATTGCCCCTCCGGCGGTCTTCCTTCTCTCGCTGGCCCCGGCCGATATTACCCTCAATCCGGCCTTGACGGCCAGCAACCTGGGAGTGGCGGGAGATGCTGCCGGTCTTCCCTCTGACGGCGACAACGCCCGTCTGATCGCCCAGATCGCTGAGAAACCCGTCTTTACCTCGATCATCATTCCCGGGCAAACGCAGGCCCCGCGCACCTATTACCGGAACCTGATCGGCTGGGTCGGCAACCATGCCCAGGATGCCCAACTGCAGTTCGAGCTGTCTGATGCCCATGTAAAAGCGGCTGATCAACAGCGCCAGTCGATGTTCGGGGTCTCCATTGATGAGGAGGTAGCCAATCTGACCATGCAGCAGAAGGCCTACGCGGCGGCTGCACGGGTCATTTCGATCATGGATGAAATGATGGACACGTTGATCAACCGGACCTTGGGATAGGCGGAGGTGTTTGTGAGTGCGTGTGACCAACGCCATGCTGATGAACCAAGCCCTTTCCGACCTTGACATTCTGCGCAGGAAGTACGCCAGTGCCCAGGCCGCTGTGAACGGCAAGGTCCTGGAGCGGCCCTCCGAAGACCCCCAACGCGTCGTGGAGGCGATGGACCTCTCTGGCGCCAAGCTCCGCATGGAACGAGCCAAGCGGACGGGCGAGGATGCCCGTGAATGGCTCCAGGCGTCGGAGGCCAGCCTTTCGAACATGGTAGACCGCCTGCAAGCCGCCATGGAAGTGGCGGTTGAGGTTGGTGGTGCTGGCGGCTTCGGCGCCGACTCCCGAGAGGGGTTCGCCCTTACGGTCGAATCGATTCGGGACGCACTCCTCAGGGAGATGAACAACACTCACCGCGACCAACACCTGTTCGCCGGCTGGGCTACAGATGTCACCCCGTTCGTCCTGGACGCCGACGGCGGCGCCAACTACGTGGCGGGGAATTCCGGTACCATCAAACGGGATATTGCCCCGGGTCTCTCCGTAGAGATCAACATCCCGGGGGACGAGCTCCTGGCCAAGGGGGACTTTATTCGGACGCTGTCCGACATGGCAGATGACCTGCGGGCGGGCCGGATTGGCGCCGTTGCGAACCAGCGCCTTGACGAACTGACGAAGGAATTTGACCAGATCAACATGCTCAGGTCCGGCCTGGGCGTCCGGGTTGCCCACGTGGAGCAGTATCAGACATTCGCCGCCGAAGGCCTTGAGATGCTGGAGGGACGTTTGACCGAGCTGACGGGCGCGAACCTGGAAGAATCGGTTCTGCGCATGACAGAGGCACAGACGGCCTACGAGGCCGCCCTCGCCTCCTTCGCCAAAGCGCTACCCTCGTCACTGCTTGACTACATGATGCGCTAGGGAGGTGATTACCGTATGAAGATCCAAACGATTCCCTCGCCCCATTCCTTTCCGGCGGCCGGCGAAGGTGCGTCAGCGGCTAATCAGCCGACGGGCGGCAATTCTGCAGCACAGCTCGAAACGGCACCTTCGCAGCCTCAGCAGCCCGAGGTGAAGCGCGTGGACCTGGACAAGGCAGTCGAAAAGCTGAACCAGACCGCTCAAATTCTGAACCATAGTACACTGCGGTTTGAGGTGTCCGATACACACCGCATCGTCATTAAAGTCATCGATACCGAAAGCAAGGAAGTCATTCGAGAGATTCCGCCCGAAGCCATCATGGATGCGCTCAAGCGCATTGACGAATACCTCGGTGTTCTGCTCGACAAGCGGGTATAGGCGGAAGGAGCAGTAAGCATGGCAGGAGGACTGACGCTGGGCGGCCTGATCTCGGGGATGAGCACAGAGGACATTATCGCCCAGATCATGGATGTCGAAAGACTCAAAGTGACCAAGCAGGAGATGAAGAAGACTGCCCTTCAAGCCAAGCAATCCGCCTGGCGCGAAGTGGAGACCTCATTGACAACTTTGCGGTCGAAACTGGACACCATCCGGTTCTCCAGCCTATTTGAGTCGCGCAAGGCCACCCTGACCGACGACGATGTTGCCACTGTGACTGTCGCGTCGGGGGCGACCCTGACCGTACACACGCTGGCGGTTACGACCCTGGCCCAGGCCCACGTTGTCGCCACCAACTCGACGATGAGCAGCCCGAACGCAAAGCTCAACGACACTCTCCCTGGTGCCGCCGGCACGTTTGACATTAACGGCGAGACCATCACCGTGACCGCAACAGATACGCTCAATTCCCTGAGAGACCAGATCAACAACAACAGCGATATCGGTGTCACGGCTGATGTGGTCAAGGTTGAAGTCGGCGGCGTGGACAAATACCGCCTGGTCTTGACTGCGGACGACAAGGGGCTGGCCAACCAGGTCACCTTCAGCAACGACAGCGGTTCGGCCGTGGCGCTGGGCCTGTGGGATGGCGCAACGATCAGCAATGAACTGGCTGCGGCGACGGACGCCAGCTTCGAACTTGACAATGTCACCTACACTGGTCGGTCTTCCAACGTCGTGGATGATATCCTGCCCGGGCTCACCATCACCCTGACCGAGGGCGGCGGGGCCTCTACGACGATCACCGTGGAACAGGATGCGGCCGCGGTGTCAAGTGCTGTGAAGGGCTGGGTGGACGCCGTCAACAGTACGTTGACGATGCTGGCAGACAAGACCAAGTACGACTCCGAGGAGAAGACCGCCGGCATCCTGCAGGGCGACGCCCTGGCCAGGCGCATCCAGACTGCGATTCGTGGATTCATGTCAAACAAGGTGGCTGGCTTGCCGACCGACCTGAACCAGATGAGCCACGTCGGCATTACCAGCGGCAAATGGGGCACTGACGACTACGGGAAGATCTTGTTTGATTCCGCAGAGTTTGAGGAAAAGCTGCTGGAAGATCCCGAGGGCGTGGCGCGGGTTTTTGGCGCCCTGCGCACGAATGTGGGCCTTTCCGGCACTGCTTCTGCCAGTTCCACAGATGCTGTGGGGGGCACGTTCAACGCCAGCGACGCCATCAATGGCGATACCGACAGCGACCGGTTTGGGAGCCAGGGCGGCGGCTGGCAAAGCGCGAACCCCCCTTCTGCCGGGTCGCCGGAGTGGCTGCAGGTGGACTTTGCGTCGGCCAAGGATATCGATCAGATCCGGCTGTACATTCCGGACAACGATACCTATCCGGCCGGCACCGAAGGTCTGAAAGCCTACACGCTGATGTACAAAGACATCTCAGACACCTGGCAGACGATCGAAGAGGTCACGGCGCACTCGGGGATGTTCAAGACGTTTGATTTTGATGCAGTGGAAGCAAAAGCGGTCAAACTCGAGATCACCGAGACCTACGATGCTACCAAACCCGCCCGCGTAACCGAGCTAGAAATTCATGAAGTCAATAACGGCGCTGCCATTGAGATGTACACGTATGTGAAGAATACGCTCACGACGAGTACCGGCCCGATCGACATCCGCGACGCCGATTATACGGATAGCATTGAGGATATCGACAAGCGGATTGAGCGGCTCCAGGAGAGCTTGACCAAGAAAGAAGAGGCGCTGCGCAGGCAGTTCACCCGGCTGGAACAGGCGCTGGCGAAGCTGCAGAGCCAGGGCAACGCTATGGCGTCGCAGATTCTGGGCCTGCAGAGCATGCAGAGTTCCAGCAAGTAGACGGGAGGCGACTGGAGTGAACAGGATAGACCAATACCGGACCTATCAAATTGAGACCTCGGGCCCGGAGAACCAGGTGGCGCTTCTTTATGACGGCGCCCGCCGCTTCATTGACCAGGCGGCGAGCGCTTTGGAGGCTCGCCGGTACGACGAAGTCAGCACCAATATTGGCAAGGCTCAGCGCATCTTCGGTGAACTGGCCGCCTGTCTCAACTTCGAAGCGGGTGAGGTCGCACAGAACCTTCTGAGCCTGTATGATTACTGGATATGGCGCTTGAGCCAGGGCCTGATCCACAAAGATGCCGCGGCCTTCCGCGAAGTGTCACTGACGCTCGTCGACCTGCAGGCGGCGTGGGCCGAGGCGGCCAGGCAGGTCCGGGCACAGCGGGGAGTCCGCGCGAGTGGGTAATGAAGCGGAATTGACCACGCTCTTCCGAGATGCTCACCTCTTAGGGCAGCGGATGTTAGAGTTGCTTGCCTCAGCAGTCACCGACGGGGTTCTGGACGACGTCGACGCCCTGCTCGCTCGGCGGACGGAACTGCTCGCCCGGACCGCCGAGCTGATCGCTCAGGGCGCCGGGACGGCTGAATCAGTTGCTGCTGCGCAGGAACTGGCCGTCCAGCAGCGAGCCCTGGAATCGCAAGTCCGGCGAGCCATGCAGGTAGTTCAGCACGCACTGGAAGGTCGGCAGCTGACTCGAGAGAATATGGCGGGAGTCAGCCGTATCCTCAACAACAAGGGGCATTCCCGGATCCTAAACCAGCGCCGTTGACAAAGGACGCCGTCCCCCCGGGTGGGGGGACGGCGTCCTTTGGCCTTGAGCGGCCGCTTTATGCTTACCGGAGCAGGGAGAGGATGCCCTGGGTCGACTGGTTGGCCTGAGCCAGCATGGCCGTCGAGGCCTGCTGCAGGATCTGGTACTTCGTGAAGTTGGCCATTTCCGAAGCCATGTCGACGTCACGCACACGGCTTTCAGCGGCGCTCAGGTTCTCGGAAGTGGTGCTCAGGTTGGAGACGGTGTACTCCAACCGGTTCTGGAGGGCGCCCAGTCTCGCACGTTCCTCGGAGACCGTGTCGAGGGCCGTGTCCAGGGCCGTGATGGCCGAAGTGGCGGCCGAGGCCGTTTCGACGTCGATGTCGGTGGTGTCCACATCGAGGGCCGCGGCGGTCATCGACGAGAAGGAGACGGAAAGCGTGACGCTGGCCTCGGATCCCGTCTGAATGTTGACGGTGCCGTTGGAGGCGACAGTGATGTTAGCGGCCACGCCACTGGACGTGGAGTCAACGTCGAAGGAGAGGCCCTTGGCGGCGCCGTCCATAACCGTCAGGCTGTTGCCGTTGCCGACGACTGTGTGGCCGGCGAGGGTGCCGTTGGCGTCGTTGCCGACGTCAGCCAGGGTCCCCAGAGCTGCGGTGCCGTAGCCGCCGTTGTTCGTGGTGGAGAATGCCATGGCGGCGGTGGCGGTGGTGCTGACCTCGATGCTGTACTTGCTGCCAACGCTAGCCTGGGTGAATTTGACTTCGTCGGTATCAAAGGTCGCCGAGACACCGGTCTTGTCGCTGTTGGCGTTTACCATGTTGACGAAGCTCTGCGCCGTGGTCGCGGTGGTGACGCTATACGCATACCCGTTGACCGTAATGGTCTGGGCGACATCAAAGGTGTCACCGGAGTTGGCGAAGGCGGCGCCCTGGGAACCGGCGGCGCCCGAAGAGGCGTTCGCCATGTAGACCGTGGCGGCGGTTGCGGCGTCGATGCTTGTGAAGGCGTAGGTCGCAGCAACGGTGCTCGATCCGCCGGAGATGTTGGTGGTATACGTGCTGTCGGAGCTGGCCGACAGACCGGCCGTGCCGTCCAGCAGCGCCTTGCCGTTGAACTTGGTATTGTTGGCAATCCGCGTAATTTCCGACTGGAGCTGTTCGAATTCTTCCTGCAGCAGAAGGCGGTCGGAGTTCTCCAGGGTGCCGGTGGACGACTGGACCGCCAACTCACGCATGCGCTGCAGAATCGACTGCGTCTCGTTGAGGGCGCCTTCTGCGGTCTGTACCATGGAGATGCCGTCCTGGGAGTTCCGAATCGCCATGTTAGTGCCGCGGATTGCGGAGCGCATCTTTTCGGAGACTGCGAGGCCGGCGGCGTCGTCGGCGCCACGGTTGACCCGGTAACCGGAAGAGAGCTTCTCCAGAGCCTTGGACATGTTGTTGCTGTTCACGGTCATGTTGCGCCAGGCGTTCAAAGCAGACATGTTGGTGTTGATGCGCATGAAAGTGCCTCCTTGCGTATTCTGCGCTTTGCTGTTGCCTCGACAGCGGTTGAGCATCTTCCCTGCCGGCTGGGCCGGTGCGCCGTCTGTCGCCGCTGTTTCATGTCTGAGCGCGGCAGCAGGAAACCTTAACCGACGAATACCTCCCTGAGGGGCGGATCACAGCGATTGTCTGGGTCAATCTCCCGTTTTCGACTACGTTTAGCTAGTTTTCATATCCATTCATCAAGCGGGAGGAACAGTAAGCCTGACAACGAATGTTGAGTGTGACCTAAAGCCAGGGGGAAGGGGCGGACACGCTTGAACAGGCGGCCGAGACTCTCGGTGTGCATGATCGTGAAAAACGAACAGGAGAACCTCCCGCGGGCTCTGGAGAGCGTAAAGCCGATTGCGCACGAGATCATCGTCGTCGACACCGGTTCTACCGATGCCACCGTGGAGATCGCGCGCTCCTATGGTGCCCGCGTCTTCCATCACCCATGGGAAGACAACTTTTCGACGGCCCGCAACCACAGCCTTGCGAAGGCACTGGGCGATTGGATTCTGGTGCTGGATGCCGACGAGGCTGTAGTCGGCGGCAAAGAAGAGATGCTGTTCTCAGCGCTGAGCAGCCCGGAGCAGGATGCATACATGATCACACTGGTCAACCGGGGCGCTTCCGTCGGCCGGATACCGGTGCTGCGCATCTTCCGCAACGGGCGGGGCTACCGGTTTGAGGGGCGGATCCACGAGCAGGCGATCGATTCGATTTGTGCCGATCGAAACCGGGTGGGCACGGTCAATCTGGAGATCGAGCATTTTGGGTACTGTGAGCAGGAGGATGCCCGGAAAGGACGCCGGGAGCGGAACGTAAGGTTGTTGACTGAGGAAATGAGAGAGAACCCTAACCGGAAGGACCTCTTGTACTACCTTGGCTTTGAGCATTTCCTTATGTATGAAATGGAGCAGGGAGAGCAGTATTTCCGCCGGATGATGGCGGCGCTCCCGGACGACATGCTGAGCGACTTTGCCGGCATCACGCTGTCGGAGCTTGTGCACCGGCAGGGTCGGTACGCCGAGGCATGGGCGCTGGCGTCCACCAAAGCGAATTCGGCTGCCGCCGCCGCGGATGCGCACCTGCGCATGGCCCTGGCTGCCGCCCAGGAAGGGGATTTCGTTGTCGTACGCCGCTGCACGGCGGCATTGCGGGCGATTCCGGAGACGGCTCCGGGCATCACCCCTCGCTCAGCCGCCCAACTGACTGACCTGGAGGCCATCGCCCTTTGGGAGGAAGGCCAGCACGAGCGGGCGCTGGCAGCATGGCGCGCCGGAGTGCAGGGCGACCCCATGGATGTGACCCTTGCCAACCAGTGGGTCCGGCATTTGGAGATGGCAGCCGGGGTCCGCAGGGCGACCGTCGAGGCCGTCGAGGAGATGCCCGCGGCCACGGTGGCCGCTGCCGGAGTCGGCGTCCTGCTCCGCGCCGGCGAACTTGACCGCGCCACTACGCTGGCGCAAAGCATCGGGACCGTCGACATACCCTCAGTTTACGTACTGCATGGTCTGGCACGGGCAGGAAACTGGGAACGCGCCCGTTTCATCGGCACACTTCTGGGTGTTGACGGAGATATTCACCTGGCGACAGCGGCTATATGGCTCAATGAAGGGGCGGAACTGGGAGACGCCTTGCAGGCTGTCCCCGTACCCTGGCGCAAGACGCTGGAATCGCTGCTGAGCGGGCGGCAGGTCGCCCAGGAGCACCAGTGGATGCTCCGCTGCCTGCTCACCATGTGGGCCGAGGTCGGCTGCTGGGAGCTGTTTGAGATCGGCACGGGGTACCTGGCCGGGACGGAAGTACAGCGCAGTGCGCAGGCCGCCGCTCTACTGTACCGTACCGGCCTGCACCACAAGGCAAAGGCCCTGGCCAGCCGCGCCGCCTCAGAGCCGGACGCACAGATGGTCCTGGGGCTGTGCGCTTATGAATCCGGCGACATGCGGGCCGCCGCCAAATACTTAGAGGCGTGCGTCGATGCCGGGCCTGCCCATGTCCGGGTGTATTACAGGGGCGCCCTGGCCCTGGAGCGCCTGGGAAAGCACGCCAAAGCCGGGCGCCTGTTGGAACTAGGCCGTAAACATCGTCCCCTGTCAGCCCTTCTCAAAGAAGGGGCTGCGGAGAAGCCCACCCGGCTGCACCTGGGGTGTGGGCGCAATATTCTCCCGGACTGGATCAACCTCGATATCGTGTCGCTCCCCGGGGTCGACATCGTCGCAGACCTTGACGCCTGCGGGGAGCAGCCGTTGCCGCTGAACGACAACTCCGTGGATGAATTCCAGGCCAACCACCTGTTGGAGCATCTGCGTAACCCGCTGCCGTTCATGCAGGAGCTTTACCGCGTGGCGAAGCCCGGTGCGGCGGCTGTCTTCCGGGTTCCCTATGGCTCTTCCGATGACGCCTACGAGGACCCGACGCATGTGCGGCAATACTTCCTGGGCTCGTTCCAGTACTTCAGCCAGCCCATCTATTGGCGGGCTGACTACGGGTACCGGGGCGACTGGGAGGTCGCGCAAATCACCTTGTATGTAGACAAGGAACGATATCAGGGGAAGCCGCTTGACGAGGTCCACCGGGATGTCTACAGCCTGCGGAACGTAGTCCGGGAGATGCAGGTCGAACTCAGAGCCATCAAGCCCATGCGCGAGCCGAAGCGGGAGTTGCTGCGGGCTCCGAAGATCAGTTGCGTGCTGGTGTAACAGCGGCGATGCCGTCGGGTGCCCCTATTGTGCGACGTTACAGACCGGAGGGGAAAGAATGGACTCGAGGCAGATTCTTAGTCAGGCCGAGGCACTGTTGCAGCGTGGAGACGATATCGCAGCTGCGGAGCAGTACCAGAAGCTTGTCACCGAGGCGGATCTTGTGGAAATGGCTCCCTTGAGCCACTTTCGCCTCGGTGAGATCTTCAACAGGCAACGCAACGTGGTCAAGGCCATTGAGCACCATTTTCAGGCTTTTTCACTGAAGCCTGACCTTGCGGCGCAGTTGGTACCTGCTAATCACCGGTCGCATCCTTACGTCTTCCAGATGCCCGAAGAGACCTATGTATCAGACTGCCCCCTGTGCGGCCGACGAGGGCGTCTGCATTCGGCATTCAATGCCGTCACAAATGTCGATTTCATCCCTGGGTTTAACCCTATCCGCATCTGGATGGAGTGCGAACACTGCCACCACCTGTTTGCCCACAATTACCCGGCCAGGATCGGCGACATTCTTGCGAAAACAGCTCACAACCTAAATCCCAACGTTGCCCGGCTCCCGACCCTCGGCATGATCATGAGCAGAATACTCAGTCATGCACCTGGCTACCGGCTGCTTGAAGTCGGCGTCGGGGCCGGAGAAATGACGGCCGTGGCCAAGGAGTATCTGTTTGAGGTGACGGGGGTCGACATCAGACCCATGCAGGCAGAAGTCGTTTCACGGATGCTAGACGTCCCCGTTCACGCCGTTGACTTCCTCAAACTAGAGACTGACCAAGAGTTTGATGTCATCTGCATGGGTGATGTAATCGAGCACCTGCCCGCTCCATCAGCCGTCCTGGAAAAGGCGCGGGCCATGCTGGTGGACAGGGGTGTGCTCTGGCTTTCGACCCCCAACTTTGAAAGCGGATTTACTATGATTCTGAAAGATCGGGACCCGATGTGGCGCGTGGTTGAGCACCTAAACTACTTCTCTTTCCGCTCGCTGCATGAGCTACTCGAGCGATCGGGTTTCCGTGTCATGGAATACCATGTGTCGGCTCAGTACAACGGCTCAATGGAAATCCTCGCGATCAAAGAAGGGCCTTGAGCCGGCTGCAAACAAGCTCTGAGGACGTCAGTGGTAGTATCAGGGATTTCCCGGAGAACGGTGTAGTCGATGGCGTGACGCATAAGAAGTCTACCTGGTGCATCGAACAAGACTGACAGCCATCACGTACTTAACACCAGAACCATCTACATGGAGGTGCGTTCTGGTGGAGGTCCGTAACTTCAAGGGCGCCAAGGTGATCAGCGTCGACCCGGAGCGAATCCAACTCCCCCTATACGGCGATGCGCCCCAGTGGCGGATCGGGAGCCCGGGCACCCTCCTCGGCAACGTGGCGACGGGCGTCCAGCTAGCGGAAACCTCCAAAAAGCGCATCGCAACGCCCGACCCCACCTGGGTCAAGGTCACCTTCCGTGACGTATCGGGGCAGTACTTCCTCACCGTGGCAGCGGTTGCCCCGCCCGAGAACCCCAAGCAGAAGGAGCCCGACACCTACCCCCTGAAGTTCGCCAGTCGGGCGAAGGCGCCCGCCATTCGCGGGCTGAAGGCTCTGTTCGAGGCCTCCCGGATCGAGCTCCGCCCGGACGTCTGGTACGAGATGGATACGGAAATTGCGGAGGATGAAGGCGGGGCTTTCGTTTGCGGCTGCTGGACGACAGCGACGATAACACCGCGCATTGAGAGCCAGGAAGACGCGGCGGCTGCAAAGCAGGGGACGAACGCGAAGCACAATAACGGTGAGAGCCAGTAGAATGGGCCGGACCTGACGCACATGCATCAGGTCCGGCTTTATGTAAGAGCAACTCAGGACTATGAAGGTGCAAATCGGGGTTTACCCTGCCTCCGGGCCGGTCGCACGCAGCCAATGGGTATACGCCGCCAACTACCCAGGGCCATCGCCGCACCAGGGCGCCTTCCGCACCGCCCGTATACAACGCCACCGGCGCCGGCATGGCCTTCACTGCAGCAGCCGAGCGGTCGTAAAAATGTACAAGCTGATGGCCGAAACTGGCTTGTACCGATTGACAAATGAACCAGGCTCCAGGCCCGCACCAGCCCTCACTGGTCGCAAGCAGAGGCAGAAACGACATGATTCGATCGTTTTCGTCTACCTTCGTTACCTGGAGGGGTATCCGACAACGCTTCCTGGCGGTTCATTTGTCAAAAGCTACAAAATTTGGCACCATGCTCGACTTGTATTTCCTGACAACCCGCCACAGCGGGCAAATGTCTGGCCATCACCATGCTCATGGGGCCGCTCGGCTCCGACGCCGGCGCCGGGGTAGGCCCCAATTCGAGTGCTTGCTCGCCCTTCGCTCACTGAACCAAATGGGCACAGTCATTGGCCCCCCGCGAAGGCCTTGCTGACCTGACCGGCGTATGGCCCGCTCCGGCAGCTTCCGGACGGGCCGACCATCTGCTGTGGGTCCAACGCGCGCATGCTCGCCAGGCCGAGGCCCGGCACTTGGTGAACGATGTGGTGACTGTTGAAGCGAACACCTCAAAGACGCAACCGGTCAGGTTGCGCCTACCAATCAATTCACTATGTGGCATAGTCATGGACGGAGGACGGGCCGCTCGACCGAAAGGGGGTGGCACTCCGCTATGAACTAGCGGGGTACCAACCCCGACGATGTCTTGCTAGGCAGCTAAACCCGCCTTTCCAGGCCCCGGCAGGTCTGTCCTGCCGGGGTCTGTCCATTCGTCACGATAGCCACACGGCTGGGGGGGTATACCGCTCTTCACCTGATCTGGAACCCCCAGCACGCCGCCGGATCCACCGCCATGCCCCGGTACCGCAGCTCCACATGCACATGCGGCCCGGTGCTGATCCCGCTCGTCCCCGACCACCCCACCGCCTCACCCACCCTCACGGAAGCTCCCCGCCGCACGGCCGGCCGCTCCAGGTGGGCAAACAGCGTGCTCCAGCCGCCCCCATGGTCCAGGTAGACGGCATACCCCCAATGCTCCAGCGGTCCGGCGTGCAGCACAAAGCCCGCAGCGGGCGCCACCACCGGGGTCCCGACGGGCGCCCCGATGTCAACCCCGTTGTGTGTCAAATCATACTCACGATATCCCGCGGTAATCCGCCCCCGCACCGGCTGCACAGTAAACGTCGGCGGCTCAGGCAGCTCTCCAGCCCCCGGCACTACCCTAGAGCCCCCGTGCCACCAGTTGATATACCACGCCGCCCCCGCCAGCCCCAGGGCGGGCATAAACGGCCCCCCCAACAGCGCCGCGGCCAACAACGGCACCAAAACCAACAGCGCCGTATCCACCAGCTTCAACCGCGATAACGGCACCCGCACCCACAACCGCAGCAGCACATACGACAGTGCATACAAGGCCGCTCCAACGGGCGCCACCGCCAGCGCAGCCACCAGCGGCACCCCGCCCAGAAAAGCCGCCAGCACGGCCCACGGCGCCCCCAGGCGGGTCCACTGAAAAGAAAACCCGGCAAAGTGGCCGTACCACTGCCGGGCGAGCGAAAAGCGACTCCTATGGCCGCCGCATGACGACGACGTTGACGATGCCATCCACGCCGGCTCCTTTGCCATATCCGATTACCGAAAACCGCTCAGGCGCCAGCCCGTGCGTATTGACCAAATACCCGACCACTGCGCTGGCCCGCCGGGAGGAGAGGTCCCACGGTGCCTGCTTATCCGATGCATCCGGGGCGCCTTCCACCAGCACCGACTGCGTGGTCGCCGCCAACTGCCCGCTAATCCGATCCAGAATCTGACCGGCGTCAGGCTTCAGCACCGACTCCCCTTCGGCAAACAGCACGCTGGTCAAGACGCTCACAATCACGCCGCGGTCCTGAAGGGTAACGTCAAGCTGACCGGCCCGGGCCGCAAACGTGGCCTTGAAACCCTCTTCCACGGCGGCCATGGGGTCGACGGGCTTGGGGGCGGGCTCCGGCTCAGGCTCGGCGGCCGGCGCCTCCGCCACAGGCTCCGTGGCGGAGGGCTCCGTCGCCTCCGGCGGGACCAGCGCCGGGGCCGGGGGCGCCGGCACGACCGGTTCCGTCCCAATCGGATTGAGCGCTCCCGGTGCGGAGTCCGCATCCGGCCCGGGCTTGACCGGGGCGGTGTTGACCGGGTTGCCGCCCGTGGGGAGCGGCTGAACGCCAAACCCCTGCCCCAGCGACTCCTTGAGCTGGGCGTACTTCGAGCTGTCCAGCTTCGCCATCGAAAAGAGGACGACGAACACCACGAACATCAAGGTGACGAAGTCCGCGTAAGAGACGAGCCAGCGCCCGGCATTGCCGCCGCCATGGCCGCCGCCGCCGGGTGAGCGGTCATCGGAGTACCTCTCGTCCATACTCAGGCGCCCCCTTCTGCGGCAGCTGCCGATTCTTCCTTCCCTTTCCCCTTACCCTTCGGCTTCTCATGCGCGGCGTGGCCGGCGTAAATCTCCAGCCGCTCCCGCAGCGCCCGGGGGTTCTCGCCAGACTGCAGACCGATCAGGCCCGTGACGATCATTTCGTTAAACTGCTTCTTTTGATTGATGACTAGCTTAATCTTGGCGCCCAGGGGCAGGAAGACCAGGTTGGCGAAAAAGACGCCGTAAAGCGTGGCCAGGAAGGCGACCGCAATGGCCGGGCCCAGCGTGTCGGGCTCCGAGAGGTTGCCCATAATGGTGACCAGGCCCATGACCGTGCCCAAGATGCCCAGCGTGGGGCTGTAGCCGCCGGCGGTGTCGTACATGTTCGCGGCGTGGGTCAGTTCGCGCGTCTCGTGGGCGATCATTGCGTCGAGCACGACCTGGATTTTTTCCGGGTCGGCGCCGTCGACCGCCATGGAGAGGCCGCGTTTGACCACCGGGTTGGGCGCCGATTCGGCGTCGTTCTGCAGGGAGAGAAGGCCGCCGCGGCGGGCCTTTTCGGCCAGTTCTGCCAGGGTATCGATCATGCCCCTGTAGTCCAGCTTCTGCTTGACGAACGCCAGCTTCGAGGCGGCCGCGAAGCCCTTCAGATCCTCCATGGTGTGCGACAGCACAGTCGCGCCAATGGAGCCGCCAACCACGATCAGAAAGGCACTCGGGCCCACCAGGGATCCAAATTCGATGTGCTCAAGAACGGCCCCGAGTGCGATCAAGCCGATACCCAGCACAAACCCTACGATTGTTGATAGATCCACCGGTACCCCCCCGAACGATTTGTTTCACCGAGCGCCCCAAACACGACTAGAGCCGCCCCATTCGAAAAAAGGGGTGGCTTTCCGCGTTGCGATAGTTAATGACTGAACGGCGGGCCGGCATTCGTTAAGGCCGCAGAACGGGCGCAGGTGACGTTATGGCGCGATTACCGGCCCGTGGCGCCGATTATCTCCGCAAACAAGCCGTTTTTCGCCGGATTCTGCGGACCGACAGACCCTGTCGTCGCTGCCCTCCCCCAGAATGTGGTGGTTGTTTACGTATTCATCCATCGATAAGATGAACATACACTCACTTTTGTATGAGAAGTACCACACAGGAGGTACCTCGCTATGCAACGATTGCAGCGCTTCCTGGCCCTCGTGCTTCTCACTTTCACCCTCCTGGGCTGCCTCCCGTTCCGGGCCCACGCTGCGTCAGCCAACCGGTATCCAGTGATCTTCGTGCCGGGCATTGCCGGCACTGAACTATACAACGGCAACGAACTGGTGTGGGTCAACGTCTGGCGCCTGCTGGGCAGCCAGGTGCCCATCCTCAACCTGTTTCAAATGAGCTGGCTGCTGCCCCTGCGGCTGGCTGCCGACGGAACGGCCCCCTACTACCCGGGCGCCCGGGTGCGTACCGGAGACGTCATGCGCCACAACACGACGGATATTTACGGCGGCATGCTCGACTCCATTGAGAAGCAAGGCTACGTAGAGGGGAAGGACCTCTTCCTGTTCCCATACGACTGGCGCCAGGACCTGGCGCTGACCGGCGATCAACTGGGCCGCAAGGTCGACCAGGTGCTTACGGCGACCGGGGCCGGCAAGGTCATCATCATCAGTCACAGCATGGGCGGGTTGATCGCCCGGGACTACGTGGTCCGCGGCGGCGCAGCCAAGGTGAAAGCGACCATTGCTATGGCAACGCCCTGGCTGGGCGTCCCGATGGCCTACCGTGCGCTTGAGTACGGCTGGGATATGGGCCTGAAGCTGCCCGGCACCCGGTGGTCGGCGCTGGCGCCCAAGGATATCAAACTGTTGAGCCAGAACTACCCGTCCGTCTACCAACTGGCCCCGGCACGGCAGTACTTCGATCTCTATCCGCAAGGCTATCTGATCCGCAGCGGGCGGAGCTACAGCTACACCGAGGCCGTGGAGAAGGCGCTGGCGCCGCACAACGGGGCCCTTGCCGGGCGGGGGGCGGCCTACTACGACCGCCTTCTAGACGGCAGCAGCCACGGCGTGCTCCAGTTCGTACTGGCGGGCCGCGGCCGGCAGACCCTCGGGGAGATCACGGAGCGCAGGGACTGGCTGGGCATCACCCACAAGACCGAGCGCATGACCGACGGCGACGAGGTGGTGCCGGTTCGCAGCGCCGACCTCGGCTACAGCGAGGATCCGGCCCGGGCGGCACGGTATATTGGCGCTCTGCAGGACGTTGCTTATGTGAACGCGGCCCATACGTTCATCACCGGTGCAGCCCCCGTCCAGGTCCGCGTTGGCGAGTGGCTCGCCTTTACAAATCGACAATAGAACTGTAAAGATGTGTGAAAGCGAAGTTTCGAGAAGAGGAAAAGAGGGTCAATAACACGAATGGGTTATTGACCTGTGACATATTGGAGGTGTTCATTGTGTCCTATCCGCCTCAACCCCCTCAGCAGCCTCCGCAGCAGCCGCCCCAGCAGCCGCAATATCCGCCTCAGTACCAACAGCCTTACGGTCAACAGCCTTACGGTCAGCAGCCGTATGGGCAGCAGCAGTATCCCCAGTACCAGCCCCAGACTTCTACGCTTGCACTTGTAGGCTTCGTCATGGTGATTGCGGCCCTGGTGCTGGTCTGGATTGAGAAGATCGCGATTCTGGGCTGGATCCTGAACCTGACCGGCTTCATCGTCTCGATCGTGGCGAATAGCCAGATCAAGAAGTCGATGGGGCGGTTGACCGGCAAGGGCTGGGCTGTCGCCGGCATCGTCCTCTCCTGCGTCCTGTTCGGCCTCTTCCTCATTATTGTGATCGCCGCCGGGGCCCTCATCGGCTCCATCCTCGGCGGTATGGGCGGCTTCTAGTCCAGCTGACGAACAAACTCCCCACTGTCAAGAGCAGTGGGGAGTTTTTTTATGCGTGCCGATATACGGGCCGGATGTAGGGGTCGAGCAGGTCCCTGATGGCGTGGGGCCGCAGCAAAGCCACCGGCTCAGGCTCAGCCGCCTGATGCGGTGCCGCCTGAGGGGCGGCAACCGGGCCCGCACCTATGGCTGCCCGAACGGGCTCGAGCGGCGGCGAGCCGCCGACAGGCCGGGGCGTAGGCACACCCCGGAGCAGCGCAAACTCTGCGGCAGGCATATCGCCGCGCAGGCCATTACACTCCTGGCACGCGCAGATGCAGTTGTCCATGGTTGTACGGCCGCCCTTGGACCACGGCGTAATGTGGTCCATGGTGTCGCCCGGCGCCCCACACCAGTAGCAGATGTAGCGATCCCGGGCAAGGACCTTGAGGCGGATATACCGGTATGCAAACGGGTCAAACCGCAGACGGATGCGGTTCGGGCCAATCCATTTGGCCCGGTTCAGCCGCACCTCGCGCTCGGCCACCTTACGGCGGCAGGGCGTGAGGACGCGCCCGCGGCTATCAATTACGTCAATCAAATTCGGCAGAAAGATACCTCCCAATTCTACTATGCCCTTTCTGTTCCGGCGGCAAACCGCGCCTCGTGCCGGAACGCCAGTAAGGTAAAGAGAGCGGCTGCCAGGGCCAGGGCGCCGGCCAAGCTGAAGGCCGCCACGTAGCTTCCCGCCGTAAGCATCACCCCGAAGACCTTCGCCGCGGCGGCGGCGCCGAGGCTCCGGCCCAGCATGGAGTAGCTGCTTGCGGTGGCGCGCTCCGCTTCGGGCGAGACGCCCATGGCGAACGCGTTCCATAGCGGCATTTGCATGGTTCCCAGTACCGATCGAATCCAGAAGAGCGACAGAAAAAGCACAGGTGATGTGGCGGCGCCCATCGCGAGCAGCAGGCCGGTCTGCAGTCCGATGCAGATCACATAGGCCTTCAGGTCGCCCAGGCGGCGGCTTGTCCACGGGACCAGGACGGAGCCTGCCCACCCGACCACGCCCGCGATGGTCAGGACGGTGGCGATATCATCGGCCCCATAGGCGAACCGTTGCTTCAGAATCACGTTGTTGAAGTTGAACAGCAAGGCGAAGAAGGCCCCCGAGAGAATGCTGGCCAGCCCCAGCATTACCGCCGTGCGTGTCGGGCGCAGATTCAGCTCCCTGCGCGCCGGTCCGGCGGACCGGAAAGGCAGCAGGCCCCGGATCGCTCCCGACGCAATGCCCGCCACGCCTGCTGCCACCAGCGGCCACTGGTATTGGGTGAGCGCTCCGTGCGGGAGCCAGTTCACCAGCCAGCCGGCGAGCTGGATGCCCAGCGTGTTCCATACGAAGAAGTTGATCATCATGAAACTGAAGACCGAAGCCCGCTTGTCCGCGCCCACCTCGCCGGCCAGCAGCGGGCTTTCGTTCACGAACATCAGCGTGGTTCCCGCTGAATATACGATCCATGCGATCATCATCGCCGGGAAGGACTGCAGCCACGGCATGATCAGGTAAGGAACGCCGAAGAGCAGTGAGCCGGCGACATAGAACCAGCGGCGCCCCCAGCGGTCAGAAGCGACCCCCACGGGTATGGCGAGACCGGCCATGATCAGGGACGACAAGGACTGCAGCTGCCCGATATGATCCGGGTTGAACCCCGCCTCCAGCATGTGCAGGTTGAACAATGTGCCGAAAATGGCCTGGGAAAACGCAAAAAAGATGTCCGTGACGTAGAAGAACTTGACGGTGCGGGGGAAAGTCCGGAACTCCGCAACGAGGTCCTGAAGGTAGGCCATGTTTCTTGCTCCCGGGCGGGCGAGTTGCAGCAGTCCTCTTGATAGTGTACCATACTCTTTCCTTACGTTCGGTTGCGAACTGACGTTCGGAAGTGGTACAATTTCGTCGTCTGCATTGTGAGACGAAGTGTGCTAGAATGTCGCGTGGAGTTTTCCGCCCAACCCGTGAGGCGGAGGAGGGTGTTTATGGCCAAAGACAAAATCATCGTGAAGGGCGCTCGGGAGCATAACCTCAAGAACGTCGACCTGGAGATCCCCCGTGAGAAGCTGATTGTCTTCACGGGCGTCTCCGGTTCGGGCAAGTCGTCGCTGGCGTTCGAGACAATCTATGCGGAAGGCCAGCGCCGTTATGTCGAGTCGCTCAGCGCCTACGCCCGGCAGTTCCTCGGCCAGATGGACAAGCCGGATGTGGACTATATTGAAGGTCTTTCACCGGCGATCTCGATCGACCAGAAAACCACGTCGCGCAACCCGCGGTCCACCGTGGGCACCGTGACCGAGATTTACGACTATCTCCGCCTGCTCTACGCGCGCATCGGGCGGCCCCACTGCCCCACGTGCGACAAGCCGATCTCCCAGCAAACGGTCGAGCAGATGGTCGACACCATCCTGCAGATGGCCGAAGGCACCCGCATTCAGGTGCTGGCGCCCCTGGTGCGCGGTCGCAAGGGCGAGCACGAAAAGGTGTTCGAGGACATCCGCAAGGGCGGCTTTGTCCGCATGCGCGTCGACGGCGAAGTGATGGACGTTGCCGCCGAGCCGCCGGCTCTGGACAAGAAGAAGAAGCACACCATCGAAGTAGTGGTCGACCGTCTGGTTGTACGGCCCGACATTGGCAAGCGCCTGGCCGACTCTCTGGAGACGGCCACCAAGCTGGCGGGCGGCATCGTGACCATTGACGTCGTGGGCGGCACAGAACTGCTGTTCAGCCAGAACTTCGCCTGCCCCGACTGCGGTACGTCCATCGACGAGCCGCAGCCCCGCATGTTCTCGTTCAATAGCCCATTCGGCGCCTGCCCGGCCTGCACGGGCCTGGGCCACAACATTGAAATCGATCCCGACCTGCTCATCGACCGCCGCAAGTCGATCGACGACGGCGCCCTGCTTCCCTGGGCGAACTCGACCCAGCAGTGGTTCTATGGCATGGTCGACGGCCTCTGCGACATCCACGGCATCAAGAAGAACGTACCGCTGGATGAGCAGGACCCGAAGTTCGTCGACTACCTGCTGTTCGGCTATTCCGACCAGAAAGTCAAGTTCCGGTACGAGAACACTTACGGGCAGACCAAGACCTACGAAGTGGTATTCGAAGGCATGGTCAAGCACCTGGAGCGGAACTACAAGGAGACTTCTTCCGAGTACATCCGCGAGCAAATCGAGGAGTTCATGACCACCAAGCCCTGCCCGGCCTGCAAGGGCAAGCGGCTGAAGCCCGAGTCGCTGGCTGTTAAGGTCGGCGGCCTCTCCGTTGCCGACCTCACGGCAATGGACGTTCTTCACATCCAAAAGTTCCTGAATCAGTTGGAATTGACTGCGCGCGAACAGGTCATCGGCCGGCAGATCCTCAAGGAAGTGGGGGAGCGACTCGGCTTCCTCAATAACGTCGGGCTCGATTACCTGACCCTCGGGCGGGCGGCCGGCACGCTGTCGGGTGGCGAAGCCCAGCGCATCCGCCTGGCAACGCAGATTGGCTCGCATCTGGTAGGCGTGCTCTACATTCTGGACGAGCCGTCAATCGGTCTGCACCAGCGCGACAACGAGCGGCTGATCAGTACGCTCAAGCGCCTGCGCGACCTCGGCAACACGCTGATCGTCGTCGAGCACGACGAGGATACCATGCGCGAGGCTGACTGGATTGTCGATATGGGCCCCGCCGCCGGCGTCCATGGCGGCCAGATCATCGGGAGCGGCCCCATTGAGGCGATTCTCGCCAACGAAGCTTCCGAGACGGGCGCCTACCTGAGCGGCCGCAAGGAGATCGCCATTCCCGTCCAGCGGCGCAAGCCCAATGGCAAGTGGCTGAAGCTGACGGGCGCCCGGGAGCACAACCTGAAGGATATTGCGATGAAGCTGCCGCTCGGCACGTTCACCTGCGTCACGGGCGTGTCCGGCTCCGGCAAATCGACCCTGGTCAACGAAATCCTGTACAAGCGGCTGGCGGCGGACCTGAACGGCGCCCGCCAGCGGGCCGGCGCCCACGATTCGATCGAAGGCCTGGAGTACCTGGAGAAAGTGATCGACATCGACCAGTCGCCCATCGGGCGGACGCCCCGGTCGAACCCGGCGACCTACACGGGCGTCTTCGACCTGATTCGCGACCTCATGGCCCAGACCCCCGAGGCCAAGATGCGCGGCTACAAGCAGGGCCGCTTCTCCTTCAACGTCCGGGGCGGACGGTGCGAAGCCTGCAAGGGCGACGGCATCATCAAGATCGAAATGCACTTCCTGCCCGACGTGTACGTGCCCTGCGAAGTCTGCAAGAGCGCCCGCTACAACCGGGAGACGCTGGAAGTCCACTACAAGGGCAAGAACATCGCCCAGATTCTCGACATGACGGTTGATGATGCAGTCGAGTTCTTCCGGCCGATCCCCCGCATCTATAAGAAGATGCAGACCATGCAGGACGTGGGCTTGGGCTACATCAAGCTGGGCCAGCCCGCCACGCAGCTTTCCGGCGGCGAGGCCCAGCGGGTCAAGCTGGCGACGGAGCTCTCCCGGCGGTCACAGGGGAAGACGATCTACATTCTGGATGAGCCGACCACCGGCCTGCACACGGCTGACGTGGCCAAGCTCCTGGAAGTGCTGCAGCGGCTGGTCGACAACGGCGACACCGTGCTGGTGATTGAGCACAACCTCGACGTGATCAAGCAGGCTGACTGGATTATCGACCTCGGGCCGGAGGGCGGCGACCGCGGCGGCCAGATCATCGCTGAAGGCACGCCCGAGCAGGTCTGCGAGGCGCCGGGCAGCTACACGGGTATCTTCCTCAAGCGGCACATGGAGCGGCAGCGGCGGCTCCACGCGGTGGAGGCGGCTGCGGGTGATGACTAAGCGAGAGCGGAGGGGGGTCCCTCCGCTCTCTTCGTCAGTCAGCGAGTTGGCAGGGGGCCAAGTCCCTTCAGAGCGGGCGCCTCCACTTCGTCGGCGGCGCCTTCCAGAAGGCGGCGTACGCCTTCGACAGTCGCCTGGGCCGTCACCCACTGGCCGGCCTGTTTCGTGAACGGCTCTGCCACATAAAAGGGCTGGGTGAGGAAAGCTTCCAGCCGCTCGCCGCGCCGGTAGGTCTGCTGGTCGGGCGCCGACAACTGCTCGACCCCGCGCACCCGTGCGACCGCCAGGAGTTCCCGGTAGCGCCGCAGGAGTTTGCGGGCTCGCTGCTGCACCGCCAGGTGGGTTGTATCCAGGTGGGCGCCTTCGAGCAGGGTGGAGGTGGACGAAACGGGGTCGACCGCCGGTAGAATTCCCCGGGCCATCAGGTCCACGTCAAACCGCCAGAGCGTCTCCAGAGGTCCGTACGGCACATCCTCGTCCGGCGTGTCGCCACCGGCGTCGACCAGTGCGAAGGTGACCAGGCGGTCTCCGAGTTGTTCGCGTAGTGCATCAAGTTCACCGGACAGCGCCGTTTCCCTGTCCGCGGCAACCAGGACATCCCGATCCGCCGGGAGGGCGGCAATGGCGCCGCGGATCTCTTCCAGCGAGGAGCCGGCGGCGTCTGCTTCCGCGGCAATCTCTTTCTGCATGAACGGGTTTCCGTCGCCGGGCAGCCAGACTACGGTGCCAAGCCCGCGCTGCCGCAGCCGGCGGACCAGTTCCTGCAGCACCACCATCTGGCCCATGCCCTTGCGGGCGACCAGCCCGGCGCTGCCGCCGCGCACCAGCGGCGCAAATAGGTCAAGTACTTTGATGCCCGTCTCGATCATCTGCGCTTCGGCGCCGCGGATGACCAGTTCATCGAGCGTGCAGCCGGCCAGGTCAGCCAGGGCGACCAGGGTGCGCACTTCCGCCCGACCCAGGGGAATCTTACCGCTGCACAGGTCGGAGACCGTGGCGGAGCGGAGGCCGACGCTGCGGGCGGCTACGGTCAGGTTCGGGACACGGCGACGCAGCAGCTGGACATTCAGATGCAGTTCATCAGGCATTTTCGCCATCACTCCTTTACTTCGAAGAGTACAATGGATTACGTTGCATTGCAACAGGGTGACATCAACTTTGGTCGCTCTGTGGGAATTTGAGCACTCGGCTCCCCCTGGGCGCGCAAATTCCAGCAGAGGAATGGAAGTTGGTGCGTTTGCGGGCGCGAGCACCGCCTCCGCTGGTTTTTGCGCACCGAGGCGGGCTCCGCACCTCAAAAACCAACGGAGGGGATCACCAGCGCCGCTGCCAATCGGAAAAGCGCCAGAACGCCCGAAGGCGTTCTGGCGCATACACGTTTGCACCCGCTCAAGGCCACGTAGTCGGCAAATGCCCCCCGGTCATTCTGACCAACAGGCCCAGCAGCATAAACATCGCGAAATCCAGAACCGAGTGCGCCACCATCAGCGGCCCCAGGTTGCGCCGGTACCAGAAATAGATCGCCGTAGGTATCCCCAGCCAGAGCGCCTTGGGGAGCGAAGCCGCCCAGCCATACCCGGGCACGTGTACCAGCCCGAAAATGACAGCGCTCAGCAGAATGCACGCCCAGGCCTTGAACCCCAGCCGCTCCAGGCGGGTGATGATGTACCCCCGGAACAGGATCTCCTCGCCAATGCCCGCCTGCAGGGCCAGGAGGAGGGCGGTTGCCGTCAGGGGTCCGGTCTCCAGGTTGCCGAAGCCGGAAAAAGTGTCAATGGCGCCCTTGCTGCTTTCCGGGTCATACAGTCCGGCCAGCAGCAGAATGATCATGGTAAAGAGGCTCCCCGCGATGTGCAGGAAGAGTACGGCGGCAACGACGGCCGCATCGTAACTCTTCCAGCGCGCAAAAACGCCGAGGCTCTTGAAGCCGCCGCCATCGATCAGCGCCCAGAGGATGGCCACCAACATGATGCCGGCTTGGGTAACCGACGCGGAGGCGAGCACGCCCAGTTTGAGGCGCCCGGCGATCAACTCTCCCAGCAACTGGACGGCAAAGAAGGCCACAACCAGCCCAACCAGCCACAGGGACTGCTTCAGACGAGAAACGCCCACTTGAGGTTGAACTTTCTCCTCCAATAGATGAGCCTCCGTTTACCTTATTAAGTGATATACTATATAGGATCGATTCATCGATCCTTATCACTTTCGGCGTACCGCAGTTGATCTCCTGTGACTATTGTGGATCGATCACGGACGCCTATTGGACAAGGAGCGAGTACTGTGCCAGTCCGCCCCACCTGCCCTTTTTGCGGCGCAACGCTTTCGGCGGGCGCCCGTTATTGTGACCGCTGTGGCACGCCTTTGAACCACCCGGCAGGAACCACCCCGCCGCGCCGCCGCATCCGCAAGGAGCACCGCGTGGCCGTGTGGCTCTTTCTTGTTGTCGTCGCCCTCGTTTTCAGCGCCGGTACGGTGGGCGGCTATCGCTTCCGGGCTGGCGCGTGGCCGGGGCTGCCGGCCGTGCAGCGACCCGGCAACAGTCTCCCCCTGTCCGGCTCAAAGGTGCCGCAAATCACCGGTGAAAGCCCCCAGGCCATTGCAGGCTATTTGCGTTCCGTGGTAGCCATTACAGCGAAGGATCAGACCGGGTCGGGCTTCATGATCGATGACCGGGGCCATGTGGTCACGGCACATCATGTGGTGGAGAACACGTCCTGTGTCACGGTTTGGGACGATAATGGCCGCCAGCACCAGGGCACCGTTCTCAGCTACGACCCCGTCTCCGACGTCGCCCTGCTGCACGTTGCCGGCCTGGAGAAATGGCCTGACTACCTGGAAATGGCGGCGGAGAGCCCGCCCGCCCAGGTGGGAGATGGCACTTACGTCATCGGCCACTCCCGCGGCGCGGGCAGCATCATCCCAACGTCGGCTACCGTCACCAAGCTTTCCAGCGACCAGACAGCCGGCGGTCGGTACCACAAAGGGCTGCTTGAAGTCAGCGACGTAACTGTGCCCAAAGGCACCAGCGGCGGACCGCTGGTCTCCAAGCGGACCGGGAAGGTCATTGGGGTGATGGTGCTCTCCGGCGACCCGACCGCAGTCGCCTGGGCCCGCCCCGTCAGCGATATTGCCAATCTGGTTGAGCAGTGGTCGGCGCTCCGGCCCAGCACGACCTGCGAGTTCACGCCCCCCACCCGGACCATTCCGCTGACCCTGGTGACCATTACGCCCCGCACGGGCGCCTACGGCGTAGAGGGCGAAGAACTGGCGGACGGCGCCGAACTGGCGCTGCGCGACATGGAGTCGGCCCTGCGGAGCGTGGGCTACGAAGTGACCCTCAAACGGGAGGATGACGCCGGCTCCCCGACCCGGGCCCGGGACCGGGCCGAACTAGTGGCCCAGGACCCGAAGGTGATTGGCGTGGTAGGCAGCCTGGAGACGCAGACCACCCATGCCATCGCTGAGGCGCTGTACTCTACCGGCCTGCCGGTGGTGGCGCCCACGGCCGGGGCAGATGATCTGACGGCCCGGGGCTGGCCGCATTTCAACCGGGTGGTGGCCAGCAGCCTGCGCCAGAACCCGGTGTTGGCCGGGTTCGCAAAGGATCTGCTCAAGGTAAATAACGTGTTCGTGCTGGAAGATGGTTCGGTCGATGCCGCCGCACAGGTGGAATCATTTACGGATGGCGCCGGCGTCATTGGCCTGCCCGTCTCAGGAACGATGACGGTATCGCCCTCCACCGATGCGGCCGAGGTCATCAGGCGCCTGGCGGAGGCGCAGGCGGAGGCGGTGTACTACGCCGGCCGGAGCGACGTTGCCCTTCGCCTGGTTCGCACCCTGCGGGCGCAGGAGGTCATGCTGCCGTTCCTGGGCAACCAGGCGGCCTTTGCACCGACCCAGTTCCAGCCGTATGTGGAGTTCGGCGCCCAGGGCATCTACTTCACCCGCTTGACCGCTGAACCGGTCGGTCAGTTCCGGCGCAAATATGAATCGGTCTTCGGTAAGCCCACCCGCGGCTACGCCGCTTATGGGTATGATGCGGCGTACGTCATCCTCGACGCTCTCGCCCGGTACGGCGAGACGCACGCGGTGCAGGCACCTGCCAGGCAGGACCTCGCCCGCATGGTGCGCCAAACCCGTGGCTACGGTGGCTGGTCGGCGCCCATTACCTTCACGGGCAACGGGGAAAACCAGACTTCGTGGGTACACGTGTACGAGTGGAACAGGGGGCTCCCTGTATATCAGGTCAATCTGTAGGGTCGGAGACTTGTTTCCAATCCGCCTCTTTACACAACGGTGGGCACGTGTCAAACTCAATGCTAGCCAGGTTCCGAGACGGAGGTGAGCGTGGTGGCCGACTTGGAGCCCGTTTATGGACACGATGAGGAGATACTCCTTATTGAACATTGTCAGGCCGGCGACCGGCGGGCGTTTGAGGACCTCTTCAACCTTTACCGCGATGACGTCTTTCGGTTCTCGTACCTGGTCGTACGAGATACCAACCTGGCGCAGGATGTGGTGCAGGAAGCCTTTCTGAAGGTTTTCCGATCCATTGACAAGTTCCAGTTCCGCTCCAGTTTCAAGTCCTGGCTCTATCGGATCGCGGTAAACGAAGCCATCACCATTCTCCGGCGCAAGAAGGTGAAGGAAGAGCTTGAGCCCATGCCGGACGTCAGCCGCGAGCGAACGGTCAGTTACGCCACGCGGGACTGGCAGCCGGAGGAAGCCGTGCTGGAGGGCGAGGAACGCCGTATTCTCCGGTGGGCGATTGGGCAGCTTGACCCGGTACATCGGAGCGTGGTCGTGCTCAAGTACTTCCACGAGTTCTCCGACACGGAGATCGGCGCGGTCATCGGGTGTCCGCCCGGGACCGTCAAATCCCGGCTCCATCGTGCCAGAGAACTGCTCAGGAACACAATGGCCCGCCAAATGGGCCGGCCCGACCTGGTGGCGCTATCCTACGCTCGTCTATCCAATAACCCTGTGTAATCGTGTTGGGGGGGAAACGCAGTGCGACCAAGCGACCGGACCATCCGGGACGAGTTGCGCCGGGAGGCTGCGCGAGTGCCGGTCCCGGAGGATATGTGGCAGAACATCAGCCGGCAACTGGAGCTGGACTCCGAAAGGAAGCGCCGCCGCCCGCGGGTCAGGTGGCTGAGCGAATGGCGCCCCGCCGTCATTCTCGGCGTGGCAGCAGGGTTCTTCTGGTTTGCCCTGATTCCGTCGCTGCCAAATACGGAAAACATGCCGGACAACACTACCCAGACTGCGATCGTGATTCCTGCAAGCAAGACCGAGCCGACGGTCACTACGGCCCGGTCGACCGTGAAGGAGAGCGATCTCGACCCCCCCGACAAGATGTCTCCTGCGATGGGCACCAGTACGGGCGGGGCGGCCTACAAGACCTTGCCCCAGTAAACCAAATGACTAAGCACCCCGTGCATGCGGGGTGCTTTCTACGTCTCGCCCCGGTTCTATGATAAAATACGAAAAGCGAGGTGAGGCTGGTGGACCTGGAGGAACAGCTGAAACTGCTGCCCGACCGCCCCGGGTGCTACCTATATAAGGATGAATCCGGGCGCGTCATTTACGTAGGCAAGGCCCTGAGTCTCAAGAACCGCGTTCGACAGTACTTCCAGTCTTCCCGCAACCTGACCGCCAAGGTGCTGGCCCTCGTCGGCCAGATTGCCGACATTGAGCATATCGTCACCCACAGTGAAATTGAAGCACTGATTCTAGAGAACAACCTTATCAAGAAGCACAGGCCGAAGTACAACATCCGGCTGCGCGACGACAAGCAGTATCCGTATCTGCGCATCTCCCTGGGGGACAAGTGGCCCAGGCTGCTGGTCGCCCGGTCCATGCGCAAGGACGGCTCCCGGTATTTCGGGCCCTACACCAGCACACAGCCCATGTGGGACACCATGCGGCTGGCCCGCCGGCTCTTCCCCCTGCGCACCTGCAACGACCCGTCGAAGCATCCGCGGGCCTGCCTGCAGTATCACATCGGGCGCTGCCTGGGGCCTTGCCTGGCCGACTTCGACAAGCAGGCGGAATATGCGCAGGCGGTCAAGGACCTCGCCAACTTCCTCGAGGGCAGGAGCGATCAGGTGGCGGAGCGTATCCGGGCCCGCATGGAAGAAGCCGCCGAGAACCTGGAGTTTGAGCGGGCGGCCGAACTGCGCGATCAGGTCTTCGCCATCGAAAAAGTGACGGAGAAGCAGAAGATCATCATTCACGAAATGGTGGACCTGGACGCCATCGCCTTCTCCCGGCGCCGAGACGAAGCCTGCGTACAGGTCTTCTTCATCCGCCAGGGCAAGCTGATTGGGCGCGACCAGTTCATCATGACCGGGGCGGACGAAATGTCCGGCTCGGAGATCATTTCGGCGTTTATTGAGCAGCACTACAGCCAGACGACCTTCATTCCCAAGGAGATCCTGGTCTCGGAAGAGTTGGAGGATCACGCGGTGCTGGAGGAGTGGCTGTCGCAGAAGCGGGGTTCCAAGGTGCAACTGCGGCGCCCGCAGCGGGGAGACAAGCGTGAGTTGGTCGATATGGTGCAGAAGAACGCCGAGGAAGGCATGACCGAACGGTACAGGGAGCGGGAGCAGGAACTGGCTGCCACGGAGGGCGCCATGGAGCAACTCCAGGCAGAACTGGGCCTGCAGAAGCTTCCCTTCCGCATTGAGTGCTTCGACATCTCCCACACCCAGGGTTCGGAAGTGGTCGCGTCCATGGTCGTGTTTGAGGGCGGCAAGCCTAAGAAAGACGACTACCGCCGCTTCAAGATGAAGGTCGACCGCAACGACGACTTCGCCAACATGGCCGAAGCCGTTACCCGCCGGTTCAAGCGGGGCCTTGCCGAGCGGGAAGCGGCGGTCGAGGGCCGCCTCAAGGAGCTGGAGGCGGGCGTGGCTGCCGAAGAAGGGGCTGAGTACGGCGGCGCCGGCTCGGACCCAAAGTTCGCCCTCTTCCCGGACCTGCTGATCATCGACGGCGGCAAAGGGCAGTTGGCTTATGCGCGCGAGGCCATGCGGTCGCTTGGCGTCGAGCACATTCCCACGTTCGGTCTGGCGAAGGAAGAAGAGCTGCTGTGCGAAGAGGGTCGGGAAGAGTGGATCAAGGTGACCAGGGGCTCCCAGGCCCTGTTCCTGCTGCAGCGGGTGCGCGACGAGGCGCACCGGTTCGCCATTACCTACCACCGCAAGCTGCACCGGAAGGCGGCTGCCCATTCCCGGCTGGACGACGTGCCGGGCATCGGGCCGAAGCGCAAGAAGGAGCTGCTTAAGGCGTTCGGGTCGATGAAGCGCATCCGGGAGGCTTCGGTGGAAGAACTGGCGGCGCTGCCGGGCATGACTCGGGACGCCGCGGAGGCGGTGCTGGAGCACCTGGGCGGGCAACTGAAGGGCTAGCCGAACAAAGAACAACGGCGGGAGCAATCCCGCCGTCATTTTGTTGGTGGACCCGACATGTAGCCGGCAGTGAGACGTTCTATAGACTCTTCGTGGACCACTCTTGACGGCATGTAGACAGGTTTTGACGGGTTTTGACGGTTTCAGGCGGGCTCTGGCGGCATGTAGACAGCGTCCAGACGCGGTATTGGCCTTTTCTGTCCGCCCTCAAACTCACCCTGCCGCTCCCTGGCTACTCGGGCTGCTGGGTCGTGGCTGCCACCTGATCCTGCGTCTCCTTGTCGACCTTCTCCACCCGATAAGAGGCGACCTCGATCACCAGGACCTTGACGTCACCATACGTTTCGGGCCGGCACTTGAAGACCGCCTTGTGCTTCTCGTTCACTTTCGGGAAGTTGAACGCGAGGAGGGGCGTGTACAGGCTCCAACTCACCGTCCGATGGTCATCGCTGATGGAGAGTCTGTGGGCCTTGGGCGCTTCAGGGTCGCTGGCCACCGCGTAGATCAGGCCGCCGTCCACTTTGGGGGCACAGTTGACGGCGCGGGCGACGCCTCCGGCTGACTGGTCGAGCCAGTCCTTGACGGTCGGGTTGCCATATACCTGCCAACCATACATCGTCAGGTTCCACTCCGGCCTGGGACGGTCCTCCGGCCCTACAAAGTCGGCATCCGAGAAAGGAAGAGCCTTCAGGGGTTCCGTCATGATCGAACACCTCCATCTAGCGACTACGCTTCCGTAGGACAATACGAAAATGCACGCTAGAATGTTCGATGGTGTACGACTTCTTTGCGATACCAACCGGCCACTGTATTACGTTGGCGAACAGTCCCGTGAACACGCCGGATAATGTTGTGGAGAAACTACGGTCAAGGTACAGTCATCGTTCCAGAAGCATGCGCTCCTAAACGGGAGGTCTGGCCCTTGAACAGCGTGTTCTTCGCAATGGTCGTTGCAGTCATCATGATGGTTAGTAGTCTTGGCTTTGGGACAACCACGTGGCCAGTTGCAGCAAATCCCGAACCAAGGGTGGTCATAAGAAAAAACTGGTCGCCTACGACTCTTCCGCCCTCCCCCGGGGTGGTGCCCTAGCACTGCATCACTCTCCAAGACGGACGAGTCGGACCGCAAGGATTTGATCTCCCTTATGCCCATGATCATCCCGGCCGTGTACTCTGAACCGAACCGTGATGAGTACTCGATTCAAGGCGTTGAAATGGCAGCGAACGCCGGAGAATACGGGAAAATGGCGGCAACCTGGTGCGGACCTGAAGTAGCGAATAGTACGTGGGTTGTGTTCCTGTGTTTCCCTAAGTTCCTACCGAGTGCCAGTGGTTCAGCCGGGCAGCTTTTCTTAGCGAAAACGCACGACGGATGGGAGGTATGGGCGCGTTACCACTGATTCGAACACTGCGTGCTCAACTCGGCTGCGACATGCACAGGCAGACCGACAGTCATGTCGCCCTCCACCTACTTGGCCTTCACCTGGATAGTTGCTGCATCTTGCAGAATGCTTTGGTTATTGTATTTCAGCCAGTTTGTTCGGCGGTACCGTAGTCTCGGGAGTACTTGCCTGGCGCCATGGGGTAGGGAGCCCGGGGGTGAGGAAGGGGATGCTCTTGTGCGGGCCGTTATCAGGTCAGTGGTTTCGGTCGTGGCTCTATCTGTCCTGATTCTGACCACGGTAGGCTGCGGAGGTTTCGTAAGGGCTCAGTACGAGGTGGTAGCCAAGGAGGACCTTCCGGTCGGCGTAGAGCACTGGAAGGAGTGGGCTCCGGAAGCAGCTCGGGGCCTCGTCCACAAGACTAACGACAGCGTCTACGTGGCCGGTTACATCAAAGTCCTGAATCCAGGCGCAGATTTCGAGGGAATCGTGTTTGAGCTGACCGGGAACCACGACGGGTTTCGTGTCACGTACGAGAATTGAACGCCCCAACACCGTGTTCCTTTCACCCGATTTCAACGATTCTACTGTAAAGCCGCAGGGCGTAGTCACCATCGTGGGCTTCCCCCGCAATCGTGCGGCTCATCTCACCCGCCTCGGTGATACGCACTACTCCTGCCCTGGCAAGGAGTTCGCTGAGCGAGTGGCGGTCATGGTCGCCGCACAGCAGACCGCAGGTCTGCAGATAGCCCTTCTTCCCCTTGAGGGTGGGAACAACCCGCGCTCTCGGCAGGGGCTTCACCCAGCAGTTGCGGAACAGACAGGAGAGGACGAGGGTGCTGTCCTCCGTCACCAATACGCTGACCCCGTCGCCACGGTAGACGGTGTTGCCCGTGATATGCTGTTCCAATTCCTCGTTGTAGAGGTGGAGGGTCGCCTTGGCACGCATGCCTAGCGGCACAGGTGGATAGGCAGCGGTGACAGACCGCAAAATCTCGTAAAACCGCCTGCCGAAGCCTTCTAGCACCGTGCGGTCAGCGGTGTCCACATAGATGCCCTGACAGGAGCTGCACAACAGCTGCCTGGTCTGGCAGATGTGGTGGGCGAGGGCGGTCAAGTCCTTGTCCGTGGCGTCAAGGGTGGCATAGGCGAAGCTTAACTTATGTCCCCAGGAAATGACCTTGGTGTTGCAGGGCGCCAGGCTGCGGGCGGCGGAGACCGCCTCGTCACCGCCCCACACTACCACCGCATCCGCCACGGAGGCGAACTTCTGCAGGCTGGCCAAATCGGTCGAGGGCACATCGAACACGTAGACAAAATCCGCCAGGGCGGGCTCAATTTTGCACAGCTCCGACAGGAGCAGAACGGAGATGCCACTGTCGGCGGAGGGGAGCTTCAGAATGTTGATATTGCCCGCAAGGAGCCCCTCAATGACACTGTAAGCGGGCAGACCGTCCACATTGCCAGCGGCGACGTGAAACAGCACGCCTAGTGGATAGCGGTCCCGCCGTATGTCACGGTGTCCCTCATGCCGGAGCAGTTCCGAGGTGTCACCCAACTCCAGGCGGCACTTATACTCCAAGCTTTCACGGGAGAACAGCTGCAGTGCGGCTGACAGGTGCGCCTCGCCGATATGGAAGTTCGCCATAAACCGCTTGAGAATGCGGTCGTAGTCCCCCTCCGCAACACGCTTGGCGAGGGTATCGCAGGCGGCAATCACCTGCTCCTGCGTGATGGACTGACTGCCTATGGTGCGAATACAGTCCGCCTCTAAGGTCTCCAGCAGAGCCGCCAGGGTGGAATCCTCATGTAGCCTGCCGTGGGCCAGAATCACCCGTCACACCTCCTTCAGCAGCTGCTCGGCGCCGGCCGCACAGGTGGTGATGTCCTGCACACCAACCCGTCCGATAATCTCCAAGTAGGGGGCACCAATACCGCAGTCGCAGTCCCCACGGATGACGCCCAGATCATCGGTCATCACGCTGAGGATGGGCATGCTCATGGTCATGGGTGAGAGGAGATTCACCAGTCCCACCGTGCCGTTGGGCACAGGTGCAAGGGTGTCGGGGTCACGGATGATGACACGGCTGTAGACCGGGATATGGAAGTGGTGCTTCTCACAGGTGGTGTAGAGAATGGGGTGCTCCACTGCGCCAAAGAACTCCACGCAGTGCTTTTCGGGGATACCCAGTACATCCCGCGCCAGTTGATAGAGCACTTCTTTCTCCACCTTCTGGGCGTAAAACTGCTTCCACCCGCCGCCCATGGTAATCTTCGAGCCACGGGGCAAGTTCATGTGGATGCCCTCTTCCTTCATCTGGGACAGGAGCATATAGGTGTACGCGGGGAATCCGATGGTGCGAGTGGGGAAGAGACTGCGCCCACAGCGGTGCAACTGCTTTTTCAGCCCTTCCAGGTTCAGCTCATACTTGCCGTCCTTCCACACCAGCGCATAGGTGCGAGACAGGGCGGGGGCCAGGAATGTGAAGCCGTAGCCGGTCTTGGAAAAGGCGGTCTGGCTATGCTTGGTGGGCTGATAACCGAGAATGATGTAGTGGCAGGGGACGAGGGACAGCAGCTTGTGGAAGCGTGCGACCCGCAATACCATGGACAGGCCATGCAGCAGACTGCGGGTGTCAAAACCGATCTTGCTCATCTTGCCGCTGGTGCCCGAGGAGGTGGCTCTGATCAGCGTTCTCTCCCTGGGCATGGCAAACAGCTCGTGGTGCTTGAAATACAAGGTGGGCAGCACAGGCAGCTTCGCCACATCCTCCATGGTGCGGATGCTGTTCACATCTACTCCCTGCATGTGGCAAATACGCCGGTAGTCGGCGCAGTTGGCATACTGAAACTGGGCGTTCTGCGCCATAGCCTCCACAAAGAGCTGGTCCGTGCCCTGCAAATCGTATGGGTGCTTGTGACGAAAGAGCTTCTTCCGCTTGTCCATCTCGTCACTCCTTACAGCTAGCCTTGTTGCTGAGGTCGACACAAGATGTGCCAACCATGTATTCAATGCAGGGTAGGGGTTTCCTCCCTGAGTTGGGGTGCGTCAGCAGCCTGATCCGCTTGGCCGGCGCCCTACCGGAACGTCGACCGCGAGACGGCACGGATCGCCTCCATCTTTTCTTCACGCCTTTGCCGGTTGGTACTGCACTCGTTACTTCTCCGGTTCACGAAGACTCCCGCCCCTCTTCGCAACGCGTCCGGCACGATTCCATAAATGCTGGAAGCTCGACCACATGCCAAGCTGGGTAGTGCACGTGCCGTAGCAGAGACTTTTCTTTCCTTCCTTAGCGTGGGATACGATCCATCCTTGGAGGGTGGCGTTGGCGGGACCGTTATGGGTGGTGACTGGAAAGGCATGGCCTTCAATCCACTCGGGCCTTAACATCCACCTGAAGACCCCGAGTTGTTCGAGTTCGATTAGCCACTCCTCAGTCAAGACAAATCCGACGTCGGTTTCATCATCCAGTCCAAACAGACACTCATTACCTTGCCACAGGAATAGTTCAAACCAATTCGTTCGGACCAGATGTTGAACCACCTCGGGCGTAACTGTTCCTATCGCCGAAGCGACGCCGAATCTGTCAGGATGGTGTATCTTACCTACATGGCCCAGGGGCTGAACTGCTTCGGTTCCCCAGTCACGAATCATGTACAGGTCGCAGATCCCAGCGCAAAACCGAAGTATGGTTTTGCGTACGAGTTCGAGCGTATGGTTAACCAATTATGAGTTATGTAATTGCAGACTACCGGCCAGGGGTGACATAAGATTGCAAGGCGTTGTGAGCGGCAAAGATTCGGGGTTACCCCCAAGTTAACCCCAGAAACAAACACTTCAACACTCCGTCCAAGAAACGGAGGCAGAACACTCCAAAAGTGCCCTTCTTAGCCCACAATTTGACTCCTTTTGACGCCTCTTGGCGCCGCATAGACACCATCTAGACGGCATGTAGACCGCTTTCAGACTGGGCCTGGTCCGCCACAAGCGCCACATGGCGGGCTCCAGGCCGCCTCAAGAACTCCCAAGAGGGCTTATAGCCGCCGCCCCCGAATATGGTGAGTTTACGGAGGGAGGAATTAAACCTATGAATAAGCTGCTGCCGGCGCTGCTGCTGTCGACCGTACTGCTGGGCGCCGCTCCAGCCATCCCGGCACAGGCGGCGAACGACGCGCAGTCACCGGCGATCCTGCTGGACGGGGTGCCCCTGGCGTTCCCGGTTGCCCCCCGCATCATTGAAGGCCGGACCATGGTGCCGTTCCGGGCCATCGCCGAGGCCTTGGGTGTTGAAGTGACCTGGCGCCAGGAAGACCAGTCAGTTGACGCCGTCGGGCCGGAGACGCAGGTCCGCCTGGCCATCGGCAATAACATCATGTGGGTCAACGGTGAGGCCCGGACCCTTGACGTGGCGCCGATGATTGTCGAAGACCGCACCCTGATTCCCCTGCGGGCGTTCAGCACCGCGTTCCACGCGGAGGTGGACTGGAACGCCGCCAACTATACCGTCACCATTCAATCGCCGGTCCGACCCATGCGGACCCTGGCCTTCTACGCCCTGCAAAGTTACGGGGAGCGGCACTATGTGCCTCGCTTTTCAGATGTGGCCTATGGGTGGGCCACCCTGCTGCCCGATGGCACCCTGGACACCACAACCAAAGAATACCGCTGGCCCGAGCCCGACGGCGAGGTAACCGGCGAAGTGCTGCTGGCTGAGGCGGCCCGGGCAGGCACGAAACGGCACCTCATGGTGCAGGCCACGGACCGGGACGGCGGATTGACGGCCCTGGTGCTCGACGCCGCCCGCCGGGAGCGAGCGGCCGAGCAGATTGCGGCGCTGGTGCAGGAGAAGGCGTTCGATGGGGTCGTGCTCGATCTCGAAGGGCTTGGCCTTGAAGAAGTTGGCCTTGACCTGCAACTTCTGCGTATGGGATTCGTCCAATTGGCAGAAGCAGTGGAAAGCAGGCTGCATCCGGCTGGAAAGGAGGTCATCGTAGCGGCGCATCCGCCGAACGGCGCTTACCGGGCCTACGATTACGCTGCCCTTCTGCCGCACGTCGATCTCCTGCAGATTATGGCCTATGACTATGCACAGGACGGCAACCCTGAACCGGTCGACCGTGTGATCGAGGCGATTGAGATGTCCCTGAGCGAAGTGGGCGCCGCCGACCTGAACTCGCCCCTGCGTCAGAAACTGATGCTCGGGATGGTGGCGGCTTACGAAACGCCCGAAACCATCCAGCAAAAAGCCGGTCTGGCGAAGCGGTATGGATTGGGAGGCATCTTTGTCTGGCGGCTCGGACAGCTGGGCCCCGAGGACATGGCAGCCCTGGAGGCAACGGTTTCACCATTGAGATAAGGCGATGTGCAAGATGGGATCATCTGCTCTTTGACACCCATGAATAGGGATCGTAGGATGTTGTTGAGGGTATCTCTATATGCCTCCCTGGAAAGGGTAAAACCAAATGATGAAGAGGGCGCTTCTACCGGCAATGCTTCTGGTTTCTGTTTCGCTGACGGCTTGCAGCAAGGCTGCCGTTCCGACTCCACCGGCCCCAGACCCCGTGCCGCCCGTTCCGATCTCTGACGCCCCGGCGCCTGACCCCGACCCGAAAGGGAAGAACATAACCGAGCAGCCTCAGCCCCCGGCGCCCGCCCCGGCGACACCCTCCGCCACTGCTCCCACGCCTCCGGCGCCGGCCGGCGGCTCGCAGGCCAGCCCCCCGACCCAGGTCGCCCCGAAGCCCGCCATTAAGTGGTACCCCAGGGGAATCGGGCTGCCCCTCACATCCGACGATCCGGCTGCCAAAGCGAAGAAAGTCGCCCTGCTGACCTTTGACGACGGCCCTTCGGATACCGGATCCACCGTCAGTATTCTGGAGACTCTCGCCCGGGAGAACGTGAAGGCCATGTTCTTCATTACCGGGTACGGCGCCAAGCACCGCGACCTCGTCGAACGAATTCACCGGGAAGGGCACGTGCTGGGTCCCCACACTCAGACGCACGCCAACCTGGCCCAACTATCCGTGGCAGGTATCAAGGAAGAACTGGGCCCAGTCGTCAAGGTCATCGAAGAAGTGACGGGGCAGAAGCCGAAATGGCTGCGCCCGCCGTTTGGCGCTTACAACGAGTCGGTGATCAAAGTAGCCAAACAAGAATACGGCATGGACATTCTGAACTGGACGGACGGGTCGCTGGACTGGGAAGTCAACCAGGAGGGCTACAAGGATCCCAAGGTTGTGGTGAAAGATACCATGGAGCAGCTATACCCCGGCGCCGTAGTGCTGATGCACGATACGCTCAGGCACACCGCCGAGGCGCTGCCCGAGATCATTCATCTCATGAAGGCTGAAGGGTACGAGTTCGTCGTCCTTGACTAAAAATAAGGGACTCCGGGCGTGACTTACGCTCCGGAGTCCTTTTTCATTTGCCGTTGGAGCAAGTACCAGGCGGCTGTTCCGACCAGTGCCGCAGTCACTTGCAGCGGGCTGGTGGCGCCGGCCGGCCTGGCCTGGTCGGCCAGGGCCAGGGCGCCCGCCACCCAAATGGCCGTTCGCAGGGCATCAGCGCGGGTTGCAAGCGCCGTGGCAGCGGCGATGCCGACCAGCGGGGCAAAGGCCCAGGACCCGGGCGCCTTCCAGCCGGCGAGGGCAACCGCCAGCCCGGCTGCCAGGGACGCGGCGGCGAAGTCCAGCAGGCGGCGCCAGTCCGGGCGCCGCCACAGGCCCCAGGCCAAGACAGCCAGGCCGCCGGCCAGACCGGCGGGTACGACCAGGGGCCCGTGGGGGAAGACGATCAACAGGCCCGGGTTGGCGATGAACCCCCGGAGATCCAGCAATACATAGATCAGCTTGGCGCCCAGGATTCCGCCAACCACCAGGCCGGGCACGATATCCTGGGCCGCACTTACTTCCGCCGGCGCGGCGCCCGCCCCCCGGGCGACGAGCCCGACCAGCCAGTAGGCCAGCATTCCCCCCAGCAGCCCGGTCAGGGCTACAGTTGCAAGCGGCAGCTGTCCCACCATGATCACATCAGGCAAGAACGGCATGAGGGGCTCACCTCCCAGCTGCCTCGAGGTAATCGACCATCGCTCCATAGGTGAGGGGGCCGGCAACCCGCGCTGTAATCACGCCGTCCGGGCTGATGAACAGGCTGGTCGGCAGCGAGAGCACTTGAAAATCGATGGCGGCCTGTCCGCCTGCGTCGTGCAGGACCGGCAGGTCATACCCGTGTTCCTGCACGAACCGCCGGACCACTTCGGGCGAAGCTTCCGTGTTGACCGTCAGCACGGCGGCGCCGGGCGGGGGATTCGTGGCCAGCCGCTGCACCTCGGGCATTTCCAGGCGGCACGGGCCGCACCAGGAGGCCCAGAAGTTGACGAAGACGGCCTTGCCGCTCAGATCGGCGAGGCCCAGGGGCTGCCCGGCCGGGGTTGTCCCCTGCAGGGGCGGCGCCTTCTGTCCGACCTGTACCCCGACTCCCGCGGCCTCGCCCGCGGGGCGGAACGCGCCGCCCAACAGGACCAGCGCCCACATCATCACCACAATGCCGGTAAGATATCGGCCCATGGTACGATCCCCCTTTCGTCCCTAAGACGCTTTTTTCGTGCCCCTCGATACCTTTAAGCTAGGGTTTAGAGAAATGAAAGGGCAACCTTGATGTTTTTGAGGAGACGCGCTTGACAGCAGCGGTCCGACGCGCCTATCATGCAAATTGAAAGAACCACCTTAATGTTTCTAAAGGTGAGGTTAAGAAAAGTGAAGGCAAGGGGTGAGGACGATGCGAGCCAGGCGAATGATCAGCCGGTGCCCGGTATGCAGCGAAGAATTGGTGGTGACCCGCCTGCGCTGCACGCACTGCGAGACGGCCATTGAAGGCTCGTTCGAGGTGAGCCGGTTCACACGGCTCTCCAAAGAACAGCTGGAGTTTGTGGAGATCTTTCTCAAGAGCCGCGGCAATATCAAGGAAGTTGAGCGGGAACTGGGCATTTCGTATCCCACGGTGCGTGGCCGGCTCGACGCTGTACTCGAAGCCCTGGGCTACCGGGTCGAGCCCACGGCGGCTGATGAAGTGGCGCAGGGCAAGGCCGCCCGGCGCAAGGAGATTCTGGATGCCCTCAACCGGGGCGAACTGAGCAGCGAAGAGGCCATCAAGCAGTTGCGCAGCCTGTAGGCGACATGTGGCCCAATTACCTTCGGTAGGGCGGTGGAGACCGGTGAGTGAGGAACGGAAGCTGATTCTGCAAATGGTAGCCGAGGGCAAGATTACGCCCGAGGAGGCCGACAAGCTCCTGCAAGCCCTGGACGATTCGGAAAGGGCTGCGCACAGCTCGGCGGCGGAACAGGCCCGGCGCGAGGAGCCGGCGCCCGGGTCCGAGGATTTGTCCACGATTATTAACAGGGCCGTGGGCGACAGCCTCAGAGCCCTGGAACGAACTCTCCGCGATCTGGAGATCGATCTGGACCGGCGGATGAACGATCCGGCCCGGCAGCACCTGCTCTCCCGGATTGAGGAGAAGATGCGCAGGTCGGCCGAGCGTGCGGTGGAGCGGGTGCGCGAGGCCGACGAGCGTGCCCGGCGCATCGCCGACCGGGCGCAGGAGCGGGCGCGTGAGCATACCCGCCGGGCTGAGGAGCACGCCCGCCACTTCGAGGAGCGGGTGCGGACCCAGGCCGACCGGATGGGCGCCCGCATTTTCAAGTTTGGCATTTGTATCGACAGGGTGCCCGTGGAGCGCACGAAGTCCTTTACGCTGCCGGCGCAGCCGGGTGACCGCTTCCACCTGGATAACCGGGTGGGCGACGTGCGGGTGGAGTCGCACGAGGGCGACCAGATCGAAGTGACGATCAAGAGCGTGATTTGGGGTGAAACCGAGCAGGACGCCGGCGCCCGGGCCGACGCCTTCCAGATGGAGCTGGTGCGCCGCGGCAGCGACGTCGTGATGGATGTGCTGCGCCCCACCATTACCGCCTCGGGCATCGTCAACCTCAAGGAGTCACGGCTGGATTACACCGTGCGGGTACCTCACGGCACGCACCTGGACATTCGCTGCAAGGCGGGCGATATGTGGATCGTAGGCGGCAAGACCGTTGGCGTCTGGAACCTGTCGACCAAGGTCGGCGACGTGGACGTCAAAGTGCACCCTGAAGCCGGTTTTACCTATGACCTATCGGCGCATCTCGGCAACGTGCGGGTCGCCGTGGCGGGCGACCAGCCCGGCGAGACCGAAATGACTTTCCCGAAGGGCGCCTACCGGACCGGCCGGGTGGGCGACGGCGCAGGCCGCGTGGAAGCAAGTGTACGGACGGGCGACGTCCGTCTGATCAACTGATAAAGGAGTGGACGAAGAGATGGCGCAGGAAGAACGCCTCCTCATTCTGCAGATGGTTGCCGACAAGAAGATTACCGCCGCAGAAGGCGTGGAGCTGCTGCGGGCCCTGGATGCCAAGGAGACCAGACCGGCTGCCGCGGCCGCCCCGGCCCCCGCTCTGGCGCCCGAGAAGCCCCAGGTGTCAGGCGTTACGTTCCACATGACGCCGCCTACACCGCCCACGCCTCCCGTGGCACCGGCCCCGCCGGCGCCCCCGACGATGAACGCGGGCGCCAACCTCGGCTCAGGCTTCGCTTCTTTTATTGAAGATATCGTAGAGCGGGTCTCCTCGGCCTTCTCCGAGGTCGTCGAACCCCGCTACGAATTCACCTACGAGTTGACGGGGGAGTTCCCGGTCGAAGGAGCGATCCCCCTGCGCATCCAGACCGGCAATGGCAAGGCGGAGATACAGGCCTGGGATGAGCCCGGCTGGAAGGCCGTCATTTTGGTGAAGGCCCGCGGGAATAATGAGGAAGATGCTCGCAACCGGGCGCGCGATGCCTACACCGTCAAGTCGAACAACGGCTTCGACCTGGAAGCCCGCCGCCACGACTGGACCGACCTCGCCGTGCATGTCACGCTCTTCGTGCCCCGCGGGCGGCGCTACAGCGTTGACACCCGGACCGGCAACGGGAAAGTGGACGTCAAGGGGATCGAGATCACCGACGGCCGGATTGTGACCGGTAACGGCAGCCTCACCTGCACGGGCGGCTCGGCTGACCGCCTGGCCCTGCGGTCGGGCAACGGCTCCATTGACGTGGACGGCGACATTGCGGACCTGGAAGCCGGGTCAGGCAACGGGTCCGTGCGGGTCCGACCGACGGGCGCCCGGCCCCAGACCTTCCGGGTCAACACCGGCAACGGCTCGGTCCATATTGACACGGCAGGCCTGCCGGCTGACACCGGCTTCCGGGTGGAAGCCCACACGGGCATGGGCGGCATTCACCTGTCGGTGCCCGGCCTGACCTACGAGCGGGACATCCGGACTGTCGGGCACAAGCAGATCATCGCCCGGAGCACCAACTACGAGCAGGCGGCTGTGAAGGTTGCCGTTACGGCCCGGACGGGTATGGGCTCCGTCAGCATCGGCTAGTGAGGAGGTTCCCCGTCATGAAAACGTGGTCACAGACATATCCGCTGGCCGAAGGCGCCGGTGTCCATGTCCACCAGCACGCCGGGCCTGTGCAGGTGGTAGGGAGCCAAACCCCTGAGGTTACGGTTACCGCCTCCTGCAAGGAAGAGATCGATTTCGGGGAGTTCCTCGAAATTCAGCAAACCGGCCAGGGGCTGGTTGTCGAAGTCAAAGCCCGGCGGTGGTCGTGGTCCGGCACGCCGGCGATCCGGCTCGACGTCACCGTGCCGGAAGGTACATCCTGCAGCGTCGAGTCCGGCTCCGGGGCCGTCGAGGTGGTGGGCACGGGCGCCCCGGTGCGCATCGAAACCGGCTCCGGCGACGTCAATATCGCCACCGTCGGTCATGCCGACATTGAGACGGGCAGCGGGGCGGTCAAGGGGTCGCAGATCAACGGTTCCGTCTCTGCCGAAACGGGGTCCGGCAGCGTGGATTTTACTGCCGTCAACGGCGCGCTCTCGCTGGAAGTGGGCTCCGGCGCCGTGGCTGCCCGCCAGATCAACGGCGACCTGCGGGTCGACACCGGTTCGGGCTCCGTGGTGGTGGAGGACGTCGGAGGGCGGATAGAGTTGGAGACGGGCTCCGGCAAGGTCTCCGTCCGGCGGGTGCACGGCGCTTCCCTGACCGTCGACAGCGGCGGCGGCTCCGTGCACTTGCGGGAGATCGATGTCGCTCAGTTGTCGGTGGACGGTTCGTCGGGGGGCGTGGAAGCGGAGTTGGCCCAGGTCTACCCCGGCGGGACGTATGAGATAACCACGGGCTCCGGCGGTGTCTCCGTGGCGCTGCCGCCGACCGCCGACCTGACCGTGCGGGCCGAGTCGCCTTCGGGGCGGGTCAGCACCACCGGCCTGAATTTGCGGGTGATCCACGAGGAAGCCGGCGAGTTTGAAGCGGTTATAGGCCAGGGGCGTGCCCGCCTGACGGTAGAAGCAGGCAGCGGCGGCGTCCGGCTGATGGCGCTGGCTGGCGGCAGCGGTGCGGCTCCGGCTCCCGCCAGCGACCCCACGCTGTCGGAGGCCGGCGCCCGGGTGGTCGAGTCCGTCAAGGACGACCCTGCTCTGGAGAGCAGCGAGCAGCTCCGCCGCATCGTCGAGATGGTCGAGGCAGGCAAGCTGACGCCCCAGGAGGCGCTGGACCTGCTGCGGGCCCTCGACGAGGAGGAACCGGCATGAACGACGAGCGCCTGCAGATTCTGCGCATGGTCCAGGAAGGCAAGGTCTCGCCTGAGGAGGCCGCCAAGCTCCTGGAGGCGGTTGAGCAGCCCGAAGGCAAGCGGCAGAGGCCGAAAAGCGTCCGGCTGTTGATTGTGGAGGGCGGCAGGACCCAAATGCTGTCGCTGAATCTGGGCCTGGTCCAGTGGTTGTTCCGACTGCCGGCCGCGGGGTTTCACGTCGGCGTCTTCGATAAGGAAGCCATCCTGGAGGCCATCTCCAAGGGCACCGTTGGGAAAGCGCTTGAAGCCGAAGAAGGCAACAGACGGTTTGAGATCTGGCTGGATGCATGAAGGTGGGCGCCAGGGGCGGGTTGTCCCCCCTGGCGCTTTCGGTGTACCTGACAGGAATGTCCATCCGGTTGGCGAAATAAACCAGGAATGAGGAGGCGGTTGGGGTGCGTCTGCTGATAACCTGGGTGTTGAACGCGTTGGCCCTGTTCGGCATTGCCTACTTCGCACCGCGTGTGGGCATTCTGAGCGGGTTCTACGTAGAAGGTTTCGAGGCGGCGGCCGTGGCCGTCGCAATTCTCGCCGTGCTCAACCTCACGGTCCGGCCCATATTGAAGCTGCTGGCGCTGCCGATTACCTGCCTGACGTTCGGGCTGTTCGCGCTCGTGATCAACGCCGCGATGATGTTCCTGACCGGCCAGCTGGTGCGCGGCTTCGTTGTGGGCGGTTTCTGGAACGCACTCGTGCTTTCGATTCTCTACGCGGTCATCAGCTCCATACTAAATGGGATGTTCAACGCCAAAGAGGATGACAAAAAGGATGATTAAGCTCGTTGCACTAGACATTGACGGCACACTGGTAGGGAAGGATCACCAGATTCCCCCTCGAACCCGGGAAGCCATTCGGACTGCCGGGGACCGGGGGGTCCGCTTTGCCATTGTGACGGGCCGCATGTACAAGTCCTGCGTGCCCTATGCCCGGGAACTGGGCCTGGAGGGAATGCCCCTGGTGGCTTACAACGGCGGCATGGTGTGCGAATACCCGTCGGGACGGCTGATTTACCATGCCCCGGTCCCCTTGGATGTCTGCAAGGCGATGGCGGCCTTCTGCGAAGCCCGGGGGTACCATTTACAGGCCTACGTTGGGGATGAACTGTATGTGCCGAACATGGGACCGTATACGCGAGAGTATGCGGCCAACGCCGGGGTCGCGGCGCACGACGTCGGGCCGCTTTCCGCCTGGCTGCAGAAGCCGTCGACCAAACTGCTGATCATTCATGACGCCCAGGAGATGCCCCGTGTACGCGCGGAGGTGCTGGCGCTGCTGGGCCCGGCGGTGGAGGCTGCGTCCTCGCATCCGCATTACTTGGAGTGCGTAAGTCCGGGAGTTTCTAAGGGCACGGCGCTGGAGGCCATTGCGGCCAGCCTGGGACTGGAGCGTGCCGAAGTGATGGCCGTGGGCGACGGCATGAACGATATGGACATGCTGCAGTGGGCCGGAACGAGCTTCGCCATGGCCCATGCCCCGGAACCGCTGCGGCGTGTCGCCACCCACGTAACGGAAAGCGGCCCCGGCGACGGTGTCGCCGAAGCACTGGAGCGAATGGGGCTGGCATAGTGGTGATGGGCCGCCTGGGGCGCTTGGCGCACAGGCGGCCCATCAGTCTACTTGCTAATCAGGCCCTTGCCCGAGGGAGCGTAGGTCATGGGGAGCTGCTTTCCGTATATGCCGGCGCCTGTGGGGGCGAAAGCCGTGGGGAGTTGCTTTCCGTAGACACCGGCCCCGGCGGGAACGAAGCCCGTGGGGAGTTGCTTTCCGTAGACGCCCTTGCCCATGGGCACGCCGAACTGGGTCTTGCCATAGCCGAACGGAACGCCAAGGGCCTGCTGCCGCGCCAGTTCGGGGTGGTAAAGAGTTTCGGCCCGCTCGTATGGGCCGAGGAGACCCAGGAGCTGGGGTTCGAACCGCTCCACCGTCCGGATGGCCTGGCTGGGCGTGGCGCCGGCGCAGACCAGGGTGGACATCAGTGCAATTTCCCGCAGGGTATGGTCGGCGGGCGCGCCGGACTGGAGCTCCGCAATGCCGTGGCGGACCAGGGGCTCAATCTGCCGCAGGTTCCGGGAGAGCTGCTGCACGGGAGAAACACCTCCGGGCCTATCCTATGCCCGGGGTGACATAATGCTACGGGGCCCGGCGCACTTCCCCCGTATCGCCGTCCACCTGCAGGAGCTGGCCATCCCGGAAGGTGTCCATGGCGCTGCCTACGTTAACGACCGCGGGAATCCCGTACTCACGGGCCACGATGGCGCCGTGGGACAGGTAGCCGCCCACTTCCATGACCACCGCCGCCGCCCGCAGGAAGAGTGGTGTCCACGCCGGGTCGGTGGAGGGGGCCACCAGCACCTCTCCCTTGCGGAGGGCGGCGCCCTCACCGGGATGCCGGATCAGGCGGGCCGGACCGGTCGCCTGGCCGCTGGAGACCGCTACACCCTGGAGGGTGCCCTTCTCGTCGCGCTGGGCGCGCCCCGGGGCGGTGAGCGTGCCGCTGAGCTCCGCCCCCGGTCGCAGGTTGACGATCGCCTTGTCGCCCAGGATCACATCCTGCGCGGGCAGGGCCTCAAGCTCCTGCCGGCGGGTGCGCCGGTGAGCGATAATCGCCCGGAGGCCGTGGCCGTCCCACTGGGCCGCGAGCAGGGAGGCGATTTCGTCGCCAGTCAGGAAGAAAACCTCCTCAGGCCGCTCAAGCAGCCCTTTGGCCGTCAGCCGCCGGCCAATGGCCAGGGCCGCCAGGCGGGCGGGCCGGACCAGCCGCACGAGGGTGGACTTGGCGGCTTCCCGCATCCGCATTGCTGCGCGGGCCTTGCCCAGGAGGAACCAGTAGAGGGGGGAGAACCGGAGTTTCCGAGCGACTTCGGCTTCGGCCGCTGCACGTTTGGCGCGGGCGCCTTCTTGCGGGTCATGCTCAGGCAGGCCGTCGCGGAGATAGGTGTGGATTGTCTCGAGTATAAAACTCGGCTCTTCCGACCAGCGCGGGTTCATGATCTCCATTTCATAGACGCCGCGGTGGCCGAACTCCTCCAGGAAACGTTCCAGCTCTTTCAGGGTTGTCGTTCCCCGGAGGGCGGTGTGGAAGTCGCCTGGGGCGAAGGGCTCGGCCATGAAGAAGGCCCTGGCAGTCTCTTCGCTTTGCGCCGTGCGCGCCACGGAGACCAGCCGGTAACCCTGCTCGGCACTGGTGATCCCCTCGGCGCCGGCGAGCAGTGCCGAAGTGAGCGCCGCTCCCCGCCCGGGGAACGGTTTTTCGAGCAGCTGCGTCAGCCGGGTGGTCCAGAGGCCCCCGACGTTGTGGATCATCGTTTCGGGCAGGAACTCCCGCCGCTGCTTTTCCACGGCCCACAGCCGGTGCAGAAACTCCAGCTCATGGTACCGGTCGCTGAAGCCCTGGCGTTCGAACTCGCGGCACCAGTCCCACACTTTTTGGAAGGCCCGGTCGGCCTTGCGGGCCGAGCGGCGCAGGAGGGCGCCCACCCGGGTCATGCGGGCGAAGCGCCGGCGGCTCTGTGCGGTCCAGACGGGCGCCGCCCGGGGCACCCGGATTTCGGGCTGGTGGCCGCCCAGGGCCCGGTTGGTTTCAGCGGGGGGCCAGCCAAAGGCGTCCCAGGCGGCCCACTGCAGCGCAGACAGGTTCATGTAGGCCCGGCCGTTATGGAGCCGGCTCCAGGTCAGGCCTTCCGGCAGGTCGTAGCCGCTGCGCCAGAAGATCTGGCGGAGCAGCACTTCAACGGTCAGGGAGTTGAACCACCAGCCCAGGGGCGACTGCACGCCGGGCAGGGCATCTTTGAGGTTAGCATTCGACCAAATTGTCGCCTGGCCGGCCAGGGCCGGGAAAGTGGCTTCGGGCAGGGCGGTGACAGGCCGAGCCTGCGTCACGACGAGATTCCACCCGTCGTGGCACCACTCCACGTCCTGGGGTTGGACGCCGTCGCCCAGGGTATCCTGTATGCGCCGGACCACCCGGCAGAGCTCCTCGAGCTGCGGTTTTGCCAGCACCGGCTCGCTCCGCTCGGCGTAGCCCAGTTCTTCCGTGACGGTGCCGCCGTCGATGGCCAGCCGCACGGCCTGATGCTTGAGCCCGATGCGGCCGCCTATCAGCTTGACGGGGCCGGTATGGTCGATATGCAGGTGGTATTCGTCCGCTTCCACGGAGCCGGAGACAATGGCCTCACCCAGCCCGAAGGAGGCGTTGACGACGACCCGGTCGCGGCGCCCTGTGACCGGGTCCGCCGAAAAGGCAACGCCTGAGTAGAGCGACATGACCAGCCGCTGAATGACCAGCGCCCCACCGACCTGGCGATCCGTCAGGCCCATCTTCCGGCGGTATGCAACGGCGGTGGGCGTCCACAGGGAGGCGTAACAGCCCCGGATGGCGTCTGCCAGCATGCCCGGGCCGGAGACGTTCAGGAAGGAGCGGTGAATGCCCGCGAAGGAGGCGGTGGCCGAGTCCTCAGCCGTGGCGGAGGAACGCACTGCCAGGGGCGCATCCGCCGGGATGCCGGCCAAAGCCAGCACTGCGGCGATTTCTTCGACCAGCCCGTCAGGCAGGCGACCTGCCTCGATGCGGGCCCTCAGGGCGGCCAGCCGCGCCGTAGCGGCTTCCCCGGCGGCCTCGTCAGCCGTGAGGCTGCCCAGGTTTTCGACTTCGCCAAGCAGGCCGCCCTGGGCCAGGAAGTCCCAGTAGGCATCGACGCTAACCACACAGCCGCCGGGAATGATGAAGCCGAACAGGGCCAGGCGCCCGGTGTTCCAGCCCTTTCCGCCCACCCGGGACGGGCCTGCTTTTGCTGCTTCCGTGAAGGTCAACACGTACGGCATGCGGAAATCCCTCCGATAGCCATTCTACACCGTAAGCTCAGGTGGTTGAACTTTCCTGGCCGCCGCGCCGTCTTATGTGCAGCAGGAATCAGTCAGGGGGGTCCACCTATGAACCAAATTCCGGAAGGGCGCAGGGCAGCCTACTACATCGGTGGCGGTATGATGGTGGTCGGTTTCCTTCTCTTCATATCGAACTTCTTTTTTGTCGCGTCTGGGCCTCCGAGCGGTGTGTCGCTCTTTGACTACAACCCCATGCCCGGGCTTGTAGCGCGGGGCCTCGGCGGCATGTTGTTGATGATCGCCGGCGGATTCGTCCGGAGCGTGGGCGCCCGGGGGGCCGCCGGTTCGGGCCTGGTGCTTGACCCGCAGCAGGCCCGGGAGGACCTGAAGCCCTGGGCCCAGACTGCCGGCGGGCTGGTGAAGGATGCCCTAGAGCAGGTGCAGGCGGTACCGGTGGCGGAGCCTGAAACCGTTGTGAAAGTACGCTGCCCGAAGTGCCGGGAACTGAACGATGAGGACGCGGCCTTCTGCAAGCGATGCGGGGCGCCGATGTAACAGCCTGGGTAGAAGGAGATGCTGTCCGTGCGCCTGCGGAAAGCCTGGTTTACGCTCGTGCAAGTTGCGTACGATCTCTTCCTGAAGATCAATCCCCGCAAGCTGGCTGCCCACGTTGTCATTCAAGACGAGCAGGGCCGGGTCCTGGTTCTCCGTTCCCGATACGCCAACCAGTGGTCGCTCCCCGGCGGAGGGCTCGACCGGCGGGAGAACGTCGATTCGGCCGCGATCCGGGAGTGTCGCGAGGAACTCGGCGTCGATGTGGCGCTGGAGGCCCTCACCGGCATGTACTATCACGCGAACATAAGCGCATATGTTGCGATTTTCCGGGCGCGGATTATCCAGGGGGAGATCCGGCTATCGCACGAGCACAGCGAGTGCCGATGGGCGCTGCCGGCCGAACTGCCAGCCAACCTCCGGCAAATGGCTGAGGATGCTGTCCGGTACGAGTGCCAGGCCATTTTGCGCACATTCGGGTGACACCAAGCCTGCGCATGGGGCCCGGCCGAGGCGGACAGACTATTGTCGGTCCCGTCCAAGCACTCCGACTAACAGAGGAGGGCGTCCACATGGCGAAGTTTCGCACGGGCAACGGTGTGTTGAACCTGCGAGGGATCGAACACCTGCGGACGGCCGGTGGCTCCAATGACTACGAGTTCGCCAACGAGGTCGCGGGACTTGGGGCGAACGACGCTGGTCAGGCATACACCGGGAACAAACGAAACGGTCAGCGGACGACTGCCAACCTGCGTGGGGAGTACAACCGTTAACGGGACCGGAAGGCCCTGGTTCTGCCTTTGAGGCAGCCCAGGGCCTTCCTTTTTCATCTGCCGCCAAACACTGCTGCCAGTTCGGATGAAGCGGCGTAAGCGTAGATCAGAATGGCCGGCACCAGGACGGCGAGCATTGCGTAGACGGCCAGCCGGGGCAAGTCTGCCGGCGCATGGCCCGCCTCGGGCGGGGCGCCCGCCAGATCGGCGGGCCCGAAACTGCGGACCAGCAGCCAGGCCAGCCCGCCCAACACTACCACCGAACCGATCAATACCGGAAATCCTAGTGTCGTAAGTGAAGGGATGCCTGTTGCATAGTACGTCAGACCCAGTGCAGCTGCATTGTTGACAAAGTGCATGATCATGGACGAATAGAGCGATCCCGAACGCTGAACGGTTGCCCCGAAAATCAGGCCCAGCAGGGCCAGCGGCATCAGCCGAATCAGCGAGAAGTGCATGGCGCCGAAGAGCAAGGCGGTTACGACGACGCCCGCCCGCGGACCCAGGGGCACCAGCGCCTGCTGCAAGTAACCACGGTAGGCTACTTCTTCGCAGACGGGCGGCACAATGCCCAGGACCAGCAGTGCGATGACAAACGGGACGCCGGAGACATTGTAGTATTGGAGCATCTTTCCGCCAGTCTGCTCCACCAGCAGCGTGGTCAGGGCGCCGAGCGCCTGCACCAGGGCAAGCGCGCAGAGACCCAGCAGTACGCTGCGAACTACGGCGCGCGCAGTCAGCCGGTGCAGGCGGAAGACTTCCCGGGGCGAGCGGTGTTCGCCGTAATGAACGAACGCAAGAGCCAATCCCAGAGAAAAGAGCACCTGGTTGACCACGCTCCCGGCGCCGCCCAGCGCAGCCTGCAGCGCAGGTGCAACCGTCACCAGCAGCAAAAGTTTGGCCGTGTAAAAAAGGGCTCCCCGCACCGGTGCGGGTGTCGAATCTTGCTGCAACGGATCGAACCTCCCAGCAGGAGAAATCGGCAGAGTCCGGAAGCTATAACTGGCTTCGAGATGAAGCGGTGCAAATCCCGCCGCCATCTTTCTACAACTTTTTCGCATCGTGGTGAAGGGTTACTCAGACACTCGTCGTCAAACCCAGTAGATCGGCGGTGGAGAGGTTGTGTCCGATGCCTACGTTGCGTGACGAAGAGCTCGCCTTTGAAGCACAACAAGGGAATACGCAGGCATTTGCCGACCTGGTTGACCGCCACAAAGGGCGGGTCTACCGCACGCTGTTCCAGGTGGTCGGCAGCGACCAGGACGCGCAGGACCTTGCTCAGGAAGTCTTCCTGAAAGTCTATCGCTCCCTCGCCGGGTATCGGGGCGATGCCGCCTTTACCACATGGCTGCACCGACTCACCCTGAACCTGGCGTTCGACTGGCTCCGGGCCCGCAAGCGTCGGCCTCTGCAAGTGCCGCTGGAACCGCCCCCTGACCCGGACGAACGCCCGGTCAGGGAGTTGCCAAGTACGGAGGAAGGACCGGAAGATCTGGCCTTGCGCCGCGACCGGCACCGGCAGCTGCACAAGGCGATTCAGGAACTCCCGCAGGACTACCGTGAAGTGGTGCTGCTTCATCACTTCCACCACCTGAGCTATCAGCAGATTGCCGAGCGCCTGGATTCTCCCGTAAGAACCATTGAGACCCGCTTGTACCGGGCCAGGCTTCTCCTCAAGAAAGTGCTGACTGAAGCGGAAGGAGGTGGCGGCGGTGAAGTGCGAAGAGGTGCGGCAGTTGCGGGATGCTTACTTGAATCAGGAGCTCACTGAAGACGAGACCCGGGCATTTGAGGCGCACGCTGCTGAATGCGACAAGTGCTGGCAGGAGCTGATTGAGTTGCGGGATCTCGGGATTGATTTGAACGACCCCGAACTGCAGCAGCTTGTCATGAGCGAACCTTCCCCGCTTCCTGACGACTTTACGGATCAGGTTATGGCCCGTGTCGAGGTCGAACGGCCAAGAGGCATCAACGTCGTCTGGCCATGGATCAGGCGCAGGTGGTCTCACCGCCAGGTTGCCAGTGTTGCCTATGCCATGAGCGCCACGGCAGTAGTCGTCTCTGCCGGTGAGTTGCTCTACGTGTGGAACCGCTCGACGGATCAGCTCGCAGTGGCGGCGGTTAAGTTCCAGGCGTACTCCGAAGCAGCCCACGCATACCTGGGTGGTATGGGCGCTTACATGGCGGCGGCCTGGCAGTGGATCATCAATCTGATGTAAATCGGCCAAGGAGGCTTGACTCAATTGAATTGCGCATACCACATGGAGCGGCCGGTCAACGGCATCTGCAGCAAATGCGGCCGTCCGATCTGCGACCAGTGCATTATCGAAGTCAACGGACAGGTGTTTTGCAAGCCGTGCATGGAAGTAGGGGTCAAGCACCCCGCTCCTCGCAATACAAGCGGCAACGCCCGCTTCTTCCTCTCCATCTTCCCCGGTCTCGGGCACCTGTACATGGGGCTCTTCCAGCGGGGCATGCAGCTGCTGGTGGCCTTTATCGCCGGGTGCTTTATCCTGGGAAATCTGCTGGAGGACCTGGTCGGCTTCTTCGTCGCCGCGATGATCTTCTTCAGCATCTTTGATGCCCGGGAAGCTTACATCCGCATGGCACAGGGTCTTGAAGTCGAGGACAAGGGATTCATTGACACCCACAACCTCAAGCTGACCTGGGACGCCCGGTGGATAGGCTACATCCTCATCGGTCTTGGCGCCATCGCCCTGTTTAACGTCTTCCTGGATGACATCCTCCGCCTCATATTCGTGGACAGAGAGATGTACTACGCGGCGGTGCGGTCCATTAAGGGTGTACTGGTTGGGCTGTTAGCAATCGGCGGCGGTTTCTGGCTGCTGCGCCGGAACATGGGCAGCCCGGGTCAATAAGTACGAAATATTCGACAGGCAGGCCAAAATTGGTCTGCCTGCGCTATTTCTTTCTTGGGTGCATTAACTTTATAATGGGCTCTCAGATAGCGCAGCGGGAGGTGCGGGCATGGCCGAGCAGAAGGGGCTTGCTCTGGGAATCGACCTGGGCGGGACCGCGATCAAGGCAGGCGTCGTGACACACAAGGGCGAGATTATCGGCCGGGGCGAGCGGCCAACGGAAGTTCAGACAGGTCCGGCCAACGTGATCCGGAACATGGCCCGCGCCGCCCGGGACGCCATGGACGCCGCCGGGGTGACGGCGGCCGACCTGGAAGGGGCGGGAGTCGGCGCGCCGGGCATCTGCGACGGCAAGCAAGGAATTGTGGTGGACGCTGTTAACCTGGGCTGGCACAAGGTTGAGGCGGCGGCCATGCTGAAGGAAGAACTCCGCATTCCTGTCTATCTGGATAACGACGCGAACTGTGCCGCGCTAGGCGAGCAGTGGTGCGGCGCCGCTTCCGGCAGCCACCATGCTTTTATGATTACGCTGGGCACCGGCGTCGGCGGGGGCCTGGTACTGGGCGGGAAGATATACCCCGGTTTCCGCGGCTGGGCGGGCGAGTTCGGTCACATGCCGGCGGTTGAGAACGGCACCCTCTGCAACTGCGGACACCGGGGCTGCCTTGAAACGGTTGCATCTGCCACGGCCATGGCTAACTTCGCCCGGCGCGAGATTGAGGCCGGACGGGCGCCGTACATGGCCCAGAAGGCCGCTGAGCAGGACGGGAAGGTTGACGCCCGGCTGGTGATCTATGCTGCCCGGGCCGGCGATGCACCGGCTCAGGCCGTGTTGCGTGAAGTCGGCGAGCATCTGGGCAATGTGGTGGCCGGACTGGTGACGGCCCTGAACCCGGAGCTGATCGTCATTGGCGGCGGCGGGTCGCATGCGGGCGACTTTGTGCTGGAGCCCATGCGGCGGCGGGTGAAAGAGAAAGCGATGGCGGGCGTGGCCGATGTCGTGCGGATTGTGCCTGCCGAACTGGGCAACGACGCGGGTTTGATTGGCGCCGCATCGCTGGTTTGGCGGTAATGTGACGGACAGCTTGGCCGGAGGGGATTCCCCCTCCGGCTTTTGTGTGCTGCCTGGGAATGATCACAAAATACTGCCATTCGCATATAGTTAGGCAGCTTATTGTTGAGGTGTCAGGAAAGAAGGCGGTTATCATAGATGTCATGCTTCGGAAACTGCCCACCCGGCAGGCGCTGCGCGACGTGGCGAGCTATGTGCCCGCGTGTGATCTGAGCAAGCTCGAGGGCTTCATTTGCTGCATCCGAAAGCTAACCGAGGTCTACCAGGCCATTGAGGATAACCTTGGCCGGTTCGGACTCTCGCTCGGTCGGTGTGGCGTTCTGGTCTCCCCCAGACGCCCCACTGACCTGACAACCGAAAGGAAGCGCCATGCGCATCGGAATACCAAGGACACTGTGGTACTATACGTGCGGTCCGTTCTGGCGGCAGTTCTTCAGCGAAATCGGCGCTGAGGTGGTCCTGTCGCCCTTTACGACCCGGTCCGTTCTGGATGATGGTGTGGCCGCGTGCGTCAGTAAAGCCTGCCTGCCGATCAAGGTCTTCTTCGGGCATCTGAAAGCGCTGGCCGGTAGGGTCGACTACCCAAGTTCCTGGGTCTGCCTGACCTGGTCAGGCACAGCGGTCTGGAACTGCCGCCTCTGCTGGAAGTGCGGCTGGACCGCCGCAAGAACCGGCTTCGCCTAACTCGCCTGCGGAAAGTCCCCGGCTCGATGCCACTCAGAGCAAAAGGGACACCGCACCCGGGCCCAGGGCGGAAAGTCGCCCATGTGGTGGTTGCAGCACGACACGCTGTGCAGCACGACGGCTTCCGGGGGCTCGTCTTCTTCGACGCCGACGAGGTCATCCATCGCCTCCTTGGCGGAGCGGCGGCGACCGGGCCTTTTTTCCTGGCTCCGGGGCGCCGGCCTCCGGGCCGCGATGAGCGCGTCAAGCTCCTTGATATCTGATCGAATCAAGCTCAGGAGATCGTCCGTGCTCAAATTGCGGAGGTCACGATCCGCTACGTTGCGGCTGGTCGGCCTTTCCACGGCCACCACTCCCCTGCAGGGCAGATAGAGCCACGCCGGCGAAAATCAAAGCGGCCCCGACAAAGAAATACCAGTGCAGGAGTTCCCCGAGCAGCAGCGCGCCAAAGGTTGCCGCCACCAGGGGTTGGGCGAAGAAGAAAAGCGATCCGGTGCCGGCATCGACCATAGAGAACCCAAGCACCCAGAGATAGAACGCAACAGCCGTCGCGACGATGCCCACGAACGCGATGCCCCACCAGACAAGCGCCGGCAGTGCCGGGAAGCTCCAGCCCCGCCATTCGCTGACGTAGGCGACTGGCGTCGTGAAGATGATCCCGGCGAGCGTCGCATACAAGGAGACCGTGAGACTGCTGTACCGTTCCGTGGCCAGCTTGCCCATGACGGTGTAGAGGGCCCAGGTGACGGCGGCGCCCACCAGGCACAGGTTCCCCACCCAGAGCAGGTCGGATCCGGACACGGATCCGCCGGATTCCGGACCAACCACCGCCACCACCCCGGCGGTGGCCAGGGCCAGTGAGGTGCCCCGCACCCAGGTCAGGCGCTCGCGGAGCAGCCAGGCTGCGAACAGCACGATGAACGCCGGCGAAGCCGACGTGATCAGCCCGCCGTTGTGTGCGCTGGATAGCTTCGTACCCCAGAACTGGAACCCCAGCGAAATAGTGAACCCGATCAGACCGAGCGAGGCCAGCAGCGGCACGTCCTGGCGCTTGATCCGCCACTGCCCCTTGTCCAAAGCCAGGGCGCCGAAGATGATGCCTGCGATGAGCAGGCGGATGACGAGAAGCGTGAGAGGGGGAACGTACTCCAACACGTACTTGGAGACCACGTACTGCGCGCCCCAAATCGAGGCGGCCGTGGCCAGGTAAATGGAACCCAGCAGCCGCATATGTTTCCCTCCGGGGCTTCGGTCGCCATTCTTTCCATAGTTTTTCAACAGGGTTGACACAATTCCTTTCCAGAGGGAGCGGGAATACTAGGGCGAAAGGGGGCGGAGCTGTGAAAATCATCGCTGACCTGCACACGCACACCACTTTCAGCCACGGCAAGGGCTCCATACTCGACAATGTAACTGCGGCCATGGCCCGGGGGCTGCAGGCCGTGGGCATTGCAGACCACGGACCCAACAGCGCTCCCTGGGTGGGCGCATCGCTCCGCAACCTGGAGCAGATGCTGCGCGACGTGCGTGACCTTGACCGGCGCTCGGTCGGGCTCAGAATCCTGGCCGGGGCGGAGTGCAACATCACGTCCGTACGGGGGCATATCGACGTTCCGGCTGAACTGCGCGCCCAGATGGATATCGTTCTGGCGGGACTGCATCCGGGGATTCTGCCCCGGTCCGGCCGCGATTGGATGGTGCTTACGGGTGGCAACTGGTTCGCCCGGGTCAACCCCGGCTACCGGAACCGGGCCCGGATCGCCAACACCCGGGCCGTCGTCGAAGCGGTGCTGCGCAACGAAATCGACGTAATTACCCACCCGGGCTACCACCTTGACATAGACACCACGGAACTGGCCAGGGCCTGCGCCTTCCGCAATACGGCCCTGGAGATCAACGCCTGCCACCACGAAATGACCGTCGAGTTCTGCCGGCTGGCCGCCCGGGAAGGCGCTCGCTTCGTCATCAACTCCGATGCGCATCGCCCTGACGACGTGGGCAGAGTGGACCGCGGCCTCGCCGTGGCCCGGGCGGCCGGGCTGGGGCCCGAGCAGGTTCTGAACCTCGAAGGGGGCGGGCTGTTTGAGTGGCTCCGGCACAAGCGCCGGCGCGCCGGCTGGGCCGATTGGGCGGAACAGCCCGCCCAGCCCCGGCAGAAGGAAGAGGCCGAACGGAGAGCCGGGCGCCGGCCCAGCTACTGGGCCGACTGGTCCGAGCAGGGCAAGATCCATTAGCCCCGCACGGTGACTGAGAGGAGAACCCTGCGCTTGAGGCGAAATCCACACTGATTTAAGCGGACCGGCTATTGGACCGCCGCGGAGCGTGATCTGCTATGAAACAGGGAATGCGGCTTGTGATTGTGACCGGCATGTCCGGCGCCGGCAAGACCCAGGCCATCAAGTACCTTGAGGACCTGGGCTTTTTCTGCGTCGACAACCTGCCGCCCGCCCTCATGCCCAAAATGGCTGAGCTATACGTGCAGACCGAAGGCAAGCTGAACCGGCTCGCCCTGGGCATCGACATTCGCGGAGGCCGGTTCTTCAGCCATATCGTTCAGGCGCTGGATGAACTGGAGAAGGCCGGCTTCACCTACCAGATCCTTTTCATGGACGCCTCGGATGAGACACTGGTCTCCCGCTACAAGGAGTCCCGGCGACGGCACCCGCTGGCGCTGCAGGGGCGCCTCCTGGAGGGCATTCGCAAGGAGCGCAAGCTCATGCAGGAGCTACGGGGTCGCTCTGCCAAGATCATCGACACCAGCAAGCTGAAGGTCTCCGACCTCCGGCGCGACCTCCAGGATTTCTTCACGACGGAAAGCGAAGGGCTTGGTCTATACGTCAACGTGGTTTCGTTCGGCTTCAAGCATGGGATAGTGGTGGACGCCGACCTGGTTTTCGACGTCCGCTTTCTGCCTAACCCGCACTATGTGGAGGATCTGAAGGCACTGACCGGCGAGACGCACTCGGTACAGACTTATGTGATGAAATGGGGCGTCACCCAGCAGTTCTTCAAGCGGCTGACCAGCCTCGTCGGTTTCCTGCTGCCCCAGTACCTGGCCGAAGGCAAAACGCATCTGACCATCGCCATTGGATGCACGGGCGGTCAACACCGGTCGGTCTGCATCGCGATCAAACTGGCAGAGTGGATTCGGGAGCGAGGTTTCTCGGTAAGCGTGGAGCACCGCGACACGCCCAAGGAACTGCTTGACGAGTCCCCCCACGACCTGGCCGAAGCCCTGCCGGTGCTGGAGGACGAGGCGCCGGGGACCTTGGAAGAGGCTGACCTCGACCTGGAGGAATTGGACCGTGAACCCCACCGGGGACCGGCGCAGGAGGAACCCTAAATGAGGCGATACCTACGCTGGCTCTTGCCGGGCCTGGGCCTGAAACGCTGGCTGTTTGTGTCGGTTTTCGGGGTCTTCTTGCTGGGGCTGGGCATTTCGCTGGTCATCCGCATCAACCTGTACGGCATCATCGGTGCCTGGCTGTTCGAGAACATCTCATACAGCGCGACGATGTTCTACTGGGGACCGATTGTGGCCGGCCTGATCGGTCTGATCATCGGCACACTGCTTACCATGTACGGCGTCATCCGGGTTGTCCGGGCAGTTCTGCAGACGCTAATGATTCCAGCCGAAGGCATGGCCGAAGCCTATTACCAGCGCCGGTACCTGCTGCGCGGCCCCAAGGTGGCGGCTATCGGCGGCGGCACCGGCATTCCGACGCTGCTGCGCGGCATGAAGCAGTACACGGCCAACCTGGCCGCCATCGTAACCGTGGCCGATGACGGCGGCTCGTCCGGCCGGCTGCGGACCGAGTTCGGCATACTGCCCCCGGGCGATATTCGCAACTGCCTCGTTGCCCTGGCTGACACCGAACCGTTGATGGAGAAGCTGTTTCAATACCGGTTTCACCAGGGGAGCGGGCTGTCGGGCCACCCGTTCGGCAACCTGTTCATTCTGGCGATGACCGAGACCACCGGCAACTTTTATGACGCCATCCAGGCGTGCAGCCAGGTTCTGGCCATTCGCGGCCGTGTTATGCCCTCCACGTTGGACCATGTGGTGCTCAAGGCTGTGATGCAGAACGGGCAGGTCGTTTCCGGCGAATCGTTTATCGGCACGGTGGGCAGCCCGATACGCCGGGTCTTTCTCGAACGGGTGGAGCCGGAAGAGACGGGCGGGCCCATTCGCCCGCTGGAGGACGCCCTTGGCGCCATTGAAGGTGCCGAAGTGATCGTGCTGGGGCCGGGAAGCCTGTTCACCAGCATTCTGCCGAATCTGTTGGTGCCGGGCGTCGCCGACGCCATTCGCCGGTCTAAAGCCTTGAAGATCTATGTATGTAACATCATGACCGAGCCCGGTGAAACAGATGGATACTCTGTGTCCCAGCATGTGAAAGCGCTGATTGATCATGCGGGTTACGGCATCATCAACACGGTTCTTGTAAACAACGCGTCTATTCCCGAAGGAATTCTCATGAAGTACCGCGCCCGGAACGCCGAACCCGTTGCGATTGACGTGAAGGAAGTGCAGCGCCTCGGAGTCGATGTGGTCCAGGTCAACCTCCTGGGCCGGAACGAGGAGTACCTGCGCCACGACCCGGACAGGCTGAGCTGGCACATTGCGCGGCTGTTCGTGGACCGGCGGGTGCACCTGGAGCGGACTCCGTGGGACTTCTTCCTCCTGCGTCAGCGGCTGCAGGAACGGAACTTCCGGGAGGAGATGCGGTAGATGCAGACGATAGTGGGGGCAGGGTGTTGGCCGGGCCGCGCCGAAGGCCCGGTGGTCTGGCTCAGGGGGGACCGGGCCGCCGGCCAGGGCGGCATGGCGGCGGACCGGGCGGCGGAAGTGCTGCGTTTCCGGGCCGCGCTCGGACAGGCGGTAATCGACCTTGAGCGGTGGGCGGAACGGCAGCCGACGCTGGAGGGGCGGATGCTGCTGCAGGGCTGCAAGGAGGCGCTCCTCGAAGATGCGTGGAGCCGCCGGGTCTGCGCACTGATCGATGCGGACGGGCTGTCCGCGGCTGCGGCTGCCCTGGAAGCCGGACGCGCCGTTGCAGTGGTCCTCGGGCGGAGCCCTGACCTGCGCGATCGAAAGGAGAACCTGGAGATGGCGGCCTGCTGGCTGGCGGGGCGCCTGGCGCCGCCGGCCCTGCCGGCCGATGCCGTTGTGGCGGCGGCCGCCCTGTCGGCCGTCGAACTGCTTGACCTGGGCGGTCGAGCGGTCCTGGTCGCACAGGCCGCCGAACCGCCCGTGGTGGGCGACGGACCGGTAGTGTGGGGCGTGCCGCAGTTGGGCCCCCGCTGGGAGGGGCGGCGCGTTGCCGTGGACGGCGTGCGCATCACTCTTGACATCCCGGCGCCCCACTGGTGGCCGCTGGACGGCGACATGTTGAACGGCCTCCCGATCTGTCACGTCAACGGTGACGTGGAGTCCATCAGCCGCATGACCCGCAGGCTGGGGCGCCCGCCCGTGGTCATGGTGCGCCGCCTGGATGACCTTGCGGCAGTGCCGCTGTTTGCGATGCAGACAGCTGGCGTCGCCCTGGACCTGGACAGGCTGGGGCCCGCGCCGAAGCTGAAGCATCCGGGTGTGCAGCTTCTGATCCGCCGCGCAGTGGAAGTCACCCGGGAGGCGGGCATTCCTCTACTGGCGGGCGGCGAGCCGGCGGCGAAGAACCCGAAGGCCTGGCTCTCCCTCGGCTTCACAGCTCTATATGGAAAAGGCCCATCCCGAGGAGGAGGACAGCATGCTATACGAGGAGACGCGCAAGGCGGTCTGTGAGACTGCCCGGCGTATGATGCGGGACGGGCTGGTAAAGCTGACGTCCGGCAATATATCGGCCCGCATTCCGGGCACCGAATATCTGGCGATTACGCCGAGCGGCATGGATTATGAGACCATGGTGCCGGCGGATATCACCGTGGTGGACCTGGAGGGCCGGGTTGCGGACGGGGCCAGGCGCCCCTCCACCGAGACGCCCATGCACCGGCTCACCTACTGCCGGCGCCCGGACGTGGGCGCCGTGGTCCATACCCACTCCATATACGCATCGGCCTTCGCCTGCCTGGCTACGGAGATGCCCGTCATCTCCACGGAACTCGCCATGGTGGTGGGAGCGACCATCCGGTGCGCCCCTTACGCCAAGAGCGGCACCGAGGAGATGGCCGAAACGGCGGTTGCCGCCCTCGGCGCAGAAGACCTGGTAATCTTCCTGCAGAATCATGGCGTGCTGGCGGTGGGCCGGAACCTCCGGGAGGCATACAACGCGGCCGTGGCACTGGAAGAGGCCGCGATGATCTACAATCTGGCCACGCAGATGGGCCGCCCCGTTGTGATTCCTGCAGCAGAGCGGGACCGCATGTTCCGCGAGTTCCGGCGTTCATACGGACAACCCGGGAGCCGGGAGGAATCCTAGGTGACGGAAGACCAGTCATTCTCGGCGCAGGTCAAAGACGAGCTTGCCCACGAACTGCCCACGCTGCCTTGCTGTCAGCGCATGGAGCTGGCAGCGCTGTTGCGCGCCAGCGGCCGGGTCAACATCGGGGGACCGGGGCGCCTGTCGGTTACCATGGTGACCGATTATGCCCCCGTCGCCCGCAAGGTCATCAAACTGGTCAGAGCGGTGTTTCCCAGCGTGCAGACCGAAGTCCTGGTCATGCGCCGAAGGCGGCTTCGCAAGAACCTGATGTATCAGGTCCGGCTTCCCCCACAGCCGGGGGTCATCGACCTCCTGAAGGAGACGGGCATTCTCAACCGCGAGGGCAACCTGACCGATTGGAGCAGCCTCTCCTTGCTGCACCAGGACCACTGCCGCAAGTCCTACCTGCGCGGTACGTTCCTGGGCTCGGGCTGGATCTCCTCGCCGGAGCGCCAGCATCATTTGGAGATGACAACCACGGAGACCGAAGCGGCGGATGCCCTGGGGCAGATGCTGTTCGGATACGGGCTCCCCGTGCGGGTCAACTACCGCAAGGAGTACATGGTCCTTTATCTAAAAGACGATGACCACATTGTCAGGTTCCTGGCTCTGGTGGGCGCCAATCAGTCGCTATTCCGGTACGAGGACATCCGGGCAAAAAAAGAGCTCCGCAACCACGTGAATCGGCAGGTAAACGCCGAAACGGCCAACCTGAGCAAGACCGTGGACGCTGCGCACCGGCAGATTGAAGCCCTGTCGCACCTTGTGGCGTCGGGCGGGCTGGACCGGTTGAGTCCGGCCCTGCGGGAGCTTGCCCAGCTGCGCCTGAACCATCCGGATGCCAGCCTGAAAGAGCTTGGCGAAATGTGTCACCCACCCGTGGGAAAATCGGGAATCAACCACCGCATGCGGCTACTCATGAGCATGGTTGAGCATTAAGACCAACGAATATGAACATATGAATATTCGCCTTGACAGGAACTTTCCTCCGTGCGAAAGTTAAGGGTGATGTAGTATGTTCTAAAGCGCGGATCATCCGGACGAGGAGGGACGGCGCTTTGCGGGAACGGTGGCTTGGGGCCCTGGTTGGCATGGCTTCAGTCGCCATTACCTACCTGATGGCGCGCCTTACCGCCGGGTGGGTCATTGCCGCACTCTTCCTCGCCGCAGCCGGGTGGCTGGTCGGCGGGTACATCCGGCGGATCGCAAGGCTGGCGGAACGGGACGGACTGACGGGGCTGGCGAACCGGCGGGTGTTTGAGCGTACGCTGGTGCGGGAATGGGACCGGTCCATGCGATATGACCGGCCGCTCAGCCTCCTGTTTATCGACGTGGACGATTTCGGCCAGGTGAATAAGCGGTTCGGCCACATGATGGGCGACGAAGCTCTGAAAGTAATAACCCGGATGATCCGCCACAATACCCGCAAGCTCGACCTGGTGGCGCGCTGGGGCGGCGAAGAGTTCGTGGTGCTGCTCCCCGAGACCGATGTGGAATCCGCCATGGTGTTGGCCGAGCGGATTCGCAGCGTCATCGCCCAGCACGTCATCCGGGAACGTGAGCATGCCGTTCAGGTAACGATCAGTATGGGCGTGTCAGGGGTGCCCGGCTCGGCCCGCAACCCCCGGGATCTGCTGCGGCGGGCCATTGCCGCCGAAGGTGCCGCCAAGACCCACAAGAACACGGTTCGCTGTGTTTCGTGAGGCAAGTGAAACGCCGCCCCCGGAGGGCGGCGTTTTTCTATTGGGGCAGACCCAGCAGATCCAAGGTTGCGCGCCCAAGGATCTCCAACCCCAGGGGCAGGGCGGCCTCGTCGACCGTGAACTTCGGATGGTGGTGTTCCCAGCATGCGCCCACCGCCGGATTCCGGGCGCCCACCCACAGGAAGGCGGCCGGCACGTTGTCAGCATAGTAGGCGAAGTCCTCGCCGCCCATGGTCGGGCGGGACGCAAACACGTTCTCGGCGCCCAGCACCACCTCCGCCGCTGACCGAAGCACGGCCGTGATTTCCGGATGATTGACCAGGGCCGGGTACCCCAGATTCCACGTGAGCTCAAACGTAGCCCCGTACATGCTGCATGTGGCTTCCAGGGTCCGGCGGACCTCCTCCTGCAGCTGCTTTCTGACGTCCGTGCTGAAGCTCCGCAAGGTGCCCTTGATTTCCGCGGTGTCGGCGATGATGTTGAACGCGGCCCCGGCGTGAATGGCACCGACCGTCACGACTGCCGGCTCGAGGGGGTCGACCTTTCGGGAGACCACGGTCTGCAGATTCACCACGGCGTTGCAGGCGACCATGATCGCGTCGACCGTTTGGTGGGGTGAGGCGCCGTGACCGCCCTTGCCCTGAATCCGAACGGTGAAGCCATCGGAGTTGGCCATGGTGGGGCCGGCGGCGATGCAGGCCTTGCCGACCGCCGTGTCAGACATGAGGTGCAGCCCGATGCAGGCCGTCACGCCCTCCAGCACACCGGTGGCAATGAACCCCTTTGCTCCTCCGGGCGGCTTTTCCTCAGCGGGCTGGAAGAGGAGCTTTACGCGCCCCGGGAAGCCGCGGTTTGCGGAAAGGAACCTGGCCAGGCCCAGCAATATGGCCGTGTGGCCGTCGTGGCCGCACGCGTGCATGACCCCCGGCCGGGTGGAGGCGAACGGCAGACGCGTCTCCTCCATGATGGGCAGGGCGTCTATGTCGCCCCGCACGGCAATGGTCGGGCCGGACATGCTGCCTTCCACAACTCCCACCAGTCCCGTGGGGGTGGGGCGAGAATAGGGAATGCCCCACTGCTCAAGCTGGGCGGCCAGCCAGGCAGTGGTTTCGTACTCCTCAAAACTCAGTTCAGGACGGGCGTGCAAGTATCGCCGCCACTCTGCCAGAACCGGCGCTTGTTGTCTGCATTCTGTCGCCAACCGTTCCCGCATGCTGGTTCCCTCCGTCATACGTGTGTACAGCAAAATTCGGAATCTGGCGGCATTCCTCCTGTCGGGTTACTACCAGTCCTGAACCTTTGCCAAGCCTCGGGTTCATGGTACAATAGACAGGGCGTAGTTAGAATGGCGTAAGAACGCGCCGGAATGCGTCCCCGCTTGTTCGGGGGTTCCCAATAAGCAAAGCAGGTGATGAGGTGACTTCCCAACCACTCGCCGCCCATGTTAAGACACTCGATATATTCTCCGCCATAGCAGACGACCTGCGGCACGTGGAGACGGCGATTGAGGAAGCGCTGGTTACCGAGGATACCATGCTGGGCGAAGTATCGACCCACCTCCTGCGGGCAGGTGGCAAGCGCATCCGGCCTGCCCTGGTGCTGCTGACCAGCAAGTTCCCCGGCGCCCAGCTTGAGCGTGCAATTCCGGTCGCCGTGGCTGTGGAGTTGATCCACATGGCCACACTGGTTCATGACGACGTGGTGGACAAGGCCACGATGCGCCGGGGAATGCCGACCGTGAATGCAAAATGGTCAAATCAGGTGTCTGTACTTACAGGCGATTATCTGTTTGCCAAGGGCTTTTCCATGCTGGCTCAGACGGGCAACACCCGAATGGTCCAGATCATGTCGGACGTCGTGCTCGAAATGAGTCGGGGTGAACTGGCGCAGATCGCTTCCTACTTCCAGGTCAATCAAACGGAAGAACAGTACTACAAGCGCATCGCTCAAAAGACGGGGTATCTGATCGCCGAATGCTGCCGCCTGGGCGGTGTCGCGGCCGGCGCCGAAGAGCCGCAGATCCAGGCGCTGTATAATTACGGCATGGGCGTGGGCCTGAGCTTCCAGATTGCCGACGATCTGCTTGACTTCCACGGCAGCGCCACCAAGGTGGGGAAACCCGTGGCTGGCGATCTGAAAACCGGCATTTTGACGCTGCCCGTCATCCATGCGCTGGCCAATTCCCCTCACCGGGCCGAACTCCGGGCCTTGATCGAGACCCGGGATATCAGTGACGCGGACATTGATCGGGTGAAGGCGATTTTGAACGACACCGGTTCCTTTGTCTATACCCGCGAGAAGGCGGATTTTCACCTGACGAGCGCCGTCGGCGAACTGGAGCACCTGCCGGAGCTTTCAACGCGCATGGCTTTGCAGGTGTTGGCCGACTTCGTCATAAACCGGCAGTTCTAGGCGTTTTTGTCTACGAGCCATATTTCCTCCACTCGTGAGCCGAGGAGGTACCAGCATGCGCAAGCCAAAAATTCCCGAAGCGGCGATCAAGAGGCTCCCAGTCTATTTGAGGGTTCTGGAAGAGACGGCAGCTGCTGAGATCCAGATCATTTCCTCGGCAGAGTTGGCAGAGAAAACCGGGTTCTCGCCGGAGCAGATCCGCAAGGATCTGGCCTATTTCGGAGCTTTTGGCACGCGTGGCGTGGGCTATGATACTGTCTTGCTTTCCCGCCGTATCTCGCGCATCCTGGGGCTGCACCAGGGCATTAAGGCCGCACTGGTCGGCGCCGGTCACCTGGGCTACGCCCTGGCTCGCTACAGTATTTCCCGGCATAAGGATGTGCGCATCGTCGCGATTTTTGACACGGATCCGGCAAAGATCGGGACCGATATCATGGGCGTTACCATCCGACCGATGTCTGAGCTGTTGCAGGCCGTCAAAGACGAGAACATCAAAATCGGTATTCTCACTGTGCCTGCCTCCGAGGCTCAGTCTACTGCGGAGCGGCTGCAGGAGGGCGGCGTCGAAGCCATCCTGAACTTCGCTCCCGCCAAGCTCCGCCTTGGTCCCGGGGTGTTTGTGCAGAACATCGACCTGACCATCGAACTGCAGAGCCTCGCTTATTACACCTCGGCCAGCGACGAAGCGACCCAGGTCGAGAATTGATGATCGAATCGACACGGCGCCAACCACGAAGGGGATGGCGCCGTGCTGTTTCACTGTTATGGATGGGCGCTGACATGGTATCATAAGAGAACGGGGCTAGTTCGGGTGTCACGGCACTGGGGAGGTGACTGCCCATTCTCAAGACATTGGCTGACCGGTTTGTCGAGTTCGGTCTGATTAATCAGTGGGATTATTTCCGGACAGTGCTGGACGTCAGCATTGTCGCCTACATCGTTTATAAGCTGTTCTCATTCATTCGTGGAACGCGGGCGGTCCCTCTCATCAATGGCATTTTCATCCTGGCTATTGGCTGGTTCGTTGCCTTCTACCTGCAGCTGTACACAATCCAGTGGATCCTGCGAAATGCAGCCGTGGCTGCATCTGTCGCCATTCCGATCATTTTTCAGCCGGAATTGCGGCGGGCACTGGAGCATTTGGGACGGGGCAAGCTGCTTCCGATGGCCGCCCGCCAGCGTGAGGATTTGAAAGGCGAGGAACTGCGCCGGCTGATTGACCAGTTGGTCCGGGCCGCTGAAATCCTGGGCCGTACCAAAACAGGCGCCCTGATTGTCATCGAGCGTGAGACAGGCCTGGGTGAGTACATAGACTCGGGCATCATGCTGGACGCAGTGGTGACCTGGGAGCTGCTGACCAACATCTTCGTAGAAAAAACCCCGCTGCACGACGGTGCGGTCATCATCCGGGCGACAAGGGCGGCGGCTGCGGCGTGCTGGCTTCCATTGGCCGAGGCCTCGGTGCTTTCCCACGACCTGGGCACCCGCCACCGGGCCGGCGTCGGTGTTACCGAGCAGTCAGACGCAGTCACGGTCATTGTCTCCGAAGAGACAGGCACGATTTCCGTCGCCCAGGGCGGCAAGCTGATTCGCCACCTCGACGAGAAGACGCTGCGCGAAATGCTCAACACCCTGCTGGACGCCAATAAGCCGTCCGGCGGCGGCGGTGGCCGCGGCTTCTGGAACTGGGGGGCCGCCTCATGATGGAGCGACTTCTCCGACACCCGACCTGGCTGAAGGTTTTCTCCGTGGCGCTTGCCCTTTTGCTCTGGCAGATTGTTATTCGCGAGAATAACGTTCGTGAGACCGACGTCAAAGAAGTGGCACTCCAGGTGATCGACCACCCCGAATACCAGGTGGCGGAAGGGCCGCGGGATCACGAGCGGTTTGTCACCGTGCGGGTCGAGGGCACCCGCTTTCTGCTTTCCCGCCTGGAGGATGATCAGCTGCGGGCTGTCGTTGACTACAGGAAAGTGGAGGAGCCGGGCCGGCAGCAGGAACTGGAGGTGCAGGTGTCGGGACCGAGCGACCTCAAGGGTCTGGTCTACACCGCATCCCCCCGTACGGTCACCGTTCAGCTGGTGAAGACTGTTGAAGCACTCATTCCTGTTTTTATCTCTTCGCCCTCGACTGTCGTGCTTACCCGGGATAACCGGGAATGGGTCTACACGGCAACGCCTGAAGCAGAGAAGATTAAGCTGGTCGGGCCAAGCCATCTGTTGTCAGCCGTGCGGGTTGCCCAGGTTACGCTCGACGCCGGCGACCTGGTACCGGGAACCGAAGAGCTGGTCAAAACCGTCGTACCTTTGAACGCCGAGAATAAACCGGTGGATCTGCCCGAGCAGCGCATCCGCATTCTGCTGCAATGGACCGAACAGCCCCCGGGCAAGACCTTCGCCGTCAAGCCGGTTACCAAAGGCGACCTTCCGCCCGGATATACCCTGGTAAGCATCGGCACGCAGCCCGAATCCGTACAGGTACGGGCGGCCACCCTGGGCGGCAGGCTGCCTGACCAGGCTGTCGTCGAGACGGAACCCATCGATCTGACGGGCAAGAACAAGTCTTTCACGGGAACAGTCCGGCTCAATCCGCCGGCCGGCACCACGGTGACTACCTATACGGTCAATTTCACTGTCAACATCAGCGAAATAATCTCTGACCGTGTGCTCAAAGGCATGCCCCTGGAGGTGCGCGGGAAAGCCAGCAACGCTGTCGTCACCCCGGCTGTCACGGATGTTCAGGTAACCGTGCGGGGGCTGTACTCGGTCCTCAATGCGCTCGGTCCTGCCAAGGTCACCGTTTTCGTGGATGTGGAAGGTCTGGGGAGCGGCAGGCACACCTTGCCGGTGAAAGTGGAAGTGCCGCAGGACGTTGCTGTTGACTCCACTGATCCTGCCACCGTCGAAGTAACCATTGTCACTCCGTGATCGCGTGCGGCTCGCTTCTGCTGGAAGGGGAGGCCGGGCCGCATCGCGCATCATATGCATAGCTGAGCAATTGTCGCTAGAAAGGGGCTCAGACCGCCGATGCCCAGAATGTTTGGCACCGATGGTGTTCGTGGCATTGCCAACACCGAAACTCTCTCGCCTGAATTGGCTTTCGCACTCGGCCGCGCCGCTGCCGCCATCGCTGTGGAGGGCGCCGCCCGCCGCCCGCTGGCCGTTGTTGGGCGTGACACCCGCCGCTCGGGGCCCATGCTTTCGGCCGCACTGGCTGCGGGTATTTGCTCAGCGGGTGGCGAAGTGGTCGATCTCGGCGTAGTAACCACTCCGGCCGTGGCCTACGTGACCAAGCATTTGCAGGCAGATTTCGGCGTCATGATTTCGGCCTCGCACAACCCGGCGCCGGACAACGGCATCAAGTTCTTCTCCCGCGAGGGCTTCAAGTTACCGGATGCAGCAGAAGACCGGCTGGAAAGCCTCGTGCGTACTCGGCCCGACACTCTGCCCCGGCCCACGGGCGCCGAACTCGGAACTATCCATCCTGACGAAGCGTCTATAGAAGCGTATATCAATCATATTGTAACCACCGGCCGCTCCCTGCGGCGCCTGCGCGTGGTGGTCGACTGCGGCCACGGTGCGGCCTACCAGTTGGGTCCGGAGGTGCTCCGGCGGCTGGGGGCCGAGGTAATCGCGCTGAATACGGCGCCTGACGGGCTGAACATCAACCGCGGCTGCGGCTCGACGCATCCCGAAGAACTGCAGAAAATGGTCGTGGTGCACCAGGCTGATGTGGGCGTGGCCTTTGACGGCGACGCCGACCGCTGCATCGCGGTGGACGAAAAAGGCGAAATCGTCGACGGCGACCAGATCATGGCGATTTGCGCACTGGATGCCCATGCCCGGGGCGAACTGGCCAAGGATACGCTGGTTGTCACCGTCATGTCGAACATGGGTCTGAAACTGCTCATGCGCAAGCACGGCGTCAAGCTGGTTGAGGCCAGAGTTGGCGACCGGTATGTGCTCGAAGAGATGCAGAAGGGCGGCTACGTCATGGGCGGTGAGCAGTCCGGACACGTCATTTTCGGCGAGTACTCGACCACGGGCGACGGCATTCTGACGGCCGTGCAGTTGATTTCGATCGTCGCAAGGGGCAGCAGGCCCCTGTCGGACCTGGCCGGACAGATGCAGCGCCTGCCTCAGCATTTGGAGAACGTTCGGGTCAGGAGCAAGGAAGGCTGGGACAACAACTCTGCCATCGCTGCGGCCATTCGTAAGGCGGAAGAAGGCCTGGGCGATCAGGGGCGGGTACTTGTGCGTGCTTCCGGCACCGAACCGTTGATTCGGGTGATGCTGGAGGGCCCGTCTCTGGACGAGATCCGCACGATGGCCCGCCAGATCAAGGAGGTCATAAACGCTGAACTCCAGTAAGGCAAGGGTCTCCAACCACAAGCCTCCGCAGCGGGCCAAGGTGTACCGGGCGGGGGGGCGCCGCCGCAAGGGCGGCAGGTCCGGGTCCCGTGGCGGTTCCGGTCTGATGCGTACCCTGACGGGACCTGTCGGGCTGATTCTGCTCGGAGTGCTGGTGGTGCTGGGAGTCGGTTACTGGGTGAAGAACTACCGCCCGGAGCCGGCCCCGGCCAAGGAGAATGCCGCCGCTACCACGCCCGGCACGGCGGCGCCCCAGCCTCCGGCGCAGTACCAGGCGCCGGTCAACGCCGCCCCGTCAAAGCAGCCCGCGCCTACCCCGGCCCCGCAAACGTCGGTCGATCCGAATGCGGAACTGCTTGCGAAGCGGGCCCATATTGACCGATCTGCCGGCGCCGCCAAGACGATGCTGGTCTTGGTCTACTATGCCGATGCCCTGAAGACGGTTGACACACTGCAGCCGGTCGAAATTCGCGTCGAGCAGACCACATCGCTGATCAAGCGGGTGTCGGATCTGGTCGTTTCCGCGCCGGAAGACCTGAAGCTGTACAGCGGCGTGCCTGCGGGCACCAAGGTGCTCAGTGTTGACTACAATAGCAGCACGGGAGTGGCCACGGTGGACCTGTCACCTGAACTGGGCAAGGCGCAGCCCGGCGACATCGCGAAGATCAAGGCGGCGTTCGTCTACTCGCTCAGCCGGGTGCCCGGTGTCAAGTCGGTTCAGCTCTGGATCAATGGGCGGCCGGCCATGCTGCACCAGCAGGAGTGGAGTAAGCCGATCAGCGCAGCCGACCTGGATGCGCAGAACCTGTTCAAAGTGGAACCGGTTGTTAAGTTCAAGCCATAATGCCGGCGGTGGGTCGGGCGCCCCGCACCGGGCGCCCGACCGTGCCCGGCTTCCAGATCACGGCCTTGACGATTGTCTGCCGAATTGCGTATAGTGAGTAGAGTTGCGCTGGAACCTGTGAAAGGGGGAATGCTGCCCAGGAGACGGTCGGGCACCCAGTGATCCGCAAAACTGCAAATGGACACGGTGAACGAAATTTAGCGCCAGGACTTGGGCGCCCGGCTTCGGCTGATGCCCAAGTTGACGAGGTGGGGGATCTCGGAACATTCGGCGGGTGACCCCCGGTTGCTCACGACCGTTAACAGCCCTACAAATCCCGGGAGCGATTCCGGGGACAAAAGGGCGAGGTGAGGCCAGAGACGGCGTTTCACGTCTCCGGCTTTGGTGTACGCCTAATAAGCGGGCAGCGGGCGAAATGCTGCCCTTGGCAGCCGTGTCCACAGTCGGCGTCTACTTTGAGTAGGCGTCTGTGGACATGGCTATTTTTGTGCCTAGAGCTACGTCATTTCACACTCCGAGGAGGAACTAATCGCATGTGCGGCATTGTTGGTTATATCGGCACTAAGCCTGCCCTGCCGATTCTGATTGAAGGACTGAAGAAGCTCGAGTATCGCGGCTACGACTCTGCAGGTGTCGCGATCATCCAGAATGGCACGGCCATCGTCGAAAAGAGCGTGGGCCGCCTTATGAACCTGGAAGGCAAAGTCAACGGCGACTTCAGCGAAGGCGTCATCGGCATTGGCCACACCCGGTGGGCTACTCACGGCCGTCCCTCGGACACGAACTCGCACCCGCATACCGATTGCACGGGCAAGTTTGTGGTCATCCACAACGGGATCATCGAAAACTATGTGCAACTTAAGGAAGTGCTGCAGCAGCACGGTCACGTCTTCAAGTCTCAGACCGATACCGAAGTGATTCCCCACCTGGTCGAGTCGTATTACCGCGGCGACCTAGTGGAGGCCGTCCGGCACGTCGCCAAGATGCTCCGGGGCGCCTACGCCCTGGCCGTCATGTGCCAGGATGAACCCGATAAGATCGTGGCCGTCAAGGAAGCTTCGCCCCTGGTGATCGGGCTGGGTGAAGGCGAGAACTTCCTCGCATCGGACATTCCGGCCATTCTGAAGCACACCCGCCGCGTGATCGCCCTCGAAGAAGGCCAGATGGCCGTGTTGACCCGCCAGGGCGTCACTCTGACCACGGTGGACGGTGAACCGATCACCCCGAAGGTGATGGACGTCAACTGGGACCCCGGTCAGGCCGAGCGCGGCGGCTACGCCCACTTCATGCTCAAGGAGATCCACGAGCAGCCCAAGGCGATTCGCGACACGCTCATCGGCCGGATTTCGGATGACAACACGCAGGTGATTCTGCCCGAAGTCGGCCTGCCCGGCGAGAAGGCCCGCACCCTGCGCAAGGTCGCGATCGTCGCCTGCGGCACGGCGTCCCATGCCGGGTTCGTGGGCCGCTACCTGATTGAGAAGCTGGCCGGCATTCCCGTGGAATGGGACATCGCTTCCGAGTATCGCTACCGCGACCCCATGGTCGATTCGGACACGCTGTTTGTGGCCATCTCTCAGTCCGGCGAGACGGCTGACACGCTGGCTGCGCTGCGGGAAGCCAAGGGCAAGGGTGCCCGCGTTCTGGCCATCACGAACGTGGTGGGTTCCTCGATCGCCCGCGAAGCCGACTGGGTCCTGTATACCTGGGCCGGCCCGGAGATCGCCGTCGCGTCGACCAAGGCCTACACCACGCAGCTGATTGCCGTCACCCTCCTGGCGCTCTGGCTGGGCCAGCAGAACGGCCGCCTCCAGCCGACCGAGGCCAAGGAGATCATCACGGCCCTGCGCGACCTGTCGACGCACTCCGCCGTGGTGCTTGAGCACATGGAAGAGCCCATCAGGAACGTCGCGGCCCATCTGGCCCATAATGAGGACGTGTTCTTCATCGGGCGGAACCTGGACTACGCCGTGGCTCTGGAGGGTCAACTGAAGCTCAAGGAGATCAGCTATATTCATGCGGAAGCGTATGCGGCCGGTGAATTGAAGCATGGTACGCTGGCGCTCATCACCCGCGGCGTGCCCGTCATCGCCCTGAACACCCAGCCTGAGCTGTCGGAGAAGACCATCTCCAACATTCAGGAAGTCCGGGCCCGCGATGCGTACGTGATCGGCATTGCCATGGAAGGCGACGAGCACACGAAGCACCACTGCGACGAGGTTTTCCTCCTGCCCAGGAGCCACAAGTACCTGGCGCCGGTGCTGTCGGTCCTGCCGCTGCAAATGCTCGCCTACTATGCAGCCACCGCCCGGGGCGCCGACGTCGACAAGCCCCGCAACCTTGCCAAGAGCGTGACCGTGGAGTAGTCACCGACGACTGCGACCAAAGGCTGGTTGCCCCGAAAAGAGTTGTGAACAGCTGAATACAGTCCCGAACATCGGGAAAAAGATGTGAACAAGGCATTCTGAGGCGTAAGAGAGGCCACCGACCGGTGGCCTCTCTTACGCTCCAGGCACGCAGTTCCAACTCAGCGAGTTACATGTGGTAAGTACTTCCCGCTATGTGCCCAGCTACCTTTCGGAGTCACAAACTTCTGATCAAAATTGAGGCAGGACGGCGAAAAATTCAATTCCGGTTACGATTGAACCCAGGCCGGTCGCCGACAAAAGCCTTTCGGGAGTTCTCCCCGCTATGTTTACATTAGTTCTGTTGGAGTTGCTCTTTGCCGCCCAGGGCATGGTTGGCCTACCAGGACAACTAATCCACCGTCGCGCAGATGTATCAGCAGGGCATTGCTTCAGGTATGCCCTTTGTCTGACATGTTGGCGTGTAGGGAGATTTGTTGATCATCACCGGCCTCGCCTCCTACCTGATTACCTTTCCAGGTCGCATGACCGCTGGGCGCTGCTCTCGCTCGCCGCCGGTTTCGTTGCATCGGCTTTCTTGAGCTGGACCTACCCGTTCTCGAGCATACCGAGGACGCATGTGCAAAGTCATCATCGGAATAAGGTTGCCCCGTCTGTCGTACAGGAGAGCCGGCTCCGGTAGGGTATGGCGCTGGTCGCTGCGCAGTGCCTTACATAATGTGAGATCACAAATGCTTGTATATGAAAGAATTCGTGGAGGCCGGCCTGCCCGGCCTCCCTTTTTCGTACCCTCTTCACACGATGGCCATGGTGGGATATACTCACCCAGTGGGTAATCACTCGACTCCTTATTTTCCTATGTTAACATTTGCATGCAAAAGTTGAACTGATGGTCTATACACATCGAGCTGTGATCCACCAAAGGGGACATCGCGAAAGCCGGCCCACCTTTATTCTGCGGTGGCAGATCATCTCATGGGCGCCGCCGTCGGGGCAACGGTGGGGAAAAGCCCAAGTGGATTCCCGCAGTTCCGCCTTCGGCCCGCGCCGCTAGAGTGGCGGCGACTTCGCTGCTCAGCCGCAGGAAGCGGCCCGTGGTGCGTCAGCCATTCGAGTATGTCCATCCTACGGTCGGACAATCGCGGCCGGACCGAAAACGCAGATGAGGGGAATATGAGCGTTTTGACAATCGGGTCATTGACCCATCGTGATATCTCATCCTAAAGAACTATATGCTTCTCCACCCTCAGCATGGTATAAACCGTAGTAACCGCTTCGCTCGGAGGTGACGCTGACCGGTTCGTGCTGCGTTTCGCAACGCGAATGTCCCAAACGGTGACACGATCCGCGCTTCCACCCCGTCCCAGCACGCTCACCAATGATGAGCAGATTCAGAGGGCAACTGATGAAATTCGCAACGTTTTCAGACGCCCCCGAGCGAGAGGCAAGGTGGGATAGACCAGGCAGAGAGCGATAGCCGGCCTGTTTTTTTCCGTCTTTGCTGCTCACCAATGATGAGCGAAAATGCCCCGACTCCGGCTCCAGATTCCGCCTCTTCCCGGCCCGTTCAAAATCTAGGAGTAACCGGGAGGTTTCGACGTAATGACACTTGCACACTGGGTATATGTGCTGGGTGCCGTTGCCGTTCTGGTCTTCATGGGTCTGCGCAAGGGTGTTGTGTTCCCGTCCATCATCGCTACGTTCGCTGTTGGCTGGGCTTATAAGGGTGGCTTCTTCACCGGTATCATCGGTGGCGGTACCGCCATCTACAACGCCTCGATCGTCGCAGCCAAGGAACTCTTCGGCATCATCCTTCTGATTGCTTTCATGGTTGGCATGCTGAACGCACTGAAGAAGACCGGTGCTGACCTCAAGATGGTCACCCCGATCAAGAAGCTGATGGTCAACGGCCATGTCGCTTTCTGGGTCCTCTTCATCGCCACCGCTATCATCTCTACCGCCTTCTGGCCCACCCCGGCCATTCCCCTGGTCGCCGCCGTGCTGATGCCTGCGGCCTCCGCTGCCGGTCTGTCCCCGATGGGCATCGCGATCGCCGTTACCCTGGCCGGTCAGGGCATGGCCCTCGCCGCCGACGCGCTGATGCGTGTTGCCCCGTCCATCTCTGCTAAGGCTGCCGGCCTGGCCGATGCCAGCCCCGTCTACGGCAAGGCTATCGTTCTGACCCTGGTCATCGGCGCCATCTCCGCCGTGTGGCTGTACTTCATGATCCGCAAGGAGATCAAGACGCCCGAGCAGGCTGGTGCGGAGAACAAGGTTGCTGCCAGCACCGAGAAGAAGGTCGTTGAGACCGCCGCTGCGGGCCCGCTGGCCATTCTGACCGTTGCTGCCTTCGTACTCGTCGTGGTCGCCATGATCGGCTTCGAGATCAAGGGCGGCGACGCCGGCGCTCTGATCGGCGGTACTGCTGCTCTGATCATGCTCATCGCCACTTTCGTCCACTACGGCAACGAGGCCTGGGAAGAAGCTGCCGACCGCCTGAAGGAAGGCTTCGGCTTCGCCATGAAGATCATGGGCTCCATCATCCCCATCGCTGCGTTCTTCTTCCTCGGTGGCCCGGACCACTCCGCTGCCGTCTTCGGTGAAGGCGCCCCGGGCTTCCTGTTCGACATCGTCAAGATCCTGCAGAACCACATCCCGAACAACGCCATGATCGCTGCCTTCGGCGTGCTGCTTGTCGGCATCCTGTGCGGCATCGACGGCTCCGGCTTCGCCGGCCTGCCGCTGACCGGCGCCCTCTCCGGCGCCCTGGCCACCGGCACTAGCATCGACCCCGCCATGCTGGCCGCTGTCGGTCAGATGGGCTCCGTCTGGACGGGCGGCGGCACGATCGTTGCCTGGTCCTCGCTGGTCGCCGTTGCTGGCTTCGCCGGTGTCTCTGCGGAGGATCTGGCACGCAAGAACTTCATCCCAGTCATGACAGGCATGATCATCGCCACAATCCTGGCTGTCATCCTCTGGTAAGAGCGTCCCTCTGGCTGTTGCGGGACCGGCCGTGTCCACTCTTGGGCCGGTCGGTCCCATTTTCCTTTTTCCACATACAACCACTCAAGGGGAGTAGCCAGCCCGGCGAAAAACCGGGAGATGCAGTCGTCAAGTCGAGGTGCGAACCGCCCTCCGGCTGCATCGGCCGCTTTTACCATATTGGTAGAAGGGCACGGCAAGACCTTGGTTCCTCTGCCGGAACCCAGGTCTTGGCGTGTTTCTATTATTGTTTTCCGTAAACAATACGGAAGAGAGGTTGCTGTGTTGTGATAGCGGGCCCTTTGCCGGCGCAGCAGAACTTTTGACAGAGGAGAAGTAGGATGCACACCATCGAGACGCTGGGGTTCTTGGGGTTTGTGGCATTTGCCACATGGATCGACCTGTTCGTTCTTAACAAGGACCACCACGAAATTGGGATCAAAGAAGCCGGTGTCATGTCCGCCGCCTGGATGTCCCTCTCGCTCGTGTTCAGCGGGTATGTTTTCTGGAGCTATGGCTCCGAACTGTGGATGCAGTACCTGACCGGGTACTTCCTGGAAATGGCGCTGAGTGTCGACAACCTGTTCGTCATCGCCGTCATTTTCGGTTCCTTTGGCGTCAAGGGGCCCCTCCAGCGGACCGCTCTTTCCTGGGGTATTATCGGCGCCGTGACCATGCGCGGCATTCTGATTTTCCTCGGTGTGGGCCTTGTTGAGAAATTCTCCTGGCTGCTGCCCGTCTTCGGCGCTTTCCTAGTTTACACCGGCCTGAAGATGTTCAAGCCGGAGGATGAGAACGAAGGAGAGATCAAGGACTCCAAGACCTACAAGTTCGTCAGCAAGTTCTTGCCGGTCTCACCCGAGTTTCATGGCGAAAAGATCATTGCCAAGGTGAACGGCAAGACTGTCCTGACGCTGCTCGGCATGACGATCGTGATGGTCGAACTGACTGACCTGGTCTTCGCTGTCGACTCGATCCCTGCGGTCATGGGCGTATCCCGGGATCCGTTCGTAATCCTGACTTCCAACATTTTCGCCGTGCTTGGTCTGCGGGCCCTCTACTTCCTGCTGGCCGGCATTCTGCACAAGTTCCGTTTCCTCAAGATCGGCCTGGCCATCGTCCTCACCTTCATCGGCGCGAAGATGCTCGCTCTGCCCTTTGGTTTCCATATGCCCACGCTGCTCTCGCTGGTAATCGTGCTCGGCACCATTGCCGGCTCGATTGTGGTGTCGCTGCTCATTCCGGAGAAGAACGCGGACCCGGACGTTGCCGATTAGGCAGCGGCCTCCGGGCCCGCGCGATTGAGAGTCATCCTCAAGAGATAGTCCATCTCTCCTCCTAAAGGACTATGGATAGAATCGCGATAATGGTATACAACTAAGTCAGAACCAGTCGCTCATCACTGATGAGGAGCGAACGACTGGAAGTTGGATTTCTTTGGCCGTCGCTCGGTTCCGGACTCGGAAGGATAGATGGACGAGCCTGCAGAAGTCTTCTGACAGCCGCTCGTCAAAGGCGAAGAGGTGACGAGCACGTGGTGACGAAGGACCCCTATGCCCGCAGTCTTTTCGACAAGAGCCCGTACCATAGCGCTACTCCGATCCATGGCAAACTTGTGGTAGTGCTGGACGGTCATCTGACCGGGCGTGGCCTGAACCTGATCAAACCGCCTTCACGTGCTGTGCAGAAGCACGAGGTGCATGAGCTGATCCTCACTAACGAGGAGAGCGCTGTTCCGGGGGGCGTGGTTGAGGAGGTCTGGTACGCTGGGTTCTTTGAAGTCACGGAAGGCGGCATGGCCATCATCGGCTCTCCGGTGACCGTGGACGGCGTGGAAATCGGCGTTCTTGCCGGTTTCGACGAGACCCATTTACCGAACCATCTCAACATCATCGTCAAAACCGCCCGCCCCGCTACCGGCGCTGAGATGAATCTCAAGCTGGGGGCCGCAGTAACTTTTGCCGGGCGGTAAAAAAACGCCAGGCAGGAAGTGACCCGGGACGTGAGTGACGAAGCCGAACTCGAATACCTCGTTCTCAGCTATCTCGACCAGATTGACGGGCCTGTTGGATCAGGAGCGATTTGCGACTGGCTTCGACAGGAAGGAAACGACATCAGTGAAGCCACTGTTGGCCGCTTCCTTCGGGAATTGGACATTCGGAACTACACGGAGCGGACTGGATTCCGGGGCCGGACCCTGACGGAAAAGGGACAGGCCCGGTTGGCCAAGCTCCGGCATGAACGGGCCGTAGCGCACTCATCTACCGAGTTGATGAGGGCGCTACGCGCCAACGATCTGGATGAAGTGGTCGGGGTTCTGGTGGCCAGACGGGCCCTGGAACGGGAAGTCGCCCGCCTTGCAGCGGCATGTGCCACTGAACGTGACATCGAAGCGCTGGACGTGTTGATTCACCGGTATGAGACGGTGGGGCACCTGGGAGCAGCCGCTGAAGCGGATTTTGCCTTCCACGCCAGGCTTGCCGAGATTTCCGGCAACAAGGTCCTGCAGGCGACTACCCGGCTGATTCATGCGGAAGCTCAGGCGAGCATGATACCAGAGCCGATTCGCCGCAAGCTCAGACCAACGCTGGCTCTGCAGCATGGAGAGATTGTGGATGCCATTCGCAACCGTGATTGCGTAAGGGCCGAGGCCGCCATGGTCAAACACCTCGATCTGTTGATTGAGGCGGTCCAACGCTACGGCCACGAAGTCGGAAGCGAACTCGGCGGATAGCGGCGGCAGACCCCGGGAGGTTGGCCGCATAACATCAAGGTGATCGCTGCTCATCAGTGATGAGCCGCAATTGATCAGATAGACCTAGCGACCACTAAACTTATAGAGTGTAAACCTGAACCGGCAACGGACCCCAGGCACAGACTCTAAATCTACTTGTGGAGGTTGCTGTAATGAAGAAGATCGTCGTTGTTGGCGGTGGATGGTCCGGCTGTGGTGCCGCTCTGGCTGCTCGTAAGGCTGGTGCCGATGTGACCCTGCTCGAGCGCACTGACGCCCTTCTGGGCACCGGCCTCGTCGGCGGCATCATGCGGAATAACGGCCGCTGGACCGCCACGGAAGAGATGTTCGCGATGGGCGCCGGTGAGCTGTTCGACGCTTGCGACCGCATCTCCACCCACCGCAACATCGAGTTCCCCGATCATAAGCACGCTACCCTGTACAACGTGAACGTCATTGAAATCGAGATCCGCCGCATCCTCGAAGAGGCTGGCGTCAAGCTCGTCTTCGAAGCCCGGGTTTCCGGCGCCAAGATGGACGGCAAGAAGATGGTTTCCGTCTCCGTGAAAGACATTGGCGAGTTCGAGGGCGACGTCTTTATCGACACCACCGGCACTGCCGGCCCGACCGGCAACTGCACCAAGTACGGCGAAGGCTGCGCCATGTGCGTCCTGCGCTGCACCAGCTTCGGCGGCCGTGTCAGCCTCGCCGGCCTCGCCGGCGTTCCTGAGAAGATGGCTGTTGACGCTGAGGGCCGTATTGGCGCCATGTCCGGCTCCTGCAAGCTGTCCAAGGAGTCCCTGGCTCCCTGGGTCATCGAAGAGCTCGAGAAGACCGGCCGCATCGTGCTGCCGATCCCCGAGGAGAAGCAGGACAAGAAGAAGCTCGGTAAGAAGGCTTGCCAGCAGTACGCCGGCGGCGCCTTCGCTGAGAACGCCGTCATTCTGGACACCGGCCATGCCAAGCTGATGACCCCCTACATGAAGCTGGACGTTCTCCGCTCCGTGAAGGGTCTGGAGAAGGCTCGCTTCGTGGATCCCTACTCCGGCAGCTTCGGCAACTCCATGCGTTACCTGGCCATGTCTCCCCATGATGTCACCCTGAAGGTCACCGGCGTTGAGAACATGTTCTGCGGCGGCGAGAAGGCCGGCCCCCTCGTCGGTCACACCGAAGCCATCATCACCGGCTCTCTGGCCGGCGCCAACGCCGTCCGGTACGCCTGCGGCAAGGAACTGATCACCCTGCCCACCTCCCTGGCCACCGGCGACGCCATTAACCTCGTTACTTCGCTGCAGGACCAGGAACTGGGCTGGAGCAAGAAGTACACCTTCTCCGGCTCCGTCTACTTCGAGCGGATGAAGAGCCTCGGCCTCTACACCACCGACAAGGAAGCCATTCAGGAGCGCGTCCGTGCCTCCGGCACCGAAGGCATCTTCAACACGAAGATCATCGAGGCTGCTGCCGTCTAAGCTGACGCTCTACTGATCCTGGCAGGAACCGGTCGGGTCTGCAGGGGTACAGTCTCTTCTAACCACAAGCTCTCATAGATAAAGGCCGGCGCCGGCCTCTCTCACAGGAGGCCGGCGACCGGATCGAAATCAGGTACACTTTGCCCTGATGTTTGAGCCGCTCCGGTGGGAAGATAGTCCTGAGCCCCAGCTTGATCCGGCTGGGTTCCTGCGCAATTGAGCAGGAATCGTCTTCAAGGGAAATGGCCCCGGACCCGGAAGCCCTTGAGGCGTGATTATCAAGACACACTTTCGCTATCGGAGGTCGGAACAGAAAATGGGTAAGTACCAGTACAAGTTCCAGATGTACAAGGATCTTCAGCTGAACATCCCCCAGATCTACGCCGAAGCCAAGAAGGCTGCTGACGAAATCGGTATTCCCAAGGAACTGCGCGGGAAGTTCGGTCTGACCGGCGCTATCTCCGGCTGCCCGGCCCCTCTGCGTAAGGACATCATGGAAGCCGGCGAGAAGGGTGCCGCTGAAGTCATCCCCCTGGCCACGCTCGTCGAGCAGCTCCGCGAAGTCGTTAAGAGCGTTTACGGCGATCAGTGGGAACCCATTCCGACCTCCACTTGCGAGGCGGCTCTGTGGATGTCCATCGACAGCCTGATGACCCCGCCCAACCTCGGTCGTGGTGACAACTATCGCGCTCGGTACATCGTGCCCCTCGAGAAGCACCTGCACCATCAGGGTGGCTACGGCCGTCCGTTCCCGGCCAAGTACAAGGATATCCTGGCTGACCGCGGCACCACCCCCGGCGAGCTGGGCTTCTACGGCAAGCGGCAGAATAACCTCGATACCGTCATGGTTCCGCTGGAAGGTGGCAACTACGCCACCCACGGCATCAAGGCCTGGCCGACCCCGCTCCTGACAAAGGTTGATCCCGAGGCATCTGCCAAGAAGATCGCCAAGGTCGCTGCTGATCATGTCGCCTACTTGACCGGTTTCGCCTCCCTGGCGTACGACACGCCCGGATACGGCTACGCCGTGAAGGACGAGAAGGGCGCTCCCCTGCTGCAGAAGCGCATCGGTGAGATCGCCAGGAGCTACAACGTGCCTTACCTCGTTGACAACGCCTGGGGCCTGCCTTTCGTCGGCACCAACCCCAACGACATCAACGCCGATGTCATCGTGTACGCGATGGACAAGGCGACCGGCGCCGCCACGTCCGGCCTCTGCATCGCCCGTGAAGATGTGGCCGTCAACCTGCGGCGGGCCATGGGCCTCGCCGGCGACCGTTATGGCACCACCGCTTCCTACGGCAAGGCTGCGTATGTCACCTTCGATCCCGGCAAGGAAGCCCTGCTGACCCAGATCGTCGCCCTGAAGTCGCTGCGCGACAACGCCAAGCTCTACAAGGAGCCGGTCGATCAGCTGTACAACATCGTCATGGAAGAGCTGAAGGCACTGCCCGAGTCCGTCCGCAAGGGCCTCCTCGTCAGCAAGTCCTACAACTCCACCACGGTCGAGATCAACTACGAAGGCACCTGGCAGGGCGGCCAGATGGGCCTGCCGATCTTCTCGATCGAAGATATGTACGCCGGCTCTAACATCTTCCAGACCGGCTGCGCCCAGATGGGCATCATCCCGACCATCGCTTACGACGGCAACATCTTCATCTCGCCCGGACTGGGCACCTCGGACGCCGAGGGCAACCTGATGGAGAAGGAGACCCGCTATGCGGTGAAGGGCATCGTCGCCCTGATCAACATCGTTGCGAAGTTCGTGGGTCTTGCTTAAGACCTGCTAGTAGGAGGTGTCAGGCGCATGGAGAGCACCGAGAAACGCCAGCCCCTCAATGCACTGCTTGACGGCCTGGACATCGAGACGTTCTTTATGTGCCGCGATGAAGCGGAGGGCAGGAGCCTCATGTTGGCCCTGCTGAACCAACTCGGCTTTTCCGACGTGGACATCGTCTTCATCGAACACCGGGGACCCGGCGCTCGGGTGCGGGGGAGAGCATATCTCCACCGCCCCGGGGCCAGCCACCCGTTTGGGGGGCAGTGCGCATGACAAAGAGAGTACTGCTTGCCCCGATCGACCCGGTGCATGACGTCGGTCTGAAGATGATCAACCGGGGCCTGAAGGAGGCCGGGCACGAAACCGTGCTGCTGCCGCCGGACCTGCCCCCGGAAGAGATCGTGGAAGCCGCTATTCGCGAAAACGTAGATTGCGTATTGCTTTCCCGGACACTCGGTTACGACGTGGCCGAGCACACTGCCCGGTTCGTCGATATCGCTGAAGCCGCAGGCCTTCGCCAGAAGGTGAAGTTGGGTATCGGCGGTATGGCGATTCGCCCGGAGTTGGGTGCAGAGATGGGCTTTGACGGGGCGTTTGGTCCCGGCACCACCGTTGCACAGGCCATCGCCTTCGTTGAAGGCCGGCCGTTCCACGAAATCACCGGCATCGGCGCCGAGCGGACCCGTCCGGATATTACCGAAGGGTTCACCTACAGCTACCGCCACCCCGAAATCGAGCGATTGCTCGATAAACTGGTGGATCAGTTTATGGAGTGGGTCGCCGACCGGTCATCGCCCGCTGTGCAGCGTGCGGCGCTCCGTAAGCAGATCCTCGAAACGGAACGTAACGGTGGCAATGCCACTGAACTAAGACAACAGTATGGTAAGCTCTGCACCGGCGCTGCCGCTGCTTATTACACCAACGGCTCCCTTCCGGACGTGGTCCGGACGATTTCCGACCGGGAACTGGATCTGCTCGATGAGTACTGCAAGAGCGCTGATAAGAACGGCCCTTCCAAGGACATCCGCCGTGGTGCGAAGAAGCCCTTGGTTTTTACGCAGTACGGCACCGGTTGCCTGGTGACCGACATCGCTCACGTGAAGCTGCTGGAAGCCTGGGCTGCCGACGGGGTAGTTCACTTTGACCCGTCGTGGGGCGCTCGGACCGAAGGCTTCCTCGAAGGCGTGCTGTCCCACAAGGGCGACGGTACAATCATCACGGCTGAGAACCTGGCCAAGATCAGCCAGTCCCTGCAGAAGCACACGCTCTTCCAGGTGCGCGCCCACCGCGGCCTGAACACCCCCGAAACGGTCATGCTGGCAGGTGAGGTTGGTGCCCACCTGACCAAAATCAACATCAACTACGGCTCCCTCGCCGGCGGTACTGACCCCGAGCGCCTGGCTGTGGACGGCTACCATGCCATGCGGTATGCGGCCGAGTACGGACTCCCGTTCGACGTGGTCACGAATGAAGAGCTGGCGGGCGTGCCTGCGCATAAAGCCTTCGCCGGCATGCTGGTGACGGCGCACATCGGCCGCCGCCTCGGCGGGCGCCCGATTCTGCAGCCCCTGTTCTGCAAGGGTGCCGAAGCCCTGATTAAGGGTCTGATGGATGACAACCACGTGGACTTCAACGCTGCCAAGGTCATGGCTCTGCGCAGCATTATCGATGCGCCTATTTGGCCCGGGGCCCCGGTTGGGTTCATGACGCATACGGAAGATCGTGTTCAGTCTGCCATGACCACGGCCCTGCATGCCGCCCTCGGCGCTGCGGTGGGCGTGGAGGCAGTTAGTATCGCTTCCACGGACGAGGCGTATTCGGGCGGCCCGATTGTGTCGGGATCACGGGTCGATACGCTCCGGGCCGTTATGGAGGCCCTCCGGTTCTTTGGCTCGGCCCAGATTGCCCCGACGCCGAAGGCGACCGAGATGGCCAACAACATTGTGGACGGCATCGTCAAGGTGCTGACCCAGGCTGTGGAAACCGGCTTCGTTCCGGGTCTTTACCAGGGCGTCTTCGGTGATCCCGAGGACGGCGCCTACCCGGGCCGTGCCGGCAAGGGTACGGTTACCCGGAGGGAACAGTGCGTGCGATAGGCATCGCCGGTACTGCCAAGAACACCGGCAAGACTACCTCTTTGAATGCGATCCTCCTGGCTGCGGCTGATAGAGGGCTTCGAACGGCTATTACGAGCATCGGGTACGATGGCGAGGAGTTCGACCATCTGACCGGGCTGCCGAAGCCCCGGGTGACGGTAACTGAGGGGATGCTGGTTGCGACCGCCGTGGGGACGTTGCGGGGCGCAACCGCCGGAGTTGAGCGGGTGGGGCGGACGGGAGTGCTGACCACTCTCGGCGAGGTGGTGGTGGTCCGGGTGCTGCAACCCGGGCTGATCCCACTGGCCGGACCGCCCACCGGCGCCGGCGTGACCGTTGTGGTACAGGCTCTGGCTGAGTTCGGGGCCGATCTGATACTGGTGGACGGGGCTTTTGGACGCATGGCGCCGTTCGCAGTTCTGGACGGTGTGATTCTGGCCACGGGGGGCGCCCGCAGCCGGGATATCTCCCGGCTGGCAGAAGAGACAGTGGCCCTGGCCTGGATGTTCAGCCTCCCGACCCTGCGTCCTGAGTCGGCAGTGGTTGTAGAGAACCTGCTCTCGGAGTCTTCTGCGCAGCGTGCCCTCCAGCAGCTGGAGCGCTGTGCGCAACTGCGGGTGGCAGGAGCAGTGAGTCGCCCGGCCCTCGATGTTCTGGCCAACTGGAAAGGCTGGGAAACCGGGGCTGCCTGCATTTTCAGCGATCCGATTCAGCTGGCGCTGGCGGGAGATCCGGTTTCGGTGCGGGGCGCCCTCCAATGCTTGTCCAAGCAAGCGGAGTTAGGCGTGCTCAAGCCGGTGCAGTTGAAGGCCGTAACGATAAACCCCTTCTACCCCGATGCCGGGGCTGGCGCAAAAGGCCAGTTCCGGCCCGGTTTCCTGGACGCTGAGGCGCTGTATGGCGCCATGGCGAGGACCGTACCGGTTCCCGTGGTCAACGTTCAGATCGAAGGCGCCGCCCGGCTTATACAGTAAGAGTAGCTGATTGGTTCACCTTCAACGGTGGTGCATGTTGCCGGTTCGGGCTTTATGCACCACTTGTCCATATATGGCTCGCTTAGTCTTATCAGCAAGTATTTTAATGGATGAGGAGTTGTTGTAATTTGCCTCGCCAGCTCATCTGTATCGACGGCAACGAAGCTGCCGGTTACGTCGCCTATAAGACGAACGAGGTCATTGCGATCTACCCGATCACCCCGTCGTCTAACATGGGCGAACTGGCCGATGAGTACGCCGCCCAGGGTAAGAAGAACATTTGGGGTACCGTGCCCCTGGTCTACGAGATGCAGTCCGAAGGCGGCGCTGCCGGCGCCATCCACGGCTCGCTGCAGACCGGCGCCCTCTCTACCACCTTCACCGCTTCTCAGGGCCTGCTGCTGATGATCCCCAACATGTTTAAGATCGCTGGCGAGCTGACCAGCACCGTCTTCCACGTCGCCGCCCGTACGATCGCCACCCAAGCCATCTCCATTTACGGCGACCACAGCGATGTCATGACCACCCGCTCCTGCGGCTGGGCCATGATGTGCTCCAACAACCCGCAGGAAGTCATGGACTTCGCCCTGATCGCGCAGGCGAGCACGCTGAAGGCCCGGGTCCCCTTCCTGCACTTCTTCGATGGCTTCCGGACCTCCCACGAGGTCGCCAAGATCGAGCAGCTCTCTGACGAGGATATCAAGACGCTCATCGACGATGAACTGGTCCGGGCTCACCGGGCCCGCGGCCTGGCTCCCGAAAAGGACCAGCTGCGCGGCATTCTGATGAACCCCGACACGTTCTTCCAGGCGCGTGAGAGCGTTAACCAGTACTACCTGGCCACCCCCGAGATCATTCAGGAGAACATGGACAAGCTGGCCGCCCAGACTGGCCGCAAGTACCGCCTGTTCGACTATGTGGGCGCTGCCGACGCCGAGCGGGTCGTCATCCTGATGGGCTCCGGCTGCGGCGCTGTCGAAGAAGCCGTCAACGCCCTCGTCGCCAAGGGCGAGAAGGTCGGCATGGTTAAGGTCCGCCTGTTCCGGCCGTTCTCTGCCAAGCACCTGCTGGCCGCCATCCCGGCCACTGCCAAGAAGATCGCCGTTCTCGACCGGACCAAGGAGCCCGGCTCCCAGGGCGAGCCGCTGTACGGCGACGTCATGGCGGCGATCAGCGAGGCGACGATGGACGGCAGCTCTCCGTTCGCTGCGACCCCCCGTGTGGTCGGCGGTCGGTACGGCCTGGGCGGCAAGGAGTTCACTCCTGCCATGGCCAAGGGCGTGCTCGATGAGCTGAAGAACGAGAAGCCCCTCAACCACTTCTCCGTCGGCATCGAGGACGATGTGACCCACCTGAGCGTCGCCTACGACCCCGAGTTCGATACCGAGTCCCCCGAAGTGGTCCGGGCTCTGTTCTGGGGCCTGGGCGCCGACGGCACTGTTGGCGCTAACAAGAACTCCATCAAGATCATCGGCGAGGAGACGGACTTCCACGCCCAGGGCTTCTTCTGCTATGACTCCAAGAAGTCCGGTTCCTACACCGTCTCCCACCTGCGCTTCGGCCCGAAGAAGATCGACTCCACTTACCTGATCAGCAAGGCCAGCTTCGTGGCCGTGCATCAGTGGGTCTTCCTGGAGAAGTATCCGGTCCTGGCGGCCGCCGGCGAGGGCGCTACCGTTCTGCTGAACAGCCCCTACGGCCCGCAGGAAGTCTGGAACCACATTCCCAAGCAGCTCCAGGAGATCCTCGTCGGCAAGAAGCTGAAGCTGTATGTGATCGACGCCTACAAGGTGGCCCGGGAGACCGGCATGGGCGGCCGCATCAACACCATCATGCAGACCTGCTTCTTCGCCATCTCCGGCGTGCTGCCCCGTGAAGAGGCCATCGCCCAGATCAAGAAGGCGATCAAGAAGACCTACGGCAAGCGCGGCGACGCGATTGTCGAGAAGAACTACGCCGCCGTTGACGCCACCCTGGCCGACCTGTACCAGGTCGAGGTGCCGTCCGCCATCACCGGTGCCGATCTGCCCCCGACCATCTCTCCGAAAGCGCCTGAGTTCCTGCAGGACGTGACCGCCGAGATCCTCGCCGGCCGTGGCGACCAGCTGCCTGTCTCCGCTATTCCGGCCGACGGCACCTGGCCGCGCGGCACCACCAAGTGGGAGAAGCGGAACATCGCTCAGGAAGTGCCTGTGTGGGACAACGACCTTTGCATTCAGTGCGGCAAGTGCGTGCTGGTCTGTCCGCACGCTGCCATCCGCTCTGCGATCGTCGATCCGGCTGCGCTGACCAACGCCCCCGAGGGCTTCCTCTCCGCCAAGGCCAGCTGGAAGGAGTTCGCTGACAAGCAGTACACCCTCCAGGTCGCCGTTGAGGACTGCACCGGCTGCGCCCTGTGCGTCGAAGTCTGCCCGGCCAAGAGCAAGACCGATCCCAGCCATAAGGCCATCAACATGGAGCCCCAGCTGCCCATTCGCGAGAAGGGCGCCAAGAACTGGGAGTACTTCCTGGGCCTCAAGGACACCACTCCGGCCGACTTTATCAGCTTCAGCAACGTAAAGAACGTGCAGTTGGCTGAGCCGCTGTTTGAGTTCTCCGGCGCTTGCTCCGGCTGCGGTGAGACCCCGTACGTCAAGCTGGCCACCCAGCTGTTCGGCGACCGCATGATGGTTGCCAACGCCACGGGTTGCTCCTCCGTGTACGGCGGCTCCCTGCCGACCACCCCGTGGGCTCAGAACGACTGCGGCCGCGGTCCCGCCTGGTCCAACTCTCTGTTCGAGGACAATGCAGAGTTCGGTCTCGGCATGCGCCTCTCCATCGATAAGCAGACCGAGCAGGCCCGTGAGCTGGTCCAGGCTCTGGCCGGCACCATCGGTGAGACCCTCGCGAGCGAACTGCTGAACGCCGACCAGTCCACCGATAAGGGCATTAACGCTCAGCGTGCCCGGGTTGACGCCCTGAAAGCCAAGCTCGAAGGCCTGAAGATCGCCGGCGCCCAGGACCTGCTGAGCCTCGCCGACAACCTGGTCAAGCGCTCCGTCTGGATCATGGGCGGCGACGGCTGGGCCTATGACATCGGCTACGGCGGCCTGGACCATGTCATCGCTTCCGGCAAGAACGTGAACATTCTCGTTCTGGACACCGAAGTCTACTCCAACACCGGCGGCCAGGCCTCCAAGGCTACGCCCCGCGGCGCTGTCGCCCGCTTCGCAGCCGGCGGCAAGGCCAAGGGCAAAAAGGATCTGGGCCAGATCGCCATGACCTACGGCGATGTCTACGTCGCTCAGGTGGCTATGGGCGCCAGCGACGCTCAGACCATGAAGGCCTTCATGGAAGCCGATGCGTACCCCGGCGTCTCGATCATCATCGCCTACTCGCACTGCGTGGCGCACGGCATCTCCGACATGTCGCAGGGCCTGAACCAGCAGAAGCTCGCCACCGAGTGCGGTCACTGGCCGCTGTACCGGTTCAACCCGATGCTCACGCTGGAGGGCAAGAACCCGCTTACGCTCGACAGCAAGGCCCCGAAGATTGCCGTCAAGGAATACGCCTACGGCGAGACCCGCTACAAGATGCTCGAGAAAGCCAACCCCGAAGTGGCTGCCCGCCTCATGGAGGAAGCCAACGAGGAGGCCCAGGCCCGCTGGAAGAAGCTCGAGGGGCTTGCCAAGGGCGTATACGCTCCGGAAGCGAAGTAAGACGCCACAAATAGGACCGGAGGCATGCCTCCGGTCCTGTTTCCCTATCTCCTTATCACATGGGGGCTACTAACTATGGGTGCAATCTTCGCTCTCATCACCGGACTTTGCTGGGCGTCGTATAACTTGTCGGTGCGGCGCGGCATGGCCGCCATGGACAGCGGTGTTGGTTACGTAGTCGTGCTCGTATTTGGTTCTATTGCCAACTTGTTGTGGCTGCTGTTTCCGTTGCCCGGGCGCGGGGCGCCCATGACCCATTGGCTCGCCGTGCTGTTGTTCATAGTGGCCGGTTTCAGTACAACCCTGCTGGGCCGGTGGGTTTACTTCAAGAGTGTGAAAATGCTGGGGCCCAGCCGGGCGAGCGCCTGGAAGAATGCCTCTCCTCTATATACGTTGCTCTTTGGGTATTTGTTGCTGGGTGAGAAACCGGGTGTCATTACCCTTGTGGGTACGGCCATCATTCTAGCCGGGCTACTCTTCTTGTCGCGTGAGCAGTCTCAGAGTGTCACCGAGGTCAAAGCTTCGGGGCAACTGACTACGGCGATATTTCTGGGCGTCGCCAGCGGCGCGGCGTTTTCAGCTGGCATGCTGCTGCGGAAGGCCGGTCTGAACCTGTGGCCCGACCCTGCTGCGGGAAACGTAATTGGCGGTCTTGCAGCGTTTGCCGCCTACATGCCTTTTGCCTTTGCGAAGGGGGAGGTGGCGCAGGTAGCGAAGGCGCCATGGAAAGGAGTCTCAGCCTTCCTGTGGGCCGGCTGCTTCAGTGCCCTGGCGCAGCTGTTTACCTTCCTGTCGCTGCGGGAAATCCCGGCTGCCAGCACCCAGGTGATTACAGCCATGGAGCCGATCTTCACGATTTTCCTGAGCGCCCTGTTGCTGCGTAAGCAGGAGGGGCTGAACATTCGGCTGGTCAGTTCGGCGGCACTGGTATGTACAGGTGTAGCTTTGATCTCCTTGTACTAGAGGGACTCTGAAATGGCCGTGGGAGCGCCGAAGCCACGGAATAAGGGATCAAACGTAAGAACCCCCGGAGGAGAGGGCGCCGGCCCTTTCCTCCCTTTTTATTCGCTAATAATAATACTTAGCCTACCGCAAATACTCGAAGGAATTACAATACCGATGACGAAAAAGTAAACGGAAGCTGGTATAGACCACATGGGCTACATATTGAGAGGGGGTTTCCTGGTTGAGAAAGTACCTGCGAGTGACCACGTGGCTCCTGGCCGCTGTCATGCTTCTGGCGGCGGGCTGCACCGGCTCCAAGGCCCCGACCACTCCTGCACCCTCGACCCCCACGACACCCGCCCAGCCTGAAGTCCAGAAGGGTCCCAACGGCGAGCTGTACGGTGGTACGTACAGGATTGCCATTATGGAAGAGCCACCGATTATCGACCCGCAGCTCGACACCACGCTTCTGATTTATAACATGGCCCGTAACGTCTTCAGCACCCTCGTCCGCTATAAGCCCGGCTCCCTAGAGCTTGAGCCTGAATTGGTGGCCGAAATGCCAAAGGCCGATGCGGACAACAAGACCTACCACTTCAAGTTGCGCAACGACGTTACGTTCCACAATGGCAACAAGGTCACCGCCAAGGACGTCAAGGCGACGTTCGAGCGGATGATGACCCCGGCCACCAAGGCCCAGAATACCTGGGTGCTGGAGGAGATTGAGGGCGCCAAGGCCATGCTGGAAGGCAAGGCCACGGAGATGTCCGGCATCAAAATCAAGGATGATCTCAACTTCGATATCATCCTGGCCCGGCCGTTCGGTCCGTTCCTGCAGAACCTGGCTACCGCTCCGGCTTCGATCTTCCCGGCCGATGTGATCAAGGAGAAGGGTGCGCAGTTTGGTCGGGCGCCCATCGGGTCGGGACCGTTCAAGGTAGCGAAATGGGACGCGAACCAGCAGCTCGTCTTTGAGAAGAACCCCAGCTACTTCGAGAAGGGTCTGCCCTACCTCGACAAGATTGAGTATCGGGTCATTCCGGAAGAGGCCACCCGCTGGATGGAGTTTGAGAAGGGCACCTTTGACGAGGGCGAGCCGCCCACCGCCGAATTCATCAGCGCCAAGACCGGCGGCAAGTACCAGTTCATCGAGTACACCACCCTTAACACCTTCTATATCTCGTTCAACGTCAAGTTCTTCCCCGACAAGCGGGTTCGCGAAGCTGTTTCGCTCGCCATCGACCGCGCGAAGCTGCTCAAGACCGTGTGGAACGACCAGGGCAAGGTGGCCAAGCAGTTCGTGACGCCTGGCATTCCAGGCGCCCTGGCCAACCCGCCGGAGTTCAAGTATGACCCCGCCAAGGCCAAGGATCTGCTCAAGGAAGCCGGCGCCACCAACCTGAAGATCGAGGCGTGGCAGCGCGGCACGGATAAGGTGACCGACCTGAACCTGGCCATCCAGCAGATGCTCGCCGATGTGGGCATTAACTACGAGGTCAAGATGGTCGACCGCGCCACCTTCTCCAGCACCCGTTCGCAGGGCAACATCCCGGCGAACCAGGGCAACTGGTTTGCAGACTATCCGGACCCCGACAACTACCTGTACACCTACTTCCATTCCGTCCAGGGCTGCAGCATGTCCGTCTGCCTGGGCGACAAGGACGTCGACAAGGTGCTGGAAGAAGCCCGCGCCCTGGCGGACCAGGCGAAGCGCCAGAAGATGTACCAGGATCTCGAGACCAAGCTGGTTCTCCAGGATTATGTGATCGTTCCTCTCCTCCACCAGACCGGTTACATCTTCGTCCAGAAGTGGATCCACGGCGTCAAGGGCCATCCCACCGAAGTGGAAGGTTCCAAGCTGGTCTGGAAGGATGCGGGCAAGTAGCTGGTGCGGGGGCCCGGCCCGGCTGGCCGGGCCCCCTTCCCGTCAACCTGCAACGCCCTGTTGGGGAGGGTCGCAATGCTTGCCTACATCGTCCGCAGGCTTCTGGCCGGGATTCCCGTTCTGATCGGCGTCAGCCTGATCACCTTCATCCTGATGAATGTCGTGCCGGGCGACCCGGTCACCGCCGCCTTTGAGAAGCGCGCCGACCTCGAGACGATCGCCCGCATTCGCCACGAGATGGGCCTCGACCGGCCGCTCGTCATTCAGTACGTTGAATTCGTCGGCAAGGCCGCCGTGGGCAACCTGGGCAATTCGTTCCGGTCCCGCCTCCCGGTGGCGGACAGCATTGCCGGGGCGCTGCCCATGACGGGGCGCCTGGCCGCTTCGGCCATGTCCGTCGCCTTGCTGATCGGTGTTCCGTTCGGCGTGGCGGCGGCGCTGCGCAAGAACTCATGGGTCGACTACATGTCGGCGGTCACTACGTTGTCGTTCATATCGGCCCCGGTATTCTGGATCGCCATCATCGCCCAGCTGATATTTGGCCTGACGCTGGACTTGTTTCCGATGTCGGGGTATGAAGGCCCGATTTACCTCGTCCTCCCGGCGACCGTTCTGGGCAGCCGGTATGCTGCATCCATCGCCCGGTATACGCGTGCCTCCATGCTCGAGGTGCTTAACCAGGACTACGTTCGGACGGCCCGGGCCAAAGGGGTGGCAGAGCGGCTGGTGATCTGGAAGCACGCGCTCAAGAATGCCCTGGTGCCCCTGCTGACCGTTATCGGCCTGGAATTTGGCGGCCTGCTGACGGGCTCGATTCTGACGGAGTCGGTCTTCGGACTGCCCGGCATTGGCCGGTTGACGATCCAGGCAATTCAGTACCGCGACTTCCCGATGATTGAAGGCACTGTGCTCTTCACGGCGGTCGTATTCGTCCTGGCCAACATGCTGGTGGACATCAGCTACTCGCTGGTGGATCCCCGCATTCGGATGGCGTAGGGGGAGGTGGCACACATGGCAGCAGAAAAACTGGGCGCCGCCCCTGCCCCTGCCACGGACCCCGAAAAGACCAAGCAGACGGCCTGGAACCGGTTCAAGAAGCACAAGCCTTCTTTGGTTGGCATCGTGGTTATTTTTGTGCTGATTCTGGTCGCCGTTTTCGCCCCCCTGATCGCGCCTGCCGACCCGGCCAAGCAAGAGCTGTTCATGCGGCTTGCCAAGCCCGGTACGCCTTTCCCGGAGCAGTGGGGCTCGGGTTCCTTCATTCTGGGCTCGGATTACCTGGGGCGTGACCTGCTCAGCCGCCTGATCTATGGCTCGCGCATTTCGCTCCTGGTCGGCTTTGTGGCCCAGCTGGTCATTCTCTCCATCGGCGTGCCGCTGGGCGCCATCGCCGGGTACTACGGGGGCAAGGTCGACAAGGTGATCATGCGGATTGCCGACATCATGTTCGCCTTCCCGGACCTGCTTTTTGCCATTGGCATCATGTTTGCGCTGGGCGCAGGCATCATCAACCTGTTCATCGCCCTGGGCGTGGTAGGCTGGGCCGGCATGGCCCGCCTGGTCCGGGGCCAGGTGCTGCAGCTCAAGGAGCGGGACTACGTAGAGGCCGCCCGCGGGGCCGGCGCTCGGGACTGGTGGATCATTATCCGGCACATACTGCCCAACGCACTGGGGCCGATTATCGTGTCGGTGACGCTTGGCATTCCCGGCGCCATCATGAGCGAGGCATCGCTGAGCTTCCTGGGCCTTGGCGTACGGCCGCCCACCGCCACCTGGGGCGCCATGATTCTGGACGGGCAGAGCTACCTGCGCCGGGCGCCCCTGGTCAGCGTCATACCGGGCATCGCGATCATGATCACGGTGCTGGCGTTCAACCTGGTGGGCGATGGTCTACGGGATGCCTTTGACCCCAGAGCCAACAAGAAAGCATAGTATGCGAAAGTCATAGTGGCCGCCCCCCGTTCGGCACGGGGGGTGGTCTTTTGTTTTCCTTATCCTCCGCAAGAATGAAGGAATTTCCGTATGCCAGACAGTATCATTATGGCCAAGTCGCTGTAGGTATATAGCAGGTAGGGGAATTGGTACCATTTAAGGCATTGCAGTCCTGTATCATTTCAGAATCAGGAGGGAAGTGCAGTTTTGGACAAGAGACTGAAGGCAGCGTTCCTGATTCTCAGTATGAACGTCAGCCTGAACGGCCCACTGGTCCGGTTGGCAATGGCTGAGGCGCCGCCCGTCAATCTGATGGTGCCCCCCGACCTGCAGACGGGTCAGCCTGGCGAGTTGAGAGTCACGCTCGGTGACGGCTTCACACCGTCCAACGTTACGTTCTCCGTCCAGCTCAAGACCGGGGATCAGCCTGACGGCCAGTGGGATGTCGTCGGCACCGACGGCCCGGACGACGGCTTCACGTTCATGTGGACACCCCAGATGGCGGGCACGTACTGGGTGCGGGCCGAGGCCGACAACGGCCCGGAGCAGGTGGTGGGCTCGGAAGTCGAGACCATCGTGGTGACGGATGCCCCGGCTGATGATCCCGCGCCGCCGCTGGGCTACCGCCTGTCCGGCGTCGTTTCACTGCCCGATTCGCCTGAGCCCTTTACGGTTAGCATCCGGATTATCGGCGGGGATGTTGACCTGACAGCCACCCTTGGCGATGACCAGGCCGACAGCGACTACGGCAAGTATGGCCTCGGTCCTGCGCTGGACGACCAGCAGCAGCCGATCGATGGCCAACTCCGGTATTTCTTTGACGTACCCGAGGGCGACTATCAGATCACGGCCTTTGCGGAAGCCGGAGAGTGGATTCACACCCAGGAAGCCGCGGTTAGCGCTTCATCGACCACGGAGACTGTCGAGCTGCCCCACGGCACCTACTACAAACAGTCCGCCCCGCTGTTCGACCCGGCGGCGCAGGGACCGTCAATTGCCTGGGACCCGATTTCCCCGCCGCCAGTGGTGAACCAGCAGTCCACAGTCACCATTACACCGACGGTTGCCGAGGGACGTGCGGTGGATGGTCTTCCGCAGCTGTATGTGCAGCACCAGGGCGAGTCGCCTGATCCTGTGGACGTTGGGTGGACGGAGCTCCAGCCGGTCACCGCCGATGGCGACTCGTACAGCGCCGAGTGGACCCCTGCAGACCCCGGAAACTACTGGCTGAAGGCCGTGGTGACCGATAATACGGGCGCGCAGGTCCCGTCAATCACGCAGAGTTCGGTTGTTGACCCTATTCCCGAAACGCCGCCGGCGCCCGAGACCTACAAGGTGCACGGCTCGATTACCCTTGGCGACGGCATTGACAAGACCATGGTGGAAGTTGAGATCGCCGGCCCCGGGATCACCGGGTCGATCGTCAGGCAGTGGCAGCCCACGGCGGCTGAGAACGAGACGGACTACTTGACGGATGACGGGGACGGACTGAGGTACGAATTCACCGTGCCGGAGGCCGGCGTGTACACCGTCTCCGCATCGTTCAACGAGCTGGTGGCTGATGCAGAGGTCACGGCCACCGCCGAAGGCGCCGAGGTGGAAGGACTAATGCTGGCCCTGCCGGTGCCGGAACTCGGTTTCCCGCCGGTCGAAGGGCCGATCATCGCGGGCGAGGAGACCCGCCTGTTCGCAGCCGTAACGCTCCCCGCGGGCGTTACGCCGACCACGCCCTCTTTTGCGTGGCAGCTCAAGGCCGAAGGGCAGGTAGAGGCCCCGGCTACCGGGTGGGCGACGATCACGCCGGGAGCCGTCCCGGTCGACGGCGGCTACGAAATCGCGTGGACGCCGACGGCGCCCGGCGAATACTGGCTGAAGGCGGAACTGCCCAACGCCGACGCCGTTACCCAGTGGGTTGGCGTGGGCGAGCCTCAGCCCAGCCTGGTGGGTTCCATCCACCTGGGCGACGGGGTAGACCGGACCAATGTCCAGGTTCGCATTACCAACGCAGACGAAACGCTCCTCCGGGAAGTGACCTACTCCGCCCAACCCACAGCCGACGGCTTCCTGTGGGATGCCAATTGGCCCGGTGCAGATCCCAACACCCTGAGCTACGGGTTCTTTGATCTGCCTGACGGCGAGTACACGGTGGAAGCCTCGGACGGGGTTCTCAGGGATGAGACGGAAGTAACCGTAGGTCCGAACGCGCCGTTCCCCGCCATGCTGGAACTGTACGCCCAGCAGGCGCCGGCCGAGGACGGTTACCCGGTGTGGGGCTCCATCACGCTGGATTCCAGCGTCGAGCCCGAGGATGTAGAGCTGCGTGTCGAGGGTCCGGGCCTGGATGGGTACATGTTCGTACCCTACGTATCCGTACCCCCGCAGGGCCCTGGCAACTACATCACCGATGGCCCGGATGACGGCCTGGAATACGAAGTGATTCTGCCCGAAATCGCTCAGGACTACGAACTGGCGTTTATCGTCAACGGGCAGGTCATTGACGTGAAGACAGTCGTGACCACGGCTGAGGGCTATGACGCCGGCGATACTGTTCTGGCCTTGCCGACGGCCGAGCTCCACTTTGACCCGATTCAGCCGGCGCCCGTGGTGGGCGACCAGAGCCAGGTGGTTGTCCGCATGGCACTGCCAGGCAACGTAACGGCGCCCCCGCCCAACGTCTACTGGCAGGCAAGAACCGGCGATGAAGTGCCGGTGGATGGTTGGAACCTGATAGAGGCGCCTCAGATGTCGCTGCCCGGCGGCGACGGCTACTCGGTAGCGTGGACTCCCGCCAACACAGGGGACTACTGGCTGCGGGCCGAGGTGACCGACTCAGCCGGCGTTCCCCACGAGACCACCATGTGGACGACCGTGCAGGCCAGGGAAGCCAATCTGCACGGCAACGTCAACTTTGGCGGGGACGTAACGCCGGACTCCGTTACGGTACGGGTCTACCGCCTCGGCCCCGACCAGGAAGTCCTGTTCGAGCGGGAAGTCACGTACTCAGCCGACCCGACTACGACGGACTATCTGACCGATACACGCGATCAGAACGACGCGCTCATCCCGAATTCCTTGCACTATGCCTTTGATCTGCCGGAGGATGGGACCTATACGGTGGAGGCCACTTCCGGAGACTACGTCGCGCGGACTACGGTAGTGGTGGGGCCGAACGCCGAGTACCCGCTGCCCCTGCAGTTGCCGCCGCAGTCAATCGTGCCGCAGCTGGCCTATGCCAGCGGGGATGAGGACGCGGACCGTGTCTACTTCGACGGCGACACCATCAGCATCGTGGTTTCGGGCCTCGATAGCCTCGAGGACGGGACGGCCGTCAAGCCGGTCATCCAGTTGCCCGGTCCGGACGAGACATCGATTCCGCTCAGTCCGAGCGACATTGCCAGCGTCATCGTAACCGGCGGAACGGCAACCGTGACCGCAGTACTGCGGGCGCCGGCCGAGGCGCAGCACCTCTCCGGCCCCATTGAGCTTCAGCTCCTGTCCGCCGACGGCACGCGGCCGCTGACGGAGAGACGCTGGGTAGAACCCAGCGGCCAGCGGCGGGCGACCTTTGTGTATGCCACGCCGGGCCCGGATAACCGACAGATCACGCCGGACCTGAGGGAGATCGACAATCTCTACGACACCGGCGTCCCCATTACAGTCACCCAGCCCGACGACTACGCCGCTACGTACGGCGCTGGCTTCAACCTGATGGAGGCCGGTATGCCCTATAACATCCGGCATGCCATCAACGTGCAGCGCGACCACAACGGCTACAGGATCACCGTGCAGAGCCGTGACCTGCCGGGACTGGCGGAGCAGGGCGCCACCCTGACGCTTTTCGGCGTGGCGGCGAACCTCGGTCTGCCAGGCTTGAGCGGCGAGACGCTGGCGGACCACCTGGTTTTCACCAGCGAAGATGAAAGCGGCGAAGCCACGCCCCTGCCCAGCAGCGTCATTGATCTGATGGGATACGACGCTGCCACTGATCGGCTGACGATTCCGGTCGGCGACTTCGCGGTCATTGACGTGTCGAAAGTGCCGAAGCTGAGCCTCGGCCAGGCGATCTACGACACCAGGCGGCAAGATCCCCAGGGGTTCCAGGCCACGCTGCCGCAGGAGCCCACCCCGGGCACACTGCCGGGCTTCGCCGTCGAGAATGCCGCCGGGCAGACCGTCCCGGGCGCCGTGACGCTCGACAGCATCCAGCGCAGGATGGAATTCCAGGAACCTGTCTTCGATTTCCAGCTCAACCCCGGTTTGCCCGTGGGGCAGTACAAGCTCGTTGTGACGGACGGAGATAACAGCTGGGAGGTTTCATTTGAAGCGCGCGAACTGGGCCTGAAGTTCTCTCCGGCGGTCATTGAAGAAGGGTATTCGGACCCGGTGGTCCTGACCGTGACCAACTTCCGGTCCGTGCAGGCAGGCGACCGCTTCGATGTCGCACTCTTCGAGGGCGAAGCAACTGTGGACGCCTTCCCCAGCACGTCGGTCGAGATTGTCAACCGCAACGACCACCTGGTGGCGGAAGTCACCCTGCCGACCGGTATCCCAGCCGGCTCGTACCGGCTGACCATGCAGAACGGCAACCTGCGGGAAGATGGCCAGCTCAACATCCGGGAGCCCTTCAACGTCCGGCTGACGCTTACGGACGGCGATGGGCAGCCCCTCAGGCACAAACACGTCGGCATTCGCTCGGTTAGTGAGTCGCCAGAGACTCCCCCCGAATGGTATGGAAGTCCGACGGACGAGCAGGGCAATGCCTTCGTTAACCTGCCCGCCGGCAGGGCGTACAGGATTGTGGAAGTCGGCATGTCCGAAGACCTCCAGATTCCCTTGTCGATACCCTTCACCGCTCCGGGTGCCGGCGCACCCGACCTCCACCTGACGGTCACGGTTGATCCGAACGTGGAACTGACCGTGTGGGACGAGCATGAAGATGTTCTGCCGGACACGGAGATCGTGATCGTGGCCGACGATGGCACCGGCAATCCCGTGGATGAGTCGCCGGACTCGCTATATGTGAGCACCGATGCCGACGGCGTGGCAAAGCTGCAGCTGCCTGCGGGCGTGTACCACGTCATCAAGGTCGGCACCCTGCGGATCCACAAGGCGTTCACCGTACTTGAGGGTCAGGCGTACGTGGGCGACGTTGAGCTGCAGGCCCCCAACGTGCTGATCACGGTGAGGGACCAGAACAACAATCCGCTGCCCCACGTGTTTGTTCAGCTGCTTGAGGAAGGCGCCGAGCCCGGCGATTCCAGCAAGGAGCACTGGATTGAAACGGATTCAAGCGGCGTTGCCAAGGCTACGCTGACCCGCGGCGTGACTTACACGGTTGTAGCCGTGGCGTCACAGGGCAGCTGGACGCCGGTCAACGCGACTCTGACGGTACCTGCCAGCGAGACCGCCGACCCGTTTGCGCTCGAGATCTCCCTGCGGACCAACGTGCAGTTCACCCTGCTGGACGAGACCGGCGTGGAAATGCCTGACACGTGGCTCTCGATCCGCCGTGAAGGGGACGAGCGATTCTTCTACGCCACCACCAACGGCGACGGCGCCGTCAGCGAAACGTACGAGCCGGGCACCTACCACATCGTCGAGCTTGGCAACCCCGAGCGCTATCTGAAGACGGATATCGAGTTCACCGTAACGGAAGAGAGCGGCTTCACCGGCAACCTGCGCATCCCCGACCCCAGTGTGGTCATTGAGGTGACGGGCGACGGCGGCGCACCGGTGCCGGAGGCGAACCTGCAGATTCGCCCGGTCGGCGGGACGAATCAGTCTGCGAACACCATCTGGGCGCGGACTGACAAGAGCGGCATCGCCCGCATTGACCTGCAGCGCGGCGCCACGTACGTACTGGTGGACATCGGGACGCGCAACGGCGTGGTCCCCGTCGCCCAGACGTTCGCGGTACCGGAGACCGGCACCCTGACACGGGTTGTCCCCATTGCCCCGAACGTACAGGCGCCGGTGCAGAACGAGGACGGAGAGCCGTTCATCAAGGCGATGGTCGTCATCCGGCCGGATGTCGATGGGAGCCCCTCGACCGACTGGACCAAGGTCATTCACGCTCAGACTAACGAACTCGGCACGCTGCGCGTCCGCCTTGCGCCCGGGACCTACCACGTCGTGGAAATTGGTGACCCGACCCGGTATGTCAAGACTGACATTCCGTTCACTGTCGGCACGGGCACCTATACCGACCCGATCAAGCTGGCGCAGCCGAACGTCCGGGTGGAGGTCGTCAAAGAGGGCGGTCTTCCCGTGGGACGGGCCATGGTCCAGATTCGGCCAGCCGCCGCACGCCCGGAGCAGCACGACCAGTCAATCTGGGTGGAGACTGATGCGGACGGTGTCGCGCGGGTGAACCTCACAGCCGGCGTGCGCTATCGCATCGTCGATGTCGGTACGCCTCAGGGCATGCGGCCGGTGAACAAGGAGTTCACGGCGCCCGATCTGACCCTGCGCATTTCCGTCGCTACCAACGTGGTCGCTATCCTGAAGGATGAAGCGGGCCAGATCCTGGCCAACTCCACCGTGGGCATCCGGCCTGACGACGGCTTCGGCAACCCCGTCGAAATGCATGACACGACCATTTTCACCCACACCAACGGGCAGGGCATCCTGAACATCAACCTCGATCCGGATAAGGACTACCATGTGGTCGATATCGGTACACCAAAGCGGTATGTCCGCACCGATATCAAGTTTAGGGTGACCTCGGCCGGCTACCACAATGACCTGCAGATCCCGGTCCCGAACCTGCGGGTAAAGGTCACGGGATATAGTGGCAAGGCATGGGTGCAAGTCCGGCCGGTAGGTGAAAACCAGAAGTCGGTTTGGGTGGAGACCAACGAACGGGGCGAGGCGAACATCCGCCTGACCCCAGGCACCCGGTATCTCGTGGTCGACGTCGGCACCCAGCAGGGCGTGACCCGGGTCAACAAGGAGGTTACCACCCCGGCCGAGCAGAACCCGGCCCAGCCCAGCGAACTGGTCGTCTCCCTGGCGACGAACGTGGTCGCCACCCTCCGCGATGAGGGCGGTACTGCCATGGGCCGGGCTTGGGTCACGATCAAGCCGGACCAAGGCGGCCTCCCCGTGGCCAGCTTCGACCGGGCGGTCTTCACGGGCACCAACGACTCCGGCCTTCTGACCCTGAACCTGGAGCCCGGCGCCTACCATGTGGTGGAGATCGGCAGCCCGCAGCGCTACGTGCGGACCGACATTCCCTTCACTGTGACGGCGGATGCCGGCTACACCGGGAATCTGGCCATTCCGGCGCCCAACACCAAGGTTACGGTCACCGGCAACAGCGGTCCCGTCGCCAAGGCCTGGGTGCAGATCCGGCAGGCCGGCGCCCGGCCCGACGAGCATGACAAGGCGATCTGGGCGGAGACCGGCACGAACGGTGAACTCAAGGTACGGCTGACCCCGAGTACCCGCTATCTCGTGGTGGACGTCGGAACGCCGCAGGGCATTACGCTGATCAACAAGGAGTTCACGACTCCGGCAGCGGGCAGCAGCACCCCCGTGGAAGTCGCCGTTTCGCTGCGCTCCAACGTGATCGTAACGCTGAAGGACGAATCCGACGCCGCGATTCCCCAGGCCCGGGTCACCATCCGTCCCGTCAGCGGCGGCAACGTGGAAAGCGGTTTTGACAAGGCGCTGTTTGCCGTCACCGATGCGCAGGGCGTCTTCCGGATCAACCTGGAGGAAGGCCGCGACTACCGCATCGTGGAAGTGGCCTCCCCGCTGCGCTACCTCCGGACGGAGATTCCGTTCTCGGTGGGCGAGGGCGGCATCCCGAACGGCGAACTCAGCCTGCCGCAGCCTAACGTAACCGTCACCGTGACCGACGACGAAGGGCCGGTCGCCCGGGCCTGGGTCCAGGTGCGCCCTGCGAATGCCCGTCCCGAGGAGCACCACCTGTCCGTGTGGACGCAGACCAACGCCATCGGCGAGGCCCACCTGCAACTGGCTGCCGGCACGCAGTACGTGGTGGTCGACATCGGCACGCCGCAGGGTGTGACGGTTGTCAACCAGCTGTTCACCGCTCCTGACGAAACCGTCACCGTCTCCCTGACCGATAATGTGACGGCGACCCTGGAGAACGAAGACGGTCCGATCAGCAACGCCTGGGTGACGATTCGTCCCGACGGCGCCGTGCCCGGCACGGCTGCCTTCCGGAACTACTACGGCACCACGGATGCGAGCGGCCTGTTGTCGATGAACCTGCCCGCCGGCCTGTACCGGATCGTCGAAATCGGCCGGACGGACCGGTTGATTCGGACGAACCTCCGGCTCGACGTAACGGGTGGCAGCTTTGACGGCCCCCTGTCCGTCGACGCCCCGAACGTGCGGGTAACCGTCACCAGCGGCGGCGCTGCCGTGGCCCGGGCCATGGTCCAGTTCCGGCCCGAAGGCGCCCGGCCCGAGGACCACAGTGCCGCCGTCTGGGCGGAGACCAATCCGTCTGGCGAGGCCCGGGTCACCCTGCCGCAGGGCAACTGGCTGCTGGTCGATGTCGGCACGCCGGAGGGCATCACGCAGGTGTCGCGCAAGTTCATTGTTGGCGCCACCGCCCAGACTCTCCCGCCGGTTTCGCTCTCGGCCAACGTCGTGCGGGTCCTGCGGGACGAAATGGATGCACCCATGGCCCGGACCTGGCTCGCAATCCGGCCTGATGGCGCCACCGGCGCCGGACAGACCATCCGGGTCACCACAGGCGACGACGGCGTCTTCCGGGTCAATCTGGAAGAGGGCAGGACGTACCGCATCGTGGAGATTGGCAACAGCACCCGGTACCTGCGGACCAACCTCCCCCTGGCGGTTAATGCGGACAATCCGGATGTGGAACTGGATCCAGCCACTGCTCAGGCGACCGTTCAGTTGGCCAACGTCCCGGTTGGTTACGCCAAAGTAGCCGTGGTTCAGGCTGGGGCCGACCCCAACGCCGACGGCTACTGGGATTCCGTGACCTGGTTCCAGGCCGATGAACAGGGTAACGTGCTGATGGACCTGGCGGCAGGCGACTACGAGATCCGCGATGTGGATACGCCTGATCACCGCTACAGCTTCGCAACGCCCATTCTCTTCTCGGTCGGCGCAGGCAACGAAGAACCGGTGCTGGTCGACCTGTCCGAAGGCCAGTAAGAGATGACTCCGGGGCGCCCACTCCCGGGCGCCCCGGAGATAAACCAACTAACAGGAGGCTCAAGGATGGGCACCAAAACCGGCATCCAGCACCGCTTCTGGCGCAGGCTCACCGGCGTCGCCTGGTCGCTGATCGTCTCCACGCTGCTGAGTCAGGCGCCGGCGGCCTACGCTGCACCGCCATCGGTAAGCCTGTCGACGGTTGAAGTTTCGGCCGGGTATTCAGTGCCGGTACAGGTTGCTGCCGACGGTACCGACACCAACTTCGTGTCGGGCGGCACCGTGGTCACGATGCTGAACGCCAGCAACACGCCCGTCAACGTCATCTCAGACGTGACGGTGACCGATACCGACGATCTCAGCTTTACCATCGGGACCGGGCTGGCCCAGGGGGCGTACACGGTCCGGATCTCCTACCCCGGCGGCGAAGTGACGCCCAGCTTCACAGTCACGGAGCAGGCCGCCATTTCGGGCCTCTCGCAGTCGACCGTGGCACAGGGTTACACCGGCGCACTTACGCTGACGGCGACCGGTGAGAGTACGCACTTCGTCACGGGCCAGACCGTGGTCAGCCTGTTGACCAGCGGCGGCACCCCAACCGGCACCGTCAGCGGTGTGACCGTCAACGGCTCCGAGTCCGTCACCTTCAGCCTGGCTACCGGCCTGGCGCAGGGCAGCTACAACCTGCGGTTTGTAACCGGCGGCGAGACCGTAGTGACGCCGTTCCAGGTGACCACCGCCGCGACGGCGAGCGTGGCGCCCGTCGATGTATCCGCTGGCTATACGGCGGCACTTCCGGTTACGGTGACGGGTGACAACACCCACTTCGCCACCGGCCAGACCGTGGTCTCCCTGCTGACGGCGGGCGGCGCGACAGCCGGCTCGGTATCCGGCCTTTCCGTCACCGACGCCGAATCGCTCAACGTAAGCATTCCCACCGGTCTGGCGGCGGGACCGTACAAGCTCCGCATCGTGACCGGGGTGGAGCAGGTGGAGACGAACTTCACAGTCCACGCTGCCCCTACCGTTACCCTATCGGCGGCGCTGGTCTCTGAGGGGTACACGTCAGCCGTTACCCTCTCGGCGACGGGGACCCGCACCCACTTCGCGAGCGGCCAGACCGCCGTCGCCTTCATCGGGCAGGATGGCGACCCTGCCGGCACGGTTTCAGGCGTGACCGTGAGCAACGCCGGTCTCGTCACTTTCAGCCTGGGCACCGGATTGACGGAGGGCAGCTACACCGTTCGCATCACCACAGGCGTGGAGACGGTTGATGCCCCCGCCCCGTTCGTCGTGGGTCCGGCGCCGTCTGCCGCCATTACTTCTCCTGCCGGCGTCGCGGAGGGTTATACGGCGGCGGTCACCGTCACGGTGGAAGCGGAGAACACCCATTTCGCCGATGGCGAGACCCTGGTCGCCATCGCCGACGGAGCCGGTGATTCGGTTGGCGCCGTCTCCGGTGTCGCAGTGGAAGACGAAGACACGCTCCGGTTTACCCTGGGTACCGGCCTTGGGGAAGGGACCTACACTGTGAGCCTTGTGACCGGTGTCGAGCGGGCAACTGCGGAACTGACGATCAGTGAAGCGCCTGCAATCGGCCTGAGCACCAGCGAAGTTGCGGAAGGCTACACGGGAACCCTGTCCCTCAGTGTCACCGGGACTAATACGCATTTCGATGCGGACAGCACCTCGGTTGCCGTGGTCGATGGCGCTACTGGCACCTCGGCCCTCAGCGTTTCCGTGGAGGACACCACTCACCTCAGCTTCACAATGGGTACAGGGCTGACCGCCGGCAGCTACGAAGTGGTTGTGACGACCGGCGTGGAGGAAGCGCGGACTGACTTTGACGTAACGGCACCGGCAGCGGTGGATATTCTCGGGTCCGATACCATCGCGCAGGGGTATGAGAGCACGGAGTTCACCGTGACGGGCGCCCAGACGCATTTCGTGGAGGGGCAGACGACTGTAGACGTGCTTCTTGGCGGAGAGTCACAGGGGCATGTCTCATCATTGACCGTGGAGAGCGGTACCCGCCTCCGCTTCACTCTGACGGGCGGTCTCACCGCTGATGCGTACACACTGCTGGTTGCCACGGGCGTGGAAGAGGCAGAGACGACCCTGACCATTACGCCGGAGCCCATCATGACACTTGACCGCACGACCCTGAACGAAGGGTATGACGGTCCTGTCACCCTGACTCTCACGGGCGTCGGCACTCGCTTTGATGTTGATCCGGCAGTCACGCTGACGCCGGACGGCGGCGACCCGACGGAGCTCGACGTGGTTGGGACGCCGACGGCAACTACACTGGCGGTTTCACTGCCCGCCGGGCTCGCCAACGGCGACTACACCGTTGCAGTGACTGCGTTCGGCATTACGACCACCGCTGATCTCACGGTCGAGGACGACCTGGAGGATCCGACGGTGACGATTTCCGGCGCGGCCGATGGCGATACCTGGTACACCACGGGCGACAGCTTTACGGTGACCGCCACCGTAAGCGATGACGTGGCCGGTGTTGCCAACGGCACATCCGCCGTCTCGGCGACGCTGGGCGGGCGCCCGGTGGCCGGCCTGAGCCACACCAACGGGGTGCTCTCCGGCACGATTACTCTACCCGCCGGCCTGGCCACCGGCGTTCATGATCTGGTCGTCACCGTTGAGGACCGGGTCGGGAAGCAGGCGCAGGACACGGTTCAGGTCAACATTGACACTTCGGCGCCCGAACTGGCCTTCACGTCCCCTGAGGCGGGCGCCGCCTATAAGAAAGGCGACACCATCATCGTGGTCATCGCGGTGGATGACGCCGGGGTCGGCGTGGCTGACGATACGGTGCCGGGCGTCACTCTTGACGGCAGTGCGGTGGATCACGACCTGGTCTACACCGCAGCGGAAGGTGTGATCAGCGGTACGATTACGGTCCCCAACGGCCACAACGCTGAAACGGCGGCCTTGGAAGTGACCGTTGAAGACCAGCTTGGTTTCGAGGGCGGCACCACCCGGACGGTGGACATTGACGCCGTCGACCCGACCTGGAGCGGCCCGAACCGGCTCACCAGCTCGGCCGTGACGCAGACGAGCCTCACGCTGACCTGGCGGGGGGCGCAGGACAACCGCGGCGTGATCGCCGGCTATAAGCTCTACGACACGGATGGCGTGCTGATCGCGACCCAACCGGAGACCACCTATCATGTTACCGGGTTGACTGCCGGCACCACCTATCAGTTCCAGGTGCAGGCCGGCGATGAAATGGGCAACTGGAGCACCACCGGCCCCACTCTCTCGGTCACCACGACATCGCCGCCCGCTCCGCCTCCCAGCAGCGGGGGTGGGGGCGACAGCGGCGGCAACCCCCCGGTGGTTACCCCGCCGGTCATAACCCCGCCGGTCGTAACGCCCCCGGTGGTCACACCTCCGGTCGTTACCCCGCCGGTTACCCCGCCGGTAACGCCCCCGATCACGCCGCCGGCTCCGCCTGCCTCCGACGCGGACGCCGTCCAGACCAGCACCGAAACCCAGCCCGACGGCACCACGACGGTGACCAAGGCGGTCGACCCCGCCAAGCTCACGGACGGCGCCCTGGCGGACGGCCTGCAGATCAACCTGGCCCCCGCCAACCCGGCCCCGGACGCTCCCGCACCGGCCTTGGCAGCGCAGATTCCCGTCTCGGTGCTCGACCGGCTCGAACAGCAGGGCCAGCCGGTGGTACTCAACACCGGCGATGCAGAACTGGTGATTCCGCCGTCCGCCTTCACAGGCCTGACGGCCGTACAGACGGCCGGGCCCAAGCCCAGTGTCCGCATCAGCGTGCAGACGGTGGACCTGTCCAAGAACGTTCCCGCGCAAATCCGGTCCTCTGTGGAAGAAGCGAAGGCCCAGGGTCTCATGCCCGCCGGCAAGGTGCTCATGTTCACGGCCGAAGTCCGGGGCAGCGAGAACACGCCGATCACTTCGTTCCGCAACCGGGTGACCGTCCGCATTCCCTACACCTCGGCCACCAACCCCCGCCTGCTCGGCGTATACCGGCTCAACCGGGAGACCGGCGTCTGGGAGTACCGGGGCGGCAAGGTGAATGAAGCCCAGCGCATCGTGGAAGTGGAGCTCGATGGGTTCAGCGAATACACGGTCCTCGAGTTCAGCAAGACCTTTGCCGACGCTGTAGCGCACTGGGCCGCGGCCGACATTCAGGAGATGGCCGCCCGCCATGTGGTGAACGGCACCGGCGCCACCACGTTCACGCCGGAAGGCAATGTGACCCGGGCGGAATTTGCCACCATGATGGTCAGGGCTCTGGGCCTGCTCACCGGCGAAGCCGGGGCGCCCGCCTTCAGCGATGTGGCGCCCGGCGCCTGGTACGCCCCGTACGTGGGCACCGCCGCCAAGGCCGGGCTGATCAAGGGCAGCGACGGCCTGTTCCGCCCAGGCGATGCGATTACCCGCCAGGAGATCGCTGTGATCCTCTCCCGGGCCCTTAGCCTGCGTGGACAGAGCATCACCATGACACCGGCTCAAGTTGAGACCCAACTTTCCGGGTACAAGGATGCGACCCAGATTGCCGCCTGGAGCCGGGAGGCCGCAGCTCAGTTGGCCAGGGCCGGGCTGATCACGGGACGCAGCGCCTTCACGTACAACGCCGGGTCCAACGCAACCCGCGCCGAAGCAGTCGTCGTCTTCAAGCGCCTGCTCAAGTACCTCGGCGACCTCTAGAAGAGGGGTAACGCCAAAAAGCTAACTCGGGTGCACGGGAGTGCTGAGCGCTCCCGTGCACCTGCCGCGTCGGGCATCGCGTAATTTTGTAGAACGTCTCAATACGCCTCAATCGCACTTGGGGAGCGCTCAATACCTGTGCGGGGGTCGTTGGCGGAGGCCGGGGCGCCCTTGAGCCACGCTGCCTGCGGCCGTCAGATAGGCGAGAAGGGGCTGAAGGGGGGCCGAGGGGGACTGCTTGCACGGAGTACGGGCACTTGGCGCGAGGCTATGGCGGGTCCCGGTCGAGGGATGAATATGCAGCCGGTGTTTCTGCCACGCCTATGCAGGTGATTCCGCCGCGCCCATGCAGGTGATTCCGCCGCGCCTATTTGGATAAGACGCGAGGCCTTGTGGGTTAAGGCTTTTCGCCCGTTATGTCGCGAAAGGGCGTCTGGTCCGGGGCATCAATGAGGCGGGAGTCATGCAATTGTCAGACTCTCAAAGACGCTTGTGGTCTCCTCAAAAAGCGTCAATGGTGACGACAATAGCGCTCATGTTGACATCAATAGCGTTGATGGTCACGTCAATTTCGGCGATGGCGCCCTCAATAAGGAGCAACGACGCAGGTGGGTGGATAAGAGGAGGGGGCGAGCCCCCTCCTCTACTTCTAATGTGGATACTGCTGCGCTAGCTGCGGGTTCGTGGCCCGCTGATCCTGCACAGGGCCGGCATGGCTATAGCGAGGCCGGAATGTCTTGCACGCCGTCTGCATGCACGTGTCAGCCTGAGCACTCTGCAGTCTGGCCCCGTCCGGCGCGTCAACCATGTCCGCCCAGTTGGATGCCTGCTCATCCACACAGATCAGAATCTTCGCGGCAAGGCAGTGGTTGTTCTTCCCCCAGTAATCACAGTTGCTGACGGTACAGTAGACCTCTAGTTTCGGCATCTCTTCGTCCTCCTCAACGGGTATCATCCCCCGTAGCATGCCCCGCTACAGCAGCTCCTCACCCAGGGAGACAACGCGGGACGCAAAGGGCTCCAGAACATCGCGGTTGTGGTACACCACGGCACCGGCCAGCCACCCCATCAGGAAGCCTACCAGCACATCGCTGGGATAATGGACGCCTACAAAGACCCGCGCAAGCGCTGCACCCACCGTCAGCAACCAGGCCACCAGGCTCCAGCGGCCAAGGTGGGGGCCCAGTCCTGCCACCATCGCCGCGGTCGCTGCCACGTGTTGCGACGGAAAGCTGGCCCCCGCAGGGGGGTTGGCGACCAGCACCGTGACCCGGTGGGTTTCCCATGGCCTGTCCCGCGACATCACAAAACTCGGCACATCGGTAAGGCCCAGACCGATCAGCACGGCGATCCCGGCCAGTACCACGGCCAAGCGCCGCCGGGGGCGCGACGGACCTGGCATGAACCAGAACCCGAAAAACAGCAGGGGGCCGACGAGCGACACCCAGCCCCCGAGGGCCATCATCACTGCATCGAGTACGGGTGACTGGCCGGCCCAACGATTGATCGATCGAAACACCAGCCAATCCACGCCGTCATTCCCCCTTACGGGCCTATCATTTGCCGCTTGCCGCCGAAACATGAAAAACCGGGCGCCCCACAGCAGGGGCGCCCGGTTCAGACATCTCGCAACTATGCGCCAACCGGGAAGTGGCAGGCCACACCGTGGCCAGACCCCATCTCCGTCAGCTTGGGATCCTCTTCCTTGCACTTCTCCTTGGCATACGGGCACCGGGTCCGGAACCGGCAGCCGGACGGCGGATTGACGGGGCTGGGCGGGTCGCCTTCCAAAATGATCCGCTGCCGCTGCAGTTCGATGACCGGGTCGGGAATCGGCACCGCGGAGAGCAGCGCCAGCGTGTACGGATGCATCGGCTTGTTGTAGAGCGTCGCCGCATCGGCGATCTCAACGATGCGGCCCAGGTACATAACGGCGATGCGCCGGGAGATGTGCTTGACCATGGACAGGTCGTGGGCGATGAACAGGTAGGCCAGACCCAGCTTCTCCTGGAGGTCTTCCATCAGGTTGACCACCTGCGCCTGAATCGAAACGTCCAGGGCGGAAATCGGCTCGTCGCACACGATGAAGTTCGGCTCCACGGCCAAGGCTCGGGCGATACCGATACGCTGCCGCTGGCCGCCTGAGAACTCGTGCGGGAAGCGACTGGCGTGCTCGGGCAGCAGGCCGACCAGGTCGAGCAGGCTGTAAATCCGGTCCATCCGGGTCTTGCCGGTGCCCAGATTGTGAATGTCAATCGCCTCGCCGATAATATCGCCGCAGGTCATGCGGGGGTCGAGGGAGGCGTAGGGGTCCTGGAAAATCATCTGCATCTTGCGGCGGTAGGGCAGGAAGTCGCTGTCAGGCAGCGTGGATAGATCTTTGCCGTCATAGTAGACCTTGCCTGCCGTCGGCTTGTAGAGCCGCAGCAGTGCCCGGCCGACCGTTGTCTTGCCGCAGCCCGACTCGCCCACCAGACCCAGCGTTTCGCCGGGACCGATGTTAAAGCTTACGCCGTCAACCGCCTTCACGGCGCCGATTTGCCGGGAGATCGGGAAGCCGGCCATAATCGGGAAATGCATTTTGAGGTCCTTGACCTCGACCAGTGCAGTAGCCAGCGTCGTCACGCCTTGGTCACCTCCTGGTCAAAGCTGACTTTCGGCGCGTCCGGATGCATCAGCCAGCAGGCGGCCTTATGGTTGGCGCCCAGGTCGGTCATCTCCGGCGCCTCGCCGGTGCACACGTTCATGGCATGGGCACACCGCGGATGGAACGGGCAGCCCCCCGGGGGCTTGAGCATGTTGGGCGGGGAGCCGGCAATCGACTCCAGGCGCCGCTTGTGCTCGTCGAGGCGGGGCACGGCCCGCAGCAGAGCCCAGGTGTAGGGGTGGCGGGGCCGGTGGAAAATCTGCTCGCAGGTGCCGACTTCGCAGACCCGACCGCCGTACATGACGGCCACCCGGTCGGCCATACCGGCCACGACGCCCAGGTTGTGGGTGATCAGGATGATCGCCGTGTTCAGTTCCTTCTTGAGCTGCTTCATGAGCTCAAGAATCTGGGCCTGAATGGTCACGTCGAGCGCCGTGGTGGGCTCGTCGGCGATGAGCAGGCGCGGGTTGCACGCTAGGCCCAGCGCGATCATGACGCGCTGGCGCATACCGCCGGAGAACTCGTGCGGGTACTGGTTGAGGCGCCGGGCGGGCTCAGGCACGCCGACCTTGTTCAGCAGTTCGATCGCCCGGTTGTTGGCTTCGGCCTTGCTCATCCCCAAATGGAGCATGATGCCCTCTCGCATCTGGGTGCCAATGGTCAGCACCGGGTTGAGGCCCGTCATCGGATCCTGGAAGACCATGGAGATCTCCCGGCCGCGAATCTTGGACATCTCCTTGTTGGAGATCTTCAGGAGATCGACGCCGTTGAACTCAGCCCTGCCGGTAACAATGGCGTTCTTGGCCAGCAGTCGCATCATGGACATCATGGTCACGGACTTGCCGGAGCCGGACTCGCCGACGATGGCCAGGCACTCGCCCTCGTGCACCGTCAGGTTGACGTTCCGGACGGCTTGCACCAGACCGGCATATGTCTTGAACTGGGTCTCCAGTCCTTCGATGGTCAGAAGTGGCTTGCTCATCTCTAGCACCCCTATCGACGCAGCTTCGGGTCGAGCGCGTCCCGCAGGCCGTCGCCGACGAAGTTGAAGGCAAGCGTCGTCAGAATGATCGCGGCTGCGGGGTAGGCGAGTTCCCATGGATACGAGCGGAGGCCCATAAATCCTTCGGAAGCGAGCACGCCCCAGGAGGCCATCGGAGCGCTGACACCAAGACCGATGAACGAGAGGAAGGACTCGGTGAAAATCGCCCGGGGAATCGAGAAAGTCAGTTCGACGATGATTGGCGCCATGGCGTTGGGCACCAGGTGCCGGAAGACCAGGCGGCCACGGCTGGCGCCAAGCGCCCGGGCGGCGAGCATGAACTCCTGCTCCTTCAGCGCCAATACGGAGGCACGGACTAGTCGGGCCATGTTGGTCCAGTAAACCAGGCCGATGGCCAGGAAAATCGTTGTCAGGCCCGGCGTGAGCAGCACGGCCAGCAGAATCACCCAGATCGTGAGCGGAATCGTGTCCATGATATCGACGATTCGCATCATGAGATTGTCAATTTTGCCGCCGCGCAGGCCGGCGATGGCGCCATAGGCCACGCCCACAGCTAGCTGGAGCAGACCGGCAAATACGGCAACGGCCAGGGAGATGCGGCCGCCCATCAGGACGCGTACGAACAGGTCGCGACCAAGGGCGTCGGTGCCGAACCAGTACTCACCGGACGGCGGCTTGTCATGCAGAATGACGCTCTGGTCGGAGTAGCTGTGGTTAGCGAAGTAGGGGCCGACAAACGCTGCAAGGATAAAGAGAATCAGCACCGCCAGGCCGACAAGGGCCATTTTGTTTGCCTTGAACCGGCGCCAGGCGTCCTTCAGGAAGCTGATGGGCGGCGTGGTGATCCGGTCGGCAGCCGACTGGCGGTCGGGCAGGGGGGCAAACCGGGAATCAGAGATCGCCATAGCTTAGCCCTCCTTTTCCAGGCGCACCCGCGGATCGACGAGCGCCGTGAGAATGTCGCCAATCAGTGTGAAGCCCGTCAGCAAAAATCCATAAAAAACTGACATACCCAAAGTGACGGTGTAGTCGCGGTTCGTAATGCTGATGACGAACTCGCGCCCGACACCGGGGATGGCGAAGATGAACTCGATGATGAAGCTGCCCACCAGAACGCCGGCGGTCAGGGGCGCCAGCGAGGCGATGACCGGCACCAGGGCGTTGCGCAGCATGTGGCGGAAGACGACCCAGAACTCCGGAATGCCCTTGGCCCGGGCAGTACGGACGTAATCCTGGCTCGTGATTTCCAGCATGCTGGAGCGCGTCAGCTTAATTAGCCATGCCAGCGAGAAGCTGCACAGGGCTAGAGTTGGCAAGACGTAGTGTTCTGGCGTACCCCAAGTGGCTGGCGGGAACAACTTGAGTTTAAATGCCAGGAAGTATTGCAGCAGGCCGGCAATCACGAAGCTCGGAGCTGCTGCCGTTAGGATAGCAAGGCCGGAAACCGTCCGGTCGATCAGGCCGTTATGGCGCATGGCTGCGAGTATGCCAATCGGCACGCCGAGCACCAGGGAGATAATGATCGATAGTCCGCCCAGTCTGGCGGAAACGGAGAAGCCCTTGTTAATCACATCATTTACTGTTCGGCCTTCATACTTGAAGGATGGGCCTAGGTCCCACACTACGACGTTCTTAAGATAGTCGAAGTATTGTTCCATGAGGGGTCGGTCCAGCTTATAGCGACGCTCGATGTTCTTGAGAATGGCGTCGGGGAGCTTCTTCTCAGAAGAAAAAGGTCCGCCGGGGAGCGCCTTCATCATGAAGAAGGTCACGGTGACGACCACCCACGCGACCACCAGCATGGTGAGGACCCGTTGCAGAATGTAGCGGGCCATGTGATTCCCTCCATCGCATTTTGACGGTCTTAGGCGCCACCGGGGGCGTCCCCGGTGGCGCCTTGTGCACCGTCGATTTGGAAGGCTACTCGATAGAAGCGTCGCGCAGGTTCATGCCGGAGGTGAGCGGCTCAGACCAGTTCTTCACCTTCGTGCTGACCAGGCGGACACGGACGTAGTGGTAGATCGGCATGATCGGCATTTCGTCCATCAGGAGCTTCTCGGAGTCGTGCATGGCCTTCATGCGAACGGCGGGGTCGCCGCTCTTCTTGGCGGTCTCAATGAGGGCGTCGTACTGGGCGTTGGACCAACCGGTCTGGTTGTTGCCGCCCTTGGTGACCCACATGTCGGCGAAGGTCATCGGGTCGATGTAGTCGCCGATCCAGCCAGCACGGCTGACCTGGTAGTCCAGCTTCGCCTGCCGGTCGAGGTAGACGCCCCATTCGACGTTCTGCAGTTCAACGTTGATGCCCAGGTTCTTCTTCCACATCTCCTGGATGGCCTCAGCAATGCGCTTGTGGGCCTCAGAGGTGTTGTACATGATGCTGAGCTTCGGGAAGCCCTTGCCGTCGGGGAAGCCGGCTTCGGCGAGGAGCTTCTTGGCCTCGGCGACGTTGTTGTCGGTGAAGAAGTCCTTGCCGTTGGCACGGAAGTCGCCAGTCACATCCGGGATGCCGGCCGGCACTTCGGACATGGCGGGCTGCTGTCCGCCCTGGGTGATGTTCTCAACGATCAGCTTGCGGTCGATGGCGTAGGTCAGAGCCTTACGAACCTTGGGGTCGTTCATCGGGGCAACGGTCGTGTTGAAGCGGTAGTAGTAGAGGCCCAGATCCGGCAGGATCTTCAGCTCGTTGGCCTTTTCCTTCTTGAGGCGGGGCAGTTCAGCGCTGTTGACGCCGGACTCAACGATGTCGAGCTGGCCGGCTTCAAACATCTGGGTGGCGGTGGATTCGCTGTCGATCAGGTAGTACTCGATCTTGTCGAGCTTAACCGCAGCGGCATCCCAGTAGTTGGGGTTCTTCTCGACGATGACCTTGTCCTTCGGGGTCCAACTGACCATCTTGAAGGGGCCGTTGGCGATCAGGGTCTCAGGCTTGCGGTGCCAGTCCTGCGGAGCGGCATCGATGCCCTTCTTGTTGACAGGGTACAGGGTGTGGAAAGCGGTCAGAGAGAGGAAGTAGGGGGTCGGAGCCTCAAGCTTGACTTCCAGGGTCTTGGCGTCGAGAGCCTTCACGCCGACTTCCTTGAAAGCGGCCTCGAAGTCCTTTTTGATGTCCTCTTCCTTGCGGGGGATAGGCTTGTTGTCAGCGCCAACCTTTTCCTTGCCGTCGGGGCCAAGTTCGTTGACCGGGACGGTGTTGGCCTTCTCGGCGCCCTTCACATAGTACAGCTGATAGGCGTACTCGGAGGCGAGCAGGGGATCGAGGGCCCGCTTCCAGGAGTACACAAAGTCTTCAGCGGTAACCGGGTCGCCATTGGACCACTTGGCGTCGCGGAGCTTGAAGACGTAGGTCAGACCGCCGTCCTTGACTTCGTTGGTGGCAGCCATGCCGGGCACAGCCTTGCCGTCCTTGTCGAGCCGCATCAGGCCTTCGAACAGAGAGAGCTGAACGTTGGCTTCAGGAACACCGGTGGAAACCGCAGGGTCCAGGGTCTTGGGGTCAGTACCGATGTTGACGCGGACGACCTGTTCCTTCTTGGGAGCAGGGGCGGGGGTGTTGTCGGCCGGCTTCGGCTCTTCAGCCTTCTTGGTGCAGCCGACAATGGCGAGCATCGAAATCGCGAGGAACGCAGCTACCAAACGACGCATTCTCTTTTGACCTCCCTCCGACATTTGAAGCACATGGCCCAACCGGGGCCGTTGACTTCCGGAGCCTTCCTGGGCTACGCTCGGCCGCCATGAGATTCACAGTATATCGGATACCTGAGGCTGCGCCGAATCCCGTACACCTCCTAGCGGCCTGGCAGCAACACAGGTGGGTTCCCTGAGGCATATGCAATATCCCGTCCAAATCAGAACCTTTCGCCACCCGCCGTACACGATGCTGTACAATTAATGCAACCGTCAAAATACCAACACAGATACCCGTACCTTTGACGATTCCATTGTTCTGGAATGATGGGCTTGCCTGAGTGTTAATTCGTTCGTAATCCGTTATTTCCTGCTGGGAAAACGTTGGACAAGTACATGCAGAACTGTAGAATTACGCGTCCTTTTCGGGATCGTTTGATCCGGTAGCGCGACACAGCGGTGTATATACGAGCTTGAATTGTTTCCGCCGCAAGATGCCGACCACTGCCGCCCAAATATGACGCACCTTTTTCGACAAGTGTTCACGAAAAATCGCAGACAGGGACAATTTCACAACGAAAATTGACGCCCGCCTCCCTACGCAGGGGAGGCGGGCGCCCATATTATTGCCGATCTCCCCCCAAGAGCCGCCTGCGGCTGACGTACGCCGCCGCCTGCGTGCGGTTGTTCATGCCCATCTTCTGCAGGATGATGCTGACATAGTTACGGACCGTTTTCTCGCTGAGATAGAGCCGGGAGGAGATCTCCCGGTTGGTCATACCCTCGCCGATGAGCTGCAGAATGGACCGCTCCCGTTCCGTGAGGTCCGACTCCGTAGCGGGACTGCCGTGGCGCAGGTAGTCAAGCACCCCACCCGTCACTTTCGGATCCAGCAGGCAGGCGCCTCCGGCCACCAGCCGGACGGCCCTGAGCAGTTCTTCGGGCTCCACCTGCTTGAGCAGATAACCGGAGGCGCCGGCCATGACGGACGCTACAGCTGCATCGCGGTCGTCGTAGGAAGTCAGCATCAGCACCCGAGTCTCCGGTCGCCTGGCACGGATGGCCCGGCAGCACTCGATGCCGCTGCCGTCTGGAAGACGCACATCCATCAGCACCACGTCAGGGTTGAGCTGCTCCGCCTTGGCCACCGCTTCGGAGACCTTACCCGCTTCCCCGGCCACCGTAAAGCCCGGCACTTTTTGCAGAAGGGCAATGAGGCCCATTCGCACCACACTGTGGTCGTCCACAACCATCAGGGTCGTCACGGCGTTTCCCCCTTCCCCTGGCAATGGAATACGCAATCATCGGATAAATATCCTCTGCCCGCGGGAGCCTGTCCCGCGCTTTCGGGACAAATGTCCCGAGACTTCAGGAGCACTGTCACTCCATTGGAGCTACTCCCTCTTCTACCCTAAAGGTGGAGGGATGGAGATGGAACGCGACGAGCTGGGGGTCATGGCCGAGTGCTTCGCCGAAGAGTTCGCCCGCATGGGCTATTCGGAAGAAGCGCTGCTGGCGCTCTTCCGGGATCCGTTCTACCGTGGCCCTAACCTGGCGTGGCAGCACCGGGGTGAGGAATGGGTGCGGGCGATGATCCGGCGAGTCTGTTCCCGAGGGGAGGAGGGTGACCGTGGCGGAGAACAAGCCGGGACTGTCCCGGCGTGACTTCCTGATCAGCACCGCGACGGCGATGGGCGGAGTGACCCTGTTGGGCGCCGCGTCGTGGGCGCGCGCCGATTTGGCCAGCCTGCGGCCTTTCAACGTGCAGAACCCGCTGAACACGTACCCGGACCGTAACTGGGAGAAGATCTACCGCGATCAGTACAAGTTCGACTCGGAGTTCACCTTCCTCTGTGTGCCCAACTGCACGCACAACTGCCGGGTCAAAGGCGTCGTGCGCAACGGCATTATGGTTCGGGTAGAGCCGCCCTACACAGAGGGCAAGGCGACCGACCTGTACGACACCAAGTCGACCCCATCGTGGCACCCGCGCGGCTGCCTTAAGGGCTACACGCTGCCCCGGCGCATTTACGGCCCGTACCGGACGAAGTACCCCATGGTCCGCAAGGGCTGGAAGGAGTGGGTGGAGGCCGGCTGGCCCGACCCGTCAACTCCCGCGGCCAAGGAGAAGTACTTCCGGCGGGGCTGGGACGATTTCGTCCGCGTCTCCTGGGACGAAGCCAACACCCTCGTCGGGAAGACGATCCTCCATATTATGAAGACCTACGAAGGCGAGGAGGGCGCCCGGCGCCTTAGAGCCCAGGGCTATCCGGAGGAAATGATCGAGGCGATGCACGGCTCCGGCGCCCAGACCATGAAGTTCCGCAACGGCATGGCGCTCAACGGCGTCATGCGCATCAACGCCCTGGCCCGCTTTGCCAATATGCTGGCCCTGTATGACGGGCACCACGGCGCACGCCAGTGGTCCAGCTATGACTGGCACGGCGACCTGAACCCCGGCCACCCCATGTCGACGGGCATCAAGTGCTCCGACGTCGACATGAACGACTTCCGGAACACCAAGCTAATGATCTTCCTGGGCAAGAACCAGGTCGAGAACAAAATGGCCGACGCCCACTGGTGGATCGAAATCATCGAGCGGGGCGGCAAGGTCGTCAACATCTCCCCGGAGTATAGCCCGGCCTCCCAGAAGTCCGACTACTGGCTGCCCGTGCGCCCCGGCTCCGACATCGCCCTGCTCCTGGGCGTCGCCCATCTGATCTTCAAAGATGGGCTGATCGACATTGACTTCGTCAAACAGCATACCGACATGCCGCTGCTCGTCCGCATGGACACGCTGAAGCGGCTCTCCAACCGTGACCTGGGTGTCGGCAACGCGACGCTGACCGGCTACTCCGTCACCACGCAAAAGATCAAGCCCGAGCTGCGCGAGAAGTGGGGCGACTTTGTCGTATGGGAAGACGGACCGAAGGTGGTCAACCGCGATCAGGTCGGGAACAAGACCCCCTACGACCCCGCCCTGGAAGGAACCTTCAAAGTCAAGCTGGCCGACGGCAAAGAAGTTGAATGCAAGACCATCTTCCAGCTCTACAAGGAGCACGTGTCCGAGTACACACCCGAGACCGTCGCTGACGCGACCGGCGTGCCTCAGGAGCTGATCGAGCGGCTGGCCAAAGACCTGGGCACCATCAAGCCGGCGCACATTGCCACCGGCGAAGGCGTCAACCACTACTTCCACTGCGACATCACCGGTCGGGCCTGCTTCCTGCTCATGAGCCTGACGGGCAACATCGGCAAACCGGGCGCCAACACCACCCACTGGGCCGGCAACTACCGGGGCGAGAACCACCCCGGCCTCCCGACCTGGATGGCCGAAGACCCGTTCCACATGAACCTGGACCCCGGCGCCCCGGCCAGCGCCATCAAAGTCAAGAAGTACTACAAGGCCGAGCACCCCTGCTACTGGAACTATGGCGACCGGCCGCTGAAAGTCAAGGGTAAGATGTACACTGGCCAGACCCACATGCCCACGCCGACCAAGACCATGTGGATCGCCAACTCCAACCATCTGAACAACGCCAAGTGGGCCCACCACATGATCGAAGTGGTCAACAAGGGCGTCGAGATGTTCGTGGTGCAGGACTGGGAATGGACCGGCTCCTGCGAGCACGCCGACGTGGTCTTCCCCGTTCAGTCCTGGGCCGAGCTGACGGTGCCCGACATGACGTCCGCCTGCTCCAACCCGTTCTTCAACGTGTGGAAAGGCGGCCTCAAGCCCATGTTCGAGTCCAAGCAGGACTGCGAAGTGATGGCGGGCCTGTCCGCCAAGCTGACCGAGCTGACGGGTGACAAGCGGTACGCCGACTACTGGAAGTTCGTTACCGAAGGCAAGGGTGAGATCTACCTGCAGCGCATCTCCGATGCGTCGTACACCACCAGCGGCTACGATATCAACCAGCTGCTCGAATCCGACCGCGACTGGCTGATGATGTTCCGCACGTACCCCCGCATCTTCGGCTGGGAACAGGTCCACGAGCACAAGCCCTGGTACACGAAGACCGGGCGCATTGAGCTCTATAAGGATGAGGACGAGTTCATCGACCTCGGCGAGAATCTGATCGTTCACCGGGAGCCGGTGGAGGCGACGCCGTTCCTGCCCAACGTGATCATGGGCTCCCACCCGGCCATCCGCCCTGTCAATGACGTGCCGAACGACGCCATCAGCGCCGACGAGCGGTCCGTCCGCAACGTGAAGATGTCCTGGGCGCAGATCAAGAAGACGCCCAACCCCCTCTTCGCCAAGGGCTACAAGTTCTACTTCCTGACGCCCAAGAGCCGCCACCGGGTCCACTCGTCCTGGGCGATGACCGACTGGAACGTGATCTGGGATTCGAACTTCGGCGATCCGTACCGCAACGACAAGCGGACACCATCCGCCGGCGAGGCGCAGGTCCACATCAACCCGGACGATGCGAAGGAACTGGGCATCAAGGACGGCGACTACGTCTACCTGGACGCCAATCCGGAAGACCGCCCGTACATCGGGTGGAAGGAGAGCGACCCCTACTACGAAGTCGCCCGCCTGAAGGTCCGGGCCCGCTACAACCCGGCCTACCCGCGGGGCGTCACCATGATGAAGCACGCCATTTGGATCGCCTCGCCCAAGACGGTCAAGGCGAACAAGACCAGCGCCGACGGCATGGCCCGCTCCAACACGGGCTATACCGCCCACGTGCGCACCGGCTCACACCAGAGCTGCACCCGCGGCTGGCTGCAGCCCAGCCAGATGACCGATTCGCTCGTCCGCAAGGGCTACATGGGCCAGGAGATCGGCGAAGGGTACGAGGTGGACGTCAACGCTCCCAACACCTGCCCCAAGGAGACGCTGGTCAAAATCGCCAAGGCGGAGGACGGCGGCATGGACGGCAAGGGCGCCTGGAAGCCCGCCACCCTGGGCATCAGCCCGGGCAACGAAAGCGACGCCATGAAGCAGTATCTGAGCGGCAAGTTCGTGAAGGGGGGCCGCTAAGCGATGCCGCAGGTGAAAAACTGGCAGTTGGGTCGCGACATGGAGTATGCCTACCAGGACAACCGGCCCCAGCGGCAGTTTGCGGCCGTTTTCAACCTCAACCGCTGCATCGGGTGCCAGACCTGCACCATGGCCTGCAAGTCCACCTGGACTTTCAGCCCCGGGCAGGAATACATGTGGTGGAACAACGTTGAGTCCAAGCCGTACGGCGGTTTCCCCTTCGGCTGGGACGTCAAGCTGCTCTCCATGCTGGGCGAGCAGCTCTGGAGCGGCACCACCTACGCCGGCAAGACGATCTTCGAGGCCCGCGACCCGGCCAAGCAAACCGCCAGCGGTATGGTGGCTCTCGGCTATCTGCCGGCGGACGAAGACTGGCGCCACCCTAACATTTATGAAGATACGTCCAAGGGGCACAACCCCAAGGGCGAGTCGCTGCCGGAGCACCAGAACTGGGGCTTCTACCTGCCCCGCATCTGCAACCACTGCACCTACCCGGCCTGCCTAGCGGCCTGCCCCCGCAAAGCGATTTACAAGCGGCAGGAAGACGGCATCGTCCTGATCGACCAGAGCCGCTGCCGCGGCTACCGCAAGTGCATGGAGGCGTGCCCGTACAAGAAGCCGATGTATCGGGGCACCACCGCTACCACCGAAAAGTGCGTGGGGTGCTATCCCCGGATCGAGCAGGGGCAGGCGACCCGCTGCATTGCCACCTGCATCGGGAAGATCCGGCTGTTTGGGTTCATTAACGACCCGGCCAGCCCCGTCCATTACCTGGTGCACAAGGCGAAGGTGGCGCTGCCGCTTTACCCGCAGTTTGGCACCGAACCTAACGTGTACTACATTCCACCCCGCTGGGTGCCCCGCGACTTCCTGGCCCAAATGTTCGGCCCCGGCGTCGAGCCGGCCATTGGCTCGTATACCAAGGCGGATAAGGAACTGCTGGGCGTGCTGCAGCTCTTCGGCGCCACCGACCGGATCATCCACTCGTATACGATCGAGGAGGACGAAGCGGTCGGATTTGACGAGAAGGGCGCCGAGGTGGTCCGGACGGCCATTTATGAAAAAGTCCAGGTGCGGCCGGAGAGCCGGCACAACATCACCTAGGAGGTGGGAGCGATGACCATGCCACAGGCGGTGGAACAGGCGCTCCGCCGCAGCCAGACGTACGCAGTTCTGTCCCGTGGATTTCTCTACCCTTCGCCCGGGGTCGTGGATGCTATGATGGCAGCCCCGGCGCCCCTGGAGTCGCTGGGGCTCCGGGTTCCTGCAGGAGGGTTGGAAGAGGAGTACCTGAACCTGTTCGGCGGCCAGGTGCCCGCCTGCCCGCCCTACGAGACCGAGTACACGGCCTCCCACGTTTGGATGCAGACGCAGCAGATGGCCGACGTGGCCGGTTTCTACCGGGCGTTCGGTGTGGATACCCAGGAGACGGGCGAGCGGGTCGACAGCCTGACAGCCGAGCTGGAGTTTATGTACGTGCTGTGCATCAAAGAGGCCATCGCCGAAAATGACAGCGACCCGGACGGCGTTGGCGTCTGCCGGGAGGCGCAGGGCAAGTTCCTGCGGGAGCATCTGGCCGTCTGGCTGCCCAGGTTCGTCGCCCGGCTGGAACAGGCCGGCGCCGAGGGCTACTACCCAGCCCTGGCACGCGTAACTGAGCGGTACGTCTCCGAAGATGCGAGCCGCTTTCCGGGGGAGGGAGCCTGATGCAAATACTACGGCGGTTTTCCCGGCGGCAGATTCAGATCGGCGCCGTGGCGGCAGGCATGCTGCTGCTGGTGACGGGGCTGACCATTTATCAGATCGGGTTCCGCAAGCCCGTGGGCACGCCGACGGTGGTGGTCCGGCAGTGGTCCCTCGAGACCAAACTCAGTCCGTGGGACGCCAGTTGGAAGAAAGTCAGCGCGGTGACCATGCCTCTGACGATCACCAACACGCCCGGAGCGGTGGCCCGCGACGTCAGCGTCAAGGCGGTGACGGACGGCAAGAACCTCGCGGTGCGCATGGAGTGGAAGGACGACTCGAAGGACGCCACGACCTTGCGGCCCCAGGACTTCGGCGACCAGGCGGCGATTCAGCTGTCAGACCAGATCTCCAACGCGTGCATGGGACAGGTGGGCATGAACCCCGTGCACATCTGGCAGTGGAAGGCGGACTGGCAGTACGGCAGCCGGGACATGAAGACGCAGTTCCCGAACCTGATCGATGACGGGTTTCATGACGATACGGGCAAGGCGCTCTTGACGGAGGATTTGTACGCCCGTCCGGCGTTCGTGGCCGGTAACGCCCGGGCCGCCGAGTCCAAGGATAAGCCCGTGGAGTCACTGATCGCGGAAGGTTTCGGCACGCTGACCAACGCCGGCGCCCACCCGATGCAGGCCTCCGGCGAGTACCAGAACGGGCGCTGGGCCGTGGTGTTCATCCGACCCTTGCAGGGCGAGGCGGGCGACGTGTCGCTGGTCGCCGGCACCGCATTGCAGGCGGCGTTCGCAGTGTGGGACGGCAAGCAGATGCAGCGGGACGGCATGAAGTACGTAACATCGTGGGTGGTGCTGCAACTGGAGGGAAAATAGCGTGAGTGCGCTGGGCGAGTACCGGGGAGCAGCGTTGCGGCTCGTCTGGTGGGCGACGCTGGCGGAGTTGCTGTTGGTGCGGATCGTGTCTCGGGTGGGCATCTTCATCCCGAAAAGCGGGATGGCCCTGACGATCTATCGCACGGCCATCGCCGTGGGTGAGGTGGCATTCAGCTTCAGCCTGTTCATGGGGGTCGCTCTCTTGGTTCTCGCTCTGGCGGGCCACCGCTGGTGGGCCTGGGCGCCCGGCGCCGCAGCCGGCGCCCTGGTAATGATCGCTCCCGGCCCCGTGCCCCCGGCGGGCTGGTCAATGGCGGTCGCCCTGGTGCTCTGCGGGACGATCGGTGTTATGGGCGCGGGGGCGCTAAGGGCCGCTGCCGACCCCTGGGAGCGCGCCGCCATGGGCGTGGTGCTGGGTGTGCACGCGTTGGGCTACCTGGTGAGCGCCGTACAGCTCGGGTGGGAGGCCTTTGGCCTCCCGGACGGGGCGCCCCTGGTCGGGCCTGCACTGGTAGCCGGCGAGCTGCTGGCGGTCGTTGCTCCCGTACTGCTCGCCGTGCCGCTGCTGCGGCGGGGGGGCCCGGGGCGGGGGGGCCTCGGCGCCATCGGGCTGGGCTCCGCCGCAGCCCTGGGCGCCGCCCTTCTGGTCAACGCCGACATTACGGCGATTCTGGCCATGTACTCCCTCGGTTTCACGCTTTCGTGGTCCGCTTTCGTGTACATGATCGCTCTCGGACTGGGAGTGCCCGGTCTGGTGGCCTTCGTACGCCGGGACCGACTGCGCGGGCTCTCCCTCGGCCTGCTTTTCCTGGCCGGTTACTCCCTGGGCGTCAACCAGCAGCACTTGCTGGTGCTGGCGGGCTGGGCACTGCTTTCGTTGCCCGCCGCCCGGATTGCCCCTTCCCCGGCGGAGGAGGTGAGCCCCGCATGATCCTTTGCGAGCAGCGCCGACCCTGTGGGCTCTGTCCGCAGGCTGAAGCCTGCGCCCATGACCAGGAGCGGCACACGCTCTGGCTCCTGGACCACCGGCTGGCGGCCATTCATCGCCGGATTCTCGTGCTCAGCAATAAGGGCGGCGTAGGCAAGTCCACGGTCACGGCGAACCTGGCTGCGATTCTGGCGGGGCGGGGCCTGCGGGTCGGCCTGCTTGACGCTGACCTGTCCGGCCCCAGCCAGCCGCACCTGTTCGGTGTGTCCGGGGCGCGCATGCGCTCGGCGGAGGACGGGCTGCTGCCAGTGGAGCCGGCGCCCGGGCTCAAGCTCGTCTCCAGCGCCTTCTTCCTGGCCGAAACCGACGATGCGGTCATGTGGCGGGACTCCTACAAATTTCAGTTTCTCCTGAGCCTGCTGGCCGACACGACCTGGGGCGAGCTGGATTTGCTCCTGATCGACATGCCGCCGGGCACCGGCGGTGAACTGATCGGGCTTTCGCAGCTCTTGGGGCGGGTGGACGGGGCGATCGTTGTCACGACGCCGCAGCAGTTGGCGGTCATGGATTCCCGCAGGGCGATCACGGCCTGCCGCGAAGCGGAAGTGCCGGTGCTCGGTCTGGTCGAGAACATGAGCGGCCAGCACTGCCCGCACTGCAGAGGGTACAGCGAGCCGTTCGAGACCGGAGGAGGGGAGGTGGCAGCCAGGTCGCTGGGTGTCCCGTTCCTGGGCCGCATCCCGCTCGACCATACGATTACCGCCCCGGGTGCACGGGCGTGGGAAGGAATCGCCGGGAAGATCATTGCGTAAGAATGGACACAGTATAGCAAGAGGCGCCGCCCGACTGTTCGGGCGGCGCTTGCTTGCATTATTCAACCCATTTCTCGGCCCAGGACTGGACCTGCTGAACAACGGGCTCCAGGGCCTTACCCTTATCCGTCAGTTCGTATTCGATCAGCACAGGCTTCGTATGATGAACAAGACGCCGGACGATGCCTTCATCTTCCAGCTCTTTGAGCCGTTCGGAAAGCAGCCGGTCGCTCACTTCCGGCACCTGCCCGCGGAACTCGGAGAAACGCTTCGGGCCACCCATCAAAATGCGGAGGATCAGGCCTGTCCACTTCTTGCCCAGCACCTCGAAAGCCTTCTCGTAGCGCGGGCACATGGCTTCATAGCCCATTGCCATCACCTCCTGAAAAAGAGTTTACCACAAACCCTTGACAAAAGTAAGCGCCCGCACTAAAGTAAGGTCAGAAACTAACGATACGTTAGTCACTAACATAGCATTAGGGGGAGACGACGAATGGCAAAGGCGAAGTGGGTTTTGGATCCGGCACACACCCTGCTCGAGTTTTCGATCCGGCATATGATGATCACGAATGTAAAGGGACGCTTCAGCAAGCTTGAGGGGTTCGTGGAAGCCGATCTCAACGACCTGACCCAGGCGGAAATCAGCGTCAGCGTCGACGCCGCCAGCATTGACACCGGCGAGCCCCAGCGCGACGGCCATCTGCGCTCCGCTGACTTCTTTGATGTAGAGAAGTACCCGGCGCTCACCTTCAAGAGCTGGCGCATCGACCGGAAGGGCGAGAATCAGTACGAACTGGTGGGCGACCTGACCATTCACGGCACCACCAAAACCAGCATCTGGACGCTCACGTTTGAAGGCCAGGGCAAGGACCCCTGGGGCAATGAGCGGGCCGGCTTCAGCGCCGAAACCCGGGTCAACCGCAAGGATTTCGGCCTGACCTGGAACGCCGTCCTGGAGACCGGGGGCATTCTGGTTGGCGACGAAGTGCGCATTTCGGTGCAGGCCGAAGCGATCAAGCAGGCCTGAGAACCGGAAACAACAGGGGGAGGGCAGACCCGCCGTGGGGCGGGACTGCCCTCCCTTTTTGCGACCTAGTCCATTGGTGTCATTATCGGTGTGGTTCTTCTGTGTTACCATTGATGTTACCAGGCAATTCGAGCACGACGCGGGTGCCGCCACCGGGCGCCCGCCCCACGGTGAGGGCGCCGTCCACCGCTTCGGCACTGCGGGCCATCCGTTCCAGTCCGGCGCCCTGCACGAAGCTGCCTTCCGCAAGTCCGCTCCCGTTGTCCGTAATCGTCAGGCAGACCCCATCACCCCGCCGCCGCAGCTCCAGCGTGACCAGACTGGCCTGTGCGTGGCGCCGGACGTTAGACAGCGCCTCCTGCACAACGGCGTATAGGGCGGACGTGGCGTCCGGATCCAGGGCAATGCCGGGTTCGAGTTCCGCGGACACGGGTATCAGTGTGTTGGCCCGAAACTCATCCACAAGCCGCCGGGTGCCCACGAAAAGATCCGTATTGTCCAGTCCGGACGGTTCCAGGTCCATCACGTAGACCCGCAGCCGGTCCACAACCTCCTGGAGCTGCTTTTCCACGGCGCGGAGAGTGACCCTGTCCGCCTCTTTCAGGTCCAGCCCGGCCGCACCCAGCAGCATGCCGGCGGCGAACAGATCCTGTATGACGCCGTCCTTCAGGTCTTTGGAGAGCCGGTAGCGCTCTTCGAGCATCGCCTCGCGCCGTTCCGCCCGTTCCACCCGCCGGGCGTTTTCCACCCGCAGGGCCTCGAGGCCGGAGAGCAGCGACCAGGCGAGCACGAGACCGCCGATGGAGAGGGGCACCTGCACCGGTACGCCTAGCAGGGTGAACGGCTCTCCTCCTGCAACGGGCACTGCCATGGGCCCGATGGGGACCGAGAGTATGAAGGCCCAGGCGGCGACCAGCAGCGCCCGCCCAGACCGGGGGTAGCAGGCCGCCACATCCTTGCGCTGCAGCAGCAGACCCCGGGCTGAGAGAATGGCGCCCGGCAGGCCGAAGCCGTATGCAGCCAGCACATGGGCGCCTGACTGCCAGTCCCCCGGGGCCAAGGGAGAGGGAACCGTGAGGAAACAGGCCAGGGCGCCGGCAGCCAGGGCGCCGGGCACCGACCACCGCACCGATTCGAACCGGGCGAGCAGGCGAATGCCGAACACGAGCAGGCAGGCATGGGCTGCCACCAGCACCAGCCCGTGCAGGGCGTTCAGGGTTGAGAGCCACGGCGGGGAAAGGTAAGCCGCCTGCAGCGGGATGAAGACGACTCCCCACTGCGCCAATCCCAGCAAGGCGCCGAAGGCGGAGAGCCACGGCAGGCTGCTTGCGACGGCCAGACGGCTTTCGCGAAAGGCGCGCCCGGCAAGGGCGGCGCCGAAGCCCATCAGGAAAAAGATGAGACCGTATCCAAAGTGAATGACGGTCAGGTTGGCCGTAAAGAAGACCTTCAACATGGAACCACCCCACCTCGGCAGGTGATGTCTGTATGGAATCAAGGCCCTTCCTCGTCTTCGATTGTGACCGGCGCATCGAGGCCGTCTCCCCGGGCAGCGGCGCTGTCCTGGGCCTTCCGGAAGGCAGCCTGCTTGGCAGGGCGTGCGGGGAGGCCTTCGACTGTCCCACCTGCTCCGGCGACGCCTGCCCCCTCCGGCAGGCGCTCAGCGGAGACGCCGTTGAAGGGCTGCTCCCGTCGAACCGGACGGGCGGCTCCCTGCCTGTGTCCGCCACAGCCATTGTCACGGCCGACCGGCTGCTGGCGGTCGTGCAGCTTCGCCCCCATACCCCCGAGGAGGCGATACTGGGCGCCGGCCTGCAAAAAGTGCTGGACGGTTTGCGCTCCATGACGGGGAGTCACATGGCCGCACTCGCCTTTTATGATGTGGCCACCCGCGAGATTCGCTGGCAGGTAACCAGCGGCAGCCGGAATCCGGTGTCAAAGGCGATTCGGCTCCGGCCCGGAGAGGGCTTCGCGGGCCGCATCATCATGACGGCGCTGCCCTTACGGACCTTTCGTTTCCCTGAGGACCTGACGGAACATCCGGACGCGTACCCGATCTTTCAGGCGGAAGGCTTGAAGGCGGCCGTCGGCGTGCCGGTGCGGGGCGATGACGGCGTGGTGGGCGTCCTGATGGTCGCGAGCCGGCACGATCGCACATACTCCGACCAGGATATTGCGAACCTGACCCAGGTTGCCGGCTCACTTGGCCTGGCGGCCCAGATGATGTGCCTATACGGCGAAGCCATCCGGGCGGAACGGGCCCGCCTGGCGCACGAAGTGCACGACGGGCTCTCTCAGAACCTATTCGGGCTCAAGCTGCTGCTCTTTGACCTACAGGAGCAGTATCAGGGCTCCAGCCCCTCCATGCAAAAGGGATTGACGGAGGTTGTCCGGCTGCTTGACAGCACGCTCGTCGAGGTGCGCCGGTTCATCGCGGACCTCCGCAAGGCGTCCCAGGCACAGGGCAGTCTTGTAGGGGCCATTTCGGATTACCTGGCCCATTGCTACCGGCTGACAGGCATGCAAGTTGAGCTGGCAGTCCGCCTCGACCCCGGTGAAGATGTGGCCTGCCTGGACCGCACGGAGGTGCTGCGCATCGTACAGGAGGCGCTCATGAACGTGCACCGGCACGCCCGAGCAACGCGCGTGTGGGTCGAGGTGGCCAAAGGGAACGGTGCGTACAGCATCTCTATTGCAGATGACGGGCGTGGATTCGACCCCACAGCCGTAGCGGATGGACACTATGGCTTGGCGACCATGCGGGAGCGCGCTGCCCGCCTGCGCGGGAAGCTGCGGGTGCAGAGCGGTATCGGGCGGGGTACGACCGTTATGCTTATGCTCCCAGTATGACAGAATAATGTGATCCACACATGTGACGAATGCCCTGAGTTATGGCGGGAAATCACGGCGCCACCCGAGTTGACGGGTGGCGCTTGATCGTTCTAGTGCCGCTCTTGTTGCGGCGACCCTTCGGTCACTGTGCCCGGCTCGTTGCCCCCGGCGTTGTACGCGCGCTCCGTCGCCGTCAGCGACCAGCGTGCGCCGCTTTGCAGTTCAGCCAGCTCCCGCTGGGTGTCGGAAGCGGCTGAAAGGATGGAAGGGCGCTCCGACCGGGTAACCGGGCCGTGCGGATCAAAGTGGTCAGACACGGACAAAACGCTCCTCCTTTCCCGCTTCGTCAGGCTCGAACCGTTTCCGTCGGCCACAAAGTCAGGGACGGAAACGGTTCGACCCTTCCTTCAGCTCCCCTAGTCTGCCACGCGGTGGAGTGTTCCTTACCTCAGTAGCTTGGGCGCTGCCAGCTTGAGTTTCGATTGGGACGGCTAACCCCGGGTTGCCGCTGCCTGGGATTTGGCGCTGCCACCCGCCTCGTCTGCGTGGGCCCGGAACGTCATGTCGCCCAGCCGGTCGCCTCTGGTCGTCACCACTACAACCCGCCCGTCCAGACCTTCGGCCCCTTCGGGCATCTTCACTGTCACAGGCAGGATGGTGGAGCTGCCGGGCTGAACGGTGACGGCAGCGGTCACCACATCTTCCAGCGGCTGCGGCGCCACCAGGAAGACGGCGCCCTTGAGATTGACCGTCTTGTTGTCCACTGCAGCCGACTGCACACCGGCCATCACCGTCCACTCGCCGGGTACCGGATCGGTGCACATGACCATAGCCTGTCCCTGGGTGCTGGTCACCGTCGCGCGGTCGCTCTGGGCGATGGAGTCATACAGGCTGACCGAAACAGCCAGGTCGGGCTGGTCCCAGGTCAGCATCACACCAATCTGCCTGGCGCCATACGGCACCTGGACGGCAGCGACGGTCGCCTGGCCTTCGCCCGCGGCCCGGCCGCTTCCGTCAACACCCGTCTTCATCTGGCCTTCAACGGGCTGCCAGGAGAGCTTGGCCTCAGCGCTCTGCACCACCGCCTCGACGGTGAGGGGCATCAGGCCCGGATTGCGCACGTATAGGGCCATGGGCGCCTGCTCGCCCTTGCCCACCCGCATTTGAACGTTGCGGGGCGACACAAGCTCCCCGGCCAGTTCGACATAGCCCGAATACGGCTCAGGCTGGCCCCGCCCGCTGAAAGCGAAGGAATGGAGCGCCAGCCGCCAGCAGCCCGGCTGCGGATTGGCCTGCACAATCTGCCCGCCGCGCACGTCGGTGTCGCCGTCGTCCATGGCGTCCATGCTGTTGGACCGGCCCTGGACCGTCACGCCCGCAGGGTCGATCAGATAGAACTCCAACGCGTTGTCCACGTCCGGCCACTGAATGGACGTGATCAGCGACTTCGTCCCGTCAGGGACAGGCAGAGCGTGGTAAATCCAGTCGCCGTTGCCCCAGTCGCCCTGGTAGCCGTGCTGGAACGATCCGGCGAAGCTGCCCTGCCCCCCCTTGGCCACGGTGATGGGGACCACCACGGAGGCCGGCACTGCGGTGCTCCCGATGAACAGGTGCCCCGCGTGCGTGCCCGCCGGCGTGCCTTCCGGCACCCGGAGCCGGAAAGCCAGCTGCCGGGTTTCGCCGGGCGCCAGCGAGAGGCTGGCTGCCTCGGCGGCGACCCAGTTCCAGGTGACCCGGCGGTAGGCCCGCACTGACACCGTAAACGTCTGAACGGTGTCGCGGGCGCCCAGCCGGAGCACCACGCGGGCGGTCCAGCGCCCGGTGGCGGGCCGGGCCACCCATGCGTCAACGCTCTTGCCCAGTTCCACATCGCCCGAGCCATTGGGGCGCTGGTAGTTGACGAACCGGCCCTTCGGGTCGTATATGGCGACCATCAGGCGGGGGGTGCGGGGCCCATGCTCCTCGCTGGGCCAGTCCAGCGAAATGTGCAGCAGATCCACACCGGCCGCCACGCTGAAAGGAATATCCAACTGATCCTGCGCCGTGCTGATCTCCCCCTGGAAGCTATGGCTCAGCCCCTTCAGCGACTCGAAGGTCATGCCCTTCACCGGCACGGCTGCCACCTCGGTGCCCAGGTTGGTCACATCGACCGTGACGGATGTCTCCTGGCCGGGCAGCGCAATCGAAGGCTGGGGCAGCGACACGGTGATCGCCTGTACCTGGCCCAGCACAGCCTGCACGGCGCGCATGGCGTTGGCCCGGCCTGCCCCCTGCATGTGGGCCGGCAGGCCCAGGTCGTCCGCCGTGCTGCAGAGAATCCGCACCAGCTCGTCAGGGGTGGGATAGCGCCCCCGCATCTTATGGAACGCCTGGTAGACGAGTGCTGCCACGCCTGTCGTCAGCGGGGCGGCCTGGCTCGTGCCGCCAAAGAGCTGGAAGTGCTGGCCTTCCTCCGATTCGTTCGTGGGCGCCAGCCCCCAGTCAAACGCGCCGGGCGCCAGAATCTCCGGCTTGAGCCGCCCGTCGGCCGAGGGGCCGAGGCTGGAGAAGGTGGCGAGCTGGTCGGCCGTCCACAGGCCGGGCTGAGCGAGGAAACCGAGTTCGGAGAAGCTGCGGTAGCTGGTGCTGGCGCCCACCGTCAGGGCGCCCAGCGAAGAGCCGGGGCTCTTCAGCGTTCCTACGCCGCCGCCTTCGTTGCCGGCGGAGACGACGACCAGAATGCCCCGGTCCCGGAGGGCGCTGACGGCCATGGCCAGGGGATCGCTCCCGTCGTTGGGCAGAGTCGTGCCGCCCAGGCTCATGTTGACGATATGTGCGCCACTCTCAGCAGCCCATTCCAGCGCCGCGATAATGCTCGTGTCGTAGCCGCTGGGCACCCGGGTATCGAAGACCTTGGCTGTCATCAATCGAACGCCAGGCGCCATGCCCTTAATGCGGCTGTACGCCACGGGCTTGCCGCTCTGCTCGTCGGTGATGGTGTAGATCTGCCGGGCCTGGGCGGCAATAGAACCGGCGACCGCCGTGCCGTGGCCGACGGTATCCGTCAGGTCTGTCTCCGTGAAGTCGGCCGCCAGGGGCTTGCCGTCGGGCCCGGTCAGGGCAACGCCATGGAGGTCCGGGTGGGTAAAATCGACCCCGGAGTCCAGCACGCAGATGCGCACCCCTTCGCCGTTGATTCCCATGGCGTGGACTTCGTCCACCTTCATGAGGCTGAGGGCGAGGGGGGAGACCTCCGGATCACTGGGAGTGGTGGCGATGGTGGGGCCGGGCCCGGCGACTTCTTTCCACTCGTCGGGGCCAAACGGCTTGGGCGGAATCTGCCGGCGGCGGTCCGGCAGTACCTTCGCGTTCGGATAGCGGGCGAAAAACTTCTTCACGGCATCCGCTGACATGCTGGCAGCGATTCCGGAAATCAGGCTGAAGGAGTGCGAAACCTCAGCGCCGCACTCGACGAGGTTTTGTCTCAGTTGCTCGGGCCCTTTTGCGATCCCGCATTCGCACACGATCATACGAGTTGCGTGCAAGCGGATTACCCCCTTTGTTTACCGTCTTCACACAATTCGCCGCATAGAGAGAAAATACCTCTCATGTAAAATATCTCCTGGGGGCAAAAAGGGCCGGATTTCTCCTCTGCGCGCTCAATCTCGGCCCGGTGGAAAAATCTGCGCCAGCGATGGGTCTTTCGTGACGGATAGCATCGCCCATCATGAACTGGCAGATCCTCTTTCAGTTTTCTCCTTATGGAACCTTTTGACGCAACGTGTCGTCCAGGTCTTGGAGACAGGCACAGCGGAGGGAGTTGAAGCACCCTGGAGCACGAAGATTTTTACAGACTGCCCGAGGTCTACGAACTCGCCTTTTCATATCGCAACGTTGCGGCTGAATGCGATTTTCTCACGGCGCTCTATCGCTCGGTTGCGGGGGCCTCACCCCTTTCCGTGCTGGAGCTCGCCTGCGGCCCGGGCGACCACATTCGGGAATTCCACTGCCGGGGGCTCAGAGTGGCCGCCGTCGACATATCCGAAGCAATGGTAGAATACGTGCGTACACACTTGAGCCACGGGCTGGGAGCTGAGCTTCTGGTCGGAGACATGGCCGACTTTCACCTGGCACAACCGGTGGACCTCGCGATCACGATGATCGATTCCCTTCCGTACCTGACCACCAATGACCAGCTCGTCATGCACCTCCGGTGTGTCCGGCAAGCGTTGCACCCCGGCGGGATCTACGTCGTGGAGCTACGCCACCCGCGCGATATCTGGTTCCCCGGCGACACGCGAACCACGGTCAACCGTTGGACCATGGAGCGCGGTGGTCTTACCGTGACGACGGATTGGGGAGCGGAAGTCGAGCGGGATCCGCTTCACCAGACCGAGCGAGTGCTTACGCGCATCACTGTGGAGAAGGGAGACCGCCGGGACGTAATCGAGTCCTGGGGCACCTTGCGCCCGCTACTGCCCCAGGAACTGCTGGTATTGGCTGACCTCGCGGGCGGCTGGCGCTTCGCCGGCTGGTGGGGCGATTTTGACATTGCCCGCCCGCTGGGACACGACGAACGCGACTGGCGGATGATTGCAGCCTTTCAGACCTGCTGAAAACGGCTCCACCCGTTTCCGGGCAGACAAAAAGCCCGCCCCCGATTTGTTCGGGGGCGGGCCAACTGTGTTGAGAGGATTACAGATGCGCCGCTACTCTTGCCGCTTCCATGCCCCGCTGCAGGGCGGTACGGTTCGCCGGAATGAACCGGGCCTTATCCTCGCCCATCACCTTCAGCATGGCCTTCAGCACCATTTCGACGTCGACCACGGGCTGAGCGGCCAGCAGGGCGCCCAGCGCCACCATATTGGCGAACTTTTGGCTGCCGATCTCAATCGCGATATCAGTCGCTGCCACATTGATCACGGTAATATCGGTTCTGGTAGCCCGCTTTTCGCACAGCGACGTGTTGACCACCAATACACCGCCGGGTACTACGGCCTTTTCGAATTTCTCCAGCGAAGGCTGGTTCATGACGATGCACAGGTTGGGCTCTGTCACCAGGGTGGCGGCGATCTTCTCAGAACTGATCACCACGGAGCAGTTGGCGGTGCCGCCGCGCTGCTCGGGCCCGTACGCGGGAACCCACGAGACCTGTTTGCCTTCAAAGTTCCCGGCGTAAGCAAGCAGCTGGCCGGCCGTCAGAACGCCCTGACCGCCAAAGCCTGCGATCAGAATTTCATGCGTGAACACCGGCGGGCACCTCCTTGGTCACGTCCTTCAGTTCGCCGACCGGGAAGTACGCCATTACGTCGCCGGTGACGTACTTGTTCGACTCGGAAGGCGTCATGCCCCAGTTGGTCGGGCAGTTGCCCAGAACTTCGATCATGGTGAAGCCAAGGCCCTTCATCTGGATCTCGAACGCCTTCTTTATGGCCCGCTTGGTCTTCACGATGTTGCCGACATCGGCTACATGGGTCCGGGCGACATAAGCGGCGCCCGGCGTGGTCGCCAGAATTTCCGGCATGCGGTAGGGCATGCCGGCTTCAGGCCCGCGGCCGTACGGTGTGGTGGCGGTGACGGCGCCCATCAGGGTGGTGGGTGACATCTGGCCACTGGTCATGCCGTAAATGCAGTTGTTATACATAATCGCCGTGAACTTTTCACCGCGGACGGCAGCGTGAATCACTTCAGAGGTGCCAATGGCGGTCATGTCGCCGTCGCCCTGGTAAGTAAAGACGCACAGGTTCGGGTTGGCGCGCTTGACGCCGGTAGCAACGGCGGGCGCACGCCCGTGCGGGGCCTGCACGAAGTCGGTCTCGAAGTAGTTGTAGGCGAGGACAGAGCAGCCGACGGAAGCTACGCCCACGGTCTTTTCCCGGAGGCCCAGTTCGTCGAGGACTTCAGCGATCAGCCGGTGCACGACGCCATGGCTGCAGCCAGGGCAGTAATGGGTAACTACCGGCGACAGGGATTCAGGCTTGCCAGCGACCAGCTTCACTTTGCTTCGCCTCCCATTACCTTCATGATCTCGTTCAGGACCTCACGCGGCGTGGGCACCATGCCGCCTGTGCGGCCGTAGAACTCGACCTTGGCGCGGCCCAGGACAGCGAGCTGCACGTCTTCGACCATCTGGCCGGCATTCATTTCAACGTCAAGAAACATCGTGACGCCGCGGTCAACGAGGGCAGACAGGGCTTCGGACGGGAACGGCCACACAGTGATGGGGCGGAGCAGGCCGACCCGGTATCCCTGCTGGCGGGCGGACTCAACGGCAGCACGAGCAACCCGGGCGGAGGTGCCGAAGGCGACGACCACCAGCTGGGCGTCCTCGCACTTGTACTCCTCCCAACGGGCCTCGTTCTTCTTCATTTCGGCGAACTTTGCCTGGAGTTTGACATTGTGCCGCTCGAGGGCTTCGGGGCTCAGTTCCAGTGATGTATGGAACCGCTTGGCCCGGCCGTTCGCGCCGGTGAGGGCCCAGGGCTTGGCCTCGGGGCCCGGATCCTGCTGCAGGTCCGGGAAGCGGACGGGCTCCATGGTCTGGCCAAGCAGGCCGTCACCGAGGATGCCCACGGGATTCTGGTACTTGTCGGCCAGTTCAAACGCCAGCGAGGTCAGGTCGACCAGTTCCTGCACGGTCGAGGGGGCGAGGGCGATCATATGGTAGTCACCGTGGCCGCCGCCCTTCACCATCTGGAAGTAATCGGCCTGTCCGGGCTGAATATTACCCAGGCCGGGGCCGCCGCGCATGATGTTGACCACGACGGCGGGGAGCTGTGAGCCAATCATGTACGAAATGCCTTCCTGCTTCAGGCTGAAGCCCGGCGAAGACGAGGAAGTCATAACCCGGGCGCCGGCCGCCGAGGCGCCAAGCACCATATTAATGGCGGCCAGTTCGGATTCCGCCTGTAGGTACGTTCCCTTGACCTCGGGCATCCGACGGGCCATATACGCCGGGAGTTCCGACTGGGGCGTAATCGGGTAACCGAAGAAGAAGCGGCAGCCGGACCGAATGGCAGCCTCGCCGATCGCCTCGTTCCCCTTTACCATCGTCAGTTCCGTCTCGTGGGTCACGAGTCACACCTCCTAGGCCACCTGCCAAATGGTGAAGCAGACTTCCGGGCAGACGAGAGCGCACGCTTTACATGCCGTGCATTTTTCCGGTTCGACCACGGAGGCCGGGCGGTAGCCCAGGGCGTTGATGTGCGTGCCCATGGCGAGGACGTCTCTGGGGCATGCCTGGACGCAGAGTTCGCATCCTTTGCACCGGTTCTCGGTCAGTTCAAGTTTGGCTCGCATCAAAGTACCCCCTCGTTTCGTCAGGCTCGAACTGTTTCCGTCGGCCAGGAGTCACGGACGGAAACGGTCCGACCCTTCCTTCAACTCCTTACATGGCCTCAATCAGCGGGCAGTTCCCAGGGTGGGCGCATCTTCAGGTTCAGCGGGAGAACCTTTAGCCCCGATACTTGTGGGGCGATGTCCGCCTTGACGGTTGAGAACAGAACCGGGAGATTGAGGAGTTCAGCGGAAGCCTGAACCTGTCTTAACCCCTCCAGCACATGTGACGGCTGGGTGAGCAGGCCAGCGTTGGCGTTGTTCACCAGACCGGTGAACTTGATCCGGGCCACTTGTTCCAACCAGCGGGCATAGCCGGCGACCTGGTCAGGCGTGCCGGTTCCGGGGCGGTACGGGTTGATTACCATGATCGCCTGGTATCCGGGCGGCAGCCGGCCCGCCACGCTGCCGACAACCCGGGCGCCTTCATCGCCGCCAATGTCGGCCACCACGGGTCCATCGTAGCTGGACAGTGCCTGAACGGCTCGGGCCGTAACCACCGGCAGGTCTGACCGGCCGAGGTCGCCTTCCGGTGCGATCACTTCAACGCCTGCCCGTGACAGCTCCTCGGCAACATCGCGGGAGCGGTAGTACGGCGTAATAAAGTCAAGGTCGAGCAACATCGGGCGCTTTGGCCCACTACATGACGAAAGAGCATAATGAATGGCCACCTCGGTCTTCCCAGATCCGAAATGGCCAAGGAATAGTGTTCGCTCGTTGCTCACCATTCCACACTCCCCCCAACTTCATGATAAGGCGTGAAACACGTCATGGGGTATCGCCAATAGGGGTTAGACAAAATGGCCTAACTTCTAGGGTTTGGGACGCTGGCATATCGGGCGTGCACCCGTGCCCGCATGGCACAGTGCGCGTAGTCTCTACGAAATGATGCTGTCACATCTTGTCGAACGAATATGCGGACCTTCGTAACAGTTTCTTACGTCTAAGATATACCATGTCTAGGAGGGAAATATTCATGTATATGCGGGTCCGGCGGCTGCTATCCGTTCTACTCGCGTCCGCCCTTGTTATGGCCGTCTTCGCCCTGCCTGCCTACGCGGAGACGACCTCAGGTCCGGGCCCGGCCACAATCGCTGTCAAGGCCAAGTCAGCCGTCGTCGGTATTCTGAACACGATGAAGGCCAGCGGCAGTACGGAAAAGGGACATGCCGCCGGAACGGGCTTTGTCTATAAGTCGGGTATCATCATCACCAATGCCCACGTGGTAGAAAATGCTCAGGAACTCAAGATCCTTTATCCCGATAAGACTACGGAAGTTGTGACGCCCAACCAGATTTTTGCCGATGCGACGTCAGACGTCGCGGTGATCAAGGTCAAGAACACGTCGATCACGCCCGTTACGCTTGGCAACTCCGATACGGTGACCGTCGGTGAGACCGTAGTTGCGGTGGGCAACCCGCTCGGGTTCCGCCTGGGCAACTCTGTCAGCTCCGGCATCCTCTCCGGCGTGGGCAGGGCGGTTGGTTCCGCCTACCCGTTCCTCCAGGTCGATGCGGCGATTAACCCCGGGAACAGCGGTGGTCCGCTGTTCAACCTGAAGGGCGAGGTCATTGGCATCAACTCGGCAAAAATGGCGGAAATCGGCGTCGAGGGCCTGGCCTTTGCCATCCCCATCAATACGGCCAAGCAGATTGCCGAAACGTTGATCAAGGACGGTAAAGTAGAGCGGGCCACGCTGGGGGTCGAACTCTACGAGGACTGGCAGGCTTACTTCGGCGTGCCGAATGAAGAAGGCGTCACCATTTCCAGCATCATCTCCGATGGACCGGTGGGTCTCACCGGCCTGCGGTCCGGCGACCGCCTGGTCAGGTTGGACGATACGCCCGTCTACACATCTGACGATGTACACGCTTTCCTCGCGGGCAGGCACCCCGGCGATCAGGTGACCATTACCGTTCGGCGCAGCGGCCAGATCCTCGTTGCGAGGGTGACCCTGGCCTCGCAGGACGCCCTGCGCAAACTCGCTGAGGAACAGGGCGCGAACGAAGAAGTAGGCGGGATTCTGATCGGGCTGACTGCCGGTCAAATCCAGGAAGCGGCTGATTTCGGCAAGCGGATGGCCATGGGCTATGCCGACGTCAACGACGATTACTTCGCCGTGAGCGGCAGCAATTACGCCGTGCTCTGGACGGAGTACCTGTACGTCGCCAGGCGCATCTCGTCGGCCTATGAGTTCGGCTTCACGCCGGGCGTCGGGTTCCAGCAGTCCGTCGCCAAGGAGATCCACGGAAAGCTCGAAGTGCAAATGGAGATTCACGGCGACAGCCCGGATTTCCTCCAAGGGGCCACCTATTCGGTGCAGCAGGGCGGAACGAAGGTACTTGGCGCCACTCATGGTTCCGCGGTCTACACCACGTCGCCGGACGGCAAGGTGATCATCGCCAACGTGGCCGTGCGCTTCCTCTCCGGCGGCCTTAAGTCCACGGAGGACCTGACTGTCACGGTTACCCAGCAGAGCGGCAAGACGGCCACCTTCCAGTTCAGCATTAAGGACCTGCGGTAGCCGACCAAAACAATATCGCCGCCCGAATACTCTTCGGGCGGCGATTCGCGTCTTATTCGTCTTCCCCGTACTCTACGTCCTCGTCCTGACCGACCCGGGGCAGTTCCTCCAGGTTTGGCATTTCGCTGACGACCAGGTCCAGTTCCATCAAATCGCCTTGCCGCAGCACCTTCAGCGTGGCCTTCTCGCCGTGCTTGCGCAGCGAAAGAATCTTGCGGATGGCGCCCACGGTGGAGATCGGCTGACGGCCGTCCACCGACAGGACGATGTCCCGCTCCTTCAGCCCGGCCCACTTGGCCGGACCGGTTTCCGCCACATACTGCACCAGGACGCCCCGGTCCACCGGCAGGCCGAACATGCCGACCCAGATCTGGTCGATGACGTCTTCCTCGCCGGAAAAGCCGAGCCAGGGGTGCACGGCCTTGCCGTAATCGATGATCTGGCTGGCCAGGCGACCCGCTACCGACGCCTGCAGCGCCAGCGACAGGCCCCCCTGCCAATGCAGCCCGTTAATGCCCACAATCCGGCCTTCCAGGTCGCACAGCGGTCCCCCCGTATTGCCGGGATGAATCTGTGCGCTGGTAATGATCAGGCCGTCCACTGGGTAGTTGCCGCCCTTGCCCGAAGGCGAGGGGCGGTAGACGGTGCGGTCGCTGCTGCTGATGACGCCCGTCGCGACCGTGTGCTCCTGCCCGAGGGCATATCCCACGGTGAAGACGTGAAGCCCGACCGGGGCCGTCCCTTCCGGGGCAAGAGCCGGCGGATCAAAGGGCAGACGCTCCTCCAGGCGCAGAATGGCCAGGAAATAGAGCGGGTCAATCCCGATGCAGGTGGCGGGGCGGCGTTTGCCGTCCACGGTCTTGACGGTGACCTGGTCTTCCATGGCCACAATCTGAGCGCTGGTAATCATGTGGTAGTGGTCCAGGATTACGCCTGTGCCCACGGCGATTTCGTTGCTCTTGGGCGTGCGGGCTTCAATATGCGCCACGCCGGGACGAACCTTGTCCAGAGCGGCAATAAGGGCTGTTGACCACGGATCCATGCTTGCCACCTCCTTCTTGCTTCATAGTACCAAAGCGGGAAGGTGGCTGTCGCCCCTTCCCGTGCATGCTAGAGTTGGATATCAACTCTGGCGTTGTCGACGACCCGTTCCCCACAGCACAGCGTAGCCTTGAGCCGGTACGGACCCGTGAGAGAGGCGCCCAAGGGCATTTCCACGGAAAGGTCCCGGGTCTTGCTGCCGACTACGATCTCCATTCCCCCGACCCGGCAGCCGTCAGCGGCTGTCAGGCTGAAGTCCAGGCTCAGCAGGCAGGGGCCGGCAATCTCTCCCGCCAGACGGATGCGTACGGACAGTGAGTTCTTGACGGCGCCAACAGCTTCGAGGGCCGTAATATGAAGGTCGTTGCGAGCGACCAGGCGGGCGCCGTCCAGATCGCCGGCGACCCGTACGGTATTCCATTCGCCCGGGCTGAGCTGCTGATCCGTTCGGAAGCCCTGCTCGGCGTTTTCGGGCACCAATGGTTGCCCGTTGATGGCCGCTTCGACTGCCACATGGCCCACGCCCGGTTTCAGAATTACGTCTTTCTCTGTCCAGGAACCGGGAACGAAGACGCTGACGGACTCTGCGTCGATGCGCCGGACCTGCCAGCGCCCGTCCAGCTTAATCTGTTCCCGGATGGGATTCTGCACGCCACGTCACCCCCGCGGATTGCATCGACAGTATCGCGATGATTCATCCGTGATTCGACAAAGAGTGACACCAGTCCTGCTTTCGGCCTTTCTTAAGAACTAGAACGATTTGGGTGCCTGGAAGACCACGGCCACGACCGGCTCCTGGCTGTGGTTGCTGATTGAATGATCCACGCCCGGCCGGGCCAGCGCAGCCTCCCCAGCAGTCAGTTCCCGAGTCTCCTGGCCAATCTGTACGGTGGCATTGCCTTCCCAGATCAAGTAGTACTTGTCGGTTCCCTTGTGGCTGTGCAGCTTCTGGCTCTGACCGGGCATCAGGCAGTACACATCCATGGCGGTCAGCTCGGTCTCGAACAGGTTGACCTTCTGGTACTTTTCCGCTGAGAACCGCTTCATGCTGCTGATGTTCTGAAAGCCCATCTTGGAAATCACCTCATGAGTTCAACTATGGTAGCTATGCCCTGCCCCACGCCGATGCACATAGTCGCCAGGCCCAGGGGGGCGCCCCGGCGCTGCATCTCGTGAACCAGGGTGGTCAGAATCCGGGCGCCCGAGCAGCCGAGGGGATGCCCAAGCGCGATGGCCCCCCCGTTCACGTTCACTTTCGCTTCGTCCAGCCCCAGTTCCCGGATACAGGCCAGCGACTGCGCTGCAAACGCTTCGTTCAGCTCAACCAGATCGATCTGGTCTACGGTCAGGCCCGCCCGTGCCAGGGCCTTTCGCGTAGCCGGCACCGGCCCGATGCCCATGCAGGCCGGGTCCACGCCGGCCACGGCCATCGACCGCACACGCACCATGGGCGCCAGCCCCAGTTGCCGGGCTCTCTGTTCGGACATCAGCAGCAGGGCGGCGGCGCCGTCGTTAATGCCCGCCGAGTTGCCCGCTGTTACTGAGCCGCCCGGCCTGAACGCTGCAGAAAGTTTGCCCAGCTTCTCCATGGTAACATCCGGTCTGGGGTGTTCGTCTGTATCAACCATCACAGGGGCGCCTTTGCGCTGCGGCACCGGCACCGGGACGATTTCCGCCCGGAACCGGCCAGCGGCCATGGCAGCCACGGCTCTTTGCTGGCTGCGCAGGGCAAAGGCGTCCTGTTCGGACCGGGAGATCTGCCACTGCTCGGCCACGTTTTCGGCCGTTTCCCCCATACTATACGGATGATACAGTTCCGCCAGCCGGGGGTTCGTGAGCCGCCACCCAATGGTCGTATCGAAGAGGTCAGCCTTGCGTTCCCAGGGCCCTCCGTGCTTGGCCATCACGAACGGCGCCCTGGTCATCGATTCCGTGCCGCCCGCTACGAAAATGCCGCCGTCGCCAGCCGTGATTGCTCGGGCCGCCTGGTTCACGGCCTCCAGCCCGGAACCGCAAAGCCGGTTGACGGTGCTGCCGCCCACACTCACCGGCAATCCGGCCAGCAGCAGCGCCATCCGGGCCACGTTTCGGTTGTCCTCGCCGGCCTGGTTGGCGGCACCCAGTATCACGTCCTCAATCTCCGCCGGATCGACGGTCGGATTTCGCTGCAGTAAGCCCTGAATTACCACGGCTGCCAGGTCGTCAGGCCTGACGTCTCTCAAGATCCCGCCGTACCGTCCGATTGGCGTCCGCACGGCATCGACAACCACCACTGCGCCCACGCGCGCACCCCTTTTCGCGGGTTCCAGATTTTCCGAGGGGGGAAGGAATCCGCTGGAATCGTTCCGAAAAATACACCCATTTGCCGGTTCCGAACTTCGCAGCGAACGCTTTTCTCAAGTGGCGGGGTCTTCTTCTAGGAAAAGGGCCCGGGAGGGACTACATCATGATCGAGATCAATGGCGTGTCGAAATCCTACGGCGGCGGGACGAAAAAAGCCGTCGACAACCTCGGCCTGACCGTGAAGCCCGGCGAGATCTTCGGGTTTCTCGGTCCCAATGGCGCGGGCAAGACCACGACCATCAAGATGATCGTCGGCCTTCTGCGACCGGACGCCGGCTCCATCCTGGTCAACGGGTACGACATTGCGACACAGCCGATCGAAGCCAAACGGCAGATTGCCTTTGTACCCGACACCCCGGAAGTCTATGAAAAACTGAAGGGGATTGAGTATCTCAACTTCGTGGGCGACATTTACGGCGTGTCGGCTGCCGACCGCCGCGCTCGCATTGAACGGTTCGCTGAAGTCTTCGAGCTGGCAGGCGCCCTCGCAGAGCGGATCAGTTCGTACTCCCACGGCATGCAGCAAAAGCTGGTCTTGATGGGCGCCCTGCTGCACAACCCGCCCGTCTGGATTCTTGACGAGCCCATGGTCGGCCTGGACCCGCGGTCGGCGCACATTCTGAAGGAACTGATGGCCGAACACGTTCGCCAGGGCCACACGCTGTTCTTCTCCACCCATGTCCTCGAAGTGGCCGAGAAGCTCTGTGACCGGGTGGCCATCATCAAGAAGGGACGCATCATCGCAAGCGGCACGCTGGAGGAGCTCCGTCAGAGCCGGGGACAGGGCCAGGGGCAGGGCGGCGAGTCGCTCGAGGAGATCTTCCTGGAGTTGACCGAGAAATGATGAACAACATGCGCGCCCTGCTGCGGGTGCAAATGCTAAACGCCTGGCGCGGCCTCCGGGACGGTTTTGGCGGCGGGAAGTCCAAATGGGGTCTCCTCTTGCTGCCGCTGGCTCTTGCGGGCTTCGCTCCCTTAATGTTTGCGATCGGGGCTATGTATCTGAGTGTCTATTTTGGGGGCGCCGCGATCGGGCGGGGTGAACTGACCCTGACCATCGCCTTTACGGTGGGCCAGATCGCCTGCCTGACCTTCGGCGTGTTTTACGTCATTTCCGCCTTCTACTTCAGCAAGGACATCAGCCTGTTGATTCCCATGCCCCTGCGCCCCGGAGAGATTGTACTCTCCAAGTTCATCAGCATCATGATCGGTGAATACCTGACCATGCTGCCCATTGTGGGCCCGGCGTTGGTGATTTACGGGATCTTCGCCCAGGTGTCGTGGACGTTTATCCCGTTTGCCCTGGTCGTCTACCTGCTGCTGCCGGTGGTCCCCCTCGTTCTTTCGTCGCTTTTCAGCATCGTTCTGATGCGCGTGACCAACCTGCGTCGCAACCGGGATCTTTACCGGGTCATGGGCGGCTTGCTCGGTCTGGCCACTGGCCTCGGGTTTAACTACCTGACCCGCCTCGGCGCCCGCAATGGGCATTTTGACCCGAACTCGGGGCAGATCCAGCAGGTAATCGCACAGCAGCAGGCGATGCTCGACCGGACCTTCCGGTATTTCCCCACCAGTACCTGGATGGCCGATGCTCTGCAGGCGGGCGCCCCGGCGCTTGGTGCCATCCCGTTCCTGGTCTTCGTGGGGGTGGCCTTGGTCGCCATGGTCGCGATGGTATGGGTTGCCGAGAAGCTGTTCTACGGCGGAGCCGTTGGCGGCGACGAAACCCGGGCCTCCGGCAGGAAGCTGACACGGGAGGAATTGACCAAGGAGACGTCCCGGGCCCGGGCGCCCCTCTGGGCCTTGCTCCTCCGGGAAATCAAGCTGCTGAACCGAACGCCGTCGTTCGTCATGCAAGCGTTGGTGCCCATCATCATCATGCCGGTCTTCATCGTCATGCCGCTGATTCAGGAGCGGGAGTTCGGCGCCTTCTTCAGCAACATCGCCGCCCACGCCGGCTCTCCGCTGGTGCCCGCAGTGGCAGTCGGGGCCGTCCTGTTCATGGCGTCCATGTCAGCCGTGCCGGCGACGGCCATTAGCCGGGAAGGCAAGCACTTCTGGGTGAGCCGCTCCCTGCCGGTTCAGCCGCGGGCTCAGATTCACGCCAAGCTGCTCCACAGCCTGATATTCAGTGCGATCAACGTGGCGATGGCGCTTGGCGGCCTGGCGTTCTTCAAGCTGTTGACGCCGCTGAACTTCGTCTATGTCCTGGTTGGCGGCTTGTTGGCCAGCGCCGCCATGGGCTACGCTGGGCTGATCGTTGATTTGCTCCGGCCCAATCTCAAATGGACCGACCCGCAGCAGGCCATGAAGGGCAACTACAATGTGCTGTTCGGCATGCTCTTCATCTGGCTCACCATCGCCATACTGGCGGGCCTGGCGGTACTGCTCTATCGGTTCGCCCAGCCCCTGATCATGCCCGCCCTCATCGCCATCTTCGCGATCGAGGCCTTCTTGCTCGGCAAGGCCGCGGGGGCGATTGCGGACCGCCGCTACGTTCAAATCGAAGACTGAAGCCTGCATCCGGTCCAAACAAGATCGCCGCCCGAATACCCTTCGGGCGGCGACTCTGCGTCTTCAGCGCAGGAAGTCCTCGAATTTTGCCCCCGCCAGTACGAGCTTGCGCAGGTACGGGCACGGCCGGTAACGGTCTTCGCCCGTGAAATGGTGCAGTTGGTCCAGCACGGCCAGAATCACTTCCGGCCCAATGTCGTCGCCCCACTCCAGCGGCCCATACGGGTAGTTCAGCCCCAGCCGCATGGCGGTATCGATGTCGCCGACGGACGCCACGCCTTCCATCAGGGCGAAGGCCGCCTCGTTCACCAGGCACGCAATCACGCGGGCGGCAATCAGGCCCGGGCCGTCGCAGACCACCTCGGTATCCTTGCCCAGCGAATGGAAGAATCCGGTCGCCAGTTCCACGGCGTGCTGGTCCGTTCGCAGGCCGGGGGCCACCTCCACCAGCTGCCGGGCCGATACGGTCGGCACACCGCCGAACCCGATCACCACTCCGGGCTTCGGATACTGCCCGGCCGCTTCCGTTGTGGTAATGCTCGAGGCCTCCACCAATACCAGTTCGGCGGCGGCAGGATCCTCCACAACCCGGTAGCCGGCGTTCCTGGCCAGGCCGGTCAGTGAATCGTCGCCCGACACGAACACCGTGTGCAGCCCCTCCGGCCGGGGCGCCGCGTTCGCCGAGTAAACGGTGCCTTCCGGCCCGTCCACCGCCTGGTCCCCTTCGTACCGGTACCAGCCGGCGCCGGTCTTGCGCCCTAGCCGGTTCGCCTTGATCATCTGGGCCTGGAGCGGGTGCGGCCGGAAGCGCGGCTCGTAGAAGAACTGCTCGAACACGGAGCGGTTCACGGCCAGATTGATGTCCATGCCGACCAGGTCCATCAGCTCAAACGGGCCCATGCGGAACCCGGCGCCCAACTTCAGAATCCGGTCAATCTGCCGGGGCGAGGCAACGTTTTCGCCCAGCAGGCGCAGGGCCTCTCCGGGGAACGGGCGAGCGACCCGGTTGACAACGAACCCCGGCGTATCTTTCACCTGGACCGCGACCTTGCCCAGAAGCTCGGCAAGTTCCGTCGTCCGGCTGATTGTTTCATCACTGGTGCGGGTTCCGCGCACCACCTCAACCAGCTTCATCTGCGGTACGGGGTTAAAGAAATGCAGGCCGCAGACCCGGTCGGGCCGGTAGGTCAGTTCGGCAATCTCAGTGACCGACAGCGACGATGTGTTGGTGGCGATGATGGTCCGGGGCCGGCAGATGTGGTCAAGTTTTTGGAAGATCTCTTTCTTCAGATCCATGACCTCGGGCGCCGCCTCGATGATGAACTCGATATCGAGGAAGTCGCCCAGGGTCTTGGTGGTCGAAATTCGCCCCAGGGCGAGCTCCCGCTCCTCGGCAGAGAGCTTCCCCCGCTGGACCTGGCGTTCCAGACTCGCCTGAATCTTGCCCAGCGCCAGTTCCAGGGGCTTTTCAGCGATGTCGTACAAGAGCACTTCAAGACCTGCCTGTGCCGCCACCTGGGCCAAACCGGAGCCCATGGCTCCGGCGCCCACTACACCGATGCGCTTCACGGCGATTTACCTCCCGGTAAAATTCGGTTCCCGCTTCTCCAAAAACGCCTGTATCGCTTCGCGAGCATCCGCGGTGTTGGCCGCCACCTCCTGTCCGTAAGCTTCCAATTCCAGAATCCCCTCAAAGCCCTGCTCGAGGCCCCGGCTCATCTGCCGCTTGATCCACCCCATCGACCTGGGCCCCCTGGCCAGCCGGGCCGCCCACTCATCCACCGCCCCGGCAAAGGCCTCGGGCTCCACAACCCTGTTGCAGAGCCCCAATTCCAGCGCCTGCCTTGGAGTAACCTTTTCGCCGAAGAGCGCGAGCTCCATCGCTTTGTGGTAGCCGATCAGGCGGGGCAGCAGGTAGGAGGCGCCTGTATCCGGCACCAGCCCGACTTTCACAAAGGCCTGCACGAAAGATGCAGCCTCCGACATGATCACCAGGTCGCAGGCCAGCGCGAGGCTGCACCCGGCACCGGCCGCCACACCGTTGACTGCCGCCAGTACAGGCTTCTCCATGGTTCGGATCTTCAGAACCCACGTGTTGTAAAATTCCCGCACGATCTGGCTGACCGGCCGGCTCCCGATGGCTGCCAGATCCTGTCCGGCGCAAAACCCCCGCCCGGCCCCGGTAATGACGGCGCAGCGGACTGCAGCGTCCCGCTCCGCCTTTTTCAGGACGTCGATGAACTCCTTGTGCAGTGTGTCGTTAAAGCTGTTCAGCTTCTCCGGCCGGTTCAGCGTGATCCGGCCGATCCCCCCCGACACTTCGTACAACAGGGTCTCGTACGCCATATCCCCCACCCTCTCGCCGAATTTACCGCCCCTTGAAATCGGGTTTCCGCTTCTCCATAAAGGCAGTCATGCCTTCCTTCTGGTCCTCGCTGGCGAAGGTCATGTAGAACAGGCGCCGCTCCAGGTGCACACCGCCCGCCAAGGTCGTCTCAAACCCCTGCAATACCGCTTCCTTCAGCACCTGCAGTGCAACAGGCGATTTGGTGGCAATTTCAGCGGCCACTTTTTGAGCTTCCGTCAGGTAGACCTCCGGCGGCACCACCCTGCTCACCAATCCGGCCGCCTTGGCTTCGGCAGCCGTCAGCATCCGGCCCGTCAGCAGCATATCCATCGCAGTCGCCTTTCCGACGGCGCGGGTCAGGCGCTGCGTGCCGCCGGCGCCCGGAATCGTCCCGATGGCGATTTCCGGCTGGCCGAACTTGGCCGTCTCCGATGCGATGATGATGTCACAGATCATCGCCAGCTCGCAGCCGCCGCCCAGGGCGAAGCCGCTGACCGCTGCCACCAGCGGCTTCTTGATGCGATAGACGGCATCCCACAGCGAAATGAAGTCCTGCGCGTACATGTCGATGGTGCCGCGGCCGGCCATTTCTCGAATATCGGCGCCTGCCGCGAAGGCCTTGTCATCGCCATGCAACAGGATGCACCGGATGGTCTCGTCCGCCTCGAATTTGTGCAGGGCGTCGACGAGTTCCGTCATCAACTTGCTATTCAGTGCGTTCAGGGCCTGCGGCCTGTTCAGCTGCACCCGGCCAACGGCGCCCTCTGTGAAGGCGAGAATCTGCTCATAGCTCATCGCACTGCCCCCCTAAAACTCCTTGACTTCGGCGTAGTACATCGTGAACAAGCCCTTGGCAAACGAACGCAGCTGCTGGCCCGCTACCACCATCTCCGGAGAGTGAAGTGCCGCATGCAGCGCCGGCTTATCGTCGAAGTAGAGTTCGGCAATCTGGAACAGATCCGGCTGCCCCCACGGCGCCTCGGAAAACCGGGAGACTTCGGCCTTGCGCAGGCCCGGCACCTTGCCAATCAAGCCCAGGTGCTCCTTATACCTGACATCGAACTCGGCAAGGGGAATCTCGGGTTTCCGATACAGCACAACCAACTTGAACATCGCCCCACACCCTTCTTTGTCTCTCTGTATCAGCGCGTCGGCTCGAAGGCGGCGTCCATAAATCGGCGGGCGCCGGCATCCAGATAGGCGTAGTACTCCTGAAAAAGCCTGCGGGCGTCGTGGCCGCGCCACTGCTCCGGGAGCAGTTCCCGGGGCAGGCCAGGGTCGACAAACAGGAACTTCCGGTAATCGTGGACCAGCTCAATGCGGGTCACGAAGCATTCCACATCGCCGGGCAGACCGGGCGAAGCGAGGCGGGGCGCCCAACGGGCGATGAACTGATCGTATCCGGACTGAATGCCCCCCAGGTCCCAGCACCGGGCCACCAAATCCCGGGGGGTCCCCGCCCCCGTCAGGCCGGCGCCGAAGGTGGTTACATACTGGTCGATTTCGTAGCGGGCCACCAACTCCGCGATCGCTTCCTCCAACGGGTTAGGCGAAATCCAAGTGCCCGGAGTCAGCGGGGCAAGCCCGGTCCAGGCCAGTTCCTTGCGCAGGTCGTCGCGAATGGCGCGCATCGATTCGGGAATGGAGTAGCACAGCATCCGCCACTGGCCGTCCCACGGCGCGTCTACGGGGTCATAAACGCGACGGCACGCTTCGGCCATGCGTTTCTTTCCCTGGTCGGTCAGGGAGTAACAACTTCGCGAGGCCACCTTGCGCACCTGCAGCCACCCCTGGCGGGTCATGCGCGAGAGCGCCTGCCGCAGGTTCGGCTCATTGATGCCAAATTCCGCGAGATACCGCGCCAGGGTGCTGGTCCAGGCTTCCCCGCCTACGTGTTGAATATAGTCACCCCACAGGTCAAATAGGAGCGATCGTGCCTGCATGAATTCACCTGCCGGTTCTGACGGATTTTTCTGCTCACCGTTTCGATTTGCGTTCCTCAATGTCCTCCAGAAAAACAAAGTGCAGAGGGGGCTCCCGCCCCCTCTGCACCAGCCGTCATGATTTGTTTGTGGCGGCAGTGAACTGCCTGAGCGAGCGCAGGAGCTCATCCATGAGGGGAAGGCCTTGATACTGCTGAATATGTAGCATGGAGCGGGTAGCTTCTTCCTCGATGTCGGGACGGCGGGCGACGTTAGCTTGTATGCGGGCAAGGGTGCCCAGCCCCATGGCTTCCGGAATCAGCCCCATGGCCTTGGCCGCATAATGGAGTGTAAGACAGGCCTGCCCCTTCCGCAAGGCTGATGCGTTCCGGACTTGCAGCGCCTGGACTGCGGAGTCAATCGCAGTGCCATAACGGCCGATCAGGAAGTAACGGTAGGCCAGGTTGTTCAAGTAACACGCTCTGGCGTCCAGGTCATTTGGCGCGCCCTTGAGATACGCACCTGACAGGCCCAGCAGTTCCCCCGCTTCGTCCAGATTTCCCAGCTTCAGGTACTGCCACACCAGGCGGCCGCGCTGTTCTTCCAGGGCCTGCGGCGTAGCGCCTGTCGCCATGTGCCAGGCGTAGGCCCGCTTGAAATAGTCCAGGGCTTTGCCCCCGCGCCCCATTGCCTGATAGTACAGCCCCAGCTGCGACAGGACCCAGCCTTCAAGGGCGCGGGCACGCGTGTACAGACCGAAGTACTGGAAAAACTCATCAAGGCAGTTGACGGCACGTTTTTGCAGCCCGCTTTCGTGATAAAGCGTTGCCAGATGGCAGAGCGCCCGTCCTACCAGGTCATAGTCGCCGCCCTGCCGGCCGAAGTACACGGCCAGTTCAGCGGGACCGATGGCTTCCTGCCCAGCATGGAGGGCGTACCGGCTGTCGCTCAAGGCCAGGAAAACCTGTGCTTTCTCAGGCTCGGTCAGGTCCCGGGCTTGGAGCAGTTGGGAGGCGGCATCGCGGCACTCGCCGTAGCGCCGTTCGCCGAGCATGACGGCCAGCGTGCTGACGTCCAAGTGCATCCCCCCTGGTCCCCATTATACTGGCAGCGGATACCCCCTTACAATCCCTGATTTTCTAAAAAATACCATAAAAGACCAATGAAACACAGGCCCTCTGGAGAGCCTGTGTCAGATGTACGTCAGGCGTTTTCGGCCGGGGCGATGACATACCGGCAGCAGCTGCCGCCCTTGGCGATGCATTCAACCCGCTCGATATTTTCCGTGCCGAGGACCGTCTTGAAGAACTCAAGTTCATGCTGGCATGCGGTCGGGTATTTGCGGGAAACCTGATGGACCGGGCAGTTGTATTCCTTCAGCGACAGGGCTTCGCCGTCCGCCTTCTCCCAGTCGGCCATGTAGCCGTTGGTCATCTGGATGCCGGACAGCCGGGCAACCCGCTCTTCGAGCGAAGCGCCCCGCGACACATCGGGGCCGTACTTGGCCACGAAATTCTGACCACGGGCGGCAAAAAACCGCTCAACCAGGTCCGAGCCCGAAGCCGACAGGAAATCCAGCAGTTCAAGGGTCAGGGCGCCGTACTTCTTCGGGAAGAGGTCATCTGCTGTCTCCGTCAAAGAGTAGACCCGGGTCGGGCGCCCCATAGGCAGGCGTTCCTGCACCGATGAGACCAGGCCGTCACGTTCCAGCGATGTCAAATGACGTCGCACGGCAACATGAGTGATTCCCAGCCTGTCGCCTAGTTCACCGACGGTAAGCGGGCCGGCGGTGCGCAAAATGTTGATAATCTCCCTGCGCGTCGACGTTTCTTCATTGCTGGGCATAACGCTGGCGGGCATCCTGTTACACTCCCTTACCCCGGATGTCTTGCCCATTGTATCACATAACAGCCTGCGCGGGTACTTATTAAACCTATTTGTCCACAATACATAACACCTTGTATCCATGATGAATGGTCCGAATGGTCAGTACAAACTGGGTTTCCACCGTCAATGGCGCAACCCAAGGACTCATCCTCTAGACAGCCCATTTCGCGTGTACTATGGTTATCTTGGCAAGCAGCCGTACGCGTGTCAGTAAAATGAGACCAAGATACCTCGTCAGGCGGAGGCGGTCAACCGTGTTTATGTGCAGGCAATGCAAAGAGCAGTTTGAGGATGGGCAGCTGGCGTATACCCTGATTCTCGAGTCCCGGGTGAACTTCCCCGCATCTGACATGTTCCTCAGCAAATTTTGCTGCCAGGCCCATGTACAGGAGTTCCTGGACCGGATCAGCTTCCAGCAGCAGCGCTACGTTCTGACCAAGGTGAGCGAAAACGGCAACAAGACTTATCCTCCGGGATCTCCCCTCGAACTGCTGCTGATGGTCGGCAGCCCCACAGTCGCATAAGGATCTTGATAACCCCGGCGGTAGTTATTGCCGGGGTTCTTCCTTAGCAGGAATATTCGACTATTGAGAGAATCCTCCCCCTGGGTGCTTTGCATACGTGGGGAGGGGAAGAAATGCCTTGGGTATTGGGTGTTGACGGTGGCGGGACAAAGACGGTGGCTTTGGTGATCAATGAGAAGGGACGGGTTCTTGGCCGTGGAGAAGGGGGACCGGCCAATTACCATACCGCGGGACTGAGCGCTGCAGCCGAAAACATCCAGCATGCCGCATCTACGGCCATAGCCGATGCCGGGCTGGTCAAGCAGGCCTTTGACGGGGCTTTTCTGGCCCTGTCGGGCATCGACCGCCCGTCCGACCGGCAGGTCATGACGGGGGTGGCGGCCCGCCTCGGACTGAACTGTCCGGTGAAACTTGAACACCACGCCGTGGCGGCCCTGGCCGGCGCTACGGGCGGCAAGCCTGGTGTCGTGGTAATCGCAGGCACCGGTTCCGTCGCCTTCGGCGAAGATGCCTACGGGCACCGGAAGCGGGCCGGCGGATACGGCCCCTTACTCGGTGACGAAGGCAGCGGCTATGATATTGGCCGCAAGGCACTGATCGCCGCGCTCAGGTATGAAGACGGACGCAGCCCCAATACCGTTTTGGCCGAGCGCATCAAGCAGCTTTTCACCCTGGATTCGATGACCGACATCATCAACCTCGTGTACGGCAACCCGGCCCCGCTTCAGCGCACCGAGATTGCGAGCCTTACATCGCTCGTGCTCGAAGCGGCCCGGGAGGGCGACGGCATTGCCCGTGAGATCTTGCGGGTGGCGGGCCGTGAACTAGGGCTGCTGGCGGCGGCTGCGCTGCGCGGATTGCAGTGGGACGAAAAAGTGCCTGTGCCCGTCGCCGGGTCAGGTACGGTCTTTGCAGCGGGTCCGCTCCTGGCGCTTCCCATGGAGCAGGTGGCCCTCAGCGTCTGTCCGCAGGCGGTCTTTTGTCAGCCCAAGCATACGCCGGCCTATGGAGCGGCGCTGCTAGCCCTCCGAGGCCTGGGGATCCATCTGGAAGAGGCTCCGGGCGAACGTAATTAGCCAAGAGGAACGACGGCCGCCTGCAGGCAGCCGTCGTTTTGCTTACCGGGGCGGGATGGCGTAGCTGCCCGGTGCGGGGTGCTGCGGGCTGAACAGTTCGGTGCCCGCAGGCTGTGCCCGGTTCCACAGCGCCCGGACATCATCCGGGCTGATCGAGGCGCCGGGCGTGCCCATCGCTTCGGCCAATTCGGCCACCCGGCGGGCGTCGGTGGGGCTGGTGGCAAACCGGACCTCGACGATGGCTCGATTCTGCGCCCGGATCTGGTCGGCGACCCGGGTCATTACTTCCAGGGGCGATGAACCGACGGCCCCCGGCACGGGCGCCGGGCTGGTGCTGGTCTGGTTCTGCGTGGCGTGGTCGCCGGTCGCGCCGGGTATCGCCTGCGTGTAATTCGGCGTCCCGCCCGGAGGGGCGCCCGGGCTGAGCTGGCCGCCGGGGCTGGCCGGGGTGGCGCCCACGCTGCCGCCCGGGCCCTGCAGATTGACCGGACCGCCGCTTGGCGACGAACCGGGGTAATCTACATCATGGGCTTTGCCGGTGAGCAGCCCGCCTTCCGTACCACCCGGGTGTGGGCTGTTCAGCTGCATCGCTACCAGGGCGCCGTTGCCGATGACGATCACTTCAGTAGTCCCGGTGCCGCCGATCCCTCTCGCGGAGTTGGCGGCGGCCGCGCTCAGGGCGGGGTCGATCGCCCCACTAACATCGGCCCCACGAAAGCCGGGCCCCGCGGTTTCGGGGCGGGGAGCCGGTCTTGTCACGCATCCGCCAACAGGCAGCGCCAGTATCAGTCCCAACGCGACCGCGCCCAAAGTGGGTTGCCATTTCTGCACCATGGCTGTCCTGCCTCCTTCGGTCGATTCCGCGCTAGCGTTCCCGACCAGCGGCGACAAAAACCGGGGGAGAGTCGGTCTGACTCTCCCCCGAATGCTGATTACTTCGCCTGTGCAGCCCGTGCCTTGTGCACCAGCTCCCGGATTCGGTCCTTGCCGACGAGCTTTACGAAGCCGCCGATTCTGGGGCCACTCTCGGCGCCCAGCAGCACGCCGTACAGGAGCCGGAAGAAATCCTTCGGCGCCATGCCGTTCTCCTTGGCGATGCTGAACACGCCGGTCTGAATGGCGTCGCTGTCGTCGGTCACCTCAATAAGGTGATCGAACTGATCGATGAGCGACCACTCTTCCGGGCTGAGGGTGGGAACCTCACGGGTCGGCAGAATGAAGTCTTCATAGTAGTTGATGGCCTTGACCAGCAGCTCACGCACGAAGGCTTCATTACTGCGGATGCGTTCATGGCCGAATGAGCGGCCCAGGTACTCAAGGAGTTGGTCGGCGTCAGTTACGCTGATCGCGTTGACCAGGTTGATGATGTCGGAGTACCGCAGACCACCGAGGTCAGGCCGGTCCCCGTGGTAATAGATGAAACGGTATTGCGGGTCCTCCTTGGTCATGGTCAGCGTCTCGTCCGTATACTGAATGATGCTGTCCGTGCCGAGCTTTTTCTGCTGCTTGGGGTTCTTGAACATCAGCAGATTCAGCGAGTCCTGCGTGCCCCAGCGGCCCCAGTTTTCCATGGAGATGCCGGCGCCGGTTGACTTGGAGATTTTGCGGCCTTCTTCTGTAAGGAAGAGCTCGTAGACCATGTTGACAGGCGGCTTGCCGCCGATGAGCTTTACAATCTCGCCGGAAAGCTTGGCAGAGTCGATCAGATCCTTGCCGTGCATCTCGAAATTGACCCCGAAAACGTACCAGCGCAGGGCCCAGTCGGCCTTCCAGAAGAACTTGCCGCGACCGCCCAAAGCGCTTTGCGTGCCTCGGTGACCGCAGCCCTTCACATCACGGAACTCGCCCGAGCAGGTATAGGTGACGGTGGCGTTGTCGGCGTCGTAGCTCTCCACCTTGGTGGTGTAGATCTTGCCGCAGTTTTCGCAGATGGGGAACCAGGGGAACCAACCCTCGCGGTTCTCCTCACGCATGGTCGGCAGCGTGGCATCGAGGATGCCCTGCATGTTCTTGAACATCTTGCGGATCCCGTCATCGAACGTGCTGTTGGAGTATGCATCGGTCGCGCTCATGAAGCGGGCGTCAATGCCGGTCTTGGCCATCATTTCGACCAGTTCGGCGTCCATGTGATGCCCGAAGGATTTGTGCGTGCCGTAGGGGTCGGGAATGCTGGTCACAGGCTTGCCCAGGTGCTCCACGAGCCACGGGGCATCAATATTCTTGGGGATCTTTCGAAGCCCGTCCATATCGTCCGAGAAGACGATGATCTCGGACTCCTTGCCCAGATCCTTGAGGGCCATTGCCACATAGTAGGTCCGCACAACTTCACCGATGGTACCCATGTGCGGATGGCCGGAAGCGCCGAAACCCGTCTGCAGGATGTATTGTTCTTTCTGCGGCCATCGTTCCACGATCCGCTTCGCTTCCTGATGTGGCCACAGCTTGTTCTCAGTGCTCATCTCGGATATCCCCCCCGCAGGTAACGGGCTTCTGCCCGATAGAAATGGTCCCGGCCGCAGGCCGGGCACAACCAATGGACAGTATAAAGGACAAGGTCCTGGCAAGCAAGCGCCAGCGCTGTATGGTTCGTGGATCAACGTTGACGGGTGCCTCCACTTGTGCTAAGCTAACAACTCGTCCGGCACATTCCGTGCCTGACCGCCGCTTCCGAAAATGACCTGCAAAAAGCAAGAGATGGTTGCTTGACAGAGGTTCGGACGGTGTGATAATCTACAAAAGCTGTCGCCGGTCAACGAGCGGCAAGCGTGAATGCCTCGAACCTTGAAAACTAGACAGTGTAAGAGAGAAAGAGCTATGCGAGTCGTACGAACGATAAGTAGAGCCGAAACAAACTTTTCTTCGGAGAGTTTGATCCTGGCTCAGGACGAACGCTGGCGG